>Ga0065704_10070146_pt1 | contig 289653 bp, 135 predicted proteins | sample SwiRhicommuniRL2_FD_59091 | JGI IMG/M metagenome (GOLD analysis project Ga0065704, IMG submission 59091) | Switchgrass rhizosphere bacterial communities from Rose Lake, Michigan, USA - RL2 v2 (version 2) | ecosystem: Host-associated > Plants > Roots > Rhizosphere > Soil | place: East Lansing, MI
AATATAAATATAAGACAAATAAAGTAAAAGGTTATATACAATTGCACCCATTTCATTTATTTGGTTCTATACTCTTTATATTAATTTAATTTATTGATAACAACTTTAGTTATATCAAAAGATCGAAGTGTACCGAGTTTTTCATCATCTTTCCTAAATTCTTGCAGAAAGTTGTAAAAATGAGTAACACAAAAAATTGAAATTAAATACCACTCAAAAGACACATACAGAAGCCTTACTCTACTACAGAGAAAGGATGAAACGATAAATATAACTCTTTAAAGAGAAATACGTTATTTGTCTTTTCATTCAACTATGTATGGAAAACCAAAGTTGAAAACGAACACAAAAATCGGTTTAGTGGTGTAGCGGCTATCACGTTTCGTTTACAGGTGTATTTCACAGTAAGTTCCGAAAAGGCCCCGAGTTCGATCCTCGGCTAGATCATTTTTTTTAATTTTTTTTTACAACTCAAGAATTACTTTCACTAAATTGAACTCGTGGAATGGGTGCTATCTAAGATTAATCGTTATGAGAGATAGTCAATAAATACAAAGCTTATAATTTTGAAGACGTGACAAAATTAGAACCTTGGTCGATGGAACTTTGTAAGCCACCTAAAGCGGTGTCGACCAATTTGCGTTCTTCAGAGGTGACATTCAAGGACTCGAAAGGGTTAAGGAACGAGCTGACTTGTCCGTTTTCCAAAAAGACTGGCACGGAAAAGAAACTCGTATCATTCAAGGATTTTGCTGCCAATTCTTTACCTTTTGGAACACCGGGCAAGTAGATATACGCGGAATCAGGAATGATCGAGGTGCTGGTAGGAGTTCCAGATAACGAATCCAAAACTCCTTCAGCAAATCTATACCCAGCGTATGCCATTGATAAAGTGGCCGAACCGGCACCATTTTTGGCCTGTACGACTTCGTCACCTCCAAACTGTACTCTGTGAATGAATTTTTCATAATCTGACTTGGAGAGTTTCTGCACTTTTGCAGAAATATCTTTTGAAACATTGATTAACGGAACGATAGTGTCACCAGAGTGACCTCCAATGACGGATATCTTTCCCTTGAGCGAACTAGGCGATTCATCAATCAATTGGCCCAAAAATGTTTCTGCACGAACAGAATCAAGAGTCGTGACTCCAAAGAGTTTTTTAGGATTGAAGACACCCAATTTCTTCAACACTTCTGCTGCAATAGGAACGGTTGCATTCACAGGATTAGAAATGATCAAGATCGTAGCATTTGGGGCGGTTCTACCAATATTGGCCACCAAGTCTCTGATAATCGACGCATTGATGTTGAACAAATCGGCTCTAGTCATGCCTGGTTTCCTGGGAACACCTGCGGGAATGATAACCAACTCGGTCCCCTTGAGTGCACCAACGATAGCAGACTTGTCCTCCTTGTTAGCGGGCTGAAATCCTGTAACCACCGCCGGTGTGCAGATGTGAGATAAGTCAGCAGCGACCCCCTTTGCATTTACTATATCAAATAATGCGAGCTCGGAAACTTGGGGGTTCAATTTCAATAAGAGTGATAATGGCTGGCCGATACCACCGGCAGCTCCACAAACAGTAACTTTTACCATGATGTTGTAGTGGACGAAAAAGAAGAGTTGTGTCAAGATGAAAAGTTAAATAGTCATGAATCATCACATGGCCGTAACGTGAGTCCTCGGGATGCAAATTGTGGAGCGTGCCTGAGACAATTAGAGGAGAAATTATATACAGGAAACATAGAATAGTTCTTAAACAAGGCCCTATGCGGCTACGGGATCATCCGGTGACTGAGAAAATAGAGTGTCGTCACGAGAACGGATCTGACTAAGATTAATGTCAGATTTGCGTAAATACACGTGAGTCTTGGACTTATATAGAATAGCAACCAGATAAATTCGATAATTCACACTTGTGACGATTTGCAGTTTAGGTCGTAATCTAGCACTTAACCAGTCTACAGGTTAGCCACCGATTTCTACTGCAGGTAATATTTTACAGGTTAATCTCATAAATTGTTTGTTTGCCATTCAAGATTAAAGACGGGTCCCCAACTCAGATAATCAACTACTCACAAAATGTTACACACAAGTATCTTAGGGGTACTCGCCGCAGTATCTACAGTATTAGCAATAGATTGTTCTGCTAAAGAATTGGAACCATACAATTTCGAGCTCTTGAAAGGAATCCACTCAGTAACGTCCTTGAAAGAAACGCCTCCGTCACAAACCAATATAACTTGGTATTTCGGTATTTGTGAGACCATCAACGAAAACGTCGACCAGTGTCCAAAGAATTCTGACTTGTGCGGTATTACTACAGTAAACTTTGATGCCGATCCCAAGAAATCGGTAGTATCGGAGATTGTTGGATTCAATTCCAACCTCCAAAAATCATATAAACCCATTGAAGACGGTGAAGGTATAATCGTATCGTACAAAGGAGCCAACTGGGGAAGCAACTTGGTCGATGCTCAAATTAAGTTTATTTGTTCCAAGAACGATGACGACAAGTTAGATGAGTTTGTCTTGGATAAATGGGACGGCTCGGTATTGGAAGCATCGGTGCTTACCAAGGGCGCGTGCATTACTAATGATAAAGATAAGAAAAAGCCAGATAAGGACGATAAGAAACATACCGACAACGGTGAATCCTGGGGTTGGTTTACGTGGATTTTCATCTTTATGGTTTTATTCTTGAGTATTTACATTATTGGTGGAGCTTGGTTTCAATACAATAAAGGGAACTCTATAGATTTCCAAACTGCATTGAAGGAAGTTTTGGACAATTTCGTTGATTTATTGAAAGGATTGCCTGCTTTTGTTAGAGAGATTGTGGAAAAGGTAACTGGTAATAGCAATAGAGGAGAGTACAGTGCTGTATAAAGAGAAATATACTAATATTCATCCTCCACTAAAGATCTGCTAGCCATAAATTTCGAGGAATAGTCACTGGAGTTATAGTCTACAAGTCACTGGGTCAGAGTCTACAAGCAACATATCACTTGAGTTTTTATAAATGATGTCCATGGAGCTTACTAGTCACTGGAATGTTCATCAATGGCCATTGTTCCAAGTTTGTCACTCTAGTGCTAATGTAATAATCTGCATCTCTCGCTAGTGTATTATTCAACTACGCATTGACTCTAGTTCGCAATTCTAGCCCAAATTCTGATTGATGCCACAGCATTACAAGTGTTGCAAAATCTTACGCAAATGTCGTTTGTAGAGTCAGATTTTTACATACTAAATCATAATCACATTTACTCAAATTAATCGTAGCACACCACAAAGCGTAGGTTCGATTTATCATGGTTTGTTGACTCTATCATGGTGGCCGGAGTCAAAAATGTGACATTTTTGCACGTGACTTATTCTTGAGATGTAATTTCAATTCTGAACTTGAACTTAAACTTCTACTCCATTACTCATTATCAACTATCCACAAGATGTCCACTGTCAAAGAAAAGATCCAGTCATTGAAGGCTAATGAGAGGTTTATTTCCTTTGAGTTCTTCCCACCAAAAACCGATGCAGGGTTTAGGAATTTGTTGGCCAGATTGAATCGTATGCTGGCGATGAATCCTCTCTTCATCACAGTTACATGGGGAGCTGGCGGTTCGACGAGCGAAAAATCATTGGGATTAGCGGCTACGTGTCAGAATGATTTGGGATTGACAACCGTTTTACATTTGACGTGTACAAACACCAACAAGGAGATTATCGACAATGCTTTGGCCAAGGCAAAGGAGAACGGGATCAGAAATATTTTGGCGTTAAGAGGTGATCCTCCTAGAACCAGAGAATACTGGACCCCAAACTGTGATTTCAGCTCTGCTCTTGACTTGGTAACATATATCAAACAACAGTATGGAGACTACTTTTGTGTAGGTGTTGCCGGATATCCTGAAGGTCACGTTGATGGTGCTGACAGTGCCGGACAAGATCCTAGAAAGGACTTGCCATACTTGGTTGAGAAAGTCAAGGCAGGTGCCGATTTCATTATTACTCAGTTATTCTTTGATGCCCAAAAGTTGCTTGACTATGAAACGATGGTCCGGTCTCAACCTGAGTTACAAGATGTGATATTGATTCCAGGATTAATGCCTATAACTACGTACAATGTTTTTACCCGTGCCACCAAGTTATCACACGCATCAATTCCCGATGAAATCGACTCAAGACTCCAACAATCCATCAACAACGATGAAGCAGTTAAGAAGATCGGAGTGGATATTTTGACCGGAATCATCGATACCGTCGAAGCACATTCTTCTAGTGTAAAAGGGTACCATTTCTACTGTTTGAACTTGGAAAAAGCAGTGGCCTCCATTTTGGATACCTCCAAGACTTTACGTTCCGTGTTGGATGGTCCTTCTACTACCGTCGATCATGACGATGCAGTTGAATCTGACGAGGATATCGAACCTCCAGCATTTATTAAAAAGAGAAGACAATCGTCTATTAATGAAAATGAGTTGGCCGAAAATTCAATAGCCTTGGCCCGCAGAGCTGTGGTTGGAAGAGCATTATCTGACGACAAGAGAGTTTTGGTTGACATAAGCACCGGTAAAGGTGCTTTAGGGAAAGATGCCACCTGGGATGACTTCCCCAATGGTAGATTTGGTGATTCTAACTCTCCAGCCTATGGTGAAATCGACGGGTACGGACCAAATCTCAAGATCCATTCTCCACAGGAGGCTGCTCTCAAGTGGGGCACTCCAGAAAGCATTAATGACATCAAAAAAGTATTTATCAGTTATCTCTCTGGTAAGATCGAGGTATTACCATGGGTAGACTCTGCATTATCAGCCGAAACCGCAATGATCCAAGAAGAACTATTTGAATTAAATAATAACGGGTGGTTCTCATTAGCTTCCCAACCAGCCGTCAATGGATGTTTATCCACGGACAAGATTTTCGGATGGGGACCAGGCAACGGAGTGATTTTCCAGAAAGCATTTGTTGAAGTGTTTGTCCCCAAGAAACAGTGGGAAAACATAATCTATCCAAGGATGGAGAACAAAATCAAGGAAAAGTCGATTACCTATTACGCAGGCGATTCAGTAGGAAATATCAAATCTAATTTACTGGTGGGACCAAACAGTCACAACAGTAAAAGTGCCATCACCTGGGGAGTGTTTCCTCTGAAGGAAGTTTTGCAACCAACCATAATTGACTTTGAATCTTTTAAAGCATGGAACGAGGAAGCTTTCATCTTGTGGCTAGAGTGGGCTAGATGCTACAAAAAGGATACCAAAGCATACAACTTGCTCAACAGTATCTATGAAGATTATTATCTTATTAGTTTGGTGCATCATGATTTCATGGAGGAGTCTGGTTTATGGGATCTTTTACTTGGTAATGAATAACTCTCGGCTAAATTGTGATAGAATAGGAAAGATATACCAAGATCTATTAATAGTAAGGATATACCAATATTGGAGATATACCGCGAGCTACTAATAGTAAAGATATGACCACGATCTACTATGAAATCTATCAGTTCTCTATATGAAAAGATTCCTGGAGTCTTGATGTCTTTACCAATCTATTACGATTTCATTCACACAATAAAGTTCACAGAAATATCCATATCAAACAATTAGCTATTAGCTATTAGCTACTATCTATTATCTATCAGCTCTTAGGTTTTAATTCTTTTTCAAGAACTTCGATATATTTTGCTACTATACCTCTGTTCAACTTTTCTGCCAACTCATCACCTTCCTCCACTCCCATATATTGACATTGCTTTTCACATAATAACAATGTCCCATTAGTAACTTTTGTGCCTGGCTTTACAAGTAGTTTCCCTCCAAGTCTTATTCCCAATGGAGTGCCTGTATTCTCTTGACGCAAGAATCGTAAACTATCGTTATATTCATACGCGTAGCAATAGTTGTCTCCACTATCTCGGAGTAATAACTTATAAGTATCAACCTTATTCTCGGTATAAGTATCTTCTTCCATGCGTACTTCTCTGATGAGTCTGTTTCCACCGTTATTACCCCGTCGTATTCTGTCTACAGAAACGTTCATTGGATCCACACATTCCCTCCAGTCATCGAGCTGGTTCATTATTGATTTGGAGATGTTAAAAACATGGATTATCTTGAATGTTATTGGCTTTTCTGTAACGGTTTTGGTAGTATACTCTTCAAATTTGAAGCTCCCTAGATCTGCCATTGAGTGGTAATATCTATGATTAGAATAGTTGAGGGATCAAGTAACTAGTAATCCTCTAGGTTTGACAAGTGAATCTGTTAGTAGTAGTTAGTAGAGTTACTAGCGAGTTACTAGCGAGATACTAATAAGTTATGACACTAAGATATATTGTTATTGGGTCTGTTTCAGTTGGTTAATGTGTTGTAAATTCTAAATCTTCACATAGTTCTCTCAGTATTTTAAGGTTTAAGAAGGTATATTATATACACTATATGCAGTACATTAACATCGGTAGAATCAGCTACACAGATATTGACCAAACTTGCCTCTACTAACTAAATTAATACATAGACGTACCTGGTATATCTCCACTATATCATATACGAATTCTCCGTGATTTAGTCAATAATTACCCACAAAATTCAACATGGAGTTTGAATACATAATCTCATACAAAAAGCTAATCATGAGATTTGATGAAATTTAATAATATTTAATGACCTATCAAATAGGCTCAGATTTAAATCTATTATCTCCCTAAACAGATCTCGATAGAACTATAGCGAAACTAATAACTCTCTCAATACTTACTGGTTCTTGGAGGGTTCTTGACATATCATGAATTGTCCCTGCATATAATATAAACAAATCAACCTCTACTTTGCTCCAGTTGTATACTTCTTCTTTAGCATGTCGTTGTTTGTAGAAGATGAGGAGAATGAGCATATACAGAATGAGCTACAGCCGGAGATACCTGAGCAGGAGAGTCTCGTGATCCCGATTTCCACAGAGATTCCCGTTGAATTCCATGAACCTTCAATCATACCGATCTACCCAACCAGAGAAGTCAATTGTACTTTGCCATTGAAGTATCAGCAGGAAATTGTCGAGGATATGTTAACTAAGGATGGATTGTTAGTGCTTGGAAGAGGTTTGGGTTGGGAACTTGTTACTGCCAATTTACTACACGCGTTAAGCTCTCCCTTTACCATTCAGGGAGACCAGCCCAAGCGAAGCTTACTTTTTCTATTGAATGCAAAAGACGAAGAGGTCATGAGGATAAAGGACGAACTCACAGACTTACACTGGCTCGACTCGAACTCCACAGGAGACGTGCCGTTTGTCGTTATTACAGGTGACTCCCACAACACCAGTAACAAACGTAAAGATACATATTTGAAGGGAGGTGTGATATCCATCACTTCGAGAGTCTTGGTGGTGGATTTGTTATCTGGATTGCTCTCTCCTAACGATATCACCGGTCTCTTTATTTTGCATGCTGAACGGTTAAAAGAAACATCCAATGATGCATTCATTATCAATATCTATCGAGACCAAAACGATTGGGGGTTTATAAAAGCAGTTTCTGACGAGCCAGAAGCTATCACGGGGTTTACACCGCTAGCTACGAAGTTAAAGATCCTCAGGCTCTCAAATGTATTTCTATGGCCCCGATTCCACGTTGAAGTATCGTCTTCTCTCGGAATCCGTGGTAAGAATTTACTGACGCGTCAAAAACAAGAGCACGAACAGAGACGGTTTGTGACGGAAATTAATACGAAAATGACATATAAGATGACCAAGATCCAATCCTCAATAATGTCGTGTATCCAGGCGTGCTTACAGGAGTTAAAGAGACACAATCCCGATCTTGCGACAGAATACTGGGATATGGATAATGTTCATGATTCAGACTTTGCAAGAAGGATAAGGATTTCTTTGGATGCACATTGGCATCGATTGTCCTATACTACCAAACAGTTAGTCTTTGATATTACCACATTAACCGATCTATTAACATACCTAGTGACGTTGGACTCGGTCAGTTTCTACCAAATCATACAAGGAATTATAGACGTCAACATAAAGCATGTAAGCTCGGGTGGGTTACATACAAATTATATGAGTCCATGGTTGAGTTTAGACGAATCTAACACTATTATTGCATATTCGAGAGAACGGGCACTAGGAAAGGTTAAAGTCAGTAAAAAAAGAGTTATAAATGTGGAAAGTGACGAAGAAGAACAACCAGCAGGAGATGACGAAACAGAAGAAGAATACATTCTCGAAGAGCTCCCAAAATGGGACCAACTAGGAAAATTACTAGACGATATCTTGCACGAAAAGTCGGTTTCAACCACGAAAGATCAGGGCCCGATTTTAATCATGTGTTCCAGTCCAAAAATTGCTGATCAATTGATGACTCTTATAGAGTCTATGAAAGAACACGTCAATCCAATGACTGGTAAGAATCTCTTTAGTTTCAGAAAGTACATGATTAAAAGGTTACAAGGATACTTGCAATGGAAAGAAGTGAATTCATTAGTGAAAAAGATCAACAGCGATTTAAACACAAACGAGACTCCGGATTCGCGACCAAAGAGTGAAGAGCCAGTGACAGAAGAAGAACTTCAAACATCTAAAACCTTCTCAAAGAATGGAATACCTACGAGTAAGAGAAGAAGAACAAGAGGGGCGTCGTCAGGTGCACGAGTGAACCGCTTGTACTCTGGAACTACGAACGAGAGAAATAATGAGGCTGTTGATATTGACGATAAAATCATGCAGAAATTGAAAATGGAGGAAAACGATGACGATAATGAAATTGTAGATTTGGAAGATGAGATTTTCATCAATGACGACGAGACAGGGGATGGTGGATTTTTCTTTGACTCCGTGCTTGCCAAGGAGATTACTTATGAACACATTTCAAAGGATGATCAGATTATAGTCCAGGCTTATAACGAGAGAAATAACGATGCATTGCTACAGGAACTCGGACCTTCATATATCATAATGTATGAGCCGAATCTTTCTTTTATAAGAAGAGTTGAGATATATCAAGCTATCAACAAGGCTCGTCCTGCAAAAACGTATTTCATGTACTATGGGTCTTCAGTTGAAGAAGAGAAACATCTTTTGCGGATAAAAAAGGAAAAGGAAGCATTCACAAAGCTTATCAGGGAAAAGGCATTATTGAGTAAACACTTTGAGACTTCGGAGGACAATAGAATGAATGTCAACAGGAATAAGGTGTTGAATACTCGTATAGCTGGAGGAGCGAATTTCCGAACCGAAAACGACGAGTTAAGAATAGTCGTTGATCTGAGAGAATTCGGTTCTTCGCTTCCAAACTTATTATACAGGGTGGGAATTAAGATTATTCCATGTATGATCACGGTTGGGGACTATATTGTGTCGCCGAAGATTTGTGTTGAAAGAAAGTCTATTCCTGATTTGATTAGCAGTTTCAAAAGTGGAAGATTATATCAGCAATGTGAGCAGATGTTTAGACATTACGAATTACCGACATTATTAATAGAGTTTGACGAGAGCAAATCGTTTTCGTTATCACGATTTTCCGAGTCACGGTTTCAAAGAGTTAACCCAACCAACCCCACGGCTACGCAACTGATGCAGCAGAATATCCAGTCGAAAATCATGCTGTTATTGATTTCGTTTCCTAAGTTAAAGATTATATGGTCATCCTCTCCTTATGAAACAGCACAGATATTTTTGAAACTCAAAGCCAATCAAGAAGAACCAGATATTGGTGATGCTTTAGATAAAGGTGTCAATAAGTCCGTGGTGACTCAAGATGGAGGGCCACCGATTTTCAATGACGATCCAATAGACTTTATCCAAAACATCCCTGGAATCAATAGTGTTAATTTCCACCTTATAATTCAAAAAGTCAAGAGTATTGAAGAGATGGTTAAGTTGACTAAGGACCAATTTGTGATAATTTTGGGTGAAGAAAACGGTAGAAAGGCTTATAATTTTGTTAACCATACCATAAGGTAAAAATGAGTCAACACAGAGCGTAGCGAAGTGTTGGTTTGTGAAGTCCATGACTTTTTCAATCGTTCTCTCGTTCTCTCACTCTCAAATCTATGCAGAATATTTTCAATAGTACAATTATGTAAATGATTCCAGGGCATCTTTAGCTAGATATTTATACTATAGCATTTACACTACGATTTATACTACAATATTTCTACTACGATATTTCTACCACGATTTAGACTACATCTTCATACTACAATTTGCTCTTTATCACAAGTTAACAATATAATATCTAAATATATTTATGGCTGGACTCTTACCCCGAGCTTATTCATTCTAATTTCCACCATATATATCTTAATATCGTCTTCTTTTATCGTAATGTCGTGCCTAATAAGAAGGGTCTAACTTTTCGCAGCCACCGAATGCGTAAAAAAACCAATTTGGCCAAATTGGCTTTGTTTACCAAAATCAAATTGGGAGTAGCAATGGAATCTGATCTAGAGCCCACCTTTAACAAATTTACATATCGTGAGATCTTAGATCACTTTAACTGAACTTGTTAGGGGAATTGTCGAGTGGCCATAATCTATAGCCATCTCAAGTAATATCCGAGCTGAACTACTAATTATCTAGACCTCCCTCATTAGTATAGGGACTAAATATAGAGCTCCTTCATATTTAGATTTCTAAGAATATAGATCTACTACAATTAAAATAGATCTACTACTACAACCATACCTTAAGTTTATTCTACTAATAAACTGGAGCTACCAATATCTTGCTATCTCTATGTTGGCTCAATACAATGGGAGTAAAGAGTAATAACATATTCTTGTCGAATACAAACCTGACCAACAATAATAACCTTAGTACAACCACCACCAATAACCAACATACTTTGAAACAACGATACAAGTATTTGGAATTCAAGCATCTTTACTTTCGTGTCCAAAAAGTCATCAACAAACAGGTGACTTTTGGCGTCAAATATGAACAGTTCAAGACACCAGATATTTATAACAAATTGGTGAAGCCGACGACAGAGAAAGTTATAAAAGTGTCGGATAACAATGTGATATCGCTCAAACTTAAGAGCATAATACCATCGGTCAACTTTCCCATTGATCAGACACCCAAGTTCGGACCTCAGCTCAGTCCCAAGAAGTTACGAACAAACTATCGACCTATTAATGGAGCAGAGGAAAAGCTGAAACTTTCCATGTATTTGGTGTTTATTCTACTTCTTCTAAGGTACGAGTATTTGATTCAGTCACAAAACAATTTGATTCTCTATGATTTATTGACCACCAAGGCCAATTTGTGTGAGTTTTTAGCGATCCGGATGTTGAAGGAGTATACTTCGTTCAACAGAATCAATTTGTTGTTTTTAACTCCGTTGAATAACGACAACTTTATCTTTGGCCAGCGGAAAGACTTTAACACCTTGGAGTTGAGTGTGTTGACTAAATCTAAACGATTTCTTTCGCAGCCAATAATGAAACGGATCTTGGACAGATTCTATGACGGGGAGTTGATTATAAAAATTAGTGATGTTGTGGAAGACGCTTTTGAAGAAGAGCAACTACTTGATACGGGAGTCGGCAATGACCATGATGTTATAAATTATAAGTACAACAAAATCTCATTCAACAAGATTATCCAGCGGTCGAATATCGTACCTAAATATCAATCGTTGGTAATAAACTTAAAGGTGCTTTTCTTTATGTTGTTGTATTTCACGATGATTTTAAACAAAAAACATCAGGAAAGTGGAACAGGTGCAAGACACATAATATTAAACATCGTTGAAGCCATTTTCTGGCTAGTAGGCTTGAACTTCAATGTGGAATTTTTGATGAAAATCAGTCATATCGAATTCCAGTTCTTCAAAAAGATTATCTGGAACTATATCGACTTCATTTTAATAGTATTGATCGACGGATCGTTTCTCTTGAAAATCATGGGCCTGATATATTACCAAGATATGTTCAGCTTGATATCAATTGTGTTGTTACCACGGACACTTTCACTTTTCAACAACTACAAGTTTTTTAATTTGATAATAGTATCGTTCAAGAAGATGGTATGGAACTTAGTGGGGCTCTGTACGTTATTCTTTTCGTTGATTAGTGGATTTTACTTTAGTTTTGTTACGCTATCCAAAGGACGTACCAATTATGATATCATGTTCGATATGGTGAAGATATTTTTCGGGTTCACTCCTTCTGTTTGGAATAACTGGGACAACTACAATAATGTTGGACGTATAATTCAGATGGGATACTTGTTTCTTATCCAGTTTATCATCGGTACGATTCTAGCCATTGTATTGAGTGGAGTATTTGCTCAGGTGAACGAGACCAACGAAGAAGACTTCAATTATTTCAAGGCCATCAACTTGATTTTGTATTTCAAGTCTGCTCGTTTACATTACCAAGGAGTATTGTATAAGCATAAACATCATTGGTTCGGGCTACAAATCAGACATGGACTCAATCAAATCTTAAGCGTGTTTAAGTTGCCCATTATCATATTAATCTTTTGCTACGAAAAGATGTTGTCTAGAGTATATGAGCGGAGGTTAGCAACAGGAAGTGTATTGAAGAATTTTACGTTTTTAATCCGGGAAGATGACTATTATCAGGATACAGACTTGATGCATATTGAAAGTGGACGGTTTCAATTTGAATTTGGTGCTACTGACAACGAAGAGGAATTGTTGGAAGGAGCAATGGTTGACGATGATGACGATATAAGTGTGTTGTTGATGAAGTCACGGAAAAACTCTCTTTTCAAGCCTGGGGTGGTAGCACCCAGCCAAATGCAACCAAGACGATATAGCAACATTGATCCGAATACCAATTTCCGTAATTCTCAGAATTGGATGCCGACACAATCAAAACTGACGTTACGGGGCCAACAAGAATACGATGGACTCTTTATTGACGATTTGCTTAGTAGAAAAGGTAAGGGATACTTGGAGAAACTGAAGACGAACAACAGCGACTCTTTGGGTCCAAGCGATAAAGGAGAGAGAAGAAAGAGGGATGATGAGATGTTGCAGAGAATGCACCATCTTGAAGAACTTGTTAGCAAGCTAATTGAAGGTGAGAGTTCTAAGGAGGAAAATGATGATGGGAATATCTACAACATCACTGAAGTCTCCATAGACGATATGGAACTGATTAATTCCGATGTTAGTGCATACAGTGGAGGTAAAGAAACGCAACTTGAAAATGAACTGGATGATACTCTTAGTGAAATAGGGGACGATGAAGCTGTTAGTGAAATAGGAGACGATGATACTTTTTGAGATGACAATTGGATGATGAGATGATAATAATGAATACTATGAGAACGGTGAATCTGTAATAGCTTACACTACTATAATAGAAATGACTCCACTAAGAGCATAAGGAGATATATAGTGAGACATATAGTGAGAAATCTACTCAAACATATTCTCTGACAAGCGTAGTTTACACAAATGATATACCTTAATATAGATAACACTGATTACGATGGATCTTGTACATTTTGTGCTAGCAAATACTTTGCTATTCAGTATTTGTGAGTATTCAATAAGTGGATAGCAGAGATCAATGAAAATTAGTGGAAATTGACGATTATTAGTAGAGATTGCTATTTATGGAGATTAACGAGTATTACAACTAAACATATTATAAATATCATAGACTTAGTCATATAAGGTATCGTTCTCTAAGATATCCAAAAACGTCGTGTACATACCAATATGATGCAAATTATACGTACATTACCCCTAGATCTATTTTGCTAAAGATTATCAAGCGTAGATCTTATGTAATCGAAGACGGGACGCGCGTGGATTTGTAATCTGTAAGTTGACCTAGAAGCCCGACTGAACTACGGAGGAAAACAGAGAGGAGCTTAGATGGGATTAGTTAAAGAAGGGACTAGCTAGCAAAGATGACAAAATGAGAGTTGAACTCCGAGTCACGTTCTATTTATACCAAGAATCGGTGTCCTTGAGTCACTCTACTTATTCCCTTACGTTCAACCTCGCTCCGCTCAGTTTCAGCCAATTTTCCCATTTGAACCAAATTTCTTTTTCAGGTGCGCCCGAGAATCGGTGTTTCCGAAAGAAGTAAGAAAGCACATGTTGAAGCTTTTAAGATAAGCTAAGCTCGACCATCTACATAGCCACCCGTATACACTGGTCACCACGTTAAAATCCCAAACGACCTAAAAAAACCCGTCAAATCCCGACACTTTTATCGTTTTTTCACACTCTCACTGCTCGGAAGTTTTTTCCCAAAACGCTTCTGACATTTCTCAACCCGCTCATTGGCCCCAATTACATCTTACTTTCAACCACTGACAAATTCAGCTGATTTTTGGAGCCCGAAAACATTTCCAAATTTTAAATATAAGTACCTCAGTTCCGCTTTATATATTCTTGGATAACCGTATCGCTTGTATATATTTGGTTAAATATAAAACTCCACACAACATTCTACACTTTTCAAATTTTCATCCGTTGAAATTTTCTTCCACTTCAGACGATAAATTTTTTCAAATTTATCAATCTTACGATCTTCTTTACGAATCTTTATCCTGATCTTTAGAGTTCAGAGTGTGATTACGGTCTCATCACTTCATTGCATTTGAATCCACGGGTTCTTTATTTATAGAGTCTGTCCAGTCTCTCCATATTAATACTAGTCCATTTCTAGTTTTAACATCATAACTTATCTAGTTGTTTAGTTTCACTATTACTCCTAGCGTCAAAGTCTGTTTCTAGTCGTCTTTCTTCTATCCATCATTCATATCACACCTAATGCCTCATAATACGGATACTATGACAACAAATTCATTTAATATACCTAATAATCATATACAGATTGGAGGCAGAAAATCGGAACTTGCCGTGGTGCAAAGTGAGATCGTCAAGAAAATCATCGAAACAAAGTATCCACAGTTGAATTGCTCCATATTGGCTTTGAGCACCCTAGGAGATAAGATCCAAAACCGTCCGCTTTACTCGTTTGGCGGAAAAGCTCTTTGGACCAAAGAGTTGGAGATCTTGCTTTTGAGCAGCGTGGAGGAATATCCTCAGTTGGATCTAATTGTCCATTCCTTGAAGGATATGCCCACCAACTTGCCAGATGAATTTGAGTTGGGGTGTATATTGGACCGTGAAGATCCTCGTGACGCCGTAGTCATGAAACAAGGATCAACCTACAAATCGTTGGGCGAGTTGCCCGCCGGGTCGATTGTTGGAACTTCTTCAATCAGAAGATCCTCACAATTGGTGAAAAACTTTCCACACTTGAAGTTCGACAACGTGAGAGGAAATGTCCAGACAAGATTAAGAAAATTGGACGGTGATGAAGGTCCTGCGTACGAGTGTTTATTGTTGGCAGCCGCGGGCTTAGAAAGAGTCGGCCTCGGCCACCGTATCACAATGTGCTTGGATGCCCCAGATATGTACTACGCCGTGGGACAGGGTGCCTTGGGAGTTGAGATCAGAAGCGGTGACGAACGCATGAAAGAATTATTATCGTCGTTAGAAGATAAGCCCGCTACATACCGATGTCTTGCCGAAAGATCGTTAATGAGATATTTGGAAGGTGGATGTTCTGTTCCAATAGGAGTCTACACAACTTACAACACAGCCACCAATGTATTACTATTCAAAAGCACAATCGTCAGCCCTGACGGGTCCACAAGTGTCGAAGATGAATTGGAAAGAGTAGTGGAATCGAAAGACGCCGCCGAACAGTTGGGAATTGATTTAGGCCACAGATTGATCGAACGCGGTGCTAAGGAAATTTTGGACAATATTGATTTCAACCGTATAAACCAACCCCCATCTTCGATCTCCAGCAGTGTAAATATATCCCCCCAAATATCATGATCATAATGAATGTAAACTAGTTATATAAAACGTCTATTATCAACGAATAAAGATAAATATAAAACAAAGACTCCCAAAAATATAGAACGTCTAGTTAGCTGAGAATATAATAATCAAAACAATTTAAAATATAACGAGTAATCAGAATGTATAGTGGACCTAGATGTAATCCGTCTTGTTCATACAAAATCGTTTATTATCAGAGCATATAATATAATGTTATCAATAATAATAATAATATTAATAAAAACTTCTATCTGAATATAATATACGTCTAGGTATCAAAATACGCTCTTTGGTATCTAAAATATATAACTCTGTGGGGCTACTTATATAGAGAATTATATGTCATTTTATGCATATGATGCGATAGCCCAAATGATTCATGATTGGCTGTACTTACCTGAGTGATGTAGTTAATAAGGAGCCAAGAAGTTTGATATTGGAGGAAAGTGATTAGTTGGAAGTCCGGGGTACAAAATATACGAGCGGAAGGAATAATCATATTCACAAGAAATTTACAGACAAACTCTTCCAAATAAGGTAGTGGTGTTCCCACATAATCCATACAATCCACATAATGCACCCCACCGGTATAGGCATCGTGATATCCGAAATTTCGGGATTCAACGGGTTAGCTTCGTCATGCCTAAATCGGAGTCCAAAAAATCTGGGGTAAAATCGTGCGGATCTGCAACAATGGCCAATATTGAAACGTTTACACGGGACCCCTATCGAGACATTGCACCAAGACAATACTAAACATTCAGTATCGATGTGACATATAGTCTAACTCCGACAGGCTTCCGAGTCTTCGGGGTCATAGCACAAAACGGAAGCGAGCTAAGTCACCATCACTTTGCCCAGGACAACTTCGCGCCCATATCGAAATCGTTACAAATTCATCCAATCATTAATTTCAAAAACCTGACCTAAACTGCGAGCGAACCTAAATAATAATGTGCTACAATAAAAGTAGATACATCAGTCCCGCAATACATTGTTACAAAATAACCCCGGACCCATCAAATACTAGTGCGGACCAGAGATTGCAAAACTTACACCACCATGCTAATTATATCAATAAAAGTATCACGGTAACAATATCAAACCAATTAAAGGAGTCTAATTATACTCTCCTCAGTCATACTATTGACTCTTCAATTTACTCTGCCCAACGACCCCTAACATTACTAATTGTTGGAACAATCCAACACACCACATTTCCAAATTTCTTTTTCATTTGTGGGGAGAATATTCAAAACTCCGATATTACGAAAATGGTTGCCACTTTTTGGACTATAAATATCGGAGTTTCCCCGGCTACTACATCGGTTTGAGACCCCAATAACTACACAATGCCTGAAAGTAGCCACCCTTCCCATATTTCCTTGGACCATGAAGAAAAAGTCAATCCTCCTCAAGGATTCTTTGATCGTTCCACTGCAACCCCAAACTTGCCTGACATGGAAACTTACAACAGGCTTTACCAACAATCTGTGAACGATCCCTCGGGATTTTTCGGCGATGCTGCCAATAAGTACTTGGATTGGCACAAACCATTTGACCACGCTAGATTCCCAGTGACTCCTGAAGATGATTTCAAAAACGGTGACTTGCCAGCTTGGTTTGTTAACGGTGAGTTAAACGCCGCGTACAATTGTGTGGATCGTTGGGCCTTTAAAAATCCTAATAAACCTGCAATTATTTATGAAGCTGATGAAGTCAATGAAGGTAGAATCATCACTTACGGAGAACTCTTGAAGGAAGTCTCTAAATTGGCCCAAGCCTTAACTAAATTGGGAGTCAAGAAAGGTGATTCCGTGGCCGTTTATTTGCCAATGATTCCTGAAGCAGTTATCACATTGTTGGCAATCGTCAGAATCGGTGCTATCCATTCCGTCGTTTTCGCTGGTTTCTCTTCAACATCTCTTAAGGACAGAATTTTGGATGGTGACTCTAGAATTGTCATTACTGCTGATGAATCAAAGAGAGGTGGTAAGACCATTGAAACAAAGAAAATCGTAGACGATGCTCTTAAGGAATGTCCAGATGTCAAAAATGTAATTGTGTTCAAGAGAACCGGTAACCTGCACGTTCCATTCAATGCTGGTAGAGATCTTTGGTGGCACGAAGAGTTGGCAAAGTATGGTCCTTACTTCCCTGCTACTCCAGTCAATTCCGAAGATCCATTGTTCTTGTTGTACACTTCTGGGTCTACTGGTAAACCAAAGGGTGTTCAACATAATACTGCTGGTTACTTGCTTGGTGCTCTTCTTAGTACAAAGTATACCTTTGATGTCCATGAAGAAGACATCATTTTCACCGCTGGTGATATCGGTTGGATTACCGGTCATACTTATGTCGTCTATGGTCCATTGTTGAACGGTGCAACTACAGTTGTATTTGAAGGTACTCCAGCATACCCTAACTATTCGAGATATTGGGAGATTGTTGACAAATACAAGGTTAACCAATTTTACATTGCCCCAACTGCTTTGAGATTGTTGAAGAGAGCTGGTACAAAGCATATTGAACCATATGACTTGTCATCTCTTCGTGTTTTGGGATCTGTTGGTGAACCAATTGCTGCTGAGGTTTGGCATTGGTATAACGACAATATCGGTAGAGGAAAAGCTCATATTGTCGATACTTACTGGCAAACCGAGAGTGGTTCCCATTTGTTGACTCCATTGGCTGGAATCACTCCTACCAAGCCTGGTTCTGCGTCTTTGCCTTTCTTTGGTATTCTCCCTAAGATCTTGGACCCAACTACTGGTAAAGAATTGACCAACAATGACGTTGAAGGTGTTTTGGCCATCAAAAACTCGTGGCCATCCATTACTCGTGGTATCTTCAACGATTACAGTAGATTTATTGACACCTATTTGAAACCATACCCTAACCATTACTTTTCTGGTGACGGTGCTGCAAGAGACAATGATGGTTTCTTCTGGATCTTAGGTAGAGTTGATGATGTTGTTAATGTATCTGGTCATAGATTATCAACTGCCGAAATCGAAGCCGCTTTGATTGAGCACCATTTGGTTGGTGAAAGTGCCGTTGTGGGTTACGCCGATGACTTGACTGGTCAAGCAATTGCCGCTTATGTATCTTTAAAGAAGGAAGCCAACTTTTCTGAAGAAGATTTGGATACGGTCAAGAAAGAATTGATCTTGACTGTACGTAAGGAAATTGGACCTTTTGCAGCCCCTAAGTTGATTCTTCTTGTGGACGATTTGCCAAAGACAAGATCTGGTAAGATCATGAGAAGAATCTTGAGAAAGGTTTTGGCCGGCGAAGAAGACCAATTGGGTGATATCTCTACGTTGTCTAATCCTGGTGTCGTACAACAGATTATTGATGTCGCCAAGACAGCTCACAAGTGAGTAACTAGAACAAGTTAGTTACTAGAATTAGTGACAAGTCGCTAGAACTAGTGTGTAATCGCTACTGATCGATATGCGTCCAATCAAAACTATTTATTACTATTTATTTCTAATAAAGTTGAATTAAACTTGTCAAACGGAGTAATTTTTCTAAAACTCCGAGGCCGAGCATACTCCAGAGTGGTATTGGGTAACATGTAACATCAGAAATCCTCTATACTACTCACCAAAGAGACTGCGTCGGGTTTAGCACTCACAACATCGGGTCTGATCCCGTTTTGTAGCAAATACTCTTCTGTGGTCGGTCCGATGGAGGCTATTCTATATACTCGACTATCCAGCTGGATATGCCTCACTATGGACTCCGTTCCCTGAGGACTAAAGAAAACGATCCAGTCAGAGTCCGAGCCGCTACCTCCCACCCACTTCTGGTTAAAGTTGGCCACTATATCGTCTCTATGTGCCGTTTTGTAAATCACCTTCTCCACGAGATTATAATTCATCCCTTTCAACGTCTTTGGCAAGATATCTTTCCTGATCTCACCAGTAAAGAAGATCATTTTCCTCTCGGAGTTGTATTGTTGGGACGTCAACTCTTCGTTTATCAAATATGCCAACTTTAAGCCGTTTCCTGCTTGGTTCCCTCCACGGACATTGGAAAATCCCATACGTTGCAAAATCCCATAAGTTGCTGGACCAACAGTGTATGCGATTTTCTGACAGATCTTTGCCTGTATCCCTCCGTCAACACTCTGAAGACACTCATCAAGCATCTCCACACCACGCTGACTTGTTATTATTATGACGTCTACGTCATTTATGAACTCTGCTGACTCGAGATATTGGATCGTCTCTGATTTGTCGAAATGGGTATGTGTTAAGAGAGGAATAAAAGTTGGCTGGTACCCCAAAGACGTGAGCCTCTCTTCATATGGATCTGAAGGAACACTAGAGTTCTTGAGAAGAAGCACTCTCTTAGACATGGAGCTAGTTGGTGATGAGATCGAGATTGCGATTTTGAGTGTGAGATTTATGTAATTATAACATGTAAAATGGATTGAGTAACATGCAAATCATACAACTCTAATAGAACGATCTAACTAATAAGCTGAACCAGCAAAAAATAAATCGTCTAATAACCAAAATTACTAGAGTAGAAGTACTAGAACTAAATCTCTTATTTAAGCTAAGACCAGAATATGTTGGAAATAGATAGTTGAGATAATGGCGGTACTGATGTTTACTTTGTATGGCGGTACTGATATTCACTTCTCCACGCAGTCTAATATAGCTGTAATGATCTCCAATTTGCCTCTAACAATAGTATACATTATTAACTATGTAAATTAACTAGTGAATACAAGTATTCGGTGGTAACCATGATATTAAAAACCCAAAAAACGTAACGAAGCAAAATAAAACATAAATCAAAACACAGCATAATCTTACAGTGTGAGTGGCTAGAAGTTTAACCAGTCAGAGGCTTGAATTAGCAGATTAGAAGTCCTTCAACTAACCAATTGTGTGGTAGCATCTAAAACTTTTTGCATACCATTGTTGGTATTGAAGACCCTGCCAATTCTTTCATTTCCAACCATAATATTGCCAAGGGTGTCTCTAACAAAGACCTTGATATTTTCAATAAATTCGAATCTCAACCCCATGACCGAAACCATAAAGAAGAACCCTAAAATACAAATTAACGCTGGAACCCAGAAGAATATCAACATCTTGTCATTTTCAACAGTTTTACGGGGATGATTGATATAAGAAATGACCATATCTTCTGACGAATCAGATGCGATTCCTGCCTCATCTTGAGAATCTTCAGTAGTTTGCAATTTGGTTGACGAAGATCCTTCAAATGTGGTGGGTGGCGCCACAACTTTCTTGCTCGCATGATTCAAGCTTCTTTCATCAGAGGTCTTAGGCCTGGAGTGGAACGATGAAGGCCCAAATGGGAACAAATCATCATATGAAGGTAAGTTTTCGTCTTCGTCGGCGGTGAAGATATTCTTCACCTTTTGCCATACACCGGTTGGAGTTTCTGTACCTGATTCAGAACTTTCTGGAACAATAGTTTCATCTCCTGAATTTTCAGCTGCAATATCTTGACTGTACGTGGACACTTCATCAGCTTCATCTTCATAGTAGTCATCTTCCTCATCATAAGAATATACAAATTCATCATCAAGGTCATCGTAGTCGTTTGATTCATATTCGGAATCAGCATAGTCCGAGTTACTTTCCTCTTGAGATGTGGCAGGTATAATAAACGACCTGTCAACTTGCTTACTTGTAATTTGAGAATTCGAAGAATCTACATCAACTGAATTCTCCATCACCATCTTCGATACATGACGTCCGTAACTAGTGGTGAACATCGAGTTCAAGGAATCCAAACTGAGAGTCTTGCTCAATTTTTCATCTCTTGAAAGAATCAGATTGTGGTCACTAGATTCATCAATCGCTTCAAGCTTATTGAATATATCCAATACGTTCAAGTCACAATAATCCTTCAAGTATCTGTCATTTGATAATTTCAAGTTCCAGTTGGACTTGCAGTCGATAAAGATTTGGATCAAATCACGGTGACCACACATTGAAGCCAAGAACAACGGAGTGAGTCCTTGATTGTCTTGCACGTCGATTTTGCATCCGTGAGTGATCAAGAACTTGATAAGATTAGTGTAGTTCTTCATAGTCGAAATATGCATCAAGGATTGTCCTTGGTTGTTACTCAACAGCCAGTTAGGAATAATAATTGGACAGTTAGGTAAGTCAACCAAGGAGAGAAAATTGATCAAGATATCTTCAGTAGATAAATCTGATTTAGTCAACCGTTGCACTGCCCTATGGGCATTATCGAACCAATCCATATTTGCTTGATTCATGTTGTTTTGAATATTTGCATTTTCTATACCATTGGTATTCCCGTTGGTACTGTTGTTGTCGGAACCAACGATTCTCTTTGCGATGTTTTTAGCATCTTCCAATTTTCCATTCATCTTTAATCCAACAATTTGCAATGCCAATTCTATCAACTGTCTGTCAGTATCATCAGTGTAAGTGAAGATCTGCTTCTGTTGACCAGCACCATACAAGACATCTTCTTGATTCTCAAAGCTCACCAACACTTGGCCAGGCTGTGCTGCTGGAGGTAAATATGTAACAATGGTAGTTTCTGACCAGCAGTGAGTAGCCAATGCTTGGTTGGCGCCGAATTTGACAACCAATCCTGGACGGAAGTTGAATCCCAATAAAGTGACTTCGATACCGCCTCTGATGGAGCCTTGCGCAGGAATAATTCTTTGAATAGAAGGTAAAGTTTCTTGTTGTTGAGATCCAGATGCCCGTGGAAGGCCTGAAAAGCTTCCAAAGTTAGAGTTCATTGGGTTCACAGTAGGCGGTATATGTTTCATGAGCATATGGTTGGTAGTAGAAGTGTTAGTGTCGCTATTACTCATAGGTGAGAATCCACTTGCACTTCCATTGAACATTGGATTAGTAGAGTTGTTATACGAATCATCAAACGATAACTTTTTACGTTTGGTTCCTCTCATGTCTGAATTAGTATTAGTGTCGGTATTTGTGAGTGGTTCGGATGCTGATTCATCGATAGAATTGGGTGATAAAGGATGCAACGAGGACAACAAATCAGATTCAGCAGCATCTTCTTGGTGCTGGGATTGTGATTGAGTCCTAGCATGCATTTCCAATTGGGGACTCATTATGCTAGGAGTTCTCGCCAGTGCATACGATTTTGCAATATCTGAGTTAGAGATGCTATTCTTTTTGCTGAAAGAAAGTTTGTGTTCGTATTCGTCATCATCGTCATCCAAATTGGTGTCATTCAAGTCTTTCAAGTTGGTTGAAGAGCCTGCCACTGAGTTTGTGGATTCAAACTTGGAATTCGTATTCTTCTTTCTGTCCATAATCATAATTGGAGAAGTCAACTGTTTGGCAACAATTTGGCCCTCTGAGTTCTTGAGGACAAATAATAATTTGAAACCTTCCGATTCCTTGTGATGTCTACAATAACAAATGATTCTTGCAGATAATTCCAAAGACTTCGATAAGTCGTTATCCAAACCAGTGGGAGGAGGAAATGAAACTACTTCCTTACAGTTGAATATAATTGCCTTCTTCTTCATGGATTCATCAGCCCATGAGTTAGGGTTATTTTTGATAACACCTCCATTATTGGCCACAGGTGTACTATAAGTGGTTTCATTATTCGAGTTGTTTCCCTCACCATCATTAGCTTTTCTTCTCGAAGCTCTCCTTTGTTCCCTCTTTATACACCTCACACAAATATTACACGATTTATGGGTATCCGAAGTTAACACATAGGCATCCATAAAGAGCAAATTTTCCTTCAACTTTGGACTAAGAGAATCCATCAGTTCATTGAGGCAAAATTTGTTTTTGGAAATCAAGTCTTGTGGTATATGTAAAAGGACATGTGGTGGAGGAGGACTCAAGGTGAACTTGATTTTGATTTGAGTTTCAACTCTTGAATAGGTAGGTAAATTTGCTATTTGAAGGTTATAAGGTAAACTGGCCATAGTTTGAGGAGAGAAATCAAGGTATTTGGATGGATCTGGCATATTGACAGAATCTGGACATGGGTTCATATTAAGCGTTCCATATTTGAGTTTATTCAACTCGTCACGAACATAATCATAGTCGGATATTGAATTATTGGATATCTTTTCTTTCGATATGGAATTATTGGAAGTGTTCGAGGTGGAGCCAGTTTTCTGTTCAAAAGGACTTGTGTAGATGCTATTAGTGGAAATTTCAGGATAGTTCGAGTCAACATACAAATAATCGTTGTTGTTTTGTAAATGAGGAAAGCCAGAGGTTACGCCATTCAGATTTTCGTCGTTGTTTGAATCTTGTAAGCCGTTAATATGTAAGTTGAATCTCGAATTAGAGTGGGAGTTATTTATGGAATGAGGGTTTGAATTGATTTGGTTGTAATTAGCCGTGGCACTTGGATACATGCTGTCGAGGAGATCTTCATTTTCTAGTTTGATGTGGCCCGATGTTGGTGTGTTTGTTCCTATTGAATCATAAACTCGTTGGTCAAGGAATTCATCGAGTATATCGTGGTCTTCATTTAATCCCACGAGGAAGTTATGATCCAAGATGTTGTCTTCTGTTGAAGTCATTTTAGACGTGTTCTGTGTGGATCTTTTGCCTTTAGTTTTCAGGCTTGTAGTAGTTTTACTTTGAAAGTTCTTGTACGGTATTGCACTATTATTCTTGTACTATACTCTTGTACTCTAATACAGCATCAGTCTTTATAGAAGTGTATAGCAGGGGCGGTAAAAATTTTAGGGAGAAAAAAAGTACAAACGAGAAAACTCAATGGTAAAGTACTTTTGATACAGTCTACAGAGGTAGTGTGTTTACGAATTGATAAAAATCAACACATCTGAGGGGCCAAATCGACACATAGTTGAATCAAACGAACAACTGCGCGTTAGTGCACGGATTGCTCTAGAACATTTCTATCGTAGGCTGATGTAGGCAGTGGAATTGAGTGATGGTTAGAACCCCACAGGATTTGTTGAGATTAAGATTGTTGGGTTGCCACGTGACCCTCGCTCAGAATCTGACATCGTGAGTTATACACTTAGAGTACCCGAAGTAATAGTAGTAGTACCAATAAGTAGAGGCAAATATGTCAAGCTGGGTATACTGAACGTAACTCTTCTATAGATGAAATTCTAATCTATTTGCTTTGAGTTAGTGTTATAATAGGGGGTAACTTTCACTATTATCGGTAAACACACTAAAAACCATACACCCAGCAATCGTTACGGGACCAACTAAGTGCTCACACGAGCAATGTAAAGGAGAGAATTTCTAATCATCTGGAATCATCTTTACCCGATAGTAGTAACGGTGCTAATCAGAAATTAGGCGTCCTAGGCGTAAAAATGGCTATTATGCAGTACGAACCCCAAGCCCGAGGTTAAAAGTAGAATAAGGTGGATCAGCTGAGGAGAGACTGTTGGACTCGGTTGACGTCTACTCAGAATTCGAAGGTTCCGAATCTTATTTTCGTCTTTTATTATGCTCATGTTTATACGGCTTCCTGGTAAGCCCTATTGATTTATGATTCTTTGATATCTCGTGACGGCTCGAGAAGGTGAAAAATTATCTTTAATTTGTATGCGTAATAGTGCCTGAATAATAAATCTTATACTTACAATCAATAGAGTATGGATACAGAATTTTATTCAAGTTCTAACAAACGTCACTTAAGAGTTTTTAGTCAATATGTTGAAGTTTCGACTATCGAATGAGACAATATTGTGGAGTATTCGTTTTTAGTTGTCATTTCCATTATCATAAAACCCACAAGGCTGTGATTGAACCAGCTTCTCAGTTTTTCCGGTGTACTAGTGAACGGCGTGATCTAACTCTTAATTTGCATTATCATATCGAGTCGTGTACACACCAAAACCACAGACCAAATAAACTACCGAAAACGTCGATCGCTAATGTTTTTCGTCCAACCAACACCATAATGCCTAAGAATACATTATACGTGACTGGATTCAGCAGAGAATCCAAGGCTGCTGATTTGGCTCCTGATTTTGAAAAGTAAGTTATCTTTTTTTTGATTGAACATGTTGATCTCTTAATCTCTTGAACTATAACGCGGACGATATAGTACACTTACCAGTGAACCGTGGTGACGGTTGTATCTTGGTTTATTGGCAACGAGTGAATTACCGAGGATAAGTGCCTCTAATATGTCATGACTAGAGTTATGAAACTAGAGGCGTAATATCATATGTCACTGGGTTACTTGTAACTGGTGGCGCAAATATCCATCAGTTCGACATTTAGGTACCCCATGATATGCCCCAAATCCTGAAGTTTGTTAAACTGGTATCTATCACCTATTGAATTATTTGCATTGTCCTTCTTTTCCTTCCCAACGAATCCTCGTCCTCCTACTCCATATGTAATCAAATATCTTTCCTACCGTGAATTTCCTTCCATTCCTCCTCTTCCGATTCCTTATAAATTCCTTTTACAACTCATCTCAGCTCCTCTACCGCCCAGGCAATCCCTCTTAAGTTCATGACACCAAGCAAATCATTTATTGTTCATCCAATCAATCTTATTCACATCACTAACAACCCTAGATACGGCGAACTCGTCAGATTAGATATTCCTCCTCCCAGAACAGACGATGGTGAAAAATACGCCTTCGTTGAATATAAAGATCTCGAGAATTGCGAAAGAGCATTAGAGTTGAATGGTAAAACTTTTCCTTATACTTTCAAAGAAGGCTTGGTTGTGCAGTCAGCAAGATCTGATCCATACAATACTAGGACCAGAGGTTCATACCGAGGCAGAGGTGGCTCTCCTTACCCTCCAAGAGGAGGCAGAGGTGGATATGGTTATTCACCTAGAGGAGGCTACGGCTATGCACCAAGAGGTGATTATGGGTATGCCAGAGGTGGATATTCGTCAAGAGGTGGCTATGGAAGTTATGGTGGTCGTGGAGGATACGATGATGGATATGATAGTGGACGTGGTGGATATGAAGGAGGCCGCGGTGGATATGAAGGAGGCCGTGGTAGATATGAAGGAGGCCGCGGTGGATATGAAGGAAGCCGAGGGGGTTACGAAGGGGAACGTGGTGGATACGAAGGAGGACGTGGTGGATACGAAAACAGTCGTGGCAGATTTGATACTGGCCGTGGAGGTTATGGAGGTTATCGTGGTGGATACGAAGGTGGTCGCGGAGGTTACGAAGGAGGCCGTGGTGGATATGAAAGAGGTTATGCAGACAGAGACTACAGAAGCAACCGACCAAGAGAAACATATGATAATAGAAGTGAAAGATATGCAAATGAAGATGAACACGAACACGAACATGAACGTGAACGTGACTATCCACAGCATGAACGCGACTACCAACCACACCGTGACTACCAACAACACGAACAACCACCACATAACGAAGATCGTGACCATGAACATCCAGAACAAGAACCTTCCGCTCCTCATACTTCAGAACCTACTGAGAGAGCAGAATACACAAAAGGTAAATTTTCCAGATCACCTTCCAGATCACCTTCTCGAAGGGATAGAGAAAGATCCAGATCTCCTGAACGCTATTAAACAAAAATTGTTTATTAAGATGAAGAATTAAAAAAAAACTAGAACTGTCTATAGAATAAAACCGTTCAAAAACTAAAACGTCCAAATTATATCTGTTCAATTAAATCCGTTCAAAATTAAAACCGATCAAAAAATAAAACCGTTCAAAAAACAAAGAATCTATCGACGTTTCTTAATTTGTTATAAGGACTAAAGCAGAATCACACCCACATCAAGCCGAGTAGGCCAGAGCACCGAATAGTCCGAACGCCAACCCTGAAGACGCAAATGATCTATGAATCAAAGGAGAACTTGTGTTGTTCACCTTATTGGCACTACGAATGCTGACTTCATGTAATGTGCTTAAAATACACGTCAATACCATCGAATCGATGTCGACAGACTTTGTACTATCCAAGTCCTCCAAAATCTCTTGCAGGTTATCCTGATAAAGTTCGATCTTACCCACTTCGTTATACTTTTTCGGTAAAACGTTGGTGCTTGGAGCGTAGATTTCCTTGGTCATGTAGTTTGCGAAGGGAGGCATGTCATCACTGATAAAGTTCAAGTTTCTGAACAGTGCATTGGAAAGGAAAGGATCGTCTAACATCAACGGGTTTGTAGGCTCCGGGTATGGATTAAGATTCTCATCGTTGTTCTTCAACTTTTCGTCTTCAGCATCAGATGCACGTCTCTTGATCATTTTCAGCAACAGAGTTTGTTTCCTGTTGATGATATTGTCACACAACGAGGGAGTGCCCTCGTCCACAATCAAGAGTCTGAATTGGAAGTTATGCGTTGATTCATAGATAGTGGCCACCGGAGTTCCGATGATCCTGAACCGAGTATTCTTGTAGTTGAAGTCCGTGAAAGGTCGGATGTTGTTCAAGAACATCACCACCTGGAAATCCTTCTCCAAGTCTGGATGGTGGAATGTGAAGATGAACCTCCTTACCCTGTTGAAATGTTTAGTATGCACCGCACAGAAAGTATACGACTCGTAGTCCTCTTCAATCACTTTACCAGCCGCGTCCAATTTTATAGGAAGTGGCGTTTCCCGATACTTTTTGAACACAATATAGGGAGCATTCTTTCTAAAGTTTGACATGTAGGGCACTTGCATTTTGAATAACGGCAAACCCGTGCCCTTTATTTTGTTTTCCAATGGAATGATATGAGACCTGTTATCTATAAATTGGTTGGGTTTGGAGAGCTGGTTGAAGTGTTCAGGTTTGGCTTCTTCACACAGTTTGATGGTTCCGTCGGTATTGTAGACCACAAAGTTGTTTTTCCTCTTATTTCCTGATTTTAGCTTTCGAAACAACAGGTACGATTCCTCGCTGATGAATATGTAGGTAGAGTTCTTGATGAACTCACTGGAGAGAATATATGACCTTTTGAGGTTGAATTTGGACGTAGGTTTTTCGAGAATCTGGCGTCCTCGTGCTGAGGGAAGGGATGTGTCTATATCCTCCAAAGATTGGTCAAAAACCGTTCGAAGTTCATCATCAGCATCTGACTCATAGTCTAATTTAGACTCATCGTTTTGATGAGCTCGTTCTTCACGTCGTTTGGTACGAAGACGGAGTTGTCGAACTACAAATGGTAGATATAGCACAAAGTTGTCGTCATAACTATCTTGTAGTGACAATTGCTTCTTTTTATCATGGAATAGTGTGTCAGCCTCTGAGAGAGCAACCGAAGAAACGTCTGATTCAGGATCTCGACCGCTAGGAAACCTGTCCAAATTATGTTCGGGGCCCAAGTTATTAGAAGAATCTATTCCTTGTCCTCTTCTCTCATTATTCAAGGTTTCTAAATATGTCCGATCTATCCCCGGCACACTTCGCCGGTGGTTCCGCTGATATTGTGGGGAAGTAGAATTGTATGGCGGAGGAGGTCCAACTTCCTCACCATCTCGCATAGAAGGTCTACTGGTACTATCGATTGATGCTGATCTTTCCTGTTTATGTTTGAACAAGTTCTTCATATCGTGTGGCGATAAGGAGTCGCGTATATATATTTTGATCGAGAGAACCAAATTCCGCGGAGCCTTGATTAGTAAAGTGTCAGTATCGGCGACAATACTCTGTAGAATCGGGCCGAGATGGGTTAATGCAGCCACGAATCAATTCATGGCTACTGAATATCAAACTTCTCAACATAATAGAACTCACCTGAATTAGTTTTGATCATTCAAAAGGAAAATTCATAGAAGTACATGGAGGACAGTACAAAGAATCACTGATATTATGTCTGAAGATCATGAGTAGAATTGGATTAATTACCGATATCAATCTATGACCAACCAATTCTCACTAGTAGCCACCAATTAATATCAATTTTCACTTAGTGTGGAAATTACTGATATCTCTAGCAAGTACTGTTTCATTAATTCTAGTAGTAATTTAGAATTTCTGACCGATCTCGGTCATTATTGTGGTTACCGTGCAACGGTGGACTTTATTGTCTAAATGGTGCTAAAAGAAAAGAGAAGCATAACTCATGATAGTATTAATACAGAAAGATATAGAAGCAATGACAGAGACTCGTTAGAAGTTATAAGACTCATTAAAAGTTGTTGATATTAATTTTTGGTGGGACTGATTTTGAATTGTCTCAACGTTGTATATGAGTTCTCTTTATCACTGGTACGATCGGTCTTCTTATGATCTAATAGAAACGGCAGTTCTTGATTGGATGGGGAATTGGTAGAATTGGAATCTACTAGGCGACGCAATTTGGATGTTTTCGATAAACTCTTTATCAAATGGTCTTTGTCTTTAAGTTGTTCCTTCAATTGAAGTATTTCTTCCTCTTGATCTTTTAAAACTGCCTGCAATTGTCTATCTGAGGATTCCTCCTTGACAGGAGATCTGAGGAGATTCAGTTGGTGTGCAAACTTCAACTGGTTCTCAAGGTGTTCAATATACGACTTGTATTCGTCCATTTCGTAATTGACTCTTTTATAGAAGTCTTCAAGGTTGGCCATCATTACTTGTGAAGAATCAGCGCCAGAACCCAAAATATCATTGAGAGTGTCGTTTTTAAGAATGATTGTTTCAGTCTTTTGTAAATCTGTAAGTCTGGTGAAATGTTCCAACTTTTCCGTTAATATTCTGTTGTCAGCTTCAACTTGACGAAGACGTACATTCAGCTCGCCAGAAATCGAACTTTCACCAGGATTGCTGTATCCGTTGAGTTTCAACATCATCATTTCGTTCTTTTGGTTTTCGATGGTCTTTTTCAATTCTTCAATAAGTTTCATGGACTCGCCATTTCCAAAAGAAGACGACTTGTTTTGTTGTACATTCATCACCACATCTTTAGCTCTTGCGGCAAATCGAAGGGTATTGTAAGTTTCAGATACAAATTGTTGTGTAGTTCCCGGAGATCCCATATGAATTGTACATAAGATCAGAATCAATGATGATCCAGATAACGCAGGCTGAAGAAGTCTCGTCAATTTGGAGTCTCTATATGGAATATGATCCATAATTCCTGGAGAACTATTACCTGATGCGAGTGATAACTTATTGATTACTGTCGATAGGGCCAATAATGACTTATTGATGAAGGAACCTTCCTTTCTTCTTTCGAGACTTGAAGTTGCTCTTTCAGAACCTGCCAAATCACAAAGCGAAAGCGTAGAACTTTGTTCAGTTTTTGTTGACAAGTCTATAGTACCAATCTTTATTTGGAGAATGGAATGTGATCTGGAAGATCTGGCATTGAAATCGGTTGCGCTAGTCTTTCTGTTGTTATCACCTTTCTTTATCAATTGTAGTAATTGTTCTTTCGAAGTAATCACTGGAGTAGTAATTCCAATGATTTTCGTTCCATAAGTAGGATCATCTCGGATCTTGAGTTCGGCCATCCCTGGGGCACTTCCTTGGAGCAAATCGATGATTCTCTCGTTATAAATTTCCAAGTATGTTATGGAAATATTGTACTCTTTGTTAAATTTATCGGAGTCTATTTTCTGGAACACCTCATCGATCGCTAAGTTAACAAACCCAGAATCATCATCAGTACCTTTCATCGAGTAAGTCTTACCCGATCCAGTCATCCCATACGCAAAAACAGTTCCGTTATATCCTTCGTACAAGAATTTGTGTACTATATTGGCACATGTTCTGTTGTAGACCTCACGGTTAGAAATCGAGTGATCTGGAACAAAAACGTTGTCGAAGTTAAAAGATGAGATATCAGACGTGTTTGTAATAGTGTTTTCATAAGGGTTTACCTGCCATGGACTCGCTTGGCCTGGCGCAACACTAAAAGGGTTTGGTCGGATGGAAACGGTGATAGTTCCAGTATATGGTTCTACTCTGGCCGAAGGAGTAGTTGGACGACTTCCGGCCAAACTGCCCATAGCAGATCCTGGTCTTGATCTGATTGTATTTGAAAGTCTGGGCGATTGTGGTCTGGTACTTCTAGACGGAGGCCGTCTCAATTCATTTAAATTTATCCGAGGTTTCGTTCCACTAGGAGTCGATACTCCAGAAGAAAAGTTGGCCATGGATGACCTGGACCTTAGCGGTGTTCTCTGTGTAGACATGTTTGTTGTGACGAGGAGGTGTTTAGATAGCGAATTGATGAAATTTTGATGTAATTTTGATTTACACCGTTTGTTGACAAAAGTCCCAATTAGGAAACGTAATGAGCTACTTCAAGATAGTTGCAAAATTCCAGCTCGGGGTCAGATCGTCGTGGAAACACCCCGTGATATGTAATCTTGACAAATGTAGCTCCATAACTACTAGTTATATATATATTCTAGACTGTGGACAATGTGAACTTTGTGAGCAATGAGTACGCAGCCGTATATTTTGCGAACCACAAATAGGCTGCAAAAAATGCAGCATTAACGATCTTCTCTTTAGATCAACGTTGCTATTAGATCTTTTGCTACGATGTTTAACAAGAGGGCTTTGGATATAGACCCTATTGCTAGAATCCTGACCCAAACTATTAGTTCTGAGAAGTTTGGAACTATGTGGTCCGAGAAACTTGCTTCCAAACCTGAGAGGTTAGGCATCCGGCGGTTCACCAGGTCTATTGCACATTGGGGAGAAGCTAATTTGTTTATTGGATCTGGAGAGTATGGTGCTTCTTGTAGAGAAGAGACTGCTCCGATTTTGAAACACAAAACTTGCAATTCTGCAGATTTGTTAAGATTGAAGAAGATGTATCTCGATACAGACACATTATCAAAAGTTGTGCCACTTAGAGTACTAGGGAGTAGCAAGAAGTCATTGGACAATTTTAGTGAAAACAAGTCACAAAAGTCAACACCTCCTACTAATTCTTTTCGTAGAATCATTATTGTCAAGAATATAGTCCCAAACTCAGGAGTAACAAGCATACTCAACCAGGTATACGGAGGACCTCTTGAACGATTGGTTTACAATGCAAATAAGAAATCTTCGTCCCTCGAGTTGTTCTTTGTATATCCCGAAGATGCAAAGCGGTTTCTTGAGTTTGGCAGTTCTGGAATGTTGGTAGTCAATGGGAGACACCTTAAATTGGAATGGGCAGGCAGATCCAACTCCGACCTGTTTGATAAAATCCATCCTACAGTATCCAAACAACTTTTAAGGGAAATCGAACACTACGGATCCAGAAGATGTTTGATATTCTCAAAACCAGTTCCTGGAAAGATTGTGAGAAGTGACAAGAAGTTGTTCTATCCCAATCCGAAAGTACACTTTTCAAGAGAGTTGGATATTGAGAAAATCAAGCAAGACTTTACTGCCTTTGGTGATATTATCAATGTCGGGCCAGTAATTTCTAGAAAGCTCTGTTTCAGTATCCAGTACACAGATATTAGATCTGCTATAATGGCTAAACGTGATTGTGAATCCGAAGGTTCTGATATGAATATCAAATATGGCTCGTGGTCTATCTGGTACGGAACTGATACTGCCGACAAACCATGTCCAGAGCTCTAGTTATAAGTTAGTCAAGCTGTAGAAGATAAATAATCTGAACTATTTTGTAAAACCTAGACCAAGCAAAACTTATGCTCTAAAGATTATTGTGTAGACTTAAAAATATTTCTAATGGGGTTGGGTGCAAAAAGCCAAAGTTGAAAATGACGACAAAGTTAGCAGAAGTAATGGAATAAAGATGTAAATAGGTAGAGGAAATATTCTTAGGATTTATTCTTCATTGGATTAGTTAAAAAGTCATTTTTTTTACCTGAAGTCCACTCATAGAAGCTGCATGATACTCAGATATCACCAACTAGTGTCACATTTTACATAAAATACTCACATCAATAATCCACTAGTGAACTGGTCTAGCCCTACGTAGCTCGCTAGTATCTCCTTTTTAGTTGTCCCCTTTTTTAGCTGTTCGTTATTCCTACTTATTTCTAAGACCCTTGTCAGTCCAGACACTCTCACCAAACTCGCATCTCGAAAATTAAACTGATGAGCTGAAAAGTTTCAAGCACCACTAATGTTGAAATATACGAAATAACTATTTACTTTCACCAACAGATTACTTCGCCCAAACGCATTTAGACTGTCGCTAAAAATCATGGAAGATTTAAACAACAAAAGACCTCTCGAGACAGAGGGTTTCGAAGCAACTAAAAAGTTGAGGCTTTCTCAAGATGAAAGAGCATCGAAAGTCGTTCAGGAATCTCAAGTAGGAATAACTTCGTACGTCAATGACGCCAACAGATCAGATGGAGGATTCCTCGGAACTCTCAAGCTTCTTTACGCCGATTTTCTTGTAAACGAAATCGATTTGAATGGCAATGTCGTCCACTTGGTAGACGATGGCGTCGATATGGGTAAGACCAAGAAGGAACTTCGTAACGAAAAGAGACAACAAGAAAGAGAAGCAATGGAAAAAATGAGTCCAGAAGAAATCGAAGCCTTGAAGGCCGAAAAGTTGGCCGCTGAAGATAACAAGCCAAAGTATGAGCTTTCGGATGTACACCGTAATGAGCTTTTGACTTTTATTACAGAAGCTGAGTTAGCTCAAGTCGAAGAATTGTTCACTACAGGCAACAACATGGAAACCAAGTCGTCATTTGATGATAAGCAACAAAGAGGGAAGTTGCATCAATTATTCCGTGCTGCGTTCCAAGGTAAGTTGGAGACCCTCACGTCTGAAGAAAACACATTTAGAGTAGCAATTGCAAAGAAGGATGGCAATAGAAGACAACACCCACAAGAAAGTATGCACCACGTCGATGAAAATGGTGTGGTGAACTACGGGTTGGGTCCCTTCAAGCCTTACTTACACTTTACAGTGTTTAAGGAAAATAGAGAAACAATGGAGATTGCTTCTACCATTGCAAAGTTCATTCGTTTCCCAAACAAAGCCATCAACTTTGCAGGAACCAAAGATCGTAGAGGTGCTACGTGTCAGAGATTCAGTCTTCACAGAGGTAAGCTTGTTAGAGTCAACTCTTTGAACAAAGCATTGCGTGGCTCGGTTTTGGGTGGTTTCAGCTACGAAGACAGTCCTTTGGGATTGGGTGACTTGAAAGGTAACGAGTTCGTCATCACCATCAGAGACGTCAAAGCTATACGAGAAGGAGACGATATCAGGCAAGTCATCGAAGGATGTTTCCAGTCTTTAAGAGACAAGGGTTATATCAATTATTATGGGATGCAAAGATTTGGATCTTTTTCGATTTCTACTCATCAGCTCGGAATCCACATTTTAAAGGAGAACTGGAAGGCTGCAGCTGAATTGATTTTATCAGAACAAGAAGTTGTTGCTCCAGACTCTATCGAAGGCAGACGTATTTGGGCCGAAACATCCAACCCATCGTTGGCCTTGAAAAACATGCCTCGTCGTTTTTCGGCTGAACATTCCATCTTGACTGTCCTTGACAAGGAGACTCTTGGAGACGATGAGTCTTATACTCAGCAATCATACTTTAAGGCTATCATGGCTATTCCAAGGAACTTGAGAATCATGTATGCGCATGCGTACCAATCATACATTTGGAACTTGGTTGCATCCAAGAGATTCGAAATGTTTGGTTTGGAAGTACAAGAAGGTGATTTGGTTGTGGATAACTCTACTCCCGCTCCAGTTCAAGACGAAGATTTTGAAGAAGACGTTGCGGTGTATCGTGAAGTCAAGGTCCATGCTTTAACCAAAGAAGACATCGAAAGTGGCAAATACACCATCTATGATATTGTATTGCCAACTCCCGGCTACAAAATCACATACCCTACCAACCCACAATTAGTTGAAGTGTATAAAGAAGCCATGGCGAAAGACGGATTAGATCCAATGAAAATGTCCAGAAGAGTCAAAGAATTCTCCTTGGCTGGATCTTACAGAAATATCATGTCCAAGCCTACGAATTTGTCATACGAAACTGTCAAGTACAAGACTGAAGGAGTTCCATTGGTTAGAAATGATTTAGATTTCTTGAAGGCCAAAAAGGCTGGCGAAACCGTCACTCAAATCATTGACCCACAAGAACCTGACGCTGACAAGTTGGCAGTCATTTTGCGTATGCAATTGGGAGTCAGTTCTTATGCTACCATGGCGTTGAGAGAGTTTATGAAGACAGATACTTCTAGATTCGGTACAGCAATGCTGAACAAAGTGCAGGGTGAAAATAAAGAAGACCACGCTGAAACTAAGGTAGAAGTCGCTGAAACAAAGGTTGAAACTACAGCACCTGAAAAGTAGATTTAGGAAATTCACACCTAACAATGCTCAATTACAACTCTTACAATTCTAGACATACGGCTATCTCAGCTATCTCAGCTATTCCAGCTATTCCAGCTATCCCAGATATCTCAACTATCTCAGCCTCCTCTCTTAGTATAAATATTTAGCGCACAATCAAACCCCGATCGGTCCTGCACAATTCTAGAGTAAATTTACCAGAGGTTTCCTCTAACCAATAATAACCACTATCAAAATCTTATAAGCCTCATTTTGAAGATTGGCTTGCAATAAATCGTCTATAAATTAACCCTCTAACGACTTTATATTTCTAAAAGTAACCATCAACCTTCTGTTAAATTGTGGAAGTGAACTCTCTTCAATTGATTTGCACCACCTACTCATAAATTCTGCTCAACTATGACCCAATCAACAATGTCTACAAGATCTATTTTAACAACAATTAGTCCCTCGTCTTTCAGAACTCTCTTGTCAGCAAAAAACTCAAGAGTAATTCCCGTTGATGCCACTTGGTACATGCCTAATAATCCTAAGGATGGAAAGCAAGAATTTCTTCACCAGGAACGGATCAGCGATTCGGCCTTCTTTGATCTAGATGAGGTTTCGTTACCAGATACAAAGTATCCTCACACATTGCCCACGTTTGAGAAGTTTAATCAATGCGTTAAGAATCTCGGGATTCTCAAAGATGACGTGCTTGTGGTATATGATAAGTCGGGGATCTTCTCAAGTCCAAGAGCAGCATGGACATTTGCGCTCTTTGGCCATCCAAAGGTATACTTGTTGGATAATTATGTTAATTACCGGGAAAGTGAGTACCCAATTTCAACCGGGGCTGTAGAAACATTTGCCACCCCATTGGCCAATGAGACTCCGGAATACTTCCCTATTACCAAGGAAGAATATTTGAACAACTACGCCAACCAGGTTATTGAATATGAAGAGTTATTGGGACTTTTGGATAATGGTAGATTGTCACAAGATTACGTCACTTTCGATGCTCGTCCTAATGACAGATTTACTGGTAAGGCACCCGAACCAAGACCCGGCTTGAGTTCTGGCCATATTCCTGGAGCTTTGTCCTTACCGTTCAGCAAGGTAATCAACGCTCAGGACAAGCGGTACAAATCCAAAGATGAATTACTCGAAATCTTTAAATCTGATTTTGGTCTTGATATATCAAACTCAGATTTCTTGAAGGATAAGAAGGGAATTATTGTGATGTGTGGATCTGGAGTTACTGCTGTAGTTTTGAGGTTTGCAATTGAATCGATTCTTGGATTGAAAGTTCCAATCAGAGTATATGACGGAAGTTGGACTGAGTGGGCAGACAGGGCTCCAGAAAAGTATATTGAAAAATCGTGAGTTCCCTCATTAAAGTCTGGATACTAAACTTAACGTCTCTTTTGTAAGCGATGATTAATAAATATTAGGAATTCTTCATATCACTATTCTAGATATTGTTTGTCTGAAAAACTACTATACTACGAATTACTAATGTACTATTAACAGATACACAGGCTGTATCTCTTACTAGCACAATTACAACAACTGGGAAAAGTAATGAATTAATTAACAGTAGATATCAATCATTTGATAACGAGATACATTTAGAGAAAGACAAGTAGTGCAAACAAACCATGTTTATAGAACAAAGCGTAGTAAATAAAATGAAATGATGTTGAAAAGGAAGCAAAACTGAAGCACGACTCAGGAGCCACGTTAAGGATGAGGAAGATAAGTTCAACAGAAACACAACAGACTATATGTTAGATGTGTTCGGGATGGTTGATGGATTTCCGATATCTTAGATATCGTAGATAATACAAATAATCATTGACACATGAAAAAAGTACTTGAGACATTGAAGGATGTGATTTAAAGTTTATCAGGATAATTCAAAATTGAGTCTGGATGAGACAAAGTTGTAAATTGTAAACTTGTAACAATGATGGTGTAAATCTTTAAGCAATGATAAAAGTCTATTTCCTGTGTTCTGGGTCACCTGAATATATAAAAAACACCATGACTGGAAAGTAGCTTGTAGTAATAGTCGTGTGCCAACAATACGAAGTTGTTGAATATAGCAAAAGTACCATGTTGTACCTTTTATGACCAGGAATAGACTAGGATAACTCTGAGCATTCGAAATCACGTATCACTAGTGTTAGAATTTCTAGGCACTGTTTAGAGTGGCTCGGTGATACTCAAGTACTTGTACTTTTTCTTTGATACGTCGAAACAATCCTTCAACGCATCATCGTCAACAAACCAAGTTACTTTACCAGCAGCACCTTCATTCACGATTGAACTAGGCAATCCTTTCTCGGGTCTTTCCATAATAATTCTCATGATTGGAGCTTTAGTTAAACCTTCAACAACAAAAGTAACTCTGCCTGCATGGCAAATCACAGGTATGGAGAGAGTGATTCTATTTTCAGGGCCCAGTGGGGCGCTCGAAACAGGCATACACCAAGCCAACTTCTCACGCAATTGCTCACCATGGTTAGGAAACAAAGACGCGATATGACCATCAGGAGCACAACCCAAAAAGAACAAATCAAATAACGGCAATTTGACGGAATCCTTCTTTGCAAAATTGTTAATCAAAACCTTTTCATAGTGGTCGGCACATTCTTGAGGATCATCAATTAAAGACTCGTCGATATGGAAGATTCTAGGTTTTTTATCACCAACAATATGGTCAAAGATTTCTCGTTTGGCTTGACCATAGTTAGAATCAGGAGAGTCGAACGGCACCAATCTTTCATCGGCAAAGTAGATGTCCCATTTATCCCATTCTATTGACTCTTGTCTTGGTAACAATCCTTGGTGAAGGATTTTGATAAGTGACCCACCGGAAATGGCGATTTTGAAGCGAACTTCTGCTCTCTTCTTCTTTTCCTTCTTGGATTTCCCGTTATTGTTAGGACTGCCTATTATTTGCGATTGGGAGTTTAAAATACTGTGTGAGTTTGATATTGAAAGCGTTGAACTAGAGTTCAACAATTGAGGTCTCTTTAATCTTTCTTCCTTGAGTAGTTCAATTTGGTCGTGGTCTAATGTATCGTAGAGTGTCATATTCTGTGCTGATATGACATGATCAGCAACGGCGTCGGCCACACCCAAGAATTCGGGAAACGAGTATACCAAAGGAACTGTGGTAGTCATCGATTAATAATGTGGTTGATTATTATGATTGAATACTCCTAAAAGGGATATAGTAATCTGGAAGGATATTCTCAGTGATTAGGCGGTGATGTACTTTAGAATTCGAAATCGGTCACCTTAAATTTCTTATGGCTAAGATCACTTTCAGCGTGTATAAATTGTAATTAATTAGAATTGATTGGTATTTGCGATCAACTCCTTACTTTAGCCTTGATAAAATTTTGGGAAAATTTTGGCGGTGCTTTGTCGAATTGAGGTGTGTATATAACACGGTGTTAATTGGAACTGGTTGAATACTAGACAGGTAAAACAGACAATTTAAGAAGTGAATGGCTTCGATGAAAGTTACAATCCTTTTATTGGGATATTAATTTGTTATCCTAAAGAATTGGGTATACAATTTGGGAGTTGTTTAGAGTGGGGAGCACGGAGTTGCGGTTGTTTATAAATCTGATCTGAGACAAGTAAGCTAAATTCTTAATTCTAACTGGTCAACGGAATTCTAACTAGTCAATTAAATTCTGGCTAGTCAACACAATGGGACTGGGAGTTAAAGATGAGAGGTGTATGCTAGACGCTTTTCGGACAGAGCTCGGCTTCTTCTTAATTTCTACGAGGTTGCTTTATGGCTGATTATTCCTTGTAAGATTGCGAATTTGACCCTAACCCTAATTTCGGATTCGTTGCGAGAGAGAATCTACAAAGAGCTTAGATTATATAATGCTCTTCGGCAAGCCGCCTGTCTATACTAGTCATGATTCCGAAACATCCATTCATGACTAGTCTCACGTGACCACAATTCGTAATTAGTGACAAATCTACATCAAAACGGGTTTCTTTAATTAATAGAGCGATTGGAATAAGAAATAGGCGAATTCTGGTTAGGTCTGATCTTTATCTATCGAAGATCTGTCTCCATAACTAATCTCCATTCCACGTATAGTTAATATTTTTACGCTGTGCAGATAGAAATAGACCTGCGGTCAGTAACACGTTACAATATCGGATAGATAGTAATACATAAAGGTTAAAGGTGACACAAAACTCTATAGGTGAAAGTATTAACGATAAATCACAAATTATTAATATGACAAATAAGTAAGTCAAATTGATAATGACAACTTATAAGTAGTTGTTAAGGCAGGTTGTAGTAGTTAAATGAGTTTGGCTAGATAAAATATCGCAGTAAACGATAAGTGTCCAGGATCGAACAGATCATCACCCGATGATCTCTGAAATGTAAAGATGAACTCATTTAGTCAAAAAGAATCAAAACAAGTTGATAATGTTATTACTCTTCAGACTGACTATACCAAGAGCCATTGCAAGAGTGTATTTATCTGTTCCTTAGTAACGTTATCATGACATAATAATGTCGGCCGTTGTATGTCGCGACACCACGATAATATAATGTCGCAGCAATATCTAAACAAATCTGGAGTGATTCAAAATATCTTGACAAACACCACTCTTCCTGCATCAACCATGACCATTGAAACCCACTTTGAACTCACGGAATGTTTAATTACAAACTACGTTGGGTCTCTTTACCCTCTGTGTCCTGCTTTTGAACAAAAACTAGAGGTCAGACATGACAAGATGATCCAGTATGATTACGTTAACAACGACGTTACAATACTTACAACAAACATAACACAAGTTTCACAAGAAATCATTCTCCTTAATCTCATTTATACCTTGGACTCTGCAAAAAAAGTAGACAGTGTTTTGATTGACTGGTCTAGTCATGATATTGTTGACCATGACATCGAATTCCCCATCAATAAGATAAACCTCTCCAGCAAACTAATTCAATCGTTCAATCGCAAAATCAAGCTGTGTTTATCTATAAATTTGGAAACTTTGTTTCAAAGTCCTTCTGTATCGCAAGAACATGAACCTCGTGAACATCGTAAAGTTCCTAATCCTTTGGAGAATGATGCTGACAGACTTCCTCCCAGTGGGGTTCCTGAGAAAAGCAAACCAAGTGTCACTATGCCTTCTTCTCGTCCTAATGATATGCCTGACTTTGATGATGAATTGGAGATCAGAGCTCCTGCACGTGGACCTCCTCCCTCTGCGTTTCCTTCCATTGGTGACCAAGATTTGTTTCCTTCTGGAGTTTCTAAATATCCGCTGTTGAAACCTCATCTTGACTATGGTCCCCCTGGGGATGGTGGTATGTATCCATCACCAAACCATCCTATATTCGGGGGCCCTTCTGGTGGGAATACTTCAAGAAAAGAAGTTCCTCCAGGAGCAAGATTTGATGACCCTTATGGTGAAGATAATTTAGACGCTTTGGGTCAAGGACTTCCAGGAAACTTGAGAGGTGGTGGCCAGGGATTTCTGGGTCCGGGTTTTCGTGGAAGCGGTGGTTTCTCTGGAGGAAATGGCCCATTTCACTTTTAACCGAACCCTGATTAGGGCGGTTCTACTTTAACAATAACGCTTAGGCACAGTTTAAATAAGTACCTATGGCTGAAGTTTCAACAATATCGTATGAATTGTTTGAATCTAGAACGTAAACGCCACATTATCTACATTGATTCAGAGAATAACTGGTTTTTGTGGTCTAACAGGTAGTACTGTTTGAAACCTTGAAATTGAGGGTTTATTTCAGTAGCTACGTTAATATTACCAGAATGATTCCGCTACCAGGTGTCGTGCGAGTCCTCTTTATACAGCTAGTATAGATTACTAGAAGTATCAAAATGTATATAGTTTTTATGATCTACGCAAATCCATCGAGAAACACACTACACTAGGAATATGTCTTATCAATTCATATTAGAGAACAGTTCGTGGATTATCGGTGCAAGCGATACTGATCTTTTAAAGGGTGAAATTCAATACATTCATGAAACTTGTCGCACTTATTCATAATCAACTTTCACTGAATATGAAAGGCTATTCTAAATAAACTTTCACCGATTCTACATATCAATAAGAAAGGCTAATTTAAATATACTTTCAAGGACGCGACGTATTAAAAAGAAACACTAATCTCTTTTTATCTATTATTTCGATTACTGAGTGAGAGATATTCCTTGCGGTTTCTTTATACAAAACCTTAAGCTTTTGCCTTGAAATGGCATGTCAAACTTTAATTATATTACGTCATTAATACTACGATCTTGAAGCTTGACACATACTCCAAACCGTTTAACAATAAACCATACAGTAGACAATAATTCAAGGGGTTAAATTGTTGAAATGAATTAATTCCTATAACAGAAATCAGGCTTCAGATCTTTACTCGTGTGCCCACTAATTTATCTTTGTTATCGCCCGGCTGTTACTTTGTCAGACTTTTGAAAGTATCCTAACGTCTAGAATAATCTGTGTCACGTTATAATCTTGTCATTACCGTGGTCCGGATAGTAGGTCCAAAACGGTCTAGAGAGGCTTTGGGGATGCAAGTTAGACTTTCTTTCCACATAAACTCATGGAGCTTTCTATCATTGCACAAATCTCTATTCTTAACACTACTATTTCTTTGACATAGTGCGAGTGCCTTTGATTCCCATGGTTCATCTACGGGAATAGCTCTATTATCATCGGTAATATTTCGCATGCAGTCTCTGCCTCCTTATTTCCTAAATCAGCAATTACCCCATGCATGTCCGCAATATTTTTTAATTAAACTTCCCAATTCGTCCTAACGCCGCAATGATATCGCAACAGGCAAATAAGTGGGGTCTATACGGGGCCATGATTCATGGCTACACCTTGTTAGCTCCTCCATCTCCGCTACCCCATGCAAAATAATGTGATTTGTAAATCATCGTTGCTTTTCCCTCATCCGCATAATAAATTGATTTGTAAACGGACTTATTAGACTTGCTCCGGTCACAAGAATAACTGACTAATAACCAAATGAAATGTATATACATAATCACTAAATATGTAGAGAACGCATCTATACGATCATAGCAGTACAGCGCTTAACCTTAGCTCTCAGTAGCTGCATCGAATCAACTTGTGGAGTTTTCGAACCGGTTTTAGTTCCTTCCTAAATAGGAAATTCTGGGGGACATGGTATTCTTCACCTAAACTGAAATTTCAATGATACTTATACCTTCTCGATTCTCCAGTTTATAATATCTAGTAGTCTTTAATCTTTTCTTGTATAAATTATACCCAGCCATATTTTACTGGCAATCCTTTGCAATAACGATACATATATTTAGTATACCCATACGTTGTGTTAGTGCTAGCGAGAATTCCATTGTCCTAGAAACATTTATACCCAAAACCCCAACCCATCTGGTAGCTATCTATTACCAGCTATTATCTATTATCAGGGTTCCACATTTGTACACACTTAACTGCACTAACCCTGTTCGCTGAGTTAAATTCCCACATTGGAAAAAATATAGTTTATTTTTGCAACTACATATTTCAGAAATGGCAAGACACATCTACAACACCTACGTTTCTAAACAACATCCACAACAAGGTGAAGATATAAACTCTGAACCCGAAGAAGCATCCGCAGCTTACCCAAACTCCCCATTCCAAGCCTACGCCAGAAGAAGTTATCAAACTCCTACTGAGCCAACCCCTGCTCCAAGCAATCCAGCTCCGGCAGCTACTTCAAGACCAAACTCCAATAGTATTTATCAAACACATTTGGAAGTCATTCCATCCAACCATCTGGACACTACAAACACTACCTACGTGGAGACAAGCATGGATATGTACACCCAACAACCTCCAAAGAAGGTTCGCAAGAATAAAGAGAAGAAACCGGAAGACATCAAAAACCCCAACCATTCCAACTCGCAGAGCATACTGTCTCAAACAAACCTAGAAAAGTCTGCTGGTACAGACTTGGAAACCCAAGGCTTGAAAAACGAAGACCGCTTGTTTTCATTTCTCTTCTCCAAAAAAGTGCCGCCAATCACTGCTGAAGAAGATCGTAAATTATACCCCTGGAAGGCGTCCTGGGGATTCTCAAGACTCTGTTTCTGGTGGTTATGGCCGGTGTTGAAAAAAGGCTATAAAAGAACCTTGCTTGCTAGTGATTTATGGGTATTAACTCCTGAATTGACCGTGGAACACTTGCATGCTAAATTTGATACATACTTACAGTCGATATTGAGAAAAGCTGAACAGAAACACTTGAAGAATCACCCAGACTTGCTGAAGTTTGAATGGCCTACCCTCGCCATTCCTAAGGCCTTGCTTTATACCTTTGGCTGGCAATATATATTGAGTTGTGTGTTTTTGGCATTGTCATTTTGTTGTCAAGCCTTGTCTCCTTTGCTTACCAGAAGGTTGATTGACTTTGTTGAATACCGCTACTTTGGAATCGAAAAGACCTTGAACAAAGGGATTGGTTATACTTTAGGTTCTGTGGTATTGATTTTCATCAATGGTTTGTTGCTTAACCATTTCTTCCATAGTGCTATGGTTAGTGGGGCACAAGCAAAATCCATCTTGACTAAAGCATTGTTGTTGAAATCGTTTCACTTGAACGCAAAGTCACGGTACTTGTTTCCTCACGGTAGAATCACTTCTTTGATGAGTACTGACTTGGCCAGAATCGATTTGGCTATTGGGTTCCAGCCTTTGGTCGTTTGTTTCCCTATTCCTGTCATCATTGCCATCTGCTTGTTGACTACCAGTATCGGTGTACCAGCCTTAGCCGGCATTGGCTTGTTTCTTGTTTCTTTGGTTGTTTGTGTGTTATTGACTGGTAAATTGTTCATGACTAGAGAAAATGTGGTTAAACATACTGATCAAAGAATCAGTTTAATGAGAGAAGTCTTGAACAACATGAAAGTCATCAAGTTTTATGCTTGGGAAATGGCTTACAGGGCCAGTATCACCAAAGTTAGAAGCACTGAAATGAAGTATCTCTTTACTATCAAGGTGTTGAGAAACTTCATCACTGCTTATGCTGTAACTTTGCCAACCTTGACCTCAATGGTTTCATTTGTCACTATGTTTTATACTGGAAAGATGAAGTCGCCTGGTGCCGTCTTCTCTTCCTTGTCTTTGTTTTCCATTTTGGCTCAAGCTATTATGCTTTTGCCTATTGCTTTAGCAACTGGTGCTGATGCATATGTTGGTTTCAACCGTTGTAACAGTTACTTGAGTGCTGAGGAATATGATGAAAGCGTCGACACCAAGTTGAGTGGTTCCAATCAATACTTTATTGGTACTGACTTGGCCAACTCGTTATCTGGTGAAGAAAGTGACTCCAACGTTATTGAGGTTCGCCATGCAGACTTTGTGTGGGAATCGTACCACGATGAATTGGACTCCACACTTTGGGACTTGAGTGATGATGCAAAGAAGGAAAGGAAACAAAGAAAGAAGGAAGAGAAGGAGAAGAACAAGCTCAGAATGAGGGAACTCCAAGCAGCCTCTGGAAAGAGGGAAGGCGAAACTTCTTCTAGAATTTCTAACGACACCTATTTCAGCAACTCTTCAGATTCTTCTTCCGCTCAAGCTCAGTTCCCTGGATTGATCGACGTCAATTTATCTATCAAGAAGGAAGAATTCGTTATCATTACTGGTGTGATTGGTTCAGGTAAGAGTTCTCTTTTGAGTGCTCTTGCCGGTTTCATGAAATTAAACAATCCTGAAAGAGCCAAATTGCATATCAAGGAAGATTTGTTATTGTGTGCAACGCCATGGATCCAAAATGCAACTGTTCGTGCTAATATCTTGTTTGGTAAGCCATACGAGCCTGCTCACTACAGAAGAGTTTTACATGCCTGTGCATTGGAAGAGGATATTGCCATCTTACCAGCAGGAGATCATACCGAGATTGGTGAGAGAGGTATCACATTATCTGGAGGTCAAAAGGCCAGAATCAACTTGGCCAGGGCTTGTTATTCCCATGCCGAAATCTTTTTGTTTGACGATGTAATCAGTGCAGTGGATGCCAGAGTCGGAAGACATATTGTCAACAATTTGTTCAAAGGTTTATTAAAAGGCAAGACTATTGTATTGGCTACCCATCAGTTGGGAATCTTAGAAGCTGCTGATAAGGTTGTCTTTTTGAATGGTGACGGTTCAATTGATGTTGGTACTGTTCCTGAATTATTGGCAAGAAATGAAATCTTCCAAAGATTGGTTGAGTACACTCGTGAGACCAACAACTTGGAAGATGAAGAAGACTCCGAGAATGAAAAGTCTCATGAGATCGAATTGAACTTGATTCGCAAACAATCGGTCCTTGAAGTTGAAGATAATGGACTTGGAAAAACAACAATTGTCGAAGAGCTGGCTACCAATGCTATATCTTGGGCTATCTACAAGAAATATATTCACTTGGGATCTGGAATCTTTGGTTACCTTGCGGCACCAGTATTTCTCTTGTTGGTGAGTTTGGGGACTTTCTGTCAATTGTTCACGAATACCTGGTTAACATTTTGGACAGAAAAGAAGTTTAAGGGTAGAGATGATAACTTCTACGTTACATACTATGTTTTGTTTGCCTGTCTTACAGTTGTATTCACTGCCATAGAATTCACGATGTTGGCCTATATGAACAATGTTTCAGCTGAGTTATTGAATGTCAAGGCCGTTGAAAAGATCTTGCATGCACCAATGAGTTTATTGGACACTACACCTATTGGAAGAATTTTAAATAGATTCACTAAAGATACCGATTCCTTGGATAACGAGATTGGTGAACAATTGAGATTATTCATTTTCCCTTTGGCCACCATCATCGGGATCATCATTTTATGTATTTGTTACTTGCCATGGTTTGCGCTTGCTGTTCCTTTCTTGGGTTTTGGATTTCTTGTACTTTCCAACTTTTACCAGGGTTCTTCCCGTGAAATCAAGAGATTGGAAGCTACTCAAAGATCGTTGGTTTACAACAATTTCAATGAAACATTGGCTGGTATGAATACTATCCAGGCCTTCTGTGCCGAAGATGAATTCATCAAGAAGAACGATAAGTACTTGAACAACATGAATGAAGCATACTACTTGTCCATTGCCACGCAGAGATGGTTATGTGTCCAATTAGATGTCATTGCTAGTATTTTTGCCTTGATCATCTGTTTGATGTGTATCTGTGAAGTATTTGAAATTAGTGCCTCCGCAACTGGATTGTTGTTGAACTATGTGATTCAGATTGTTGGTTTATTATCGTTGACGGTAAGAGCAATGACACTGGTTGAGAACGAAATGAATTCTGTCGAAAGATTGCATGAATACTCGTTCCATTTACCGCAAGAAGCTGCATACACTAAATCTGAATTTACTCCACCCCAGGAATGGCCTTCTTCTGGTTACATTGAGTTTAAGGATGTTTCTTTAAGATATAGAGCTAACTTGCCCACTGTTTTAAAGGATATGAACCTCAGTGTTTATCCTGGAGAAAAGGTTGGAATTTGTGGAAGAACTGGTGCTGGTAAGTCTTCTATCATGACCGCTTTGTACAGATTGACTGAGTTGGAAAAAGGTTCCATTGAAATTGACGGGTTGGATATCAGCAACATGGGATTGTACGATTTAAGATCCAAGTTATCGATTATTCCACAAGACCCCGTCCTTTTCCAAGGTACTGTCAGAAAGAATTTGGATCCATTTGGCAATTACAATGATGATTTATTGTGGGACACTTTAAGAAGAACGGGTTTGATCGATGATATGCTTCTCAAACGAGTCATGAACACCAAGTATGATCCTAAGAACGACGTCACCTACGAAAACTTACATAAATTCCACTTGGACCAAATTGTCGACGATGACGGATCCAACTTTTCGTTGGGTGAACGTCAATTAATTGCATTGGCAAGATCCATGGTGAGAAGCTCCAAGATTTTGATTCTTGACGAAGCCACGTCTTCGGTTGATTTCGAGACCGACTCGATGATTCAAGAAACTATCACTAATGAGTTTTCCAGCTGTACAATTTTGTGCATCGCCCACAGATTGAAAACTATCTTGAAATATGACAGAATAATTGTCATGGATCAAGGAAGAATCGTTGAAAAAGGTGCTCCTTGGGCATTGTATAATTCTGGCGGACCCTTTAGAAAGATGTGTGATAAAGCAAACCTTTCTTCAGAAGATTTTGAATAAAAATGTACTATAGAATTTTATTATATCTCTGAAATACACTAATATTTATTTCAAGTTGCAAATATGTAGAATAAATGAAGTGAAACGGCGGTAATCTTTGATACTCTGTTTTCTTTGATGTTCTCTTATTCTTCGATTCTCTGTGATTCTTCGATTCTCTTTCATTCTTCAATTCTCTTCCATTCTTCAATTTTCCACCACTCTGAGCTCTAGGCCCTTTATTCTCAGTAATTCTCGACTATTAGCCTCGTGAAATAAGGATTTTCAAAGGAACTGCAACTTTTAACGAAAAATAGCCGTTTTAGGATGGTTTGTACTAAAAGCTAACCTGGTAAAGAATTGCAACTTGTGGCTTGCCTCTTTCAGTTCATATTCGGCCTACAATTTTAACAAACTTGTTACAATTTTATATATTACATACGAGAGTTAGAGCATGAAAAAGATTACCCATGAATTTTTAGTACTAACACTTCATCAAGAGTCTGGCTAGAGTCAAGATGTTCCTTACTTGTATCTGTATGAATAAAGATAGACTTGATAACTTAGTCTAGTCGGAATAGTTTTATATTTCCCCGACATATCCTATCTGAAATTCTTGTAGAAAAGACACATTATGGAGACAACCTCGTCAGAGCTTTTAGATTCTGGTGAATTTGCCCATTATATCCAAATTTGTCTTTGTGGAAGTGTTTAAACACTGAGCAGTGGCTATTCATGATAGTTTATCTAAAAAATTTCGATCAACTTAGGTACTAAATGGTGACTTTTCTAGATCTTGTGAGTTATGTAAAATAAAAGATATGCGTTGGTGTTGGTGACTTCTTCTTGTGAGATTAATGAAATGACACTGTCATCGAATTTGAACCATTGGCCGTAACCATCTTTGACAAGAACAATATAGTGGCCAGTGTTTACAGAGCCTGCATGGCAAACTACTGCAAACAATTCATAGACCTTGTTTCCGTCGGTTTCACCGTCACTTGGATCATGGTCGTGGGCATATTTGGTCAAATTAAGGAATAGTGGAGTCTTGACGGGAGTTTCTATTTTTGATGCGGTGTCACTCATTAGACTATGTTTAAATCTCTTAAGCTGGATTGATAGTACCGGGGGGATGGTGCTGAGGAGCAATGACTTGACTGCCTTTGATTTCTCTCCGCAATACTTGCAAGTATACATGACGTCCAATTTTTCTTCCAGTGTATACAAATCGAGGCAGTCATACAATGTAATTTCAGACTTGCCCACGGTATCCTTTAGGTGGTTGATTTCCAATGAGATATCCATCATGGGATCAATGGTTTTTGTGATAGAGTTGCACAGAGCACATTTGATTGAACTTTGGAGTTCACCAGCAAACGTGGTGTGTGTGATACATTGACAGTTGCGATGAGACTCAATTGGAGTACTGGAGCGAGAGACCTGTTGCCCGTTCGTGCCATTCAACTTGTTTACAATGCGTTCGTAATCCAAGTGAAACTCATTCAACAAAAACTGCCAAAATTCGTGTGCATCCTGTTCTTGAAATCCCGCCAACGACTTTTTCTTATACCACGCTGTGGCAAGTAAGTTCGTCATACCGAACCCTTCGTTCGAGTTTGAAGTATAAAAGCTTTGAAAGATCGTGTCTATGCTACACGACACACATGCATTGGACTCTTCGATCATACCCTCGTTCTTGAGAGCATCTTGGTTCTTTTCACAATTGAAGTAATGGAAATCGTTATTGAAAAAGTGATACTTTAGAATTGGATTATGCACCATTGTCTGCAAAATGGAACTCATAAAACAAGTAGCACCCAAATTGACAAACCCTTTCAATCCACTGATGGCGGAGATCGTCGGTTTGGAGTAGTACAGATCGAGATCCTCGTTGTCAGCAGAATCGGGATGGAATGTCTCGTCTTGCATAACTTCCAGTCTGATTTTTTCCAACTGTTCATGGTTGACATAATTGCCACACAGAAAACAATAGAGCAACCCATTTTGAGAATCAATACAAAATAGATGCTGATTTAGCTTGTAATGATTGTATGCATGTTTGTGATCACCAAAGCATCCTACATGAGGACACTGTAAGCAAATAAAGTTATTTTGGAAATTGTGAGATGAACAGTCCGTGCATCTCAATGCGGCGGATTTTTTGGAGGTTAGCTTATGAAGAGGGATCAAAGTTCCGTCTTTCTTAGATGTGTATACTTTATCTTTCGATAGTACCTGTGAAATCGTGACTGCTTGTCTATAAGTGATGAAAACCGTTTCTTTTGCTTTGGAATCAAGCACCGATTTGATATGGAAACATGGCTGGATAGTACCGTAACTATCTGGAGGAGGGGTTAGTTCTTGTATTGATTTGTGCATCAGCAACAGATCCAAGTCGGATATTGACTTTCCGTACCCCATCTCCACGCCGTTCCTCATGCTGTCGGTCCTTTCCCCTGGAACTGTCTTCCTCGATGACATGAAATGCAAAGTCGATAAACGACAAACTTGAAATTAGAAGTGAAAAAGATCCCTGGTGATTGAGAAGCGTCACCAGAAGTATACCGAATCTCAATAGTACCTTGAAGTGTATTCAACTAAACGTTTGTAGATGTTGGGTACTGCCTAACGTGATGAAATGTGAAAAATGAAGCTTTAGCACAGACAAAGAACGTGAATAAATTTAAACACCAATCCAATGCTGCTCATATATAAAGTTGGCGACCGGTGCTAAGTATAATAACACTAGATCACTTCTCTTTGATGTAGAATAACACGAGATCACTTCCCTTTGATATAACGCTGGGGTGCTGTGAAAGAGTGTCGCAGATAGCTCAGATTTGGAATGCGACGATCTGCGACTTTGTGATCTTGACTGACTACGGCAATGAAATTTTAACTAATAGTATGAGATTGTGTACTGACAAAACATAAATCCCATAGATGATAAAATCATTACTGACTCACGTCGTAATTAACCCATTGCTGTTAGAAGAATGATATCAGAAGAGTATTTATAGAAGAGTATTGAAGAGCATAATGTCAGAATATAAAATACAACTATCAACTAGTACCAAGTATGGTGGAGCTGTCCCAAATAGATTGCGAAATCGGGACCAGCGAATTCCACCTAGCTGTTCCTGGATTAGCTATTTTGAGATTCTTACGTATTACTCTTTCTACAACTAACCTGGTTATGTATTCTTAGTTTTTTCATACTCGGGAACTCCTTTTGAGTTCTGTTCTCCATAGATCATAAGTTGGTTAGGTGACGTACTGCGTATTCACATCGCTCATACTCTAAGATCATCTATAATTATCTATACGATTGAATGGAGGTATAGAGTTCATCTACTATCCACTAATATTATTGGCTCTACTAAGTACTAACTGAGATCTATATAGTATAATTAGCTGATTCACTGTGCATCCATCAAGTTTTCAAATTATGCACTACAGAGTCAGAACTACTATTAAAGATAGCACACAAGATATTGCTTGGGATGTTGAGAGGAATATCATCAAACATATTGTTTGCTAAATTCAATCGTGCAAGCTCAATATCTTGTATGGTGTTGAAGTTAAAATCTTTAAAGAAATTCTCGGACAAGTCGAGGAGATTGAAAACTGTAGGGCTATTGCATTTGAGTCCAAATGACTTAGAATGAAACCTGTTGTTTTTAAATCTAAGCACCTCTAATTTACTTGGAATCAATACATCTAATGTTGAAATGTGACATTGTTGGAGCGAGAGGAATTGCAATTTTTTTGGCCATTGGAAATCATGAGAAATCGTCGCAAACATGTTCTCATCTAAATACAATGTCTCGAGAGTTTCAGGAAGCGATAATGAAGCAATGCTGTCGAATTTGTTATCCAGAAGGTTTAGGAACTTCAATGGAAAGTTGGTGGAAAATGTCTTGAGCTTGTTGTGGGAAAGATCTAATCTCAATGGCTGCGAAAATAAATTAAATTGTTCAATTTGATTATGGGCAAGGTTTATTATTTCAAATTTAGACAGTTTTGAAATGATAAGTTATTCAATTCAGACAAATTGTTGTAGCTGAGGTCAAGTTGTTGTAATTTGGAACCCACTGCAAATTCAAGTTCAAGAACATTTACTTGACAATTTCTCATCTCTAATTTTGCAATATTCGATGGGACCAGTAGAATGATTTCCGAAATGTTGCAGTTGTTCAAGACAAGTTCCTGTAGCCATTCTCCCTGGATTTATGTTTTCAATCCCTTCAAGTTAACTTGCGTCCCGGATAAGTCTATTATTTCAACATTTTTCCCAGCTTGAATCAGTTTCAACTGAGGGTTATTTGCAACATTAATTATCTTCAAATTACTTTCCTCGCTTGCTAATATAATATGTCCAACTAAGTTATTGCTGCTCAAGTTTAGCTCACCTAGTGTTTCTGAGATTGTTTCTGAATCCCACGACTGTAAGTAATTGTTGTTTAACTTGAGGCTCTGTAAACCAGAAGGAAACTTAACTTTACTAATTTCGGTAATATTATTATTTGAAATATCAATATGACGAAGAGTTTCGGCAAACTTCATGTCATCTAAAGATTGTAATTGACATTGGTTTATAGTCAAACTGGTTAATTCCCTTGGCTTGTTGACTTTCTTGACTATATCTGATATGTCAGTCCTTTCGAGAACCAACTCCCGGAGCTTTACATATGTAATTATGCGCTGTTCCTTCCACTTCCCTCCTCTCACAACCAATCTCCTTAATGTTTGGGGGAACGTCACCAAAAGTGATATAAGACAATTTTCAAACACCAAGCATCGTAACATGGGTGGAAATCGCAAGTCTCTAGTTGTTTTGAAATCCAAATCACTTAAAGTTAACGAAAGCAAATTTGAAATGGTTTCTAAATTCGGATACAAAAGGATTTTGGAAGAGAATTTTGCCTCCTTCAACCCTGAAAACCCTACAGGATACTTTTCCGTTCTTCCAAACTTAATAATGTTTAGCTCTTTGTCGAGAGACTGAACGTGGAGTTTCTGGAGGTTTTTGGTAACATTGAACTTGCTCAAGTTGATATCAAGGAACAATAAAAGGCTGCAAATTTTAAAGTTACAGGAAGGAAAAGTCCTTCGTCTAAATTGAAACCATTTGCAATCACCAACTTTTCTGTATTGCATGGCAACTTGAAGTTAGTTGAAGCAATTTCGATATTAGCGTAATCAAAATTACTTTTAGAGTATTCTAGTTGGAACAACCCCAACACTTTGATTTTGTCGTAGAGAAGACCAATGGAATGCAACTTAGCAAAGGCAAACTTTGCGCTTTGTTCACTAGTGAATATCTTGATTTGAATTTCTTTCAAGTTCAATAACTTGGATTCTGCCAGGCTCAAGAAATTTAAGGTTTCTAAGTAAAGTTTGATCGCAAGGGCGCTATTCGACTTGAAATTGAGGTACAAGCTCCGTTGGATTTTAGGTTCTTTCAAATATCTTTTCAATAGCATCACTGGGCTAGAAATTGAAGAAGCCAAATATATTTGTTTTTGATTTATAGGCTCTTGTTCTTCATCCTCGATCAAAAGCTTTGAGAGTCTTTCTGCTTCTTGCTCATCAATCTTCTCAAATAAATGTTCTTCATCAAACTTCAACCATGATGGACTCTTGTAGATGCTTTCTTTCTTTTCTTCTGGAGGAAGCAGTGGATTTAGATTATGCTTACGCAGAATTCTAAGTTTTTTAATTATAGGCTCGAGCTTCAAATCTTCATGAACAGGGTTAACAAGGCTTTGGTCATCATTCAAAATCACGGTCGTTTCTGCGAAATCTTCCATACTAATAACTGGATGGTTGCTCAATGGGTACAGATCGTCGATTGGTTCTACTGGCTTGGAAGCTTAAGATACGCTCTCCATCGATCGGGCAACTACTTCCAAGGGAGTTTCTTTGAGCTCTGCTACTTTGGACTCTGCTTCACTCTTTATTGACTCTGTTAATAAAGTCATGGCTTCATTCTCCGTTGATTTTGTTAAATCAGCAATTTCTTCATTCTCTTTCGATTCTGTAGAGTCTTCTTCAGTGGACTTGATTCCATCCTCACTCAACGTTTCATTTGTACTCTCTATTTTGTTACCAACAATACTCTGGGAGTCCTCTTCAATAGGAGTTATATTTTCATTAACAGCTTCATTTGTGCGAGATTTTATCAGTTCGATACCACTTCCCTTTACTTCAGATACTTCCTGAATTTCAATTCTTACTAACGATTCTCTTCCAAGTTCAATTTGGGCTGCAATAAACTCTTCTTCTCCAGTTTCCTCTTCAAATATAGAAGATAAAGGAAGAATATGAGAATTGGAAGTGTCATTTCGGTCTGTAGCAAAGTTTCTTAAGGAATTCTGAATCACCCGATCCACCTCGTCCTCCGAATCTATTTCATCGATAAACGTGGATTCTGAAATGTTTTGTAAATCAATGGGCGTGGGAGGATGATTTGTGCTACGAAGATTTTTACTATTGACTTCACAAAGTATTTCTGCATTAGCCAGGCTTGAATTGTCTGATGAATCGCTTTTTTTGCAGCCATCATTAAATAATTCTTTTAAGGATGGAATCACTTTCGTTTCGTTCGATTTCACATCTTCAACAGTTGTATCAGATTTTGAATCATATCCGTCATTTTCAAATCGGTTCTTGTAAATGTTGGGATTTTGAACAATCGGTGTGGATTGGTTTTCGTAGGAAACTGATGGTTCATTTTGCAGATCCCGTAAATCCGCAGTTTCAACTCTCGATGTAATGATATCTCTCCCTGTACTAACTTCTGGGTTTGAATCGATCTTCATATATTTGTGCTCCTCTGTATGTGGAATCAATGGCTTCGTATTGCAAGAGTCGCTGGGATGGGAGGTGAAGAATTTAGATGTGGGAATTACATATTTGCAACTCTCTGTGCCATTTTTCGTTAAATCTGCTATTTTGTCCACCAATTCTGAAATTTCGTCGCCCGTTGAACTATCTAGTTCGTCATCGGTAGCACTTTCAATTGGAGGCTGTTTGAATCCGCGCGACGCAAAGCTTAACAATTCATCTAGTGGATTCAGTTTTAACTGATACGAATTGTCTCCTGACTCTGCTGCTGCTACAGATGCTCCAAGTCCAACTATGGACTTATCTTGAGACATTGCAACCTAGGAGTTTCAAACTTCACTACGTACTCGAATTGTTTAGTAATTAAATTGCCAATTTAACCACCGCCTGTTTCAGTATTGACATAAACTCACGACAAATAGCCGAATGATGACATAAGAACTACGTACCATTTAATTACGTAGTCGAGCCGGGACTTATTGTTTTTGAGAATGCTCGTGTAATTTGATGGGAAGTACAGACGAATTACTAAAAATGTAAGTATTTTGCCAGTGGATAAACTAGTTGTTACTGAGGAATTCCATGCAAATGTTTATTCATTTTATTTTATCTATACAATGAGTTAATCATAAAAGTCATCATCATCTTCGTCGTCAAGATCGTTACTTCCTCTTAACGATTTCTTCAAAAACCTCAACTTACGTTCTTCCTGCAAATCTTCATCTTGCTGGTTGATGAGCAAACGTTTGTCGTTGACATTCACAGCCTCAAGATCTATCAAAACTTGTTCCAAGTCCTTGAGTTTAGTATCGTTCCCGCCTAATTGAGTCAACGTTATGAATTGCTTTTTGACGTTACCCTTGTGGTATATAATTAAGGTTGGACAGTTAGAATCAGGGTAGTTTTCAATACATCTTTGGCCTGGGATATCACAGAATTTGATTTCAGCAAATTTAGAGGCTAATGTCGTAAAGATAGACGATAAAAGTCTACTTTGTAAACTGGATTGTAATGATAAATGTACAAGAACAAAAGAATCGTTGGAAGCTTTTGTGACTTCACCTTCGTACTCGTTCTTTGACAACGGCAAAACCGATCCAAATTTCTTTGCTTCGGACAACTTCTTCAACTCTTGCATTCTTTGTTGTTTGTAGAAATTCAAGAATTCTTCATCTTCTTCATCTTCTAACTCATCGAGATCATCTAAGTCTTTGGACTCGAGTCTATTTTCGTGTTGTCTCGCCACTGCCTCTTCTAACGCAGCCTCGAGTTCGGCCGTAGGTGACGGTGGTCTTTCCGGTATGATACCTTTTTCTCTCAAAATATCATTCCATTCGGTGTCCTCTGTAGGATCCACCTCCACGGGGATTTTCATATTCTCCATCTTGGTACTTAGTGGTTGAATAGATTGATCGAGTACACCAAATGAACTTTTCAACTTTTTATCTTTTTATCCGGGTAACTTGAACTCGAATCGGTCTGTATTATAGTCCATTGCACAAATGAAGCAATAGAAGAACCTAAAGATGAAGCTTAATAAAGAAGAAAAGGTATGTACATGGTACCTATGTGATCAGATATTTAAGCATAGAAATGGGTAGATAGTCAAATTTAAAGAGAACCTCAAAGGTAATTCGAATGTTGAATTTTTTAGTATTGGGCCAATGTTAGCAAAGATAACAACTAAATATAATAGTTTCTGGCAAATTAAGAATACTAGTTAGTTGCTCGGCATATTTACTATTACCCCATAGCTGCTATAGTATATTTATTTGGCCCCAACTGATTCAAAAAAGAGTAAACCATGCAAGTATTCTAATATGTGTAAATAGGACTACTATACATGATACTGAGAGGTACTCGTATTGCTCGAGACTGAATATCCTGCCAATATCCTATCAATATCCTTGATGGCCGATGAGTGTATGAGGTAGAAAATGAGTAACACTCACTATTTAGCTTATTCTTCTGGTGGTTTGAAATTAGATAATGCTAAATGGAACCTTTAGAAGGATCATCAGATATGAAAGTAAGTAATGTTGTGCTACAGACTGAAGATGACAAGAAAGGTATCATAAACACTCTCTAAAAGTGGGAGGTGTCTACATGAATAATTCGCCGGATCCAATTTTGCACCCATTTACTAGGGCGAAAATCTAACAATTCATCATTCTTCTATAAACCAACCAATCTCGAAGTAATAACTTCACCACTTCAACATAGCTAGAGTTAGAAACACAAATACGTTGTACCGTCGTCTTTCCTCGAGTGGTTAAGAGAAACTGTTCATTACCGAAATAGCAGTTTGCTTGAAACGATTATGAAAATTCTCGATTCAGCAATACTCGTTGTTGCGATGTAATCATGTTTATTGCTTTATTCTACTTTTTACAATTTGCCACTAAAAGGATAATGAAGTTCGCCGTCACTTCTTGAAGCGAGATATTGTATTTATGTACAGAGTATGGAAACCAAATCTAAGTAGGTTTGATGGCACTAGTGGCTAGGCCACCAGTATGAATACTATTAATACATTTAGCCTTGGCTAAAAGTAATTGTATGTAGAATAGAGACTAAGCAGCCAGTTCTACTGGATGACTATAGCTTGTTTACTTAGTGGCATTGGCCAAGTAAGTAATCAAATCGTTTCTGTCCTTTGGTTTCTTTAAACCACCAAAAGCCATCTTGGTACCTGGAATATATTTCTTTGGGTTTTCCAAGTAGTCGGACATGGTTTGTTCGGACCATTCAACACCCTTCTTCTTGTTAGCGTCAGTGTAAGAGTAACCTGGAGCGTTACCGGACTTTCTACCGAAAATACCGCTCAAGTTTGGACCGACCTTGTGTGGACCACCTTGTTCAACGGTGTGACATTGTAAACATCTGGTCTTGAATAAGGTAGCACCCTTCTTTTCTGAACCTTTTTCGAATGGAGCTGGCATGATTATTTATAAATATTTATTGTAATAAATTTATAGTAAAAAACAAGAGAAGAAAAACTTGGAATTCTCCACGCTTATATAAATAATCAGATTTGAGATGTTATATCCAATGGATTTGAAAATTGTTAACAGTGATAATTTTATTGGCTGGATTTTTTCCGTCGAAGTACACGACCTTTTGTGACCAAATGAAAGGCTGTTAATTACCAACGGATATTACGACGAATATGCTCAATACAATGCTGAGTTAGAGTTGTGAATGTATTCTACCCGAGACCTATTGAGAAATCTCTTTATATTGCGCTTTTGGCTTCACGTTGTCTTTTCAAACTTCAGTTCTGCCGGCCTTTGGTGTCCTGTCACTGTCTGTAAAATGCATTGGCCGCGGAAATTATCAGTTCAAGTTTTGTGTAACTACTTGGGTGGAATACCGATACCTCCGGATACTGAAGAACAGATGAGATAAGAGTTCTGGGGTCTAGAAGCTTCCAAGAAGACGACGTCACAGGGTCCTCCTCGGGCAGTAATGGAATATATTGAGGCTACAGGTAATATCGCTATATGATGGTTCACTAGTTCCTCCATTCGGACTTCCATTCTTCTCTTAGATTGTTTGAACGGGCGATGCCGGAACCTTTTCTGGTCATCTTAAAGGACTGTGTGTGACTATTACATGGTCATGATTCTTCAGGTAGAGGCAGAGTCAGAGTCTGTGTCAGTATTGAGAGTATACAGCAGGAAAGCATAAGTTCCTTCAGATCGTTATGTTGATAGCTTGCCAGTATGGGTGCAAATTGTTGTTAAAAATTACATCAAAGAATGAAAAATTCATGCAAAATTACGATTACCTACTGAGTTCTATTTAAGACTGTTGGATGTAAATGTCGGAGTGTCCTATTGATATACACTTACGGACGCTGGGCGGTTTTAACAGGACTTCGGCTTCTAGAATAACTTCGGCTACGACTTCGACTTCTAGAATAGCTTCGACTACGGCTGCGACTTCTGGAATAACTTACGCTCCGACTTGGTTTATTTCTGACTGGACTTCTCGAGCGATTTCTACCGCGGTCTCTGGAAATACTTGGACTTCTTGAGTAACTTCCGCTTCGACTTCTCGAGTAACTTCCACTTCTACTTCTCGAGTAACTTCCACTTCTACTCCTCGAAAAACTTCTTGATCTCGATTTCGAGTCCCTGGATCTGCTTCTACCTCTAGTCTCAGGCGCAGGCAAGTCTCGTAACACCTCTCTCATCTCTTCTGTCAATACCCCCAACCCAACCGCAGTAAAGAAGTTGATTGAAAATCTGATATCATCAGCATCTCTCCAAGTAACATTGAGTACAGGAAATATACCGTTGATGTGGGGCTTAACATAATCGTCATCAATTAAACGTTCCTTGACTTCTTTGACTCCCAATTCTTCAATCATTTCTTGGAATATGAACTTTAACAAAATCCGCCCGGCAGATGTAGTCTCTTCCTCGGTCAATCGTATCTCGTTCCAACTTTTCTCAATGGACAATTTGTCGGAGGCAAATAAATGGCCAAAAAACTTCCCTATGTTGCGTAGAGCATTGGTTTCAAACTGACTTATTATCCCGTAATATCTCTTAAACAACTGAATGAATATTTCATGCCAATAGTTATTCTTTTGACACAACTTCTCACCAATGACCCCAAAATACTTGGAGTAAGTTTTCTCTTGTGAACAACACTTTACAAGCATATCAGCAAGAATCTCGCTATTTTTTTGTTTGTCTTGCTTAGTTTTACCAAAATTTATACGGAGCAACTTGTGCACTGCTTCGTCCGACGACATGGATGACATGACTGTCAAGTAGATGGTTTTTTGATACTCTAGCAACTCAGAGGCTGTCAAGTCTGTGATTTCCACCTTTATTTCTTCCACCGCCTCTGGTTCTTTAATCTCTTGTTTATCCGTTTCTCCGATTATTTCTTGACGAATCTCTTCGTACTCAGCTTCGTTCTCCTCGTAATTTTCATCATACGTGAATACATTCAACTCGTCTAATGCCTCGATTTTCTCTTCTAGCTCAATAATATGAGTCTCTTGATCTTCTTCTTCCACCAAGTCCAATTCTTTCACGACGGATGCGTATTTTCTAAACTTTTCCTTTCTAATCGCTAGCACATGTTCGATCAAGGACTGGCTCTTTTGTGAAACCCCTTCATGCAAGATGTCGCTTAATCTATTAAACACCATGTTCGAAGCGACTTTGGAACGTTCATTCAAAAATGCTCCGACTATCTTCAAAATCTCACATACAAGCGCAATGCTGTCCTCGGAAGGTTTCTCTAGCAATAGTTGTAACATCTGTAATATAACCACTTCACTAAGCACTTTTTGATTAACCAAATGCCCTATAAACATACTTGAAGAGTACGTCACACGCTTCTTATTCCTGATATAGTTTTTGCGGAATTGTAGTATCACTCGCTTACATATCAATTCACCTACCTCGGGAATCTTGGAGTTTATCACTGCTATCAAACTCGCAAACAACGGAGTAAATCTAGGCTCCTCCATCTGAGACTTCATGATTGTTCGTACAAATATTCCTCTTCCTCGTAATAAGTTCAACTGAAATAGTTCAACAATACTGCTTTGTATATTATGAGTGTCCAAGCTGTAGATGTGTTTATTTATCTCCCTTTTCAAGAGTTTCCACTGTATTTTCTGGTACGCTGGATCTTTAAAAGCTGGGGTTTCATAGGCGACGAGAGGATTTGTTGTACCAGCTTCAGCCTTGAGCTCCGCCAATTTCCTTGTAATGTCATTCCTATTTATTTCGCTCTCGATAACCCCCTGACCAGACATCTCTTTTGGTTTACTTGCAACTAGTTCAAATTTTGGTGATGTTTTGAATTTTCTGGTGAACCTCTAAAACAATCTCATCGCATCAAGTTTTGCAACAACTACTTAAATGTCACTGATGATACGATTTAATGGCAGTCTAGGGTCCAGGAGGCTCTATGCTACATGGAACCAGAACCTGGGACGAAGATCCCACAAATCTGAAGTACAACAACCAAAATCACATGTTCAAACCAAGTTAAACTACTTCCGAGAAACTGGAGAGATCATGAGACGAACTCCCAAGCAATACGACCAAAAGAAAATGTCCAACTATCAAAGAATGCAAGGTAAAGTCATGGACCAGACGTTTTCGTCGCAAAAAGCGTTGTTAGTTTTGAAGTCAAAGTATGATTCGGGGTTGTTACAAGATTCCAATGGTGGAATATTGAACTTGGAACTGTTGAAGCCAAATGACATAAGTCCAGACTCGCCTACATCTTTAGTCATATTCCAGAACCTTTTGCATATAAAAAAAGTCACCAAGAGAAATATTGACCTGAGATTACTTTTAGCACTCTTGGGAACCAACGAACTTCAGATCAAAGATCCATATCTTGTGACCAAGGATGTTTTGAAATTGTTAGAAAGGGATCGTAGTGCTGAACGCGCGTTTCAACTCGCAAAATTGGCAGGAGAAGAATCTGGGATTGTTGGAATGAACGCTGTGTTGCAATGGTACTTGGAAAAGGGTGATGTAAAGGGAGCCTTGAAGTGTTTCCAAGAGCGTAAGAAAATGAGAGTACCTCCCAATGCACATACTTATGTCATTTTGTTCGATGGTTTAGCTAAAGCTCATGCTTGGGGTGCGGTGCCTTCTCATATTTGTCAAAGATCCATTGAGCACTTTACAAGTTTCAGGCTCGAGGTGTTGAAGGAACTGACAAAAAGACCAAGCAGACGCAATGACCTAGGAAGATGTGACATTGAACATTTCAATTCTCTTTTGAGTTTGTTGGTAAAGAATTTTGACAACGACCAGGAGTTGGCGTGGGCATTTTTCAATGAATTGATTCCAGATCCAAAAGGTCCTAAATTGCCCATTTTAATACCAACCATTCAAACGTTTACTATTTTCTTGAATGGTATCAAGGAGCACGCCGCAAATTGCTCACGAAAAGTCTTGTTGGATAAAGGATTATCCAGCAGTGCTAAGAGTGCAAAATTATACGAGATCCAAAGTAAGTTGGTTTTGACTGCAGATATTATTTTGCAAAAAGTCATAAAGGCAGCGACTCCTCCTGTTCCACCCACAAAGGATGAGGCAGAACAAAATCCTCAATTATTAATTGACTACAGACAATCTCTGAGAAGGCAGATTCTCGATATCGACCCTACATTTGTATCAGTGTTTGTTTCATGCTACATCAACAACTGGAGTGGTACTGGAGTGGACACTAAACTGGGATCCCATTATAGATATATTCAGCAGGGCCTTGAATATTTGAAGATCTGGAGTCCCGAAGCTCAAGCGATCTTCAACTTTCTCAACTCACATACCAAATCAGAAAGTACTAGTAATACCAAGTCAGAAACCTCTAGCAATACCAAATCAGAAACCTCTAGCAATACCAAATCAGATACCTCTACTAGTCCATACAAATCTGTTAAATACGCAACTGATACGCGAACCCAACGAATTGCTGCTTCATTTCCGGAATACAGCAAACATTTGGAAGTAGAGAGCTTTCAAGAAATCTTGCCTTTTGAAATTCTTCCGTCTGAACCCTTGATTAAGTCCAAATTGAACCCTTTGGTTACATTTCCACCTCCACCACTTTCCAAGAACAAATCCAAGGCTCTTTTCAGCAATGTCCAAAAACCACTTGTTGATTTCGCTCGTCCTACCCACGCTGATATAAAAAAAATCGTCCTTGGTAAACAATACGATGATTCAAAGGGGAAATACGGTAAGAAATTGACTACACCTCTCACAACAAAGAGAAAATCCACAGGGATCAACAGATTTTTACTTCTGCAGATCATTGACGGTTTGGTGAAATTAGGAAAAAACAAAGAGTTTTATTTAACTTGCTGGTACATTTTGAACAAATGGGGAGGTATAAATATTGCCAAGTCAGCTTTTGACAAGATCACATCCACCACCAGTTTGCGCGAGGGTATTTTAGATGCTGAGCAATATCCAAGGTTTGTGACTCTGAACGAACCTAGCACTTCACCCTTACCCCAACTCAAACATGATGAGTCAGTTGTGGATATCATGTTGGTAGAGAACTTCATGTACAAAATCAATGAAAACTTCCATGCCAAGGGACTCACCGGCGGTAACTTGGTTGTTGAGTTGTTTGCGGCCTTGGTGAATCCTCAAGTTAACGTTGCAGGAACTTTGCGTCCTAGATATAAAACCAGCGATGCCGTTTTTGCAAGTTTAAGATCTGACTTGGTTTTCTACAACAATCATGACTACAACCAACAAGTAGAGGAAAACAAAGCAGACAAAGAGAAGATCCCTCATAGGTCAATCACCCACGAACAATTAGAATCGTTCTTGCCGAGTTTGGTCAAATTCATGGATTCTTTAGTGGTTCTTGAATCTCAAAGTAGCAAACAGGACAAATACTTGTTACCAAACATGTACATTGAATCGTACAACAAAATCATCGACAGAGTATATGCAGCAACTTGGCTTTCCGTCTCCGAAGAACAAGCCATCAACCATCATAAACAAATTATCAAATCGGGGATCTTATTCTACAAGCCTGTCAAGTATATAAATCCAGTTGAAAAACTTCAGTATTCCACACCGATTCTCAAATCTATGGAGATCGTGTATAAGTACCTCAAGGAAAAGAAAGATTTGCCTAAGGAAGATATCAAGCTTTACTTGTCATTGCTTTCTCTCTTCAAGTTGAACCATCCTGTGGACGAACCATTGGCCAAGTTGGATTCCATCTCCAAGGCAATTTCAAGAACTATCTTTTGATAAGGCTATGGGAATTGATCTAGATAGGCAGGTTAAAGATTCAGGTATGTTTTGTGTGTTAAGCACTTTCTATCGATCCAGATAGACGAGGTTAAAGATTCAAGTACGTGTTCAGCACTTTTACAAACTGCTAGTTTTAGGGTGTCCTATTTGTGAATAACTCAGGTTACTCTAGAGGCGAGTAACCAGACTGATGGTCGATTGATCATCAACAAAATGTAAATAGTTAAATAGACTAATGATAGATGAGATTTAGAAGTGTTTCTTCTCTCAGAGAAAATCTGTAGGACCTATTCTTGAGTTAAATTATGAAGAATGCTATACTACTATAATTAAATGAACCACCCGAAAATATTGGGACCAGATTTTGCACCCAAATTACCGTAATAAACGAGACTTAGCCAGTAAGAAGCATTTTCTCAAACCTCTTTAAATATATAAATATCTGTTCATTTGTAACTTTATCTAGTCCTATCTAACTCTCTAGTCTATCTAATACTCCCATGCCCTCTATCATTTCTAAGAATCAGTTTCTAAGGTATGTTATTTATATGCAGTATTCGTGGTGAAATCACCAAAGTCGTGTCCTGGTCTCCTTACTTATCTATATTCCTTGCTTCATAAGACACATTAAGCTAATATGACATATCCACTAATTCTCCTAGGAGATCCCCTCACAAGAGACTACACATCATTCATTGGCAAAGTTCTTTCAACCTCAATTGGAATTGGTCGAGTAGACCTCAGAATAGGCCAGCCCATCCAAGACTCTGAGATCCTAAATTTGATCTTATCCAAGTATTATCATTCTACCAGACAAGCAGCTAATGAATTGGGGTTTAGCTACACGTTTGAAATCAATGTATTGTTCAATAATGACATTAAACACCAAAAAGACTGGAGCGTGGTATTCAAAGTGAAATCTGAACCTACAACTCTTGATCTACCAGACATTACTATCGAAATGGAGGACGAAATTCCTCAAGAAACCAAGATCCACCGAAATCACACTTCCAAATTTTATCCTGTAGTCGCTGTCGGTGGAACTTTCGATCATATTCACGATGGCCACAAGATTCTCTTGTCCATGGCCGTCTTTTTGACCAAACAAAAGTTGATTATTGGAGTTACGGGATCAAAATTGTTGGAAAACAAAAAGTTTGCAGAGGTTCTACAGAAATATTCGGCTAGACAACAAAGTGTCATTGATTTTTTAAAGATGCTCCTGAATGTGACCCTCGAGTTTTATGAAATAAACGATGTTTGTGGCCCTACGGGTTTCTTGAAGAATATCAATGCCTTGGTTGTCAGTGAGGAATCTTCAAAGGGTGGTACTTTTGTCAATAACTACAGAAAGGAACGGGCTTTTCCGCAGTTGAATATAACGGAAATAAAAGTCATCCGTGGCGATGGAAAAGAGGAATCAGATGTGAATAACAACTGGAAAGGTAAGTTAAGCTCGACAGATATTAGGGAAAGGGAGTATAAAAGGTTGAAATATAATCATGAATAAAAGGTTAAATCAATCATGAATAAAGATCGAAATGAGTCTTAAGATATCATCATTGATATATTTATTAGTAGAATAAGCAAGATCTAATTTTAAAATATTTAATCATGAATGATGAACGTAAAACAAGATAAACTGATATAAAAACATTATATATACTTAAATAGAACACATTACTTGATGGAAATCCCCTTATCAAATTGGTTTTGACGACGAGGTGCTCTATCAGGATGGTCAAGAGCAAAAGAAACGGACGACTGGGATTTGCCGATTTCATCGAAGAGAATCAAGTCGTTGTTGTCATGATCGATGTAAGCACCTTTATCGTGACTATCAGCCAAGGCAAATCTAATTTTTTCAAACGCCTGGATTCCTAATCCCAACTTTCTCCGCAATCTCTCCTTGGTTTGACCAAAAGTTTCTTCAGGATAAACAGGCAAAATGAAAGGAATTCCGTGATGGTACGTGCTGTTCTTGTAGAAGTGGAACGCCGGGATCAAATTCAAACTCTTGCTGAATTGTTTGGCAATAATGAACTCTTGTTTCAACACTTCGTCTTCAAACTCTTCGATATCCACAGGTTCATTTTCGTATCTTTTTATCATATCGTGACTTGATAGAATTTCAACCTCGACGGGGAATATACCAGTGTATAATTGAAGTCCGTCCTGGATCGATTCAAGCGGCTTATCGAATTTTAACAAATCGTAATATGTGTTGTTATTCCCACTCCACACCAATAAGTGCTTTTGTAACTTCTTAGGTACGTTAACTTTATGCAACAATTTCACGAGAAGATCGGAAACAAGACCATTTTTAGGCACAAGCAATTCAAACACTTGGTATTGTAAGAGACTGCTCAACCAATGGATCTTGACTGATTTCAAATTCTCATAATCTTTCAACTTGATATTCAAAACTTCATATTCAAACGAAACTATTTGACTGATAGGTACAGGTTTCGGGAAGAGCTGCGATAAATGATGATGGGTTTTGAGTGGATACCTCGACCCTTGATGGTTGAGAACAAATATCCTCAAGTAGCTAGGGTCGATTTTGGTGTCAAATTGATTGACAATTTCTTGTGCCAACTCTTGATATGACGCCAAAGACGACACCCACAAATCAAAGGATGTGCTTATTTGTTTAGCTGCTTCGATTTCCTTATTGGTGATAACGTCGTCGACTTGCACAAGACCGTTTTTAGAGTCTATCAGCAATCCGTTGGTATTCTTCGCATCATCACCATCTTCAGCAACAAAATCACTGTCTTCTTCGTCGATATCAGCTTTGAAAGGTTTGACAACTATATGTATTCTAGTGAACAAAAACCTGTAATATTCACGCAAGTCCTTGAACTTTGAATCACCTGCCAATTCCACGACATTCAGTGGTTGTACTGTAATAATGTCACCATTGCTTAATTCGTGCTTTTCAAAAGTAAGTGTTGGGTCAATGCGCTCTATCTTGGAAGGCGATAACTCCTCGTATAATTCAATGTTGAGATCTTCTTTAAAATTCAAGAATTTGTTGATTGGTTTGATAATTGATTCAATCCTATCATCTTTCGACACTACTATGTGGGTCAACCCTCTAGTCTGTTGGGAAATTGGATCAAAATACTTGACAAAAATAAGGAGGTCATTGTCATGGTCTTCGATGTTTGAAAATTTGAACTCTTTAGCAACTTCACTGGTCTCCGCGACGTCTTTAGCTTGTTCGATTTTATCAAGTACCGTATCGAACTTGAAGTTTGCCGGATCAATAACTGACAGAGAAGGGAATAAAGCGTTGATATTGTGCATCTCCTTGTTGAGCTCTTCAACATAAAATACCATTTCGTCATACTTTCTGTTGAATGACTTGAAGTAAACGGAAATGATGGACCCTGTTGCAACTTCTTCGGAAACTGGAGTATCGGCCCTGTTTGTATGGTTGTTTCTGTGACTTGTAACAATCAATCTGAAAGGGTGTTTTTTTTCAGCAACATCCAGGTCAGATTTGGCGTATCCCAATTCTACGGCAATCTCTGAAGCAAGCGATGAGAAGGGGTCATCCTTCTTTGCCTTGATATATATAGGGTCACAAGGAGTACCGACCAACAGCTCGTCATAAAATTTACTTTGAGTAGAGTCCAACGCCAAGTCGAAACCTGTAAAATTGTTGAATCTTGATGTAGTAATTAGTTTGACCTTGGTATAATAAAGTGCTTCCTGTTTTACCTTTTCCTGGCGAATTCTCTCTTCATTTTCGTATTTGATCTGGTTAGGAATATGGTCTGGGATAACGGAGTCAATAGAAGCCTCGTCGCGAGGCAAGATAGTCTTCAACTCACTTTCACGGTAGTATACCAACATGTATGCGGAAGTTACTCTTCTGATTAAGTTCTCCAGCTGCTCTAAACGAGAGAGTTTGCTTACTTGCTCCTGAGTCAAAATGTTTGCACCAAAGTTTTCTTGAAATACCTGTGTTGGGGTTACCTTCCAAACCTTGTCGTCATCATATCTGAGCCAAGTGGAATCATCTGAATTCGGCTTAATCATTGCGTAGTAGTGACCGTTGGAAATACTACCTTGGTGTACCAACACGCCGTGAAGTTTATAGTTCCAATCCTGATTTCTTTGCTCTGGGTCCAAATCTTCATCCAAGTATGGCTTTAAATCTATTTTATCGGGAAATTCACACAAGTCGTCAATTTTGACCAAATCGTCTACCATAAAGTCATATTCGAATCTCTTCAATTGAAGATGTAACACGGGAGGAAACGATTGGAACACCACCCCCTTTTTCGCATCCTGATACCCATGTTCGTCACCAGCCTGGTATTTATTCTCTCCGTCAAGCATTTCGATTTCGATATAGTTTTTAAAGGATTCTTGTAAGTTTTTGAATCCCTTGACGTTAAGTTGGATGTCCCAAAAGTCTTCTACACGAGATGATTCGTAGGGAACATTCACACAACGAATATATGATTTCATTTTTCCAACAAAGATATCGTTCAACGAATTTTCTATCGGGGAACCTTTCATCGCAATTTCCAACTTATCCATTAATATACGATTGAGTTCTTGTACGTCATGTTGAGTGAATGCATCCAGGGAGTCCCATCCGAACGATTTAGTAAGTTCCATTGTTCCCACGGGATCGTTCGAGGAGCTCAAGAGATAGAATATACGTTGCAATGCGAGAGGCACAGACACTTCAGACGAGGAAACGGTGGATGTAGGGATTTGATAAACCAATTTCCTGAATATTTTCGTCGTAAAATAACTCTGGAGAAGCGAGTTAAGGTAGCACGTAGCACCTTGGTTGTTTAAACCAACATAACCCGTTGCCTTTTTGGAATCGTAATCCATAAATGAATGCCACAACACACCCGTAGAAGAGTCGTCGATTACTTTTATGTATCCGGTGATGTTCACCTGATTATTCTCCAAGATTGGATAAGGGACGTTACCAGTTCTAGGATTATTCGCCGAAGCTAATTGTCTAATATCAATTAAAGACGAAAATCCCCAATCAGTCTCGTTCTTGTTAAATCTATGCAGAGATCCGCTTGGCAAGTGAGCCTCGGGATGATTTGGATTCCATATGTCCAATCCAAATTGAGCACAAACATACCAATCAGGATTGGAATCATTTATAGGGTGTGGTTCCATATACAAGGAGATGAAATTGTTGTTGTTGTTGCCATGAGGAAAGAGAAGAATATTCCATTCATAGCCTCCACAAGAAAACCTTGGAGATCTTACTTTATCTTCACGGAGGGAATTCCAATCTTTGATTTCCCATACAAAATGGGTCAGATCTTTTACGGGATAGTCAGGTATAGGTTTGAATAATTGAAGGGCATTGCCTTCGAAATCGTCTGCAGGCAATCCAGTCGACCCTGCTGCTGGAGTTGCCACCTTTTTGGGCAATTCTTCTTCGATATCATCCATTTCATCGTCGTCGTCGTCATCTATTATCTCAACCACTTCTTTTCCAGTGTAGTCGTCATTTTCAATATCCACATCGACTACTTCAGTGTTTGCAGACGGATTCTCTGTATTAGGAGAAGCAGGCAACATTGGAGTTATGGGGGATATTATGAAATTGATGGAAATTTAATATGAAGAAGTACCGGAAACGCAATATATGAAGATGCTTGTATGAACTGTGTGGATGGTTTTAATATACAATTGATAGAGTCACCAGAGTATGAGAAGTCTGATTTTTATTTATTAGCTGTAGTATTTGAGGGTTTGCTACGCGTGTGAGTGACTAAAATTGCGAAACCAAGAACGGATCGAGAATATCCATGGTCGGTTGAGCGTAGAGGAGAAACTATTAGCGAGTAGGGTTCTTGTTAGAGTTAGGGAGGGTCGTTAGAGATTATAGCGGCTTGGTGTAAATGGTGGATCGTTCTGGCTGGCTTTATGTATGAGAACTTGATCTGATTAATGGTAGTCACACGTATATGCAAGGTACTTGATTAGCCTATTGAGTACCATTATCCCTCATAACCTTATTAATGATCGGGTCTGAAAACTTGACTGATATATAATTCCAAGTAAGTAGTCAAGAACGACCCCCATTCATGGAATACTACGAGTTTAGTTGGTATCGGCACCTTTTCAGCGAGAAGTTAGATCGTAATAGGAGAACAGTATCTTTTCAATATCTATAGAGATTCTTGTTTTGTGGCTTACTGTTTTCTTTAAGTAGGCAAGAACTCTCGTCATTTGAACCATGTAGCGCTGGATTGGAGGGCCACTTTCATTAGGTTTATGAGTCTGTGTTTTGTACTGCAGATAACGGATCTGAGACGGATCTTGCAGCCTTAACAAGAATTGAATGTGGAGATGTTAAGATATGGGAGATATTAAGATTTGGGAGATGAGTTAGAAGTTGGATCCATTTTGTATAAGTTGAAGCATTTCAGTAAATAATACAAATATCTACCAGACTGAGACGAAATAGCACATTTTAGACATTCGGACATTTCTGACGACTACATCAACTTTGTCAACTATTAGAAATAATTCAACTATTAGAACTATTTCAGCTGGAGTGTTCGTATTGGAACACTTATTCGATTAAGTACTTCAAGATTATCACATTTTCTCTCCTTGAATTCTTCGATTTCAAGAGCCCTTGGTTTGAATACTCTAAAGGGAGAGAATAGTTCTTGAATGCTTGTAGAGAATGTCTCAAGGAGCACACCAGGTAACTATGGCTCTATTATATCTCAGGACATCTCCTTATATACATCTTAGTATGATTCTGGAAAGTCTCAGAAGATAATGTAATTTTCCAACATTTTGAAACATTTCTCCGAAAAATCTACATTTTTGGCAAAATCAACAAGAATCTTTATTTCAAGGGAGTTTGATTTTAAATCTAATCTATGTAGATTAAGGAAGTTGCGGATCGACCGTTCATGAACGCCGAGCCATTACTTTAGACTCGACAATTTTCTTCAATAATAGAGATAGAAGAGATTTGAAGAGAATGGTTTAGGGAGTACTAATGTGTAATAGAATGTAGCTAGGGAGAAAAAAAGTTCTGTCAAGTTGATGGTGTTTTCATTTCCACATCTTATTGTAACATCATCAATCCAAGGCCAAACAGGTCTAAATGAAACTGAGTTAAAACGAAACTGGCTAGGTGAAACGGCGTAAAATGAATTTAGGCGTTTCAGAGTGGGAGCACTATTAACCAGCATGTGCAGTTGTAGTGATGAGATGAGACGTTTTACGAGTTAGTCTGGCCAAGCTGTTAGAAAAGCACGAAGGAACATAACCTGGTTTCATTATCAAGGCTTCTTCTGGATGCAAAATTGACGATCTGGTTACGTAATCACGAAAGAGTCTCTTCGCCAACAAGAATCTTCAAGAGATAGTCAACTACGATTTGAGGAGTCTGAAGTATTGAGAAAACCAGTCTAATGATATTGATTTGATCCGATTAGAGCGAATAAATTAGTCAATCCAATTTTCTGATGAACTTCGGGACCTTATCTCTAGTAGTAGTCATTTCATATAAGAATACCTTCAAGAATCTAACAGATGAGAACAGAGTATATATGTCTTGTCTGTATATTACCAGATCGACACGCAACATTGTATTAGATGTATATTAAACATAACATAACATTATGCTAGAAGTAGCATTATATTAGTTATAACATTATATTAGATGTAACATTGTATTAGACAAATCATTAGAAAATTTCTAGAAAATCATTAGAAAATCATTAGAAAATCGTTAGAAAATCATCCGACGAACTATACAAATCCTGACGTTTAGTATCATCAACACGTGCGTTAGTATTTGTACTAGAGACATGATTACTTATCTACACCTGACATAACCTACTAATGGTTGCGAACTAATGTAATCCCGGTGGTTACACTAAATTCATGGAGTGCGTATAATATACGGCAGAGGAAGTGCATACCGATGAGCAGAGAAATGAGATCTAGAATCCCACTAATTAACTACAGCGAATCGTAATTTACTGCCTCTTCTGGACTAAAGTGTACCTATTGGTAAAAGAACATAGACAAATTTTACACATTTTAAACATCTCATTCAATCTACGATTTAGTAATATCAATTCAATATTTGAAAATATCACTATTTTCCACACTGGGAAAATGACAATAAGTCCTGTAAGCAGTCGCTGACTACTGTTGTTCTATAGAAGTAATTCTAAACAGAAATAGGTAAATAATACTTCTCCTGGTGAGAGTAGTATGTGTAACTGGCAACGGGCCACATAAAAACTAAGTAATCCTTCCAAGATTTTCCCACGCAGTCTAGACTCGTGACTCCGAGTGTTCCCGAAGGGATAATTCTATCCAATCACAAACCCATACTCTCTACACACTAGAATAATATAGCACAGGCATCTCATTTAAATAATATTCAAGGAGTTCCCCGTTTCGGTAATGGCAGAATAGAGAAGAGAAAAGAGAGAAGAAGTAAAAAAGTGAAAACGTGAAAAAGAGAAGTGAAAAAAGACAAGAGAAGAGAAAAAAGACAAGAGAGAACCAAGAAAAGACAGACAGTAGAACATGTAAATCAGAGGATGAAATAATTCATAGGACAATCAGTAAATGCATCTACAATATTCTGTGCCTATAATATACTCTAATAAAACCTATAAACTACCAAGAGAATACTACTAATTAATATTGTACTGTTTGGTGACGATGTAGCACTGGATCAGAATAGGCAAAAGGTTTACGTTTCAGGAGTGTTGCAATAGTTAGGAGACTTTTGTCGTAGATATCCCTTTTCGTGTTTTTGTACACTTCAGGAAATGGGAGTGCACACAACCGCGAAAATTTCGCGATTCCTTTTAAACGATGAAATTCGCACTTTTCATCATTCCACCTGGTCTTCATCTCTCTGTTAATTTCTATAGTCACTCCTTATTTATCCTTAGAACTTATCATTTAGTCATTCATTACCATGTTGTTCAAGTCAATCGTTTGTGCTTCTTTAGCCGTATCTATCTTTGCTGCCCCAGCTCACCAACATCATCAACATGAAAAGAAAGACGTTGTCGTCAAGACCGTTGTTGTCACTGTCGGTAACGGTGCTGTTGCCACCGCAGTTACTCCAGTAGTCGTTCCAACTGCCGCTGCCAGTGTCCCAGCTGCCAACGCTCCAGCTTCCCAAGCTGCCCCTTCCGTTGGTACTTCCACTCAATCTTCTGGTAGCCCAGCTCCTCCATCATCCGGTGGTTCTTTCAACGCTGCCTCCAAGGGTGTCACTTACTCTCCATACTCCAACGACGGTGGATGTAAGTCTTCAGACCAAATCGCTTCCGAAATCAAGCAATTATCCGGTTTCGAAGTTATCAGACTTTACGGTGTTGACTGTAACCAAGTCGAAGCTGTCATGGCTGCCAAGTCTTCTTCCCAAAAGGTTTTCGCTGGTATCTTTGACGTTGCCAACATTGCCTCTGGTATTGAAACCTTGGCCTCCGCTGTCAAGGCTAACGGTGGATGGGACCACATCCACACCGTTTCCGTTGGTAACGAATTAGTCAACTCTGGCCAAGCCAACGCTGGTCAAATCAAGCAATACGTTAACACTGCCAGATCTGCTTTGACCAGCGCCGGTTACTCCGGTCCTGTTGTCTCTGTTGACACCTTCATCGCTGTTATCAACAACCCTGAATTGTGTGACTGTTCTGACTACATGGCCGTCAACGCCCATGCTTTCTTTGACGGTCAAATTGCTGCCAACGACGCCGGTAAGTGGGTCTTGCAACAAATCCAAAGAGTCTCTACTGCCTGTGGTAACTCCAAGTCCGTCATGATCACCGAATCTGGCTGGCCCTCAAGAGGTGACTCCAACGGTGTTGCCGTCCCTTCTGTTGAAAACCAACAGGCTGCTGTTTCTTCTATTGGATCTACCTGTGGTGGTGATGTTATTTTGTTCACTGCTTTCAACGATTTGTGGAAGGCCGATGGTCCTTTCAACGCTGAAAAGTACTGGGGTATGTTCAGCAACTAAATGCTGACCTAACCTTTACAAGAGTTATCACAACTAGGTCGTCGTTATCTTCTTAGTTTTTTTGCCTGATTCTAATATACCTCCTACAAGATTTTCTATATGAATGTTATACTAGACTAATAGACTCAGTCTATACTTGTCTCTCTTCTTTTCCATCTATTGTGTTAATTGGATGTCTTTTTTTTTCTATACCCTAAAATCGTGAATGAAAGTATCTCCCGAACAAATGTAGACCCCCGGTATATGACCCACTGTATGATGTGTTATAAGGTGTCTGACAGGCTTAGTCGGCTCATTGTGAAATCTTGGTTGGCTGCGATTTTTCGTCAATTCCTGTTTAGGCCGAAATGTCAACCTTCCCATTCGGGATAAATGTCACCAAAAACAGCGACTGCGAAATCTAAACAAAGACTCACGATTCGTGATCCAAGCAAAGAAACGAGCCCACATCCATACATACCTATGCTTCTTTACAGCGCGTAGTATATGTAGGCACGATTACACACAGAATCTGGAAGTGCCCAGCCCTATGCCCAGCCTATGTTAGATCTCAGTCTAAATAGAGGAACAGAAAATCTAGTCAAAACAAAAACACTATTTACAGATAACAACACAATTTACAGATAACAACAACACATAAAACAAATACAAACAGTAACCCAAAGTTTCATAAAGCAATCAGATCATCTCTTCCAGAAATGTCTCTATAAATGTCATCACATTCAAGATGTCATCTACACATCCTAGGGCCAATTTACCAATACGAGAACAATGGCGCAAATATGTCGTCGCAGAGTTCTCTAGTAATTGGCTAGCCACTCATAACTACACCTATGTTTGCTAACATACTAAAACACATAAAATACGATACACTAAAAACTACAACTAATACTACCAAAGTCTGGAATATGAAGGACCCTTCTAAGTTCTCGATATGATGAACCCTTTCTTTCATGGATTTATGAACTTCTAAGTCATGGATGGTACATGACGGAGGAACTTCTTTCTCTCCACGATTTCTTCTGCTCCCTGGTGATGTAACAATTTCTCGTTGGGGGTGCCCAACACCAGATCTTGGGTAGAATCCCAAACACCGCTGATTTTTGGCATCCGGAAAATGGTGTAGATACGCTTGACGTTACCCTCAGAGAACAATTTAGCACACAGTTCAAAGAAATGGTCAAAATATATTTGCATCACATCTAAATTGCAATTGGTAGACATGAGTGCATGCGACACCAACATCTCCTTGCAGCCTTCTTTGCCCAAGTTTTGGAAAATCTCTATGGAGTTTTCCGATTTGTTGATGGCTGCCCTTATACGTGCCTTATTGAGATCTTGCTTATCAAATCTATCGAACATTGGGTGGTCGAATATGTCTGTGATAGTGACGTCCTTGGGCACGTACCTTATGGCAAGTTGAGATTCATACTGAGTGTCTTCGTCAGGTGCTCGCAGTTGTGACATCTGGTGTGCAATCCCTTCAACCACCGCATAAGATCCATCCTCGTTAGCTGTAGAGTACTTGTCGTCAAGATCTTCTTCTTGAGGTTGGCCCAAGCTTTGAAAAACATTGTCAGTGTGAGCCTCGATTTGTGTTGCGAGATGATTTTGGATCACATTACGCGTTTGTGAATCGTCATCATCGTCACTTCCAATGGTATCCAAAGTAGGAGCCATGATTTGCTTGCGGCCACTTCTCATATTACCAGATTGAGGTTTTAAGGCATCGTCGATATTCGAGCTCTTGACCTCACCAATCTCTTCGTCCAAGGCACTGTCTTCATCTCGGAATCTGTTGGAGGTCATTACTGCCTTGATATGGTCTCTCTTTTTGTTGTGGGCAAGCGTCGCTCTCAATGGAGCAGGAAGTCTACCCTGTCTCATCGATTGTTCAAAAGAATCGATGTAATTAGGAATTGTTCCTTCTTCGAAATGTTTTCTGTACCTGTCTCTCCATGAATGAAGTGGGTGGTTTGGATACTTCTTAAACAACCCACTGAAAAAGGTGTAGTCCAAGGCAAATTTAGTAGTGTATTTTGACTCCTCGTAATCCTCGACATCCTTTTTCTTGATATACTCACGGGCTTCACAACATAACCGATAATCATCTTCGGCAGAAAACTTATTTTTCAAAGTACTTGGAAATTGATGTGGACTTAAACGTATAGGGTTTCCGTTTACATCCTTTTCCACTTCACCTCTTGAATTGATCAGAAATACGTAATCCAACTTGTGTTCCAACTGTTTCAGGAATCTACTTCTAATGGAATTACCAGTGTGGCCCCGCAACATATCGTGTGTTGCTAATCCTTGAAAGAACTTCTGACTGTGTCTCATTCTTGGGTTCATCCGCACTTTTTCAAGAATATATTTATCTTTGTCGGCATTATATTTGTTGTGTCCTCTTGTTTTACCATTTGTGGGGACGATAGCAGAACTCATATCTTCGTTGCCCATTGACACATTACCCATTGCCACGCTATTCATAGCCAAGTTATCCATAGGTGATACTTCAGCCATACGCGTCAAGTCAAATCCGTAATCATAAGGATCCACAAAGTGACCTCTCGCAACCGAATTCTCAATCAAGGTGGTCAAATACCCAGTTCTCCCCTTAATTGGTTTGGAAGCCAAAAACATTATATTTGGATATTCGTTACGTGGATCATGTTCCGTGACTTGTCCGCCATGTTGCGTAATAAGTTGTTTATATTTCAATTTCATGGGCTCCTCTTCATAAATATAGAACAACATGGGTTCCCCGTTATTCACAAATATCGACCGGCTCATAATCACTCCAGTCTGAGAAAGATCCGACATATCTTGTCCGGCACCAATTTGGTGTTGATTATTGTAAGTTATTGTATGAAAACTCATCTCACTTCGATTGATTGTGTTGTTTTGCAATTGTATATTTGTTGTGATGAATGGATGTTTTTTTTTGAAATGTAATGATGTTTTTTGGGTGTGGGAAAACCGATAATTTATACCCGAATCCTGAAACTTGATCGATTACAAGTGTGGTGAATTTTTTTGGTGTCGTATGTTTCGAAAGCACTAGAGTCTGATACGGCCAAACCAGTATTTGGTTTATTACGAAATTTTAACTGGACTCAATCATAGATTCTGGTAATGGTACCTGAATACGCGTTGTAGCCAATTCACTTACTAGAACCCCAGATTTACCTAGAAATAGTTCCATCTTTAATAGGTCTGTACGCAAAACTATCTCTCGTATTCTAGTTAGTTGCTGGTCAAAAAATTGTAATTTAGCATGATGATTCATTCCTAATAAATTACTATACAAAAATAAACATAAAACACCAGAATCCTAATAAATAGTAGCAAGGGGATTAACATAGGTACCGGAGTCATAACCAAGGACCTGTTGGAATAGATGATTTGATGGATATGTGAAGGTATCCAGTTTATAACAGATACATAGTCAGGAAAAACAAAAGAGGCAGAAGGCGAATGTGGAAGAGGCTCAGAAAGAATAACTTCTCTCTGTTCTTCCGTTATCCTTCTGAGCTCGATAAAGAGTTGGGACAATCCCATTCACGATTCTAACTTCTATTCTCAGGATCGCGATCAACCATTACCACAGCATATTCATAACAAGTAATAATCACCAATCAATCCCACAAGAGCAATCAAGAAAGTTGTACCAGAAATGGCGGTCCCAATGATGTAGGAAGATTTGATGTTCTCCAAGTCATTAATAAATTCCTTCTTTGCCAATGCGCTTTCAACTTCATCTTCAATCGAGAATGTAGGTTGTTCTGTTTCTGGCTTTGCGCTGATCTTAGGGGAGTTTGCAGCAGTAGAGGTTGGTGTGGATGTGGTGGAGCTCGAAGACTCTTCATCAGAAACATGGACATACGATTTGCCCAACGACTCAGTGTCACTTGATACATTAACTACGTCATCTTCTTCCTTTTCAACTTCTTCCTTGGCTATTTCTTCGTCAGCTATCGCTTTTGCTTCTTCGGTGGCAGGAATTGCTAACCTTTCAATTTCTCTACCCAATAATTTCTGCTCGTATTTATATGCCTTGTAATAGAGTCCCACGATAGTCAATGGGGCACCTAATGCAGCATAAATAAGATAAGGATGTTTGCCTCCAGGAGGAGAATTTTTGAAGGCCAATGCAAGCATTGTAGAAGATACAGAACCTAGAACTAAGTTCACGAATCTAGATCTCACAATCAACTCCTCAACTTTCTTAACATATGATTTGATAGAAGCTGACGATGGAGAAGATGAATAAATGTTCTTGCTAAGATCACTTATCAATAGAGGGATAGTTTGCATCGACTTGTACGTCAACGATGCTGACAATAATCCCAAGGATCCAACCCCAATTATTTTAACAGTGGCAATACAATGTCCCATTTTTACCGTAAAAGTTCTAGTACACAACCAAATTCAATTACAAACTGTATATCGTCTGTATAATTTTTATAACACCGTCTACCAGTGTTTTTAAGTGTTTGAGTGAAGTAGAAGGGAGGGTCTAGTTATCTTTGCTTAAAATGTGATTTTCGATACGTGACGAGGTGTGTGCGGGACAATTTGCCATCGGTGTCATATGTCATATTGAAACGACAATCAGGTGTATAACCAAAGGGTTGGCTAAAGCGCGTATCCGGTCTTTAGATCATGTTGGGTTGTGGATCCTTGTATTATAGAGTAGATTCGTCGCCTTAAGGTCCATATCCGTCCGGTGGTCCGACTTACCTATATGTGTTATATACAGGTTATCCGATAAGCAAACCTATCAAGAACTTTGCAACTAAAGTTTGCCCCGGATCGCACTCATATCATAAATGTATATAAAATATGTTGAAAGTAGATTGGTACTACATTATTTGTTTCTTGAGAAGACTAAAGGGTTCCAAAGATAATGGGCTTGAGAAATATGATAGAGTCTCTTTATTTGACCATAAATCTGGTTGATTTATATATATATCTTAAGAATCCTACACTTTGGAAGAACTTAGCTCTTTCGATAGGCAGGTTTTAGAAACCCAGTCGTAACAAAAGGATAAACTTAGAATCAATTAAATAATTTGTTACATCGTCCAGTAAGTTGCCGTGGTCAGAATTTCAATGAAAGAATCATTGGAATGAATTGTAAGATCTTAAGGTTGTAAATACAGGAAGTTTATAGGATATTAGCTTTTTAGAAACGTAACACAACATTTGGAAAGGTCTACAGCTTACAAAAGTGATTATACGGTGGCCAAGAAAGAGTTATTCAGTAATTGGACTATATATCTATGGATATCTCAGGCAGTAGTTAGGTCACACGTCTACCCAAAGAAAGAGAATAGTTTCGGAAACAAACTGTAAGTAATGTAGATATCCTTCATATAGTAATGGTTAATTCTTTTATAGTTATGGTTAATCCTTCTTAAAGTAACGGTTAATAGTTTCTAATAATCTACTTCTAGATGAGTCTCATAATCCTTCTAATAGGAACGGTACCTTTCTCATTTACCTGAAAAGTCAAACGTTATTCTTACCTAGCCATATGGCAAGTATTCCAATCTTTATTACCTGTCATTGGCTTTAATTGGCTTTAATTGGCTTTAATTGGCTATGGAATACATTTGTGGTTCACTCTCATAAAAGACTCGAGCTACGACGAGAATCCCAAATTAATCATTTGCAAGAATATCATACTAATCTATGTATCATGCAAGCCATTCCGGTAAATCATCCACCTTTATCTCCACCGAGTTAATATCAAAACTTTCAATCAACAACTCAACCAATATTCTTCCTCCTCTTGCCCCAGTAAACCGTCGATATTCCTCCGATACACTTGCCAAATTCCAACCTTGAAGTCGCCTAAGACATCCAATTACCGTACCAGTTCTGTGTCTTCCCATACCACAACATACAAGTAGAGGATAGTTATTTCGGTTTACGATGAGCTCCAATGCCTTCTTGATCGTTCCTTCATTTAAAGAATCCCAGGGGTTCACCGTAACGTTTTGTCCTGAATGTTGGTAGTTGAATTCGTTGATGATACCCACAAATTCAATATTTATATTCCAGTCGCTGCAAAACTCAAGGAAGTCGTCCTGTGGTTCTTCACTTGCTAACCATAGAATCGTTTTGAGGTTCAAATCCTGCAAGAACGACTGGTTGATAATTGAAGGTTGTCCGGATCTATATAGCTGTCTTTCAACCGGACAAAAGTTTAAGGGCGGAATTATCCTAAGCGTAGGAGGTTTCAGTATCTTTCTTTTCTGTGTTGTATGTATAATTTGTTGAGTTTCTCGAGGATCCTGGTCTAGGGTTTTTTGTTCCATATGGTCTCCTTCCCGTATATTCTGTTCCACAACTTCATCACTTCCAGGCATATTTAAGTTTGGTATGATACTCTGAATGTCTGACATCTTGCGTTCTATTCAAGTATAGCCTTTAATCAATAAAAGCACCGTTCAATGCTCAGTTGGCGCTCTCTATTATTTCTAATGTGGACTGTATGGAAAATCAGCGACACGTTGAAAATTGAATCGTCAGACAAAATAAAACTAATAGAGTCAAGTTAGACAACATAGCTAAGACAACATAGCTACGACAATCATAGTTAATCATAGCTAAGAAGACTTCATAGTTCATTCAAGAACTTCATACAAATATCCCTAAGAACCATACTTGAGTTCAATCTATTCTCCTCCGAGATTCAACACCACAGTTAGACACAGCACATACTTCAAAATGGCTAAGAAAGATACTATCAAAAAAGCCCCAGTCAAAGTCACTCCAGCAGTAGCAAGCGGTAAGTTCAGTTTCTTTCAACTGGTGAAAGAAGTGCAATCTGCATTTGGTACCACTTTTGATGACTACGTCAACACCTTGACCCCAAGATTGAAGATGATTGATTTGTTTTTGGTCTTTTTGGTGGCATTGGGAATCTTACAGTTTGTTTATGTGTTGTTGGTGGGAAATTTCCCATTCAATGCCTTTTTGGGTGGTTTCATCAGTTGTGTTGGACAGTTTGTGTTGGTTGTCTCGTTGAGACTTCAAATCAAGTCTGAAGTTGACGGTAAGATCAGCAGTGATCTTAAAGGTGATATTGCTGAAGACATAAACGATGAAAATGTGGTTATAGAAAATGTTAAGGAAAGGACTTTTCAATTTATCAGTCCTGAAAGATCGTTTGGTGATTTTATATTTGCAAGTTTGATTTTGCATTTTGTGGTGTACCATTTTATTAACTAGTCATGGCCGAAGAAGATCATCAAATCGTGAATCAAAAGTATCAAGATGAAAACACTAACAGATTGTTAGGGCTGTGTTATATTAGGATCATAGAATGAATATTATTAGAGAATCAATGTCTGATTGAATCTCTCGGTATATCAAGCGAATACAACCTATCATGGTTATGTTCTAGATGATTGTTCAGAAAATTGTTCAGATGACTGTCGAGATTTATAAGACTCCTGTCCTTACTCTATTTATTGTATGATTTTAAATCAAGGTTCACCAGTGCAACTCACCAGTCTCCATGGTATAGTATGGTGTAATATTGAACTTACCTACATCATTTTCGTTCTCTAAAATTGCTATTAAATATATATATCATACAGTGTAAATATAATTAATATTTATCAATCGAAGCGACAAACCATGCTATTCCATGAATCTTTTGTTTAAACATATTAAAAATTGATATTTTAGCAAAGAGTGATTGTTAAATGGTGGAGAAATCTGATTGTTCAGTGGTGGAGAATCTGAATAAGTAGTGGTGGAGAAATCTGAATCGTTGTACTGTGGCGGTGCTCCTTGTCAACTCTTTCATTAGCCTCTTTTTGATATTAGCACATAATAATTTTCATTAATTAATAATTAAACAGTTCAACTCTCACAAGCAAGACATCGAACTACCCTACAGTTAATATATAAATAACAAATATTAATTTAACTTCCCCTACATAATAATACAACATCCACTTTTTTCCTTAGTAGCGTCGTTTTGTGGAGGTTGACCAGGTCTCTTTGGAGCAGCAGCAGTATTTTTCAGTTGAGTTGCTTCCTTCAAAGGAGATTCAGGAGAAGACGAGTTTGGAGATGGATTGGCGTCTTGGGCGGAGTTTGCGACCGGGAGTGTGGTCTTTTGGTTTGCCAGGTTGATGTTTGAGGCAAGAGCATTGTCGACATCGTTTGACGGGTTGGATTCTGCATTTTGATCTCTGACGGAACGAACCAAGTCAAAGAAAGCTTCCTCAACATTGATCCTCTGTTTTGCTGATGTTTCCAAATATTTGCAATTGAAAGAACGGGCCAAGCTCGAGGCTTCCTCGTAACTCACCTGTCTTTCGATTTCCAAATCACACTTATTACCAACCACTAAAACAGGAACATCGTCTGAATCCTTTACTCGTTGGATTTGTTCGTAGAACGATTGTAATTCCTCCAAGGAGTTTCTGGAGTTGATGGAAAAGACTAGCAAAAACCCTTCACCAGTTCTCATGTATTGTTCTCTCATTGCACTATATTCTTCTTGTCCGGCGGTGTCCAACACATCCAATAAGACTTGCTCCTTATCTATGGTACACTGCTTTCTGTAGGAATCTTCAATGGTAGGGTCATATTCGTCAACGAAATGTGATTGAATGAGTTGAATGGTCAAGGCAGATTTACCAACACCACCGCCTCCAACTACGACTAACTTATATTCTTGCATTATATTGGGTAAATAATATGATCACAGGTTGTGTAGCAATTTCAATAATGAATGATTGAAGACCTCAGTTGTTAGGGATTAAAAGTTTTTGATGTTGATGAAATTTACATTCTAAGAATTTCAGGCTAGCACACACGGGCGCGAACATATAATCTTAAAGGGTGGCCAGTAACATCTCTAGTCTGCCTACAATGCCTCTAATCCGACTCCAATTACCTCTACTGTACTATCCAAATACCGAGGCACTCCCAATGGGGTTAGGGCGTTCCAATATTTCGCCTGTGCTTCTAGTATCTTTCGCAATCCATCAATATCTTATTATAATTTTACAATCTAAAATACACATACTCACTCCCGCGTAACTACTTCTACTTTCTATCCATGTAATTAACAAATTATGTTACTCTGCTCTCCTTGTACATCCATCAGAGCTCATATATGCAAGATCGTGCCACTTAATGTCTTGCTAATTATTTCTTCCGCCTTACAAACACAGACAAAAAGTTGCAGAGTATTTTCTCTGTATTGTTTCGTATAGTACCTTCAATAGAAATTTAAGGAGTTTGGTAACTTGCCGAGATTTTACTTCCCTGGGGTCTATCTCGTTTTGTACAATAGTTTGCAGCACGCCTGTAAATTGGGTCGTGCCAATGCAGCCATCTACTCCCTGAATGAAATACTCATGTTGATTAGAGCTTACTCAACTGATTATCGCTCATCGATACAGTGGGCATGTTCTTCCATGTATTCCCTCCATCTCTGTATTGAAAGAGAGAATGTTCGGGAGGACAAATCGTACAATTTCAGGCGTCCAGGCGCCCAGGCGCGTGGAAACTAGGAATTTAGTGAGACTCTCGTCAAATGGCTGAAGATCAAATAACGTAATTAGGCTTAAAATATAATTATGTGGCTGGATGACTGGTCATAACTAATATATTATCACCCTCATTCTTAGCGGCTATTACATTCTTTTGGACTGGTTTTGTATAGTTTTTTGATTATTGTCTTAGCTGCCCAAGGAGGATAAAATTACCGAATTCGCGAGGTTATTGAGATAATAATTGGGTCAGTACGCTTGTAGATATTTCACACCATTCGCCTATTGTAATGAGGATATGTTCACTTCTCTGATGTATCACTTCTTCCCCTATATATATGGTCTCTAACTAAAAGATATTCTTGTCATCAATTCATTTGGGTGCAAAAAGTCAAAATCATCTACTGATGGTAGCTTATGGAAGGAGAGAATTGGACTCATTGCCAGTTTTGAGATCAACTACAGTACTAACATCAATTATCGTCTGAAATTGGCAATGTACCTTGATTAGGAGACTAGAACATTCAACTAACTCTGAGAGTCTCTGTAGTTCAGTATTCTGGAGTGGATCCTCTGAATGGTTTCTGAAGAGGAACTGCAGAGGAACTGTAGAGGAACTGTAGAGGAACTAGAGGAACTAGAGGAACCGTCTTTATCATTTATCAATATCATTCCGTCATAACGAGCAATTAAAGATCAAGAAATATCACTCCATCTTATTGTTTCTACCAATTGTGAATCCATCGGTACTTTATTCAAGCATTGATCTCTGAGGATCCTACAAGATAAGTTTACAAATCGGTTGGTTTCCTGCTGATTTCTGCATCGGGTGCTCTCTAACCACTGGTATTTTGTTCACTTGGTCCATCGTTTATCAACGAATCTCTCCTTCTTGGGTTCAGCCCAAATTCGTGGAATTCAAATGTGTCTGTGAGCTCTTGGACCAGCCAATAGGTATTAATCTCTCTTACTCGGAATATGATCAAGTTAGCTCGAGTTAGTTCCACTGCTCTTGCTGCTAAGGACTTATTTGTGTATCTCCTCTTCGATCAATTGTACTACTGGAGAGTCTAATGGGGAACTTGAAATCCCTGCCTTTGCTAGTGAGTTGTTGGGTATCCCGAGAGAAGCTTCGATTTCACTTCCGTGGATATAGTTAGCCACGCCCTCATTCGGTATGAGGATCTGATTTCTATGGGATGTTGTCAAAAGAGAATCAATATCGAGCCAGAATTTCCCCCGAAGATTGTTAGAAGATCTTTCCCAAACTGCTCAGTTGCAGTGTTATCAATATTGGGACTCCCTTTTCTGCTTGCCGGCTTATTAGTAGACTCCGGATTTCCGGTTTTCAGCTTTGCTGGCGAAGGACTATAGATGCAATTGGTTAGATGACGTCACTCCTCATGGTCAGTTGTGGGTGGGGTTAAGAACCACTCCAACCTAACCTTCTAGCGTATCTACAATGCTGGTCACACGGTTCCTCACAATAGCTAGAATCATTGGATATGCTCAACATATGGTTACGGGAGACAGTACTTTAAACCGAGATTATTAGAACTTCTATGATACAGATATAATACGTATTAGTGATTAGTTTATATCTTTCTTGACTTTTTCATCTTCATAAGACAGTCGTCACAATACCACCTTCCCTTAGGAGGGTTCTTGAACCCGATACATGGTAAGTGAAACCATTCACGCTTACACTCGTCACCGTCACAACCCACCATTTCTCCAAAGGAGACTTGGTTACAGTAACAGTATGTAGGTTCAGAGCTGCCACTCAGCTTGCTGCCACTAGAACCAGAGGCACCACTAGGATTATCAGAGCGGAATTGCTTGCCCTCCTCTTTACTAGGGTATCTAACTTCATCTTCCTTTCTCGGTTTGGTCTTTTTTCTGGGTGGAATAGTGCCTGGAGCAGAGTTGGGTGTGCTTGGACGTTGTATTTCTTCGTTTTCCTTTCTTGATCTCTTCTTGGGTACCACGCCTGACGCGTTGGCCATAATAGCTGAATTTGATTGTGTTGACATGACATCCAGTGGTGTCATATCCTTATTCTTCTTCTTTCTAGCACCTAGAATGCCGCTTGCTGGAGTCATTGAGTCTTCATCATCGTCCTTGTTTGCTTTTTTAGCCGCAAGAGCCTCCCTTCTACTCTCGCTACGTTGTGACTGGGCAGACCTGTCTGTTGACAGCGATGATGGGTTAGAAGAATCTATAATCATGGCAGGATGGTTCAAAGGTCCAATACGAATAGATTCAGGGATTTCGTTGTTGTTAATGATGAGTTTGTAGTCGTTATTAATTCGGAACATGTGTTTGTTCAACAAGTCTGTTGCAACAGATGTAACATGCATCTTCTCCTCTAAACATGGAATTATTTCGTTGATCTTGTCCTTGATAAGGGAAAGACGTTTCTGCTCCAAATGTTCTGTTTCTGTTTTGTCCTTGCTTTTTGTTTCTCCATTCTTTGACTCAACCAGGTCGCTATATTTGGTCTCTCCGTTATTGGACTCCCCGTTTTTGGCTTCTCCGTTTTCGGTTTCTCCGCTTAATATATCGGCATTTCCATTAGTTGGAATCTCGTCAACATTGTCAGATCCATTTTCGTTTGTTTCCCCTTCTTGGTGGAGATCTCCAATATACTTTTTGATCAAGTAATTTATCTGGGGTACTGTATTGATACATTTGGCATCAATCTCCTTAAGCAAGGAGAAATATTTGATCAAGTCTAATGGTAACGCCTCAAATGCATCACTAATATCGTTCAACCCTGGCAAAAGCTCATTGACGTTAGTGATGATCTTTGCCCGTTGTTTGTACTGTTGAAACTGTTGTTGGTGGTGGTGTTGCGATTTAAGTCGGTTAATTAACCGCTGTGATTTCTGGCGTGAAGGAAGGTCCTGATAAGTCATCGTAGGTATATATAGCGTTGGCTTGTGTGATATGTGGACTTTGTTGTCCCTTCGTCGCTTTATCTTTTTCAGACCTCCAGTCATGTGACTAAAAATCACATGTTAAAAATTATATCTATTCCGCAAGAGTTATTATTGTACACTTTTACACATAAACGCAGGCTTAACAATGAGTTATTACGACATTCTTATTGAGGTGGGTCCTTGTATTATCGTGAGGTCTTGTTTGATTATCACGAATGGGTGTAAAAAAATGTAAATTTCTAGAGAAATAATGAAAACATTTTGTAACTATAAGGAACTATTCAATTCTAGTATGAAAGTAGCATCCAGAATCTAAATAAATAATTATAATATAATATATTTTTGGGATACTTTAGAATTTAGTTTGGGTTATCATTCTAAATATATATTTATTAGAGCACTTGATGGTGCCTGGTAGATATTAAAAAGAGAGCGAAACCTGTTAGTACTCAACCAAACAACTTTTGGGAAATTTGATCTTAAATTCAGTTCCTGTTTTCTTTTGAGTAAGCAACTGTGCACGATGACTGAATATATGAGGGAAATGGAGCCACAAGAAGCAGTTGAAAATTGTTGGAAAATACGACATTGAAATTCTTCAAAGATTGTGAATTTTCGTGTATTACGGAAATTTTATTATACAAATGACTGCAAAATTTATGTAAAATGATAACATCATTATTCTTGAATATATAAACCTTTTAAATAAGGAAGATTAAAAACCTTGAAAAGTAAATTGTGGGAAGCAACCCACGAAGAATTGAAACCTAAACTGCTTCAACATGTTGAACATGTTCTTTGTTTTCGTCGATGGATTCGTCAGTGGACTTTTTTCTTTCTTGTTCAAGATCTTCGTCGTCATCCATGAATTCTTCGTCCATAACATCATCTCTTTCAATACCCAAATCAGCACCTCTGTTTTCAGGCCCCAAGAAAGTAATGATCATAACAAACACAAATACACAGGCAATAAAGATGGCCATTGTCTTACCATAGTCGTATCTTGGGACACCTTCAGCAGTTGGAGGAAGAGGGAAATTTTCACCAATGGTAGCTTCAATTGTGGAAGAGGCAGAAGATGCAAGGTTACCTAATTGATAAGCAACACCAGCCACGAAGGATTTGAATTGCGGTGGAGACAATTCGTTCAAATGAATTGGAATTACACCCCAAGCACCTTGTACACCGAACTGTAAGAAGAAAGCACCAGCATTAATACCAGAACCTTTGGTAAATGCCCAAGGATAAATACATGCACCACCGATCACACAGGCAACAAGAATCGAGAGCCTACGACCAATGAATGTGGAAAAGTGACCAAAAATGATACCACCTGTGATAGCACCCAAGTTAGCAACAGCGTTAGTAACGGTAGATCTATCAGGAGAGTAACCTAATTGATTAGTTAACAAAGTAGGGTACAAATCTTGGGAACCATGAGACATGAAATTGAACCCGGCCATCAAGACGACCAAGTAGACAATAATCAACCAATATTGGTTTAAAGCTTTTCTTGCTTGAGACTTGAATTCCTTAGACTTTGAATTTTTGGCTGCAGCATTATCATTAAATCTTTCACGTTGTCTGATGAATGAATCAGTTTCAGGAGTGAAATATCTCCAGATAATAAATATAACAGGAGGACCAGCAGAGAACCAGAAGAGAGATCTCCAACCTTTTTTCGTGGTGTCACCAATAGCTCTTTGGAACACTACGGCCAATAAATAACCAAAAGCATAACCTTCCTGGAACATACCCGACATGATCCCTCTAGAGTTCTTAGGGGCATCTGTCAATGCTTCTGCAGCACAAATACCATATAAACCACCCATGGCAACACCGAAAAGTGCACGAACAGCCAAAAACTGTTGATAAGTTTGAACAAAACCAGTACCAATTTGGATGACAATCAAAAGAGATAAATTAGCAATATATGGGTATTTTCTACCTTTAGTATCACCCCAGATACCAAAACCAATGGCACCAATAGTTCTCAACATAAGAACCAAAGTAATTCCCCATGTGATATCTTTGACCGTACGGCCCAAAGAATGTGCAATATTGTGGGCATTCAAAGAGACAGTGAAGAAGTCAAATGCATCCCAGGTCCAGGCAACGAAACCAAGTGCAAAGAAGTTCCATTGTTTAGCACTTACTTCACCTAAAGTATGGAATGGATTAAAAATGTCTTTGTATGTATATTGAGCTAATTCTTCCTTTGGTACAAAAAGGGATGGAAATCTCGATCCAAAATATCCGCAAATAGACTTGGTTGTGAAAACTGGCGGTTGGATGATATGTTTGTTGTGGTTCTTGGCCTCGAGGGTATACACCGAATGAATAGAAGCGGTAACCATGTTTGATGTTGAATATTAAATCGCAAAACTGGGCAGAGGGTTGGCCATTTATAGCTGCAAAAATAATTGGGACTGCAGAACGATGCCCTGAAAATTTTGCACACTATCAACGGTATATTACCCCATACTTTTCCCCGGGATGACGAGGTGGGGTGAGAAATTCACTTCGTAAAAAGCATACTGTAATGAGATTTAACGAATATCTCCGTTACGTGGGGGGAGAGGGGGGCTTTTGCGGGGTGAAGATAGGAAATTGCCGGGCTCGAACAATAGCTTTGGAATTGTTGGACGTTGGTTTACGTGGAATTGTCGGGGAGCCCCAATAGGATCCATTTGAATCGAATACTATCTGAACCAATAATGTCTGAATATTTTTTCCCTCGCCGGCAGTAGTGGGGCACTGTGTGTTTGAAATTGACACTTTCGGGGCAATAAGCGTCCAATAAAAGTCTTGGCCGGCTATTTTAAATCCAACCACTGAGTGACTGCCTGGAAGAACCCAAGCGAGGTCCTTCTAACTAAAACCTACGTATTTGACGTGCCAAGCTACGAGATCTACAATTACCTAGGACCATATAATTGTTCTCCCGGCGATTCTCCGGCCTATTGTTCAGATGTAGTTTGTGGAACGAAAAAAACTCCATATTTTTTAGGTTATGTCCGTTGACAGAACGCAAGGCAACAAAGGAACCCCCAACTTTTTATCTTTTGGAAGAATTATACTATCTTCCCTATGATACTTCCTATCGACGATCGAGGACCCGGGGTATAGTCTTTATTAGAGCTAGGCTTCTTGAATCGCTAAAAAAGTGACCGGAGCTATACTAACTCTAAATAATAATCGAAATGTAGTTGTCACAAAACTATGGTGTCAAATATGGCGTCATAAGCACCTAAAATATATCGTGTTCTGATTGGTTAGATGGGTTTGCAGGTCCATCCCATTAATAATATTTTGGTTAGGCATTAAGAGGTTGCTTTTTCCCTTCACAGATGCGCTGAGCAATAGAATGAAGTGTCGCAAAGATGTATGTCACAGAAAGTAATACACACTCTCATGCGGGTTCCAAACGGACTTTTAATATAAGTTTCCGAAACTTATTTGGGGGACGATATTTTTTGAAGGTAAAAGGTAATATAGTCTAACACAACACGATGGTTCTAGTTTCAATTGACCGGATAGATTTCTTTACTGGGAATCTGGAAAAGGTCATTTCATCAGTGAGATATAGATAAATGATTTCTTGCTGCTTAAGAAGTGACTTAATTTCAACTATCATCAACTTAGATAGAACAAACTGAGACATCGGATTCCTACTAGTGATACAGTTGATAGATATACTTGTAAAAATACTGGCAATGGGTAGCGCATGAATAAGCTACGGCAGAGAAAACACCAATACCATAGGAAATTGCAGTTTCGAATCCCTGTGAGGTTCGAACACTAGTTCTCAAGTTTCCGTGGGTATAGGCACCATTAAATTTACTTTAAATTAATTTACATTATATTTACATTAAATTAATCATTTGATCTCAAGGAGGCCACAAATGTCACGCTCAGATTGTTCTGACTAAGTCACATTCCAGTCACCGTCTATTTTGTTTCTAATCCCTAATAGCTTGAAATTGAATCAAGCCAATTGGGACCTTGCCAAAAATCCTTAATATTCGGAAAAACTTAGGATGGCCAACTTATATCTACATTTGAAATGTCCAATAAGTATCACATGGCTGTAAGAACCATTGCACGCTTCTACACGTCACCCCTAGCCCCCTAACGGCTCCTTGGTTATGCAACATCACGTGATTTATTCAAATCAAGATTTCGCAATCATCACTAAGCATACAAAACCAAGAACCAGACTCAGGTACTATGTAGAATTCCCACGAGGATGACTATGATTTAAAGTACTAAACTTCAAAACCCAAAGCCAACTCATTATATCCTATTAATCCCCAACGTCTATTGGTCACTAATCAATAATTATCCCAAGTTTGCCACCAAACATCCTGCCTTTTAACTGTGGCTTCCTTATTCAGTTTTCTGGAGCTAACTTGAAAACATTACACCATTCATGAGCCCGTTAGGAGGATCCTATTACACAATCACAACTCATACTTACACTTTTAATTGATAAAAGTACCATTCTCCACACCTTTTCTGTCAGATTTCCGAAATATTGCCATATATTACCGAGTCGCTGAGCCAGGTCCACCGCCTCAAGTTATTATATATATCATTGAATCGAAATAGTGATAAAATCTCACAAAGAATCGGAAATTTACTGAAGTCAATCTCTTGATACTTATAATATCGACTGAATCGACTACAAAATTACAGTACTGAACCTTACTTTCATTGGTTGTCCTATGCATTTGAAATTGATCAAGGTATTTACAACGAACTTTGCTATAGCTGTTGTAATCACACATTATATTCGGATTTTCTCATAATCTATGAACAGACAGGGTCGTCCGCCACAGTTTGATCCACTGAACCATATAAATTCATCAAAACAACAAAATTCAACGAATAAACTAAACAAAATTGCGTCCACATCTATAAACAATTCTTCCGCCAGTTCCAAAGCTATAGAAGTACCAGTAATTGGCAGCTCAAAATATTCTCCTTATCAAGGTACTCAACACAATATGTTTTCGCCTCAGAATACTCCAGACAGTCCTTTCAACGCCACTTCTCCCCCAACTAAGAAGCTACGTAATGATTTCTACATTCCTGGTGAAAAGCTCAATTATATCGGTCAAAATACATCATTTGCTAGAGGTTACAGTTCAGCTGCATTGAAATCGCTGAAATTGACACAACCTCAAATTCCGCAGCAATCGCCAGAGAGCGATGAAGATGAACGTTTCTTGAGATTAGCTCGTGAAGCCTTAGTGGCAACTGCCAGTGGCGTAAGCTCAACTCTTGTCGACCCAACTATTCAAGATCTTCTTACTAGACTTCAATATGCATCTTCACCTCACGGAAATCCCATAAAACGTTCTGAATCTATACATGCCAACCAGAACGGACAGCTAATGATCCAGGGTTTCTATCAACAGTTTCCAAATTTAAGCAACGATATTTTCACAGGTGGTAGCAACGAAAACACCCTAGAAGAACCCAAAACGACACCAAACCATCCAAGCACATACAACGAAGGCTGGAACTTCCTAATCGGCGAACCTATGGTACTAAAGGGCCCCCAATATGATAAGGAGCCCGAGGAGATACGACAGGTTCTAAAACAAGAGCTCGTAGACGATGAAGACGATGAAGAGCTTTCGAGCGACGATGCAGATACAGCGAAGCTTTCGTCTTCAGCTCGTAAAAATTCGGGAACTGATGACCCATTACGAAAGTTTCTCTGCTCAAAGTGTTCAATGTCTTTCCGCCGTTCATCAGACTTGAAAAGACACGAAAAGCAACATTTAACAATCCCTCCAAATATCTGTGAGCTATGTGGTAAGGGCTTTGCAAGAAAAGACGCACTCAAGCGTCATGTCGGCACCCTAACGTGTAAACGGAATGCTGAACGCAAACTCTATGCCGAAAACTTAAATTATCTACCCAAGGTGCCTTTTGACCCCTCTAACAACACTAGACCTGATAAAAACTGGTAATTTTCATGGAACTTTTATAGAAACACAGATTCAAGTCTGTATATATTAATTTAAGTAACTGCACTAGTCCGAAGATATGTTTATATGAACTAAAACAACAAATCTTGATCTGTTGAGTTATATGACCTCTGCTTGTTATCTCCTGTTATTGTTAATAGATTCTTTTGTATGTCTAGTTAATTTTTTCAAATCGAGAGGTCCCTATCTCCGAAAGCTGCATTTTTTGCAGCCAAAACATGGATCACAACCATGAGCTAGATGAATAAATTAGAATTAATATAATAGATTCTTAGAGGTTCTTCAAGTAATGGAAGTCCTCCACCTTATTGTCCAGAATTATCCAATTTGATCAGAATTGTGTATAGAACTAATTTATGATTATGTAAGAAATCTCTTTGGAATACTTCCAGAAGAACTAACAAATTCATGACATTCTTAATGAGCTTTTAAGCTTCAAATTACTCAAATTCTTGAGATGTCTCTTAGTTATGGTGAACCTTGACTGCCTAATTGCTCGACTTCCTAATTTCTCGACATATCTTCAAAATCAACTGTGATTACCAAGACTAATATATTGGTATATCCAATTAACTGATTGGATATCAGGAGACAAAACTAGAAAATTATTGGTCCTCTATTCTTTTTGACTCTTTTCAATTATAATTATCCTAAATTGGCAATTACTTCCGTGACGACTTTCTGCTTCCACATTCTATTCGTCGAGGTGTGTTCTTACCAATCCTCATTAGTAGGCTGATTTTGGATTTTAACTGTTTATGACATCATAGTACATAATTTATCACGGAATTTATTAGCTCACTTGGTAATTAGTACGAAAAAGACCAAGTCGTTAGCTGATGCAAGAGAAGATTTAACCGTCCTTAGAAGAACTCTAACTCTATGACTCTATACTTTTGTGATGTGCGTCAACAGTTAGAAAATATATGCTAGTCAGTTGTTAGTCAATTATATACGGTAATAAGGATTACTCCCCCTTAAGTTATACGAAAATCAGTTGAGTTGGCAAATATGGAGTTCGTAAATGCTCTGAAATTTCATTGGAATGTCACTGGGTACTTGAATGAAGGCTACATGATACAGGAAAGAAATCAAGATGTCTCTCTTTGAAAGCTCATCGACCAAGATGACACAGTTTTCAAATGTTCACTTGGTACAGTTGGCATAATCTTTGAATATCGTATTAATGTACCATAATCCTTGGAAAATGTTTTAATGTACCTGTAGTGACATCATCATAGATATATAATTTAGTTTAAGATATAATTTAATCAGACATCAACTACTTAAGCTTGAAACCAGAGGGATAGATCATTCCATCATATCAAGATCATCACACCAGATGGTTATTACACCTGGTATAGAATCATAGGCAGATCTTTATTATAATGTTAGCTAGCAGAAAATCAATGTGTGAAAACAGTAGCTGTATATACTAAGCGTCAGATGACTATAATAATATATCGAGAGATATCTAGTCAGGTGATAAAGACACTTTGATGTCGCAGAACATTGATAACAGTTATTACGAGCTTACCTAACACACGACCAATAATAATATGAGTCAATATGGGATATATCTACCATCAGCCAACCTATCGTATTGGCCATAGACTTTATTTTTGATAGAAGGGTCCAACATCTCTTAGTTAGCTGACGGAATCGCAGTAAATTTTTGCACCTGATTTTTTTATTTCTTTTTTTATCTTATTTTTCCTCGGACTACAGGAACCGATTAAAGTCTGCGGAAGGTGTTTCTCCGAATACCGAGGGAAGACACTAAACAACACAAACTAACCGTTTCCAGGCCCTACAAGGAACAATAATCACAGGTTCCAGTGACATATATCCTCACACCCGCGATAGCAGTTCCTGGGAAGCGAGGAAGAAGAGCGGGCCAGGGTGCGGCTAGTTCTTGATATGGTAAAGTGCGACATCGTTCATGTACATAGTGAGGTTCGCACCTCGGCCGGAATTTAAGATATAAAATGTCATCAATCTGCTTCATCGCTATCTCGCTAACCAATTAATGTGCTCACCAACACTCATAGCTAACCAAAGGTTAGTACAATTAACAAACATACTTGTACCAAATGTTACCGCAGCTAATGCAGAAGGATCTTTAGCTCCAGAACATCCATTTAAAATTGCAGTCATTGGATCAGGAAATTGGGGAACCACTATAGCCAAAGTCGTATCTGAAAATGTATTGGCCAGACCTCACCTTTTCAGCCACTTCGTCAAAATGTGGGTCCACGAAGAGACCATTGATGGAAAGAAGTTGACTGAAATAATAAACTCCGAACACGAGAATGTCAAGTATTTGCCAGATGTCAAATTACCTGCCAACTTGCATGCTGAACCAGACTTGATCAAGGCCGCCCATGACGCCGACTTGATAATTTTCAACTTGCCACATCAGTTTTTACCCAGAACGTGCCTGACTTTGAAGGGTCATTTGAAACCTTATGCCAGGGCAATCAGTTGTCTTAAGGGGTTGGAAGTCACTCCAGAAGGCTGCCATTTATTATCCACATATATTACCAATGAATTGGGGATTCAATGTGGGGCTCTTTCTGGTGCAAACTTGGCTCCTGAAGTTGCTCGTGGCCTGTGGTCAGAAACTACCGTTGCTTACAAGTTACCTACAAACTATTTAGGTGCGGGCAAAGATATTGACAGGTTCGTCTTAAAGGCTGCTTTCCACAGACCATACTTCCATGTCAATGTAATCGAAGACGTTGCTGGAATCTCCGTCGCCGGAGCTCTTAAGAATATTGTGGCCCTTGCAGTTGGTTTTGTTGATGGCTTGGGCTGGGGTGACAATGCCAAATCGGCTATCATGAGAGTCGGTTTGATTGAGATTATTCAATTTTCCGAATTTTTCTTCCCCGAATCAAATCCTGACACCTTCACCGAGGAAAGTGCCGGTGTAGCCGATTTAATCACAACCTGTTCCGGTGGAAGAAACGTCAGGGTGGGTAGATATATGGCTGAAACCGGTGCTTCGGCTGAAGAGGCTGAAGCAAAATTGTTGAATGGTCAATCGTCTCAAGGGATTCTTACTGCAAAGGAAGTTCACGATTTATTAGTGTACAAGAATATGGTCGAACAATTTCCTTTATTTGAAGCAACTTACCAGATTATCTATGGTACAGAATCCATAGAAAATTTACCACACTTATTGGAGAAAAAGTAATAGTACTATCTCCATATCACTAGACTGAAAAAGTCCAACTAGAGCGTGGCTCTAGATCTCGTGATCTCTCTAGTTGAAAAGTTGCTTCGATGTCTCTATGAGAGACATTCAAAGTTTTACTTAACGAAGAGTCCAAGCCATTAACGTGGCCATCACGAGACTCATTCATCAAATAGCATTCGTCATAATCAATATAACACTTTTTAGCCACTAGGCCATAGAGTTTGCAATTATACGAAGTCACTAAGGAGCTTAGCGACTTAGTGACGATCTCTCTGCTTCTAGAGAGCTTCTGGTGAGCTAATAACCACTAACCCTCGGAATGAACCAAATCGAACGGGATTCATTAAATCGAGTGGGATTAGCCAAATCGAACGGGATTCACCAAAGACCAGGCTCTCTATACTCCTCAATTCACTGACTTGAATAGTCCGTCCCTGGACAGAACAAGCAGATATCCTAGAAGAAAGTTTTCACTTTCTATGTATTATAAGCTTGCCTTTTAGAATTATACATCTATATACCACGGTACCCAGAGTACCATGCTAATCACTCAATATATTCATCCATTTTACAGAAACAATCATTTCTACGCAAATTCATACACCAAGTGTTAAAATACATAGTGAACCTATTGTACAGTAGTAAATACAAATTGTGGTCATTGTTTGACCTTTTTAACATCAGTCTTGTCGTCCTCAGCAGAACGTTTATTATTGCCCTGCTTCAAGCGGTATTTGACCAAGAACTTTTCCATAAACACCTTTGAGTAGTCCTTTATTTTCTTCAATTTATGGTTGTCGAGCTCCTTGGGAGGTGAGACTGGTGGCTCCTTACGCATTTCCTTGCTGACCAAGGTCTTGACCAAATCACGCGCACAACCTTTGATGTTGTCTCTAGCAATTTCTGCTTCGTACTTCTTGATGAAATTCGGAACGTGCTTGGCCAACACATGCGTCCATTTGGCTTCTATTTCTTGTCTGGACTTGGTGGAGATGGTGGCAGATTTCGAGGACGGATTTGATATAGATTTGGTTTTGGCCCGGAGTCCCATTTTCTCCTTTTGTAGTCTGATTTTTTCCTGGACTTTATTTCTTTCTTCAATTTGTTTCTTTCTTTGTTCTTCTCCTGACTGGAGGATCATTTCCTGTAATTCTCTCTCACGATCTTGGAGCTTGGAGAACATTTGTTCCTTTTCGAGGCGCAAGCGTTCCTCTTCTCTTCTTGTGTATTCTTGATCTCCACGGAATCCTTCTCCACTTTTCTTGGAACCAGTACCAGCACTGGTAACAGAACCAGATCCATTAGTAGATTCTGCAGTTGAAGATTTGGGACCGATAGGCACAGATGACGCGGGTCTGTCCCAGGTTGATATGTTTAAGTCACGGTGGAAATAGTATTTGCTGTTTGAGTCTTTGTCAAATGCAACTTCCCAGCCATCGGGTAATTTGTCTTCTCCCTCGAGTTCAACACTAATTTGTCTTGGAGACCTGGGAGAACGTGACCCTTTTCTTCCATACAGAGATGCTTGATTTTCGGCCTTTGTTTTCGGTATTCTATAGGCCATCTGTAAATTACCCCATGCTTCTAATAATTCAGACGACAAACTCTTGATAGTTGTGTTGGAAGTATTAGATTCTATATCTTTAATGACATTTTCGATTTGCGACGACGAGATTTTATTCCTCGTAAATTTGGGCCACTTTCCTAAAATCGTCAAGATATCTTCAACCAACGCATCGTCGTCGTCCTTGAACTGTTTGATAATGGTCGACAACGTTTTGTAACCGTGGAAACGAATAATCAACGAGTTGATCGAATCATCGCTCGTCTTGAAAATTCTTTCCACCAATCTCTTGATGATTTGAAGGTCTTGTGACTTCATCAATGCTCCCATAACTTTGGAAACATCGATTTCTGTCAATGGTTCAACTTCAAGAGTCCTGACAAACTGTTCGTTAATTATCGCGTCATCTCCTTGCTGTTTAGACCTAAGATGTTTATTCTCCTTTAACCATTGTTTCTCTTGTTTGGCAGTAACTCCCAATGCTTCAGAGATACCATCAGGTAACAACAACGCAGCATCAGTCTGAGTTTTTCCTCCCATAAACTTGATACAATTTGGCTCGCCACAATAACATGGTTGTGATTGTGCACCGTATCTATCCACGTTATAATCAAACGTTATCTCTTCACCCTTTTGAATAGCTCTTTTTGAAAAGATCCCCATTCTCAATTTCTCCCCTACAACCCATTTATCCACATAAGCGTTTGGATTACACGAATGGTTACAGAAACGTGCCAACGAACCCTTGACCGTCGCATCTATGAACGAATCGTTCTTCAACATCATAAAGTAGAAGTGCTTGAAGTTCTTCTGGTCATAATCAATCATTCTCTTTCTAAATGAAGTCTCATCTATGACTTCGCCGATATATTCGTATATGAACGACGACTCTGGGATTATTTTGTCTGCTCTAAGTCCGTAGCCCTTTAATTCTGTTTGAAACACTGACACGGAGGCAAACTGTTTGTTTTGAAATCGTTGATTCTGACAATCTGACCCACACCCACAATGTCCGTTGATACATTCAACAGATGTGACTCTGTTTATACAGTTGGATTCATCAGAACATGCCATATTTCTCTGGGTTGTTGAATCCCATTCTTCCGTACAGTCACATGTCATGTACTCTTGTTGTCCTGAAGATCCAATGGTCTTGCTTGAATATGTGCAGCTGTCTAATACTTCAAATTTGGATGTGGCCTCGGCCGTTTTATCCTCATCTTCTAAAAACAACGGAGGACTCCGTTGCTTCACCGGTGATGCTGATATGGAGTCGGATAGATCGTCGTCAGACATCTTGATGTACTGTGAAATGCTATTAGGATGGGATTCAAATCACTTTGTATACGCCGTGATTTAATGACAGAATAGAGACAGCAATAGCTATGATATATCGATAATATTCAACTATCCCACTAGTGTCTGGCGATATGAAATTTAGAAATTGTTGATTTGATTTTTGTCGGTTATAAAATTTTCGCGACACCTCAATCTTGAAGCAAAGCGACAAGAATGATTATTAGTTACAAGACGTTGTTGAATATGGATACAAGACATTGTTGAATAAAAGATATAACACGTTGCTGATTGTCTTTTACTGGCCATGGCTGCCAAAGAACAATTTGAATTGAAGAATATGAAGAGAATTGAACATTATGGGTGCACTACGTAGAATAGTGAGAACTATGAGGAGCGTTTGCACCAAAGAACAACCTGTTACGTCATAAATTGTCATGAGATAGTTACTGTTTACATGATGTTAGAGTGTAGCATGTGATACAAGAGACTCTAGCAGAAGTTGTAGAAGAGATATTTCTTCCGAAGTCGTAATTTCCTCCGAGTCGTAATTTTTTCCGAAGTCATAATCCCCCCTAGGTTATCAATTTATGAGAGGATACATCTCTTGTCCTAGATATCTTTACTCTTGTTGGCGTCCTTGTAGTTAGCTACTCTTTCCTTATTTTGAGAAGCAGCATGAACTAATTGTACGAATGCATCTGTTGCCAAAGTCTTCTTTTTAGACACCGTTGGAGCTGCAGTATTCGACAATGATGCACTTGATTGGTCGGCATCAACATCACCTAAAACTTGAGTAAATTTCTTCCATGAAAATAAAGGATTGCTAGACGTGCCTTCAGAAAGAGTGGAAGAGCCACTGGTTCCACCCCCAGTACTACTTCCCTCAAAAACTGAACCGGAGTCTCCAAACAAATTGATTTCGTGTGGATCGTCGTCTTCCTCTGATTGAAGTGCTTTCAACTTCTTGATTCTGTTGTTCAATTTGACCATTTCGATGGCTTGCTTGAATTTGGCCTTCGCGTCGAAACGTTCCTTCAATTTCGGTAATAAATCTGCTTCCTTATGGTTAACAGCAACAGATACAAGCCAAGGATCGGCCATCAACTGTTGTGCCGTGGGTCTCAATTCAGGATCAAACTGCAATGCCTTGATAATGAATCTTCTTGCATCTTTAGACACATCTCTCCAATAATCTGCATGGAAAAGAACAGCATTGTTATGTTTCACTTCATTGATAAAGTCCTGAACATTTTCTGATCTGAATGGAGAGTAGCCACAAAGTAAGGTATAGGTAATGACACCAAGAGACCAAATATCACACGGTTTGCCGTGGCCACTACCCAAAATGACTTCTGGAGCTGCGTAACCGAATGAACCAGCACTTGAAGTCAATTTCTCATCCGGACTTTGTAAACGTTTGGCAATACCAAAATCTGCCAAAACTACTTTTGAGTCACTAGAATCATCCAAGTATAAAATGTTCTCGGGCTTCAAATCACGATGAACAATATTCTTGTCATGCAAATACAGTATGGCCTCCAACATTTGCACTACAATTAGCGAAGCATCGTGTTCAGTAAACTTTCCCTTTTTGACAATTCTATCAAACAATTCACCACCTGTAGCCAATTGAGTTACTATGTAGAACTTTTCCTTAGATTCGAACCAATCCCTGAATCCAACAATATGGGGATGTTTTAATTCTTGTAAAAGGTTCAATTCATCAATGATCATGGATTCGTTTCCTTTCAATGCTTTTTTCAATATGATCTTTACTGCAACTTCTTCTCCATTGCCGTTATCTCTGGCATAACGAACGATACCAAAGGAGCCTGCCCCTAGCGTTTTGCCGAAGGTATATTTGTCTTTTCTACTATAGGAGGCAGGTTGTCCACTCAATTTGTTAAACAACTTCTTCATGGTGTGTCCATCGATGTTACCATTGTTAACGTCTGTCATTTCGAATACAGATTTTTGACTATAGATTGTATGTGGGTGATCCCCTTCTTTAAATAAGGGCAGTCAAATTCCCATTTTTCTGTGATCCAAACAAATAGCACAGACACGACCGGCCACGCCAACTGGTGTGTTTACGAATATCAAAAATATTATGAACCTCAAGCCGTGCCACGGGTCTGCATAACCTGTCGTTAGTCAGACCGTATAGTCATAGTTTCTATTGTGCATCTTCCAATAATAAGTTTTATGTATGTTGCAAAATACGAGAAATCCAGCCTGGTGTCACGGAAAAATTATTTTGCAGCCGCAATATCTGCGGCCACTGTACCACTGTGGTGGAAGCCGACGGATTTAAGGAAGTTCGGACTAATAAAGACCGGACCTAATCATATTTAGTGTTTTAGGTGTTATTTAGAAACGCTTCTCTTATATATTATTGCACTACTGATGATTTTCAGCTAGGCTCTAGATTCGGACCGGATTCAAGTCTTGCGCTCTTATATCAACCCTATTTAGTATAGCAAACTACAAAGTCAAGATTTATAAACCTCAATTTTACTCAAAATCAAATTTATATCCTTATCCATAATTCATGAATAACTAGTTAAATATATATGTTACTGGTTACTTAAGTGTAACTTAGTGATTATTAGAAGCCTTTTAGCGGCGTGAATATACAATTTTAGACTTAAAAACGGTTGACGTTTTCAAAATCTTGCTCAGTGATGTTGGACTTTTTACACATCTGTTGAAAGATACTATTCTTGGACTTGAACAAGTTGTAAGGAGTATCAAATTCTCTGGCAGAGCCCTTGTCGAGAACCATGATTCTATCGTAATTGATAATGGTTTTCAATCTGTGTGCAATACAAAGGATCGTGCAATGCTTGAATTCTTTGATGATAGTACGTTGGATTTTGGCATCAGTCTCATAATCAACAGAAGACGTTGCTTCGTCCAAAATCAAGATCTTGGAGTCTCTGACCAAGGCACGGGCAAACGCAATCAATTGACGTTCACCCAAGGAAAAGTTGGACCCTTCATCTTCCACAGTCTGCTGCAAATGAAATTTGTGCAATACGTTGTTGTTAACATCTTCTCCTGCAGCTGGTTTGACCTGTTTCTTGATAGTTTCAAGCTTGCTTTCGTCGATAAGACCGGTTCTTCTCAAAGAATCCCACAATAGCTCATCAGGGCTCTGGTCGAATGGATCCAAGTTCTTTCTGATAGATCCGCGGAACAATACAGGGTCCTGCGGAATGATTGATAACTTGGATCTCAATTCCTTCAAACCCAACGTAGATATATCAATTCCATCAACATATATCGAACCGCTTTGCAATTCAGATAAACGGTATAAAGCTGTCATAATCGACGATTTACCGGCACCGGTTCTTCCACATATACCAATCTTTTCTGCAGGTTTAATATCGAAGTTGATATTTTTCAACACCAATGGTAAACCTGGTCTATATGCCAAACTTGCGTTTTCAAATCTGATTTCTCCCTTATCTGGCCACGATGGATGAGGTGCAGTCTCAGGAATCTCATATGGAGCTTCTTCTGGTAAGTCAAACGCATAACTCGAAAGTCTTTCAACCGAATTCATTTCATTTTCAACTTGGGTAAAAGTTCTGATAAGCAAAGACAATTGACCTGCAATTTGGTAGATATATGACAACAATAAACCAACAGATGCAGCACTGATCTTGAATACTCTGTTGATACAAAGCAACGAGATTAACAACACAAAGATGAAAGCAATGAAATCCATATGGATAGCCAACCAACGCTGGTTGGCAATGGTAATGAAGTAGGCTTCGTTCATATTGTTGAGCATTAAATCACTCTTTTGTCCAAACTTTGAATCTGCCTTATATGCCTTAATAGTAGGCATACCACTTAATGTTTCATTGAAGTTGTTGTAAACGAAAGATCTTTGAACAGCTTCCAATCTCTTGATTTCTCTGGCTGAAGCTTGATAGTAATTGGAGACGGCCACAAACATGAAGCCTAAGAACGGAATTGCAATTCCAAACCATGGTAAGTAAACAACACACAAGATCAAGACACCGATGATATTACTGAAGACAAAACAAAAGAAACGTAATTGATCACCAACCTCATTATCCAAGACATCAGTATCCTTAGTAAAACGATTCAAGATTCTACCCATAGGTGTGGTATCCATAAAAGACATCGGAGCATGTAAAATCTTTTTGATAGCAAGAATATTCAATGTGACAGAAGCAGTGTTGGTCAAATAAACCAATATCACAAATTCCAAAGTTAATAAAGCAAATGACAACATCGTAAACATGACATAAAACCCAATGTAGAATCCGTCTGACTTGCCCTTGAATTTATACTCGGTCCAGAAGGACAACCAAACGTTGGTAAACAATTGACAGAAAGTAGCTAAGATCATCGTAGATAAGAACAAAGGAACAAGACCCCATGGAGTAAATTTACCAGATCCGAATTTGATGTAATTCGCGTATACAATCGGATCAATACCATTGACAGCTCTTTCTTCACTTTCGACCAACTTACCACCGTCAGTGTTGTTAGCATTGAAATTAAGATGGTCTGCCTCTTCATCCCTTGTACTAGACCTCTTGGACAATTGACGCTGAATCAATTCTTTTTCTTCCTCAAAATCGTCTTCGAGTACTTCTTCTTCTTCCTCTTCTTCGGTCTCCTCGTTATTGTAGGCCATCAATTTTTGGAATGCATCGTTCTTTTCTTTCATTTCATCAAAGGTACCAATGTCAATGTTTCCGTCACCTCTCAAAAAGATGATACGATCAGCGGAACTGATAAGTGATAACTGGTGAGTAGCCAAAATTCTGGTCTTACTCTTCAACAATCCCATAATACAGTTTTCCATAATATGTTTACCAACTCTAGCATCAACTGCAGACAAGACGTCATCTAATAATATGATATCCTTGTTGGCATAAACAGCTCTGGCCAAGTTGATTCTGGCCTTCTGGCCACCAGATAAAGTGATACCACGTTCTCCGATTTCAGTTTTGTCACCAGCAGGTAAGATGTCCAAATCACTCTCTAAAGAACAAGCATATACAACTTGCTTATACTTTTCTTCGTCCAACTCTTCACCAAATAAGATATTATCCTTGACTGTTGCATTTTGGACCCATGGATAACCACAAAGTAACAATGACCCGTTTACACAGATCTCACCGCTTGTACGTTTCATGAATCCAGAAATGGCATTCAATAACGACGATTTTCCAGACCCAATTAAACCAGTGATAACAACAAATTCATTTTTCTTGATTTGGAAGTCAATGTTGTTCAAACCGGAAAACTTTTCGTTCATGGTGGATGAGTCGGATTCAGATTCCAATTCTGCTGTACTCTTCACTTCCGAGACTTCATCAATCTTGATTTCTTCCACCACACCTTCAGCAATAGCAGTTGTATCAGAAGTGGCTTGGATCTTAGCCTTTGCCTTCTCTTCATCCAACTTTTCCTTTACCTTAAGATCGTCTTCTTCTTCTTCAAAGGTTTCCCATTCAAAAGAAGCATCATTGACTTCGATGGCATGACCAGACTTCTCCATTTCAGCTTGCTTTTCTGCGGTTGCTTCAATACGAACAGATTCTTCATCTAACTCTGAAGATCCCAAGTAATCACCAACTCTGGTCACTCCAAGGAAAGCATCTGCCCCAGAAGACAAAGCCAAAGGCAACATAATCAATTGTTGGGTCAAAACATTAAATAAGGAGATGGAAGAGAAAATATTGGCTGGATTACGCTTACCATTGCTGACACCGTAGAGGACCAAGAATGCAACCATCGAAGCAATCAAAGTCAAGGACATTGCAAATGCAGTTACGATATTTCTCAAAAGTTGCATCTTATAAATGATCTTCATTTCTTCTGATCTGATATTGGAGATATTTTCATGATAAGGAGGTTCCCACGAATAAAACTTGATGATTTTCAAATTAGCCAAGGCTTCTTTAATATGGTCGACACGGGAGTCAGTATATGAGTTTGCTTTGGCTCTGAAAGCAAACAACGACTTAGTGAGGAAAGCCACAGCGCACATAAAGATTAACAAAAGAGCAATACCAACCAATGCAGACACACCGATATTGACAACTAAAATCGCAATAGCAACACCAATAGGAATAGGGAAAGTGAAAAGAAATGGTTGGAACCCTAAAGCAAAATCAATTCTTGCCAAGTCTGTACCCATCATGGAAGTGATTTTCCCAGCTGGGTACTTGTGCTTAGATTCTGCACTCAAGTGAAACGATTTTTCCAAAATTGCTTTAGTCAAAACGGCCTTAGCCTGAGCCCCTGTCAACATAGAACGATAAAAGAAATGATTGAACCATAACCCAATAAATAATACCATAAATGAAGATCCTAAAGAATATCCAACACCTTTCCCGATACCCAATTCTATTCCCATCGCTTTATCTTCAACGTATTGAATCAATTTCTTAGCAATCAAAGGATTACAAGTCAGACCGACGTTTGCTGCGACTAAAAAGAGACACGACGATATATATTGCCATTGAAATGTCTTGAACAAGGCCAAAATCGTCACAGTTTTCGGTAACTTATAATCCTCGAGATCTGTTTCCAAATCCACGGTGGTTGTGTCAACGGTTTCGCCTCTTTCTTTACATTTTTTTGCGTGATACTTTTGTTTGGATTTCTCGACACCAGTGACGAATCGATCAATAAAGTTTTTGGCCATATTTTCTATTTTGATTTCTTCAGTCAATTTAAATAAATCTTCTGGTTCCAAAGTTCTTTTATAACCTGTTTGCATTACTGGAAATAACCACCAAAAAAACATCCTCGAGACAAAGTTAGCCTTCTTTTCAGGGTAGAACTTTCGTTCATGTTCTTGGGGTATATGAGGAATCTTCTTGGAAAAGAACATAGAGAGCATTCTATGTTGAACTTGGATTTCACGCTCGAAAGAGCCATCCAACGAGCTTTCTTTATCCATGCTTCAATTATAATATAGTTATGTGAATGAGTTGAAAATATGAATGAGTTGATAGTATTAATGAGTTGATATTATAAATATGACAAGTGCCAGTATAATCTATCAATATAGATGTATTTTATTAAATGGCCACTTTAACTATTTTCAATTCCGGATGATCTTATAGTAGTAGACAAGTTGACAATACTTGTAGTAGTTGACAATACTTGTAGTAGTCCACGATTTAGCTAGTTGAAATAGCTCGACACAAATAAGTAAGATATTAAAATTTCTTTGATCAAATTTCAACGCTTAAAATTTGGCCATCACAGCCCTTATATAAAACACTTTTAGATCGTACATATTTGAATTAAGAATAATAGCGAAGCGCTTACAAATTCAAAACACATGATACGGAATAGGTGGCAAATTAACGTTTGCGTGAGTGGCACTAAACTGGGGCATACATGAAATGAGTTTAGACACAAGTGATAATTCCGCACTCTGATTTTCAGATGAGAATCGCTAAACCAGATTGGTACGGTGATTCATGAATACGGCTGATCCACAGTGTATGAGGTTGGCTACGTCGTATGGACAGGCTACCCAATCATCTGTAGAGATGGTTGCTTTCTCGTGTAAGTATGCTGTGATGGGTAACTCGGCGGAGATAACTATCTTCCGACTCACTATATGCAGCAAAGACCTACATACTACACAATCTTGCGGGCTACCAATTTTTGTGAGATGGGGCCGATATCTCCGCTAGAGGAGATATTTATCGGGTCGGATTGTAGCATGAATGCAGAAGTGCAAACAGATGAACAGAGACTAGAAGAATGAAAGATCTTAATATTTTTAGGAATATTGACAGTTAAAACCGAAGAAATTGTCAGGAAAAGAGTTAGAGCGGAACGAAAAGAATACATTTAAATAAAAATATTTTCCGCCAAATATCATAAGTGACTGATAGGGATGCGTCGATAGCAACGAGTAGACACGGCGCAGGGCACGTTATGATGAAACGCAGTTTCAATTTTATCTGCGTGTAAGTAGACGGGAATTCACGCTCTTTTGCTTTCTCTTTTGCTTAAGATATCGGAGTGAATTGAGCTCCATAATTACATAATCTGAGAACATGCACAGAAGCCCGACCTAGTAAAAATATGTCTACTGTATTGATTACAGAACGCGTTTATGAAATTTTGGTTCTGCCAGGGGGAGTGATAACAATCCTCCAATACAGTTTCTTAAAAGCCGACGATCAGTGCGATGTTTCTTGGTGACTTCATCTAGGTTTTTAATTAGTATCGGAAATTCTCGGTAAGACATTTATTCTTTAGTATATAGTGCAATCTCTGATACAGAGTCTGCAATTCTAAAATAGTGAACAAATCTTTGATATTTCTTGAGCCTTTGGTAGAGCTAGCAAACTTTTTACTTTTATTTACAGCAAATCGGTTGCATTACACCTTTCTTTATACCTTTCTCTTTATTCTGGGGATTTTGAGATGGATACTTTGATAATGACGGTTAAAACCTTTAAGGTCGTTGTATGTTATTTTGCAATCAATACATTGACGACGGAGATTGCCATTGATCCGAATGTTAGCAAATTTACCATAATATTTGGGGATATTGGAACTATTATATCGAAGTTTAACTTCAGACATTTCTTCGCTACAGGAATTTGACTTCATAGATATATCGCCAAATCGTTTTTTTTTCAAACTTGGCCTTGGAGTATTTATATCCATAGCGGTTATCTTGCAGCAGAGTTCGGGCTCGATTTCACAGGTTCGAATTGATTCTCGAAGAAGTTTACGCAAGATACTAGGGCGCTTGAATTTCCGATTGGAAACAAAACTAATATGTTAGTTCATAAGAAGAATCAATAAGTCTAGTTTGACATGTTAGTAATCCCTACCTTGTCATTTTGATTGTGATTCAACTGGTATAGTAAAAAATTGGTAAGAACTGATTTAGTGAAAAGTATTCGAATTTCGCTCCCACAGTTTTTGCAACTAACCGCCAGAGGTTTTATTCGCAGAGATTTTTAAACTGCAACCGGATCTGATGTTTCTTGGATGTGTAATTATAGGTTATTTTAAAATATTCAAGGTGAAAGTAATACGGGTGGGAAGAGGGTCCGAGAAGTAGCCATTTCTTTTCATTTAAGGCGTACTATGAAATTCAAAAAAAGATAGAATCGTTTATATTTTACGAATTAACTCCTAAAGCAAGAACAGAAGTCTAACAACTAAGCGGGGCACAAAAAATCTTAACTACACTTCCGAAATATCACCCATGGTGTAATATCGACATATTTTTTTGCGGCCAACAGAATCTCCACAGTTCATAATTCGCGATCGGTTCGGATCGCAAGAGTTTTGCAATATTCACAATATACAATATGAGCCATAGTAAATTGGTATAAATACCTACGATTGAATCCATAGCTGAACTTTCTATTCATCGCCATACAACAATGACTCAAACTCCAAAACGAAAGAAACAAATTATTCTTAATGCCTTTCAAATGGGTAGTTCTGGGCTCCAATGTCCAGGATTATGGAAGCATCCTGACGATAAGTCCACAGAATATAACACTATCGAATATTGGACCAAGTTAGCTACGTTGCTTGAAAAAGGGAAATTCAACGCTATATTTTTGGCAGATGTTTTGGGAGTTTATGACGTATATAATGGACCCGGAAACTTGACTCCAGCTGCTATATCTGGTGCTCAATTTCCAGTAAATGAACCAAGTGCTGTGATTTCTGCAATGGCTGCTGTCACGAAGAACTTGTCATTTGCTGTTACTTTTAGTACTATTAGCGAAGCCCCGTACCATTTTGCAAGGAGATTGGCTACCTTGGATCACTTAACTCAAGGTAGAATTGGTTGGAATATTGTCTCATCTTATTTAGATAGTGCGTCCAAAAACTTGCTTAACGGAGAAGCATTACCTCCCCACGATGAGCGCTACTTAAGAGCACAGGAGTATCTCGAAGTGGTATACCAATTATTTTTGTCGTCTTGGAGTGACGATGCTCTCAAGTTAGATAGAGAAACTGGAGTATTCGCTGATCCCGAATTGATCAGAAAAATCAACTACGATGGGAACCACTTTAAAGTCCCGGGCCCAGCATTAACTTCGCCGTCGCCCCAAAGATTGCCTGTTATATTACAAGCAGGTGCATCTAAAGCTGGTCTTGAATATGCTGCTAGAAATGCTGAAGCTGCCTTTATTAACGGCCTTACTCCAGAAGGCTTGGGTTCAAAGATCAAAGAATTGAAGACTCTCGCAGAATCTTACGGAAGAAACGCAGACGATATAAAGGTATTTCAATTAGTTACACCTATAGTTGCAAAGACTCACGAAGAAGCACTTGCCAAATTTAAAGAGTATCAGAAGTATAGTGATATTGAGGGAGCCCAAGCATTGTTTGGAGGATGGACAGGAATCGATATCGGAAAATATGGCTGGGACGAAGAGTTGGATCATGTCGAAAGTAATGCTGTTAAAAGCTTTGCTGAAAAGTGGACTAAAAAATTACCTGGAGAACCTGAGGGCCTCAAGAAAACTAGAGAATACATAGCCAACCAAATTAGTGTGGGTGGTGTTGGAGTTGTATTTTACGGTTCTACCGAGGAGGTTGCAGACGAGATAGAGCGTTGGGTAGATGTTTCGGGTGTCGACGGGTTTAACCTCACATATGCAATTTCCCCAGGTACTTTCGAAGATGTTGTGGAATTGCTTGTTCCTGAATTGCAAAGGCGTGGACTTGTTTGGAATGACTATCCCAAAGAAAGACTTACATTTAGAGAGAATTTGTTTGGGACTGAAGGCGAAGACCCAAAATTCCTTAAGCCAACCCATCCCGCTTATGGGTTAAGATGGAGAGCAGGAGAGTCTAAAGAAGAATTCGAAGTCAGAGTCAAAAAGGTGATTGCTAACAACTTCGCTCACCTCCACACCAAATAGTTATATAGTTGTTTGATTGGTAAATGCACGTATTTTAGCATCAATTGAAGTGCTGTTGTAGAAGCAACACGGCAACTATATAAGAAGAAGCAAGGGCCCAATATGTTATAGCGAGGAAAACGTTTGATTATTGAAATTTGGATATTTGAATATTTTGCTAAATTATACATTTATGAAATAGTACTTCAGTTTGTCTAACCATCATGTTATTATGAAAATTGATAAAGAATACACTAGAAGAACTTGTTTCTTAAACCTATCAATAATCCGAGGAAATAATTGAATATAATCTTTCTGTAGGCAGTGTTGCTCCAAATCTTTGAAACCGTATGACCAATAAGGTCTGAAGACTGAAGTCCTGCCACTGCTCTTGAGATAGTAACATCTTGATCTTTAATCACTTTGTTAACCAAGGTCACTGTGAAGGCTTGCATTTGAGTATCTGTCACGAAAGATTTGACTACAGATACACCCAAGCCCGATTTGTCTAACGAAACACAGATTTCTTCAACATTAGTTGTGGACTGGATCAAGGACACAAGACTGTTGATGAGTGCAGTTTGAGCACTATTAAAAACACCACCAAGAAGTCCAAACACGCCACTGAGGGTACCACTAACAGCACCATTCAATGCACCACCTACTTGGGCAGTTGCGTTACCAACAGCTCCACCAATTTGAGAAATACCACCAGCTGGATTACCAGAAAGAGTGGTTCCAATACCATTACCTACGCCACTTACCACAGTTGAAGTGGCATTTTGAACTGTACCCACCACATTACCAGCAGTATTAACGAGGCCAGACACCAAATTACCAATCCCGTTGGCAATATCGGAGAAGAAACCACGTTTTTTAAGGGCCCTTTTGTTCCAGACACTAGAACCTATTTTGATCAAGCCTGGAATCATTCCTGGATTTGTAAAGAATGAAATAACCACGTCAACAGCCAAGTTTGAGTTGTCGAGAGCACTGAAAAGGGTTCCTAAGTCTTCTGTTTTTAAGTATCGACCAATTGACTGAAGAACTGTTGGCTGGGTAACAGGATTAGTACAAAGAGCCTTTAATATCGCCACACCTTGGCCAGTCTGGTTCAAGACGGTCATGACCTGGGTAAGGGCAACATTCTCTCTTTTTTCAAGGTCTCTCTTACTGCTAAGGTCAATGGTGTTCAATAAATCGGAAAGATCCGATAATTCAATATTGAACGCATTGGAATCACGAATCTCGCGTAAGGCTTCTTGGTAGGCAGGATCACTCACCGGGATGGCCAACGTGAATGTGAAGAATATAAATGTGATAAGGGTATAAAAGAACTTCATTTTGGTAGTCGCTAGAAACTACAGAAACGGAGCGGAAGTCCTGTTTATATAGGTCTCAGTTACTCGTCAATATCCACCAATATTCAAACCTAAAATTTGTAAATGGTAATACTCTCGATTTTGCAGCTATTGTGGACATACGCTCATAACTCATTTAATTACGATGAATTATAGAAAATTCCCTCTTTAGGAAATTATCTCTGTCAGACCAACGACAAATCTGGCAAAGTGCTCGTAGTTGGGGAAGTCAGCCCTCCATAAAGTATTGGGTCATGGCTTGAAGACAATTTCGTTTCTAACTATTAATTACCGTTTAGGGTGGTTGGTGCACAAAGAAAGATGTACCCCAACTAATCGCCTTTTACAGTATTAGAGATTATGTCAACTAAAAGTCAATATTCGTAAAACGGCAGTTACGTCTACTTTGAAAGGAATATATTGTAGCAGTTAAATATGAAATACATGAGAATTGATGATTTACCATGCCGAAATGATTCGAAAAATGATAATTTTGGTAGTGAAAAGTCTCGAATTGTTACCCAACCAACCACTATTGCTTGATTAGTGTGAAAATAATGGGACGTGATCAACAGTTTTATACTAAATGATTAGTAATTACTACTGTTCAGGTTATGTGCGTGCTCAAACGTTTACCAAAAATCTCTTCTGGAAGGACACATTGGGGATATTCTTTCTTCAGCTGTTAGTCCAACATAGTTCCAAGAATATTTTGGCTAATGTTCGAGTAAAGCGCCTCGGTGGGGCTAGGAGACAGGATCTAAGGATGGAATTTAGATTGTAAATCCGATTGCATATGTGATTACCATGTCATAGTTTTTTGATTTTGCCTATTTGATATGAATAATAAAAAAGCGGTCAGAGAAACTGAATTACCAACATCATATATTAAAGGAATTTTAGTCGTTGTTCTGTCATAGACTGTATCATAGACTGTGTATAAAAGATACTGAAATTCATCCTATTGGGTTACAACAAATAGCAGAGGATTTGTTCTATATGGGATTTGGTAATATATAGGATTTGGTTCAGTATAGCATTTGGTTCACTAGACCATTTGGTTCACTAGACCATTTAGTTCAGTATAGGATTTGATGCCAACACTCTACACAGACTATATTTCTCTACAAGACTAACTATGCCAGCTGTGGATGAAACCGCCCTTATATTACTCAGCTACCTTGAGAATGCCAGTTTTTAAAGAATATCATACACTAAAAGTTGAATTTAGAATCTGTAAAGTTCACTCTTACGACTACTAAAACCGCATGATATTCTTTCTGATAAACATGATGTGCTTAGAGGTCTGTGGTACCACTAACCTTACTGTTGTACTGTGTGTGGGCTGGCTGCACCTCAAACCGTAGATTTTTCCCGCGCACTACCCGTAAAATTTGAAATTTGATGTTCCATAGGGAGTACTCTTCACTAAATTCATCAGCACATTTCTACTAATACTTAACTCCAATATTAACAAGACAAAGACAAACCGATAGATTCGAGGTCTTTCAAACTGAAACCTTATTGAAATCTTACATTCGCTTTCTACCATTTCGAACGAACTCAAGGACCCTGCTCCAAGGTTTACCCCGTTATCTACTTTTCAATTTCCTTTCGCTTATATCTTGAAGTAGATTTAGTAACCTTGTCATAGTGTACCTTCAACGATACCCCCGAATACCCTATAAGTTTTAGATCCTACTACGCTCGCTATCTTTTCATACTTTCTGTCGAGTTACTTTGCCCCAAAATCGTTCACGTTTACAGGCACCAATTTATTGATGAATCCTGTTATCCAAGAAAATAACCCCAACACTGAATATATAATATACCCGTCAAAGGTATCTTCGACAATGTATCCAATGAATTCGACCAACCAACCTCCAGGGGTGACGTTTATAAATTCGGATTTCAACCAATATCTCCAAACTCCAGATGCCGAAACTAGTCCTCGTTTCCATCAAAAGAGCCCTCAGTTCTTCTCTGCACCTCAGATAAAGGCAGCTTCAGTTTCAAGTACTCCTTCAACTCGAAGTACTTTCAACAACATTTCTCCCATAACTCCAAGTTTACACAAGTTCAATAATGGAGATACAACACCATATTCATATACTCCAAACAGCTTTCCTCGAATCATTCAGTATTCGCCTACTCCTGAAAAAAGGACATTTGTCGCTGAACCTTCCAATAGCCAAAATCCAACAGGTCTCGGATTGTCGTTAGATGTTGAGGGGTCGCTCGATGCCAAATTCTACGAGGAAAATAGTTCTAAAGATATACCAGAGGACTCGAGTCTCATTAATACGAGAGAGTGTACTAATTTTGATCCGCAGAAACCTAGTTTGCATCCTTATTTGTGTTCTGTTTCCTCGAATCCCCTTGAAAGATATATTTCCTATGACCAATCGCAACAATCAAAAAATGCCCGAGATTATGACTCTCCTACTACGATAGATATGCCAAGTCCCCAATCCTCTTGCAGTAAAACCCAAAGTGAAGACCCCAGGACTGGAATGGACGAGATAACCGCAGATGATATCTTGGGCACGGATCCATTCCAAGAAATTAACTCAGTGGAATTCACCGATATTAGCGACGAGAATGGAACTGCCAACCAGTCTCTCAACAATGTATCGACGGTTGAATTTTCTTTCAACGATTATTCTCCAGATGTTGGGGGGCTCAGCTCGGACAATAGCGATTTCAAAGATATTTTGTCTGAGTTGGACTCTATGTTATTCACTGAAGCACCTAAAGAACAGCTTGGCACAATATCGGAGACTACAACAGACGCTCCAGAAACAAATGCCAGTGTGGCGCCAAAAGTAGTCAAGAAAAAGACGTCAATGTCTAAAATTAACAAGAAGCCGCAAAAAGCACTCAAAAAAGCGAGCTCATTTTCAGGACAGCCTAATTTCGTAATACCAGTCTTCAACCCTTCTAAGTCAAAGATGGTCATGTCAATGAATGAATGTTCGCAGCGGTTTTCGGCGTTTGAGTTGGCCAATAAGTATTCGTTTGTCTACGAGAGTGGATCTTCGAACAATGATGAGACACAACCAAAGTCTTCATCTACATCGCCCTTACCGCTAAGAAAGTCTAAGTCGTCGATCACATTAAAACATTTACAGGAACGCACACATACCAAGTCGGAATTCTACAACCACGCATCCTACAGCAGATCAACTCCACATGTTTTAAAGAACATGAATGCTGGTATGGTTGAGTTTCAAGTAAATGTCGGCAACACTAGACGGAAATAATAATGTAAAACTAAAAGGACTGGTTTTCTTTTTTCAATTCATGGTAATAGATGAAATCTATTCAAAACAGCTTCGGTCATTGATATTCAATGTTTATAGTGTATGTAGTACTAACGCAAATTTATTTGTGGATGCAATATGTATTATATATATGAGTAGTAGCAAAGCAAGAGAGATAGGAGGAGTACGAAAATACTGGGCCACAATTTGGCAAAGCTAGGGAGAGTACTAACTAATTGTTCTAACAAGCATCTAAGATACTTCTGTCATGAATAATTGTGATATTTTTAGAAAATTACTTGAGAGACTAATAGCTGCAGTGGGATGTAGTGAGAAACCGTTGATTATCAGGATATAGCATGTAGTGAGAACCTTAGGTTATCAGAATATCAAAGTAGTATCTCAATTGTTTGTTCTCAGGAAGAGTCTAATTTACAATATGATGAAAAGTTTATAAATCCTTATCTCTAGGAACGTAATCTTCACCGCTTATAACCTTTTCGGTTCTGAATTGTCTGTTGAATGGTAAAGTTCCTTCGGTGTTGTATGCATAGAGGGACAAACCAAATGGAATAAGTCCCATGAACACAACATTAAAGGCAGCAGATCTGGGCTTAAATCTGAAATAGTGGCCCAACTTTTCCTTAGCAGTGTTGAATCTCTGCAACTCGGCATCTGGTCTCATTGTTCCTGCCATTTTATTGTAGTTTCAAGGTGTCTTCGTTGTCTTCCCAGAACACTTTTGAAATCTTTTAATTGGTTCTTTGAGATTTGGGAGTATACGCAGGACGAATGTGTGATCACGTGATATGTAGTGGAAGTGTCTGGTTCTACCCCAAGTACAAGCTTTACTTGTTGGACTGGCACGTTAGTTCATAGATGACACAATGATTTTATCTAAATAGTCATAAGACTATGTAAACCTGTTAAACTAAAGAAAGTTGAACCATATACTCCATCTGATAAAGTAATTGCTGAAATTTGAATTCTAGAGCTTGACATATCACAAATAATACTATTGATAATGAACTACTTTTGAAACGATATAAAGCAGCATTTCTATTCCCATTAATTAAATCTTGACGAGCATATGTTATTGTAACTCCTAATCTAGATAAGATTCTTCCTTTGTACTATGATTTTCAGTCGTGCTTAGGTGTATTATCTGTAAATCCCAACATTACTATCTCTATCCATACAGTTGAATACATAAACCATTTCTCTAACTGACTGGGTGACCTTACTCTTAAAGAATGATGATTTGGAGTACTTAAGGAGTTGTTTAATGTATGGGGAAATCACATAAGTCGTGGATGTACCAGAATCATATATGTGAAATGTGAACACTGAGAATGTCTACTAAACATACTACGACAACATGACAGACAACTCAGAACAAACATATATAGACCAACGAGTCACTGCATTATTGACGGAACATTTTGGGTTTCCTCCCATTGTACTAATAGACGAGGTGATCAATGCTGTCAACGCCATCATGTATACCTGTCTTAAGGCGATGGAGGAATTCTTGCGCAAGACCCAAAAAGAACTTAGAGGATTGGAGAGCGACGATGAAGAAAACAAAGATCCGGACGAAATAGATATAGGCACGGCCAAGCTAGAGACATTATTAGAAAGCCATGTGGACAATAATTTCGATAAGTTTGAGTTGTATACGCTACGCAACATCTTTACAGTTCCCCGAGATTTAGTGGAGGAGGGCTGGATCAAACTCAAACATCACGAGGGAATTGACTTTAATCATAACAGCGAAGAAAAGGCAACCATGGATCAAGAGATAGCACAATTGACCCGAAATATAAAATACGAAATCTGTCTTCGCAAAATACTCATACTACAAGTAACCAAGGCCAAAAAAGTGATCAAAACGTTGAAGTTATTTCAACACAGTATAAGGTTTTTAGGAAACAAGGTAGTGGGTGAAAACGACGACGAGCAGTTGTCCCTGCAAGCAAGACTGGCCTTGAAATCGCTATCACCATTGGATGAGACACTATTCTTTCTTCTTAAACAAGTGGACGATTTGATCAAACAAACACACAAAATCTCTACAAAATTTAGTAATAACGGCCAAATGTCGTGGAAGTTCGAGCCTGACTTTCGTGATAGATATCTTGACAGAAACAGTGTTCGAATACTTCGTAAAATCGGAATCATAGATACAACAGAGGATGATGAGATGGATATAGATAAGAATGGACTAGAAGCAAACTTTCTGCCAGAAGTTGAGATTTCGGATCTTAAGACTGTACAAGATATGGTCAAAACTCTTGATAGTGAGGATGGAATCGCTGTGGATAACTAGACTCACCAAGGAGCGTAGCGTCTTGGTGATGATCTCTCTACTTCTAGTGAGCTTCCAGTCACTAAGAGGCTGCAGATAGAGACTACAGATACTAGATATAAACAGTTGTACAGACTCTTGAGTTTCGCGTACTATGGGACTTCCTTCACAACCACCTAAAATCTACCTCCCATGACAAACAATGAGGATTTAATGACAATATATAAAATAGCAATACTAGACACATCGCCGGTATAACTGCCTGCGATTAACGAGTATACGTCCATCAAGGTGTCAATTTAATACCAGCAAATCTAAAGTATTGAGACTTATAGCTTACCCACAGCAGGTGGTATTGCTTCTATTCCTGCTGATGGTCATGGCACGCCTATTTCCATAGTAGAATTTAGAGCAGAATGTAAGAAAGCTCAGAATAATGACATATTAATATTTCACTTAATAAAAATCATTGCTAATAATATATCAATGGCCAGGGATGAAAAAACTTTCTCGCAGTGATATAATCGTTTTATATAGAAGTTACTATTAGTCTGGGGATCTTGGGATTTTTAATACAATAATGCAAACACTGAAGATTTCAGGCCACTAGTTTGTTAGATTGAATAATTAGAGCGCAAGTAAAAAAATAAAAGCGAGAATAATATTAGACCAATAGTGAGACCACTAGCGAGAGTAATAATAGTACGACCAGCCACAAATGAGACTACTAACATCACTGGTTGCTTGTTACAAGAAGAATTATCTAATCTTACAGGTAGCCTCGCACCGCTCACTTACTTGTTGCTCCGATCACTTACTTGTGGCTCCGATCATTTACTTGTCGGTCCGCTCGCTTATTTATGACTATTTGTGACTCCGGAAGCGGAAAATATATCCCAAAACATACGCACCCTCCTCACCACTTTCAAAACATTCGGAGAGCAAAATTTTGAACTTCGCTCATCACTAGATAAGAATATATTCAGCGACAGTAAACAGCTGTTGGCATAAATACTGACAAGACATATATTCTATAATGGGGTTTCTGATTCTTGTTCAGGCGTTGAACGAAGTTGCCCAAAATAAGGAGGCATCCATGAGACAGCAAATCTCAGGAGTCATGGGGTCTACCTCGTAAGTACCACGGTTCTTTGGATGTATACAATATACAAATATACAAATACTAACATAACAGGCTTGCATGTTGGATTGTGTTGTTGATGCCGCAATTGATTGAGCAATGGAGATTGAAGTCAGCTGACGGAATTGCTATTGGGTTCATCACCATTTGGTTTGCCGGAGATGTTTTCAACTTAATTGGGTCTATTTGGGCAGGACTTTTGCCTGAAGTTGTGTTTCTTGCCATTTGGTTTTGTATGGCCGACTTCATGATGATTTTCTCGTACTTTTACTATACCCATATTTACCACAAACATCACCACCACAAGCATTCCAGTCATAGTCACGAAACTCCTTCTCACACCGAAGACCAACCTTTGTTGAGAAGAAGATCGTCGACTTTGACAGATATTGCCTTGGACCCCGAAGACCATGGGATCTTTATCAAATTCGTGTTGCCAATCATATTTGTCGTCGGTGCTGGATTGTTGGGCTTTTTCCTCTCTGGTCCTAAGGACAGCGGCGACGCCGAAGTTCCTGAAGCCGAAATTCAATTGGGGCCTCAGATTTTAGGCTACATGTCGGCCTTTTTGTATCTTGGAGCCAGAATTCCTCAAATTATCCAGAACCATCAGCGTAAATCCGTCCATGGATTGAGTCTTTTGTTTTTCTTGTTCTCGTCCTTAGGAAACATCACTTATGCTGGTCAGATACTCTTTTACCGTTCCGACTCCAAGTACATCATTTTGAACTTGAGTTGGTTGTTAGGATCCTTGGGAACCATCTTTGAAGACAGTGTGATCTTCTTGCAATTCTACATGTATAAGGATCTCGACAATGCCATCCATGATGACATTTAGGCAAGATTGTATATTCAAATAAACCTGTACGTTATTAGAAAATCTAGTGGGGCTGCAATATTGCAGCTACAGATACATTTAATATTAGATTGCAATATATCTAAACAAAATATATAATGGTGTAGCATCTAATGTCTAACCTTAACCAATGCTAATAAATAAAATATCTCACCGTATTATGTACACCAACGGTGAGATTTAAACCAATAAAGAGTAACCAGAGAAATAAAGAGCCAAGTGCCGTTAGTAGAGCTAAGCCAACAATCTGTTGAATAAAGCCATAAGCCATAAAAAGAACCCGAGGCTACCTAGTGTAAAATGTACCGTAAACGTAGGTACGGAAAAAATCCGGTAATAGCAGTGTGTCGGTGTGTCACTGAAGTAAATATAAAGCCGCCAGTAGCACTGATAGTGTTCCTATTGTGATATGATAAAAAATAGTGCCAGTGATCACTATAGTAATATAAAAAGGAAATCCAGTGGCCACTGAAGTAAAATAATGAAGATAGCCGGGAATTGGGGATGCGAGTGAAATAGATGGAAATAAAATTGTAGGTGAATATGGTATGGTGCTGGGACCGCCAATGGAAGTTTGTTGAAGTGTTTTGTTCTTGAGGTGTTTTGTTTTGAAGTGTTCTGTTCTTGTGGTATTCTGTTCTTGTGTTCTTAGTCAGGAACGTTTTGCTTCTGGTCAATTCTTATCTCACGTGATGCATGGATGTGAGGCTGAAAAAATGTGTAATTCCAAAAAAAAACATCTCAGATAAGAGTGAGTATCTTGGACGGTTTTTGAATGATGAATAAGTTCGAGTAGTATAATTTGAAGAGTTTGAGAAGTAGAGTGTAGCCTGAGAAGATAATTTTTCTCTAGATTTAAACATTTTCTAGGCTTAAACATCTTCAGTTTTTAATCTAGGAAAAATGTTCGTCATCTAACCAGCCAACCTTCTCGAACGCAGCAAATAATCTAGATGCTTTGTTGACATCAATTCTACAAGCCTTCTGAGCATCAGTTCTTCTGAATTGTTTGCCTTCAATTACTCTTTCTCTCTTTTCAAAAAACAATCTCTTTTTCGAATCAAGATAAACCAAAACAGGCAATCTTAAAATAGAAGCCAAAACAATCTCGGCAGGATGTAATAAATGGATGTTTGGATCGTTTGATAAGTCCATTGGTTGGCCCTTCCATTCGATCTTTAAGCATTTTGGATTCGAAGGAAGCGTCAGAGGATCAGGAGAGTAGTCAGGAATGTTTTCAAAGACTGGGACAGGAGTAGCTGTTTCCTTTCTCTTTTTCTTTGGGCTTTCCTCGTCGCTTTTCTCGGTCTCGCTTCTCTCGACTCTTCTTCTAGTTCTCACGCGGTCATCAACCTCGTCTTCCTTTCTGCGGACTCTTTTAATCAGTTTTTGTTCGACTTCGTATTGATTAAGAAAGTTGAGTAAATTGGCCTTGGAGGTGTGACTCCATGGATTGATTGTGAGCTTGTAGTCTTTGAAGTTTTCGATTTTGTAGGTCTTGGGCGTGGCCATGTACGACTTGTCTGAGATGATCACTAATGGAGGGTGGGTCGATCTGTATGGCGATAACGGAGGTGATAGAATTGCCCTGGTATCAATGAAATCTTTTTTGGTATACAAGTCCACGATTTGGTTATTGGGTGTTAAGCAGTCTGCATCTCGTTTTGGATGAAACATTTTGCAATTGGTTCTGTAAGTAGAGTGGTATGTTTTGAAATTTCTGGATGAGACTCTGGAGATATATATTTCTCCATATGATTGTTTTGACTAGTGATGACTTTGATAGGAAAAAGAAATTAAAAAAAAATTTGCACCCGAAAAAAGAAATAAAAAAATCTTTGATAGCAAACCCAACGGCTATCAGCACAGGAGAACTACACTAAATACGGATGACGGTGCTTTCCGTCGGGAGCCCGCCAATTGAATCTCCAACTTCTATGAATTGCTTATTATAGGCAAATCCAGGACGTTCCATTCGTCCTGGGGTCAAGCGCGAGTTCCCAATTTCTCTTTTTTCCTGACTTTTATCTGTTTGCGGATGCACCCCGAATGACATACCAAAATTATGACCAAAGTCTGATTTTTACTACTGTGTCAGCGTAAGTATGAGAATGCCGCATCTGGAATGTCTTGTGACACTACTCTAGCCAATTGATAAGATTCCAATACAAATCAAGATTAGCCATAATTGACCAATGACATTTAGATATTGATCATCAATGCTCGTTCTCAATTCTGAAAGCTCTATGGCGAGAATAGCTTGAAATCAATGACTAGCAATTCTTGTAATGATAATATTAACTAGGGCAAGAATACTATACTATAGTAAAGTTACCATACTGAAAATGATACCTTGAAAATGCCATAATATTATCCGTAGGAATGACCACCATAAAGGCTACCTAGGGTAACCATAGTACACTTTTCAAATAATTGTTCCTCTAAAGTTCATATGGCCAAATTGGCCCCGGTAATATTTTGAGAATTCACCTTACAAAAGTTTCGCTTCCATTATTACTATTAGAGTTCTATTATCTAGTACCCACCATGTTTATATCATTAAACATTAGAACATCACAGATGTAACATAGTTGCCTGGAACTCCTAATATCTGAAATATTGATCTTTGCAACTTTCTCATCGGTAATATCTAAGATCTCTATTATGTAACTACCCAGTTATTCTGTTAGACCATTTTATTATAATTTCATACTTAGAATGATCTGTTATGATTTATTTCTTTATGATATCTTTTTATGTATTGGATATGTCAAAATACTTCAACATATAATGAAGTGTTAGCGATTGAGTATTTGTAATTTACTATCAAGTCGATTATATCTTTCTTGGTAAGGAACTTCACGATTTGATGAAACTCATAAAACCAGAATATACGAGAAACTGATGGAATCAATTTTCAGAACTCTGAGGTGTTGACTTACTTGAATGTAATGAATATAATTGCCTACGAAGATCGCTACGGAACTTCATAGGTGCACTAAACCTGAAGTGAACAATTATCATGAGATTACCTAATCATATTTTGCATTTACTTATGGCTACATTAGATGTCTATTTAGAAATCTAGTAGTCATATCTACTAATGCTTAAAATTATTTGATATACTTTTAGTTAAATCCATCTTTGAACCAACTATAATCGTAGCACTTCAGCTATCTGACACCAAATACTCGATACTTAGTGGTACAGAAGAGCATGTTTACACATTTTTGTGTATCTTCCGTCTAGATAACGTAGCACCGAATATTTTGCCCTTATCAGTTTATATCATCACAGGTTTACAAACTAGTTGATAATATCCTAATGATAAACTTTAGACTTGTAGTTTTCATACGACAACATTTAAATCCTAGAAAAACGATACTACTATATTGAAACCCTTGAAAAACGACAATGGTCACTTCCCTTACTATGTATAATATATCCTTTATACTAATCTCTCAAAGGACTCTAGTACTAAAAATGTTTTTAAAGGAATCCACGTGACTCTTTCCATGTGATCTCTTTTGTGTGACATAGATCATAGAAAGTGATTCATTCTTCCGATGCCCTCTTACTCTCCATGAACATGGTCAAATACGTGGGTAAATTATGTCTTGCGCCGATGGTCCGGTCTGGAGAACTTCCTAATCGACTTATGGCTCTTCACTATGGCGCAGACTTGGTATGGTCTCCAGAATATGTGGATAAGAAAATCATCCAAACCACAAGAGTAGTAAACGATACTATCAACACCATAGACTACGTTGAAATCAGACAGCAACAACAACAATCCAAGAAAAAGAAGAATGTCGAACCCAAACCTCCGTCAGTGGTTTTTAGAACTCATCCAACCTCCGAGGCAGGCAAACTTATCTTCCAGCTTGGTAGTTCTGACCCTAGTCTTGCAGTCAAAGCTGCTAGCAAGGTTATTGCAGATGTCGATGGGATCGACCTTAATTGTGGATGTCCAAAACCATTCTCTACTCATTCAGGGATGGGTGCAGCTCTTCTCCTGACCCCAGACCTCCTCTGTTCCATCCTCACAAATCTAGTCCAGGACATAGGAAAACCCAACAACAAACCTATTAGTTGCAAGATCAGGTTGCTCTCTGACTACGAAACCAGTCACAGTCTTATCGAAAAGATCTGTCAAACAGGGATCTCTAACTTGACCATCCACTGTCGTACGCGTGATATGCGTAATCGAAACAACCCTCAGTGGCAGTACTTGCCTCGGCTCATTCCGTTTATCCAGTCTCATGGTATCAGTGTCATTATTAATGGAAATCTTCAGTCTAGACTTGATTTCGAGAATATGCAACGTACATTTAATAACTATGACGTCGGAGGCATGATCGCTGAATGTGCAGAAGCCAACCCTTCGGTGTTTTCGCATACTCTTGAGCCGCCAGCGTCGGTTGTGCCTCGTTTTCTTGAGTACGCAACTAAATACAACTACGACTCCATCTCCAACTCCAAATTTATGATATTGAACCAAATCCCAGGAAAGTCGCCTTACTATAAGCAGTTATGTCAGCTCAAATCGTATCCTGAGTTTGAAACCCTCGTCCAGGCCTTGCTGAAAGATTCTGATCCTTTGGTACTGAAAATCTATCTCAAAGACTGCCAAAAGCAAAAACTCTTGACTCCACTGGAATACACCGAGTACATGGCGAACAGAGCAGAGTTGATGCAACAAATGCTTACAGAGCCATTGGTACAGCCTATAAATGATAAAACCATCAACAAACGCCGCCGTGATTCTCATGATCCTCTTGAAAACAAGAAAACTCAGCATCAACCCATATCCATCTAGATTATAGAGATCCAACACTAGATGATCATAAGAATATAGTTTATATCAGCTATCTCAAGACTACACAGCATAGATATCTGCTTATAGCGTAATACATTAAAGTATATACAGTAGAGTATACACAATGTTATGAGGGATACCTCAATTAACCATTATATACAAGTATGTTAACGAGTTGGTAGGAAGAAGGTCTATAATCCTACTGTAAAAGATGCTTAATACCACACCATGCACCAGCGGCACCAGCCATCAATGCAGTAGAGTAGCCCATGGGTTTTATACCTGCGCTACTTCTGAAAAGAGCTCCTGCCAATGCACCGGCAGCCACCGAGTTGATATCGTCGTGCTTACCTCTGACAGAATCTAAAGTTGAGTCAATCAAATTATACGTCAAAGCCAAGACACCAGCGGAGTTACCCAAGAAAGGTCCTCTCTTAGTCATATGATTCAAAATGGTGTTTAATTGTAATTTAAATGGAGCACCCTTTGGCATGTTCTTGATTCCTTCTTGGAAACCGTAGGCACCACCAGTACCCAACCCGAGCAAATAGACAGCCCCGGTACCGTAACATAAATCGTCGGTCCAACTTCTGGATGGAATCAATCCTTGGGATCCTTCCACCGTGTTTAATTGTTCATCTTCCAAGTCCAAGTACTCAACTCCCTTGTCCAACCCTGCTAAAGGATGTAATCTAGCGGAGTCCAAAACTCCAGGAGTCTTCAAAATGTCAGAGACATCGCTCACTTGTGATGGATCAAAGCCTAATGCATTCTTAAAATCCTTGTCTGCTTGCGCCTGTTCAGTATTTCCCGACTTTCCTCCGAACAACCAAGACATGTCTATTGTATGTGATCTGTGAGGTAATATGTGCACGAATTATCGCTTTTGTTGATTTTTTTTGTGTGATAGGTATCTGCGAGCTTGTTCCAGGCCGTTCAGTTCTACTACTATCGTCGTTTATAATTCTCTACTTGAGGTATGGGAGACTCTAACAACGGTTGAAAAATGTCGATTTTTCTCTTCGTTTTGGCCTCTAGAAAAAATTTTATAACCTGCAGAATTAAGAGTAATTCTTGTTTTTTACAGTTTTGGTTATTGATTGTATTTGCAGGTTGGGGAGGTCCCACGAAAGCTTGTACCAACTCCCTTTTTGCAATCATTTATTATGCCACACCAGTATAATTTCCAATATTTGTTATGGGAAAATAGTATATAAATCCATAGTTAGCACAGATATAACTCAATTAGCACTATATAAAATGCAATACATAAACGTTATTGACGAAAGTTTCGATACCTCAATTGATATGTCTGAGATGGAAAGGTTTGAAAAGATCCTTTCAACATGTACTTCACCAGCCTTGAAGCCTTTAGAAGATTATCTTGATTCTACCAGAACTTTTGAACACAATTTCATCGAGTTTCAAGACTTGAATAGAAAATTGTCCACGAAAATCAGGAGAGTTGGTTCAAGAAAATCGACTAGACGTCCTTGTCAGCCTCCAGTTGATTTTCCAAAGTATCGTGCTCCTAGTGAACGTTTTATACTTGCGTATAGAATCTATTCTAGAGCATATTTGGGTTCAGTATCCTCTGTACCACCTCCAGCCCCACGCAAGCCTAAGTTTCCAAAAGCAAAAACAAATACCAACCTTGCAATGTATGTTCACAAACTCTACATCTATGAACAATACTTGAAGACTGAGTTGAAGAAGTATACTTTGCAGATCAACTTTGGAAATATAGATGATGCTATTGATCTGTCGCCATCTTCAAAGCTGAGTTCTCCATCTAGACTAACTTGTCCTACGACTTCCTTCAACATGGAATCGCCTACGCTCGCTAAAACTACTTCGGGCTCGCTAGTATCTCTAAAGCATGAATTTCACCCTAACGTCAGTTTAACCATTGCAAGATCGCTCTCGAAGAAGAGCTGTCGAGCGGTTACTCTTTAGGCGGTAGATTCAAGTTCTCCTAAGTCTGTGCTAGTGTCTAAAGAGTCTGGAATTCACTGTTTGGCCTGCATATAAAAATCTCGGGTTTTTATCAAGACTTTGATCCAGGGACTCTGACTACTTTCTCTACAGACACTCATGCACTTTGAGTAGTTGCAATTCTTAATAATACAAAACATCAATGGTTGGAATTTCAAAAATCGCATATGTGCCCCGAGACGGTCGAGATATGCATGATATACGTCTGCACACACAATTAAACATGTTACCCATGGTTGAAGTGGGTTCCGATGGAACTGCAAAAAACATAACTGACGTTGAACGGCAAGGACTAGTGATGAGGGCGTTCAATCCCAAACCACAATACGTGCCACCATTGAACTTTTCTTTGGTAGAAGATGGGATATATCGATCAGGATTCCCCATGCCCATAAATTACCCTTTCTTGAAGCAATTGGGGATAAAAACCATCATATATCTAGGAGATTTGGGCCATGAGAAAAAGAGCAAGAAGGATAAAGAAAAGAAAGACAAAGACAAGAAGAAGGATAAGGAAAAGAAGAAGGATAAGCATGGAACAGCAGACATCATGGCCAACTATCAAGAATGGATCGCCACCACAGACATCACGTTTCACAACCTATTAATGGAATCGTCACAAGAACCTTTTAATTCTCCAGATATTCAAAAGCAGGCGCAGAAATCCCTCACCATTGCTCTTGAACTCATGCTCAACAAGCAGAACTTCCCCATGCTCATCCATTCTAATAAAGGTAAACATAGAATTGGAATATTGGTGGGGCTTTTACGAAAATTGCTTCAAGGGTGGTGTTTAAGTGGGATCTTTGAAGAATACGAGAAATTTGCAATGGGGAAGTCGGATTTTGATTTAGAATTTATAGAAATTTGGCAACCCGAACTTTGGGTGGATGACTCTTGCAAACCGGATTTTGTGAGGATATAGCTAGATTTGTCTCGTGTATGAGATATCATTAAGAATAATATACGACTTTATTATAGAACTAGAAGAATAAAAACAGGAAGCTAATCAACAAAAAAGCGGTTGAACACGAAAGATAATGAACAAAAAAGCTGGTGAACAAAAAGCTAATGAACACTAAGGTGGTTGAAAAAGCTGGTGAGCTCTGAAAGAAACGGTAAAGACTGTTAGTGAGATAGGAACGTTTAGCTAGTGATTCTCACTATATTCTCACTTCTCTCTCTAAATCTTTCTCGCTAAGTTTACACCTTTTACTCGGTTGCTCGATTTGAACTCTAATTATCTCTCTTGATTATTGTATCAAGAATTCATAAATTACTGACATATCTCAACTATAGCTAGTTCCATCACCATAAATAACATTCTCCTTTAGTGTCGGATCTACATTTTGTTCTTCATCTCCCTCAATTTCGTCATGACATCTCCACTCTTTACGTATCCAGTCTTTTGCTGTACAATTGGATCATGTAGCCTCATAAATGGGTTGAAAGCCAATTCGTCGCCAATAGTGAAAACTCCTGTGGTCGTCTCGTTCTCTTGGACATACTTTTCTAGCTTCTTCATTGCGTCATTCTCTAAAATCGTCTTGGAGAACTTGACGTTAGACTTTGTGTATTCATGGCCAGGATATACTTTAGTATCCTTGGGAAGTTTTGCTAACACAGAATTCAACGATTTGTCCATCTCGTCTCCGACTCCCTCGAAGAATCTCCCACATCCACTAGTAAATAAAGTATCTCCAGTAAAGACTGCCCTTTCGTTGGACTTGGAGTCTTCTACAAAATAACAGATCGAATCTTGAGTATGACACGGAGTATGCAACGCAGTGATGGCTAAGTTGTCTCCCAAATCAATCACTTCCTGGTGTGATGGCGTATATGTAACAAAAGGGGAGTCCTTACCAGCTATCACCGGCAAATCTGGATACCTATTGTGGAACTCCTTGTTACCGTCCGAGTGATCATAATGGTGGTGGGTGTTCACTATAGCTTTCAACTCAAAGTTCGGCTTGTTGACCTTGAAGTACTCCAAAACTTCGTCTGGTTGTGCTGGATCAATTAGCCACGCATGTTTGGTGGGGTTATCAATCACCAAGTACGCGTAGTTGTCACCCCTACCCCATCTCATTTGGATTGCTTCGACGTGCATTTTTCGTTCTATGAGGTTTCTTATATTAGCAAAGGTTCTGGATGTTCTGTTGAGTTGTCTTAGTCTGGACAAGAGCATAAGAATACGGATTAGCTTACGAAGTTTAGCATAAAGTAGGGCAATTTCGATTGAGGATTTGGTTTATATACAGGCAGCAAACTAGGTCTTGTGACACTAAGCTCTTGGAGCTGTTAAGTTGACTTATTTGAGCTGGTAACTTGATTGGTGATATATAGGTATAAGATCAGGATGGAGTATATATCGAGGTAACGATATGATTCCATCGAAACAACAATCAAAAACAACCAAAATATATCCAACTGCAAAAAGCATATTGTTTTACAAGATAGTGAGAGAAAGACAAAATATTAATCAAGAATCAGCGTAGGAAGATTCAGATACGTCACTAATTAATGGCTACTAGTCATAAGATTACAATTGTGGGTTTTAGGTCATTTTTCGAGTATTTACCGTTAAATATCGGTCGTTCTCAGTGGCTCTCAGTGGTTCTCAGTGGTTCTCAGTGGTTCTCAGTGGATACTTGTCACGATGCACATTCTAAGTAATTAAATCTGAGTGGCTCAATCTTGATTAAACTTCGTAGTATGGCTCGAATCTTACTCTACCAGTGCTTTGCTTGCATTCCATCTGGCGGAGCAGTTTCATATTCTTTCCCCTTGGCTTCTTTCCAATCAGTAGTCAATACTGTCCCGTTGGATTGGACGTAAGATTTCATCATTGCTCTTCTCGTATCGTCGTCAACGTTCTTGTAAAGATTGCTAAAGAATGCATTTTCTCCTTCGTCCTTATCATCGTCATCCACACTAAAGTTTGCCCAATTTATAGCCTTTTTCGATGAAGAAGGGTATGCTAATGCTTCGTTCTTTCCTTCATTTTCCTGGGTAGAAGGGGTGATTTCGATATCATCCCCAGTAGATTCCAAAGTCGGCCATTTCGTAGTTGTCTTTTTAACCAAGTATATTTCCACCTTTGTTCCATAGAGCTTGTATGACGATTGTTCGGTGTCAATTTCCGAATATAATGGATCGAGATTATAGCTATACTCTGAGCTGGCAGAGCTTGGGAACGTTACAGCAACAGATCTTTTTTGAAATTGGATTTGGAAACGGTCTTCCTTGACGTTTTTGGCGTATATCGTGATCGTGACATTATCGTTAGATTGGTACCAGTCGTCTCTGATTTTGATTTTAAGTGGAGCATGTTGATTGATAATATCGATATTAGTAGCTTTAGGTGTAGGAACTGCCTGGGGTGCAGTGGTGTTTGATGTGACCGGTTTAGAAGAGTTATCTTCAGTTTCAGCTTTAGCGGCAGGATTGGCCTCGCTCGAAATCCGATCTTCTTCATCCTCGCTTTCCTCAGGATTCTTCTTGAGTTCATACTCACATTTATTCTTCCATATTTCAAGCGTTGGTTCCTTACAATCAAACGTGACTGCTTTGGTGAAGTGAGTGGAGGCCAAACGCATTTTCTTTTCTAAGTAGTAGATCAATCCCAATCTGAAATAACATAAACCGATATCGCTTCTTCTTCCTCTTTCCTCGGCGATCGTAAAAGCTTTTGACAAATCCTTCTTAGAATCTTCGAGGTTGTTCATTTTCTGGTATGCAATCGCTCTTTGGAGGAACGCCTGGAAGGCTAGGGGACTTTCCCTGATGGCAGAGGAAAATTTGCTAATGGCTGCAAGGTAGTCCTTGTCTTTGAGACATTGTTCTCCTTCTTTGATACTTTTTTCAATAGCCATGTTTATGAAATGGTTGTACCTTGAATTAATTTAACCTTGAATTGAATTATCTCCATGTTTGTATGGAACATTCGCTCTGGTTCCAAGTCCTGTATATAATGGAAATACTAACTTGCCTCTAAACTGGAATATCTCTGGTGGAGGTCTAAGCAAACGATTCTTTTCAATTGAACATTCAAAGTTGTCCCTAATCTCTCTAGAAATCTTCTATATATAGATTCACTGAACTATATGGACTCCTTATGATAATGTCATGGAGTACGCTCAAGTATTAGGTCGAACGCGTTGGCTGCAAATTCATAAGCTATGAACAGATCACTACACTCTTTCCCAGAAGGAGAATTTACTATTGGTTGATTCTAGTTTCTATCCATGTTTAGTGAACACAGCCACAATACCAAGATCAACGGATTAAATGTAATGAATATTGGCAACACGACAGAAGTTTCTGGTCTTTCTGAGTTAATCCCCACGAGAAATGGAAACAAAGCACCGCCCGACGATCCAAATACGGCAAGTTTGAAAGCTAAACCATCTGGCTCTTACATGGAATCACTCCGTCCAGAGAAGGGGAGGTTTAAAGGATAGTCTGGGCCCACCATAATATAAGCAATAGAGATAAACCGCACGGAACAACAAATACAATGAGTAATTATTTCATAGTACGCCTCAATGCATGGTAATTAGCATATAGCTCTATATCGATAGGACTCTTTGATAGCACATCACAGATCCACTTACGGACACGCTGCCACAAGTTCTCCCTTTCTTACAAAATTCGCCCTGGACTAAGGTCACATCTACCTACCGGTTGTCAAAGTTTCCAGCTTTTTCATGTTAAACTTATATTTTGTTTAAATATATTAACTAATATACAGAGTGAGCTTTTACTTCGATTCTTGGATGACATTGTATGATAGCCATCTTCTATGCTGTTGAATTCTTGGAACCATGCCGCTAGTATAACTAGAATAAATACTAGCTAGGATTTACCAGCTGTTTGTTCACTAACCGCAAATTTATGAGTTACCAGCTGCTTGGACCAAATCCAAAAACTTTTCCTTCGAGATTTCGTTCATTAATTCTTCCTTCTTTGTTTGACCAACTTTTTCCTTTGAGATCTCTTCGTTGGTTCTCACTTGGGTGGATAATACAGCATTAAATAATCTGACTACACCCTTTTGGGCGACTTTCTTTAATTTACGTTCTCTTTCAATAGTTGCTCTTACTTTCTCTGGTTCATGGGACGAAGGTAATAATTGCTTAATTCTGTGGTCGTCGTGTAAGTGTTTCTTTTCTGCTAAAAGTGCTCTCTTGGCCTTTGATTCTAACTTTTCAGATTCCAATTTCTTTAAAGTTATTTTATTTCTGGCTAAGATTGGATCTTTTCTAGTATGTGCCTTCAATTTGGAACCGATAATGGCGTTGAATGCAGTAGCAAATGATGCTGACCCATCATCAACATTCTTCTTCTTCTTCAACTTTGGTATTTCAGAGTCAAAATCAGAGTCTGATTCAGAACCTGAATCTGAAGATACATCGGCTACATCAACCTCATCATCAAGTTCAAGGTCATCCAAATCTTCCAATTGTTCTTCTTCTTCTTCTTCTTCTTCTTCTTCTTCTTCAGCTTCTTTTTCTTCCTCTTCTTCCTCCTCGACTTCATTTTCACTCACTTCAACTTCTGAGACTTCTTCAGCTTCCACAACTGGCTGCTTCGCCTTGGATTTACCACTTTTATTTATCTTCTGTTTCTTTATTGCTGAACCCATTGTACTGTAGTAATGACTTCTGATCTTTGTCTTAACTCATCTTAAAAAAATTAGATGAGACTAGTTGTTAATATGCAGGATTTGTGAACTTGAAGATTAAGGACCTTAATATCGACAAGGTGGGATACGAACCAAAATGAGTAAGAAGGTGTGTTGTTCGGTAGCTATCCTTAGTTATTCTATAATTTAATCTTCTAGAACTTAAGGGTTTATGGTTGAAGTTTTAAAGCTCATCATGCTTAATTATCGTAGAGATGGTTTTGAGGCTCATTGTGGGTATATTGGATCCAAGGATGGTCTCTTGAGAGATGAAAGTCAACGCTTATATACAATATTACTTGCGATAGAATACTTAAGAATCTTCGATGCTATATTCATATCAGTGTAGTATATTCACTCATTCAGTTAGTAAGATAACCGTGTCGTGTGCGTACCTATAGTTGCAACTCCGAACTGTTTTGGATTGCAACGCGCTACAAATGCAAATCAAATCTGACCCCAATCCTAAACCCAACATCACCCACAAGATTCAAACTAGCTGGAAATGTCTAAGGAGTCGCAAGAAAGCTCGGGGTCTCCCTATGCTCTTTCCCAGACATCTTCACTGTTTTTGAATCGAGAAAAAGGACAAGGAATCAAACGTAAACAAATGGAATTATCCCCTCCACATAATAAGTTCACATCGTTATACGATGGTAATAGAACATTCAGTCATACGGACTCCAGTGTGAGAATAACGAATCTCCAGAAATCAGCCACCAACAATCGTGAAAAGAAATCAATGTTAAATGCAGAGATCGAACGACTCAAGACAGAACGCCCTACCCAAGAACTCGAACTTCAGAAACTACAAGACACATGTAATAGTGTCAAGGACCAGCTTACGTTTCTCAAAGATCAGATCGAAGGTTTGGATCATCATAAAGAACTCTCTTTAAAGGCTCTACAAAGCAAATATAACTTGAAAATACAACAAATGAAACTCACCCATGATCAGAGACTATTGGATTTAAAAGAAGGCATAAGCAGTGCCATCGAGAATATTATACGTCAAGGAGTCCTAAAAGATCAGTCTGAGAAGTCGAAATTGTTACTGGAACAACAAGACTTGCAAGCGCAGATTAAACAACAAGAACAGTATTACAACAGGAAACTGATAAAACTAAAGGAAGAACACAACAAGAGGTTGATTCAACTAACAACCAGCATGGACGAAACCATTGACAACTTGAAGCAGGAGATTGCTTTGTTTAGTGACAAGCAAGAGATACACCACGCTCAGATTGAAAAACATACACAAGAATTACTTCATTTGGAGAAAACATACCAAAAGTATACCAGCATATTACAACAACTTAATGCAAAAAATAAAGACAAAGAATCTGAAATCCAACTACTACGCAATAACATTAATCATAAGAAGCAACAAATTTTGGACTTGAACGATCACCAAAAGTACAATAATGAACAGGTTATAGACTTAACATCGAAATCCCTAGCGTTTGAAAAGACACTTTCTCAACAAGAAGATACCAGACGCCAACTTCATGGAATCTTACAAGAACTAAAAGGAAATATCAGAGTATATTGTCGTATTAGACCTCAAAACAAGGAAGAAAAGGCCGATCCGTTGGCGACAATAGAAGTTCCTGATGACGAGTTAAATGACAATGCCAATCAAGAGTTGATAATATCCAAGGACCTGGATACCATGTACCATAAAAATAATAGCACTTACAAATTTCAGTTTGACAAAGTATTTCTGTCGAAACTGGATAATTCTGAAATCTTTGAAGAGCTCTCACAACTCATCCAATCGTCATTGGACGGATACAATGTTTGCGTATTTGCATATGGCCAGACCGGTTCTGGGAAGACATTCACCATGTCGCATCCTCGGGACGGTATGATTACTACGTCCATAAATAAGATATTCTGTGACATCGAAGAACTATCTGTCCATGGATGGGAATATTCTATCAAGGGACAATTTATTGAAATTTATAACGAATCCATTGTGGACTTGTTTGTCTCTCATAACTCCAAAATAAAGCACGAAATCAAACATGATGATATTGAGGGTAAAACTTCAATAACAAATATTGCTACAGTCGATTTAACATCCAAGCTGCAAGCCGAAGCCATCCTAGAAAAAGCAAACAAAAATAGAACCACAGCATCAACACTTGCTAATGAAAGATCGTCAAGATCACACTCTATCTTTATGCTCAAACTTTATGGTAAGAATTCAAAAACTGGCGCAATACGTGAGGGAACCTTGAACTTGATTGATTTAGCGGGTTCGGAGAGACTCGCTGTCTCTGGAGCGAAAGGAGACAGATTGAAAGAAACACAAGCCATCAATAGGTCACTCTCGTGTCTAGGCGATGTCATCTATGCTCTAGGACAACCAAACTCAGTATCTTCTCATATTCCATACAGAAATTCGAAATTGACATACTTGTTGAAACACAGTCTTGGGGGGAACTCAAAAACACTCATGTTTGTTAATATTTCTCCACTTGAAAAGAATTTCAATGAAACAGTAAACTCATTACGATTCGCAACTAAGGTAAACTCCACCAAACTCCAATCACAACGACCAGACAAATAGAATTACAGGTATCAATACAGAATTATAAGATATGTACACCAAGCCGTATATACACCAAATCTAACGATATTTACATGATTATGTGGTGGTTTCCGCGATTAAATTGTTGGATGGAGCATAATTAGTTGCTCCAACAAGTAAATCAGAATTGATGAGATTATCCCACTTCTCTTTATGGTTCTCTGCTGCCCATTGTGCAACTTTTCTCTGGCCACGTTCTTCCAAACAGAAGTTATGGAGAGATAGGAGAGTATCGGAGGTAATTTCCAAATCATAATCGTCCATTCCTTCTGTCAACGCGAGTGCCTCGTCGACCAATCCATGGTAAACGTGTGCAATCAAGTATTGTCTGTAAATTGCGTAGTTTGGAATGATTTGAAACTGGGATAAATTGTTCCAGAACTTCTGGACGTAGGCCAAGTCATTATAGGTATATGTTTTGATCATGATCTGTATGGACTCTTCGTTGATACCTCCAATTTGTTTAGGGTTGGTTGACATGGACAAGAACAACTCTCTTGCTCTTGCTACGTCTTGTAAGTTCGAATATGCGTTCAAAATCGCATTCTGAAGCATGATATCCTGCTGAGGAATGTTGATATCCATCTTTATATGTTCGTGCACCTCTATCACACCTTCTTCATATAGTTTATCGCCAAACTCTTGGAAAAGATACAAGTACATGTCTCTCAGTGGAGGCAAGAAAGTGTGATTTCCATGTAATTCGTTCATTTTTCTGATTTGGCGGAAGACAATCAACGCAGCGTTCCATCTCTTGTTCTCACAGAAGAATTTCATGGCTGGTAAGTATGAGTCGAATGGGACATGGAAGTACTTATGTAACTCGCCGTATAACACCCAGTTGGTCTCGTGCGTATTCTCGTTGTTGTACGTGATCACAAAGTCGTGCAACATAGTGAACAACTCCAAGTACTTTGTTCCGTATGGTTTATCGATGGGAAGTTTTATCAATGAGTCCTTATCTATAGATGGCAATTCTCTCTTCAAGAATTCGATGAGATCTCCAATACATTCTGACTGTAACATTCTATAAGACAATGCTTTGATGGCATCGATGTTACATTGAGAGTTGACCATTTGTTGTTTGATCTTGGTGAAAATAGGAAATATAGTAACCACATCCTCCATATTTTTGCAAATCAATACAATCAAGTTGTTCAAGGTACAGCTGACAGCCGGATCCAATATGTCTGACCACTGTGCTAAATTCTGTACACTGTCGTCGAAGATATTCACGGCCTGAACATAATTGTCATTTTCAATAGCTTTGTCCAATCTATACTTATAGGAATATACCGAATGTTCTATACGGTAAGTATTGATAAAATGATTTCCTAGTGTTTGGGTAAAGTATCCTCTAGGTGAGATTCCACTAGCCATTGCAAATTTGATTATATTTGAGTATAATTCATTGTAATCTATTTCGTGAGGATATTCGTTTAGTATATTGATGATGTTTGTGACTTTCTTCTCTTCTCCTTTAGATGCTTCATCTTCAAAGGATTCTAGGATCTTGGCTTGTAAACGTAATTCTTTTGAAAACTTTATATCGTCAGATTGGAAATACTCACACAACATCGTTCCTAGTTTCCTATACTTTGGACTTGACCAAGATATCAATAACAAAGATTCAGCTAAGGATTCGTCAAATAAATCTTGAATAAATAATTCATTTCTGATTGCATGGAACTTGATCTCGTTAGGCTCTTCTACAAGATAATCCATTATTTCATGAATGTTTTCATTTGACGAATGGTTGGCTTCCACTTGATTCAATTCATACGCTAATTTGACCAATTTGAGTAAGGCTGATACATTTTCTCTGTCAACTCCAGCCATCAGATTATTTACAAGTAATTGAATTCTTGCAATATTCAATTCTAAATTTTGGTACTCGTGGACTTTTGGTAGATTGTGTTTGAATAAACCTTCAATATATTCAATCATTATCTGATAGAATTTTTCGTTCAAAATCGATGGTTTTGATTCATTTGATTTTGGTCCATCTCTCGATGCTATTGATACAACCAGCTCAAACTTTGAAATCGATAATGTCTTCTTAGACTTATAATACTTCATCAACTCGACTATAAACTCATTATTGATCTTCAGTTTGTTTGCTAGATTCATTAAAACAAGCTCGAAATTCGATTTTATCGACCCTAACTCAACAATATAGATCAAAATGGATGTTGGAATGACCGATTCTTGGTTCAATAAGAATTGTATTAATATCGACATATATTTCGGAATCTTCAATGACTTTCCATCATTTATTAATGATAATGACGTAGTTTCAAAGAGTTTGAATAGATCTAGCGAGTCCAATATCTGGTCATTTTCAGTCTTGATTTTGTAGTCATTTAACTCGTAAAGACTGAGAAATCCATCGTTCAAGATCCGTATTGTTGTAGGACTGTACCACTCCATTTCTTGGATAATTTCGCTAAGTTTAGTCTTTAGAATGTTCTTTTTGAGGTTCGGTGGAATATCATTTGATCGTATATAATGCTTGATGCCGTTGATCTTCTTCTGGTCTATAGTTTCTGATACTGGTTCTTCTACCATAATCCTGTCGGAAACAGGTACTTCCACTATACTGTTGATCTTTGCTTTTGAATTGAATTTACTCAACGGATTGAACCATGTTTTACATCGTATTTGAGAAATAGCTGTGTTTGTCAAAGAAAACGAGGTGGAAGAAGCGTTTGATATGACTGACCCTTTCAAGTACCTCGTGGTTGCTCTTGAATATATACTACGTCGTATATTCAAACCAACACAAACATTTTGCCGAGATAGCATGTCTGGTTATAGGTAAATTTTTATTTGATTTTTATTCGCATCGATTTATTTACAAGTATCAATTATGTACGGTATGGAGAAGAATGGAGAGAAAAGGGGGATGTCTGATGAGGGGACTTGAATTTTTGGAGAGACTTCGTCATTCAGGTGGTCTTATTGTGGTGATTGTAATTCTAATTACTGTGAAGTTGTAGATCCGTGCATTCTCCAAGAAGTAACTTCAAGAGATCATAGGAATCAGAAGTATATTTTAATGTAATATGAACACTTAGGAACAAGTTGAGCACAAACTTGATAGAGGCTTCTAAATAGAAATTCTTCTTTCAGTTCTTCTTGCGGTTCTTCTTGCAGTTCTTCTTGTAGTTATTCCTGCATTTCTTCTTGTAGTTCTTTTGATCTTCTTTTGGTTCTTCATCTCAGTTCATCCTCGCTATATTCCGGAAGATGCTTTTGTAATCTCTTGATAGCCCAATTCTTTCCTATGAACTTGACATCAGGATCACTCATTCCTTCAGTTCTGGTGTATTCTGTCCAGAACTTTGGGTCTTTGAAACGAGGATCTTCAGGTTTAAAGACTCCTAATGACTCTCTTATATTCAAAACTGCTTCTCTCAATTCTCCAGCTAATTGAGATCTTAATAATAGTGCTGCTTTGCCGTTGATTAATTCCTCTGACAAATCGGTAGGCTTCTTAGGATCAATATATTTCTTGCACAAGTCTCTCCATTTTTGTCTATACGACTCTATTCTCTCGTCAGAGAAGGTATCCCCGATAGCTATATGTATCTCTGCGCCTATATTCGAAGGTAACCATCTGTGGATGCCTTCATCAGCAGTTTCTTCAGGGGAAACTTTTTCAAATCCATAAGTGAAAATCGGCACCACGACTGGAGCCCTCGTGCTTTCCAAAATCAAACGAGATACTCCCCATTTGAAATAACGCATCGAGTTTTGATGCGGTTCTTGCAACTGCAATACAAACCCTTCAGGGAAAACATGAAACCACGATGTTTTATTCCTGATAAATGGCGATTTGGACATTATCACATTAGTCGATTCGGGTGTAGGCTTGATGAACTTTACAAGATTGTGAGACTTTTCTAACTTCAAGTTGTTCACCTCTTGCAAAAGGGTAGGTTTGGCGATGTCTTTGACTCCTGGCATATATTCCAAATCAAGTGTATCGTCAGGACTCAAGATCCGAATAGCTGCATCCAACGAGCCTTGGAACGGACCCTCTCCAAACCGTTTCGTTCCTAAGATTTTGCCTAGATTAAAAAACCACGATAATGCCTTGTTAGAAAAGCAGATGTTATGGGCTCCAAAACCCCATCTTATAGTATCAACATCGAGATGATATCTCATGGGTAAAGCCGCATAGAAGGCGGGATCGTCAACCACGGACATATGGTTCATCACGGTGATTATAGATCTCTTCTCTGCCCTGGCCTTGGCCAAAGCATCGTCTAACTTCTCTATATTGCTCAATCTAGGCTTGTATAGCACATTCATGATCAATTTGGAGTTTAAAATCATCATCAAACATGTAGCATGAGATGCATAGTTCCAGAGCTTGGAGTTCCGAGGATATTCTTCAAGGAACTCGTCTCCACGCTTTAAAACATCTTGAAAAGACATGGTAGTCTAGCCTAGAGGATATTTGTGAATGTTTTTGGCTGGTGTGAACAGATCTGATGGGAAGACTAGATCTCGTTTTGAGACTCAAAAAAATATCTCCACGTTGGTGCAGAACCAACTTTAGTTACCAGCGAGGAAGTTTTCTGACACTTGACAATAAAAATGTGTATTCAGTCGCTGTGTTGAGTGTTTGAGATGAGCAGGTTCCTTTGTAGTTTATTATATATTGCTTGAAATTTTGGTGGCAAGATTGCTACTATGATGACAATAATTCGTATTATATTGCGTAACCGAACTAACTATATAAGAAAATCCTAGATGATATTTAAATATGGTAGAAATAGATACTATAAACAGTATAGTAGATCCTCGGAAACAGTATCAAAATCGGTAGATTCTATAACTTATATAACAGCAAGGATGTGACGTTTCTTTATCAAATGCCTAGCTGGTTCGTAAAATATCGCTAAGATCTAATCTCGCATCTATGATTCGACCAGGGTCACTTATATCAACCTGTGGAAGAAATAGTTTCTTCATGAACGTCTCAAACGTTTCCACTTCAACTCTGGTGATTCTATATTGTTGAATATATCGATCTATTGCGAGAGGAAACCCTGCTCTATGGCAGACCGAGAGGTCACTCAAAATCTTCAGGTCGAAATCGATGAAATCACTCTCGTGGATGTAGATTTGACATTTATCCAGAAACCGATACTGGGTGTATAAATCGTCTAGCGAGACGTTCTTCATTCGATACTGGTCGTACGAAATATATTGAGACTTGTGGAATTGTTTCAATTCTTGTTTTAGAAGAATATCTCTTCCTCCGTACTTCTGTATTGACTCTACTGAAGGAGAATTGAGTGCTTCGTGTAGTTGAAAAGATTCTTCTTCAAATAGTCTAGAAAAGTTCTTGATGAATATCGGTGAATGTAGCTCGACATCGCTTGCAAGCATATATTGAGTCCGTTCAAAGAGAGGCGGGCAATAATCAGGGAGAAGAGTAGGAACGTGAGTCACGGGCATCAAATAATCTAGTATAAGTATTTTCAGTTCAAGCACTTGTAGTCAATACTAAGGAACTCTAGATTTGGCTGATTTATAACAGACTAATTTATAACTTTTTTTGCACCCATTTTGCCGCTATAGTATGAGTGATTCTTTTGATCCTTTTCAAGGAAAGTTTAAAGCTCGCCAGCTTAAGGTTTTACTGGATCTTCGGCATTTCCGTAGGGGTCTCAATACTTCGGGTGTTGATACTGATACTTCGCTCATAAAATTGGTATTGCTTTCTCAAGTCGAAATCTCTAACGCACAATTCATCGCTATGTTGAGCTTGAACCCAAAGAACCATAATCACATGCAAGTATATTCCGCCATTATGCGTCTAGTCGATCAAGTTGTGATTGATATTCTACAACTCACGAAAACTACCAACCTAATCGACTTTCCCCTTACAAACCTTAAAGAAGCTTGTTATGAGATTGCCAGAACGTTCAAGCCTATATTCTTCATCCCTCGGTATCAGATTGTTAATTCTGAGCTCAGGAGCAGTTATCTTCCATCTACAAGAAGCTCAGGAAGCGACAGTACTGTAGAAGATGTACAGTACGAGATATTTAAGAGTGTTGAGAGGTTTAATCAAATGTGGATACTTGTAGCAATGATCAAGGACAAATTTAACAAGTTACAATCTCCATCAAGGACTAATACCGGGTTTCTCTACTCAGTGTAGTTATAATATGGTGAGTCTGTGCAGTTATAATATGTTCAGTATATTATTTCATGTCCTCGTAATACCTGATTTAGAGAATTTTGCAGTAATTACATTATCGAGCAAGTTTTTATGTAAAACATGCCAGTTTCTCAACTCAAAGAGTTTTATACTATTAAAGGGCTGGGTCTAACTGGGTCTACATATCTCCATAAATATAAGGTGTTTGATATTTGCATTCCATGGTCTATGTCTATATTGCAACTTTGCACAACTTAACTATCTGCAGGCTCTGCCAAATTTTCCACCTCATCTCATCGGAATTTTCAAAATTTAACATAGGTTTATAGTGAGACTTGATTTCTTTCAACAGTATACAAGATGTCTAGGATTAAGAGGAGAGGAACAAGTGGTAATGCAAAGAATTTCATTACCAGAACACAAGCCGTGAAGAAATTGCAGGTTTCATTAGCCGATTTCCGTCGTCTTTGTATTTTCAAGGGAATATATCCTAGAGAACCAAGAAACAAGAAGAAGGCCAATAAGGGATCCACTGCCCCAGTCACATTCTACTACACTAAAGATATCCAATATTTATTGCATGAACCGGTCTTGGCCAAGTTCAGAGAACACAAGACCTTTGCTAAAAAGTTACAGAGAGCATTAGGAAGAGGTGAGGTCAGCGATGCCCAAAAGTTGGAAAACAACCGTCCAAGATATTCATTGGAACACGTTATCAAGGAAAGATACCCTACTTTCTTAGATGCATTAAGAGATATCGACGATCCATTGAACATGTTGTTTTTGTTTGCCAACATGCCTGCCACAGACAAGGTCAGTTATAGAGTTACCAAGGAAGCTGAGAGATTGTGTAACCAATGGTTAGCCTATGTTGCCAAAGAAAGATTGATCAAGAAGATTTTCGTCTCCATCAAAGGTGTTTACTATCAGGCCAATGTCAAGGGTCAAGAAGTCAGATGGTTGGTTCCATTCAAGTTCCCAACCAACATTCCTACCGATGTTGATTTCAGAATCATGTTGACTTTCTTGGAGTTCTACTCCACCTTGTTACACTTTGTTTTGTATAGATTGTACAACGATGCCAGTTTGATCTATCCACCAACGATTGATATTGAAAAATTGAAGGGTATTGGTGGTTTATCCTCGTTTGTGTTGCAATCTAAGGACCAAGGTGTTAATGCATTATTACCAACTGAAAGAAAGCCTGTGGAATCTACTGATTCTACCAAGGGTAAGGAATTGTCTAGTCAAGAGATTTCTAAGGCCTTAGAGGCTGATCAAGAAGTACAGGAAGAAGAAGTTGACGACGAAAACGTCGAAGACATCGTCTTGGATGAATTCGAAGCTTCCAATAAGACCACAGGTGACTTGTTAGTTCAACCATCCAAGTACGCTTCTCCAACCTCCACTTTGTTCTCCAAGTTTATTTTCTACGTTGGACGTGAAGTTCCTTTGGATATCTTGGAAATCTGTATTTTATCTTGTGGTGGTTCGATTATTTCCGAAATTGCATTGGACGACTTGAAACTTAACAACCCAGAAGAATTCAAAAAGTTGGACTTGTCCAACATCACCCATCAAATCATTGATAGACCTACTTTGACGCAAAAAGTTGCAGGAAGAACTTACATTCAACCTCAATGGATCTTTGACAGTCTTAACAAGAGTGAATTGTTACCTGTGAGCAAATATGCTGTTGGTGAAGTCTTGCCCCCACATTTATCTCCATGGGGAGATGCCGGTACATACGACCCAACCGCTGAGGTTGCTCCTATTGCTGAAGATGAAGAGTCTGAAGAAGAAGTCGAGGACGAAGAAGATGTTGAAGAAGATGAAGAAGACGAAGAAGAAGACGAAGACCTTAAGGAACAAAAGGAATTGGAATTAGAAGCTGCTGGTGTGAAATTCTCCGAAGCCACCCAACCTGAAGAAAAGGCCAAGAAGTCCAAGAAGAGACCGGTTGAAGACGAAGAAAAGGAATTGAAGAAGATCATGATGACCAACAAACAACGTAAGTTGTATAAGAAGATGCAATATGGTATTGAAAAGAAGGAAGCCAGACATGACGACTTGACAAAGAAGAAGAGAAAGATAGAAAAAACCAAGGCCGAATTGGAAAAATTGAACAAATCAAAGAAGTAATCCTTGACATTCCTGGTTCCATACCTTTATCTACTTCATTTCATGTTATATAGATTTATAGTATCATATAGTCACTAAATGGCTCAAATTCTGCGAACTTTTTGTAAAAAGTGCCTAACGGAGGCACCTCGTGGAAGACAGTTATTAATTAGGAACTCTAAGCCAAACTTGAGATGTTCTGATTCTTTTGTGGAGAAATTAAGTTAGTTTGATTCGCTTATGAGACAAATGTTTAAACTCCAGACAATCAATAATTTATGTCTATTATTCTCAACCAGTCAGTAGTCGAGGTACAAATGTTACAGGGGAATGTATCTATTTTATAGACATTTTCATCAGCACATACTATAACTAGAAAGAAACCGTAATTGGAGAAATCGAAATATCAGAATATCAAAATATCGAATATCGCGCTCCGCCAAATTCAAATCATCTTCATTTCTTATCCTCTCGCTATGTTAAGGACAAGTAAACTATGTCTTCGGACATTTGCTGTGTCTACGAGACTCCGTAACGTTGGACCAGTACTCCAGAATACTGCGGATATCACTAAATTGCTAAACGATTCGACTTGGGCAGTGAAGGACTTAATACGGCAAACCCAAAGAGATGGTGAGAATATAGAGATCGACTCTTTGACGGCCAAGAAGATCTTGAAATTGTCAGGATTCAAGACCGATATATCTAAGCTGGAAGAGGAGGCTGTTATAAGTGCTTTGATGTCACAAATGGTCTTCATCAAACATCTCTACGAGGACGATTCTGCAGTCCACCACAAAGAGAAGAGTAACGATAGCCATTTCAGACTAATGGCTTCTGATCATATACCACAAGAACCTTTGACGTTACTGAAGTTGTTGGAAAGTATAGAAACTTTGAAAGTGGATACGGAAAAAGGAGAAACTCCAGAAAGTTTCGAGATTAAGCAGTTGAACGAAAGACATGGAACTCATTTTGTAATTTCATCGGAAGGAGATAGGTAGAGCAAGGAAAATTGAGAAGAAAGAATCCCAGCAAAATCAGGTACAGAAATAAGGTAGTTTTTGACGGAATTCACATAATGAATCCATTTCAACGGAGTATCATATATAAGAAGCGGCCAAATAGTTCAATTATCAGCAAATTTGATAACTTTATATTTTATAAATTTGATAGCTCTTGATTTTATAATATACATATTGAGTAGTTTAGTGAAATCTACAGAGATTCACAACATTATGGCTAGAGGAAGTAGTATTTAACTAGTTACATCAACCTTCGCTTCATTCTATTTATTGCATTTTTCATTCCATTCCTATATTGTAAGTAGCGATGAAACTCTAGAGCGAAGGACGACTAAGAATGTCTAGAATGTCTAGAGAACGACTAGGGTTGGTTATTGTATGACCAAATATCGTTTTACTAATTCCCGTTGAATTATTTATTTCTAACTGGGACTCTGCTGTCCATAAACATCCTATCAGGAATCTCCAATTGAAATAAATTCTTGAGAAACTCTTGAAGACGCAAAAGATCCTTTGTTCCTTGGTTGATTAATTCAACATCAGTGGCCTTGGGAATGTTGATATACGTTTTTATTTGAAAAGTATTTGATTCATCAAGAAGTTTCAATTTTATCTTTCCATCGGCAGTGGTTTCAACAGTATCGTCTCGAACCAACACTTTGAAGATTTCGATCACGATGTCTCCATGGAAGAATCTAATGCCTTTGATCCAGTATTGGTTGACAACATCATATCCCAATTCCTCTACGAACTGGAGAAATGAGTCCTTACGATTCTGTGACTCTATGATTTTCAATGGTTCTTGTGTGTTGGAATCCATATCCACGTCTTCGATCAGGTTATCCCCATGTTGTGTCGTAGTGTCTTCTTTTGCTTCGCTCGTCGATTCTTCATTTCCTTCACTTGTCGATTCTTCATTTCCTTCCCTCGCTGTTTCCTTACCTTCAGCTTCATCCTTTCCACTCACTTCTTCTATATATTTCACTGTAGTATGCGTATGTACCAAGGTACTCTCAAATATAGTCTGTGCAGAGCATGCCTGGTTTTTTCCAGCAATAGGAATATCAGATATTTGGAGTGTCCAATTTCTTCTGGGAGATCCATCAACATCTCCACCAAATAGTTTATCCACAAGTATATCGTCATTTTCGCCGTCTTTCACCACAGGTTTGGCGATATTCAACTTCTCGCTTGTCTGGTCTGTCCATGTGGTTATACATTTCATAAAGTACTGTTCAATTTGGTTAACTTTACCTGGTTCAAACTTGGGTTTGAATACATTGTGAGGTTTGGTGATTAAGGTATAAGTTGCAATAGGTTGAGGAAAGAGTAAACCGGTTAGGGCCTGTAAGGTTGAGACGGTTTGTCCATATTGGTTATGCGGTATTGACGATACTAGTGATAATTGATGGACCATTACGTGTGGATGTTATGATGAGTATGTAAGAGCGATTTCTTTAGTAATTTTCGAAGTTTAGCGACGCTCTCGCTAATATTTAGAGATCCCGCGCAGACTTTGGTAAGGAGTTTGCGATTTTAGCCAGAAATAATTCTCTGAGCCACTATTTACAAGAAGTCTAAGGCAATTTAGCAAGTAATTACTGCCTTCGGAGCTTTCAAGTTCAGAATTTCACAAAAATAATATACAGATTGAATATCATTAGGTTATATACAGATATATATCAACAACGTGTACCTATAAACAACACGGTGTACATGTATTTCTGGTTAGACGTCGTTACAATTCGTGACAATTTAGTGACAAAGTAATCTTGAATCATTGTCACCATTTTTGAGTAATCATCTGGCTCTCTTTCTTAGGTTTGCCTCTTCTGCACTTTTGTTTCGTCTGGCCCGACCTATGAATGAAGTGATAAACAACGAAGATTGGTACTGAAAATCCTGAGCCATAACTGAACAATGAGCGAGGTATACTACGTTCATATTGACTCTAACCTGTCTCCTTTTCTCTCCATTCCTTGTCTCATTCCTTGTCTCATTCCTTGTCTCATTCCTTGTCTCATTCCTTGTCTCCATTCCTGATCTCTTGCTCCGCTTCTTGCCTTCTTGCCTTCTCTCGTATTCCCTCCTATCTTGTTTTCTTATCCTCAGCCTTTTCTTCTTCAGTTCTTACATCTTCAGTAAACGCTGCGACAACATAACCAATCAAGACTACATTAGCAACCAAGGCAGCAAGTCCACCACTCAATATGGCATTGTTGTTGAATAGGTATTGACATACAAAGAAAGTGATGATTGGGAAGGTAATCATACCCCCGGTGAAAAACACCAATTTTCTAACAACAGAACTGGAGGTTAGTATGAGATCTGAATCCTGAGCGAAATGAGGGTTTCATCGACTTCTAATAGATCATTAGAAAGGTTTCAGCGGCTTCCAATAAATCATTACTTGTTAGGTTAACTGATTCATTGCTAGTTGATTCCTAAGCACTCGCTATGCTTAGGGTCGGAATAGCTCTCGCCCTCTGGTTTACATACCTTGGAATATCGGCAGCCATGTTTAATTCTTGTGAACTAGATGTATCAAATGTGAGTTTGATATGGGCGTTTTTGATAGTACTGCAGGCAGTTATGAGCGTAGAAAAGAGACTTCGCAGCCATAGTGATGGAAGGACAGCGAGTCCGCCGGTTCCTCAACCTGAGCATACTTAACGAGAGATATTTGGAGGACTAGCGAAGGGATCTGGTGAAGGGATCTTTTATTCTTTGCATTTTGTTGTATAGTTTTCTCTGGCTTTTTATATGAATTTCTCATTATGTTACACATTTTTTCTATTTAGAACGTTTTTAATTCTTACACTCTGGCCACAAACAATCTCACTATCAGCTAAAACATAGTGTGAAATGAGTGTCCAATAATCTTTTGGGAATTGGTTATTTTCGTTTCTCTTTTGGAATTCTTTCTAGGCTTTGTTCTGGACTTTCTCCGGTACATATTGCTCTCTAGCCATACTAAAAGTAGCTAGTAGGAATTTGTATTGTTTCTCCGGTTTCCTAGTCAAAGTATTACCAATTGTCTTCCACGAATTCCCCTTTCACACCTTCTTTCTCCTTTCCCTCTCAATTGATTCCTCCTCTGTCCTTTCCTTTAATCTCCATCTATTTGCATCAATTTCTGGGATCTCCTTATATTGATTCCTGCATATATCCTCTCCTTGGTGAACAAAAATTGAGTTATCGCCAATTAATTAACTATTGCACCTTCTAATCACGAACAATGAGGCTCTCTATTGGTGTTATATCATTATTTCTCGCCGGCAAGGCTTTAGGATTTACAGACACCGCTTCTTTCTTTTCTTCGCAGGATTTGGATGGTGATTTCGATTACATAACGGAAGCCAGTGTGTTATCACAATCTGTCAAGGAGTTATCCGATAGAGTTTGCAGAAACAAGCAAAAGTTGACGATCTACAGAATGAATGGCTTGAAGGAGCTTCCAGTCCAAGATCTCGGTGTATTTGTTAAACACGTTCATTACGCTTCTGCCAATGAATTGGACTTTACTTTGGGCGAATCTTGTGAACATGACGTCCAATACTTGAAATACGGTGAGGTGGAAAGTGCTGACAAAGCCATCACCATTGTAGATGTTGAACAAGAATCTGTTCCAGTTGAAGATTTGTTGTCAGGTGCTGGCCATATTATTATCCAAGGTAAGCCAAGTTTCCGTGCTAACAAGATTGAAGGGTTCAAGAATTATATTGAAGATCAGGTCTATGAAAACTTGAATATCGAGTTGGAAGTGGACTCAAGCAAAAGATCAACCAATGAAGAATCAGATGATGAAGAAGAATTCGAGAAGTTGTTGGAAGAGGTCAAAAATGATATGAAGGACGCTGAATCTTATATAACTAAGGAAGGCAACAACGGTATGGTTAGTGCCTTGGCATCTCCTAAAGCTTCTGACGGTCCAAGTACAGATGCTCCAAAGGTTCACGTCCAGTCCAATCTTTTCACGAACTACCAGTTTTTCACTACCGGACTCTGGTCTTGTATTATTGTGTCGTTCGTTTTGTTTTTCATCTTGTACACCGCCTTGGGATGGATGACTTCGATCGAAATCACTTACCTGTCATTTGAGAAGCAAGTAGATTATGAAAAGAAGACTGAGTAGTTGTCTTAGACTGAATAGTTATCCAACTTTCTTCTTTCTTCCTAATAAATATTGTCAGTACTTTCATATAAAATTACTAGTGATATATACATGTAAGTTAGAGTAAGTGTAGTTTGTGCCATGAGTTAATTAGTCACTTAGAAGAACCTGAGAATAGCAAAGAAGACTATTTAATAAATAACTAGGTACCAGTAATATATTACTGATAAACAAATACAAAAGAGAACTAGCAAATACTAATCGAAGCGAAGTATTTGTGAAGTGGAGTCTTGATTAGTGAATTATGAATTGTAAGACTTTCTAGTAAGTTACAAATACCGACCCAGCGATTAAACATCATTAAATTAGACTTGTTGATGATATTATGGATAATATTATGTACTTTCCGTTCCATCGACTAATACACGTATGGGATGATTTTGTAAGGAACTTTGGTTTCATATTCTTTCCATTGTTCGCCGTATTTGTCTCTGCACTTTGCTTCATCTCTGGTTTGTCTGTGCACCAACAAGGTTCCGAAATAGACCACGTAGAAGTATGTAAGTGGTGTTTGGAAGCCAGTAGGTAAGCACCAAGACCAGCCGATAAACCAATCTCCAAGATAATTGATATGTTGTGACATTCCCCACCATCCGTCACACAACAATTTGGATCCAGTCTTGGTTGGAATACTCTTTAAGTTCAAATGGTCAAGTTTGCCATTTCTAAAGTCAGATTTTTGTTGATTGGATGCCCTGAAAATGTAGAATCCAACTGCCTGGAGGGCAAGAATACCTGCAACCTTGGCATAACCTAAATCCAAAGTGTTTTCGGGTAAAGCCAAATAACGACTTTGAAGGGTGTACGCCCATGGAACCCAGGCCAAATCTCCAAAACTCAACATGAATCCAAAACCGTCGGTAGTTATGTCAACCATGGTTAAACATCCCAGTTCGTTCAAAACACCATCGAAAATGTAAAATGCCTGGAGCACGTTGACCAAAATGATAGAATCGGTGACTCTACCAAGCTCGTGGTACTGAGCGTGCATGCACGACAAGTTAATAAGAAACCATAACAACATGCCCGGTCTCAATTCACAGAACAATTTGATATCCCAAGTACCGATTCTAGGATTCAATTCTCTTCCAATAAACCAATCATAGATGAAATTTCCACTAGTACCATTTACAGACAATATTCTTTCTTGGGTACCCACACCGTTTGGTTTTCTCAAAGGAGCAAACGAGTACAAGTATACAAACACAGCCAAAAGGAAGGAAAATATGATGGTAGTCAAAGTCAATTGCAATTGATGGGTATAGATGAAGTGTAATTCAGGTAAGTAGTAATTATCGGACTTGAAGATTCTAGCCGATAACAACGCAATCAACAACGAAGACATAAATTTGCCATTGATCTTGTAGTCCAATTGCGTGCCATCTCTCAAAGTGACACCCTTCAAATGTTTACCAGGTAACTCGTAATCCAAAAGCACCAAGCCAAAGAACCACGCCAGGTAAGCGGCCCAAGTATGTTTGTCAAAGGCAAGACGCAACCATTCTTCGGTGGTTGCAGGGATTTGAGAACGAATGGCATCGAAGTCAAGATTCACTCCTTGGAGAGAATAGTTTTTGTTGACGATTAAACCGAAAAAGAAGAGTAGAACAGGCAATCCAAAGGTGATTCCGAGAGCACCAGGAACTCCGGAGAATTCTCTATGTTTAGTTGTTGGGTTTAGTGGTGACATTTTAGCTCAAGCGATCAATGGTTTTGTTAATAGCTCAAGGATCTGTAACTCAAGAAGGCAATGGTGGCGGAATTAAGGATCTATAAGATTGCTTTGACTTTATAGTATTTACAACTTAGCAATTGATTTCGAAACCGCAACAAACCGTATCATTCATCGAACGAACGTTCTAAACGAACAAACGTTCTAAACGATCGTTCTCATCATGTGTCGCACAATTTACGACTATATTTGATAAGACGCGACAGGTGTGGTGTGTCGCGACAACTACGTAGTTAGTACTATAATTATCACAACACTGGGATTACATAAGGCGATCCTCTAATCAACACCACCGTGCTACAAATAGTGAATAGGGTTGCTGTCGACGACGTGGTGGGGATTAGTGGGGGTTAGTGGGGGTTAGTGGTGATTTAGTGTGTGATTTAGTGTGTGATTTAGTGTGTGATTTAGTGTGTGATTTAGAGGTAATTTAGAGAATAATTTAAAGGAATTTAGAGAATAATTTAGAGGAATTTAGAGGTAATTGAAAGGATAATTTAGAGGAATTTACAGGTATTTAGAGGAGGTTTAGAGGATAATTTAATGAGCATTTCACCGACTTCGTTTCGCATACCGCTCTTTCAAACATCATCTGCCAACTACCGCAAACTCACTAATCAGGGACCAATTCAGAAATGCAACCTCTCAGAAATCAAAGAATCTTATTTGGATAACTACCGTAGATAACGTCACTTGGCATACCTACGGCGAGTTGCCAAGGGGATACCGGTTGACTTATGGTCCTAGAAATCAGACATAATTTTAGGGTATCATCAAGGAAATGATGGCTACATGATAGCCACCAACTGTCAGACGTACTCAACTTTTCTGGTATTCAGAATGTAGTTCAGTGATATTAGAAGTAATGTAGTGATACTAGAAGTAATGTAGTGATATTAGAAGTAATGTAGTGATATTAGATGTAATGCAGGATCTCCTCTCAGATTGTAGAAAAAGATCCAAGTATTAATTGGTAGATACAATTGTAGGTGCTGAGAAGATCACCGTTTCTAACTTCGAATTACATTTCCACTCAAAACTGGCAACAAATTGGATGCAGAGAAAGATTTTTAATGCACTACAACTTCTGGTGCAGATACTTGCGTTGTTTAGTAGTCTTCGTTGCAACTGGATGAAAGTTCTATTTTCATTTCCTCCTGTTCACTAATACACCATTCCCTCTACTGCAATCCCATACTACATCTTCTTCACAAATCTCGACTACTGACGAGATTTCCACCCCCACCGTATCTCGCCAGCGCAAAATTCATGGCACAAAAACTAACGTTTTTAAGCCTATTATTACAACAATGGAAAATGCTGGTGAAATGCGCTTTGATCGGAAATTACGGATAGGAGATCCTATGGATAGGGGATTTTATGATTCTGATGGAGGGACCAATATTGAATGATCCTGGTAACCAGCAAAGAACACCAAGAAGTATATATCGAAAGTTAAGTTCACATTACTAACCTACCTATAATTAGCAATTGGCTACCACTAGAAATTTTATCTCTCCATCTATTTCAGATTGCTATGTCACCACATTATATCTTTTCTTTGCATCACAAAAAGTTTGTTTGTGATAAGAATTGCCTAAAACGGGTAAATTACATGCGTAAATATTACACGCGTTTATTTTTTGTACACAAGAATCAAGAAATGTTGAACCAAGGGCCCTGTCAAAATTGAGTGGTTGAGGGCTTGAACGAAGTGGCTTTCGCCCGTGTATGGCTCCGGGTCTGAAGAGGGGTTTGACCAATTGGAAGGTGCAATTTCTTTATTTCACGTTGTAGAGTCGATTGTTGTAGAGTACTTCGTCCAATGGTCGTTATGAATGGCCGCGAACTGAATCAAAACTATTAGAATACCGGATAACCCCAGATATCTCCTCCAATATCTATCATGATCCACAAACGCCCTCATTTATATCTATATAATATTCTATTTCGTTGCTTTTTAGTAGAGGTGACATAGTTATATTTACTTTCTCATCCCGGTAACCTGTAATCTCCGTAGCTAAATTTCAAATTAGCTACTGTTGTAGTAGTGTCAACTTTACCCTCTACGTTATCGTGAAACATCCACAAGATTAAAATAGATCTGTTTCTCATCTGAATCTCCTCGTTTACATTAATAGATCAGGAATACCTCTTTATCAGAGCATCGTTTCCAGGTTATCAACCAATTCTCATCGAAATTTGAGTTCCGACCTCCACAAAAGTGAAAAATCTCGTACTCATACTTAAAAAAAAGTTTACCTATTTTTTTGAATTTCTTCTAGGTGATAACATCAAACCCTTAGATATCATAAACGAATTGAACCTAGTGCTCATTCATTCTCTAGTTAAGGTAGTTGTTCTCGAAGTCGAAGAACTTCCACCGTCATACCATCAAAACTGGTTCTTTTGAATTTTTTACAATCGTCGTCAAAGATTGCTCCACTTTACTCCAATCGAGTATTGATTTGGTGTATTCAGTTAGTATCCATCAAGTGTTGGGTATTTCTATAATATTGGTGAACAATTTGGTGTTTGGGTACTTCTAGTTACTTCTTACTCTTTATTTCATGAAATTAGAGTCTTTAACCTTGGATACTCTTCCCACTCCATCGTATCCTGTAAACAGTCCTCGCTATCAAATCATGTCTGACCCATATAGCTATAATGGACAACAAGGGATTACGTCATTTAGGAATCAGTCTTCAACCACGTTGCCCATGGTAGGGAATGATCCTCCAATGAAGAAAAAGAGAGGCAGACCTCCGAACCCTGCTTCCTTGACGTCAAAGATTTCTTCCACCATGAATATCAGTGTCAATACTTCTCCCTTGGATACTAGTCCGTCGGCAGCAAGCTATTCCCAGCAAATTTTGAAAAGGGGTGCTCCTGATTTCGTCAAGCCCGTCATGAGAGTGTCGCCGAGCCCACATTACAAGAAGCAAAGAAAGAACTCCAGTACGAGCGGCACTCCAACTTTGAGAAGATCAAAGTCGTCTTCGGCATCGGCCCCGACTCCTTTGCATAATGTTGACATGACTCCAAAATCCCTCAACGGGACTACATATTCTCCCTACCAAATCAACTCAAAGGCTCTTGAAAATATTTCCATGATTACTCAGTCCACCGGTGTCAATGCTACTCCTCAGTATATGAACCTCCAACCAAACAACACTCTTACATTTTACAATACTCCCCCCTCGTCTTCGATGAAGGCACAGTTCCCTAACTTTCTCAATACTCCTCGTTTTGACTCAAATGACAAAGTGGACACTTCTTCTTTTCCTACTCCCACTACAGCAGACTATCAAGGAAAGCTGATGAACGCTAACATGAGATTGCAAAGATTGCCCATTATGAAATTGGATAATGGCCAGACAACTACGGAAGGATCTCCAAATAGCCAAAACCTCTTGCCTGCCGTCGCTATTCAACAAAGTAAGGCAAAGAAATCTGTTAAAAAGATTTCAAGAAAGTCTCCTAGAAATTCTCCGAACTTGGGTCCAGGAAAGGAGCTCAAATTGAGTCATCCTACCAACTTTAACGCAAAACAGAACAACGATTTCCTGTTGAAGTTGTTGATTGATTCTCTGGGTAAAGCTGTGTTGTCTAGTGATTTTTTCAATTCCAATCCGAAGGATTGTGGGACGCCGGATATTCCTTGCTTTTTGAATGATGCCAGAGACTCGTTGCCTAAACCTAAGAGTAGAAAGTCAAGCCCACCATTGACTTCCAAAGCTAAAAGGTCGAAATCTCCACCAAAAGAAACCCCCAAACCTAAATTGGCACATTCACATTCCGTCATTGGAATCGAGAGCCAGTATCTCCAAAAACACTACCAACAGCAATCGATATTGTCTCCTCCCGCTTCTCTGGGTAGTGGACAAAATCCGCAAGCTGTTACTGGTCCTAATTTGTTGAGAAGACACAATTCGGACTTCACCGGTGTTTCTGCTTCGAGCATTCTCACTCAGAACCCTACCTTGACTTCGATCAATGAAAATTGGAATTTTGGTTCTCACCAGACAACTCCTAGCTCGACTGGACTCCAGCTTCCGCTGACCCCTAAGGCCAAAGAAAACTATTTGTACTGCTCAACAGGACTAACCCCCGGTGGCAACATGGGGTTCAACTTAACTCCACAACTCAATTCGATGATGTACGCGGTGATGAACATAAACTCACCCCAATTAAAAAAAGGCGTCAGCAACCAACCGTTCATCATGAATCAGGAATTCTTTGTAAACGACACTCAACCGGAAACTTTTGCACAAGGACAAAACCAAATGCAAGATGGCCAAAACCATACGTTTCATTTTGACCAACTGTCGCAGGAGTTAGCAGCGCAACACGAAACCATCTATATGAATGATTTAATGACTTTGGGAATCAATTCTCCTAATAAAATTAGCATCTCCAAGCCTCCTACCGACCATAACTTTCTGTCTACATCAGGATCTGCCGAAGATTCTGGTGATGCTAGATTGGCGTTAAAGAAAATCATCCACATCAAACGGAAATAATATATTCCTTTACCATGTCCTCGATCCTCTGAGTGACTGTAATTTATTCAACTTTTGACGTTTTAGACATTTCCTTCCGATAACATTTGAGGCTTTCCAGATTATCACTCCTTTCACCGCTTTAGACTTCCAATTCTTTTTCAACTGTTATTTTTATTCACTTCACTTCACCTATTGATTTTTTTCACTTCGTAATTACCAAGCATGTTATATAATAAACAGAGTTTAACAAAGAGTACTAAGATACACCAATTAGTCGTAGAACTTAAATCTTACCAGTATACTTGACTCATATGCCAGTACAGATATTTTTTTGGGTGCAAAAAGTATCTTTGGCAAAATTTCCAGTAACTTGAAATACGTCAATTGTCGAGCTTTGAAGTCTATGGCCACATCTACTTTCTTCCATTCCACATCCTCCTCCAATATAATATATTTGTGATGAGATGTCTATATGTGTACTTTTCATACCATTAACAGTATATTTCAGCACTCTTTTGGAACCCTAATTTTTCGCTTCTAAAAGTCGTGCGTACGCAAAAGTGAAAAATTTTCCGTCCATCACCAGGATTTAAAACAAAAAAAATTGTTCCTCAAGTGATTCATACTTTCTTCTTCAGCTGTTAATAACAAGACAAATACAAAGATGTCTCACAGAAAATTCGAAGCCCCACGTCATGGTTCTTTAGGTTTCTTACCAAGAAAGAGAGCCTCAAAGCAACAAGGTAGAGTTAAGGCCTTCCCAAAGGATGTTAAGTCTAAGCCAGTTGCTTTAACTGCTTTCTTAGGTTACAAGGCTGGTATGACCACCACCGTCAGAGACTTGGACCGTCCAGGTTCCAAGATGCACAAGCGTGAAATTGTCGAAGCCGCCACTGTTGTTGACACTCCACCATTAGTTGTTGTTGGTGTTGTTGGTTACGTCGAAACCCCAAGAGGTTTAAGATCTTTGACCACTGTTTGGGCCGAACACTTGTCCGAAGAAGTTAGAAGAAGATTCTACAAGAACTGGTACAAGTCCAAGAAGAAGGCTTTCACCAAGTACTCTACCAAGTACGCTCAAGATGGTGCTCAAGTTGAAAGAGAATTAGCCAGAATTAAGAAGTACGCTTCCGTCGTCAGAGTCTTGGTTCACACTCAAGTCAAGAAGACCCCATTGTCCCAAAAGAAGGCTCACTTAGCTGAAATTCAAATCAACGGTGGTTCCGTCTCCGACAAGGTCGAATGGGCCAGAGAACACTTTGAAAAGACTGTCTCTGTTGACTCTGTTTTCGAACAAAACGAAATGATCGATGTTGTTGCCGTTACCAAGGGTCACGGTTTCGAAGGTGTAACCCACAGATGGGGTACCAAGAAGTTGCCAAGAAAGACCCACAGAGGTTTAAGAAAGGTTGCTTGTATTGGTGCTTGGCATCCAGCTAACGTTAACTGGACTGTTGCCAGAGCCGGTCAAAACGGTTACCACCACAGAACCTCTATTAACCACAAGGTTTACAGAGTCGGTACTGCTGGTGATGAATCCAGTGGTGCCACTGAATTCGACAGAACCAAGAAGACCATTAACCCATTGGGTGGTTTCGTCAGATACGGTCTCGTTAACAACGATTTCGTCTTGTTGAAGGGTTCTATCCCAGGTGTTAGAAAGAGAGTTGTCACCTTGAGAAAGTCCTTGTACGTCGACACTTCCAGAAGAGCCGTCGAACAAGTTAACTTGAAATGGATTGACACCGCCTCTAAATTCGGTAAGGGTAGATTCCAAACCCCAGCCGAAAAGGCCGCTTTCATGGGTACCCTCAAGAAGGACTTGCAATAAATTATTTAGTCTTACTAAATTTTTTGTTTTGAGTTAGGACAAGTAGTTTTTATGCCATTTACATAGTATTGATACATCTTTTCCTATAATTTGTCTGTAGTGAAGTAGGTGTCGGAATAGTAAAAGTTTAAGCTGAGATAATAGTTTTCTCTTAGACTGTAGTACGACGTCCCTCCACCATAAGAAATTGATATGGTCATGTACCATTTGGTTGATTTCATATGGATTGGTAGAGTCCACCATTCAAAAGCCTGACCAGCAGACCAAACTGTATTCAAGGTTTTTTACTGACAGGACACCTCATCCCTGGGTACATTTTCTCCATCCATCAGAATATAGTAGGTTACATAAAGTAGCTATGTCTAATTTTAACAGCGCATCGTCGTATATAGAATTGGGTGCTTTATTTGTTCAGATGCTTCTTTTCTCGATATCTGTTTTATATCTGACTTAAATGTATATCCAGTGGCTCCCTCTGACCTTTCTAGTACGGTTGCAAGAATAAGTCAATATATTAATAAAACATTTTATGGAAAATCTTTTTATTATATGTAGAAATTTTTGTATTTCATGGGAATTAGCGTAATTGTGGTACTATTAGGTATTTATTGATCTATTCACTTTCTACTAGTAGTTTCTTCCTCTATAGTTGAACAGGTCTAGCAGTTTTGTTATATCAGAAGACCTCTAGATGTTTGGCTGTAAATCGCAGAGTTTTTCACGTGACTATATTTTCATTTTGTGCAGTGAAAAATTGGAACCTCATCTCACGAAAGACAAGGTACCAACACTCTTTGGAAAGTTAAAGGCATTAGAAACTAATAGTTAAAAATGTCAGCCAGCAGACAGAGAGTAACCCAAGTAAGGAACCCAACGTTACCTTCCCAAACCACTCCGGAACAAAGATACTGGAAAGGATACACCAGTCCACAACTCATCAAAGAAAACCATCCTATAAATCATATTCATTTCAACCCTGTGTCACCAAATGATTTTGCAATTACATCATCCACCAGAATTCAGGTATTCTCGTCAAAGACTAGACAAGTTGTGAAGACTTTCTCTAGATTCAAAGATATTGTATATTCTGGTGAGTTCAGATACGATGGTAAGTTGTTAGTTGCGTCGGATGCTACTGGTTTAGTTTCAATTTATGATAGTTACCAACCTAGAAACTTGCTTGTGAGCTTGAATCCCTCTACTCATCCTACACACGTTGCAAAATTCCATTCTACAATTGGTAACCAGTTAATTACAGGATCAGACGACAGAATTGTCAGATTATATGATATTTCACAAACCACCAAAGGTCCTATTTTAGAGTTCAACGATTCGTACCATGGAGATTATATCAGAAGTGCCAGTTTTATTCCTGGCAATCCCAACTTAGTTGCTACTGGTTGTTACGATGGTGTTGTTAGAATATTCGACAGCAGACTCTCGTCGGCCAACAACCAACAATTAATTGCCCAATTCAACCAGCAAAATCCTGTTGAGGACGTACTTGCTATATCTCCAACCACATTGGTAAGTGCTGGAGGTCCACAGGTTAAAATATGGGATTTATCGAGAGGCTCTCAAATCCATGAATTGAATAATTTTACAAAGACTGCAACTTCCTTACATGATACTGGTGACAGAGGTTTATTGGTGGGTTCCTTGGATGGACATGTCAAGATCTTTGACTATACTACTTCAAACTGGGATGTCAAGTTTGGCTGGAAGTTTGGTAGCGGTGGTGTATTGGCATGTGCCGTTTCTCCAGGTGCAAACAACCATAAACATTTCGTGACAGGTTTAACCTCTGGTTTAATATCCATACGTACGAGAAAGACAGAACCAAAAGTACCACAAGGTATCAAAGAAGAAAAATCAAGTGCATACAGTAGAATGATGAGAGGTAGGGACTATACTGGTGAAGAAGAACACCGTATAATCCAAACAAGTACCGTTCAACAAAAGAAGTTGAAACAATTTGAAAAGCATTTGAACGCCTTTAGATGGTCAGAAGCTTTGGATAGTGCATTCACCACTGGATTACCAAAGGAACACACAATTACTGTCTTGAATGAATTGAAAAAGAGAGGTAAGATCAGAATCTCGTTATATGGCAGAGATGAAATATCTTTATTACCAATCCTTCAATGGTTCACCAAAAACTTGGAAGATACAAGATCCATCAATTTGATTTGTGATTATGTTGCTGTCATTTTGGAAATGTATGGCTCATTGATGGACAAGAGCATTGTCTTGGAAGAATGCTTTTCCAACTTGTTGAAGAAAATCAATCTCGAAGTCAAGAAATGTAAGGAGGCTAATGAGATCGGTGGTATGTTAGAATTATTAACTGTTTAGTCATTTGCATCACAAAATAAAATAATAGACTGTATTCGTGTAAGAGAAGTAAGTGTCCAATCAAGGTACTCAATTGTAGCAATTAGTTTGTTAAGTCAGAGAATTCCTTTAATAATGCATCACTTATTATTAATGTCTGTGTGTTCACCACTTTCTTTTCTTCTTTTTCTTCTTCATGTCTTTCTTTCTTTCCTCCTTCTCCTCTACGGCTTTTCTACATCCGTCTGAACAAAACCATTTTTGTTTGCCCGTTGCAAACTTGAGTGCCTCTACCCTGTTCAATAAACCAACGCATTTATAATGAAACCAATCTCCATTGGGACATGAATCTTCATTATCGCAACCAATCATATCTCCAAAAGAAGGCTGTTTGCAAAAACAGTACTTGTTTGTATCCTCCACCACAGGAATGATTTCCTCTTCTACAAACTTGGGTTGGACATTTACACCTTTCTTTAAGGGGAGCTTAGATACTTTTGGAACCTTCTTGGGATTCAATATCACTTTATTAGAAGAACTCTTCTTGGATAACTTTGATTTTTGCATGTGGGGGACTTTCAATACTAATTTAAGCCCAGTGGATTTCGGTTTCACCTTCAACTCTTTCTGTTCTTGAATTGCTTCAAGTTGTGATGTGAGAGGATTTTTATGGTAATGTTCTCGAAGCTTCTTTTCGAGCTCTTCTTTCTCTCGACTGTCGTCGTTTGCATTACTTATTTTCGATTCCACCACTTGTTGAAGCTGTGATAGTTCTTCATGAAGACATAGTTTATGTGTTATGAGTTGGTTATTCAAAGCACGAGACTCTTGTATGGATTCTGCAGTATAACGTTTGATTTTTGTTCGTATTTTAACCAAGTTATTGATCGCTTCTTTGTGTTCTTCCACTTCCTTTGGCGGATTACTTGATAAGTTCCTTAAGATCAAATCTAGATCCTTCTTTTCTTTACTTATGCGGATGTTACATGACTGTATGAACCAAAGAGATCGTATGACATCACAGGGTAGATGATCTACTGTGGATATGAATGAGTTATTAACAGACGTGGTAGTCAACTGTATGGTGGTCATGGATGAAGATGTTGGTTTGTAAACAAATAAGTCCTGGATCAATTTTGGCCTGCAGTTAAAAAATGCGGCATGGATGTGATAGAGAGTTTGAAAGAGAAGTAAAAAGAGAGGTAGAAAGAGAGGTATAAAGACACGAATATTTGTGTTATTTTCATAGATTCATAGGAGAGTGTTCTACTTATTGAAAAGACTATTAATTTTCAGTCGAATTGAATTCAAACTGATTTTCTACAGGTACTTTTTTTCTTAATATATTTCTAGAATAATAATCAAATTGTTAAAAAATACTTCGTAAATTTCTATGGAAAATAATTCAATTCTATAAAAGTTAAGAACTGTAGCTAGTGTAAATACATATATTGAATAGTGACTGTTTCATCTGATTTATGCATATTTCATCTGATTAAATTATACTGGGTGAATTACTGGGAATAAAGTCATGACCTTTTTGAGAGAATTATATCCAATTCACAAATTAACACTGATATCGTATATACAACGTAGCCTTCAATATCCAGAACATAACAGCCATGATATGAATACTGTATATCTACATAGATGTTGGTACACTCTCGACACGTAAGTAAAATCTCTAAATTTGACTAAATAAATATATAAAAGTGGCTGCGAAATCTATTTCTATACCTAAAGAGAATATCTAAAACCCGGGTTTTCAAAATCAGTAAAGCCCTTGAAACCATCAATAATGGCTCTTTGCTTCATTTCCTCAGTCATTTCACCTTGTATTTTTTCCTTGTTCTTGTTTCTCCAGGATAACAAGAATCTGTAAGCAATAATGATGGCCATTATACCAGAATAGGACGAGAGCAACCCAATAACACCACTGTAGTATCTTGGTGCTTGATATGCGTAGAAAATGTTAGCTCCAATAATGTTACCAGAGGCGTACAACATAAACCATAAACCGGAACTGACCGTCTTCTTAGTAGCACCAGAAACGTTTGCATTCAATAAAACCCATGACATAATGACGGGACCACCAACGATGAATTGAACAAATGTACAACCAACCAAACCCCATTTGTTTTCCAATGGAATAAGATGAAGCCCAACGATACCACCTAACGGAGGAATACAAAAACCAAAGAGAACGTAACATCTAGTATTCTTGACAAAGAATGCGATCGCACCACCAGTAATTACAACAACCAATTCGATAGCACCGGCAGGTAATTGCAAGGCAGTGGCTTGAATACCAGTGAAGCCAAAACCTTTGATAATTGCAGACTGGAAGTTGGAAGTACCACCATTAATAACACCACAACCAAGACCAATGAGGGCCAACATCCACACGCCAATATCGGACAAAGCTTCAATGGCTTGGTATTTCTTGAAAGATTTGTCCTTAATACCCATATTGTTGGAAGCGACTTCCTTAATAAGAATGGCCTTTTCTTCTTCTGTAAGGAACTTTGCCTTATCTGGAGAATCAGGACACAACCAAATGAATACAATCGACCACGCAAAGTTGAGCAAACCAATCACCATAAAAATGAGTTTCCATGGCTTAATGCTAGATTCAGTAGCGTGACCCAAAGCAAACCCTAATAAGGCCCCGAGCATAGTTGCAACACCGTTGAATGAAAGGAAAATACACATACGAATAGGTTGGTCTTCAATCTTATAGAATAATCCATTGATGATCATACACGCAGGACTGATGGATGCTTCAAAGCATCCTAACAAGAATCTGATCACAAGCGCACCAGCATAGTTCTGAAGACCAACATGTGCAACAAGGAGAATGGCCCAGGTGACTAAAAGTTAGTAGTGTTATAACAACAGAGCCAAAGGCTGAAAAGTTTCAAGAGACAGGGCTCCAAATTATACGTACATAATAAAAATCCGACATATTTTCCGACAGGTACTCTTTGAATAATAAAGTTCCCAGGCATGGCCCAGAACAAGTAACCAAAGTTGAAAATGGCAGCAACCCACGCATAACGTTGGCCCACCAAACCCAAATCTTCTTTGAGAGAGTATGCCGAAGCATAGTTCAAAGATAACTTATCCAAGAACTGCATAGTGTAGGTGATACACAACAACGGCACAATACGCCAATCCACCTTTCTTCTAATTTTCTTGAAGATTTCTTTCTCTTCTTCTTCCGCAATCTGTTGAGCCTTCTCATACAATTCCAACCCAATTACATCGTGGCCAACCTCCTCTATAGTTGACTTGACGTTGAAAATGGGTTCTTTAGGAAGCTTTGCGCTGAAAGAGCTCGCAGATGACTGCACTTCTGTAGTAGATTGTTCTTTTTCGTTCATTATAATAAGTCTAAGGTTATCTGTGATTGAAGGATAATGATATGGGAGAATTATCGCTCTTTATACTCACAAGTTCTAGGATAGATAGTAGCCGTATCGAGATTATGCATGAGATCGCCAAGAAGTGTTGCGCGATCCGGTCCGGAATTTATGATAAGACAGCGGAAATAGTTCAACGGCTCCGTAATGGCCCAATAGGATAATTCGCGATGTGATGCTTACTAAAACTTTGGATTTAAGAGAGGGTGTTTATTTGTACCCGAAGATTAGCATATCTTCAATGAAATCTACCCGTTGTAGCGAAACTCTTGAAGGGTCTAGTATAGAACCAACCTTAATTTTCCCGCTTGTAAATTCCGCTAAATGAGTACTAGTAATTTCGACGTGTGCACGCAAATGGTTATGCCCATTGACCTCGACCAGTGCGGTATTTGAGCCAATGGACTGAACCACTAATTTGAAGGAGATTTCGCTTGCGGCTGTCCCTTCCCGAACCATATCTAAGTACTCTTTAAAAAATAGACCCTCCCAGAATTTTAAGGATCCTCTCTGGATACGATTCCTGGTCACTTCCATATTTTGTAGGTGATGTCCGAGAAATTGTAGCTTATCTTTGCCGATAGAAGTGGCCTGAGAATTGCCAAATTTGCTCAACATATGCTCTTCAAACTTCCAGTGGTTGATTGCATCCACGTACCGCCTCAATGGTGATGTTACGTTGGTATATACATCCACACCTAAAGATTCATGTTTGAGTGGTACCGTTTGGTATTTTGCAGCTGATAAGAATCCAATAACGTTTTTGAGCTCTTCGTTGAAAGTGTCTGCAGTGGACGAATTAAATTTCTGCATCAATTCGTTGATGTGCAGCTTTATTTTTGGGTGCAAATTCATATTCTGGTTTCTGTATAATATTTCGATCCCGTTATCTCTCGCATAACGGGCACTTGAATAGTTTGCAAATATCATGCATGAAGAGACAAGTAATTGGGACTTCGAGGTGATTTGATCCTGGCTGGGGAATATCGTGATCTTGGTCCTGGAATTCTTGGGAACCAATTCTAGACGATTTTCAGTGACTGTTAATGGGGTTGTGTCTTCTGTTTCGCAGACCACAATCTTGGATTTTTGTCCTTGTAATGTTAAACCTTTTCCCAAGGTAATCCTTATGTCATCTAAAATCGTCGAGATATTGTATAATTTGAACAAGTTGGTGAAATGTGTATCGCTTTTGCTATTGCGGAAATCCTCTACCGCTTTTTCGTCGTTCAAGATCTTATCAACAGCGTCATACGTAAATTTCGGGGGAAAACAATTTGCGGTGCATGGTTTGATTTGGATACTGGAATTAATCTGTTCAATAATTGACTCAAGAAAATATTTTTGGGGCCTGAAATCATTATTTTCTAATCTTTTATTGATGTAGGCATCGATTTCCGTTTTGTTCAATTTATACAGAACAGCAAATGTTCTTGTTTCCTTTTTATCAATACCTAAACCTGAAAGTTTGGCAATTATCAGGGGAAACATCATGGTGGGTCCCTCTGGCAAATATGTAGTGCTGGATCTGTTCAACGCTATCGAACCTATTATTGAGTCGGGCTTTAAAAATGATGTTGGATTCGCGACATGAACCGTCAACGTGTAATGGTTATCCCCTTCTTGAATCGAAATCCCGTCGTCGATTTCATGAGCATCCTCGGAATCTATGCAATATACTGGGACATTCCCAAAATCCTCTCTAATATTCTCCAAAGGATCCTTGTCATTGAAATCATCAAATGTTGGTTGTCCTTGGGTATCATCAGTTTCATTGAACTTCTTTAAGGACGGTAATGTTTCACCAATATCCTTCTTGAGTTCTTGGATCCTTTCTGTACCCTGTGAATCAATATACGAGTAATACTCTTCACTCAAATCTGACATCACATTAATACCTTTGTTAGGTAATCCTAGTGACAGAGACCACCCATACGGATTATCAATCGTATTGTTGGATGTCTCAGAAAATTGAAGGTTCTTCACGATATCATACGCCCTTGCCTTCGAATAATCATAGGCATAAAGGTTTGGTGATTCTTTGCTCTTCAAGCATTTATCGATTAATCTGATGATAGAAACTAACAAAGTCTCCATGGCTAAATCGCTCGTGAAGTTTCCAACAATATAGTCCTTCAACAATTGTATAGTATCATCGTAGAACAAGGGTTTCGCAATAGAAGAGTCACCATGGACTTTTGAACTATAGTAGTCGGCAAATAATTGGGAACCATTTTCAGTTTTCAAATACTTCACCACTCTGTTCACCAAATCTAACCGTTCAATTGGTAAAATTGTTGCACTGATAGGTGGGAACAATGAGTTGGTTTTATCAAGGTTCCATAGTCTAGCTTGTTTTCTTAGCGAGATGTTCAACGCCAAAAATGTAGATATGGAGTGTGCTTCGTTTTCAAATTCAAATGGTAGCGTGAGTGTTTTGCCCAAGTGTGATTCCTGGTGAATATTGGGAATTTTTATATTTGTGAAATCCGTATGTTTCAAATGATACAAGATCTCGAAGATGGAGATTGTTCTGGGAGAATTGATCAAATCTCCATTATGGTCGTATTGAAGAAGACGATGTAAAATCTCTAACTTTGAGTTGATGTTTGGAAGTTCGCTGAATGCTTGGATCGATAATCTGGTAAGCGACTTTGAATAATATGCTCTAGCTGCAACAGGGACTAGATACGTATTAACATCTGAGTTCGTAAGAAGTTGAGACGATGCTTGGGATACAACAAAATCTTCAACTTCACCTCCTAAGTTGGTTTGACCGTCTATCCCACGGAAATTCTCATAATTCTTTTGTAATTCTTTTGGCAACGAGCCTCTGGAGCGAGTAGAAACAAAGTCTGCAATACCTATAGGAGAAACATCTTTATACTTGGTTTCTTTTTGAATTAAGTTTTTAAGTATTTCATGATATTTCTTAGGAACAACGTTGGGAAGCCTTATTCGTATCAACGATTTTGGTGCAAATACTACTTCTCCCTCGCTGTTTATAAACGTATAGTACGGAGAAGTAAAGTTGTCAGCAATAGCCACTACTAGATGCAAGTTCACATTATCTTCGTATAACGTTACTACGTCACCCACGTTAATCGTATCGTTTACCTTTCTTGGAGAGATAGTTGCGTCTAAGATGGAATTTAGTAAGTCTGCTTTCACGTCCTCTCCTTTCATATGTTTCGTAAGTTCGGTCATGGTCTCTTCCCACTTCTTGGATGGTCCCTTGTATCTCTTCAACATTCTGTCAGTAGTGTCCTTGGAAATGTTGTCAAAAAGAATTTTGTTACTCAAATTTAAGTTTAACTTAGCATTAGCGGGGTCAAAATGGCCCTGAGCTCTCTGATATCCATCACCACTCCTCTTGAGAATGTTTTTCATAGCATGCATTCGTTCATCGCCATTGGTAGGCTTTTTGGAGTTCAATGAATCAAAATCGAAAGCTGTATTTCTTTGTTTTAAGCTATCTGGGATTAACCTTTTAGCAGCTGTACTGTGGCATCGATCTCGTATGGTGTGAGACTTACCATGTCTCGCTATTACTTTGAACATCCTTTAGCTTGTGTACTTCTATCTCTTTAGCTGTAAAATGTACTAGTACTCTTAGCGATGGATTCGCAGACCACGTGATTTCATACTTTTAAGTCTCCATACTAATCGATGAGAACTATTTTCCTATTTAGGAAGTCTACAAGTAGTAAATAAACGCGTAGAAGATACATCTCAAATCAAGAAGCAAAACAACCAGAACCATCAAAGCTCTAGATCAGTCTTTCGGATCAACGTTTATCCAAACTTTCCTATAGTGTATCTTGTGCTCAAGTTTACAAGATGAAAGTTGAGGAGTTGATTTTAGACGGATTCAAATCGTATGCGACTCGTACGGTCATTTCAGGCTGGGATCACCAATTTAACGCCATCACAGGTTTGAATGGATCTGGAAAATCAAACATTTTGGATGCAATCTGTTTTGTATTGGGTATAGCATCCATGGCAACAGTGAGAGCTTCGAACTTGCAAGACTTGATATACAAAAGAGGACAAGCTGGGGTGACAAAGGCAAGTGTTTCTATTGTATTTGATAACAGTGAAGTATCCAAGTCGCCCATTGGTTTTGAAAACTGCGCTACAATTAGTGTTACGAGACAGATCATTTTAGGAGGAAGCTCAAAGTATTTGATTAATGGACATAAAGCCCAACAACAAACAGTATTGAACTTATTTCAATCAGTTCAATTGAATATCAACAATCCAAATTTCTTGATCATGCAGGGTAAAATCACCAAAGTTCTTAATATGAAGCCATTAGAAATATTGTCGTTGATCGAAGAAGCTGCTGGAACCAGAACATTCGAAGAACGTAAAGACAAGGCACAAAAAACAATGGCCAAGAAGGAGGCAAAGTTGATTGAAATCAGAAACTTGTTGAAGGAAGAAATTGAGCCAAAATTGGAAAAGTTACGAAGTGAAAAGAGAAACTTTCTTGAATTCCAACAGACACAAATCGATTTAGAAAAGCTCTCAAGAATCGTGGCTGCACACGATTACTTGAAGTTATCGAGAAACTTTACAAATCATTCGAATTTCTTGAACCAGAATGAGTCGAAATTGAGTGAATTAAATCAGGAAATAAAAAAGTTAAACTTGGAAATCAAAAACTTGAATGATGACTTGAATCAAGTAAAGATACAACGAGAGTCTGAACAAAATAACGACGGGAGGCTCAAAGAGTTGGAGCAAGAGGAAGTCACGATATCGAATGAACTAACAAGATTAAGTACTTCCAAGGATATTATACGAGAGAACATAAAAGACGAAGTCAACAAGAAGCTGGCTATTGAAATGCAATTAAATGAAATCAATTCCAACTTGGAAAACAAGGCGGATATGTACAAAAATTTCGAGGCACAGTTTAATAAATCCAATGAAGAGCTCTCCCTGTTGAAGGAAGAGTTCAATAAGAAGGAAGAATTATTATCAACTTTGTCAACAGGTGTGTCTTCCACAGGTAATATCAGCACTGGCTATACCGCACAACTTAATGAAGTGAAAAACAAACTTAATACGTCACAAACGGTCATCAAAACCTCAAACTTAAAGATAGCCCATTTATCGAAGCAAATACAAAATGACCAAATCAAGCTCGCTAAAGCCAAGGAAGAAAACGAGGGTCTTTTAGCAAGTGTTCTGAAATATTCCACGGAAATGTCCAATAAAGAAAATGAGTTGAGTACGAAGTTGGGATTTGACCCAAATAGAATTGGCGAATTAAAGGAACGTGATGCAATATTAACCAATAAATCCAATAAATTAAAGAACGAGTTGAATTACATGGAGAGAGATATAGGGAACATTGGTTTCAACTACTCGAAACCAACTCCAAATTTTAACGACGACTTGGTGAGAGGTATAGTTGCACAGTTATTCAACTTACCAGAAATTGCAAATGACAAGGCATTGGCATTACAAGTTTGTGCAGGAAACAGATTATACAATGTGGTTGTGGACAACTCTGAAGTTGCCACCCAGTTGTTGGAAAGAGGTCAATTAAGGCGCAGAGTGACAATTATCCCGTTGGATAAGATAAATTCACGCTCCTTAGATAGAGCTACTGTTGAACATGCGAAGAAACTCACTCCTAACAAGGTAGAGTTGGCTCTTAACTTGATCGATTTTGACGATGAGTTATTGCGAGCAATGGAGTATATTTTCGGCACAACTTTTGTATGTAATGATCCACAAACAGCCAAAACGATCACATTTGACCCTAAAATACGTTCCAGGTCTATTACCTTGGAAGGAGATATCTATGACCCTGAAGGTAATCTCTCAGGAGGTTCACGTAAGAATAATTCATCCATATTGATCAAGATTCAACAATTCAATAAAGTCAACGGTTTACTACAAGAGGTCAATAATGAGTTAAATATTGTTAGACAAGAATTATACCAAATGGAGTCATTGATCAACAGCACCAAATCGTTACAAAACGAAATCAACTTGAAGAAGTACGAGTTATCATTATTGCAAAAGAAACTAGAAAGCAACCCCTCCGCAATTCTTCTCAAGCAAAACGAAGCCAACGAGAATGAAATAGTGACACTTTCTGAGAGAATCCAACAAGAACTGGTAAATTGTGAAAATTACCAGGGAGAAATAAATACTATCGAGAAAGATATAAAAGAATTCAATAATGACAAAGGTTCTAAATTGAATGGATTAAAGAAAGAAATCGTGGCTTTGAAGAAACAGTTACAGAAGAAGCAACAATATATGGAGGACCAAACTGATAAGTTCCAGTCAATTCAGATTGAGAGTGAACAGCAGAAATCAGAATTGACTAATTTGCAAGATGCACTTGTTAGTAGTCAACAATTGATTGACGAATTGAACAAGAGAAGTGACACGTCTGCAGAAAAGGAAGCGGAGTTGATGGAAAAGATCAAAGTTGTCAAGGTTGAATTGGAAGAAGAGGTAGCTAACATATTAGGACTAGACGAAGAGATTAATGAATTGATCAAGATATTGAAGATCAAGAATGATGCACAGAATGATTCCAAATTGGAAGTGCAAAAGTTGGCGCACGAGTTAGAAAAGTCATCGAGCATTACGCATAATTTGAAAGCTAATCTTGACCAAATTATCAGTGATCATGACTGGGTGACTGATACTAACGTGTTGGACAATTTAATCCAACAGTATCCAAATATCAACTTGGAAGAGAGTCATACGCAGTTGGCAGTATTGGAGGAAAAGTTCCAAGGCATGAAACGGAAGGTAAATATGAACATTATGAGCATGATTGATAATGTCGAGAAGAAAGAGATTTCTTTGAAGCACATGGTCAAGACCATCGAAAAAGACAAGAATAAGATTGTCAATACCATAAACAAATTGAATGGATACAAACGTGATACGCTAAACACTACCTACCAAAAGGTGTCTACAGATTTCGGACAAATTTTTGCGGATTTATTGCCAGGATCATTTGCTAAATTGGTAGCCGTAAATATGATGGATGTGACGAAAGGTCTAGAAGTCAAGGTGAAATTGGGAGAAGTATGGAAGGAGAGTTTGGTGGAATTATCCGGGGGTCAACGGTCCTTGATCGCATTATCGTTAATCATGGCACTTCTCCAGTTCAAGCCAGCTCCGATGTATATCCTCGACGAGGTAGATGCTGCTTTGGATTTATCACATACGCAAAACATTGGTCATTTAATCAAGACTCGTTTCAAGGGATCTCAGTTTATCGTTGTATCATTGAAGGAAGGAATGTTTACAAACGCCAATAGGGTTTTCCGTACCAGGTTCCAGGATGGTACATCCGTGGTGTCTGTTATGTAATATATGTTATAACAATATTATATTCTAGATATAAGATAGACAGTGATATGTTATAGAAATGATAGTGATATGTTGTAGATAAGAGAGTGATACTTGAACATCTACATAATTTACACTTACTCTAGTAGTGATATTTCAAAAGTGATACTAAACCTTGACGTAACTTGCTTTACACCACTAGTTGTGATTGACAGGCCGTTTTCTGTCACACTAATTTTTACACAAGCCAGCCACAATGCAACGTTGAAGTATCTTTGATGTAACCTTGATGCAATCTTCAACAACGACATATTATCCAAAAATTTTGGAATATTTTTTGATATACGAATACGGTTAGCCAGCACAACTTTAATCAGAAATTGTCAGAAACTGTCAGAAACTTTAACCAACTTGATTTTGCTGGTTAGTGTCTTCTTTTGGTATTAAGAATTAGGACGACCTAAACTAGTCAAACCAATTAACAGACCTATAGTATTAATCCCATAGATATTCTACCCACGAAGAATGTTAACTGATGGCATCCCAGGTGGTAGCGATGTAATTTCACCCACCCACGACCTTTTCAATGTTTTGGTCTTGAAAGAGAAACTTTTTTGGAAATATGAAAGCGAAGCGAACTAATCAACTTAGTTGCCGATAAGAAACGTATTGTTTTAGGTTATACTCTGAGAGGTTGAGCAACAGTCGATCATTACTCCATCAGTAGCGGAGAAAAACAACAAAAGAGCAAAAGGTTTGTTTCGTGTTGAACAAAATGTCGACAATACTGATCACTCCGTACGAGTTCGAAGAAGGGAATATGAAAGCTAAATCGATGAAGGTGGCTAAGAAAAAGATGATTTGGAAAGTGGTGGCGTTATTTATTATTATAGGAACAGCTTTACGGTTTGGAATAGCTTCAATAGCTGGAATGAGTACATCATACGCACCAGATTTCACGAAGATAGATAAAGTCGAATACTTTGATTTGGGGAACTATAAAGGATCTGCCGATGGGTGGCAGCGTGAAGAAAGAGTGTTATTCTGTGTACCGCTCAGAGATGCAGCAGCGCATTTGCCGATGTTTTTTGGCCATATGAGAAACTTATCATATCCACACAATTTGATTGATTTGGCATTTTTGGTGTCAGATTCGTCGGACGATACCATGGGACATCTCAAGAGACACTTGAATCTGATACAGAACGATCCTAATCCTTCCAATAGGTTTGGAGAGATTGAGATTTTTGAAAAAGATTTTGGCCAGGTCATTGGCCAAGGGTTTTCCGATAGACATGGCTTTGCCGCTCAAGGACCCAGAAGAAAGTTGATGGCGAGAGCTCGTAACTGGTTGTGGACGGTAGCAATCAAGCCATACCATTCATTTGTGTATTGGCGTGATGCCGATGTAGAAACGGTACCGCCCTCGATTTTGGAAGATTTGATGCACCACGACAAGGATGTTATTGTTCCAAATGTCTGGAGACCATTACCGGACTGGTTAGGAAACCAGCAACCTTACGATTTGAACTCATGGCAAGAATCGGACGGGGGCTTACAGTTGGCAGAGACCTTGGATGAAGATGCATGTATCGTGGAAGGGTATGTTGAATACCAGACATGGAGGCCGCACTTGGCGTACTTGCGTGATCCATATGGTGACCCCGAGGTCGAGATGGAGTTGGACGGGATCGGAGGTGTTTCGATCTTAACCAAGGCGAATGTGTTTAGGTCGGGATCTCATTTCCCAGCGTTTTCGTTCGAGAAACACGCTGAGACCGAAGCATTTGGTAAGTTATCAAAACGTATGGGCTACAGCGTCATAGGGTTGCCGCATTACGTTATTTGGCATATCTACGAACCGTCGAGCGACGATTTGAAACACATGGAATGGATGGCCCTCGAAGAAATCAGACAGAAGGAAGAGGCCAAGGTGAAGAAGGTATATGACAAGGTATGGAGCAAGGCGTTTGACGACGTTTCCGACCTGTGGAAGCTTGAACGTGCCCAGTACTTGAAGAACACCGATATGTCGAAGTTGAGAAAAATCAATGTCGATTGGGCAGGTGTAGATGATTGGAAGATCGATAAAACTACACATGCTAAGAAGTTGGGAGACTTCAACCCATAATTGTCATAATAGTGTAATTTCATAGTATATCATAAAATGTATGAATTCCTGTAAAAGAAAGGTAGAGGAGGACACGAAAAAGTTCGAGATTCTACTTGGAGAGCACATTTAAAGCAAAAGTAAGAGAGATCACATTTAGAGGGGGTAGTACATTGATCGGAGTTTGATAACATTTCCTGGAACACTATCGAACAGAGTGAGGGGTGACTAAGAAGGTTTGGTGTTTGTAATTCAACTACGCTTTAAGGTCTTTTTCAATCTGTATAAGGATGCGGCTTTCAAAATAGTCGTTTGATCTATGAATTCCGTGGTTTGTTGTTCGGTAGCCTCATTCGTTGCTAGATCCCCAAAGATCTCCGATCATCAGCAAATCTAGTTCTGACTTTTATCTCCACCGTAACTCATTTAAGAGATCTTATATCTACATTCGGACTCTAAATACAATCTATTGTTCTTTTCAGAACCTTTTGAGAACGTGGAATGTAAGGCACAAAGACACTAGATTCAATTACGAGGAAACGTGAGCAACAAGAATGCACTGATAAACAATTTTTGTAGCCTCGAGAATTATTAGATTGCTAGAGACAGTACTAGAGAGGAAGTGATTTAGCCAGAGACATAACATATGTTAAACCAGCAATGCACGATTTAAGATCAGTATCGTATGGTCAGAACTAAGAGTTCTAGGGACTTTAGCATCGTGGACAACCCTGGTTTGGCGTAATTTTGGAAAGTCAAACAGATCTGAACGGACTTGAAATTCATAATTCCTTCGCTTCGAAGTGGCGGCGCGATTATTTTGAATTATTTTGAATTATTTTAAATTATTCATAACTATGCGACAATAGAGTTGGCACAAAAATAGGTTGTACAAAAGCTGAAATGTAAACAAAAAGGAGAGAAGAGGTGCAGATGTAGAACTGAATAATTTCAAGTGAGGCTCAGCTAGGTGTTTGCTACACTTAAATATCAATTGGGATTTATTGATGGCTAGATTTATTCAGTATGGAAGAGAGCGGTTGGTGAAATAGAATAAGTACGGAGTTGCCTTGGAAGAAGAAATTATTTTGGTTTCGCTAAGCTCCAAACCGAGGTTATAAAAACTCGGCAGCAACTTACACCCCCGAACGTATAGGTTGACAACAATAGAAAATAATGTGTTAAAACCGAATTGAGTTCAAGAAAAATTCTTCCGTTGTGCAGTTTATAGGCCCAGGAAGAATATTAATGCATCTTGGGTGGCGTCAACTCATGTCTAGTATCGCCCAAGAATGTAGATGTCGCGACATTGGCGCGATCGTGAATCTGTACATAACGTAGCCTAATTCATTGGCAGAGATCTGATTCTATATACTACTCATAAGATGATAAAATTAGAGGTGCCAAGCTGTAAGAATTGAACCACTAATTATCACTCCACCTTGCCCACCCAAACAAATAGCCACCTTTTCTTAGCATTATTTTTGTAATGCGACTACCCCCCTGACAAATCTTAGTAAAACCCCCTTTTGATTTCCTTAACAAACCCGACACCCAGCAAATCTATATTTATTTTTTATGTGTTTAATTGACCTGGAGATCATAACCATTTACCTGAAGCAGGGCTCACAATATAATATTTTAAACACAAAAGTTGGGGGATTAATTCGGTTTTTCGCATCCATCCTTCTCTGTCCCTATATATTGGCCCCATATCTGTAGATATCTTTCAGCTTATCTTTTTATCACCTAGTAAACTTACACTTTCGCTTATAATGAAGTTTTCTACTCTCGCTATTATTGCTGCTTCCTTTGCTTCTTCTGTCTCCGCTGTGGACGTTGATTGTTTGGTCAATGGTGTATCTGTTGCTACCGTCGACTTAGACACCGGTGCTTGTCCATTCGACATCCCTCAACCTTTGCCAGTTCAATTCAACTTCCAAGCTCTTGATGATTACTTGGTTGACTGTTACTATACCCTTGCTGACAACACCAAATTCTTTAACGATATCGTCAATGCTGGTAGAATCATTAGTATCCCAGCTAAGATTTTGTTTGAAGGTGGTGCTTTCCCATTATTCAACATTCACGCTGAAGAAACCCCAGCTGCTAACTCTACCTCTGCTTTAAGAAAGAGATTATTTGCTGGTCAAACTCAAATCAAGAGAGATGATGCTTCTGACTTTGCTGAATCTTTGAAATCAAGAGATGGTACCCCAGTTACCGGTAACGCCGCTCCTGTTTTTGAAGTTGCCTTAGCTGTCCCAACCAGCTCTGCTCCTTCCGGTTCTTCATCCACCGGCTCAGCTACTGAATCTACTTCCACCGGTACTACTACCAAGACTAACACTGATGTTGTCACCATCACTTCTTGTTCTGACAACAAGTGTTCTGAAATTACTGTCCCAGCTACCGTTACCAAGACTAACACTGACGTTGTCACCATTACTTCTTGTTCTGACAACAAGTGTACTGAAATGACTGTCCCAGCTACCGGTACTGTTACCAAGACTAACACTGACGTTGTCACCATCACTTCTTGTTCTGACAACAAGTGTACTGAAATGACTGTTCCAGCTACCGAAACCGTTACTGACAAGCACACTACCGTTGTTACCGTTACTTCTTGTTCTGACAACAAGTGTAGCAAGTCTACCGTTCCAGCAACTGAATCAAAGGTCACCACCACTGTCAGCGGTGTTGAATCTATCTACACCACTGTCTGCCCAATTGAAACCGAAACCAAGGCTTCAACTACTGTCGTCACTATCACTTCTTGTTCCGACAACAAGTGCCACGAAACCGTAGTTCCAGCAACTACTTCCGTTGGTACCACCACTGTTCACGGTGTTGAATCTACCTTCACCACTGTCTGCCCAGTTGAAACCGAAACCAAGGCTCCAACTTCTGTCGTCACTATCACTTCTTGTTCCGGTGACAAGTGTGTTGAAAAGACTGTCCCAGTTTCCGTTGCCACCACCACCATCAGTGGTAAGGAATCCGTCTACACTACTTACGTTTCCGTTTCTGAAACTACCATGGCTGCCTTAACCCCATCTGGAGTTAAGCCAGTTGCTCCAACCACCCTTGCCCCAGCTACTACTTCCCCAACCTCCCCTGCTGTCTCCACCATTGCTGACAACGGTGCCGCTTCTAAGTTCGGCTCCTTCGCTGCCTTGGCCATGGTCCCAGTTGCTTTCTTCTTGTAAGCATATCCTTACATCTAATTTTCTTCTAGGATCATCACATCCTCAGGTTTAAACTTTCTCATTCACATACTAACCGTTTATTCGGAAACTGCGTTTGATTTCTTATGAATCGCTCAGATTGACTGTATTCAAAAATTAAACGACCGGTATTGGTATTTCGGAAGCTCAAGGTGAATATAGATTTCCACCTTCTTCCCGTTCTGTATATTTATTTAAAACATGGAATTCTTAAGATAAATTTAATTCATTTCATCTGGTTTAGGTGCCCAATGTAGCATTCCCTTGTAGTTTAACTTTAATTGTTTTTTGCAGCCACTATTTTTCCGTGAATTGGCGTCGCAAAATTTTCGCGTTTGATAATATGCATGCTGAAAATGGTCGCGAGAACACAATAGAACGCGAATCAAAAGCATTATCTAACACAATAAACTTATCTAACGCCAGATTCATGTCATTTTGCCTTGCTAGAGCTACTCCCAACAAGGACAAATTGGCACGTAAATCTATTGAGGTAATCTTTGAGCAAACCGCGATTGTTTGTATGGCAATTCAAATTTATAGAGCTTATAACTCATAACTTTTTTGTTATCTTTTCATTCAAAGAGGAACAATATCGGACATGGGAGTATTTTATCCTCTGCAGAAAGAATTGTAGGCTCTTCACTTCATTTATGGACGGCCACTTTTACTTGAATGAATTAGGTATACTCTTCTGTTTTGTCTCAAAAAGATGTAAATAAACTCAATTGACGTATACCAACGTCTTAAAACCATCTAAAGGCAATTATTAGGGGCTAGACGAGTTACCGTCGGCTAGTGGCTCATTTTTAAACCTTATAGCGTTTTACATATATTGCCATGTCTATACCCGGTTGTTCTATAGGTGCAACTCTCTTCATTCGTTTCGCTAAATCAAAATGGTTCGAATTTCTTCCTTATTGATTTTTGGTACTATAGTAGTATCCTGTGCTAATGCTTATAATATTACCACCGTAAATCAAGTCAAGTCGATTTATTCAACTTACTGTCCAGAAAGTGGTACCAACACCAACAAGCTTACCACTCTTACTATAAGTGGTGTTGCTACTTCTTTCACTACAGTGTGTCCAATTACGGACGGTAAGACTTCTAATTCTGCCGCGAATACTCCTGCTACTACCTCGGCCGCTTCAACAAGTTCGATCTCAGGTCCTCCTGATGTAACTTACGATTCTGATAACACTATCTACGAAACTAAGTTTGTCACCGTTTCTCACGACACGAATGGTGATATTGAAACTGTGACAGATATAAAGACTGGTTTCACTACTGTCTGCCCAGAGTCAACCAACGTCCCAGTTTCTTCATCTGCTGCCGCGGTATCTTCATCTGATACTCCAAGATCATCGTATACACCAGCTCAAGTTCCTTTCTTTAATGCCACTTCCACCTTTGTTCCATCTTCTTCAACTTCAACTCTATTATTGCAAAACTCTACCTCTCATGTAGTTGTTCCAACTACATCCATTGCTTCTCACTCTACTTTGGTGCAGGTTACATCTTCTTCTTACACCGCATCTGCTGCCAGATCTGTTTCTTTGATGAAAAATGCTGCTAACTACCCAGGAGCTCCAGTTCTTGCTTTAGTCATGATTCCTTTGGCGTACTTTTTTTAGATTATATCTAATTTTTCTTTTTCGAATCATAACGGTGTTTGTACCTTCGAGATTCGCTAACTGAACCCATTGATATGAATTGGGTATCTTAGCAAGTTTCTTATTGCTTAAAATTATATAAATTATATATTGTTAATGCCATATTCGCTTTGAATAAAAAGGAGTTGACAGTGTAATAAGTAAGTGACACCAAATGGCTGCAAAAAAAAAATCTCCGATACCGGGAGTCGAACCCGGGTCTGCTCGGTGAAAGCGAACCGTGCTAGCCGTTACACTATATCGGATAATTATACGGAAATGTAATGGAAACATAATATGAAGGGTCCGGAATAGCAAAGCAAGCCTCAATTGATGAAGTTATCGGCATTTGCATGGTAAGATCTTGTAGTCTTCTCTCTAGGATCTCTTCTTTATAGAGAATTGGGAGAGGTAATGTTTCTTCAAAATGGCAATAAAACAGAATTGATGCGTAGCTCCAAAGAATTCATTGCTTCTTTTGGAGGTATTGTTTAATATTGTCACATTAATTCGAAATGGAGTGTAGTGGTTGCAAAAATGGTCACTAGAAGCGGATCCCAAGTTGCATAATCCTAGAATCAATCAGTTCTGTTTTATACTTTCGTTTAGGAGGAGTGACCAGCAGATCAGAAACGGTTTTGATTAACTCTTAAAAGCCTATTGTTGGTCTAACCAGCCACTTTTCATTAAATCAGATGATGTCATTTATTATTAGAGTTGAATTGCTTGGTTCAAAATTATCAGTTGAATCTAGCACCAGACTAAAAAGTGTTAATAATTATTTGCTATATATAGGGATGGATAGCCTGATTACTATGAATATTTATCTGTTGCTCGTTGTGATTGCTCCAATCGCTACTATAACTCCTTTTATTTTTGTTTTTGTTGTTTTAGTTCTCTCTTTTTGTTTTTCTGTTCAGTGGCTCCAAACCCAGCCGCTTATGTGGGTTGGCTTAAAAAATAAAAAAATAAAAAATAAAATGAAATAAATAAACCTAAAAAGATATTTGATCTCAAAATTGCACTGGCGAGTTACACTAAACCGTATTGAAGGCTGGTTAACAGAGGGGATTTGAAAAGAAGGCCCATTCTATCCATTTCAAGGATAATGAAGAACAGGCTGCTTCAGTATAACCCAGTACCTAGCGTTAACTCTAACCGAAATCCGTAATTGATCCAATTTCTTTTGGATGATTTAATTACATAAGCTTCAACTGGAGCGGAATTGTATTGTCAAAATTAAACCTTTCTGTTCAGGAGATATTTTTTTGGTAAAACTGCAGACGTGAAATTAGTACAGATGTTTGTGAAGGAGTTGATTGGAAGTAGATGGAAGGAATTCGTCCGAGTAAAAGATCTTCGAGCACATAGAATTTTGTCAATTATTTGCAGTAGCCAGTTTCAAGCTGTTGAATTAGATAGAGCTAAACATTGGACTCGATTTGGGTCTAGTAGACACTGAAATCCGGATCCAATTGTTCGTAGTTATTAAATATTCATTTATCTCCTGTAAAATAACTGTGGGGACAAAGTTGCATGTATCTCTTAGTCAACACAACTCGAAAGCAATAATCTATCCATAAGGATAAAAATTGCACGCCATATTATCCAGAAAGTTGAGTACATTTACCAGCTGATACGGTACTTTTGAAATAGGGTATACTTGCCTTTTTAGTGTATTTCTACAACCGCGCTACGTAAAATGTCTGGCAACTTTCCTAAATTCAACCACTCACGAAATTACTGCATTTTGGGGTTTGTAATCGATCACTACTACATTTATTTAAAACCAAACACACACATTCCGTGGTGCTCAATAAGCATTTCTCAATCTTTAGAGACTAGATTTGAGAATAGTCAGAATCATTTTGGTGACAATTGAGGGAAATTCGGAACGAGCCCAAACGGTCAATATCGAAGATGACATTGGCTTTCTCATTGATCCCCGGGAATTCAAATAGTATAATAGAGAATCAAGGTTATGAATGCACATATAGAAGACGTCTATAATATCGTTTCATTCAAATAAGGTTAAGTTTCATGATATAGACATGTTAAAGCAACGATGAGAAACACCAGAATAAAAGGCTCTTTGGCCGAGTGGTTAAGGCGGTAGACTCAAGTTCTACTATCGTAAAGATGCACGCGTTCGAACCGCGTAGGAGTCATTATTCTTTTTTTGCTTGTTTGACACTTTTTTTTATTGGTGCGATACAACTTAAATTTCAAACAGACCTTACTCATCTTTCCAGAGTCTAGTGCATACAAAATGGTTCATTTGGGCAATAAGATATTCAGAGGAAAGCGGGAACAGGAGATATACGACAAGTCTTTTGCCGGTAAATACCAAAAGCTATTGAGGAAGAATCATTTCATTTATTTTGGCCTTCCGTTTTTGCTTTCGATATTTGCTGGATCATTATTCTTGCAGAAATTTACTACTATCAAGTGGGAGAGATACGATGAGAAATACAGACAATTAAACGAAGAGGAGATGTTGAGTTTAATTGAAAATAAACGTCCCATCGACAAAAAGAATGATTACTATAGGTTACAAGGTTTGTTGGATGACCATTTAAATAAAGAGGTATCGTCCAATGACGACTATGAAATGGTGAGAGTAGCCAGAAAAAAGGAAGACGAGCCAGTGTGGTAATAATGCCGAAATAACTTCGACTAACTGCACTTTCTTCCGTCTACAGGGCTTGCTGTGACCTTATAAATGCATTCACTACTACCATTTTTAATGTTGGATCGCCTATATCAATTACTAGACCACATACAGAGCACAATATGAAGTCTTCGAGTGTTAGTGATGATATCTACTCTTTCATTTTGATATGATGCTGATATAGTGTACGATTTATGAATAACTGATTTTGACTGATGAATTTGAGTGCCATCCAGACAAACAAAATCATAGTTTAAATCATTGTGCTTTTGGAGAGAGATATCTCTGCGGTACACAAGCAAATTATCAACTCTTGATATAATATAGCTACTCGATTAACAACCACTCCCAATCTAGTGTTTACTAGAAGACATAGTTGTGAAATCAACTTGGAGGTCATTCCATACGTATTTGGGAGAAAATGAACAAAATCGAACAAAAGGAACTCGAAGAATAAAATACGAACACGTGATATCAATTCAATCTGACAATGTGTTCGCTTAGTCAAAGACTATGAAAAAAATCACAAGTGACTTCTGAAGAAATAGCAATAGATCTCTTTAATAAAAGCAGTTGAAGAATTTCCATAAATTTGAACCCTTATCTACTTCAGAATTCAAGAAAAGCATTACTTCATGTATATGATACATATCCAGAGTCTTAGTATAGACAAACAATAAATTAGAAGAACCTCCAGTCCTGAAGCTGGATAGTATTGCAGGTTTAATACACAACAAATTCATATCACTACTTAATTTCGATATACCTATTGGACGACAATGTTCTGATTTACAACGTTCCATATTATTATCCTCATTACTTGAAAAATAGCATTTATCAACAGTAGTAAGAAAATGGCTGCGAAAAATAATACACAGAATCATTACGAAATCAGTGTTCGTTCTTAAAAAAATAATAAACGGAAGACTATAAACTTCTTAATGCTTCATAATGATAAAAATATGAAGAAGTCCTGGCTAATACATGTACCAACAGTTGCAGTTAGACATGGATGGCTAGCATAATTCGAAAATAGAGATCCTCCTTCACTTCTTCCAAATATAAGAAATGGAATATAAAAAAAGTGATGAGATATAGTTAGAGGATGATTTACGATGTAAACATTATGACTACAGTGAAAACACTATAAAGATATTGAGAGGTGAAGGCTACGATAAGTCACGGATTTGATACCCATTTAATTGTAGCAGAAAACTATAAGTATAAGAAAAGATGAGTAAGAACTATTAGTATTCGTCCCCAGTACGCTCCAAAGGCTGAAAAATAAGACACTAAACGGTTGTAATTAAAAGTAGTGGATCATGTCGTTTAATTGAATGATCCTCCTAAAATCTTTCCACCACTTATTATATTTATATAATCTGCAGAACGGTGTCAGTTCATGTTGTGAGATTTAATACGTTATTTAATGAACGTAAATTTAATCTACATTGTATATAATAAAATGGGAAGCTAAGGATGAAGACTAATCTTGATGACCCTAAAGTGTTGGGGTATATATCTGCTACGATTTAGTAACATTTATACTTTATAATCACGAGATTATTTAAATTATGAAGTATTATCTGAAATTCCACAATGATAAATAGGAATTGCTTGTAATTGCAAATTAGAGTGTTTTGTAAAAATACTAATTACTTTATCTAAGTGCTCATCAATACAAAGAAGCTATTTACTAATGTAATATAATTATTAACTTACTTAGTAAGTGAGGTATTGTAAGTTGAAATATGGTCTGCTTAGGGGAGCCTGATCGGGGCTTCTTAATTTCTAAATATACTCTTTCTATACATATATAATATCATTTCTATAGGTTTATTTATGGTCTGCATCTTAGTGGTAAGAGATCTATCATCATCAATGATTGATGATCAATTGATGTAAGTTCAATTCTCACTAAACTAATTCATATTTATTTCATATATTTTATATTCTATGATTCTAGAAACGATGGGCTCGATTCAACTAGGAATAAATCGCAACTAAGATTTGTTGAAATAAGATTCGAACACTGCGTCTAACTGCTATTGTTTTCGAAGATGTTGTGAAATTTGCAACCATCATTAAAGTTCAGGCTAGGTCGTTAGACTCCATCTATGAAAGCTGATGGTCCAAATCCCATCCAAGAAGTCGTTGCGACAGTTAACCTGCACTATTCTTAATCTCTCCTTAACCTCTCCTTCTCCTTCCCTACCATATTACCGCTAACCTCGGACAAATCCAGACTTCCGGACTTTATTAGGGGCATGTGAATTGGCCAAATTATTCCGATCTTCGCCTCTCCCCGGCTTCAATCCAATTGACCAACAGGGGGTGCATAAAATTTCATTGCACCCACCGCCTATGCGAAAAAGGGGGTGCGAACGTTGTTAGACGATTTACTCCCAGACTCTTCTATGAGGAAATCAGCTTGTTGCTAACTGTGCGTATGATAGTTGCATAATATATATCGCTATGCTAGAGCAACAACATGCAACCCACCCCTATACCCGGAACTTACATAGTGCCGCTCCCCCACCTCTTTCTTAGCTACAAATAAACCTGCATATAACCACAGAAGGTCGAAAAAATCACAAAATTTTCCTACATGAAGTGAAAACCGACTGGAAAAACTCAAAGTAAACAGCTCTTCTTTTTACGACTTGTGGGATCAATCAAATAGTAATCGATAAATCTTTATCTATTGAATTGTCTAGAAGCGATTATTCAGTGTACATATATTTCTAATTTATCTATAAAAAAAAGTTAAGTTTTGGTTCTTTTGTGAAGTACTCAAAAAAAAGGAGGATTTGAGATATGACAGTTTATACCTCTAATTCCGCTGCGGTTGCTGTGCAACAACAGCAACAACAAGCTCAGCAACAACAGGCTCAGCAGCAACAAGCTCAACAACAACAGGCTCAACAACAACAAGCTCAACAACAACAAGCAACTCAACAAAGACAACAACATCAACAAAGATTGAATGATTTATTGGAAGCAGTTAAACAAGAGTTCGATTATGCTCTTAACGAAGCCTCAAGTTTCAAACAAGTCAAGGAAGACTATGACTTGAAATACAACCAACAAACCGCAGAAATGCAACAAATAAGACAAACAGTCTACGAGTTGGAAATGGCCCACAGAAAAATAAAGGAAGCCTACGAAGAAGAAATCTTGAGATTGAAAACTGAATTGGAAAACAGAGACAGACAAGCCCAGATTCAACAGCAAGCAGGCCAACATGCTCAACAAGCCCAGCAAGCACAACAAAAACCAAATGGTATCGAAAACAGACAAATGCCTTACGGTGGATACCAACAACCTCCTCAAATCCAACAAGGACCTCCCCCAACCAAGCAATCACCACCTAAACCAGATGTAAAACCATTTGTTCCTTCCCCAAGACCAGAAGTCGCCACAACTTCTGCACAACCTAAGGCTGAACCAACCGCAGCACCCCCAGCAGTCACCACCACTGCCGCTACCACCTCCAAGAATGCCCCAGCGTCACCGGAAACTTCCACCGCTTTAACCATAATTGACAAATCTCAATACATTGTCAACCCGGCACAAAAGGCATTGCACATCAAAGAAATCCCACCATTCTTATCTGATTTGGATGTATCCAAGGCTAACCCGGATTTCAAAAAACAAAAACTGGATTACTACGTCTTATACAACCCAGCATTTAGTCGTGATTTAGATGTTGAATTGATTCATTCCTTAGACCACTCTTCAGTTGTCTGTTGCGTGCGTTTCTCCAAAGATGGTAAGTTCATCGCAACCGGATGCAACAAGACCACTCAAGTGTTCAACGTTGAAACCGGTGAATTAGTTGCCAAATTGATTGATGATAACAACTCCACCGAAGCAGCTGCCAAAGCCAGCGTCAACGGGGATGCCAGTAAGAACGGTGAGAATGCCGAATCCAGTGAAGCAGCAGCTGCTGCCGCCACCGCTGCCGCAGCTGCCAATGGTGACTTGTACATCAGGTCTGTATGTTTCTCTCCTGACGGAAAGTTGTTAGCCACAGGTGCTGAAGATAAATTAATCAGAATCTGGGACTTGACCACAAACAGAATTATTAAAATCTTACGTGGACATGAACAAGATATCTACTCTTTAGACTTCTTCCCTGATGGAAACAGATTAGTTTCCGGTTCCGGTGACAGAACCGTGAGAATTTGGGACTTGAGATCATCTCAATGTTCCCTTACTCTTTCTATCGAAGACGGTGTTACCACTGTTGCAGTATCTCCAGATGGTAGTTTGATCGCCGCTGGATCGCTTGACAGAACTGTTAGAGTCTGGGACTCTACTACTGGATTCCTCGTGGAAAGATTGGATTCCGGTAATGAAAACGGTAACGGACACGAAGACTCAGTATATTCAGTTGCCTTTTCCATCAACGGAAAGCAAATTGCCTCTGGATCTCTTGATAGAACTGTCAAGTTGTGGAATCTCGAAGGTAAGCAAGATCCTCAAAACCCTCACAACTCACACCCTTCCAACAAAAAGTCGAGCTGTGAAGTGACATATATTGGACACAAGGACTTTGTCTTGTCTGTGTGTTCAACTCCAAAGAATGAATACATTCTTTCCGGATCCAAGGACCGTGGTGTCATATTTTGGGATCAACTTTCTGGTAACCCATTGTTGATGTTGCAAGGTCACCGCAACTCCGTCATCTCTGTAGCCGTGTCCTTGAACTCAAAAGGAACCGAAGGTATCTTTGCAACTGGTTCTGGTGATTGTAAGGCCAGATTATGGAAATGGACGAGAAAGTAATGATTATTTTCTGAAACTTTAAATAATATCTTCAGAAACTTTAAATATCGACATTCGGTTGCAACTATACGCAAAGAACGAGAACCAAAACACGAAGTATACAGACAGAGTGAAGGTTTAAAAGCCGAGATTCGAATTGTATCCATTCTACAGACATTAGGCATGGGTCTTTATCCGTTGCTTCGCTGAATATACCTGATACAACACCCATTGATCGCTTCTTCACTCACTTTTTAGGTAGGAACATTTCTACTCTCAATCTATTGTAATTGTATTGACTTCGTTGTTTATTCATATTCTATATATACTTATTGTAATACTATTTTGTAAACGTTATCAAAATCGTATATTGGAAAATCTGATAATCTCACTCACTACACGATCTGAAAATTTTTCCCACCAGAGATTAGCCCCAGTTCTCCACTGCTGCACCAATCGTACCTACATAACTATGACCATCTTCCAAGCATCTGTGACTGCTCCAGTCAACATTGCCGTAAGTTTTTTGAAAAGTTTATCGTATGACGGTAGACATAATTGGACCTAATTGATTATAATCGGACGCGCAAGGAAACTACAGAAGTGATAAATAGGGAGAAAGAACCGACTCAACAGGTCTGAGAATGACAGAGTTACCGATCTAAGTGCTACTAAGCGCCGACTTGAATAATTCTTGCTCGAACGCGTTCTCGTGTGGTCTCCTTATGGTCCTTTATCGGCCTTCTCGTCGTTCCTCGTATAACATTCACTAACATATAGACCTTGAAATATTGGGGAAAAAGAGACAAGAACTTGAACTTACCAACCAACTCATCCATCTCTGTGACGTTGTCTCAAAATGACTTGAGAACTTTGACTTCAGCATCTGCTTCTGAAGATTTTGAGTCCGACAAATTATGGCTCAATGGTAAATTGGAATCTCTTGAATCTCCAAGATCCAAAGCATGTTTGGCCGACTTGAGAACGTTGAGATCCCAGTTAGAACAGCAAGATGCTGCTTTACCTAAATTGTCTCAATTTGCATTACATATTGTTAGTGAGAACAATTTCCCAACTGCTGCTGGTTTAGCGTCGTCAGCTGCTGGTTTTGCTGCGTTGGTCACTGCTATTGCCAAACTTTACCAGTTGCCTCAAGATATGTCTGAGTTATCCAAGATCGCCAGAAAAGGGTCTGGTTCTGCTTGTAGATCTTTGTTTGGAGGATTTGTCGCCTGGGAAATGGGTGACTTGGAAAACGGACAAGACTCCAAGGCCGTAGAAGTGGCTCCATTATCCCACTGGGCCACTATGAAGGCTGCGATTTTGGTTGTTAGTGACGACAAGAAGGATACTCCGTCCACCTCAGGTATGCAAACCACCGTGGCCACGTCCGACTTATTCCAACACAGAATTAACGAAGTTGTTCCTAAACGTTTCGAAGAAATGAAAAAAAGTATTTTGGAAAAGGATTTCGAGACCTTTGGTGAATTGACCATGAAAGATTCAAACTCGTTCCACGCCGTGTGTTTGGACTCGTACCCTCCAATCTTCTACTTGAACGATACTTCCAAGAAGATCATGAAGTTGGTTCATAGATTGAACGAGTTGGAAGGTAAGATCATTGCTGCGTATACTTTCGACGCAGGTCCAAATGCTGTGATCTACTATGACGAATCCAACGAATCCAAGGTCTTAGGTTTGATCTACAAGTACTTCTCCAAGGTTGGAGGCTGGGAAAACAAGGACGTTTCTTCCTTGAACCAAGATATCGTCATCGCCGATTTCGACACTGAAACTTACAAGGGTGTCTCCAAAATCATCTTGACCAGTATTGGAAACGGACCCCAAGACACCACTGAATCATTGATCAACGAAAAGGGTTTACCAAAATAAAGGTCTAGTTCGCAAGAATCATTAGCCAAAGAATCAGTAACATAAGCCAAAGAATTAGAGTCATAAGCCAAAGAATCATTAGCCAAAGTTAATTATAAATGTCTATAGAATCTCCACGAATCGTACCAATATTAGTTAAAGATATATTTGCTGACTAATTTAGGGAATGTTCGATAAATATGTATAAAATACGTGTAATCTATTTAGTCTGTGATGAATTGATGAATATGAAATGTACAATGCTGTGTTGAGGAGTCGATGAGCCACTAGGCCAATCAAAGATCCTTTTGTAGAAAATCTAGATCTCTCTAGAGCTAATCTGTTGAAAATCAATGATCCACTAGATAAATATCGATTTCTCTAGAGCTATTCCTCTAGAGTTATTTCTCTAGAGCGAATACCGACCTCTCTAGAACTAACATCGAGCTAATACACCTTTCTGGAGCTATTTCTCTAGAGCTAATCTTCGAAGGAATCTCCATGGCTACTAGCTGCGTTCTTCTTCCATTCTAATAACGGTGCCAACTCCTCAATCTTACCAGATTTATGTTGTATGAATGAATGCTCAAGCAACTCGTCGGTCGAGGCTCTATATCTAACATCTACACAGAGACAAATGGATAAGAACTTCTTGATGGAGTTTGATAGCATTTCCGGCTTCTTCAATTTAGGAGTACCGTTGGTAGCGATCAAGTAAAGAGCCTTCAATGGTTCTTCGTTCAAGTATGGAGGTTCACCTTCGATCATTTCAATGGTCATGATTCCCAAGGACCATACGTCGACTTTCTCGTCGTATTCCTTTTGCTTGACCACCTCTGGTGCCATCCAGTACGGGGTTCCAACCATAGTTGCTCTCTTGTTTCTCTGGTCGGTCAATTTGGCACAGAATCCAAAATCAGTGATCTTGACGTTACCGCGTGCATCCAAGAGAACGTTATCAGACTTAATATCACGATGGATGATATGTTTCTTGTGTAAATGTTGCAACCCCTTCAAGGTCTCGAAACAAATGGTGGCTATTTGACGTTCATTCAACTTGAAATCGTTGTTTTCAATGATTTCCGTCAACGAACCACCCTCCATATACTCCATAATCACCCATAAGTCGGAGCTGCCTCGTAAGTATGAGTCCAAGAAGTTGACAATGTTCTTGTGTTGAGAGTCTTTCATAACGAGGATTTCATTGATGATCAATTCCTTGCTTGGTTGGGCATTAAGATCCATCTGTTTGATGGCTACTTTATGGTTATTATCTTGGAGTGATTCAGCCAAGTAAACTGCTCCCGATGCACCTTGTCCTGCTTTCTCAATGATTTTAAATAATGGCGTAGGATCGTTGTGATTCACAACTGTTTTCAACTTGGCAATGACTTGGAGATTGTTCAACTTTTCTCTCTCTTTCTTCAATTGTTTGGGAGTCTTTACTGGTGCTGGTCCTTGTGCGATTTGTTTAGTTAATCCTTGCGATCCTTTTGGCTTCTCAGCCTTCTCGCTAGGGCGTGTTTGGAGTGGTTTCGTATCGTTGTACTTGTTGTTACTATTGGAGATGGCTAAAGGTTTGATGTTGATTCCAGCCTTGTATCCAGAAGGAGAGACTGCTGAAGGAGGCGAGCTTCGAGTCTTTTGCTGGTGCATGTCCTGATGTTGCTTGTTTGTCAAACTGAATGGTTTTATGTAGTTGGAGTCGCCTGGAGGTGCGCTGGAAGGTCCATTATACTTGGGGCTATAGTTGTAATTGGATTGTATCTTGAGATCGGGGTGCACATTGTTCTTTGGCATCGATGGTGGCTCTTGTTTAGGTGCCACATGATTGTTCTGGGTGGTTATACCTAAACCTGTAGGTAAATTGTTGTTCTCGTAGTCTGGTTTATTATTATTTTGATAGCCAGATGGTTTGTTAACACCTGGAGGAGGAGGAGCTTTCCTGACAGGAATTAAGCTTGAAGTAGATGACGATACTGACGCGTCAGATTTGTTCAACAAATTGTTAAGAGGTGACACGTTATTGGAAGATTTCTGGGATGTCAAATGATATGGCAAGGGTGGTTTGGGGACAGTCCGGGAGGGCTTGAATGATGTTTGGGATGCCGGGGCCGATAATGGCAGACTTGGGATGGTATGGTTTTTTGTAGGAGGTTTGGTCCATTCCTGTATTTTTGCAGAGTTAGATGCTGAAAACGGGATGTTATTATTGTTAACTAACCCACCGACTGCTGGGGAGTTCATTGGAGTGGAAGCATTTGAGCCACCATTGATATCGGAATAAAACTCCAACACTTCTATAACTGCCACTGGGTCCTTTTTCCAATCCTCGTTTGTGATCTTGGAATGTTGCAATAGACTTTTCCAGGTGTCGGGCAAGCCCGTGAAGTTACCACTGGCAGGATCGAACCCTACATGGACTTTATGTGTAAAGTTTGTAGGGTTAGACACTCCAGTGTTGCCGTTTATAAGTGACGTCGAATTGGAGTTACTGTTAGGATTTCCGATCTGAATCAACGGACACTTTGTCGTGAACGCATCCAACCAATCCAAGTAGTCATTGTGAGATTTAACAGAGATAAGAATCGATCTGCCGTTATTTTTGGGAATGACCTCGAAGGAATGTGAGGATTTTGAGTATCCCGAATTTGGTTTCAAATGAATATTATTGATAAGATTTAACGGGAAAGACAAGTCAGGACTCAGATCAACAGCGGCACCTGAGCTTCCTGGGGGTCCAGTAATCATTCCTGATCCTAGAGGCTCATTCTTATAGAAATTGAGTGTTTTATCATTGATCACCATGAACCGCTTGTTCCAACGAAACGACGTGAAGATCCCATCGTCTTTAACGTGAACCCAACCAGACTGACGTTTGTTTGAATTGATATTAAGATGAATCGAAGAAGACGTCGACGAATTCAACGAACTGGATGTGGTGCCAGGAGGTGGCGGTGCCCTTCTATGATGCTTTATGTCAGACTGATAAATATTACTCATAATACAGATCTACCAACACTATTTCTATTGGAGATTAAGATCCGTTAATTAACAAATTGAAGACTTAATTCGTAAGAACCAATCTTAAGTAGTGAAGAATTATTTATATGCCCAATTTAATTATGGATAATTCAACAAAGAGAATCCGAGGCACGATCAAAAAGCCAAACTTAGATTCAACAGAACTTCTGATTATTTGGTACTAAAATATACTGCCAATTTCGAATAGGAATGGAGGTACTAATTATATTCAAGTATGTTTGGATAGTTTGTTTTGGAAAAAGTGAAGAAAATGTCGAAAAGGGAACGTGTTTTTGTGTAATTTCGTCTGATACAGTGACGAACAACTGGCTCTGAACTTTTGGTCCAGTATATAAACAGAGCCATGCACTGGTCGAACATGTTGGGCCGAACACGTTGGCCGACCATATAAAATCCTACAGAGAGTCCAATGGAGTCTTTGTAGTCTGACATTGGATAGTGACGGAGAAGTAATTTAGGTTTCACTCATATGTCGCGACATTCAAGAAAAGGAGTACATCGGTACATCGAATCAACACATCTAGTGATTCTAGATGGCATGGATGGATTATATTGTTCTCCCAGTAGTCTATACGTGGCTCTAGGATATATCAGAGGAGTCGGTCAAAGGGTTGCGTGAGAAGGTGGAACGAGGCGTGTTGTAAGGCGATTCCTGGCACTACCAGAGGTGCGAACTATCCAAGATGAACAATCCTTGTAGTGAGCAGTCGTTGTTACTCCACATGATTATTTATTTTATGAGTCCTTTGTTAACGCGCCGTACAATTAGCACTCTCTGCTTTGAATTTAGTAGTAATAAAAGTGGAACTTGTAACGGTACCCAACAACCCAAGCATGTTGTTGGAGCTCAAGAGTAAAGGATTATTGAATTTATTAGTTAGACGTGTTGTAAAGCTGAATTTAACTGTAAGAATGGTACTACTAAGAATTCATTATATTATCATTAGTAGAGGCCTTTCCTGATGAATAGAAGACTGAAGAAATGCTAGAGCAGTCACTTGGGTAGTGATACTGGATACGTAATGGAATAGTGAGAATTTGTATATCTCTGTCGGGGAGCTGAATAATGAGTAACTCTGTTGGAATACGAAGTTACTATCAACTATTAGAATTTGTTCTACAATATTCTGATCATTCCCTACGACCATTCGGTGATATCCAAATTGTTCACTGTGCATGATATCCAAAAATTCGCCATGAAGCGACATAATAAATTTCACATATGGCTGCAAAATTTACGAAAACAAAAGATTCTACTAGTAATTTACTTCAAAACTGTAAGTGTTTCTATTCAACTAATAGTTATGTAGTCCACTATGTAGATCTATGAGAATATCTCTGAATCAGTTTAATATTTATGAATCCTAAAGTCCTCCCGATCTAATAGATTCTACATAATTTATTGAATAGTCTATTAATGGTATTTTTACAGCTAGACCTATTGATATTGCTAAGAATATTATACATTGGAGAGATCCTGCTAGATAATATAAATATATAAAAATATAAATTAAACAATAAATAATATAAACAAATCTAATAAACTAGTTGTTTGATAATCTGTTCTATCAAATAATACTTCATATATTGCTTTACCTAATATCATGGCGAAATTGAAAGACTCGGTTGGTTTAGGTCTAACTATCTTATATATTTAAAGGTCCAATTCCCTTTAGTCATATTTATAATACTATCGTATTATTCGAGAGTTTTGTTATTAATATATGACTTTATTATTTGTAATTCTACCAGTTCTATCTCCAATGACGAAGATACTATATTTGTTTATATTTCAAATATGTAGTTCACTAAAAATACTTAAGTATATATATATACCTACCCTCTTTTACATCTATATGTTGTTAATTCTATATCTAAACATATTATTAGTAGGTGGCGTATTGTAATACCTACTTTATATAACTAACAAGAAATTGATTACTATACCACTGATGTATTATAATACTGATGGTATAGCTATATTTTAATATTATTAACTATCTCTTTATTACCCATTTATTTTATATTTATTGAAATAATAGAGTTTTTGTATTTTGAATTAGCTTAAAATTATAACATAAATATATATTATATATCTTCGAAGTAAGAAAATAAGGTTAGAATAAAGTTAATGTATAATAATATAAGTTGCAGTTAGACACGCAGGGCTAGCCTAATTCAGAATGGAGATTATTTATGAGAATATCCCCCATTATATACATTATATTATATAGTACCACTTAAATTCTATAGTATATACCCTGCGAGTGTTCGAATCAATCCTTCATCAATATAAACTATATATCACCTAAAGAATAATAATATCATAAGACCATTGGAAAATACATTGATATCCTTTCGTACACCCAAGGCAATAAATAAGAAATAAATCCCATAGAGCAACGCTTGGTCTTCTGGTCTTACTTTAGCAGTATAGTTATATAAATAAGTATAAAATTATCTTCTTTGAATTAGTTATATTTGGGTGTTAAATTATTAATTAATTTTATTTCCCAAGATATGCCATACTTTGATTTATATTTTGAAGCATCTTTGGTACCTTTATTTATATTAATAGGTTCATATAAAGCAGCTAACAAAGATAAAACTATATATATATACAATATAAATGAAGACTTTCGGTACCCATTGAACACAGAAATTATTCAATGCTTCATGACCAAAACAACTCCTATACAACCTGAGAAAGACTACTAAGACTTTAATTAGATATTCTATTCCAAGCCAGTCATGTAACCAGGCCCATGTCTTATCCACTTGACTAATCTCGATTACGTAAGGTAATGATTTTTATCACATAAGCTCGCGATCAATTGCGATTACCAAGCTGAATTTCAGATCCTACGTTTCAATCTTAACGTTAAACCTAAACAACTTCTATCAAGAACACTGGCAGTCACCGTCTTAGATTCTCTCAGGACTCATGCCTCTATTCCGCAAAAAAAAGGAAGAATTACCACCGGTTTCGCTCAAGGCAATGAAGTCCAATGAATCCAACGTATCCAAAATATCTAATTCATCAGCGACCTCTAAGAAATTCAAGCTATTCAAACATAAAGTTAGTGAAGATGAAGTGAACAATCTAGCACGCGAAGTAAACAATCTAGCACGTGAAGTGGATAAGTCGTCGGAGCCCCGAACTCTAACGGCAAGAAAGAGGGTAAGCACTATTGCGGAGAATGATATCGAAGAACGCAACAGTGGCTACAACAGTAGTGATTTTGACTCCGAGCTAAGTCTGGGCAGTGATTACGATGACTCCGACGACGATTATGTGGAACATTTGCATGCCATCAAAATGAGAGGCAAACTAGCACAGCCAAACCATTTTGCCAGCCAACTATCAACGATTATGGGGTACTGTGGAATGGGTTCGTTTGTATCGAGTGGTGAAATCACAGATGCCGCCAACGAAGAGCTGAAACGAACGTTTTCCCTCTTGGATCAAGACTCCAAGATTCACCATCTTCCGTCCGCTACTTCGGGCAACACCCTCTCAGTCATCGAAGACCCGCAGATCCAGTTGATCGAAAACTTGAAGAAGAAACTCAACAAATACCTTCTGTCTTCCAAAACAAAACAGCAGTATGAGTGTGTGTCTTCGGGTAAGACACTTTATCAAAGATATGGAATTGTCAAGGATGTTATTGGAAGAGGCTCGTATGGAATCATCAAAATCATCGATCCTGATCCAGATAACGGAAAAATCAAATTGTATTCCGATAACGGACTATTTGCCGTGAAGGAATTATTGAGAAGAGGACCCAAGGAGTCCAATGATATCTTCGTTGATCGAGTTCTCTCTGAGTTCCTCATCTCATCTACATTAAATTCAAAACACATTGTAAAGACAGTGGATCTAATGATTACTTTACCCTCGCCAACAGACCAAATCAATAATAATATCAAGTTCAGTCAAGTCATGGAATGTACATCTGGCGGAGATCTCTTCACCTACCTCACTACTGGTTCCAATAAAAAGAATGTTCCTGTGAAATTCATGTCTTTAGACGAAGTGGACTGTTTCATAAAACAAATCGCAAAGGGACTCAAATACATACACCAGCACGGAGTCGCTCATTGTGACTTGAAGTTGGAAAACATTCTTCTTACGTATGTACGTAAAGAAAACGAAAACGTCGAGAGCCCAACCACACTGAAAATCGTCCTTAAAATCTCGGATTTTGGAAAATCAAGTGTTATTAGAACAAAATGGGATAAATCTGAACAATGTTTACTGAAAAAATCGGGACCCCTTGGTTCTGAGCCGTACATGGCGCCCGAAGAATTCTTCTCTAACAACCAGAGCTATTCCTTAACCAAAAAGGATTGCTGGGCTTTTGGAATCATTGTCTTACTTATGTTCAATATCCGTAAACACTATTATTCAGGTACTGGAAACAACAAAACTGAAACTACTACCAACAATACCGAGATGTTTGAGGATTACAGTTCGGGTTACCTCTGGCAATGTACAGACGTCAAAAGCCTGAAAATGTCCAAAGAACCAAAGTATAAAGATAAGGTGTTTGAAGAGTATAGCAAAACGAGGATGCTTGCTGATTACGACGATAAAACAAAGGAATGGACCGTAAATAAAATGGGTACCTTCGTGCCTATCGAAAACTTATTCAAAACTCCGATGAACTACGACGACAGTATTGATAGCAAGGACAGTACTGTTAGCGAGAAACCAGCAGATATTGATGATCTTGGTGAGTTGAGAAGATGGGTGCTTTATAAGCTCTTGGATGTAAACCCCGACACCCGGATGAGCATCGAGCACGTTGTCCGAAGTGACTGGATGACTGCTGTCGAAATATGCGAATAGACATCACAGATACCAACAAATAGAAATGTACCAACCTGAATGAAACGAGGATTTCTGTCCTCCATGAACAGATTCAAATTAGGTGGATTTAGATTTATGAAGATTCAAATATCCTCCAGAGACTCAATTTCTTCTAGAAACTCAAACTGCCTCTAGAGACTCAAACTTCCTCTAGAGATTCATTTTTCAACAGAGACTCAAGAATTACCCTTCGAGGATTCAAAGACAACCACTATCTTCATTAACCACCAACAACTTGACTTTCTAATCTTACGATATTTAGCATTTATAGAAGAAATACAGTTATTGAGCTATTATACTATAAATGTCATGGAAATGCATGTATGGTTGCGACTATTGTACATAATATTAAATAAAGCTCCAGAATATGAAAGCAGGGAACTGGCGGCGTGTAAAGTGCATGGCAATGAACAAGAACCGAGGAAGAATGGAAAAGTAAATGTGAGAAACTGGTTTAAGAATAAACAAGTATGAGAGTTAGAGATATGCAGCAGGACAAGCAAATAAAAGCAAGGATTATCAGGTATGCAACATTAGCATGAGGAGGTTCAGCGAGAAAACAGAAGTAAGGACACGAACAGAAACTCGGATAATGATTGACAATTAAATATGATGGAACAACACTGGATAATGAGAGACTGATGAGGAAACACAGAACACAAATTTCGATGAGGAAACACAAACTTCAATGAGGAAAGACAGAATTTGATTTATAAGTGTCGTCTATTAACAAACTTCGATTAGGAACACAATTTCTATCAACAAACTTCGATCAAAGACTCTTCCAGATAGTCAGATCCTCAGATATTCATATAAGCTTTTCATATAACTTGTCACGTAATTCATACACTAAAAGTCATTAAACATATTACCATAAGGATCTTCTACACCACTGATACCATAATCAAGATCTTTATCTTCAGGATATCTGTCGAATTGAGAAGTATCCCCCACACCGGAGGTGATTGGAGGCTCGTAAGGAGTTTCGATATCTCTTGAAAGTAATCTTTCCCAAATGACTTCTTTGAACCAAGGATGGGACTTTACATCGTCAGAACCGCCTTGCAAATTCCCCAATCTCTGGGTCAAATCCTTGACGATCAATTTCTGTAATAAATCAAGTATATCAGGAGGCAAATAGTCCGGGTACGTGATTGTTCCATTCAAAATGTTCTCGTATGTTTTCATAGGGGTTGGATCGTAAAATGGTGTATAACCAGTGAGCATTTCAAATATCAAGATTCCAAAGGACCACCAATCCACGGATTTATTATAGGGTTTTGTAGCCACCACCTCTGGAGCAATATAATCGGGAGTACCACATAACGTGTAGGTAACATCAGTGACTTCTTTGGCAAAACCGAAATCTGTCAATTTGATATGGCCATTTTTGTCGAGAAGAATATTTTCCGGCTTCAAATCACGATATATGATATCTAATTTATGCAAATATTCAATAGCAAGAAACACTTCTGCTGCATAGAACTTGGCCACAGGCGTAGGGAATCGTTGTGACTTTCTCAATAACGAAAACAACTCTCCTCCTTCTATGTAGTCCATAATCATAAACAAATTATGACAATCCTGGAAGGTGCCCCACATCCTAATGATGAATGGATGCTGCGCCAACTTTAACATTCTACGTTCATCGTTGGTATGTTCGATTTGCTTCATATTAACCACTCTCTCCTTTTTCAAAGTTTTCATGGCATAAAACCGTCCATTATGAATCGACCGGGCAAGGTGCACCCTACCAAAGGACCCCGTCCCCAAAGTCCTCAATATTTGGAAATCATTCAAAGTATACTTCCCCTTGGTGGTAGTATCCTTGTTGTCGTGTTTTGAGTTCTTTCTCTGTAAGGACGAAGTTGATGAAGTTTTTTGATTCTGAAGCACAGGCGGGTTGACATAAATATTCTGTTGTTGTTGTCTTTGAGCTAACTCTTCAAGAGATATGTCGTTGAGTGATTGCATGGTGTCGGTATTTTCCATGGACGTCATTTTGAGATGTTTGGGATATTTTCAGTTGGTTGGGATATCAATTAACAGATAGTTATGTTAGTAGAGTTCGCTGAGTGAGAGTAACAGTCAGTTTATTAAGTCACAGTTAGTTTTGTGATGTTAGGACAGTTGGTTATGGTGTATTAAATAAAATATTGTCCCCTGAACGGTATCTATTTGCCGTCTGATGCAATGTTTCCAATAAGTTAGACGTTTACGGATAAGGAGTGAAATTACGCCTGGGTGTCGTTTAAATTCTAATTTATATCTAATAAACTTCACGAGCTGTTTGAAACTGATTGTAATTATGGAAAACTGAGCGCTGCTTATTTATGGATATACTCCTTGTCCAATGAAAGAAGACTATGTCTATCAAAACTAGTATTTATAAAGTTGTCACGCACACGTCAGAAAGTGGAAAAACGGTCAAATTTTTTGGCCACTTTGACGCGCACACGACCAAATATACGACAAGGTTTCATAACTGGCCAGAGCAAGTTAGATTATAAAGAAGAGGGTGGATGGGGCTCAGAATGCCAGATATTCAATTTCTGATGCCGTTGATTTTGTAGTGCTTGATGTTGTAGTTTCATGGACCATGTATATTGACGCAGTGCTGCCGAGACAGCCCACTATACCGTTCCATTGAGGCTGTCAGGTAAAATTTGCGGCATATTTAAAGTACGCACTAAATTGTTGCATTCTTCCGTAATAATGATCCAGAGCAAAGAAAATAAAATTTTAATACGGTATAAATCCACAAAACCAAAGATTCTACTTGTCTAATTGGCCCTCCGTCACTGTAATTCCATCCCTTACATGAACGAGCGAGAAACGTCACTAATTTTCCTTAGCATAGGGGCATTTGTGACACTATTTAATAATGGTTTTTTCCCTCAACCTCATCGGCCAGATATTTCTTACTGTGTGCCCTGCCGTTTTGGAGATTTGGATGAAAAACGGTTTCAATCGGAAAATTAAAAGATCCAGATCTTCAATTAGCTTGGTTTGTACGTTTAAACCTGTTTGCGTCTTTTTGCGTGTAAATTTAATTTGCTATTATATTTTTAAAGACCGTTTTATGGCCGATTTGTTCGCAACCATCTGGACAATTATTGGCAGGTAGTTATTTTCTGCGCCTCAATAAACTACATTACCCAGTACTCGCGGGGATCGTCGGCATCTTCATCATCATCATCATCATCATCCTCTTCCACTGCATGTTCGGCGCTTTCCATTTCTTCATCCGCAGATTCATATCCGAATCCTTCACCTCCTCGATTAACATCTGGCCGTCCTATTGTAAGCTCTGGTCGTTCGTTCGACACTACGACATCACTGCCGATGCCCACTAATGGACCGATACTGACGCGACGTCCTCCTTTCAAAAGATCTGTAATTTGCTCATTGGCAGTCTTCAATTTTTCCAACAAATCGTGACTATTTTGGATGTCAAACCGTTTGAGGTTGCGTCTTACCCCTCCAGCTGTAGATTCTGCAGGATTGGTGCTATTCTTGTGCATGCCATCTTCATCCCTAATGCGGGTTGTCTCCAGTCCATTGCTGGTGCTTGGTCCTGCGCCGTCATTCGAGTACTGATTAATTAGCTTCGTCAAGACCTGACCGAATCCAAATTCAGAGAGATATTTGGCTCGGTCCAACACACTTAACTCATCATTTTCCTTGGTGTTGATCCGAATAGTACTGGTCTCAGAATCATCACCCTCGTCTATAAATATTCTTTGACCGCTGGCATTTCCTGTAGTACCACGCCTAACTGGTCCTCCGACAGTCTCGAAGGAATTATAGTCGGTACCATAATTCACATTGAAGGCATATCTTGAATATTTCCAAGTCAAATTCACAATAATCCATACAATGGAAGATTTGATCTCATTGATGTTGTTGTTAAGTACAATCTTGGCGTTCAAATCCTTGCTTTCAAAACCGGGTGGAACCTGGAAATCAAGAAATCGTAACCAAATCTTCAACAACTCGTCGTTGGGGAAGAAGTCTTTACGAATTGATTCAATCATGGTGAACTTATGGTCCTCAATATAATTGATCGATGTCACCAATTTGACATAACCTTCCTTCATTAACATTGTGCTCAAGAATTCGTCATCCTCGAAACTTCCAACATCAACAGTAAAAAGACTAAAGCCAAGGATTGTTTTAGTAACATACTCTAACCAGGTCTTTGGCAACCTACTGGTAGGACTAGCAACCTGCTCCTCATATACTTGTACCAACATTTCGTTAAAGTTAGGAGATCCTGCTGTAATGTTTCTCAAAATATCAAAGGCAACTAGTTTCTGCTGCATTTTGATCAGATGAATATCTTCTGCAACCTCAACAGAATTGATTCCATACGTAGTATTTGAAATAATCGTAGCCAACGCAAAGTAATCTAACAATTCCTTCTTATTTTCATTGGTTTCGTTATACATATAATTTTTGATCACCTGCAAGACATTCAACTGTATAACATTTTCCTGATAGACATCTTCGTAAGGTTCATTTTCTGCCTTAATGTTATTCGTCTTCTCTAAAGTCTCACCGCCATAGTATATTCCTGATAAGTTCAGTAGGAAACAGTCGTAGTTAATAACAGTATTTCTGAATGAACTGAAATCCAAAATAAAGTTTGCCAATATTCCAATTGTTACCGACTTGTTCATGATTTGAATCCTTTTACCACGGTTCAGGAACACATTTCTATTCAAGTTGTAGAAAAAAGTAGCAATTTGATCAGAACTAGCAAAGGCTCGAAGAATTTCCAAAATATTAGTCACAAATCCTCCATAGTTATCTTTTGTTCCTTCTTTGGTAATAAAACTCTTCAAAGAATTGCATTCAACGAAGAATGTTCTCAATGTAGCTACAGATCTTGACAAAGATCTGGTTAGAAACAAGCAGTTTGTATAAAGATTGCTATCCAAAAAAGCTTGTATTATTCCCAAGTTCTTTCCAAACCACGGTAAATCTTCCTTTGCAACTTTTGAAGAAGATGATTTTGTATGCAACAAATAATAAGATAATTCCATTTGCGTCAACAAAAAGTGATAATTATCAATAGTCTCGAAGAGGATCTGAGCAAACAAGACGTTAGGTTTGGCGCTAGTAGAATGGTTTATAAGACGGGATCTAAACTCCTCGTTTGAGCTGACATAAACACTCAACAAGTAAAACAAGTCGGCCAACTTTCGATCATCTCTAACGATATTCAACAACACTGTAAAATCAACTAGTGTAGTTCCATATTTCGAATTTCTCTTCAATACTTTAAAAGTCTTATAAAGTTGGTTACAGGAATAATAATTTTCCAACTGCTTTGTGAGTTTGTAATCAATATTTGAGTCTTTAATTTCATCACCTAACGGTGGATATCTTGAACACAAGTCTGCCAAAATCCTCGTGGGCAGCAATAAGTACATTGGTAATGGAGAGCGAGGCGCTCTAGTTCTCGTATTCTTCTTTTCATCGCTTTTGTAGTCTGTATCCAAGTTTAGCATTTCGATTATTCTTGCAAATAGCTTTTTGAAATTCTTAAAGATCAACACTTCGGTAATCTGACCTCCAGGTTTAAGATTATTTAAATAAAAGCACAACAAATTCAACGAAGCCAAGCTCAATAGCTTATCATCATACTTAATAAGCATAAGTAAGGTGAGGTAAATATTTATTGATAATATCACCGCGGCAGAATCATTATCCGACCTTTGAGATGAATTTGTGGAGGAAGTCATAAATATATCAAAGTCATTTTCCTTCAGATAGCTGAATATTTGAGCAGTACAGATGATGAGCTCCACTAACAACCTTGAATCGATCGTACTGCGAATAATTGTTGGATTAAGTTCAATATTAGGAAGATTTTCGTTTTCAAACGCTAACCTGTGCATTGACTCTGGACTGCCACCTATTTGTGGAAAATGGGTTGAAATTATTATATTGGATACTTTGGCCAATCGTTTCAATAGTACTGTTAACAAAATAATGATGGAAGAATTGCCAGATTTCGAATTTGAAAGCAACAACGGGACCAACCGCAACAGTTTTGTCACAATCGTCGAGTTTGAAACTGTTTTATCGTAAGCATTGTCTGTCACAATAAGCAACGAAGTGATATATCTAGATACCTTTTCAGAATCGATCTCTTGATTCTCTATATTGGAGATACACAACAAGATATCCAAGCTATATTCGATGATGTCTTCGAGCTTAGGGATAAACGAGATATCAAGATCCTTGCTGGAACATACTAACGGTATAAACTTTTCCACAAAATATGACAACAAATTGGTTATCGGAGTAATCACATCCTTTATTGAGCGTAGGCAAGTGGTGATATTCTCATTCTTTTTAGTATTCACTTCAGATATGAACGAACTCAAGATTTTAAGAATCACTGCCTCGTTCTTCCAATCTTCTAAGAATCCATGTTTGAATACCAGTATCCTAGCTTGTCCTGATATCACCTGTGAGATCAGATCATTAAACAGCTCCACCAAGGGTTCGATGAAGTTTATGTTGCCAACTAGTTTATATTTCAAGTCTTTGTTACCTATAAGAGCCACCCTTAGGTCAGAGGTACTCTTATAGTTATGGCCACTTAATTGATCACCGTTCGTATGCCGATCAAGTTCCATGTTTGCTGGTGGTTCTAGGAGTTACAAGTGTTATTTCAATTTCAAATCGTGCGAGAGTGCGTCACTTTCAGCCCAAGAAGGTCAGCAATATACGAGCAGTGATACGTTAGATTTAGTATAAATAGAAGAAGAGGATAGGCTTGACTAGCTTTTTATCTGACCAACTATCTGATCTGTATAAGTTTGCATTAAACGACTTGGTGTCTTGACTTTTGTGAGTTTTCGCCCGGACATATTTGACATAATACGGAGTATGAGGTAGCCACTCGAGATATCCGCAAGGGGCGAGGAATCTAGAATTACTTTACAGCATACGTCAAATCGGCAGGACTACAGTATCCACAGTACATGAGGAATGTATCAAACATTTATGAAACCACCATTAGAAATCTCTGGCTGAACATGCTCTTACTACAACTGTGGTTAACCACCACTAAAAACTCATTGATATCAATATGTAACCTGAATTTCGCTTATAGAAAGGTTACCCAGGATAATAATATATTAATCTCTTCTGAGCAAGATTGAAATGTTAAAGCATTGCAGAAGATGGCTCAATAAGAATAAAGAAATTAGCTCTTGAGTACAGAAAATAGCTACACTCTTTAAACAGTGACATACAGCTCCGAGGAAATAAATAATCATAAATTACATCTAGCAGGTCTAAATCTAAATCTTACCTCTCCAGAATTTCTGACTCTCCGCTGCCGGTTTACCGTTCTTGATATCGTTGCTGACATTAGTATCTGCCTCCGCTCTTTTTACGATATAATCCAAAATACTTTGTAGATTGTCAACATTATGTGGAAGACAAACAACCCCGTTCTTATCGGCAACTAGATAGTCACCTGGATTAATAGTAAGAATATCTTCACTCTTTTCCAACGAAGAAACCTTCACTTCCAAGGGAACATTGATCCCCACAACTTTCACCAACGGCCCCGGGGCAGAGGTTCCAACACCATACGACCATACCGGATACTTTAAATCGACGTGCTCGTCCAAGTCTCTAATTCTTCCTAGAACCACCGACCCATTGGATCCACGATATTGAGCCCGAGTAGACATAAGACCCCCATACATCGCATTGTTGAGCTTAACATATGGTGCTGTTGTCAATTGTGCTTCGAGAGGTAACCCCAAAACAACTATACTATCCTGGGGAACATTATCAATATACGATTGTTTGATCGCTGGTCTAGGGTCCGACTTGGGCGCATACAACACCGTGTACGCTTGACCAACCGCGGATGTGGTGGCTATCACCGGGGATTGATTCTTCAAGTTCGGAATAAAACCTCCATCGGCAAATCCGTGTTTGTTCAAGGAGTCAGAAATATCACAAGGAGTATACCTAGAGAGGAAAGTGATGATCTCTTTCAGAGATAATGCTTTTGTTACAGACATGGGAAAGAAACTATGCAATATTGAAACTATGCAATATTGAAACTATGGAATATTGAGATTATGCAATATTTCTCCGCGTTTCGGAATTTGAATATTTCACAATGTACAAATTACATAGAGTCAAATGGTAGATTTTATATACAGAATTATATAGGATCAAATTGTAGATTGTAGCATTGCAACGTCCTAATATGAGTTAGTTAAGTTGTCAAAACTTATGACTTTAGAATAATTGATATGTTCCAAATTATTAACAACGACAGAAATATTGTTGGATATGGCCCTTTGAGCTATTTACACGGCCAAACTCGGAATTAACGTTGAAATCCCTGATTTGTTATCAACGAAGACACTTAATGATAACTATGTTCAGTCTCGAAGATTTCCTCAAAGATTTCCCTCAAATCTTTTTCGTATTTTTACCAGAGGAATCTGTATCTTTGACTAAAACTCTCATTCGTGAAGATTCGTGATGGCCCCCAATAGGAATATCCCAATAGGAGGATTCTGTCCATACTTCTTTCCACTGTTAAATCTATTAATCATCCAAACTAATTCTCTTTTTTAACGATTTATACCTCTCAGATTCTTCAGCATCTGCTAATTCTCCCTTTTCATTGTAATCCAATACAGATGCAGTTGGAGGAGTTATCTTGTGACCAATTTCTCCTTCCTTTGTCTTTTCTTCTATTATCACTGTATTTGTACACACCTTGTATCGAGTCCCCAATTCGTGCAAAAATGTCGGGCTGAGCTGATAGTCTTTGATTATAGATTCATTTTTGATCCTAGGATCCCTGATATCCGTGAGAATAGCCCCTAAAGTCCTAGGATGGACCATGGTTCTTGATACAATATCAGTAGAAGCAATATTATTTCCCGATTCTTTTGGATCCTTTTGCGATTTCAATTCGTTTTCTCCTTGTTCGAAGAGTTGTTTCCGGAATTTAAGTTGTTTTAAAGCATTAGAATTTGGATTAACATGGACGCTGGCCGAATGTGATTGGATCTGTCTTCCTAAGCTATTTATCGAATTCACAAACTGTGAGTCGTAGGTGGATGTCCCAGCCTCGTGGGGATCAAAACCATCTTTGCCTTCCGGTAAATTAGTCTTGACTTGAGAGCGAGCCAACTCTTTGTTGTGTTTCAATTTTTTCTTCAAGAACGATGGATCAAATGAAGCGTTGGGGTCTAATTTGAATTCTTGGCTATTCATGCTTTCATCGGGTACTGGTACTGGATTTGCATCTGGAGCTTGTTTATTATAGTTATCTTCAAATTGTTGCTTCAACCTCGAAGATGGGAGTTGGTTGATATCTGAAGATCTATTCACCGTTTTGGTTACGTCAGCAAGAGTTTTAGTCAACTTCCTCGTAGGTTTGGAAGTAGTCAGACCCATAGTTAAGAGACACTGATGACGATTGATGCAAGATGATCAAATGCAATTATTTAATTTTCGTTTCTACGTCGCGACATCATCGCACACTAATGTATTATACACGGCAATATATTGAAAGAAGTATATAAATGCCAAATGAACCTAGTGATAGGTGGACTAGAGTTGCTGAGTAGCAGTACGCTAGATCTGGGTTGTGTCTATATATTACCACAAAATAATGTGGAGCAGATAGTTCGTCTCTTTGAGTGGAAACAGATGGTCTAGTGAAATACTAACGCTGAGTGATAATACAATAGTCATTTACCTTGAAATAGCTCAGTAAAGTACTTAATCTGGTTGAATAGTCCAGATGCCACAATGAGATACTTGAATCTTTCAGAACAGAACACTTTTCGAACACTTTTCGAACACTCTTCTCGCACTAGGCTGATGCTATGTTAAGGCGATAATGGAATGGATCCATATTTAATCCTTCTTACTCTTTTTCTCCTTCTTTTCCTTTTTCTCTTTCTTTTCCTTCTTTTCCTTCTTTTCTTTCTTGTCTTTCTTTTCCTTCTTTTCTTGAGATTCCTCTATTCTTGCTTTTTTGGCAGGTCTTGTGTCTTCATCAGATTCTTCTTCAATATGGGTGGCCCTGGCTTCTTCATAATCTTCGGCACCGTATCCAGTTGGGAAATGTCTCATTCTCAAGTTTTTGGCCTTCTTGATATTTCTTCTAGGCTCAACAACTCTGTCAAAATCAATAGATGGAATAGTCACGGACTCACGGATATTGTAGAATCTTGATACATCTCTCTTCAAAGGCTTGTAGTGCTTTTTGTTGGAGTTGACCAATACTGAATATTTACGGTTATCAGTCTCGGTGGAGAACAATTCTTCATTTACCTGGTACGAGTTTTTGTCTATAGTGAAAGGAGCTGGACCATTGCTAATTGAGGTCGATGTGAATGATACTGGTAAAGTCTTCAACTCTTTAATTGGGAAACCTTTGGGTACTCTGATCAACCATACTTCTTTGTCTCCTGATTGATGGAACTTGGTGTTTGGGCTGAATTTGTGGAAATTCTTTGGTGGTTGAAAAGTAGCATCCTCTACTTCCGAATCGGAGTCATTCACGTATTCATGTGATTTATATGACGACATTTTGTTTGGATCTGGTATCAAGTTGTTGTTAGAAGCTGAAATTTTTTTACTGCCATCGCAGAACGAGACACGTGACTTTCTCGAAATTCTGGAAGATTATGTAATATAATTCTTCTGATTGTGATAAAATGTACAATGCTAGATGATGTTAAAATATTACATTAGATGACTATGTTAGATAATGCTAAATGACAACGTTATATGATTACCGTATTATAAAATATTCACTCTGAAAATATATTAAAAAGGATTCAATTTGATCGAGGAATGAACTAATCGTAATTGGTCTTTGCACTGGCCACACAGATAAACTAGATTGTATCTTTTGGATGAACTATGATGTAAGATTAGAACCAACCCCTACGAGACATTGTACATTTCTGTATCAGCTAATGTATTATGAGGTAATTTATCAATGTTTACTTATGTGTTAGTGTGTATTTCACTTATTAATGCTAATCTTAGATTCTTTAATTCTTAACTTGTCAATTTAACTATGAGTTTTATTTTCTAAAAATAATCTTTTCATATACCTTTTCAATAACCTTAATGAACATTTCTATCCCCACGATAAAATTACGCCGCATGAATATGGCTTATGCTGTTGGACCAGGAATCATAATCCATTTGCGTAGTTGTAACGGGGTTCTATAAGATCCTGAAATTTGTGAATATCAGTCAGTCAGGATAAGTTTGTTACAGCTGTCAGACGAGCTGTGACATATCTAACTCCAGCCTGGTCTTCAAATTCAACTTTAATTGAAAAGTTCTTTCCATTTTGGGCAAGATGTCAAAACGGCCGAAGCTAAGTCATTCAAGTCAATTGAACCATACGTCACTCGCTTTTTTGAGAACCCACAAAAAAGTCCCCCCACGTAAATCCTCTGACATCACTTGTTCATATTTAACACATTGTAAGTATTGATTTTGGAGTTTAAATACAGTTCCAGCCTCACGGTGGTGTACCATGACCATTGCGAAAACCAAGCAAATTGACTTCAGGAACAATAGTTTATCGAGGCTACTACGAGCTAACCTAGGGGGAGACAAGATTTAGAATAGTCGCGCTTTGTGCTCGAGTATCACTACAAACTCTAAACTCTAATCGACACTAGGCTGTGTTAGTACCTCTCGAGAAGGACTAACATACGAAAATCTAATTGCGCAGATTCGGGGTGTATACTTATGTAAGCGCATAACTATAAATCACTCATAACCTTTTAAAATTGATTATATAAGATCCTACAGCCGTAGCACATTAACCAGTTAATCTAACATATTCTCACATATCATAACATGTCGTTTGTTTCACCAGACTCTGGAATCGCTGCCTCGATTTTCCTAGGATTGTATACTATATATACATTATTGTGTGTAAAGATTGTGTATCACGAAGGATGGCGTACCATCTACACCTTCTTTCTAATATTTGGGGTCTTTCGATTGGCAGGACAGTTGTCGGGGGTAGCGTTTGCTTCGCTTGGTATTGACCATTGGCAATGGCTTATTGCATATTTGGTATTTAGTGCTGAAGGGTACTTTGTGTTGATCTTGTGTACATTATACCTCACGTGCAAAGCCCAACAAGAAGTCCACGGTACGTCGTGGATCAAACCTACCAAAGGAGAGGTCAAGATCAGACAGTCGAAATGTACTAACCGATGGAAAAAGCGGTTGGCTTGGTTCACCTATGCCCGGGTGTTTCATTTGCTTCTTATTCCAGCCAATGCTATAATTATCGCGGGTGGCACTATGTTAACCTCAGTAAATCCTCAAGATATCAATACAAGTTCTAAGGTTCATACATCCAAAGCATTGAGAACCGCAGGACAAGCGATCTTTTTGTTGCAGACAGCCATAGCGATTTCGGCCGCAGTCTTCGGTGCTATGTTTGAAAACTTGTGGCAAACCGTTTCCATCAAGGCCGTCTTCTTGGCTGCTCCATTTGTAACAGTTAGAGGTATTTTTGGGGTGATGTCGATCTATATTAAGTCTATGAATTATTTCGATATTGGCAATTATTCCAAGGATGGTTTGACTTCGAAATTCGTGATTTATGAATATGTTTTGGCAACAACCATGGAATTTATTGCTGGTGTTATTTACGTTGGTACTTACTATCTTGAAAGAGCAAAAAGGGGAAGAGAAGGAGTCGATAAAGAGGCTGCTAGCATGAAAAGCAATGTCCTGAGTGCTGGTGCCACAGAAAGTGAAATCACAAAGGGTCAGAGACCTGAATAGTGATTATCATCATGAAAATTCTCAAAAATAGTAACGATAATTTTCACGATATCATTGATTGAAAAAAAAGCTTCTGGCCCACCTAATATTTATTCCGCCATTCATTGTCTGATTCACTCACGTAACTGAGATATCATACTCTCCATTATTGCATCAGAAATTGGATTGGGATCATTCTCTCTAATTCTTGCGATTTCATGATATCCTGTTTATTGATCCACTGAGCACACGAGAGACTTCGAATTCCTTTAGTTCCTCTACAATCATTCATTTTGATGATAGGTGCTTTCTACAGTATTCTAAAACTAGGCTAGTTAAATTTTGCAGCCTTTGTATATGTAGTACAACATTATAGTATACAATAATTACAGTATGTTAAATTGGAAAAAATGTATTATACGTAGGAAGAAGATCTATGAAGGTAACCTGCTTATAGCATGTAAAAGAATGACTGGATTGAGAATTTATAGTCTGAGGGACTGAAGTGAATGACTGGATTAAAGGTTTATAGTCTGGGAGACTGATGTGAATGACTGGATTGAATGCGGCGAGTCAGGTAACAATGAATGAAGTTAACCTGATCGAAATGCTCTGTAGTGCTAGTGAAGAGTCAAGTACTGAATACTCGAGGATATAAAGCAAACTTTTGGTGACAAAACGAGTTTTAATGAATGAATTGTGACTTAATGAGTTGAATGAACTTTTGGTGACTTAATGAACTTTAATAACTTTAATAACTTTAATAGTTTTAATGAACTTTAATAACTTTAGGGAACTTTTGTTTTTAAGTTTTAATGAATGAGTGGTGACTTCTAGTGAGTCTAAAGATAGAAATCCATCTTTATGAGTGTAGGACTAGCCCAACACTACTTTCTTTGGAAGAATCTTAACATCCTCTTGAACATGTTTTTGTTTGTTTCGGGAGTGTAATTGACGGTGGCATCGACTTGCACCATTAAAGTGATATCATACCCGGTAGCATTCCGAGGACATTTCTTTGCACCGTCGTTAAAGTAAACATCGTAGTTTCTTCTGTACGAGAAGGTTGGGCACGCCAAAAACTTGGTTGAGTTCTTGTATGTTAATAACGAATGGCTGATTCCAAAGTGTTCGGTTGAGGTATTGTTTTTAGTAGTGGTCAACTTATTATTTTTGTCGATGTAGACATTTTGGGGGGAAGGAAGAATGGTGGAGTTGGTAGCATTAGTATAGCTGGTAGCATTAGTGTAGTTGGTAGCATTGATATAGTTGCTAGCAATATTACTGTTCAAATCATAGTTGACTCCCTTTGGGATATTAAGAACATATCCATTGTTGGCCTTGATTCTTCCGAAGAAGGCCAGAACATCATCGGCCAACGTCAAGTCATGACCATCAAACTTGACCAAATGGTATTGAAAAACGGCTCCTTGATGGTGTGCTATGAGCGAGAAGACAGGCGACGACGGTTGGTAGAACCTTTTCTCTACTGGATAGGCTGCAACAAAGTTGAGTACTGCTAGAATGGAAAGTATGGCTGCGAAAAATTGCATGATTATGATTGAAAAATTCGGTTAAAAAGTGCATCTAAATCGAAAAGGTGACGAACATTTCCTTTTATATAAGGCTTCCAGAAATCTTATGATGACCCTGGCAGTGTAAGAATAAACACTCGAATGCGACACTTTAACGTCATTAAATGTCACAAAGAAGAAAAGGCACGGTAATTATATAGCAATAACTTAAAATTGCCGAATTAGGAATATTAATTGATATTTTGGGTTCTCCGGGTTTCAGACTGAGCAAGGTTCCAAGCGAATGGTGCAACTGGATCAAAAGGGATCAAAATGTATCATACTAGATCAGAATCACAGGGCAGTGTTGTGGCAAATATCTTGTTCTGTAAGGAAGTACGATCCATGAAGATCTGAAAATGTACTCCTCCATGACCCTAGACTATGGTGGCTTCTTATTCGCCAGTTATCACGCCTAGCTGTACTATTACTTCATCCCTTACATGTTTGTGTACACGATAGAATTTCGACTGTCGCACGACCTTCGGAAAGAATTGTGCCGGAGTTAGAGGACAAATTTTTCACTCGGAAATATTATATTAGTTGAATAGTTGATTAGAGTATTGTCCGATTAGTTATCGTTTATGGACATATATGTCTGCAATGATCTACAATATTGTATATAAAGTTTTGTTGAATTATAATTATGTAAATCGAAATGAAAGACAATGAATCATCATCGTATTTATACAGTGTGTGTGATTTCTCTTCTATAATCCACAGTGGAATGTACTAGAAACTTGCATTTCTAGAGGTTACCAGTACGATCGTTGTATCTACTAAGTAGCTTACAATTCAACACCTGGAGGACAACCTAAGGTCTTCTTTAAAGAACCGTAGATGGTGAATTGTAAGGAGGTCAAGGTACCAACCATAACCAATCTAGTTGGTAAACCGGCGAAAGAACCCTTAACACCTAATTGACCAGCTAATTGGGCTAATAAACCAATGGTAGATTGACCTGGAGCCTTCTTGGTCTTGTTAACCTTGGACAACAAAGTGTCAGCAGGTTGGGAAACAAAAGCAGCGGCACAACCGGCAATGATACCGGCACCCAAGTTAACACCAGTCAAACTAGCAGTAGACATTTCACTCTTTGGAGTTGGAATGGCCTTGAAGATAGCTTCAGCGGCTCTTTCGAAAACCAAGAACTTAGCAATGTTGTATGGAATTTGCTTGAACAAGATTGGGGTGAAACCGTTGTAGAAAGATCCAGCACCTTCTTCCTTGAAGATTCTAGCAAAACCACCGACTAAACCGTTGGCAAAGGTTGGTTGGGAAACCAATCTAATTCTGGTAGCTTCTAAAGGACACAAAGCAATGTCAGCAAAGAATTCAGCTAAAGCAGCAGAACCAATGAAAACAGAGTTCTTGTATTGCTTGGCGGTGTCGTAACCTAATTGTTCAATGAAAGTCTTCTTGAATAATTCGTAACCACCAAATTTGAAAGCACCTTGCATGGAGTAACCCAAGACAGTTGGACCGAAACCAGTCAATAAAGCACCAGCACCTTCAGCACCAATAACTTGTTTGAAAGAACCAATCATACCTTTGTTGTAAACAGTTGGTTCTAATTGAATTCTGGTCTTGACGACATCAATTGGAGTCATGGCACCGTGAGTAAGACCACAACCCATAGCACCGGCAAGGGCAAATGAAGCGTAATCTTTAACGGTAAATTCAGGAATCTTAGGAGGAGCAGACATTATGAATAGATTTTAAGGGGTTGATCTGGATTAATATATCAAATATTAAACGTTATACCTACAAAGAAAGAAGGGGATATCCACCCAAAATTTAATCTGTTGGACGGATCTGTCGCTATTTAAATCATCGCCAAATAAAAAGAAATTTGCATGAAAAAATTGATTACACAAATGGAAATTCGGTGGAAGTCGGAATGAAGGAAGAAAAAGTATCGGTACCATTTGATTGGCCAACTGCCTGTAGTGACAAGAGGTCTTGACTGTGTTCCAGATATTATTACCACCTTGTAAGTAAATAAACGCAAGGGAGATCCATCTCCATATTGATCCACACAGTTGTGCCGGCCAACAATCTGTAGATCCCCCGATTTCATTTGAAACCTTATCCCGGAGAAAGTTACTTTTTTTGCAGGTATCCATATTTTGCAGATCCCTATATTTTCCAAAGATCCCTTCGAAAAGCTATATATTTTGAAGATATGCGATATTCAAGCTACGTAGGGGAGCAGGCACTTCTTGAAGAGAACTCCAGTATCAATTTGCATCCAATAATTCTCCCTGTTTCTCTGGGCGAGTTCAGGAGACATGTGGCCCTTCGTAGTTTCAATATTTACTTGGTTTGCAACGCGTACAACATGAAAGTGCCTAAAAGATAATACTATAACTATGGATCAACATTCTCTTAATATACAAAATGTTTAACTTGCAATCCGATTACTCCCAGAGCAGTTGAATGTCTTCTCCAGAACTCTGATTATTGGGTCTATTGAAGTTTTATTACAGTTAAACATTCAATTTGCTTTTTTACAAGTTTCTTGACTTCCAGAAGCTTTTGTAGAATTCAATTCACCCCCGTAGAGGATCCTAACTAGTAGTTCCAGGCACATTCGCCAGTCCGGTAAGCCATTGGGTCTGCAAAAGATGTTGCATTTATTTGCAGAGCATTTCAATTTTGTACGCGTCAATTTTGCAGTTTGCCCGGAGTTATTCTCAATTTCTATTTTATAAATAGTTGCAAATTGTATAATTATAAAGCACGGACCTTGAATATGTTGTAAAATTAAGGAGAAACCACAACTATCTACGGTGTTATGGGTAGCACTCTTGGAACCTTGAATTGTACTTCATGCAAATATACAAAAAGTGTTTCGGAGATAATTAGGTGTATCTCCTGTTTAGGATGAAAATCAAAGATATCATGAATTAGTCTATGAATCATCAACTCCTAAAGTACGTAAGACGGTTTTATTAGAAAGAGCGCTCTGCGCAGCTCTCTGACTGGCAATTTTCTTATTTGTATCGTAGCCCACCCCCAAAACCGTTTCATTGACCATCACAGTGGACTGGAAATTATTGCCCGAACGTTGAACTTTATAAACCGGAGCCAAATGGTTTTGACCCAAAAGAGCATACAAAGTATTTTTGGAATTTGTGTCTATGCCATTGCTTCGTTGTTCGTAAGGTTTGACTCCGTACGGCGCTATTTGGTTATATGGTAGTGGTTGAGGTTGTCCAACCGATGGTGTGGAATATGGCAATGGCCTTGTATACCCAACACTTCCTGAAGGATTTTCTGTATATGGTGCCACGTATCTTGTTGGTTTCGATGTGGATTGAGGTACCGGTGGTAGCGATGGTTGTGGTGGCCCCGGTATAGGTATATTCTGTATTTCTTGTGTGGACATTTGCGGAGTTGCTTGAGGAGTTATGCTTCCACTATCCAAGGTATTGTCCTCCTTGGTAGCAGGACGATAATTCTTCAATATTATCAGAGCAATTGAATTCAATTTCTGTGGATCTCCCATGATATCCCTTGCTGCACGCTCTTTGGCATCTACAATCGAAACACTGCTCGTACCAACCCCAAGAACTTCGTTTTTGATTTTTATCTGAACAGCAAACATTTCAGATTCCATTTCTTCGAATTCGAGTTTAACTTGATCAGGCTGAAGTTGGTAAATATTAGTCACTTGCTGGAACAAGAATTGTAACTCTGTCAAAGACGACTTTGTCACAGGATAATTCTCTTCATTCTCAGATTCCTGTTTGAGCTCTTTGATTATGGGCCCATACAAATGGTTGATCCACTGTTTAATCTCATCTATCTTGTATCCATTTATTGATAATCCAGCAACATAGCTTAGAAAGATCTTTGCAAAGATCTCCATCTTTTCTTGAACACTGATGCTCTGCGAAATATTGTACTTACAAGCATCAACTAGATTATAACCCATAGCCAACTTTGCAAGTATTGTTGACGACAAGAGTCTGTGCCTTAAAACAAAGATTTCATCGTCAAACATTGCTGGAAACGAATCGTCCAAGAGCTCAAACATAACCAATTCCAATATGGATCTTCCGCGTATGCTTAGTTTTGAGTTGTGAGATCTGTTGTAATCTCGGTTCTCTTGCAGCTCGAGGAAATCAGATGGTTGCCGATACGATTTATCAGTGAAAATCCGGATCATGAGAATATCATCAGATATGGGAGGAAGTTGTGGAGGATATGAATAAAGGTCTATTAATTTTGCTTCGCCAAACTCTTCTCCATTACGAAGAGCAGATGGAATCGAGTCTGCTAGATTTATGGGCGGAACATAGTCCAACAAATGGCCCACAAACTTATCGGCATTTTGAGACTTGAAATTAATCTTGGATAGCGCTAGCAAAAGCGGCAACTGTCCGTGATCAAACAATTGTCTCATCCTTACGGCCACTTTAACTTGTGATGAAGTAATCAAGGATTTTATACGATCCACAACTTGTTTGGAATCTTGCATGAAACTTCCTCCATCCAAATGGTTGGTCATTTCCCTGTACTCTTCGACTGTGGGAGCCTTAGATAGGATTTGTGAAAGAGTCGCTTGGATTTGTGATACATTACCTTTAACTTGATGCAAATCATCACACCAAGTAAATAACAACGAGTCGGGTATCGATCGTTGCTCCATCGTCTCTTTAATATACAAGGTTATAGAGTATTAGAAATTTCAATTTACTTGAACAGTACAAGAATGCACAGTACAAGAATGCAAGAAGTGAAATAACAACCGACTGTTGAAATTTCTCTAGTCTTCGATAGTGAAGATGAAAAAGTGACTAGAAAGTTGTAGATTTCGCTGAGTATGAAAAATGTCGTGATGAAGTAAGTGCAGAATGTCGCGACGTCCTATATTATTGTGAGATATCGGGATAAATGTCGCACTATCTTAAAGCACAATCGCATTGGCTTTTTTTAGCATCCATAAAAATTTTTATCATCCCCACCATAGATAGACTTTAAGACCAACTAAAATCTTGTACTTGGACAACCGCATAATACCGGAGCTAACAGAATCACATATCTTAAATTAGCCACGAAAACATCTTTCTAGACGTTTTTACAGCCTTTTACACAACTTCACTTTCATTTTTAATCATATTAGTCGTTGATTAAAATGCTTTTATGACTTAACTTATATTACGCTAACACCTACAACTACCCTGAATAATCTAGTTGAAGCCATCAGTCAAATTTGCATCCCTCTCTTAATATCATTCGCATAAAGCCTTAACATTTATCATTAACAAACGCTCATCCCTAACAAAATGAACTCTCTCGAAAACACTTCCAACTATTTTGATGAAAACTTCATTCCTGGAACTTCAAAGATCTTCGAATCTCAAGATTCTTCTTCTATCGAAAGCACCAGACCTTTGAAGAAGAACAAAAATGGTATTGTTTTGTTACCGCAGCCTTCTGACAATCCCAACGATCCTTTGAACTGGTCTATTTTCCGTAAATCATGGCATTTCATATTGCTATCATTTATTACAGCATTAACTGCCGCAGTCTCGAATGATGCTGGAGCAGCGCAGGATTCTTTGAACAAAGCGTATGGGATCAGTTATGACTCGATGAACACCGGTGCTGGGATCTTGTTCTTATTCATTGGTTGGTCATGTATTGTTTTTGCACCAGCGTCTTCTCTATACGGAAGACGTATCACCTATATCATTTGTTTGCTTTGTGGGTGTTTGGGATCAGTTTGGTTCGCAGTCTCAAGAAGAACTGCTGACACCATCTGGTCGCAAGCGTTTGTAGGCATATCTGAAGCATGTGCCGAGGCACAAGTACAACAATCGTTGTCAGATATTTTCTTTCAACATCAATTAGGTTCGGTCTTGACTGTTTATATTCTTGCAACATCGGTTGGTTCATTCTTGGGTCCTTTACTCGCACATTTGATTTCAGCCGCTCAAGGTTTCAGATGGGTTGGTTGGTGGGGAGCAATTATCATGGGGGCTACTTTGGTTGTCACTATTCTCAGTTGTGAGGAAACAGTATTTGATAGATCCAAGTATTCTACTGTTTTTGAAGCTTCAAAATCCATAGAGTCTGAAGCGGAGATTAGGGATGAAAAGGATGTCAAGGATGATTACAAAGATGTCAAGGAAGAATGCAAAGATATCAAAGAAGGCGAATTTCCTAAGGAGAAAGATCAATCTACCACTGATGAAATTGTCTCTAACAACTTTGTACAAGACTCCGAGGCTCAGCAAGAGAAGTTAATTCCTTTCCACAAAAGAATCGCTTTGATTACTCCATCACCATACTTGATAGGATCCGGATTCAAACAATACGTCACGAGATTCTTTGTCTATTTCAAGGTGTTTACGTTTCCTGCAGTATGGCTCTCGGGGATCTTATGGGGGCTCCAAGATGCATACATGACTTTCTTTTTGACTACTCAAGATACGTTCTTTTATGATGAGCCATGGAACTACACAGACACGGGAGTTGCCATCATGAACGTGGCTACATTGATCGGTGCAGTTATCGGATGTATCGTGTCAGGCATTTTGTCTGATTATCATGTCTTGTGGCTTGCCAAACGTAACAATGGGATCATGGAACCTGAATATAGATTATGGTTGCTTTTCATTACCTTATTCATTTCTCCTCTTGGCTTGATTATGTTTGGTGTTGGAGCAGCCAATAACTGGCCATGGCAGGTAATCTATGTTGGTTTGGGATTCATTGGTTTTGGTTGGGGTTCCATTGGTGACACTGCCATGTCATACTTGATGGACGCGTACCCAGCCATCGTTATCCAAGGTATGGTTTGTGTATCCATTATCAACAACACGCTAGCATGTATTTTCACTTTTGTTTGCTCTCTTTGGTTGGATCACTCCGGAACTGCCAATACATACATCGTATTGGCAGTCATTGATTTCGTCTCCATTGCATTTATCATCCCAACATTATACTACGGTAAAACCTGGAGAAAGCGTTCAAAGAAACTCTATGTCGAGTTGGTGGAGTTGACCCAAGGTATGGGTTAAAGAAGTATTGATGGATTAGTACTCGCTTATATATAACGAGAGGCTAGAATCCATTAGTACCCTTGCACAGAATTCATTAGTACTCGTTATATAGAATCCACTTCCAAGCATCTGGGTCGGACAGGTTTCTTACCATCCTGACATTTATCCTGACTTTGGTAAGACAGGTGTATCAATAATACAGTAATACATTAATACATTAATACTCTCTACATATTTAAACATCTGATAATAATACATTGATATTTATTCCAATATATAGGCAATTTCGTTATACTTTTGGGGCTGCATCCATTTGATGGTGCTAGGCCCAGAGAAGAGTCTTGGGCTGAAATTGAGCAATGGTAGAGTCTCTGTTTTTAGGTGTAGGCTCATATCAGTAATACATAATGGTATGAAGCAGATTAGAACAGATATATTTGCTCTAGACTCGCATTTTATACCGATTAAACTCATTAATTAAACTCATTAATTAATCGATCATGGCATCATCGTTTACCGCAGCAAAAGCAGCTTGTTCTGGAGCCCTTTCAACCGGTTCTGGGGCAGTTTCAGCCTGTTGTGCTGGAGCTTTTTCAAAATAATTGTCCAATTGAGTATCGAGTTTGTCCACCTGTTTATCCTGGTGTACTTCCAGTTCTGATTTACCACTCATGTACGCGGACAATTCTTCGTCCAAGGCATCAACGGACCTTTTTACTGGTTTGGCCCTAGGAGGTTTTTGAGTTCTTTCTCTTCCACCACGACGAGGAGCAGAAACTCCGCGAGTCGAAGCACCACGTGAAGAACCACGAGGAGCATAGCTGTCTCTATTTATAGCAGGATTACTCATGATCCGATCCACCAACGACGTGGCACTCTCAACAATCAAATGTTCACCCATGGCCTTTTTCCCATCGTACCTGGAAATCGCTTCGCCATTACATCTAGCGTTGTCTCTCTGGAAACAAACATACGCGATGCTGTCGTTTTTGTTGTCGAACTTGACAAAGTCCACTGGCGAGATTGTTCCAAAGAGATTCGACAAATCTTCACCGTTCAAGTCTGGATGGATATTCTTTACTCGTAAAACAGGTCTCGATCCTGCTAACGATTGGATATCTCTGGGTAATTGTGCCACTGGTCTGGAAATGTCTCTTCTAGGTCCGTTTCCATTAGGTCCACTTGGTTTATTGATTCTGTTGGAGGGTCTTCCGCCTCTGCCACCTCTACCACCACGGCTCGACCTGCGAAACGACTCGCCTCCACGAGACGTTCCTCTTCTTGCGGACTTCTTTTCTCCGATGATATCGTCTAAGGACTTTTCCAAGATTGATTCGGACATTGCTCTGTGTGTTTTGTAGAGGGGTTTGGTTAGGTTGGTGAAATTTCATTTTCATTTGTTCACTGTTTATATGCAGGATGTATAGAGAAAGAACCAGAACATGTAAAGAACAATGGATAAGAAAGAGCAGCGAGGAAGAAGTAGGAGCTTCCAGGAGGCCAATTTAGAGTGGTTTTAGAGTGTGAGTGATTAATAAAGTAGTACGGATGAGAAATTTTCACAATTCGTCGAGATTTCCTCATTCTCAACGGTGTTGACAGAATCTAAACTGTTTAAATTTTCACGATATAAATTAGTACTAAAGTTGGTGACAGAACTGTGGTATGTCAGCAAATAAATATTTAAACAACGGAAGTCGAAGAACCAGTATTTCTGTAGAACTCAATTTTCTGAAGAACTCAATTTTCTAAAGATTTCAATATTTTTAAAGAACTCAATTTTTCTTCTTGGTGATAGTTCTAAAATTGTCCAGTTCTTCGTATCTAATTCCAGTAAGCTTGCCCTCACCATCATACACTTCAACCTTCTTCAAGTAGTCGAGTTTAGAGAGCTTTGGCCAGTTCACAAACTGGTAACCATCTTTATTAACCAACAATAAACTCTTGAAGTTGAAGAACAAACATCCTCCAATAACAAGCAAGTTCTTGAAGTCAGATATAGAACCACGAGGGTAAAATATAATGGCCAACATCACCAAAAAAGAGGTACCCATTAAGTAGGGCAATAACTGGATATATGGAGCCCTATTGTCGATAAACGGGTTCGAAATAGAGTCTTGGAAAGGCTTGTAAAGTCCCAAGAACAAGTCGTAAGAATCTTGACGATTCCCATCCTTGTAATTGTTCTTGTAATAACGAGAGATGGAGTTAGAAAGATCTTTGAGAGCACCTCTCTTAGTTCTTCTCCCGGTTCTAGTGAAGTCTGTCTTCAAAGCCCCTGTTCCTGAGTATGCGCATGATACAGCGTCTGCATTATCAGCCCAGAAACTCATAAAGAACAAGTTGAAATTAGGGTCTAAGATTTCCCACGGAGTAACGTTTTCCTTGCTAAGGTAGCCTGCATCAGTTAGTTGTTTCTGTAAGACCCAACGGGCAATAGTTGATTGCACAACATTGGTACGATCCAAACAATCCATGCAATTAGTTCTAACGACCTTAGTTTGGAGAGACCTGATTTTTTGAGCATCCAAATCAAAGTGGAAGTAGTTGTTGCTAGTATAGCCCAATTCAATCAAATGCTCCAACAAGAGCTTAACACGGTCCCATCTCATCTTACTACATTCATGATGGAAATCAAAGTAAATATAATGCACTTTTTTAGCGAGTGCTGAGGGTAAGTTCTCCACGGCATTTTCATAGGCCCTTTTTACTGGCAATTCATAACCCTTTTGGTTAACCAAGTTAACACAATAGTTTTCACCATACAATTCCACTTGTTCAGAGAAATGCGAAGCAGTGGCATCCATTGAAGACTGCGACGACACAACCAAGTTCGGTTTATACTTCAAATTATTGATTTCAGACCAGTAAACAGGAACAGACCCTCTAGTTTGCAATATAGAATAGACTTGATGATCTTTGGAGGTGAAGATTTGTTCTGTTTCGTTGAAATTGGCGACATTTCCCTTCGCATCCACACCACGACGGAAGTATCTAGTACCGGCTCTGTTTACAGAACGACGAGTCAATAAAGCAAAGTCCAAGCCATGAGGACCATTAAATGAAGCAGTATGAGATCTAAAATATCCGTAAATAAGCGGCGTAATAAACGAATCGGCACCGTTGGCAACCAACTCTTCGCTCAAATATCCATTCCACCAGAACCGTTCGTCGGTAGCCAATTTTTCCAGGGTATATTGACGTTGTAAGGAGTTCGTCAAGTCGTAGTGGTTATCAATGGAAAAGTATAACGTAGCATTCGATAACTGTTTGTTTAACAAGTCCAAATATTGAGATTCTTCAGAATCCTTCTTAGCCAACGCGTTAGGAATCACAGGAATAATCTTGAACGACTCAACGTGTCCAATCTCTTTCCCTAAAATATTGCCTGCAACTGAGTGTCTGTCACAAATAACAAGGTACTTGTTAATTTTGAGTTTGATGGTTCCAATAATACAAGATATAGCGGTAGCTCTGCTGCCGATGTTTAGTTTGGTGTAGATACTTGGTAACGAGTCGGAAACTTCGATACCGTCGTTGCTGTTAATATAGAGATATTGTTTCTTACTACTACTGTAGAAGATATGTGTCCCATCAGGAGCGATTGAGTAGAAGGTGGACATGGTGGTGCTGTGGAGGAGAAGTAGAGTGGCAGAAAGGAGATTAAAAGTTCACATGATTTTTGCGACACCATTCAATTGAGTCCTACAAACGAGGAAAAATACTATTAGAGATATTAGAGAGGTATTAGAGGTGCTAGAGGTGCTACATGAATAGATTACTAGGGGTATTGGAGATATCAGAGACGATATCGTTCTAGATCTATCCGTAGATACGATTTAGTTGTAGAATATCCTGGGTGAATTATACGAGAATTATTAGAAATCTGTTGAGAATTTCAAAAGATCCAGGCATAATGGATTCAGATTTTAGATCTTCTTATTATGGAAATTTGTTAGTATAGCAAATACTATGAATAGCAAACTATTTGTTAATTGGAAAGGTCTGAGTGGTGAAAAGTGTCTTATAGTGAATGAATTATAGTGACTAGTGGTGAAATTTACTGGAGTATTTGTCAATTCTACAATTTTTGGTGCGCTCGGTGAGATTTAATACTGTTTAAATAATGGACCATATGATCTAATTGTATGTCTTAAAATAGAGTGGATATACATCATTATGTGGATATATTTCATTTTGGTGAGATCTCTTCCCTTAAGTATGAAGGATATCATTCATATATAATAACCTTCGCTTTATTTATATTCTTCAGGTGTATTCAATATCAGAGATCTTAAAGATAATAGTATGGATAAATGTCTACTCGTAAAATGTATAAGTATACAGTAAAAGTACCGTGAGGGTAAGATAGAAATAAGTCAAGAGCTATATCTTGAGGTTTACGTTTATTGATTTATTATCAGCATTTATTAATGTAGAACCTAACTACCTATTCAATTTCACTAGGAGCTTCTTCATCGTTTTAAGAGTGCTTTTAATGAAGTGTCATCAAAAACAAAAACCTCTTCATTATTAAAGTCAGGCTTTAAACTATTTTTACACTCAGCCAATAAGCCTATCAAGTAGATGTTGTTGGTTCCATAGAAATTCTCAATACTCGCTTTGTTTGAGTATCAACTAATGCAAATTAGTATCAATCGTAAAGAATGGTATCGTTGAGTTTATATGTCATTATTGAGTTTCGTATTGTTGAGTTTGAATGTCATTGTTGAGTTCGAATGGCACTATTGAGTTCGAATGCCATTGTTCCGCTACAACGAGTATTGACTTCGAGGAAATCAACCATCGGCGGCTCTATCTTAATCAAGGTGGTGGATCGTCATACTAGCCTTCACATTTGACAGAACAAGTCAAACGATACTCATACTACAGAATGTCTCAAAAACCAAGTCGATTCTTTGGAATCTGGGGATGAATTTTCGTATTTTTCGCAGCCACCTACGAAATCTTGATAGAATAAACAAGAACTGATGGTGGCCGTAGTAATTAACAAGAACTGACGAGGTCGTGGTAGTTACACTAGTCTCTTCTACAACACGCTCAACATGCTTCACAGTATAGTCACTGTAGCCTCTCTGTAGCTTCACAGTTTCTAGAACTACCCCAGATTTTGAACCTAACTCTAGAAGTATATTTAATTTATTTATTTAAATATTTAGCAGTTTACTCTCAAAGCATACCTGTGTCCTCCACAGTCTATATCCAAATATCTTCAAATTTTATCAAGGGTGGTAACCTGTCCTCCACTTATCATAACCCCATCAAATGGAGTATTTGTTTCTTCTTTTCTTCTCTTTTGAATCAATTCATCATCCTGCAATAAATCGAATAACGCTTTGGCACTCCTCTGTATTTGAACACTACCAGGTCCAGAATAACTCTCTAAATCTTTAACAATATCTTCTTTATCACATAAATAATTCTCACAATTCTCACTTCCATGAATCACCAAGTATTCACTAATCTCAAGAGCATTGGCGATTCTTATCCAATCTGAGCCTTTATATTCAAAGTATTCTGCCAATGTATCCATGATTTGGAAAAACACAGAATCATTTTGACTATACATAGCTAATTCTGACACTTGTTGTGGTTGGGGGGTTTGACCCCCATTTTCAACCGTACGAATAGTAATACCTCTTAAAGGTTGATTAGCACTAGAAGGTTGAATACTTTTAGCAAAACTTTTTGCATTTTTCAATTCGGCTTTGGCTTTACTGAAGAGTCCCATTATATCCTAATTATGAAGCTCTTCTCGTTAACCAGGGGAGAACGGGTCTATTAATATAACTAAACCCCAAAACGTTATGATAAATCCTATTTTTCGGTCCACTTCGGTTATATTTCCAGTTTGGATTCACAGATATAAAGCCGAATAATAAATAATATAACGGCTATTGTTGCTGTGACGTATACGGGTCGCGTTTGTCTTACAGTAAGGCCGTTTCACTAGTGAATTGGTTATGTGGCATCGTTCTTTCTAATAATACTATTAACGGCAGTTTAAAAACATTAGAGCTATTAGTTAGATTAGTCAGGTTCCTGATGTACGGAGAATACTAATAGCTAAAACGGGCGAATCTCGCTCCAGGTCTGGTAAGTGATTTGCTAAGTGGAAGCTGAGCGGATCAAAAAGAGCTTTAAATGGAATTAGTGGAGATTATTGAGATAAAAACGTATTTGTGAATAGGAACTATATATAGCGAATAGTGAATTTCAATGAGAATAATGATTATTAGTGATTTAATGAATATTAGAAATGTTTAATGGAGTATTTGAATTTTTAGAATACAGCGAGTTACGGAATACAGTCTAGTTAAATACTGAGCGGAGAAAGTGTTCAATATGTTAAAGAGTTTTGAATACTTCGCTACGCTCAGAATACTAAGCAAATATTTGGCGTAGGTGAGTCTAATTAAACCAAAATGTATCTTAGCCGAAGACAGAATATTTAAAGCTGTAAAGAATCGCTGTTAGATAGTCTATATAAGCCAATGTTTAAGTTAGCTAAAGAATTTCTACAGAGTATAAAGCTGCAAAAAATCTATCAAAGGTTCTCGAGTTTTATATATTATATGCAGTACGTTTGCATCACTAGATTCAGCTACTGCAATATTGACCAAAATTGTCTCTACCAACTAAGCTGACATTAGAGCAGCTTTATATTGCCACGGCTATATAATCCACCAGCTTACAGAAACATTAACGTGTAATTGCCCGCAATATTCAACATGGAGCGTAAATTACGTATCCTTGTTCCAAAAATTCATCGCTCCTACTCTATACTTGAATACTGAGGGCAGTCAAGTATTAAGATTAGTGGAGATTGGTGAGCAGTGAATATTAGTGAGGTTTAGTGACTTATCTAATACCTCGCTTCGCTAAGTATGGGCTAAGTCTCTAAAATCACTCCTCTTACAATAGTCTGATGGCGCACTGCAAATCAATGTGGAACTTCATGGGGAAAAAACCAAACATTTATAGAACAACTCCTTCTGTCTCTTTATGTCCACACAAGACTATTATCAGATACTAGGAGTAGGCGTGGGGGCGAGTGGGGACGAGATAAAGAGAGCCTACAGAAAGCTTTCGTTAAAATATCATCCAGATAAGACTCCAGATAAGTCTCACCACGAATTATTCCTCCAAATAGGGCAGGCTTATGGAATCTTGGGATCTCCAGAGTCTAGAAACAAGTATGATACAGAGAACGGACTAAAACCTCAGAATACTCATACCAGTAATTATTTTCCTACCCAAACCCATACATCCAAGAGCCTGTCTACCAGTTTCTACACAAGCACAACAACACGAAACTTCACAGGAGGGGGCGGATATTATGGATATTATCAACATGTTTATGGCAGAAAGGATGACCAACAGAGGAAACACGAAGAAGAACGGACGAGGTTTGAAAACGAACAGCTCAAACGTGAAATGCTAGAACGCGCTAAGGCTCAGGAAGCTATTCGTAGAAGAGAAGAGATCAAAAGACAGAAAATGGAAGCAGAAGCAATGGCAGCTGCAGAAATACTACGAGCCACCAATGCAAAAGTGAAGCGAGAACAAGAAGAATTGTACAATACAGAAAAACGAAGGGCCCAAGAAGCTGCTCAGAAGACTCCAGAAACACCTTTTCAAGACGACGCATTAGACCAACAATACCATACCAACAATCACAAGACATCTGGCCAAGGTTCAAACTCCAAAAACCCCATTGTACTAGATGACGAAAATGAAGACAAGCCCAAAGATGAAAACCTGCTGTATAGCGAAGACGACACCTTTTATTCCGTTCATCATGACGAAGACGACGACGATGATGTGCCCATAATACCGCAAACCATTCCCGAAGAATCTATCAAGTTTACGCCGAGAAATCCACTCGGAGACTACGATGAAATCAATAGCAAGATGAACGATTTACTCAACGGATCTGCCAAAATACGACCTCGGCAAGAGCCTGGATTCCGTAGATCTGCTTCTCCCAAGAGACCATCAGTACTGCTGACTACAAGTTATGTTCGAAAGGAAGAATCTCCCGGCCCACAAAGATCAGCCAAACGAGCCAAAACTAACGTGTTTGCGTTTGATGAGTTGGAGAAGAACTTGGGCGAAAATATCGACAATGTCGATTTCACAGAAATGTTGAACAACTTGCCCAAAGAGACTAGTAATAATAGAAGGAAAGTCAGCGAAGACAGAACCAGGGTCCAGAATAAACGAGTCAAAACTGCGGAATACTCAAACGGTACTTCCAAAGCCGAAACTCTTTTTACGCCTATCAATAAGCTGAGTATTAAGGGACATCCCGTTCCACCCCCGATCAAAAATTTGACCATGACAATGTTACTTCCCAGTTCGTCCTCAGACTTGCAAAAAATCACTCCTCCCAATGCCATATTGGACCCTGCGATAAGTCTGGAAGGATGGAACAAATACGTCAAGTCCATAGAAACATACCAGGACCAATTCACCAAGTTCAAAAAGAGCTTTTTGCAATATCAAGTGGAAAGAATAAAAAAGGATGAAAAGTACCATTCATATATCAACTCCAATATCAACAATTTCGAGCTCTACCAAAGATGTTTACAACAAGATCTTGAACTTCAACAGGACTACACATCTCAGCTTAGGATCTACAATACCACCATGAGCGTATATAAGCAAAATTGCAGGTGGATGGATATGTCTGATCGACATAAAGATTGAACAATGGAGTTTTGAGTGGTCATGGATGAACAGTTTTAGACTAGTTAGTGCTTCTAGTGACCATGGATCAACACATCTTGATTGGTTAGTGCTTCTAGTAACATGGATCAACACTTCTACTTCATCAGTTCTAGATCATCACTTGTAGATCACCACTTCTGGAATAACCAATCTTCTCATAGTAGGTTTCTGTCAACTGGTCAAACTTCCATGAAGTTCACCAATATCGGCCTATCTCACCCTCTACATGGTCTTCTCTCACTAATATATAACATCATAATTCTAATATTCTCGTTGCAATCTCACTATTCCATTTTTGTAGGGTCGTGAAATGGTACCCTGGTGGGCGCGTTGTTTTCAATTTTTTAACTTTTCAGTTACAACGTGGAACGGTTGGATCAGCTCTAACATCAACAACTTCCTGGAATGAACAAGAATCGTCAGTTACTCCTCTTTGTCGGGGTAATATTCCACAGTTTCTACTTATGGTCGATCTTTGATATTTACTTTGTTTCGCCCTTGGTGCACGGCATGGACCATCACGTCTCCACATCTCTGCCACCAGCCAAACGGTTGTTTTTGATTGTGGGGGATGGTTTGAGAGCAGATAAGACGTTCAAGAAGCTCAAGCATCCTAGGACTGGCGAAACCAAATATTTGGCGCCTTATTTGAGAAACTTGGCCCTCACCGAAGGTACGTGGGGTATCTCCAATACCAGAATGCCAACCGAATCGCGTCCAGGACACGTAGCGATGATTGCAGGGTTTTATGAAGATGTATCAGCAGTAACTAAGGGATGGAAAGAAAACCCCGTCGATTTTGACTCTTTCTTTAACCAGTCAAAGCATACGTATTCATTTGGATCTCCCGATATTTTGCCTATGTTTGCATATGGTGAAGGAGTCGTTCCAGGAAGAATCGATGTTTGCATGTATGGCCACGAATTTGAGGATTTCACCCAGAGCTCGATAGAATTGGACTCGTTTGTCTTTAATCACTTCGACCAGTTGATGGAAGACCTGAAATCGAATGTTACGCTACACGACGAATTACATGAAAATGGAAATGTCTTCTTTTTACATTTATTAGGACCAGACACTGCTGGCCATGCGTATCGTCCTTATTCTGCAGAGTATTATGATAATATCGAGTACATTGATGAAAAGTTGGAGAAGTTGATTCCAAGAATCCACGAATTCTTTGGCGATGAAGACTCTGCGTTTGTATTTACAGCCGATCATGGAATGTCCGACTTTGGTTCTCATGGAGATGGACATCCAGATAACACCAGAACTCCATTGATTGCATGGGGAGCAGGTGTCAATAAGCCAAAGTTATTGGCGGATTTAGATAGCCCCGAGGCTCAGATCCTTGCTCAAGATCCTGTACTGACTGGATACGAAGCAGAATACTTTGATACTTGGGAATTTGACCATTTGGTCAGAAATGACGTCAAACAGGCCGATATCGCATCTTTAATGGCATACTTGATTGGTGCTAACTATCCATCGAACTCTGTTGGAGAATTACCGTTGAACTACCTCGATGCTGACTCAGTCACCAAAATCAAAGCTTTATATGCCAATGCATTGGCAATCGTTGAACAATACAAGGTCAAAGAACAAGAGGTGTACGACCATCAATTCAGTTTCAAACCATACAGTCCATTTGAAGAAAAATCTATTTACACATATACCAACGATATCGATGCTTTGATTGCAAAGTTGCAGAGTGAAACAGCTACAGAAAAGCAAACAAAATCAATCGAACTCGAGGCTGTCAGATTATCTGAAGAGTTGATGAAAAATGCTTTGGACGGGTTGAATTATCTCCAGACCTACAATTGGTTGTTATTGAGATCAATAGTTACGTTGGGATTCATTGGTTGGATCGTTTATTCGTTTATTCTTTTCTTGAAGTTGTTTATTTTGAGTGAAGATGATTTGCAATCAACCAAACCAGAGAGTTCTCCAATGTTATTTGGTTTCTTTGCAACATTAGGCCTCTCCATCAACTACATTTTGTTTTATCAAAACTCTCCATTCAACTACTACATGTATGCTGCTTTTCCATTATACTTCTGGTACACGATTATCAACGAGTCGATTTATCTTTTTAATGGGTTAGATTTATTCTTGCATGGTATCTCAGGTCCAACCAAGATTCTCATTGCTCTTTCCTTCATTGGGATGTATGAAGGTATTGCCTACGGTTTCTTTGAAAGATTTATGTTTTCAGTTCTCTTCTTTATTGTTGGATTGTATCCATTCTTTGTCAACGGTTCAAATAGAATTCATTTCTTGTTCAAGATCACTTGGATTCTTAGTTGCCTCGCAATGTGTATTTTCACCAACTTGGATCCCGTCAAGGTTGAAAGTTTGACCCAAATCAATATTGGTACTGTGATTGCGTTGGCAGTCAGCATTACTGGAGCCAACATTGTCTTCAAGAGAAGTATTGGCCAGGTTCAAAAGAACTTGGTTCTGTTACAAATAGCTACAATCCCCGTGATCTTATATGCAACAAACGTATCAGTTTTGTCTTTACAAGCAAGAACTGGCTTACCCTTACACTCACAAATAATTGGCTGGGTAACATTCATAGTTTCGTTGATTTTATGGCCGGTACTACATGCATTAAACCCCTCTAAAGACTACCAGATGAGATTGCTTATAGTGTTCCTTACATTTGTTCCAGCATTTGTGATTTTGACTATTTCATTTGAACTCTTGTTCTACGTTGGCTTCTCGTTGATTCTTTTACAATGGCTCAACATCGAGCAGTCGTTAAAGTTCTCCCAATCAGAAATCCAAAGGTCACAGAAAGAAAATAAGGGTAGATTACCAGAGGGCTACTGGTTGCAAGTGATCCGAATCACTATTGTTGGATTTTTCTTCTTGCAATTGGCGTTTTTTGGTACTGGTAACATCGCATCGATCTCGACCTTTTCATTAGACTCTGTCTACAGATTACTCCCGATCTTCGATCCGTTCCCAATGGGTGCCTTGTTGATGATAAAGTTGATTATTCCTTATATTCTTCTCTCTACATGTTTGGGAATAATGAGTCACCAGCTTGAGATCAGAAAGTTCACGATTTCTACGTTGATTATCTCCACCAGTGACTTCTTGTCGTTAAACTTCTTCTTCTTAGTTAGAACGGAAGGTTCATGGTTGGATATCGGGGTCAGTATTTCCAATTATTGTTTGGCTATTTTATCATCATTATTCATGTTGATTTTGGAACTTGCAAGCTCGATAATTTTGAGAGGTGTTGAAATAGACTATGAGGAGACGACCTCGGAATCTGAGGATGAAAAGGAGTCATTATTTGAAGAAGGGACGGACGAGCCTATAAGTGCTAGAGTTAGACGCAGAGCTGTCAAGAAAGACTCATAATCATTCACACTGATGACATTATGATGTCAACCAAAATTGGTTTTAGACCATATAATTTGTCTATACAGATATCAAATATAAAAGAACGTTTAAGTATGGGCTGACTATTGTAGGACATATGTTAGCAAACCAGGCCTGGTCTAGGAGTACGTATGAATACTGAGGGAAGCGAAGTATTTCAATATTAGTAATTTTGGGGACATTTAGTGATTGAAGTGAGGTTTCGTGAATATTAATGAGACTTTGTGTCTTATTGAACATCTCGCTGCTCTCAATACTCAATATACGTGAATTATTGAAGAGTCTTCAATACTCAGTATTTAAAGCTGCAAATTATCTAGTGATATATAGTAGTATTATATGCAGTACACTTATATCAGTAGATTCAGCTAGTTGCATATTGACCAAAATTGATCAAAATTGCCTCTACCAACTGAGTTGATATTATTACAGCCTGATATAACCCCCAGTATATCATCCACCAACTCACGGTAAAATTAGCGAATAATTACCCCACAATACTCAACATCGAGTATAGATTACATAATCTTCTACAAAAGTTCATTGAATTCTAAGCGTATCAACGTATTTAAAATTAGTGGAGCTTTAGTGAGTAGTAGAGAACATTAGTGGGGGTTAGTGAGTCGTGATGTGTATTCTTGGAGATTTAGTAGTGGAGATTTAGTGAACGTTACAAGATTTTGTAGTTAACAATGGTCAATTTGTGACTATTAATTTGCAACTATTAATTTTAATTTGCGACTATTAATTAAAGACTATTTGCGATTCACCAACTCACAAAGTTACTAACTTACAACTCACAGCGCACTAAGTTACTAACTCGGTCTATCACCAACTTTGCTTAAACCCGAAGCTTCTTTAAACATCTCGTAAGACTCGCTAACTCGCTAAGTTCGTTAGCTCATTAGCTTATTGGCTCCTAGCTCTTCCTAACCTGTAAATCATCACTCCCGCCCCAACCTGTAAAAAGGTGTGAGTCAATATTTAGGAACTTCTCTCCACTAGCCTCTAGATTCACTTCTTCTTACCACCAAGATGACCACCTCTAAGAAGAATGTGTTGATGATCGACAACTATGACTCGTTCACTTGGAACTTGTACCAGTACTTGCACCAATCTCCATTGTGTGGGAAAGTTGACGTGTTTAGAAACGATAAAATAGACATTGAAGAAATCGAAACGAAAATAAAACCAGACATCATTTTCATTTCTCCGGGCCCAGGCCATCCCACCACCGACTCTGGAATCTCCAGAGATGTGATCAACCATTTCAAAGGAAAAGTTCCGATTTTCGGAGTTTGTATGGGGCTCCAGTGTATTTTCGATGTATTTGGCGGTGAGGTCGGTTTTGCAGGAGAAATTGTCCATGGAAAGACGACTACGATTAAGCACGATGCTAAGGGGATGTTTGCAAATGTTCCCCAGGCTGTGGCTGTTACGAGATACCATTCTTTAGCCGGAACTCTCCAGTCGTTGCCCAGTTGTTTGGAGGTGACTGCTACTACAGAAACGTCGCCTGAAATCATTATGGGAGTCAGACACAAGGAATTCACTATTGAGGGAGTCCAATTCCATCCCGAGTCGATTTTGACTGAATCTGGACAAATCATGATCGACAATATCTTGTCTGTTACTGGAGGTACTTGGGCAGAGAGCGAGGCTAAGAGCCAGGTGAGTCCAGCGAAGGAAAACATCCTCGTGAAGATCTACAACCAACGTAAGCTCGATTACGAACAGATCCAGGCGCTTCCAGGAAAATCGTTGGAAGACTTGGAGATTTCGTTGAGTTTGAATGTCGCTCCACCAGCCATTAACTTTTATGAGCGTCTTATTTATACCCAAAAAGAATTGAACCAAACCATTATTTTGTCAGAATTCAAGAGAGCTTCTCCTTCCAAGGGTGACATAAACGTGACTGCACATCCTGGCAAACAGGCGTACTCCTACGCCGTGAATGGATGTTCTGCCATCTCTGTCCTCACCGAACCCAAATGGTTCAAAGGTTCCATGGACGATCTTATGTTAGTACGCAAGGTTATCGATACCCCTAAGATCGAAGGATACAAGAGACCAGCTCTCTTAAGAAAAGAGTTTGTTTTCAACAAGTACCAGATCTTGGAAGCTAGGTTGGCTGGAGCCGATTCCGTGCTTTTGATCGTAAAGATGCTCGACGATTTCAAATTGTTACAGGAATTATACGAGTATTCTTGGTCCTTGGGAATGGTGCCATTAGTAGAAGTCAATGACGAACCGGAATTGAAGCAAGCGTTGTTGTTGACTTATAAAGACACCACCGAACCGTTGATTATCGGAGTCAACAATCGTAACTTGTCTACATTCGATGTTGATTTAAACACCACCACATCGTTGGTGAAAATTGCTAAGGAAAACAACGGAAGAAAGGGCGATGTTTTGGTATTAGCATTGTCAGGAATATCATCTGTTGACGAAGTCAAGAGTTATAAGAAAGATAGAATCGATGGGTTCTTGATCGGTGAGAGTTTGATGAGAGCCGAACAAAGGGGAGAAGCTGCTAAAGCTTTAAGTGAGTTATGTAATTGTTAGACTAACGAGCGGAGCGAGTTAGTGAACTTATAGCAGAACAATTAGTGAAATTTTTAGACTACCACAACCAGTGGAGGGTTAGTGAAAATATAGCAAACAATTCGTTCCACTCGGTAGTGAGCATAATATAAAACAATTAGCGTACTCCGCTCGTCATTGAGACGAAGATAGAACAATTAGTGACTAGACTAACGAGCGGGGGTATACCACCCCTGATAATATTCCAACGGTCAAATCTCAGTCTTTATATATGGTTTGGTTATATGCAGTAAATATATTATATACACGACCTCTCTTTTATTATATACACGACCTCTCTTGACCTTAATAACGCGTCTGGAATTGTATAAGACTACTTACCCACCAAGATGGATGCTGCTAACATAAGAATAGATGCGACATTGTTGCAATCCCACCAAGGAAAACTTGTCCGTATAATCGGGAAATGTGAAAACTTTGATTCAAATTCTTCCGCCGGAACATTGTCCAGTAATGGGCCCGTCAACTTGACTTTCACTGGTGGAGATATCTTGGTCCCAGGCAAAAACTATGAAGTCATCGGTAAAGTCAGTTCAAACAACTTAACTGTGAATGTTTACTCTGTGATAGAGTTGTCTGACAATGTTAATTTAGAAGTTGCTCAAAAATTGGTCCAATTTGTTCATAAAGTACCAGAATTGTACTATGAATAGATGATTTAGTAGTATTACTAGTATTACTGGTTAGATTTTACTGGTTATTAATGGTTTTAGTGGTCACTATTGGTTATGGCTAATATGATAGTGATATGGGCTCGTTTATGGGTTTACTTGATTACTAGATCTCCAGATTACGTGATTCTGGGGGTGGTGAATTGCAAGCCATGTTGAGTTAATTACTGGTTATACTACTATTAAATTACTGGTTATGTCTAGTGAAATACTGGTTATGTCTAGTGAAATACTGGTTATGTCTAGTGAAATACTGGTTATGTCTAATTAATTACTGGTAAATATTCAGTTAATTGCTGGTAGTGTTTAATTAATTTCTGGCAAATTGGGAATGATTTCTAGTCTATTACTGGCACTGCTACTGGTTACTCTTTATTGGTTTATTCACAAGTTTCTGTTTCTCTAATATTGTTTATCTCATCTATGTAATCTTAGATTGTATAATATATCAACATAATTCATAAAGATTCGATATCGCCCGCCAAATCAATGAATCTCTTTTCTCTGCCATAAAGAGTTCTGACATTTTCGACCCATGCTGGGGTTTCCTTGATCTCTTTGACATAACGAAAGTTACCAAAAGCTATAGCTAACCGGTAGGCAGCTTCGCTGTTGGATTCCACGATTATTTTGCCCAACTTGGTGCTGAAATCCACGATAGATGACGAAGAACCAGGGTTAGATCTTAATTGTTGAGTCTTGACTTGCATGGCTGACAAATTATAGACTAAAGTTGCAAGAGTATTGATTGTAGATTGGTAATGCTTGTTTTCAGTAGCACCCGGGGACGAAACAATTGCGTTTATCTTTTCTCCTATCTTGCTTAACAAGTCTTTGAAGAATTGGTTGTACTCGTAACTTTTTCCTTCAGCTGTTGGATCAATGAATAGCTGGACAAACAAAACGGTATCAAGCAAGTTGTTAATAGTTTTCAATAAAAGCATCAAGAGCGGTAATGTAGATGCGGTTACAATATCAATTCCAGAATCGATAGATCCATAAACAACTTCGGCAATGTCTGTTGATCTTATCACGTCTACAGTAGTTAGACGAGGAATACTTACTCTTAACAAATCAAACCCAATCATTCTTGTTTCTGGTTTCCAATTCTTGATGATTTTTGGAATATACTTTGAGATTAGCTCGACTGCTTCTTTAGAGTTCAATGCACTCAAATGATAGTTTACTTGGGCGAGCTCAGAAGTACTGAATTTGTTTGCTTCATCCTGGTCCGCATTGAACTTGGTTAATCCCTTAATTAGTTGTTCTGCCTTGAAGTCCTTAAATTGAATATAAGCCTGTTGCGGAAGTACTTCAAGAGCCGTCGCTGGGGCAGGGGCTTTCAGTGGATGTTTGTCGGCGTATGGATTTACAATTGGTTCGGTTTGTTCCAGGAGTTGAAAGCCTTCGGTGTTCTTGCCAATGAATTTAACCACTTCTTCTATATATGACGAAGGAAGCTCGTTCATCGACAAGAATCTCTCTGCTGCGAGGTATGGGTTTTCGTTGAGATTGTATGGTAATTTCAATGGAGGAGCACCATCTTCAATATCTACATCAAACACATAATCCCATTCTTTGCCGTTGAATTCTTTCTTCAGATCGGGTGCTGCAGAACCCACAACGTCTCCGATTTTAATCCAATCTCCGCCAGACCATTGGTGAGCTTCGATTACTCCTTCTGGTGTTTTAACCATAATCGTTGCACCTTCTTGTTTGCCAGGCTTTTGCAATGCTTCTATTCCTGGAATATCTGTCTTTTTTAAGTTGTCTAAAGATTGTTCCGAAATTGTCGATTGTTTCACTGACTCTGCAAATTGCTTTAACTCGTCTTCAGAAGAGTATCTGGAACTATCTCTTGAAAATATCCGTACAAAGTTATCAGAACTTCCAACAACAAAATCATCATTATCCAAAACGTCCACACACCACACTGAAATGCATGGCAATGTTATTACTTGTAAAATTTTGCCGTCTCTCCAAACGCGGACCGTTCTGTCCTCTCCAGTAGATACGATATCGCCATTCGATAACAACTTCAAGTCATAGACAAAAGAGTCATGGCCAACCAAAGTGGATTGGACCTTGCCTGTCTTTAAGTCCCATATTTTAATGGTTCGGTCGTTGGATGCAGATGCAAACTGATCCCCTGGAAGCAACAACAACTTTCTAATTACATCATTATGGCCTGTGAAACGAGAAATCTCTTTAGATCCTTCCCATACACGAATTGTTCTATCTGCAGAGCACGTAATGAATCTATTAGAATCAAGAATTTGAGCATCCCACACTGACGACTCATGGCCAACCAAATCATACTTGACAGAAAACGTATCCAAGTCCCACACTTTGGCAGTTGTATCCCAGGACCCCGAGATAATCTGATTGTCCTTGGATGACAACGAACACACATTACCAGAATGACCAATCAACTGATATTTGCCCACGTCGTCCTCTGGCTTCCTGTCGGAGAGTGCAACATCACATAAATAAATCATACTATCTTGACCTCCAGAAGCTATAAGAGGCTCGCTCTCAGAGTCTACGTAAGTAATTGAGTTTATGAATGAATTGGTTGGTGAATGGAATGCAATCAACGGTTCTGATAATGAAGATCCCCAACAGCCTGACGAACCAATTGGTGTCCAAATACGAACGGTAGCATCTCTCAGCCCAGAAATAATCACAGAGTTCGATGGGGCTACGACTCCTCTAACGTCTTGCTCGTGACCGCTAAGAGTTGCACTAAGCTTGAAAGACATGTTGGTTATAAATTGCAAATTGTTGCAAGTGGCAAAGATGAAATGGTGAGTGTATTGGTAAGTACACGTCCAATTTAATACTGAGCGAAGTGAAGTATTGATATGGTCACTAAATCTACTAATATTGAATAGTGAGCTCAGCGAAGTATTCTCTTTTAATTTACATATATCACTAAATCCACTAATATCCATTAATAATCATTGATACACACCTCTAATATACATTAATATTCACTAATCTCCATTAATTTTAACTAGGTCGCGGTGCTGAATTCTATGTATTTTTAGAATACTACGTAATCGACATTAGATAGTGAATAGTGTAGATAATTACTGCTCAATATTACTAGGAATTCATACATGATATATTGGAGGCTTCTTCAGGCTATACTATGAGCTAGCTTAGTTAATAGAGGCAATTTTGGTCAATATCCAACTAGCTAAATCTATTGATGATATGGTACTGCATATAATATTATATAGGAAATTTCTGAAGTTGATTATTTGCAGCTTTAAATAGTGAGAAACTACGAGTGAAGAGATGTATTTTACAGAGATGAATCTGTAAGTCACTAAATCTCCACTAATATTTGGTAGTACTCGTTAAATCTCCACTAACATTAAATGTTTCGTTGCTTCTGTATTGATAAGTCACTCACTACTATCCACTACTCACCATTCACTCTTTAAACTCTTGATATCTCTATAATTGATATATTCTCTGACTACAATATTGTCGGATCGTTCAATCGCTCATGAGTCTGTGCGTGATCTGTCTGATCTGTCTGATCTGTTAGTAAACGATCAGACACTAGTATTGACATATTGCTGATAACGCAACACTTTGTGAACCGTTCGCTGCTCTACTCTCTAGAATATTAAACTACCGAGACTAGCAACTCTCTAAGTCACTAACTCGCTAAGAAGACGGTGGCGTATCGAACTCGGTAAATATTGGCAGAAATGTCTCAAGATACCAGAATATGTACAACTATTGTTTGCTGGTATTTTAGTGTCTAAATATACAGATACAATACATAAAACATCAACTAGATTCTAACAGACCTTGAATGGTGAGATTTTCCCTGGAGAGTGTCCGTAGTTGGTACTTCTAGTGAGGTAGATCTGCATTTGATACTAGCTATTGATCCGCTCAACGGTTCTAGCTATCGATCCCCTCACTGGTACTCTCCACTTCCATCGTTCGTAATCTTCAAGGATCGTTGATTCATGATTCATGTTTCTATTTAATTGTCATTGTTTTGACACTTTCGTTAAGTCCGCTTTCGTTAATCATAAACGGATTCGCTTTCTTTTCTGAGTATTTCACAGATTTCTTTGCTGGCAAAGAACATACTGGAACTATTCCATCGTTAATACAGGATACAGTCAAAGCATGATGCAAGGAGTCTGGACTCACGAGTTTTCTTTTCTTGTATTCTTGTTGACTTTCGAGTTCTGCATCGACAGCATAGCTCGTGGATGATCCAAAGACCGAGTGAAAAGATCCGTATTCGTTATTGCCCATTACACATATGCTGGGAATAAGCGAGTCCACAAGCTTCGTGTTAATTAAATTCTCATAAGTGTTGTCGTCATAGAGTTTATAGATGGTGAATGATTTGTCAATTGTGGTGGCCAACACGTAGATGGGATCAAAGTATAGCCAGTTTCTAGCCTTTCTCTTCGACCTTTTAATCGAAGGAGATGTAATGAATTTGCAAAACACCAAGGGCCCGATTTTCAAGTTGTCGTAGAATTTGACCACTTCGAATTTCACAGTGTCGATAATGCCCACTTTCGACATAGAGTCGGTATACAACACATATGAACTATTTCCTAGACGTGTCAAATTCGTGATCGGAAAATGGGAAAGTTGAAGAGTTTCCTTTGGAATGGTTTCGTCGTAGATTTCATACACCAACAACTTCCCAAACTGGGTCCCGCAAAAGATATAATCATTCATCATACAGATACTGACGATCCAGCTTGAAATGGTTTCGGTGGGAAGAGCATTGTATTCAAACATATCCATGTTTGTGGAAGCATTCCAGAATGGAGTCAACCCACACATTGATCTTTCGTAAGAAGAAGGAGGAGAAATAGTGGGACTCAAGGACCTATTGGAGGGGATTTGGGTTGGCTGGCTCATTTGTAGGGAGTCACCCAAAGATCCATTCAAATTCAAGCCCGTGAAAGATCTTCTAATAGGACGTAAACTACTTGTGTCCGCATTGCTAAGTTCAAAAGCCGATCTGACCCCACTGTGTTGGAAAACCACTTGTTTCATCAGGGAAGAATTTATCTCATAGAGTTTGAGTTCGCAATTCTTACCAGCACTCGCCACAGTGATCCTATCAGAACTCAGACCCATATAGAACTGAATGTCGGCCACAGGTCCATGGATGACATACACCTTATAGCTCTCATCTGCGTCGTCGTTGACAAGGTCACGCAAAATCAATTTACCTTCATTCGAACAACTATAGAGATACTGTTGGTGAAAGAAACCAAGCGCAATGGTCTGGTCCTGGTTGTTGAAGTTTGAATTCTTCCACTCCTTGAAGAGCTGGTAATACTTTTGTCCACTCCGTTTGTCCTGACACTTCTCATACAACTGGATCAACCCCGATTTACGAGAAATGGCAAGGTACAACTTGTGTTGGAACTTGAACGTGATGATCTTTTGAATATAGTTGGCTTTAGAATCCCTACAGAATTCATTCTTCAACTTAACGTTCAAAGACTCAGGACTATTCCTAGTAATACTAACCACTGTTTGTTAGTAGGGACCTTGACTGATAAACGATATTCCTCGTTTTGGTTAATCAACATACCTCTCGCACTCCCATTCTCTTGTGTTGACAATAAAAGATCCATATTGTCCCTGAAACAATCGGTCTTAATAACCTGAGAAAAGGAGAAAAGGAGAAACGAACAACAGAAACCTCGATATAAAACGGATTTGTGTTGGGAGATTCAATAGCTGTTGGATAACAATAGGGAACGATCTTATAATAAAGGTAGTAAACGATCTTATAATAACTGAGAAAAAGGAGATATCTTGGGTGGTGAGGTGTTTTGTGGGGTTGATTTGGTGAGCAATAGATTGATTTTAGGACTGCATATAGACAGGCACAAATACAAGACCCGGGAATCAAAACTGAGCGTAGCAAAGTGTTAATTTGATACAAGTATGGAGAATCAATACTGAGAATAGCAAAGTGTCGATTTGTTAGAGAGATTTGTTAGTGGTGACAAGTATTTGTCAGTGGTGATACAAATATTTGTTCATTAGAGATTGCCAATATATAGAACTCCGTGTGCTCACCTCTGATTCGAACAATTTGCATAGCTTCTAGATTATGAGATGTGGACCAACATGAAATTATTAATATCGTTTCTATACGGTTGGAAAATCCCTAATGATATACTGACCATATTTCAATTCCTGGAGTCCAACCTTAGTAACAATGCTCAGGAGAATCATTCAAATCGGAGAACACTAAGAAGATATAGATGACTAGAAATTAATGGAATGAATATTGGAGAAGGATATGTCTGAGAACTCTGACAAGGATTGTTCCAGTAACTTTTTAGATATGACTAAGCATCCTTTGTATCTTGTTGTAAGCACTCTACGAGTTATTCTCCGAAGCACCACTACTTAAAAAAGTGCGATTTGCAGCCATTTATATAGAAAATCAAATTGCGTGAAACATTTAGCAGCCATCAAACGTGTAATTCTTCAATACAACATAAATAATGCAACTGCAAATTCAAAATTGAAGTAACCATGAGTCCTTGCGATTTGCAGAAGTTAATATATTCAGATATAGGCTTTAGCCAAGTCTCCATTTGAAAATATTAATCAGGTCTTTGGTAGTAAACAAATCTCTAGAATAAGGAAAGAGGCTGGAAATGATATCTTGAAATAGCTATTGATACCTGGAGATAGCTAACGATTTCTTGAATTAATTGGAAATGGGCAATCGGCTCTGCTAAAGGGCTCTTAAATCATACCACTTTATTTCTACCAGATTGTCTTAATCTAAGACTTAAAACTGAATTACGCTGAGAATTGATCGAAGTTCACAAGTTAACGACCCCTGGCTAATTTCAAATGATCTTTGTCCAACTTAGTTCAAAACCAACAGTATGATCAAGATTGTAATTCTGACATGTTCTATTTATTGCTGCAAAACTCGTTCCAATGTATTAATAAAATAACGGATTCCCACAAATGGTTTGTTAAAACCCGAAAAAATCATTAAACTCTAAGCATGTATTTATCTAATTTCTATAGTTTTTGATGAAATACTCAAAGACTGTTCTCTTTCCTCAATGTCTCTTGTAAGGACAATAACTAAGGATGACACGTATCTCCAGGGTGTTGGAAGAGGTGAGACAAGTATTTATTAATGGTGTTTATTGATTTCCACTAACAAATCAACACTTTGCTACGCTCACTATTGACTCTCCATACTTATAACAAATCAACACTTCGCTACGCTGGGTGTTGATAATATATTGCTAATCTAACTATAAGAGCATTTGCTCAACTATTCATTAATTAATTAATTAAATGGCTTTTTCCAACATGGATTCACGAGCAGGACCAGTACCGACCCATTGGATAGGAACGTTCAAGTAATCTTCGATATATTTCAAGTAGGACTTTGCATTTGCAGGCAAATCGTCATAGTTCTTGATTTGAGTGATGTCAGTTTCCCAACCTGGCAAAGTGACGTATTCAACTTCAACCTTACCCAACTTGATCAAGTCTTCAGGGAAACTGGACAACTTCTTGCCGTTAACGGAGTAAGAAACACCAATTTTGATTTCCTTGAATTGGTCCAAGACATCCAACTTGGTGATGTTCAAAGAAGTGTAGCCGTTGATCAAGTTTGAGTATTTCAAAACAACCAAGTCCAACCATCCACATCTTCTCTTTCTACCAGTAGTGACTCCGAATTCGGCACCAACGTCCTGCAAGGTTTCACCGGCTTCATTTAATTGCTCGGTAGGGAAAGGACCTTCACCAACTCTAGTAGTGTAAGCTTTCACAACACCGTAAACGTTGTTAATGTTTCTTGGAGGAATTCCCAAACCAGTCAAAACACCACCAATACCAGTAGACGACGAAGTGACGTAAGGGTAAGTACCGAAATCCAAATCCAACATCAAGGCGTTGGCACCTTCGACCAAAATCTTCTTCTTGTCAGCAATAGCTTTGTGAATAAATTCCACTGAGTCAACGACAAATGGTCTAAGAGTCTCACGATACTTTTCGTATCTAGCCAACTCTTCTTCGGTATCGTAATCAAACTCACCATATCTTTGCTTTCTGGAGTTCACCAAACGGTGGTATCTGGTTTTGAATTCTTCCCAAGCTTCGGGATCTTCCGAAACCAAATGGTGAACTCTAAGACCAGATCTTGAGGCTTTGGTGGAATATGTTGGACCAATACCCTTACCAGTAGTACCAATAGCCTTCTTGTTGGCCGACAACTCAGCTTCCTTCAATTTGTCAGTTCTTTGATGGAAATCAAACACCAAGTGTGCTCTGGACGACACAAATAATCGGTCACGACAGAACAACCCCTTAGCTTCCAAATTATCCAATTCTTCGAAAAGAGATGGAACGTGGATAACAACTCCGGAACCAACAATGTTAAGACATTTAGGGTTAACTAATCCGGAAGGTAACATATGAAAGTCGTATTTGGTCTTGCCAACGACAATGGTGTGTCCAGCGTTGTTACCACCTTGACATCTAGCACAGACATCAATATCGTCACAAAGAACATCCACTAATTTACCTTTACCTTCATCACCCCACTGAGATCCTAAAACTACGTCACACATTTTTTTTGCTTTACTTATGAATAAGTATTGAACGAAATCGTTAGAACGGTATGACTGTAAATTTTCATCTTCGAAGATTTTCAAGTACCGAGTCGTTCAAGAATGTTTTGGTGAGTACACGACTTGGCAAGATAGCTATATTAGGGACTTACGTATTGGTATGTGAGAGTATAGAATATGGGAATATAAGAATATGTGACTATGAGACTATGAGATTATGTCACAATTACATTAATCTTGCTAGCTATGTATTAAGTTCAGCATTATGTCCATTAAGTTTTCGAACAGAAGTCAATTAAGGTCACGTGAAATTTGACTCTTTTCAAGTGGCCCTAAATTTGCCCTGCATATATCATTGATTCTCTCAACGTCACCTTTGATACGTCCTGTAATGTTTTATCTTAGTAGAATTTTATTGGACTCAATATGACTACATTTCCATAAACTGTACTAATATAAACTGTACTACCATAAACTGTACTAATATAAACTGTACTACCATAATCTGTAATTCCGTACACCAAGAATGTCGCAAAAAAGGGTTCAAAATGCTGCATTTTGAGACATAAAAATTAGACTCGATGCTGGCAATATCATACACAGAATAACTTGGCCCAGCACTGACTATAAAATACTCTAGATAAGGGCGTTACCTATCAGTATCAAATATTGAGTTAACATGTAACGCGAGTCGGTTTCAAGAATTTCACTTCTTCTAAAGTGGGGGATATTGTTCATATATGTAGGATATTCTAGATATTCTAGATGTTCTTGATACCATACATCTTTTATATTAGAAGGGCAAAGTCTCCAGCAACTGAGTCAGTTTGACTTCCTCTACTAATGTATATTTTCACCGCAAAATCGTACCATGAACGGTCCACAGAACTCTCTAATCCGTAATTGTTTCTAGTAAGTTATAGTCGGATTCGCTTATCTACTAGAATTATCTATCTTTACTGATCCACTACTACTAGAAACATCTTCTTTACTGACCCTCTTCTACAAGAATTATCTTCTTTACCAGTTATCACTGAATATAATATTTATTGAGAGACTAATCTACTGGTTCAACTTGGCTAAGATAGCGTCGGTGAACTCGGTGGTGGAGTTGGAACCACCAATGTCCTTTGTTCTGGTCTTACCTTCAGCAATGACATCGTAAGTGGCTTTTGAGATGTTGTCAGCATGGGCGTTAAGACCCAAGTGTCTCAACAACATAGCGGCAGACAAAATCATGGCGGTTGGGTTAGCGGTGTTTTGACCCTTGATGTCTAAACCAACGTGACGACAACCTGGTTCGAAAACAGCGTATTCTCTACCGAAGTTGGCACCTGGAACTAAACCTGGACCACCAATAATGGCAGCACCAATGTTAGATAAAATGGAACCATACAAGTTAGGAGTGACAAGAACGTCGAATTGTTGTGGGTGGGCAACAGCTTGCATAGAAGCATTGTCAACAATCAAGTCGTTGACTTCGATACCTGGGTAGTCTTGACCAACATCCTTGACAGTTTGTCTGAACAAACCATCACCTAACTTCATAATATTAGCTTTGTGGATAGCGGTAACGGTCTTTCTGTTGTTCTTCTTAGCAAAGTCAAAGGCGAACTTGGCGATTCTTTCGGACTTGAATCTGGTCATAATCTTCAAGGATTCAACGACACCTGGGTAAGATTGATGTTCCAAACCGGAGTATTCACCTTCGGTGTTTTCTCTAACAAGAGCAAAGTCAACATTTTGTAATCTTGATTTAACACCAGGAATGTTCTTGATGAGGACAAGGGAGGCATAGATATCCAATTCTTTTCTCAATGCAACGTTTAAGGACTTACCGGAAGAACCAGTTGGAGTGTAGATAATCCCCTTTAAACCAACCTTGTTTCTCTTCAAGGATTCTACGGCTTCGGCGACACCGTTCTTACCGCTGTTTTCCAAACCGGAAACATCAACAACTTCCCATTCGATTGGGACGTTTTGATCTTTGAAAATGGTCTTGACGGAGTCAGTGATTTCTTGACCAACACCATCACCTGGAATCAAAGTGACAGTATATTTACCACCATATTTCTTTGGTAAGACGGACTCTGGAGAAGCAAAACTAGCTAATGAACGAGAAATGGTCTAGATGTTAGTATGAGCACAAAGAAATGATAAAATAGACAAAGAATTAACAACAATAATTAGCTGAGAAGACCAATAAGAATCAACAACATTAAATTACACTGAGTTGACAACTCGAAGAATGTTATTGAGTCTGGTGTATCTAAGATCCCCACACCCATTGATCCTTCGACCATTGAGTACTATTTCAGATCTAGTTCTCCTATCATCCCCTCCTTTGGAGATCAATGACTTTTCAACTCTTTCACTTCAATGTTGTTTTGGGAACCTCGGGAAGGTTCTAGTACATACCTTTTGAGCAACGATACTTCTAAACATGTTTAACGACTGATACTATTGGATATCGAAAAGAAGAAGAGCGTCAATGGATTTCCAAAGTCTTCAAAATCAATAGGGAGGTTGAGAAGTGAAAAAATGCGACGTGCCTGAACAAAAAAACTTTTCCAGTAGAGGGACAGCTAGTGAAATAGGAGTGGTTTATAGTAGGCGACAGTAGAGGAAAATTGAGCGTGGAAGTGTAGGAGCGTTGTGTGGCTGCTATGTGGAAGCTACGTGAGGTTTATGGAGTGAAATTTCCAGTATTTCTACGTCTAGACCGATTTTTCAGGTCCTTCTACCTCGTTCGTGTTTCTCATTAGCAGCCATTTCGGTGCCGACGGAGATGAATTTGTATTTATTTTGTGCGATTTGATTGGCTGGCTCACGGAGTAACCGATCTACCCAGAATGCCATTCGACATGGTTTATTGACGTATACTGTTCGAATAGTGGACCTGGATTAGTGGAGATATATGACAGCGATGACGTACTCTCTAGCTGTGTATCTAGTGATGAATGACGTATATGTTATGACCATGGGGTGTCTCCCTGATGGGGTAGTTATTGTACAGGAGTCGGAGTAAATTTTTCGGAAGGAGGGGAATGGAATGGATGCAAACTGTTGGTGGAAGTAGGATACCCATTTCGTTTGCTGCTTTAATTCCGACGGCAACGATGGTTCTGATATAAAGAACTCCAAGATATTTTGTAAAAGTAGTCAAAAATCCATGATAGTGTGAAATGAATTGTTAGTTGAAGATTATGTAATATACTCTCGATATTGGATTTTGTGGGCATTTACAAGTTAAAATTACTGTGGATTGGTATATGGTGTATTGGAGATTATAAAAGGCTATTTCATATGTTAAAGTAGTAAGTAGAGGCAATTTTAGTCAATATTTCAGTAGCTGAATCTATCGATCGTGTACTGCATACAATTAATAGGGTCTGTAAATTATTTGCAGCTTTAAATAGTGAATAAACTAATCGCTTCGCTCATAGATACCTCTGGTAGCTACTTATTATGAAGATGAGATATTTCTGGTACTCGTTAACTCTTTTTAATAGTCCTCATTGCTGCTCTTTGTTAACTTTTTCACTAAGTAGAATACTGAGCGAGGGAAGTACTCAAGAATTCCACTAAATCACACTGTAATTCACTTCAAATCACTCTAATTCACTCTAATTCACTCTAATTCACTCTAATTCACATAAATTTACTAAATCTTCAAATATTTCCCTGAGCTAGATATTTTCTATTCTCTATTTTAACTCTTTAAGTCATATACTTCCAAAGTTAGATGATTTGCAGCTTTGATTTGTCTGTGGAATGTTTTCAGCTAGTATAAACTTTGTTTTATATGGACTTGAATACTGAGTGCAGCAAGGTATTCAAATATTCACAAATACTTCTATAAATCTCTACTAATAATTCACCAATGTCTATAAATCCCACTTATATTCACTACGACTCACTAATATTCACAGAATTCACTATTTTAAAACCCTGAATGCTCTTTAGGATCTTCCATTAAAATTAATACAGCAGCCTCTGCTTTACGAACAATATCGAATTCACATATACTTCGCTACGCTCAGTATTTATTCACTATTCAGTATTTGCTCACTATTCAATTCTATAAGCTCTAATTTGAAATATGTCGCGACACCGACTTCTCACGACACTCAATAATTTTCTTCAATTATTCAAAGTTCAGTCTAAACACTTCATCATCAATGTCTGCAATTAAATCAAAGGTGTTTCCAACGCTCGCTGCGTTACGTAACAATCTCAAGCAAGAACTCATAACTATTCAGAATCAAAGTAACAAAATCCATGGAGAAAAGGAGATGCAACAACAAAAGGCACTTTTACAATACAAGAAATTCAACTTGATCAAGCAAGGAAAGTCAGGAAGGGAAATAGAGGAAGAGTTGAAGGCTTTGCAATCCAAATCATTACAACTGGACACCTTGAACGATTCGACCTTATTGAACGGTTTGGTTCCAGAGAAAACCGAATCTCCATATGTCCTTAATCATATTTCCACAGTTATTTCATTTCTCAAGAGCAAACGTGAACATGGAGATTTACTCTTGAGATACAACCCGGGATTATCTATGGAACAAGAGGATAGAGTAAGAAAAACTGCCAGAAGAGTTGGCTTGGAAATTCCAAATTGATGACACAGAATAATGAAATTTTTGGAGTGAATATACTCTGACTGGGTAGAAGACACTAGTATTATTACGGAGGCCATGGATCTACAAACGTCGATTACATAATTTAAGGTCTAGTGATGTGTTATTCTCTAATATTTTAACAAAATTACACCCTGTAAATACCTTATATATGATATAATACAATAATTTAAAGATAAAGTAAGTGAGATATTGGTATCTCGATAGTTGTACTAATTGGCTTCCTGTCTGGAATAAATTAGCAACTAGATTGAAAGAGCTAGTGACGAGTAAGTAGAAAAATATTGAGTTTCCTGATGAGTGTCCTAACCTGTGTCCTAACCTGTGTCCTAACCTATGTCCTAACAAGTATCCTGACCAAGTATCCTGACCAAGTCTCTACTCATAAATCATCAACTCAAAACCTCCTTCTCTTTTCTTGTTCTTTTTCCCACACCATGTCCATGGCATCAACTTCCAGGTCGTCCACGTCTTTTCTCTTCAACTTCGAATTCTTGGTCAAAACCACTTTTCCCTTCTTCAACTCGTAATTCTCGTGATAATACTTCTTCAAGTTCTCGACGACTATCAAATCATCATAGAAGTTGAAGTTTATGGCTCGCACCGAGGGCCTCTCTCTCTTGATGATGTTATATGACAAGTTGAGGTTATAGTTATACGTATCCATAAGACACGCGATGGCCAATCCAGTAGCTAGGTTGGATTCGTTTTCACTAACAATGAGGGTTTCGATGTTGGAATTGATACCGCTTATCAACTTTATTAATCTCGTAAGGTTGAAAAATTGGGTTAACATGTTTCCTCCAAGAATTGGGGATGTTATTTCAAGATTTGAAGGGAGCTCATGAATGAGCTGGTTGACTAGTGGATTGTTAGTGTAGAAGGACGACACGAAATTCTGGAGCGTTCGGTTTAGTGCTCGTATGTATTGTTGAATGTGGTGGGGTTGTTCGGCGGCGTTGTAAGATGGATCTAAACTAAGTACTATGATATCAGAGGATAGGTTTACTGCCGGAGAGTTTATGTGTTCGAGGAATTTGTTGGTCGTACTGCAGTTGATGATAATTTTTGTAGCTGGAGGTGGTGAGCTGAGTGATTGATAGTCAGAAAGATGGAGACGGGGAGAAATCGTGCTAACGGTGGAGATGTCATTGCAGAATGTATTGTTGGCGGTTGTGAACGAGTCATTAACGAAAGATTCATTAGCGAAAGATTCATTAGCGAAAGATTCATTAGCGAAAGAGTCGTTAACTTCGTTACAAGATTCGCCAGCATTATAGATATTTATTTCGCTTCCGTCTCTTGCAGAGCCTATACCGGTGTTGCTGGAGATATTAGTGAAACCACACCTTTTGTTACTGTAAACATCACCGCTGAAGCCGGTGTTTTTATTGAACGATTTGGTGAAGGCATCAAACTCAGGCCTGGTGTTGTTGGTGGTGCTTTCAGTGCCACTCGCATCGCCACTTACATATCCGGAGTAAGTTCCGTCAAAAATCATATTGCTATACAAATTTCAAAATACAAGCATTACAGGATTTCACTACTATATATACGGCTATTTCATAGTCGGAAAGGAAATCTATGGAGAGCAGTCCAGACTCATCTGCCCCAGCTCAAAACATCCTAACCGCTGGCTCTGAACTGAGCGTGTGACATCAAAACGCGCAGAGTATGTGCCTAACTGTGCGACATCGAGGCGTATGACGCGACGGAGAGAAAACGATTGTAATGCCGCATGCCGGAAAATGGTGGGATTATTAAGGATTTAGCTATAGCGACTTTCTGTTTTTAGTGTGAAGGGCAAAACTGTTCATTTTCAGTAACTTGCGAGTGTGGCATTATGGTTGTTCTGCACATAATGCCGTATTTTTTGGATTCTAGTATGCAGTCATCCTGTATGTAAATGTAGGAGACCGTTTGGGAAATTTCAGTTCCGGGAAGTTTGGTGAATAACGGTCTTCCCATTTGGGTGTAAAGAAGCACAGACATTCTGGAAATTCTGGAAATTCTGCTCGAAATAGTGCTCGAAATAGTGCTCGAAATTGTTTAGAAATTCTGCTCCCATATCCGCCTAAATACAACTGGCGAAGAAATCAAATGCTTAATATGTGGTCTAACAAATAATCAGGTCTTCAGCCAAATACCTACCCCAACCTAAACATCATTTGCACGACTTTTATGGAATATTCGATGCTTCTAACAGTAAAGCCTGGCCTATCGATTGTCCAATCGGTTCAATATGACTATCTAGAAATATTCGTTCCTGAAATTTGTCATTTTATTATGTAATCACGGACCTCGGAGATTTTTGTTGGAACATCAATAAGTTATCATATCATTTATGCTGAAGAGATTAAGTATAGAGATAAATTTGGTTTAGGAGACGAAGTTGATTCCAAATCAAAGAGTTATAGGAAGCAAGTTAAAGAAACCATTTAAAGGAAGCTGGTTCAAAGAATACTAACGAAATCTCCCTAGTATTCACAAGAGGTCACTGATATTCAATAAATCTCACTAGTAGTCATTGAAGCTCACTAGTATTCGTTAAATCTCACCGATATTCACTTATATTAAATACTTTGCTCAGTATTCACAATTTGAACGTCTTCTATTTAATTATTTAACTCACAAATACTTCGCTAGGCTCAGTATTTGCTCGTCGGTATTCTTACGTCATCTTAATCTAATCTATAACTCCAGTAAATTATCAAGTAAACTTCTATATATCTCCATCTTTAAGGAAGATATCCTCAGAGGATTTCTCTCGGAGACGACATTTCCTAATTGACCTGACACTACCATTCCTTCTGTGTTTACACTTCCCGATACTTCAAGTGTTGGCATCAGCATATTAACTCAACAGAAATGACGGTTTGCGCACGACGTTTTCACAGCAACATTTCTCCACCTTAGCAATGAAATATCCAACATTACTACCCCCACCAAACAGTTAACGCAATGTTTATATATAAACCCTCCTTAAAATGCTTGAACGCTCCAATTTCGAAGTTGAGTCTGAGAATTGGATTCTCCGGATCCATCGTGACCACCATGGCACGCGGGGCCACCATGACTCGACTCACAGGACGGGCCATGACCACCACTCGTGGCGCTATGACTCGGACTTCTTTCACTACCGGAAGAATGCTTAATGCTCCACGTGTTGCAACCCTTCAATCATCGTTCCATTCAGCTCGCTCAGCTCCACGCTCTCTCGGTCTACTTCTAGGAGCTGCTTGCACCTTTCTTCTCGGACAGACAGTCTTCAATGATGGACTCTTGCCAGCCAATCAAATACATTCCAACACTCAAGCTCGCTACAAGTCCTCCACAACTTACACGAAAGAGAGATTTGGCTTGAACTACGAGGAATTGACCATTGGGTCTGTCACCGGGTTATTTTTGGGGATTATTGTTGGAAAACTCTCGACGATATTTGTGTTTTTAGGCTTATCGTCGTACTTTCTTATTCAATTCTTGGAATCAAGGAATATCATCAATATTTCCTGGAACTCGATTGTTACTGTAGGCAAGAATAAGATTAACGTGAAGGAATTGGTGTTGGAGAATACTAGTTTCAAGTTAGCCTTTGTCTTGACCTTCTTGGTGGCCGCCTATAATATCTAGTCTAGCTAAAGATCTAGAACTGGGATATCCAGACTAGCTAGGATCTAGAGCTAAGATATCTGGTCTTGGATATTTATTCAATTCTCAAGTTCTATATTAAATAGACGGTTTACTTAGAATAGGTAAAATATTAGGTAGAATATTAGGTTAAATATTACGATCTTCATTTCTATGGCGTTAATGATCATTAGAATCTTGTAGGCAATTGTAGGGAATGATATTTATCCACAGAGAGTCGTATTAGTTAGTTTTCACAAGTTTGGGTTCTGGCCATAATTTTTCTAACTAGTACTGAAAAGTATGAGCTCACTAGAAGTTGAGAGAACTTCTGTAAGTCGGGAGATCGTCTGTTTGTCAACACATTGATTGTTTATCGGTGCATACAGTGAATGACACTACCACTAGAATTCCTCATAGAATTACTCTCTAAAATTCATACAGAGGTTGTGGATTCTGATAAAACGTAAAAAATTGGATTCCCTAAGGCACATTTTGGAGGAAGCGGAATCCAGATCTATTTACAGGTTATTACTTCCGGGGAGAGCAAAGTCGGGATACTCGATACTCGGTCTCGGACTTGTCAGATATAGAACAAACCGTTAGCTACTAATCCCAGCTGGAATGGAACACATTAAAGTTTTAGAGACCAATGAAAATCGGCTAGTTTTCAGAATCTTCGAGTCTTGGATTACTCGCTTGAATTTCTCTCCAGAATTGCTAACTGGAATTCCTCTCTAGATTTCTCTCGTTTAATATTTAGATTTATATAAAATCTCGATCATAGACTATAATCTAAGTTCGTAGTGTTAGAATTTGCAGCAACCATAAAATGGGAAAAACCCTGGAAGATTATCCAGAAGAGTTAAAAGTTTAGTAAGAAAAGTGATCAGTTTAGCGAGATTCATAAATTTATCACATTGTAGGGGATCATTGAATACACGTTGTGGTGGGAAGTTTCGGTATCTCAGCGAAACTCACTTTTATCAGACTTGTCGGACTTCTTGGACAACTTGAATTAGTGAACGAATCCTGGTCTGATTCGCTACAGTTAGTTCGCTTCGCTCACTAACTCTACTCTCTCTCTCTCTAATTCTAATTACATTTATGCTATAAATCTATTCAATTATACCTTTGGCATACGTGCAAACACATCAAATGATCCAGTCCCGACTTTGGACAACTTACCCATGACAATACGTGCAGAAGGAGATTCTAAATCTTCACGTTCTCCATCCAAAACTGCCTTGGTTAAGAATTGACATGTCGTTTCATACGACATTTTCATGAATGCAGACGTCGAGGTATCAATACCTTGTCTGTTGAAAGCCAAGTAAGAACCTTCTCTGGTCATCATGTCGGCAATCAAGTCCAAATGACGCGACGACACACTGATCCCGTAGGTATCGAAAACACGATAGATTTCATTTACAATGGTGTTTCTGGCAGCTTCAACCCCATAAGTCTTCAAGACATTTGCAATGTCGTTGGAGGTGATACTGTTGACGTCTATGAAGTCGTCTTGTTCCCACATGGAACGGAAGTTGACACCCTCGGTGGTCAAAACTCTGGCACCGTCGGCTCCAACTTGAGGACGCAAACAACGTCCGATTTGTGGAATCTCACGGACAACCACCTTACGACAGATCTCTTCGACGATGTTGACCATCAACAACTTTTGGGTTTCGTTACCGTCCAATTCCAAGTTGAATTCACACCATTCACCTTCATCGTCATCAAAGTTGAACTTTGTGACCAAGTTGTGGGAAGAAATCACTTCGGATTGACGGTCTTTGGCGGTTCTGGTTAATTCCTTGGTAGATGCTGACTTTTGTTCAGTTTCGTCGTCGTCGGATTCCTCGTCAGAACTGGACTCGGAGTCGGAGTTGCTGTCCATCTCTTCGTCACTGGTTTCTTCGGCCTTCTTCATAGTTTCGATTTCTTCATCATCAGGACCATCGTACGAGACAGCCTGTTTACCGTTGTTACGTTCCTTGTCTTCAGTAGCATCTTCATCATCGTTTTCTTCCACAATCTTTCCACTAATAGACTCCATGTCGGTCTTTCCGGCAGATTTACCAATAATAGGCATGGAATCTGGTTTCTTTTGCTTCTTGACTTCCTTCATGATTTGTGATTCTAACGAGTGCAAGAATTTGGAGGTTATCACGTTTTCCAAGTTTTCTTGCGAGATATCGTATTGTTGTTGGTACTCTTCACGGGTGTAGAATCTCAAGTTGATGGTGTACGATCTTGAGTTGGAACCGTCTTCACCAGAAGAGGTGGTTTCGGTAACAATTACCTTATCAATAAATTCAGAAAACACAACTTTACCAACAGACTTACAGAATGAGTCTGCTTGTTCGTCAGTAACATCGGGCAAAATTGGTAATGTCATTTGCGGAGTCTTGATGGAAGAAGAGGCAGTCATGATGATTTCTCTCATACGAGGAATACCCAACGTCACGTTAGCGGCACCATGACCGGCGAAATGGAAAGTATTCAACGTCATTTGAGTGGATGGTTCTCCAATAGATTGAGATGCAATAATACCCACAGCTTCACCAGGATGGATCAAAGATCTCATATATTTCAATTGCATCAAAGCTCTAAACTTCTTTTCGGTCAACTTACCAGTAGCCTTTGCTTCTTTGTTGGATTGGACGAAGTTGTCTGGGTTTTTGCTTACAAACTCATCCAATTTGTCGTGGAACTTTTCGGAAACAGCTCCCAAGTATTTGGCAGGGTTGAATACAGACAATACTGGGTCGTACTTCAAAGTCTGGTCGTAATGAGGAATATCCTTTTGTTTCTTCAAGTTCTTTCTCACCTTCTTAGCGTAGGCAGTAGCAGTTTCGGTATCCAACAAAAGATCACTCAATGGGCCAGGATTGTACTTGGTCAACAAAGCATCGTAGTTGTCGGCACAGAACTGGAACTCGTTCATATGCGATTGTTTGGTGGTATCAATAGAATCTCCTCCGTACAAGAATTGGATCAACGATCCATCTCCATCTCTCACAGAGTTATCATATCCTACATGTACACCTTCCAATTGTTTGGTCAAACAACGTTGTAAGTAACCAGATCTAGACGTCTTGACGGCAGTATCAATCAAACCTTCACGACCAGCCATACAATGGAAATAGTATTCTTGAGGTCTGATACCGGAGTAGAAACGACCCTTAATATATCCACCAGCTCTGGCATCAGTCTCAAATGGCTTGAATGATGGTAAAGTCTTACCAGATACCATGACTGGTACTCTTCTACCTTCCAAAGCTTGTTGTCCCAACAAACACATAATTTGAGAGACATTCACATTGGAACCCTTAGCACCAGAAAGTGCCATGGCTTGCATAGAATTATATGGGAACCGTTTCATGGTACCATCTGGTACACACTTGGAAACAACTTGCGAGGTGATAGTGTTGACCTTGGATTGAGTAACAGCATCCAAGATTCCCAACTTGTTATCGTCACGCAAAATTTCTTCCAAACGTCTTAATAATTCTTTATCATCATTCTTGGTTTCTTTGGTATCCAAGTTGGTAACTTCAGCAGCTGCAGCTCTACCAATATCAACAGATTGTTTCAAGATATTGTTTCTCCAGTCATTACCCTCCTTGGTTAATCTCAAATCATCCATACCACAAGTGAATGCAGTCATCATGATATAGTTAGTGAATAATCTACCCAACACACTCAAAGCTTGACCGGCAACACTAGGGCCATATACTTCGTGCAAAGAGTGGACGATACCAAATTGAGAGGCACCGTATTGCGATTTATCCAAGATCCCACACACCAATTCACCATTTCTGAAGATAACATCGTTTTCACTCGAGCCTGCACCCCAGTAATCACTCTTGATCTTGTTCTTGGAGTTCAAGTTGATCCCTGGAACGTCGTCAGGCGTGATGTTTAATAAAATGGTCGATATCACCTGTTTACCGGTCCATAATTGCAGTGGCTTGTATACAGCAGGTGGTAAAGTTATGATTCTCGATCTGGTGGTGTGGCCATCTTCAGGTCTAATACAACCATAGATCAATTGTTGGTAGATATCTCTGGTAAAGAACGAATCCTTACTGGTCAACCATACACCGGCAGAAATATGATCTTGAATCAACCCTCTTAATGGAGACCCAGATGTAGGAGTCACATAGTGAGAATCGGTGTTTGCTAAGTTCAAAGCTTCGGCTTTTGCATTTTCGTTTTGTGGGAAATGCATATTCATTTCATCACCATCGAAATCAGCATTATAAGCACCAGTATTGGCATAATGTAATCTCAAGGTCTTTTCTCCAGGTAATACTCTTACCTTGTGACCCATCATGGAGGCTTTATGTAAGGTTGGTTGACGATTCATAAGCACCACATCATGGTTTTTGATATGTCTATAAACTTTTTTGTTGAGGGTAGTTTCACCGTTGGAAGGAGTCAACAATTGGTTGGCGAGAGCTTTACGTTGTTCCAAAGTCATACCTTCCAAGGAAACCAAATGTCCGTCTTCGTTTTGAATTTGGACTGCACCAGGCCATGTATCAGGACCATTGATTACGGCTTGTCTTAATTCAGAGACATTATGAGGAGTGACTGGTTCTGGGTAAGTCAATTTCTTAGCGAATACTGGAGGCACACCGATTTCGTTGGTCTCCAAGTTAGGATCTGGAGAAATGACGGATCTGGCGGCGTAATTGACTCTCTTACCCATCATATGCTTTCTAAACAACCCTTCCTTCTTTTCCAAAGCTTGTTTGATACCTGGGTTAGGAATCTTACCTGCTGGAGCGTTTTGGTTCTTGGTGGAATCCATAAATGCATTGACATCGTTTTGAATAGTAACAAACGAATTCATTAATCTGTTGAAAATGATTTTTCTCTCTTCAACAGAAATCTTTCCCTTGTGTAAGGTGGAGATTTGGTCGTTCAAGTCTCTGATCATTAAGGAAGTCTTTAAAATGTTGGACAACAATTCGTTCTGGGCGTTTTCGTGGATTTCTTCTCCCAATTTCGATGGTAATCTGAATCTAGTTGGTGGCACGAGTAATGCTTGTCTGAAGAAAATGTCGGAACTGACCACATCAGTTTGGTAGGGTCTAGAATGGAACACTTTTTGGACAATACGTTGTTCATTTTCAAAGACTGATCTTAAGATGTTTCTAATTTCTGTCGACAAAACGTACTTGGATCCTCCCTTATGTTTGATGTTTGGCATGTTTTCGTTGTTTGATTGAGAAGCACCGCCTTTCTTCAACATATCTGGACGAGGTAAACCTTTGACTCTGTTGTTAGTGACCTGTTTGTCAGTCAAAGAGTTTTCAAAGATCTTGGTGAATCCGTCTTTTCTGTACGATGGAGAGTACATTGAACAGTTGTCACACTTTGGTCTACTCAATAATCTCTTGTAGAAGTTGTGGATGACTGCTTTTCTTTCTTCGGCAACTGTAGATGTCACCACTCCGGTTTCACTGGTTCTTCCCTCGCTAATAGCGGTGGCTATAGCGGTATCTACAAATAATTCACGACGTTCACGTAACTCCTTTTTGGCTTTGGAGTCCAAGTTGGCAGAAACATCGTCTTCGTCATCGTCGTCCGTTTGGCGTGCTCCTTTAGCTAACATGTTATCCAAGTCAACAACTTCCAATAACAATCCATATTGGATCAAACGTAATTTGCATTCAAACAAGTGGATTTCCAAAGCATTCAACTTGAATTTGTGACAATAAAGACACGACGACCTCAAGAGTATGTATAATTGATTGAAAAACAAGGGGTTGTAAACAGGGACTGGTAATTCAATATGTCCCAAATGTCCAGGACAGTCTTTCTCGCCTAATCCACAGGTGTTACACACATTTCTGAGGAATGCTCCAAGGGCCAAATCATATAGACCGGCACTAATTGGATGTCCTAAGTTATCAAAAACAATCGGATTTGAAATCTGTTTTGCTGACAATTTTCTAATCTCACTGTCAGACAAAACACCAAAATCCACGGATGTGATTTCAGAACCTACTGGTTTAGAGATATCCATGGTGAATGTGTTGTGTGCTGCTAAATCTAATCTATTTAGAGATGAGATTGAAAAATTCAACCTCATCAAGAAAAAATTTATAAAGTCGTGCTAAACACAATGATTGCAAAATTGTATAAACAGTTGACATATAAACTCTTAGATATCACCACTACAATTAACACTACAATATACAGACTCTTAAATATAACCACTACAGCCTCTTAAATCAATACTACAATAAAAATGTCAGCAAAGTTTCAAAGTATCATTAAATAAATTCTAATTAATCCTTTCCTCTATGGAAGCCTTTTGTTAAAGACTTGACTCCAGAAAGTCCTCCCGTAAGTCCTTTACCGACTCCTTTGGCTACTCCTTTACCTGCACCTAAACCGACATTCCCAACTGTGCCAAAAGTATCTCCGATATGTGTAGTACTGGAGTGCTTAACATTCAAGATAAACTCGGGCTTGAAGGAAAAGCTAAAGTAGGCAATACCGCCGTCTCCGCCATCTTCGGCAACCAATTTACACGATAATTCAGTGGTTTCACCGGTGACAACGTCTGAAAGGTTGATGTAACCAATTCCTAACAAATCGTCCTTTTCTGGACCCATGTCCCAATCGTAACACACCACTTTCAACACAGAATCGTGTTTGTTTAATACTTCAACTTCAGCCGATTCATTCCATGTAGGATCAAGAGTCTTTTTAATCTTTTTGGATTTGAAAAAGTATTCCTTGTCAGTATTCAAGAAAAGCTGGACGTATGGATCGGATTTACCATTTCTATCGCTGGCAATCAAGTTCTCTGCACGAAGGACGTCTACATATAAAATACCGGAATTGTTGATAGAATCTTGAGGTGGAACTCCTCCTTCATAAATGATAGGCACCCAAGAACATTGGATCTTAAAGTGTGCTTCTCCGTTACCATTCAAGTCAATAGTTCCAGCGTTGTTGTAGTAGTTCTTCAACAATTGAATTGTTGGAAGAGTGGTTTCTGCAACCGCCTTATCGGCTCTGTTGGCACCCTTCTTCTTAACCACTCTGAAATTTGCTTTCGACCAATCTAATTCCTTGATGATCACATCACCAGTGTTTCCGATCTTGAGTTGTTTCTTTCTCAATTCTTGTGAAACGTAGTCGCAGTGACCGTGATTATCAAAGAAAGCTTGTAAATAGACGTCGTCTTTGCTAAGAGTACCTTCACTAATTTCATAAATGAAAACTCCACTTTTGTATTCAATTAATTCGTCCAAAGGTAAATGTAACTTAGACGAGATTTCCTCTTCTTCATCTTCTTGTGCCTCTTTATCCATTTGCTCTTCTTCCTTTTTGTCCTTAGAGGTTTTCTTACTTCCGTCAGGATTCTTGTCCTTTTCTTCTTGTTCTTTCTTAGCCTTTTCTTCCTTTTCTTTCTTGGCCTTTTCTTTTGCTTCCTCTTGTTCCTTGATTTCATCCAAAGTCAATACTGGTAAAGTAGGATAAAACGATAACGAAAATGTAACACTTCCCTTTGGACCCTCCTTGTGAATCAACTTCATTTTTCTCTTTTTGCTATCGACGTGCTCAATGTATTGTCCCTTCTCGTCCTTCTTGATAATATCCTGTAATTTAACGTCAAATGCACCTAAAGTACGATCGGGAGAATGTGATTCCACATCCATAACATCAATAGTCAATTTTTGGTTAGCGGAAGAAACTGTAAAGTAGAGTACTTCGTTCCATGTAGGGTTCAATGTCGAATCTGCTGCTGCAGTTCTGGCTCTTTGAAATCCATTAACTAACACTCTCGCATAAGGATCAACCTTTCCAATACGTTCCAAATTACGTAAATCGGAAGCGTTGTCAAGACTAATTCTTACAACACCAATTGGTGGAGTATAACCACCTGCACCACTAGCATTTACCAATTCCACAGGTTTCCAGTTGGCAGTGATTCTTACTTCACCACCACGAGATAATGGGAACCAAGATTGCTCAACCATGGTAGCATCAATAAGCTCAAGCAAGGACGAGTTAACTTGTCCAAGAAGTTTATCATTTTTATCCTTAATAAGGACCTTGACCTTTGTCTTTCTACGGTTTCCAACAATGTGCTCGTGAGAGGCCCCCCAACCAGGGGTGTTAGTGTTCTTTTGGACACCAGTTGTGACCATTTTTTCACTATTCACATAAAGTTCGGCATAGGTACTGGCAGCCTTGTCGGTACCAGATTTCAAATGTCTGGCTTCGATAATTTCGATTCTGGTAATACCAGTGTTCAAATCAGGAGGTGGAATAATGGCACCGTCGGCTTGCTTAACAGATTCTAACGTAGGCATAAAGTGCAAACCAAAATTCAATTCACCAACTGGTTTACTATTTCTAACAAAAGCTGCGGTCAAATTAGGTTGCTTTGGGTTTTCCAATAAACATTCCAAATCAAATTGAATGGTTCCTACATCCTTGTCGGTTCTAAAATCATTCGAGTCAACAACTGTGATGTTCAAAGGTTCTGATAAGGATTTGACTGGAATGTAGTGTACCTCCTTCCAAGTTGGAGTATCAGTGTCATCTTTGGTCTTGGTTGTGGCCAAGACAGTGTTCTTGAACCCAATGTTCAAGTAAGGGTCCAAAGTGTTACCAAGAACAGAAAATCCCTTTAATCCTCTAGCTGAGTTACATGAAATAGCCAATACACCGATTGCAGAGTCCAAAGCATTACCAGATAACAATTGTTGCACATTTAATTGGAAAGATAATGGTGCAAAGACCATAGCACCAACGTATTTCTTGATCATCTCATTGATGAATGGGTACAACCCAGGGAAAGCCAAAACTTCCCAATTGAAAATACTATCACCAAGAAGTTTGCACTTAAAATCAAATTGAGGAGCCTCCAATAAGGATACATTGACAGTCTCAATATGAGGAAACGAAGTCATCATTCTCATTCTGATTCTAGCCATTGCCTTGAACGACACATCAGAAACTGCAACAGGGATTGGGATGCCAAACAAGTTCGCTTTAACAATAATTTTCTGATTTACGTTATTTTTCATTTGCTTATTGTTGGAGTCTGACAACGAATTTGGGGTAAAGGAGAATCCCCAGTCCATAACCACAATATCTGAATTGGTTCCCTGGACAGTTTTCACAAGATCAATACGAGGAGGCTTCGTACCAGCAGTGAAACTATCAATCCAAAGTTTCTTGACAAAAGCAGGGATTGGGGCAGTTGCTAAAATCGGGTTCACTTGCTCACAAACAATCTGGGAAACAGATGGTTCCAAGTACACCCAGAATTTATCCATAAAGGTGTTTGCCCAGTCCATAGTTTCATAATCATCTTCGATAGATTTGACGGAGAATTCTCTCTGGGCCAGCGTACGCAAAACAGTTCTGTACTTCTTAATTGAAGTTCTGTACAAGATGGTGAATACCAAAATGACAAAGAATAGCGGGGCCAAAGAAAACCTGAACCATCCGATAATCCAAGACAATAACGCACCAACTATTAAAAGTCCAACATTATGGTACCAGTCACCAAAGGCATAAGCCGGTAAGATACCATCCAAAATAGTAGGAACCATTAACAAATCAACAATTTCATCGTCGGGAGTCAAGGCATCTTCCTCTTGCCATCCAACAACTTCCTTCCAACCACGATAAGTCGGTTCACCTGGTTCTCTAGGAAGAGGCTTTGTTTTCACATTGGTAAGATCGAGATCTTTACTAGGTTCCAATTTGACAGGAACTGGTGTGCTATTTTTGCTGTTATCAAGAGCATCTTTTATAGATTCGTCATCTTCAATGTCCACTTGTTCAGGAGGATTGAGGATTTCATTTGGCTAGATGTTAATACTGGACTGAGAAGTTTGGGTTAATCCTGGGAGTAGAACTTTCGCAATTACTTCCAGAAACTCTATTAATAGTCGATATTCGATACTTACATTCGTAGACGCCATCGTTACGTATTAATATTAGATCTTCTACTAAGAATATATCTTCAATTGATGTGGTAGCACGAAAACAATCTAAGGTTGCCAGTTTTGTTTTTAGAATTTCAATTTCATTGCGGTCGTGTAGCGGAGGAATATCTCACAGCCGCATAAAAGAACATCACTATACACAGGAGAGAACAAGTAGGTAGAAGAATCACAACGAGGTAGGGGATGGAAATCAAGACTAGTAATTTTAACAATGGCGGAGATGATCAGAATTAGAGCTTCAAATATTATGTGACTTTTTTTACTATTCTGGGGCTCGATAAATGGTAATGATAATGGGAGAATCGGAAAAACAGGAAAACCGAGAGAATCGGAAAATGAGAATCATGGAAATCATGAATTTCTGGCACACCATTTATCTCCAGCTAAGTATATTAAATCTGACATTATATAATCTTATTATGAAGATATTGAAATACTGATTTCGTTTAAACACTAGAATTCAGTAATTTTATTCTTTTCAGAATACTGATTTTTCAAAGTTTTTCAGGTTTTTCAAGTTTTGCAACTTTTGTTTAAATATGATGATATTATAATAAAAACTACAATATTGTTAATTAAATGAGAGAACTGGGTGAAGCGTATATTTCTTAAAGTTCTGTTCATTAAGGAGACAATAATTACTGAGTGAAATCTGCCAAAGTACTAAGATCAAACTGGCTATTATTGGAATGGTTTTTTCTGATATTAGTTAGCTACCCTAGCGAACAGGCCAGTTAACGATTTAATATATAATACTAATGAGAAGTGAATACTAATGAGAATGCTAATGAGAATGCTAATGAGAATGCTAATGAGAATGCTAATGAGAATGCTAATGAGAATGCTAATGAGAATGCAAATGAGAATTTCCTACTTATTTTTGTGAGAGTCTTACTACTGAGAGAATTACATACTATTGTAAGAACTACTAACTCTAACTTGGGAGATCCAGTCTAACTAAATTTGAAGACTATTTTCTCCAAAATTGTTATAGTTGTTGATCCACATTCTAGTCAGCTAGTACTTCCTCTAAACCCTTCATCTGGAAATTACCGTTATTTCACAAGAATAGCCGCAAGACATTGTTCTATTATATCTTTGACAGATTCGCAGAATGAATTCTGCACCCTTGTTATTAGAATGTGCAGCCATTCAATTCAAGAATGTCGTGCATTTAGAGTTGATATATCACATGGTTAACTCCGAACTTGAATTTCAAAGTGTCGGAGCCTAATTTATATGAAGTAAGATTTTAATGTGTGCTATAATTGTTCTATTATGTAGCCCGGATCTCCCTGTATGAGGGCTCAAAAGAGTGAAATTCCGATGATTAAATATTAATTATTAGTAAATAAATAAATTACAGAATTAAAGGACAAACTTCAAATATACACATTTTAGAATTTTTCTAGTATCCCTCTACTATTTTTCTAGTTATCAGTATACTCTAAGATGTCTAACTCCAAACCCTCACCAGGAGTTGAGAATCGAATCTTGAACGCATCTCAGAACTATCAAGAATCTCAAGAATCTCAGGACTATCAAGAATCCCAAAACTATCAACAATCTCAAAACTATCAACTTGTGGATGAAGACTATGAAGACTCTAATCAAAGAGAGGTTATTACCGACTCAGAAGGAGAGGACGAGTTCATAAGAAAATACGGAGAAATCCAATTCCAGTATATCAAGAGTCCTAAAGATGCAGCTTGGTTTATTCGACCCCATGCGCTAAACTATTTCAAAGATGGAGTGTTGTATCGTACCAAGAACGAACGTACGTCTGCCAAAACCGAATTGTTTTTGGATTTGATGTATGTAGGAATCATCGCCAACTTGGCTGGCCAAGCGTCTGAAGCAGCGTCTGGCATTGCTCTCTTGAAATATGTCTTGTTCTTTGTGCCTGCGTGGACGGTTTGGGCAGATATCAAGGACTTTTCAAACTACTACTATAACGAGGACTTGTCGCAGAAGTTGTATATCTTCTGGATCTTGGTGCTATTGACGTTTTATGTGAATAGTCTCGACCAGGTTACTGAGGGCCGTGTGGGTGCTGCGATGACGATTGTTCCGTACATTCTTTGTCGGTTATCGTTGTGTGTCAGTTTGTTGGTGTATTCGTTTTATATTCCAGAACACAGGCCTCAGCAGCGCTTGTATAGTAGTATGATTTTCGTTACATGTTGTCTCTGGATCCCTGTGATTTTTGTTTCCACCAGAGCAAAGATTGGCATGGCTATTGCCATCATGGTTTTGGAACAACTCGCGTTGATTATATGTTTCCATCCTAGAACCAAAAAATTGATGGGGTTGACCATGTCGACGGCTTTAAATATCGAGCATGATGTGGAGAGGTTTGGAGTTTTTGTCACCATTGCAATTGGTGAGTTTTTGTACAAGGTGGTGGCCACGGGACCGCTAGGGGCCGGGTTTACTTCGAAATTCGCCAGAGGTGTCTTTTTGGTCTGGATCGCCTATGTATTGTTTTGGATCTACAACAATGGCTCTACCACCAAGAAGGCAACCCATGCTTTAAGATATAGTGCTTTCACTGCCATTACATGGATATACTCGCATCTTCCTCTAGTAGCTGCTCTCGTGCTAGCAGCTGATGCTGGCGGAGATTTATGTGAATTCGATAATACTGACTTGTCGAAACCAAGTCATGAGGTTCTCCATGTGCGCGAGGAAGCTGAACATCCAAACATGTATGCACTTTCGTTCTTCTTTACCGGTGGAATCTGTGTATCGTTATTATGCATGTGTACGCAAGGCTTTTTGGATTATAGTCACGACTCTCCGGAATTGTTCATAATTCCAAGGTTCTGGAGAGTTATCTGGAGAGCCCCGGTGGGAATTGTCATTGTGATGTTGAGTTTTGCTGAGCTCGACTCGACTTTATTGATGGGAATCATCACCATCTTGTTAACTCTCCTCTTGGTGTTTGAAAGTATCACTTCTACGCCCCAGGCTTGCTTGGTATCACTGAAAAATAATGTGAGAATATGAGCCAATAGCGAGAATATGAAGCTTTTTTGACTATTTCATATAAAATTCATGATATTCCCTGACTTAGTTGATCTATTGTCTCATAATTCCGTGGTATATACAATTTCTATTAATCTTAGTTGAACTATTGTCTCACAATTCCGTGCTATATACAATATCTATTAAATCTATCAAGAATCCCTTCTTAATATATGTGACCTCATCACTATAATATACATCTTGTTTGCTTGATGTATAGGAATAATTTGGGTCTGCACGTCTGGTACTTAGTAACTGGTGGTCTAGGTTTGCTTTCTGTTCTCGAATAGTACGCAAGAGCTTCTTACCCTGTTCAATTGCCGACTCGGTGGACATCTTTCTCTTGATGGTGGCTATGAATGCATTGTACAATCGTTCTATCAAGTCGTCCGATAGTTTAATAAAGTTTCCTCGTTCGTTGGGAAGTTTCATGCCTGACGATGGCTCCAAGTTTGTTTCGACAAACCGTTTCAATTGTCGAGAGATCTCGATGTTGGAGATCAGATTATCCATTCTTTGATTGAAGATCGAAGCATCGTTGCTAGAAGCGTACATATAATCTTGGCTGGATATCAATTTGCTTGTGAGTTCGATCAATTCACGTAAATTCCAGAGTTCTGACGTGGTAGTACTGAATTTGGTGAATATCGTCTTATAAATCCGTGTAGTTATTGGAAGATGGAAGGTTTCTAGAATGTTGAGTATGGTCTTGACTTTAGAATACGCTTCGTTGGTGCTTTCATTGCAATAATTCTTGATTAGATGTCGGAACGTGTTTTCAGTGGGAATAAGTTTGTATGAAATTTCAGTATCTCCAGTGATGATTTTGATATTTTCAAACGTTGTTCTCCATTTATCATAAACTAACTTATCCTCAGCGGTCAATTGTTTATAGACGACCGACTCTGAATCCTCTGAATCGTCTGGACACGAGTTTGTAGTAAAAAGCTGCAAAACCATATATTCTGCAAGATTTATATGGTTAGAGTTAACCAATGCTTTGATGATACTATTGACTAGATTGATATCCATATCAGTAAGAGATTCTAGAACCCATTTCAACGATCCATCCAGCACTCCTGCTAAATGTTCTAGTAATAATTGATATGTTTTCGTATTTGGAATAGACTTTGTATCTTCAACCACTAAATTCATCATTTTCTCTATAACTTCTTTTTGATCATGTCTGATTGCAAGGAAAAGTAACAAATTAAACGTCTCAGTATTTCGAATATCCATTGATTGGGTGATCTGGTCAAAAGTTCCATAATCAAAGGTCGGATAAGTCTTCAATTCATCAACAAAAATGTCTTGATCGATCAACTTTTCGTAACATTCGTCGACTTTTTGTACTATTGACGATTTGTCCTTGAAGAAGAGCATATAAAAGAACTGATTCTGTTCAGATATTGTCAAAGGAAGCTGTGCAGTCTTCAGATCGTTCATTATCTTGGAAACCATCCGGAAATACTCGTTTCTATAACTCAACATTTGGTTAAAGTTCTCAACAATCTGCTTAGGAGTCTTGCGATCAATGTACGATTTGGTTAATAAGTTTGGTCGAATAAAGTTCCTGATTCCAAACATAAACGTCTGCATGAAATGCTCAAAATCTTTTGGTCTCATTTGATATGGTTTTGGTGATGGTAGATCGGTGTATGCTTTGAAAACCTGGTCATGGTTCACCAGCTGATATTTCATGGTATTATGTGGAAGGTCCATGATTTTATTCTGCTGATACAGCTTGAGTGGTAGGTTGGATGGTTTTGTTAATGGATATATGCTTTTAACGAACCTGATGTATTCTGGTGATGATAGAGATGGGGTTGAATTTTGGAGGAATAGGTCGTTACGTTTTTGAAGAACTTCGTGGTCGCTCAAGTTCGGGATGCTTAGTAAGTCCCATATTCGTTGTTTAGTCTGGGATGGATTGGTTTGAGGAGTTATATGTAAGTGGGTGGCTAAATCAGTCTCATATTTGTCAAGTAAGATATCTATCGACGTGAGTAAAGATGGTGACTTAGGGTCTTGTGACTGTTGGATTCGCAGAGTGAGTTGTTTTATGGTATCATCCAATGATCCTTGCTTTGAATGTAGTCGAGATATCGTACTGTATCGACATATCCTCCTCATTCTGTGGGTGTTTAATGGCCCTGGTGAGCTAGAAAGAGAAAAGTTTAGAGTATTCAGTGATTATGTAAGCAGAATACTAGGTCTCGTGATTAAGATAGTTGAAACCGTATGAATCTGTTGATATAAGAACGATATATTAACCTGATGATATAGTAACCTGGAAATATAGTAGTTCCCAATACTATATGATAAAATTGGATTAGAATCTCGACGATAGGGTTTATTCTAGAAATCATTTAGTCCTAGAAATGGACTTGCGAATTATATGGTAATATGACTAGAAACTAGAAGAATGACCCATATAGTTACTAGTAGTGACTATTAGCGACTATTAACTCTAGTAGTGACTATTAACTCTAGTAATTACTATTAACTCTAGTAATTACTATTAACGGGATTTCTATGGCCTTAGGAACTGCTCAATGATTGATCCTTTAAAACTAAAAGTGACATAATCTCTTACGTAATCACTACACTCTGTCGATTAATTTTTCAATTTTTCATATTTTCATCACTCTAAGAACTAAACCATAAACAATCCTACCATGAAGATCCAAAGGGGAGCTGGTACAGTTTTAGAGAGAACTTCACACTACTTAAAGGTAGGAGTGTTGCGTCAAAAACCCGCATGGTTCGATATAGTGGGTGCCCATCCACCTCACGTTGATCTTACCAAAAAAGCCAAAGTAATCGAGACGCAAGCACAGAAACAAGACCCCAGCCAAAGTTTATTCCACAGAGATGATATCAGCGGGATCCACAAAACAAGATCCTCGGCACAAGACAGAAGCCAAAAGAACAATAGCATTTCTAGAATACCAAAGTTGGAGTTCTTAGAAGACCAATTAAGAGACGTCTTTTACCACCAACATCCATGGGAATTCTCCAGACCAAAGACATTGATCGAAAGCAGTGGTGAAGACAACAAAAAGTGCAACTGGTCTACGATGTTACAATTTAATAAACCTTTGGATGGTGAGTCTGTGGTCCAAAGAACGATATGGTTACTAGAAGAATCCAAGACCAAAGGTGAAGAACTCACCCTTTTTGAAGCATACGACATGTCCAGGTTCGAGTTCTACAGATTAAGAATGCAAGAAGAGATGAACAGTACAGTTTCCAAGGAAGAATCATCCATGTACGGAGCAGTATATCCATCTACCCATATGGAATGGGGTCTCAAACAAGAACAAACACACATAGATTCTTGGGCTAAGATTGCCAGCGAAAGAACCTTGCGTGCACAAGCAAGTATGGGTAAGGGAAATGTTGTTACTGACATTCATGAAATCAAACAAGACGAAGAATCCATCTGGGAGTCATCGTTTGAGATATCAGAAACCGTTGAAAAGGTTGAGAAAGCTGAAACTAAGTAGAAATGATAAATCTGCCATATTGTATATAGTAATTAGATTATCAAATACTGAGCGTAGCGAAGTATCGAGTCATATAAGAAGTAATATTTATACTGAGTGTTGCGAAATATCGATATAAGTACGTAATATTCAGTATACTCAGCGTAGCAAGATATCGAGTGTATTTAAGTGATATTCACTAATACTCAGTAATATTTACTATTTTCACTTCACTAAATATCACTAAATATCACTAAATCTCATTCCCGTCATTATTCACTATTTTCACTACTGTATTCTCGATTATGTAATTCATACATTTTGTTGATTATAGTGGGTAATTACCACTTGATATTGCTAGGGATTAGTGTATGATATAATGGGGAATATACCTGGCTTCTATAATGTCAGCTTAGTTGGTAGGGGCAATTTTAGCCAATACTTCACTACCTGAATCTATTGATGTTGATGTATTGCATATAGTGACATTTTAAAGTTATATCGTTGCCGCAAAAAGATTACTACCGCAATTTGGTTCTCTGTTGTATCTGTTTATTAGGGAATTAATAAATTACTGAGCTCAGAAAGTATCAAAAACTCCTTAATGATTCACTAATATTAATTATGGAGTGCTGCGAAGTTTTTAACAAGAGATGTATTCAATAGGTCACTAAATTTCGATAATCTCACAAATCACCGTAATTCTCATTTTTATAAATATTTACACAAATATTTATTAAACTTCACTAAACTCATTGCCTCACTAGTCTCATTAATATCATTAATGTTCCATCAAATCTCACTAAATACTCCACTAAATCTTACTACTCTAACTACTCTCATTAATATTCACTAAATACTCAACTATGTCTTACTAGTATTCATAAATCTTCACTAACATTCAATAAGTAGTACACTAGATAATACTAATTCTCACTAATTCTCATTATTGTTCACAAATATTCACTAAATTCTCCACTAAAACAAAATAATATTCATTAAATAGTTCACTAAATAATACGAGATCTCACTTATTCTCACTAATTCTCACAAATAGTTCACTAAATATTCCACTATTATAGAATACTTCGCTATCCTAAGTCTGCTATCAGTATTTACTAAGCCACTAGTAATCACTTCTATTAAATACTTCACTACGCTCAGTATTTGCTTACGTTTTCTTCTTCAGTAATCTTATATTAGAGTATTCCACCCCATTATAATAAATAAATATACATGTAGCAATAGCTAAGTTAGTGAATGTTCTGGAGTATCCAGGTTAGAGTAGGTTTCTTTAGAGTAGGTTTCTTTAGAGTAGGTTTCTTTAGAGTAGGTTTCTTTAGACTAAGTTTCGTTAGAGTACGTCCTATGATATCTCTATGGGGTCTCTATGAGGTCTCTTGATACCAACTCATATGCTTATCAGAGTTGTCTGAGCCAACGATACAGAAATCATTTATAATGAGACTCGCCAAACTCTTCGAGTCTAAGATATCTTCGTTTACTCATAATAGCTCGTCCAGACGTCTAGACTTTCTTCAGATTGCTAGAATCACTCTCCTCTAATGATGGTCATGATGAGCGTCCTTCAAAAAGAACTTTTCGTAAGCAAGGTAGACGGTGAATGCACCAACAGCAATACCAAAACCAGGGAAAGCAGTCTTGAATCTGTTCAAACGGCTAAATTGGCCCTCGTATCTCCAGGCGTCTCTCTTGGCCCAGGGGTTTGACATATTTATTTGGGATGTTCTGATTCTGTTGGTTAAAATTTTGAATATCGAGATTTTTATTGGTGAGTTTTTCGGAGGAAACATCCATACCGCAACGAAGTAAGAGAGATTGGTAAAGATAGATTGGTTAGAATAGATAAGTTATGATAGATTTTCAGGACAGATTAGTTAGGACAGATTGGTTAGGTAGATTCCAATAGAGTTAGTTAGGATATATTCCACAAAGTTAGTAAGAATAGATTTAAGCTAGTCAGGAGAGATTTAAGCTAGTAAGAATAGATTTAAGTTAGTTAGGATAGATTTCAACAAATTTCAAGATAGTTAGTTAGGAGAGTTCAATAGATTTCAACAAAATTAGTTAGGATAAGATTTAAGTTAGTAGGATAGATATACAAGGATTCAACCTAGACTATGCTGGGATAGTTTTATCATAGATTGAACCTAGACTAAGGGTCTAACCTCATTATCACTCTACAGTGCTACATTTTTGCAAGACATATGTTGATTAAAGAATTGAATCGAAGATTAGAAATAAATTGTCACCACGAGACATGAGTACACCAATCACATCTAATTAAGATGCTTAGGTCTTGGATATGGAGTCCTTTCTTGATCGAGTGCTTGTAGTCACACGGTTGTGATTGTTTGGATTTCCATACAAAATGGCAGGTTGACCCAGAGAATCGACTCGGTAATGAGTCTTCAAATGCTGGGCCAAGTTATCAGAACGAGAAAACTTCTTTTCACAGTATTTGCAATGGAATGGTCTAATATTGGAGTGGACGGATCTGATATGTCTTTTCAAATGTTCAGATCTCTTGAATTGTTTTTCACACTCCGTACATGGAAAAGCACCCTGGGCATTTGCTACAACGGGGATTGAGGATGCTGATATAGACGAAGGCCCAGAGAAAGAAGTTGATTTAGTGGGTTTGGATTTGGTAATCTTGGAGTCTGTAATATCGTGCTTGAATGAATCATTATGTTTGAGATTGTGCATAATCTTTGAAATGGATGATCTTCTCGATCTGTGCCCGTTGAGATCATTCGTGGAGGCAACGTTGCTTGAGGTCGGAGATATATCTGGCGAGCCATCAAACAATGTTGGTACAGAACTCGTCAAGTCGGAAAGTGAACCGTCAAAAGTATTGGTAGACTTTCTTCTCTTTTTCTTCTGGCCAGCAGAAGGAAGAACAGATTCGTCTGCAATAATAGTGGACGCAGAACTATTCAAATAGTCTTCGTCATGTTGGTCTGTATCATGTCCCTCGACTTCTTCTTCCTCTTCTTCATGACGATCTTCAACATCATGAAGTTTCTGCGAATGTTGCATGTAGGTGGAGGGATTTCCCAAAGGAATGGAATTTCTACGTTTGTTGGTTCCGTTGAGAGACAAATGTGATGAGTACGAGTGGGCTCGGTTCTTATAGTGATTGGTATGGGTACTGTTCGAGGCTTCATTGCTGAAGTTCATGTAATTACCTTTGATTATTCCGGTAGGGTTGACTATTATTCTTGTGGAGGCATCACTGCCATCTTCCTCTGGAATATCACCTTCGAAATAGCCACCTCCTTCCGTTTTTGCTGTAGATAACGTGTTGTTTAACCAGTAGGAAATTGCATTATAGCATTCATCGTTCATTTTGAAATCAAACTTGGGGTTCTTGTAGCCGCGATCATTCGTTTTGGTGTATTGGGATGGCATTCTTTGGTTGGGTAACTTAGGAATGTTGGTATATGGGACAGATGAGGGAAGTTTGATATTATTTGGGTTGGGAACGCTGGTCTGGCCAGCACGACTGGACTGATTGCTATTATTGTAATTGGAACTATTCGAGGTGTTTTGGGGGTTGGGATTTTGTCCTGCTAGAGAGAAATCATTGAAATTGGCTGGGTTTACGCCATTGATTTCGAATAAGGTCGATAAAGAAGGTGTGGATAAGGACGTGGGGATTCTAACACTCGATGCAAACAATTGGCTTGGATTGATTGTTCTTTCTTCAATATTAGAATCTATGTCAGCTAACGGATCAACAGTACCATCATCGTGGGACGAGGACTGACTGTTTTTCGTGACTCCCTGCATTGCCATATTATAATTATAACCATCTGAATTTGTAGTGGCGACACCCGCACTGTTAGACGTATTGGTTGTTGGAGCATAATAATAATCTGGAGAGGGGGATTTTGAGATCTGGTCCGAGGAAAACGTCGAGTTATTTCCAGATCCTAGATGAGACATCGATTTAAGAGATAGCAAATTGAGCTGATCAACAGGGATAGATGTAGAATTATGTCTTTCTTGACTATAAGAATACTTGGGAGTTGTAAGTTGTTGATGTAACTGGTTATTATATTGTTGGATCTCATATGGAGTCGACATCAAAGTAGGGAAAACAGCCTTATCAATAGATTGAGAAAGGTCAGGAGTTGTGATGGTTGCCAATGAGTTATTAGCTATCGAAGTAGTTGAAGAGGTGGTTGATGAAGCCAATGAAGTGGGAGATGTAGACTTTGCTACAGAAAAGTAGTTTTGAAGGGAATACGACGACGACGCCATAGAATTGACGAAATCGGGATGAGAAGACTGCGACTGTACTTGGTTTATCTGGTCGTATTGGTTATTGTTGAAGAAGATTTCGTCGTTCAAATGAAGCGATTCGGGTATTACGTTGGTGGGCGAGATATTGGACGTGATGGTGCGATAATCATCCGGGAAAGCCTGGCTAGACAAGGTGCCCACCATAGAAGTCATTGAACCAGACATCGAATTCATCGATCCAGGTATGGACGCAATTGGTCCACCCATTGCACCACCCGTCAACATTGGACCCAAAGACCCGGCCAAACCGGTCACACCAACATCATAGTTCAAGCCCGAAACCAGACCCGAACTCAGCCCAGAAACAGACGCAGGGCCTAGCGTATTATTCAGGCTCTGCCCCATACCCTGTCCTAGGGTCTGTTCTTCATCTCCAAAAAACTGATTATAAGTATTGCTTTCAAACACCTGATGGTCCAGAGACATTGTAAACTTCTTGTAAAAACAGTGACGATTGAATGGCCACTCTAGAATCAAATTAAGAACCGACTAACTTGTATATGATACAGCTTGTTTACTTAAAAGACGTCAACGTTTTTGATAGGAAGAAGTAATGCGGTTACAAATATTTAGATGTTTGGATTGGTCAAGGCTCGATTTTTTCTTTTTCTTTTGATAAGAAAATAAGGCGACCAGGAAGTCAAAAATGACGACGTTATTTGAGCCAGCCTGGCGAGTTGAGTTGTTGGATAAACGTTTCCAAGACTCTACTCACCGACGGGTATTTAGAAACTACTATGATTAAAACGGTACTTGCCATTCATCATTTATCTACGAGCAAATGCGATTCTGAAGATATGACACTATCTGGCTGCCACAGTGAGCTGCCTTGCGCCACATTGCTTTAAGACCGTTTATCGGATTTACGCAAGGTTATAGTGAAACTTCAAGATCATACATCAGTTTCTTCCGTAATATCAGTGTAGAATACTCGTCCAATAGAGAAGGTGCAAGGGGGGGTGCGAATAACCTTCCCCGAGTGGGGTGTGGGGGTGTAAGTCACGAGATTATGAAATACAAGCGCAGGAAGTTTAAGTAGAGCTTTAGATGGTGAATATTGTGTAGAGTTTTGGTGAATAATGTGAATAATGACAATGAATTAGAGGTAGCTTGGCTGATTAAGATTGCTTGTGATTTATTAGATTCGTATGATTTCTATGATCTTCTACTAAGATCTCTTTGATTTGTATGATCTTTCTACTAAGATCTTTTTGATTTGTATGATCTTTCTACTAAGATCTCTTTGATTTGTATGATCTTTTTACTACGATCTCTTTGATTTGTATGATCTTTTTACTACGATTTGTATAATATTATCGATTTCTACAATTTCTATGATTTGTATGATAACTGCAATTTCTAGGATTTATTTCTAAGATTTCTATGATTTCGATGATTTATAATTCTATAGCTGCAAAATATTACCCATTATCTTTGAATATCTAAACGATTATAACAAAAATATTTTGGTTGGAAAGGATGCAACAATCTTCAATTAAATTTTAATTTGTGTGATTCTGATATATATAATGATGAAGGTATATCCATAATAAATCTATTGCTCATGCTGGGAATATAAGTCGATTATAATATGTATAAACTATTCTATATAATATAATATAATAGAACATCAAAATTACCTGATAATACATTAGCAGATAAACGTAAACCTAATGATAGAGCTCTTGAACTATATGATAAAGTTTCGATATTATGAATTGGTATGACTTTTACTAAGAATTGTATGATTTCTGTGATCTTTTTACTACGATTTGTATGGTTTGTATGATTTGTATGATTTGTATGGTTTGTATGATTTCTTTGATTTGTATGACTTCTTTGATTTGTATGATTTCTACGATTCTATAATTTATGATTTCCCAAACCTTTTTACTACAATTTCTATGATTTCTATTCTACGATTTCTTATGGTGCCTTGTGGTTCAGCCTTGAGTCACATTGAATGTATCTGATCAGAGCAATGACTCCCTCCAAGGTATTTACTTCTAAATTGGCTTTAGCTATTATAGATATAACCATATTATACCAACTACTATATTTAACTTTTAGCTATATCTAATTGAAATAATTTAAGTAATTTATATTTGATTAGTATTAATATTGACCTAATAACGATTAACAGAAGGTGAAGATAACTCAAGAATCAAAGAATCAGAAAGTTCAAGAAAGAGTCCAGATTGAGCGCAGTTGGGATCGTATTTATTAATATTAATTGTTATATATAAATTGATGTATATTCTGATTGGAAGATTATATTTATAATATCATATACCCACCCTTTCTTTTAATTAGTATTATTATCAGTGTTCCGACAGACACGGAAACGCATTTATTTTGCACCCAAACGGAGTTGTCACTCCAATTGGCTCGATGTTATTAATGAATATATCATCTTTAATTGTAATATTCTATCATTATATATAATTGCCATTAAATATACATAATAAAACCTTCGAAATATTCTTTACATTTGGTTAGAATTAAGAACATAGTTTCATTATAATAGGGTATTTTTAGTAACTGTATAAAGTATACAATAAATATATTTATATGTTTAATAATTCATACCTAAATATAATTATTATCTTTAGTTAATTTAGTGAGGACTAACAGTAGCGAAGCGACTGTTGGTCGATATGGAGTAGATCCTGATCTTTAGCTGATCTCTAATGACCTCGATACTCCATACCCATCGATATCAAAATTTTAGGTTTATTGATGTATATTATCCAGTAAGTGAGTCAGTAAGTGTACCATTAAACTCTTAGATACACATTATTATCACTATTGTTAGGTCTACATGTAAAACCTCTTATAGGTGCCAGAACTGCGGTAAACACACGACTGATGATAGCTATTTTTATCATACGTCTATTTTCTAGAGATAACCTTCGATGTGGATACAAGAAACTAGAATTATAGAAACCAAGAAATTGAGATATCATGATATATAGATATCTAGATATCAACCAGTATTAATTTGTGTGTAGTGGCTAAAGTTAGAATTGGTACCTATTTTCCAATATTTATTGTCTTCGATAACGTCAGACCCACGTCAGACCCACGGCTTATTTTCAAGCAACATAACTTGGCAATGAAAAAAACTTAGTGCCGACATTATTCACCAATTAACTTAAACAAAGATAAATGTTTGGAAAGTAATTGATACCAGTACCCTGAAATTATGATTATAATGAGCTACTTTTAGTGAGCTCTAATATTAGTTATAGTAGTCTGGATTCCCAATTCTCCTTATTCAGTCTCAATTTTGCAAGCGAAACAATACCAGATCAATGCTAGACATAGCAAACTAAGATAAGGATAGAAAATTTGCTAGAAACAGAAATATGCTGGAAACAGCAAACTTCAAGACTGCAAGTACTAAAGATCACGAGCGACTCATAACCTCCAGATGATTTGGGAGAATTAGCGAAGTTATACGCAGTAATTACTTCCAAAGGGGCCACCATATCCCATTCACACATTGACTGTGTTACAGAATGGACAGACAAAGCCATATGTATACTCATACTACAATTTAGCATTATATAGAGCAAGAATGATTCACTTTGGCAAACATATCTCTAAGTGGTTATAATATTTCACGGTTAGTAGATACAGGAAGTGGTCTCTTAGTGGCTATAATAAGTGGTCCCTTAGTGGCTATAATAAGTGGTCCCTTAGTGGCTATAATAAGTGGTCCCTTAGTGGCTACAATAACTCTTAGTGGTTGTAATATCTCTCTGTGGCTATAATACCTCACTCTTAGTGGCTATAATATGTAACCCTTAGTGGTATAATATCTCACGCTTAGCATCTAAATTATCTCACCCTTGGCACCTAAAATATCTCACCCTCAGTCTATAATACCTCACCAACGATAAGCCCTAGGAATAGAGGTTCTCAAGTAACCATACTAATGAAAATTAATTATAACTAGCGAGATCACACAGTATTGGAGCCCCCCTCCCCCACATCCCTGTTTTACACCGAAAGTGTTATCTTTAGTTCTTATTTTCCTAATGATTCCCGGTGTGTATTCATCATTTTTATACGAAGGAAAATTGATAATTGATTTTAGAATTTTTACATCATCTTTCCCCCTCTTTAATCCACTTCTTTCTAGTTGCAATACATCAGTCAGTTATTACTTTCCTTGCAATATATGTCGCTTCGGTCACCATCTCCGACACAGACGGTTCTGATTCCAGATCCGAAGCAAGTTTTGAATCCTTCCTCGATGCCGGTCACGTCTACCTCTACTCCGAGCGGTGCGAACACCGCTGGCGCTTCGGCCACCAAAGAGAATAATCATACTGGACCGTCTCCTACAAGGCATAAAATGGGTCGCAAGAAGTCCAACTCTATATCAAACGCAGTTTTGGCCCGTTCCAGAAACAAGAAAGTGTCATTTTCAAACTTCCAGTCATACAATTCATCGCAAGTGTTTACATCCTCGAATTCGTCCTCAAGCTCTAATTCTGCCAATACTTCTCGTAATTCAAGTGAAGAGGATTTGTCAAATACTCACACCGCTGGAAGCCCAGCTCAACAACACATCAAATCTGCATTGTTCACGACTTCCGTCTCCCCTTCTCCTAATACGCTTACTCCGTCTGTCAGCAATAATACAAACAACGCAAACTATTCCCATTTGAAAAAGTATTCCCTTAAGAAACTTCAATCATACCCGTTCTCTTCACAACACATGTCGGAATCCAAATCTCTCGACTCACAAATGTTTCAAAGTTGCTCTCCTGACTCAGAAGGTCATGGATCAAATTCAAACTTACCCGAGTTTAACAAGCGTCCTTTGACAGATACTCCTATAGTGTCAAGCATGGGTTCTCCCATTACCAGAGAGCAGTCCAGTGAATATGATGAGGATGAGGACGAGGAAGTTGATACTGACGTCGACGCAAATCAACTCGACGTAGATACACTCGACGCAGATGCCACCATTGTCGCTCCCAACGCCAACACAGATACGAATGTCCCAGCTTCTATTTCAAAGACAAAGAATATCTCGCATCTCAGCTTGGCTGATCTCAATATATCCAAAAAGTCATCAGTAAAACCAGCTCCTCGTTCAGAGTCCATCAGTCCGATGACGTCAAACCCACAAACTAATACCACAAATACTCCACCGCCTTCAGATGAACCTATCATGATACCAGCACCATCTTCTATTCCTGAAACTGATGGAGTCAAAAAACTCCAAATTGACTCCGATGTTAAGCAATCATTGCTCCAAGACGTTCCTGTCGATCTTCAACAACAATTTGAGAAAACTCCGTCGCTCGAGCGTTTGAAGACTTTGCTCATGACAAAACCTCCACCAAGTGCCCGCAAAGCCTATACATTGAATATACCTGGCCAAACTTCTTCAAAGACGTCTCCAGATGGAAGGATTGCCCTGATTGATGTAGGTTCTAAATTGGTGATTGTAATGGTGGGTTTACCTGCCAGAGGAAAGAGTTATATTACAAACAAGTTGACGAGATACCTCAATTGGTTGCAACATGATTGCCGAGTGTTCAACGTGGGAAACACAAGAAGAAAGGATAAGAATAACTCTGGTCCCGAAAAGAACCCCTTACCGGACACAAATACACCAACCAATGAAAATACAACGCCTTCACCAGAAGTGAACGCTACCAAGTCTCCAACACAACCCAAGATAGCCGTAGCAAGTGATGCCCCACCCGAGGCTGTCCACAATTCTGACTTCTTCAATCCAGATAATAAAGAATCTACTACGCTTCGTGAAAAATGGGCCATGGACACCTTGGATCAGTTACTCGACTACGTCATTAATGGACCAGGTTCTGTCGGGATTTTTGATGCTACAAACTCTACAAAACATCGTCGTCTCAGAGTGTTGAAACGTATTCAACAGAGGTCTAATGGTGAATTGAAGGTGCTTTTCTTGGAAAGCATCTGTAACAACCCGAGTATCATTGAGTCAAATATCCGGTTGAAATTGTCAGGTCCTGATTACAGAGATATGGAACCTGAGCTTGCTTTGAAAGATTTCGTTGGAAGATTGCATAACTATGAAAAGGCTTATGAAACTATCGATGAAGCAGAGGAAGCGTTACCTGGTTTCCAGTACGTGAAGATGATTGATGTAGGGAAAAAGGTGGTGAGTTATAATGTTCAAGGATTCCTTGCATCACAAACCGTCTACTTCTTGTTGAACTTTAACCTTTGTGAACGTCAAATCTGGATCACAAGACATGGCGAAAGTGTGGATAACTTGAGCGGTCGTATTGGAGGCGATTCGCATCTAACCAAGAGAGGATTACAATTCTCGAAAGCGTTAGCGAGGTTTATGAACTTCAAGCGTCAAGAGTTCCGCAAGGAGCAGTTGGAGAGTTTCTCAACCAGATTGGAATTGAAATACAATTCCATTTTTAATGAAGATGACATCGCAAACATCGACAACATTCCTACCGAACCCAACTTTTGCGTGTGGACGTCAATGCTTACTCGAGCCATTGAAACCGGTAAATATTTCAACGACCAATTGTTCTCTCTCAAGGAAATGAGAATGTTGAACGAACTAGGAGGTGGTAAGTTTGAAGGATTGACATACGACGAGATCCAACGTAAGTATCCACGTGAGTTTGACTCCAGACTCAGAAACAAATTGGCCTACAGATATCCTGGTGTAGGAGGAGAATCGTATTTGGATGTTTTGACACGTTTGAGACCGTTAATATCGGAACTCGAACGTACCACTGATCACCTTTTGATTATTTCTCACAGGGTTGTGCTTCGAATCTTATTGGCATACTTTTTAAACTTGGACAAGTCGTCCATTGGCGAATTGGATGTTCCATTGCATACGTTATATTGTCTTGAACTGAAGCCGTACGGTACGGATTACAGAATGTATGAATATGACGAGGCCATTGATTGGTTTGTCAGGGTTGAACCGGAACATCAAAAGAATATGAAAGAAGTGGGTGTGGTATTTAAGGAGAGAAAGTACAGCGTTGTGCCTACCGCACCACCCTCGTCTTCGAACTCAAACAGTGCCAAACGTTACGGCTCTATTCGGAGCAGAATTGCAAGCACAGCTCCTATTGCACAACACACTCCAAGACCCACCAAACAAGACGGAATCGACAACAATTTCAGTCTTCGTCGCAGTCTCAGCTTTGGTTCCAAAGCAAATGCCCCTCCCTTTGGCTTAGCCACCATTAGTGGTGCTAATGAAGAAATTTCTGAAGGGCCATCCATATCAAGCAAGAAGTTGGAAGACTTGAATAAGTTACGAAAGCCATAGACAGTCATATTGCAATGAATACATTTGGGTTTAATGATCCAATTCAAATGATACATAACAATAAACAATAAACAATAAGAGGAATTACAATAAGAGGAATAACAATGAGCGAAGCGAATTGTTGTTCTGTTTTGGTTCGGTAGTAGTTCAGTAGCGCTTACTTTATAGCTTTAGTAGCAGTTACTCTCTCTCTCTCCTCTCTCATTCTCCAGCTATCTGGTTTATAATAATAACAAATAATAGACTGCGGAGGTATTAATAGCCTGTGATTTCACCAACCGCTAACATTCTCCAAATTATAGTCTCCACTTGTCTCCATTAGCCACTAATCATACCTACTAGGGTTGACGTTTTTGCATCCAAGTTGCCCTAAATCCGGGTAACCCCCAAAATGCAACCATTTGATGAGCCGAAAATTTTTCTAAAATAATACGAAAACTATAAATACCACGCGACTTCTCTCATTTTTTATATTTCTAAAATCATTATCAAATAGGATGAGATGGTACTAGAGTATTGGGAATCTACAAGACCTTCTAGTCATGTCCATTTTGAATTCTCTCTTACCATCTCCCAGTTTATTGCAAATACTGATAGAATTTGAAGATGATGAAATTAAGTCTACTTCTTTCCCAGTCCGATACGACTATGACGACAGGGTTGAAAATCGTCCTTTCAATATTGATCCTCTGTTGCAGGAGGTGTTTGATTTGGACTTATACTTGCCAGTATTTTAACATTTCTGATTCATTATTCTAACATTATTTGTGATAACTGGTCTGATAAGAATCCGTATGACAGTTCTAACTTGAATGGTTCATGGAGGCTGTTGCCCTCATTATCATTCCTTGATTTTTTGGTTGTGCTTTCATCTAGATTGTTTTCTATACAATATCACTATCGACTTAAGATGATGATAGTTACCATAAACATTCGCAGTTTCCTCGGTAGCATACACAGAACCCATCTTCGTATGTCGGTGACCGCTTTATTGACCTTCCATGGATGTCTGATTTATTGTTGATAATGATATTGTGAAAATAGTCTATAGAAAATGCTTTTAAAGAATTGTGAAAACAGGTTTGAGATGAGTGAAAGAAGGAGAAAGTCGGATAAAATTAGTGTATAAAAATTCAAGAAACTTAGACGGAATTAGTAGAGACTCTCACGAAACTCCGACAGAATTAGTATAGGAACTATCGCGAAACCTCGACGGAATTAGTATAGGAACTCTACGAAACTCTCACGAAACTTCGAGGGAACTGGAATAAAAACTCTCCAAAACTCTGACGGAACTAAAAACTCTAAATCGAATCTAGAATTACTCTACTGTAGTCATAATATAGATTTGGCGAATATCTCGATATTCTAGATAATCTGGGGAACTCAAAGATACTTAAATGAAATATATATATGAATATTCATATTTATTTCATTATTTTTCAGTTTCCTCTTGAATTATTCATAGATTTAACTATAAAACATTATAATTGAAGATTTCATATAATTAAAGATTTCCCTTACTAGGAGTAGTTAATGGCCATTGATAAGTTCCTGCATCATCAAAAACGTAGCCGTGATCAGACATAAACTTCGTCAAACTCTTTGGACCCTTTGAACCGTAAGGATATATTTCGAGTTCCGGGGCATCTTCGGACTCGATGTGGTCCAACAAAGGTGTGAATAATCGCCATGATACGTCTAATTCATCATCTCTTACAAAGTTGGAGTGGTTACCCAAGTAACAGTCTCTAATCAATGCTTCGTAAGCCTCAGGGATCCAGAAATCCTTCGAGTATCTCTTTGAGTAGGTCAAATCCAAGTCGGTTAAAGAAGTTTCAGTAGAAATACCTGGGATCTTCGAGTTTACCTTCAAATATACGGCTTCGTTTGGTTGAATTCTGATAACCAATTCGTTTCTTTGGATATCCTTGAACATTCCCTTTGCTACATGTTTAAATTGGACTCTTATTTCCACCTTAGATTGGTCCAAGGCCTTACCTGCCCTCAAGACAATTGGTACACCTTCCCATCTTTCGTTGTGAATTTGGATTCCAATGGCTGCAAATGTGACACATTTGGAGTCACCCTTTACAGTTTCATCGTCCAAGTATGCTGGCTTTGAACCGTCTTCGGACTTTCCATATTGACCCAACAAAATATGGTCTGTGCTCAATTCACCAAAAGCCTTTAACACCTTGACCTTTTCGTCTCTGACAGCTTCAGGATCAAAAGAAACAGGTCTTTCCATGGTCAAGAGAGTGAGAACTTGTAATAAATGGTTTTGCATAACGTCTCTAACAATTCCAATGGAGTCAAAATAACCTCCTCTTCCCTCGGTCCCAAAGGATTCTTTGAACGAGATTTGAATGGATTTGATGTGGTTCTTGTTCCAGGTTCCGTTGATGAATTCGTTTCCGAATCTCAATACAAGCAAGTTCTTCACCATTTCTTTACCCAAATAATGGTCAATTCTATATAATTCATCCTCGGTAAATAAAGGAGCCAAATCTTTCTGCAATTTCCTAGAACTTTCCAAATCGTGACCAAAAGGCTTCTCAACAATCAATCTGGTGGTTCCGTTAGGATCGTACACAACCTTCTTCAATTGCGAGGCTACGGTAGTGAAGGCCGATGGAGGCAAGGCAAGGTAGAACAAACGTTCTGATTTCTCAATAGAGTTATCCTTTTCATAAGATTCCATTTCGGACTTCAATGTCTCGTATCCTTCGTCTGTATCATATGGACCAGAGATATAACTAATCAATTTCAAGAACTCCGCGATCTTGGATTCGTCGCCACCCTTGAAATTGGCCGCAATTCTGCTCTTGAATTCATCGTCAGCCAACTTTGAACGTGCGTATCCAATGATCTTCACAGTGGCGGGTAATTGTCCTTCACGGAAAAGTCCAAACAACGCTGGGAACGTTTTCTTCTTTGCTAAATCGCCTGAAGCTCCAAAGACAACGATTGAAACGTGGTTTCCAAACTCTGACATCGTGATGTTTTATATTTAGTTGTGCGGTGAGTTTGATGGAGATTGAAACGTAATCAATTGAGTATTACAATCGGTCGTTGAAGAAGTTGTTGAGCGGGATCGGTCAGCAATTGGGGATTGATTTTCTTTTATACGGAGAAAAATGTTGAGTGCGAGTGCGATTTCTTGAGCGAGGAACGAGCTTACTATTTGGTTAGTAATGGCGGATTATTGTTCCGTTCGGAGAAACAGGGACTTTTAAGGATTTGTAGGGGGTTGTGGTTATACTACGATATTTTAGTGGTGAACATTTGTTGGTAGTCCAAGATTTCATCAGATTTTCAATTTCTTCACATTTTCGATTTGTAATTACGGAGAGCATTTCCGGTGCTCAAGATTCCGGAGATAACTGAGAACCGGTTGTCGGACTTTCATCCGAAAGTGTAGTTAAAGTCCAATAAATAGAACAGCGTCGGGAACGGCTTGTGAAATTGCACGTGAATATCTCAATTGAGTCTAGAGCTGGATATTGTTAGGTAGCTTAATAATGCTTGCTGTGCGGACGTGATAATTTATCAGCTGGCCAACTCCACGTGATATTGTAAATGAAATGTGTATTATTGCGGTCCTGGTTAGGTTGAAATTCTTAGTTTTTCCGGAAAGTGTATATTTCATAAAAAGGTTTATTGATTTGATCACAAATATGTGTGCACGTGATTAACGATAGGATCCCAGATAGAAAAGGTGGAAGATGTAGAGGAGAAGATGTAGAGGAGAAGATTTAGAGGAGAAGATGTAGAGGGGAAGATGTAGAGGAGAAGATGTACAGGAGATGATATAAAGTAAGAAAATATAAAGGAAGAATGTTTATAAGGAAGATAATTCATGAAATCCATTTCTATACTAACAAATGGACACTTGATTAAACGTATTGATTTTGAATTCATGGTAGCGATCAAGCATAAACTTGTTCTCTTGTAATGTGTGTCCTTAAGTGATTTTTAATCTCTCTTATAATGTGTGTCTTATAATTTCTCTTATAATGTGTGGAATATAATTTCTCTCTTATAATTTCTGTTATAGTCCCGATCTCTCACAATTTCTCTTACAATCGATCTCTCGCAATTTCTCTCATAATTTCTCTCTCATTTCTCTCTCATTTCTCTTCGACTACTCTTATTTGTCACAATATCTCATTTTATTTCTGATCTATATTACTTTGGAAGTAATCTTTCATCTTCTTCATCCTCAGATTTCTTAGAGGACTTGTCTCTGTTATTGCTATCTTCTTCAAGTAATTGTTCACCTTCGGGTTCTTTTGATTTCTTGGGGTTTTCATCTTCTTCGTCACCGATTCTAAACACTTCTTCTTCGTAGTCAGGGGCATTTTCACGGTTGAACTGGTCATATAATCTGTCACGAGCTGCATCTTCTGCTCTGTCGTAGCCTCTAGCTTCGGAATGATGGCCCAAATCAAGAGAGTCATCATCAGAATCACTGTAGTCTTCACCAGGAATAATATCGAACTCATAGTCCTCACGTCTTCTTCTTCTTCTGCCACTACCAGGTGATTTATGGAACTTCATAAACATCAATACTACAACAAATCCAACCATAGCCACCACAATGAAGTATTGTCCAATATGGCCACCGGTGTACATTTTGTTTTTGCCATCTTCTTTTCCACCATCATCAGTCTCATCAGTTTCATCTGGTTCAGACTCTTCTGGTTTTTCTTGAGGCTTATCCTCAGGCTTATCCTCAGGCTTATCCTCAGGCTTATCCTCAGGCTTATCCTCAGGCTTATCCTCAGGCTTATCCTCAGGCTTATCCTCAGGTTTTTCTTCAGGCTTGTCAACTGAATTATCTAGATTTGGTTTTCCAGCAGAGGCACGGTCTCTTCTCTCCTGTGCATAATCCTTTTCAATATCGTATTCTTCTGCCTTGTCTGCTTCTATGGATTCTCCGAATAATCTTAATTGCCAATTCTCAAACACAATTCGGTTAGGTTGTGCTGCAGATTTGTCTGTAAACACTTCAATGGTCCAGTCACCAAGCCCAGACTCTCCCCAATGGGCGACAGACATAAAAGTCCAATCTTGCAATCCTCTTCCTGAACTGTCCAATGGACGGAAGGTGGCCAAGTCACTAATCACTCCTGTTGGTGATATCAATCTGACTCCTACTCTTCCTCTATATGTTGACATAATATTTACCGTCACTGTGACATGCTCAACTCTTTCCAAATTCACAATTTTCATATCATCCTTAGTAATAGTGACAACATGTTGAATCACTTCCCCAACTACTCCAGTGGTAGGATCATTAGAAATGATATTATTTACTTCCATTACATCACTGTAATACCATGCTTGAGGTTTGACATTCTTCCACTCTTTAGCAAAATGAACCATGTTATAGGCATCCAACTTACCATACCCATACTTGTGGGAGTACTTACGTTTGAGTGCTGTCACTTGGTAGTTTCCATCATCTTCGTTGATTGGTTGAGAACTCAACACAGAAACGTACTGGACGTCTCTCCAAGTCAACTTAGGATTGGCTTCCAAGATCAATGCGTACACACCAGCAGCTAATGGAGCTGCTGCAGATGTCCCACCATGAGTAGTGGAACATTTTCCATGTATGTCAGTTGTGTGAATATGTTCACCAGATCCAGAAGAATATGTAACAACCATGACGGCTGCACATGCCTCAGAATAGGCAGGATGCTGACCTTTGAAATCAATAGCACCAACGGTGATGGAGAAAATGGAATTGGTATAACCGTCAAAGTTACAAGAATCCGCAAATCTTCCACCGTTACCAGATGCAAATACATATACTGCCCCCTTGTCTTTACGGCCCTTTTGGACCCCTTTGATCATCGCCTTTTTCACAATCACATCTGGAGCAGACACTGTTTGACCATTATCAGTAGGTCCCCATGAACAAGAATAAATATCGTTAACTTCTAACCCGTACATCATTGCAGAGGCTTCCTCGGCACTGGTAATCTTGCCAGACAAAATTCTTATACCACTAACTGTCGAATCGTAAGCAACTCCAACACCACAAACATCGTTTTTCACCGCAGCAATCTCCCCTGCACATCTTGTTCCATGGTAGTCATCATACAAGCGTGGCAAAGGAAGTTTGGTGTTATCATTGAAATCCCAAGACCCCTCTGCATTGAAATTAGCCATCAAATCAACACTTTGATAATCCAAACCGTCATCAACCAACGCTGTGACAATACCATGCCCTGTAATTCCTTCGTACCACAATCCGGTGACATTGACGTCGTTTCCAGGATATTGGGAATTCACCAAATGCCACTGATCAATGAAAATAGGATCATTGATATGGAGCTTTTCACTAACCTTTTTGATCACTTCTTGGGAAGAGTCAACAATTTCCATCCGCTTTGCTTGAAGCACGTCCTCCTTTGTCACTGGCACAGGCATTCTTCTCTCCAACTTTTTTGGAGGTAACATATGCACCGACTTCAAATCGACATTACCTACGAAATAATCGTAGTGTTCTTCGTAGCCTTGTGATCTTTTCATCAAGGAATGTCTGTTTGAGTTCAAATTACCCAAAAATTCATTGTGTGGATGGTTTTTATCAATACTGAATATATAATGATGGGCCAAGCCTTGTAACTCGTGTTCCAAATGATAATTGCCCTTATGTTTAGCGACAAACTCTTGCAACGGCTGGGTGGATGCTGATGTATTTAACTCCACTATAAAGTAGTTTTTGGAATCATAATCTCTGGTTGGAATTTGGTTCCCAATAGTGAAGGAAACGAAACCCAAGAGTCCAAGTAATCTATAAATGGCGACCATGATCTGGTGAAACGAAGTATCCACTGAATTATCTGGAAGGCCCGCCTAAACTCGCTATTCAGTGCTTTCAGTAGGTTAACTTACTGAAGTATTCAATGAGCTTTTTAATAGATCAAGTCAAGCAGAGTAGTTTACAAGTCCAATTCTTGAATTTCAATCTATTGTTGTCTGGGGGTTTTGTGCGCATTGTGTTCGTTTTAGTGAGAAAATGAGGAGATTTAGGAAAAATAGTGGTGAATAGCGAAGAATGGGGCGACAGAGTGAATAATTTAGCTTAAAAATATCCCGATTTAGTGACTCTTTTTATAGGCTCTTTTTTCATTCCATGAGAATATAAGTGAGCATTTTTAGCCTCTGCTTTGGTGTTATTAATAGTAAATCTTATGGTAAACCCATAAAATATCAATACCTGTATCCTAGTTGAAGAAACTAGATTAAATACCAATATTTAATCTAAAACTATGAAATATTACTGAAAATATACTCATTATTAGTGACTTTCTCGAACCATTCGCTGGCAAGGAAATACCGGAACGGAATTAAAATTATAGATTTTCCCAAGTATTGAATACCACCACTAGCACAAGATAATGGGCATATGGAAAAATGGTATAAAAGTCTCAATTATATTGAGCATGTTTGCTATTATGGCTTTGGCCGATGATATGGCCGATATGGACTCCGACAGAGTCGAATTCCACCCTATCAACGCCGGTTCGAAGACATTTCACTGGATTTTGACCTTGGGATTGTTGTTAATTTTGCCATCAATATCTGCGGTTTTAGCCATTGCTAATCGTTTACACTGGTCGTTACTACTCCATTTTATTTGTACGGGATACTCGGTCATGGAGTCGTTGTTTTTTGATTTCCCGGACAACGTGGATAATCACGAGAATCGTACTTCCAAGGGAACCAGTTGGTTCTTGAGTATGCTTTTGGGACTCACTATATTTGTGGGCACTTTTATCAATGGTTCAAATATGGTGATCAATAAATTCTATCCACAGTGGGCCTCGCGTGGTGAGTACAATATTTCTCACAAGATTTACAAAACATTGTCGGTGTTGGCGGTGTTAACTGGATGGGTACGCGTTTCAATGGCGCCAGTGGCGTTATTTGGGTTTTGTTACGGCAAACATACCGGTCAGTGTATTGCCCATGGAATCATGGGCCTGGCGTTTGTAGGATATTCGTTTGTTTTGTTGTGGGTGTTGACCATTCCTTGGATCAGAAAGCATCAGTTGTTGTCGCCTGATGGTACAAACGTGAGGTCTCAGGAGTTCTATGACTCCACCCTTATGTGTGCGTGGGGTATTGTCAATACCTTTACTGAACATAGATGGGGGACCGAAGATTGGTCAATGGGAGACTACCAACATACAGCCATGGGGATCATTTGGTGGGCTGGTGGGTTGTTGGGGATGTACTTGGCCAGAAATAACAATCGTACGTTTGTTCCAGCGCTTCTTCTTGTGTTTACTGGTTATTCCATGTCCCAACATGCTCAACATATGGTTCTCTCTACCAAAGTCCATGGAGTATTTGGTTTGGCTCTTATGGGAGCAGGAGCATCGAGAATCATCGAAATACTGTTTGTTCTCAAGGATAAGGCTTGTAGCGAGACAGGAAAGATCTTGTCTTTCCAGTACTTTCCTCCGTTCTGTTTGACACTAGCCGGTATTTTGTTTATGGGGGCCACGGAGGAACAACTTCACCTTGTTAAGGATCTCGGCTCTGACCATTCGGCATATATTCTAGTAGCTTCCTCCGCTGCGTTTGTTACATTCTTCTGGACCGTACTTCTTTTGGCATTTTATTTACGTCTAGTAGGATATAACGAAGACGGTGAAATTGGAGAGCAAAGTTTCGCAAACTACCACAATATAAATTCCTTAGATACAGAGGAGTTCGAACTCGGCGACTTGAGTGAAGAAGACCACGCAAATTAGATTTTAATAGAATCTTCTCTGTAGTGATTGCAAATTCTGGACATTAATTGGGTGCAAATTAGCGAGCAAATTGGCGAGCAAAGTTTCGGCAAAGTTTCGCCAACTACTGCAACGTAAATTTCCTCGACACAGAGGAGTTCAAACTCGGCGACCACATAATTTAGATTTTATATTCCTCTCCTCTCTATTAATCACAAACTCTGGACAATAATTAGGTGCTAACTTCACGATTTAAAAATGTTATTGCCGAAAGTACATATTTAGGTTGAAATGTGATGGAAATGAGATACATGATATATGATGTATTGTGGGATGTTAATATACGCATGGATATATTCGTGCTGTATGATGGTATTAAATTCTAATAAACCAATGGAGATTTGATGCTAATATTCATGGATAATTTGATGATGTTAGACTGAATAGACTTGAATGTGCGTTGAATTGGCCAGTCCTCATCATTGACCTCAATAACATCCCACAAGTAACATCGCTTCGCTCAGTTACTTGTATGATCATCTTATTAAGAAACATTTATGTAGCAATACTTTAAAAATAATTATAAAATATAATGCAACATAATTCAAAATAGCTCAAATTTACATGTTAAGTAAATATATTGTATAAAATAAAACTAGTGCATCAATACTTGATTTTATTACTTTAAATTCTAAAGTGCCATTCTTATTTATAATAAATAATGAATGCCTTCAGTAACTCATTAAGAAGGTATGTATCATAAAAGTAAACCATAATAGTAATAAATATTATGTCGAACAAATCATGATAGCTATGTTGACATTTTATTAACATTTCATGTAAGTCAAAATAATATTTTACATCATGGGAAGTTAAACCTAAAGATAAAACTAAATTCATTGAACTAAATGAAGTAAAGAATAGTTGAGTGGGGAGATTATTTAATCATATATATATATATACTAAAGTATTCCCAAAAGACTACCTAGCATTGTTATCCCAACACAAATCATATTTAAAATCATCCTTATAGTTAGGTCGGATCTCATTTTTTATATAAGATAAGAAATTCTTTATTAGCTCATTTATTTATAATAAGATTATCTTCAGAATTATATGGAAAATTAGCGAAGTATTAATGATAAATCTGTATTAAAACAAAAAGTATAAAACTACCTCTACGCACATAGTTAAATATATTAATAATTTATTTTCGAGCCAATTGACTCATTGTTGATAATGCTATTACTCTTTATCCTTTAAGATATAACATCTCTAACATATATTCAATAGTTAACCCAGCTACCGCCCACCCAACTAAGTTCTAGTAGTTTAATGGTGGAACATTACTCTTCTAAAGTAAGTAATTAAGTTCAAATCCTGACTAGATAATTGGTGAGCAAATTCTCTGCAAAGTTTCGTCATCTACCACAACATCAACTCCCTCAATACTGAGGATTTCGAACTCGTCGACGGCATAAATTAGATTTTATATACTCTCCTCTATAATGATTACAAATTCTCGACAATCATTGGGTGCAAAATCATTACCATCTATCCTGTATATAAACATATTTATCCAAAAGTGAGTGAATCATTTCAGATTCGTAATCCTATCGCTATTTCGTTATTCTTAGCAGCTTATGAGTGCAATATTATCAGCAGACGATCTAAATGACTTTATATCACCGGGGGTCGCATGTATTAAACCGGTGCAGCCTACTGTAACTACAGAAAATAGTGAATATAACGAGAACGGAGAGGTGGATATCCAGCTAGATAGCGAAGGCAACCCGTTAGAAATCTCACAAATCGATGGCAAACAAAAAGCGCTATCACCCGCACAAATATCGTTGTCAGACTGTTTAGCATGTTCGGGCTGTATCACGTCTGCAGAAGAAATTTTGGTTGCTCAACATTCACATAATGAGTTGATCAAAGCTTTGAAAGAAAAACACACTAATGATAGCCAAAAAGTATTTGTGGCGAGCATATCACACCAATCAAGAGCTTCGTTAGCCACGGCATTTAGTTTAACTATAGAACGGATCGACAGACTTTTGATCAACTTGTTCATTAACCAGATGGGCTTTGCATATATTGTGGGAACATCCTTGGGCAGAAAATTGTCGTTAATAAACGAGTCAAAAAACTTGATAGCGAGAAAGGAAGCCAATTTCGAGGGTCCTACGTTGTCGTCAATATGTCCTGGATGGGTGTTGTATGCGGAAAAGACTCATCCATATGTGTTACCTCGCGTCTCTCCAGTAAAATCTCCACAACAAATCACTGGATGTTTATTGAAATCTTTAGCTGCTCATGAATTAGGAACTTCTCGAAGCAACATATACCATTTATCAATCATGCCATGTTTTGACAAGAAGTTGGAGAGTGCAAGACCAGAGATAAATGAAGAAAACCAAGGAAAACCAGTCAACGATGTTGATTGTGTTTTAACAGCCAAAGAGCTTGTGACATTGTTAGAAGAACATTCGGGCGATTTCCAACTTCTTCCAGATGTCGGCCTTCAAAAAATATTACAATCACCTGTATCGTTGTCTCATTTATATGCACAAGTTGCACCAAAATCGTGGCCGTTCATGGAATACGCCTGGGCAAACGATAGTGGATCTGCATCTGGAGGGTACGGATACACATATTTGAAGATGTATCAAAACCATTTAATATTGCTGAAACAGTTAGTGCCGCAAAACTTCAGTATCAAGACGATAGAGGGAAGAAACGCAGACGTCTACGATATGAATTTGATGTATGAAGGCAAAATACTAGCCAGCACATCGATTGTGAACGGGTTTAAAAACATCCAGAACTTGGTGAGAAAGCTCAAACCAAGTCCAAAGGCTAAGATTGCTGCAAAGTTGAACCCTTTAATTGCACGCAGGAGAGTAAGACTTTCGGGAAAAACCGAGATGAGCACTTTAGACGAAAGTGCAGACTCCTCCAAAAGTGCAGATCCCTCTAAAAGTGACTATGTCGAAATTATGGCATGTCCCAATGGGTGTATAAACGGTGGGGGACAAATTAACCCTCCCACGGAAGTAGTAGAAAAAGATTGGCTCCAAAGTGTTTTGTCAAACTATGCAGATATTCCTATGTTTGATATAAGTGCGTCAGATAATATTGGTGCCGTTGCTCAATTCATAAATTGGAGCGAAAAGTTCTGCATAGATTTTGAAATTAAGGAAGAAAGGTTATTAACAACGTATTTCAACGAAGTCGAAAAACCTACCGACCCTAATTCAATATTGCTTGGAGCCAAGTGGTAATATGTGTGGGATAATGGCTTTAACAGAGACCAAGGTATTATATAGAGATGCACGACATATATTGATGACAAATCCAACATTTGTTAATTAAAAAATATGTAGACCAGTAAATGCAGCGTACGCATTATGAAATATTAGTCGCTAATGTGCGAGAATCGCTTATATGACGCATTGCGATCCGCACAATCTGAAATTCGCTTCGTTTACATTACAAAGGGCATCGGAACAATAGACACACAATTTTAATTTTCAGTTTTCACCAACCTGTTTTTCAAAGAGTAAGATGAAGCTTACAAATTCAAGTTCAGAGATTCTAGAAAATTATATGTCGTATTCTGAAAAGAATTCACACATAGACGATGCCCGATTATGATGTTACCATCTGTGCTTGTAATTTGACGAGACGCAAAGATTTGCGAGCGCCAGGGCCACGAACGGCACATATTTATTATTGCTTCTCCAAGTCATGGGTCCAGATGTCGAATTATTATATAATTGTATGTAGGTTTATGCGTTATGATATGTTTGTCGATAATGTGGAACCGCTTAGGCGGAGCCAAAAGTTGCTATTTATATCTGGAATTATTAAACAAACGTCATCAACCAAACAGCGAAAACCTCAAAACCAGTGATTTGTCTGCTGCTTAATATAATTAAAACCAGTGATTTGTCTTCTGCTTAATATAATTAAAACCGGTTAGTTGTTTGTTGCTTAGTATAATAAAATCCAAGAAAATTCATCGTTCCATGATTAATTAGAGTAACTAAAAGAAAGAATCAAATCCATTGTAGGGTTACGTTGTGGTGGTTCAATTATTACAGGAATGGCTTCCTTTCCGGAACAGGAAATAGTAAATTCACATGCACAGCTAGACGATAGCGAGACTAATTGGAGCTTTGAACACTTTTGCATTTGAACCTTCAGACAGGTTGGATCAAAATTTAAGGATTTTTAAGGCGTTACAATTTGTGCCCGTATAGAAGCGCTACAAACCATTATTTCATGGCAACTTATTTACGCATAAGAACCTGGTTCGTATGCACCAGACGCCATCATGCGGGTAGTCTACGCAGAAAAAGAGAACACAAACCAATGATATAGGTATGATATCATAATCTATAATCATACAAGAAATTAACTATGTTAAGCGCTAATAAATAGGAGGACACATATTGATAAGAGGCTAAAAAACCTCGAACAATAGTAGAAGCATTTAATAACACTTCTCTTATTGTACCGACATAGATACGAACTCGTATGTTTTACAATTTGCAATAACCGACAAACCTATAGTTCCCTTTCGTAAATTGGTACGAATTGAATTATTTTTGTGCTCATCGTCTACTTTGCTATCAATTATTATTTTATTATAATTTTATGCGATGAGTTGCCCGGGGTCGGTCGGAATTTAACACAATACGTAATTGAAACGATCGGAAACGAGATATTTGATTAGACTCATTGCATTATTAGCTCTCAAACCAAGTGTTTAATCCTCTGTAGATAACATTTGACGAATAGTCGTATGTTTCCGATCCAATGATAATTAGTTCATGTAGTGCTCTCATTAATCGTTGTTGTTTAGATGCAGGCAACATGAAGACCAGTTAGCTGCTCAATATTTTTTAACTGTTTTCGAAGTTAGGCGCACCTATGCAGCTGCAAAAAAATGATTTAGAATATGGAAACTGCCACAAAATGCAGCTAAAGCTCAGTACCTCTATTATTCATATTGGCAAGAAGCCTTAGAACTTATCCAGAATAGTGTTACTAAGTGGAGTTTGCGTTGCAGATACACCTTTTTCAAAGACTAATTTATTTTTCAGAGATCCAAAGGTATATATTTCAATGATTTCCGTTATATTAAATGATCCAGTTCATTCTTCAACCAACCTGTTATGAAAATTTCTTCCTTGGTCTGTTTCACAGCATCTATCGCCTTGGCCGCTAGTGCTCAAGTGAGTGGAATCTTCAAAAGTATTGACAGCATCAACTATGTTGCAGGTTCTTCTGGTTATCCTTACACAAATGGTCCTAACTTACCTTCATGGATCAACACCCTTTCCTGGGGAATCGACGGATCGCAAGTTAATGCTGGGGATACTTTCACTTTGACATTACCTTGCACATTTAAATTCACATCTTCTTCTTCCACTGTTAACTTGCAAGTTGGTGGTAACGTTTATGCCACTTGTACTTTTAACTCTGGTTATACTATCGTTGCATACTCTTCATTGCAATGTACTGCTTCCAACATTGTCACTCCTCTGACAAGAGCTACAGGCTCTGTCAATTTTCCTGTTGCTTACAACGCTGGTGGTTCTGCAGGGGCCACCGACTTACAAGACTCCACCTGTTTCACTACTGGCTCTAATACCATCTCTTACACGGACGGTTCAAATACGATCTCCTTAGCTGTTAATTTCAATGGAGGTGTCCTTTCTCAGCGTTCAGTCGATCCAAGCATTTTGGCATACAACGTGAGAGAGATTCCTGACCTTAACAAAAAACAAGTATATGCCTTGGCTGGTAATTGCGCAGGAGGTTATTCGTCAGGAGTGTTAGGAATTAAGCCTACAGGTGCTGTTATGGATTGTAGCTCGGTTCATGCTCTCATTTCCAACAGTCTCAACCCTTGGTATTTCCCTATGTCTACTTCCAACAATTTTCAGGTCACTACTACTTGTACTCCTACGGGCGGTTTAACAATGACCTACCTGAATGTTCCTGCTGGATTTAGACCATTTGTCGATGGTCTTGTCTCAACCACTGGAGGTACATTTTCAACCTCATACACCAACCAATATACTTGTAACAACCAAAGATATGTAGACAACAGTCGTCTGGTAACCTGGGGAAGTTATGATAACTCTGGTAGCGGTTCTAACGGTAATGACATTATAGTTACAACTAAGACTTGGACTGGTGCTACCACAATGATCACAACCTTGCCTTTCAACACCGCTCCTGGTAATACCAAGACTATTCAAGTTAACATACCTATTCCTACTATCACAACTACGACCACCTGGACTGGAACTGGTACTTCTACCCTCACTATACCTGCAACCCCAGGTCAAACCGGTACCGTTATTGTTGAAGTACCTACTCCCAAAACCACTATAACCGAAACTTGGACTGGAGTTGGAACCACTTCCAGTACCAAACCATTTACTCCTGGTGGGACTCAAACAGTTGTAGTTGAAGTTCCTATACCAACCACTACTATTACTACTTTCTGGACTGGGTCCGAGACTACTACTGTCACTATTCCAGCGACTCCTGGTGAAACCGGTACGGTTATTGTCGAAAACCCTAACCCATCAACAACATTGACTGAAACATGGACTGGTGCTAATACTACCACTGTCACTATTCCAGCAACTGTTCCTGGTGAAACCGGAACTGTTATTGTTGAAGTTCCTGTACCAACCACTACTATTA
>Ga0065704_10000189_pt1 | contig 289113 bp, 170 predicted proteins | sample SwiRhicommuniRL2_FD_59091 | JGI IMG/M metagenome (GOLD analysis project Ga0065704, IMG submission 59091) | Switchgrass rhizosphere bacterial communities from Rose Lake, Michigan, USA - RL2 v2 (version 2) | ecosystem: Host-associated > Plants > Roots > Rhizosphere > Soil | place: East Lansing, MI
GTAGTGTTCTCACCGGTCCAAGTTTGAGTTAATGTAGTTGAAGGGTTTGGGTTTTCAACAATGACAGTACCAGTTTCACCTGGAATGGCTGGAATAGTGACAGTGGTAGTTTCAGATCCAGTCCAGAAAGAAGTGATGGTAGTGGTTGGAACTGGAACTTCAACAATGACGGTTCCGGTTTCACCACGAACAGTAGCTGGAATAGTGACAGTGGTAGTGTTATCACCGGTCCAAGTTTGAGTTAATGTAGTTGAAGGGTTTGGGTTTTCAACAATGACAGTACCAGTTTCACCTGGAATGGCTGGAATAGTGACAGTGGTAGTTTCAGATCCAGTCCAGAAAGAAGTGATAGTAGTGGTTGGAATAGGAACTTCAACTACAACGGTTTGGGTCCCACCTGCAGTAAATGGTTTGGTGCTGGTTGTTGTTTCAACTCCAGTCCAAGTTTCAGTTACAGTGGTTCTTGGAGTAGGTACTTCGACAATAACGGTACCAGTTTGACCTGGAGTTGCTGGGATAGTGACTGTGGTTGCCACAGATCCAGTCCAAGTAGATGTAGTTGTGATAGTAGGAATTGGTACGTTAACTTCGATAGTCTTGGTGTTACCAGGAGCTGTATTGAAAGATAAGGTTGTGACCATTGTGGTAGAACCAGTCCAAGTCTTAGTTGTGACTATAACTTCGTTACCGTTAGAGCCACTACCAGATTCGGAATAAGTTCCCCAGTTTGCCTTAGCACTTTTGTCTACATATCCTTGGCCCTTGCAGGTGTATTGGTTGGTGAAAGAAGTTGAAAGTTGACCACCAGTCAGTACGAGAAGACCATCGATGAAAGGTCTGAATCCTGCAGGAACATTCAGGTAGGTCATTTTGAAACCACCACTAGGAGAGCAAGAAGTAGTGACCTGGAAATTGTTTGAAGTAGATGTAGGAAAATACCAGGCGTTGAGACTGTTGGAAATCAGACCATGAACCGAACTACAATCCATAAGGCCACCTGTAGGCGTAATTCCTAACACACCTGACGAATAACCACTTGGACAATTAGCAGCTAAGACATATGCTTGATTTTTGTTAAGGTCAGGAATTGCTCTCAAGTTGTATGCCAAAATGCTTGGAGAGACTGAATTTTGAGAAAGGATACCTCCTACGAAAGTGACATCAAATGAGAGTGTATTTGGACCGTCTGTGTAAGAAATGGTATTAGTACCCGCGGTGAAACAGGTTGAGTCATCCATGTCGGAGGGCCCAGCTGAACCACCAGCATTATAAGCAACAGGGAAATTGACAGAACCGGTGGCTCTTGTCAGAGAACCGACCGCGTTGGAAGCTGTACATTGCAATGATGAGTATGAAACAATAGTGTAACCAGAGTTTAAAGTACAAGTGGCATAAACAGTGCTACCAACTTTCAAGTCAATAGTGGAAGAAGAAGTTGTGAATTTGAATGTGCAAGGTAATGTTAAAGTGAAGGTATCCCCAGCATTGACTTGTGATCCGTCGATTCCCCAGGAAAGAGAATTGATCCATGAAGGTAAGTTAGGACCATTTTTGTAAGGGTAACCTGAAGAACCGGCAACATACTTGATGCTGTCAATACTTGTGAAGATTCCACTCACTTGAGCACCAGCGGCCAAAATGGCTGATGTAGTGAGACAGACTAAGGATGAGATTTTCATAGCAGCTAGGTTAGAGAGTCAACCGAATCATTTTATAAAATGGGGACACATTAGTATATATATAAATCACTACAAAAAAAAAGAAATTCCCGTAAAAATAAATAATCTTCATCCTCCTGCAAAGCAAGCCCCCTTTGCAACTCATACCCCGTTGTGGATTGGTGTAATGGCTTCTTGCTAGTAGGAATAATGCAGAGATGGGCCTTAGCAGCTTCGAAACAATTTTTTTTTGCAGCTCCGTAAGTGCGCCTAACCCTAAATGCAATCGAAAGATATCGGTGCAAGAAATGAAATCACACTTATTTCATTTAAAAATAATTAAACGGTTAGGATATGCATTAAAATAAGGGTTATGAGAGTAAGCTAATGAAGTAATAACTAGTATAATTATTGGATCGGTAGATTTACCAACTGGTTATTTAATAAATTATGGAAGGCCAAACATTTGGTTTGAGATCTGGTGGATACTAGCACGGCAGCCCTAAAGGAGAATGCAGGAACTCTTCTATTATGGGTGATGAAGGAAGCTGACGCCCACTCTCTACTATATATCCTTCACAGTTCCCCAACATAAATGCTGCATGAAATATCTAAACAAATATTTCATGAGCACATTTCAACTCCGTTTTCCGGAGCGTGAAATTATCCTGAAACCATCACATAAAAAATAAAAAATAAAAAAATAATATAATTATGCAACGTGGGAGGTATCCGATTTTGAAGAATAGAATAGAATCCAAATATACGACTGGGAACAATAAACTTTTTCCCTGATACAATTTATAAAAAAAATACAACTACGAAACGATTTCATCTCCAATATAAGAGAAATATTGTTGAACTCTCACAATCCGTTATTGTTCGATATTTTGCTGTCTTCCAACACTTGGGATTAATTATTATCGATGAACATAAATTTGGTTGCGTCTACGATTTTTGATTCTGATGTCATTCTTCCATCACCAAAATGTGTTTGTGTACTACAACTTCGGCGATAGAAGCCCTCAGTGATGGCGTCTAGAACATACAAACCAAATTAATTATTTAGCGTAAACTTATTTACGAAAAAATAATGGTTTGAAGCGCTTGCTGTTATTATTTACGAACAGAAATTAAATGCCGAAAAAATACAAATCCTCGATCCTTGAAAGTTCGTATTCAAACGGGTTTGAAGCTCCTACTAGTCTTATTATCTTCTTGCTTTCGTTGAAAAATTACTGGGCCATCGGTTCAATAATGGCTTGGGAAGGGCAATAGTTGCTATACGTGAGCAATTTAGGAAGAGCCGAATCTGTCTTTAAGTCAATTAACTTAACCGTAGAAACTTGAATTCAGATGATCTTCTGTGTATTATGAAGCGAGCAAATTGCTGAATATGAATCTCTCTCACACAGCTTTTCAGAGGCAGAGGGATTAATCCCTTCAATTAGTTAGAAATTGAAACCTTTGGCCCTACATAAGCGAAGGATGCGCAAAATTTATAATGCATATATCCAATTTAATATCGATTAAGCCACTAATTAACTTTTGTTAACTAATTATCCAACGTCTCGACTCATGGCTTGGACCATTAATTTACATGCCGTTCGTAGCCCTGGCGCTTAAATCTATGCGTCTCGTTAGTTTTCAAGTACATATGTTAACATCATTCATGGGCGTTGACTAAGTGTGTGAATACGAATCATCATTTACGGGATTCTACAACTCTTCATATTCATTTTATGAGAAGAAAGAGTCAGTGTGAGAGTACTCGCGTAAAAGTAGGCTCTTGAAATTTTAAATGCATTGTCCTGGTCGCCACTGTAATGTATACTAAGCGTATTTCAGACGGTGCAGGAATTACGCTAGCTCTTGTTTTTCAGGCTGTGATTGAAATACTCCAGTTTATTGAATTCTTGCAAAATCGAACTATTTAGTCCATCGTTTCGGCTCGTATTGTTCCTTCTCTTCCTCATAGTATTCGTTTCGTTCGCAGGGCCACTTTATTGAGCACAATCTGCTCAACAGCTGATTTTGGTATACTTTACGAAGAAAGTTCGCAAAAGTAATTCGAGAAGCTCGGTCTGCTAGTGTGCATTATCGATGAGATGAAACGTATGCGGTCGAATACAATGCTAATTGCAAGAGTGGAAATTCTCAGAATCAGGGATCAAAATTACCTAAAACTCTTAAAATATCTTCCTCTGACTTGAAATCCACTAACTTCATCATCTTTCAACGTTGGTAATTACTTGATCGTGAGTCAAAGTGTTGAAACGCCCTGAAAATCACTTCTCTAGTGAATAGTCGTGTCACGTGACCTTTGACTTTTATATTTTAATGCTGACATAATATTTTGTCGCGTGACATTTGATTATAATGCTGACATAAAAAATCAATTTTGGTCACGTGCTTTCGACACGTGAACTTCCAATTATTCAGAGTCAAAAGCCATCAATTAGCATCTCCAAAAGACCAAACGACACCAAGAATGGTTGAAATAACTGTATTAATTTCCGGATCAGGATCCAATTTGCAGGCTCTTATAGATGCCGAGAAAAAGGAGGGTTTAAAGGGTAAAATCACCCAAGTCATTTCATCAAGCGCTGATGCCTATGGGTTAACCAGAGCATCGAATGCATCCATCCCAACCAAAACCCATATTCTCAAAGAGTATTATAAAGGAACAACCAAAGAACAAAAAGATGAAAGGAAGCATAGACGGGAGAAGTTTAATAAGGATTTGGCAAACTTGATTATCTACGGAAACATTGAAGGAACCCAAGACAAGTCATATTCCAAGCCGGAGTTGATTGTATGTGCTGGATGGATGCTCATACTTTCACCAACTATTCTCACACCGTTGGAAAAAGCGGGGATTACAATCATAAACCTTCACCCAGCCTTACCTGGTGCCTTTGAAGGTACACATGCCATTGACCGTGCATGGGCTCAAGGTCAAGAGGGAACTATCACCAAGGGTGGAGTTATGATCCATTATGTAATTGCTGAAGTGGATCGTGGAACTCCAATACTCGTGAAAGAATTGGACCTTATTAAGGGAGAACTGCTTGAAGCATATGAAGGAAGAGTTCATGATGTTGAACATATTGCAATTATTGAAGGAACAAATATTGCAGTTGAGAAATTGGAAGTGCTGAATTCCGAGAAAGCCAGCTTGGATTCTGAAACTGTTGATTTGGTAGATAAATTAGCCAAACATACTTTGGATGCTTAAGAACTTGATAATGAAATTGACAATCTCCAACATAATTGGATACAAGAAGTGTCGAGGGAACAAATGTGAATCGATTAGTCGAGGGCATATATGACCGAAAACTTTCATCAAGTACAATGGTTATTGCAACGCCACAGGATTTATAGTTGCAAATTTGTTATTGGAACCATACCTCAAATCAAAACTTCAATTTACTATTACCTTCAGTATCATAAATTATATGATGCTAGCTGTATTCTGTATTATTCGCTTCAGTTTCTTTACTTGTACGATGCTAGCAGTATCCACCTCATTAGTCAAGTTGTGTTTCTTGCTTTTTTCAAATTTCACAACTCAATAAAGATAACTTTCATAATATTTAATTGTTAGTATTAAATCCAGTTAGGGCAGCTGTTCAGTAGCATGAAATCTGCAGTTACCGAAGTTTAGGCTCTATTTATAATGAAGCCAAATACATGAGGTGGGTTGAGCTTGTCCATCTAGTAAGGGAGATGTCCCTAATTACCTTCGGATATAGAGTTGACTATATTAGTTACCATGGAGTAGTAACAGCAGATACGAGAGGCGCCACGAAATATTTGTGAGTAGTTATGATAACGTTGAGTATCCTGTGATAGTAACAGAAGCACCACTAACAATACACATAAAGGATGATTCCTTACTCTTGCAAAAACTCTATCAGATTTACTTCCAGCACTATCCCCTATCCCAAATAAATCCAATTCTTTCTAACTAGCCACGTTGGAAGTAGCAATCGCAATGATTTTACTGACAATCTATGGATATAATCAAATTCTCCTATATATTGCTACCAAAAATCTACCCAAAGGAAGATTTCTCATCCAAGTGTTGTTAGCTACATGGTCATAATGATTCACTGCTAAGTTCCACCTCATTCATATAGTTGGTGACGTATTCTTGTTGTTACTGAGTGCTGTAAAAGTGAATAAAAGTGCTGTAAAAATGTTGCAAATTTACCACCAATAATTTGCGCCACTAGTACAACTTTTGACTGCAACGACAGGCCCAGTAGAGACAAATATTCTCAAGGATAGATATAGATTAAGATTCCTAGAGAGTTAGAAGGATTTATATTCTTGGAGAATCTGAGAAGTTGTTCAATAAATCCATATGTATTTGATGATTCTAGAATTACTATAAGTTCATGGATATTTGCATGAATTTTTTATTGACGCTTGTTGTGGCGTTGCTAAGTTGGCCAGTATCCTACCTTTGTGCTAGCATCTACTCTTCGATTGAATAAATGGACTCAACTCGTTAATTTAGCCCTCTGTTCTGTCAGCACTTCGATTACCTCTCGATGCCGCCTACAATTGGATCAATAAATATGCATTTTATGACTCTCTTCTTCGCTCACATTTCGGTTAGAGTCCTAGCGGACGATATATATTATGATATCTACAAGTTAGCAATAACTTGTTCAGTGAAATGAGAAGTACTGGCAGTACCCTTTAAGTCACCAGTTCTGTTTTCTGGACCAGAAGCAATAGTCTTCAAAACAGCGTTTTCAATTCTATCGGCATCAGCATTCAAGCTCATGTGTCTCAACATCATACAAGAACTCAATAATAAAGCAGTTGGGTTGGCTAATCCCTTTCCGGCAATGTCAGGGGCTGAACCATGGACGGCTTCGAAAATAGAAACCTTGTTACCCATATTACCAGAAGGAGTCAAACCTAAACCACCAATCAAACCGGAGGATAAATCCGACATAATGTCACCGTACAAGTTTGGCATAACCATGACAACATCTTTATAGTGGTCAGGGTCTAAAGTCAACTTCAAGGAAGTGTTATCTAACAATTCGAAGTCAAGCTCGACGTCTGGGTATTCCTTACCAACATCCTTAGCAGTTTGGACGAACAAACCATCGGATAATTTCATGATAGAAGCCTTGTGAACAACCAAAATCTTCTTCTTGTTGATAGACTTGGCGTATTCGAAACCATATCTAATAACCTTTTCAGAGGCTGGTCTGGTGATCAACTTGATAGATTGAACGACACCTGGAACGATAGTGTGTTCGATACCAGAGTATTCACCTTCGGTGTTTTCTCTAATCAAAACAGTGTCAACGTTTTCGTAAGGGGTCTTGTATCCAACGATGGATTTACATGGACGAACGTTGGCAAATAAGTTGAAGGCTCTTCTCAAAGTCAAGTTCATGGAAGTATGTCCCTTTCCGACTGGGGTAGCCAAAGGACCTTTAAGTGCGACTAAGTTCTTGTTAACAGAGTCGACTGCTGCTTGAGGTAAGGTGGTCTTACCATCGATTAATAATGGAGTAACATCAACTGGTTCCCATTCAATTGGAACTTTGGCAGCTGCATAGATATCTTTAACGGCTTGAGAAATTTCAGTACCAATCCCATCCCCTTCAATCAAGGTAACAGTATAATTCCCATTGGCTCCCTTAGATCCAGTGAATTGCCCAGCAATGTATGATCTGGAGAATTTTGGAATTGAAGAAGTTTTAGCTAATTGTCTAAACATTTGAATATATCAATAGGGATCAGTAAAAGATCTATAAGAAGAGGAGGGGAGTTTTAAATTTTTTCCTTTCGTTGGTGATTGACTAAGTGAAAACTTGAGATATTTCCGAGGGTGATGATTTCTTTACATCACCCTCGGATTGGAAATAGGGATATTTCGGGGAAGTTTTTCAACCAATTATTTCGCGTCTAGTTAGATTCCGGATCCGATGGGTTTCACGGAGCCGTCGGAGCTATTGACGAATAAGAATGCGTTGTGAACGGAGAAAATGGGGGGAACTTAGTACATATTCAGGTCATGTGACTAGTATCGAAAACTAGCAGAAGAAGATACTTAAGAGACGATACTTAAGAGAAGAAAGGTGAAAAGAAGGTGACGAGAAGATCAAAAAATAAATGGTTATCCATCTTACTGATTATCTAACCTATCTAATTGAGAATTTGGTTTTGTCTTTTGATGGTGATCTACTTATTTGCGGAAGTGATGTTCCTGTACATAGTACTGATTGACTCTACGAACTACTCCAACTTCTTAGCATCAAAGATGTACAGTTAAACAACAGTTTACTAGTGATAAATAGAGGGCTCCCGGTTTACCCTTGTATCCTTTTCCGGTTTTGACCCAGTTTTTTGCTTTTCTGGGTACAATTTTGCAAAAATTGTTAAAAAAAAAGAATACAACTGTTTGATATTGTGAATTCAGAACCAAAACTGATTCTACTCCACCAAATCTCACAAATATCGACCAATCACCACTTATAAAAAACCACAAATACTTCCCTACCCTCAGTATTTGCATCTCAGGTAAAGAATCAATAATTTAAAATCATTTTAACTATTCCAGGCATACTATACACCTAACGGTACTCAGTATTGACAAAATTTGAAGCATACTCGTCTATGATATTTAGAAAGACGAGATCTAACTAGGAAGCTGTGATTTTTTAGTCCACACATGAATGAATCAACGAAACTGTGAAACATTCTTGATACGATAGGGAAACTCAAAGGAACACATCCACACATTCACAATAAACGAGGGTATAAATCTCAGACCAGATAGAATCTGAAATTGGAACGAGCAAGCCATTTAAGCTTAAAATCATCTAAAATACCTGAATATACTCAGAGAATATTAAAGATGACTTGTTCTATCTTGAAGTAACTTACAAATCCATACGTCAAAAGATATGGCTGCAAAATATTTGATCCACACTGCAATTTTGTCGCGTCCAAGTGTCGTTTTTCAATTTCAGTCGCGACAGTCACCACCAAAACGTCTTTCAAATTGCAGCGCCAAAGTTCTTTACTGGAGATACATTTAGTAGCTAAGCTTAGGGACTCTACTATAAGCCTATAAGCAGCTACCATTCTTAAAAAAAACTACTTGTCTTAAAAATACTACCAGCCATATCAAAGCTACCAGTCTTTTCATCGTCATTTCAAGATCTCATTTCATCATCACAGTACTAGTTCAATTTTCACCAAGCTCAATGTCACTCCCACTCTTCAACTGGCGTCTTGCCTACTTCATATCAATCGGGCTCCGTTTTGTCTTTGCATTATCCAACTCATATATCCATCCCGATGAACATTTCCAGTCCTTGGAAGTAATGACATCTCGGATTCTCGGATTCTCCGCAAATATTCCATGGGAATTTACATCAACCCCCGCAAGAAGTCTAGCACCTCTTTACTTGATCTATGGCCCCATCATTTATCTCATCAAGTTTGTCGGCTTACAGCTCTCTCCCTTACAAATCTGGTACTTGATACGATTGCAAAATGTCGTCATTGGCTGGATCATCACTGATATGTGTATCTATAGAATCCTTCCTACAAAGCCTGAAAGAATGAAGGCTATTCTTTTCACCCTGACTTCTTATATCACCCTCGTGTATCAATCTCACTTGTTCTCCAATAGTATCGAAACATACTTACTAATATTAGCAGTTATGATAATCGATAACATCAGGTACATTGACGAGTCCAAGGACCCGAGGGTCAAAGTTATCAGCCAAAAGAAAGAATTGGCTTGGTTAGGGCTAGTGATTTCTTTGGGGATCTTCAATAGAATCACGTTTCCGGCATTCTTGTTGTTTCCATCGTGGTATCTTGTCAAATATCTCTGGAAAAATAAGTCCTCTGTGATATTTCTTGTCTCTGGGTTTGTTTCAACCTCCATGGCATGTATTGTTATTGATACTATTGGATATACTGGGTCTGAAACCATTCTCTCGGACCCATTCTCATACAAAACTTACGTCATCACTCCGTTGAATAACTTGATCTATAACTCAAATTACCTGAATTTGGCCCATCATGGAATTCATCCATTATACACACATTTGTTCATCAATATTCCCCAGATTTTGGGATTGTCGGGCATTATACTTGTTTTGTATAAGCTCAAAAACCAGTACTACTTGACGGTACCGTTCTTGTCAGCAGCCAGTGGGATTGTAGTCTTGTCATGTTTCCCCCACCAAGAGTTGCGATTCTTGATCCCAATAGTTCCGTTGCTTTGCTGTTGTTTCGATATGTCCAAGTTTGCGTCACAAACTCCCAAGAAAACGACGTGGATCAACGTTTTATTGTACGAATGGTACGCTTTCAATATCTTGATGTCTATACTTATGGGAATATTCCACCAAGGCGGTGTTGTTCCTGCTTTGGATCATTTGCATACTTCTTCCACCACAAATACCTTTCAAGTATGGTGGAGAACATACTCTCCTCCCACATGGATTTTGGGCGACAAAGACTCGTCCACGCAAGTAATCACTCTCAACGATGAAAACTTCGATGCTGGATACATCCTTGATGCTACAAAGTCGACGTATATCTTCGATACCATGGGTTCAGATCATGAAAAGGTTGAAAAGCTTCTTGAAGAATTACTGTCCATCAATAACCAGACGATTCTTATCACACCAACTGCATCATTCAACGTCGAATTTGATAACTCAACTACACCCTACAAACAACTCTGGCACTACAATTACCATATAGATATGGATCATTTGGATTTTTCCAACTTGGATTCGTTGAAACCTGGATTGGGGATCTACCAGCTATTATAACTTATATGAGAAAGAGGGATTTTCAGAGAAATCTCAGCAAGAGGAAGAAATTTCAGCTAAAAGGGAGAAATCTCAACTAAGAGGGAGAAATTTCAACTAAAGGAAGAATTATCAGCTAACAGGAGAAGAAAAAACACTAATGGAGGACGTTTGTTAGGATTAGTTTTCGATAAGTTCATAAATCTCCTATAATCGTATTGAAATTGTCCTACGGAATATAATTCACTTTTCTTCCACTTCATAATAACTTTTATTCCACTTCATGATAACTTTAATTCCTCTTCATGATAACTTACTTCACTTCAAATTTTCAGCATGGTCCTCACTTATTCTCTACTTATTCTCTACTTATAGAAGTCAAATTTATCATGTTCACTTCCGGTCTTTACTTGTGCAGTATAAGCTTCCTCCAAATCGTTTTGTAAAATGACATATCTGTTCTTTCTGACGGCTCTCAACCCAGCTTCTTGCATGATAGCAGCAATGATTGCTCCCGATAATGGATCGTTTCTAATAATTAACGAGTCCAAATCAACTTCTGGAGCTAAAGACATTTTCGAAGCAATGGTGGAAAAAATCAATCTTCTTTCTCTTCTGTCCTTCAACGATGGAAATTCAATCTTTCTATCCAATCTACCAGGTCTCAACAAAGCAGGGTCCAAAGTGTCTGCTCTGTTTGTGGCCATAATCACCTTTACTGTGGAGTCCTGGTCGAAACCATCCATTTGATTCAATAATTCTAACAAGATTCTTTGGACTTCTCTGTCAGCTCCGGTCTGAGCATCAAATCTCTTTGTTGCAATGGCATCGATTTCGTCTATGAAAATAATGGCGGGTGAGTTTTCTCTGGCTAATCTGAACACATCTCTCACCATTCTTGGTCCTTCTCCGAGATATTTCTGTACAAACTCCGAACCGTTGATTCTGATGAATGAAGCTGTGGACGAGTTGGCTACGGCCTTCACCAACATGGTTTTCCCTGTGCCCGGTGGTCCGTATAACAACACTCCTCTTGGAGGGTCAATTCCTATTTGAGCATACAAATCACCCTGTGTCAACGGCAACTCGACGGCTTCTCTTATTTCCTGCTTCTGCATATCTAACCCTCCCACGTCGGCATACGTCACATCTGGCTTCTCGTTGTCTCCAACAATAGAGATGGAAGAATCTGCTTCAGGCGGTAAGATATCAACCAAAGCATTGGAATGACGATGTAATGCAACAGACGAAGAAGGTTTCAACAATTCTCGGTCTAAAGTAGACAAGATCCTCACCACGTAGTTGGATCCAGTGGTGGACGATACGATTCCTGTGTTTTCATCGATAGGTTCCAAGAACTGTCCAATGACGAGCGGAACAGACTTGATTCTCTTGACCTCCTCTTGTGCTCTCACCAACTCTCTCTTTAAGTGGCGTTGTTCGTCTTTGATGTAATCTTCTTGTAGTAACAACAATTCGAGTTCCTTTTCCAACTTCTTCAACTTCAAGTAAACATCGGAATTGTCGTCCTTGTTGTACTTGTTGAAAGCCGCTGGCAAATTATTCTGATCGAAAATGACGGGATCCTCCATATTAGAGACTGTGTGTGTCGTATTACTAGTGGTTAATACTGGTGATTTTACCACCATTTTAGTTGAGTGGCGATCGCGAGTGGGAGGTACACGACCACGATTATATAATATATTAACGTTAACTGACGATTGATTACGTAATAATAGAGTAGAGACATCCAGAGTTATAGAGATATGATAAATATACCAAGTATGGTACTAGAGCATAAATTACGTAGTTTGAAGAGCTTGTTTCTATTAGTGGATGAGTCTAGTGGGTTAGTGTAGTGGGTTAGTGTAGTGAATCGAGTGAGTTAATCGAGTGAGTTGATGTAGTGGATCAATCTAGTGAGTTTATCTAGTGAGTTAATCTAGAGAGTTAGTCTAGAGAGTCGATCGCTCACAATTAATAGTCGCTCGAAATTAATAGTCGCTCGCAATTAGAAGTCGCTCGCAATTAGAAGTCGCTCGCAATTAGTGGCCGCTCATTGATCTTGGCTCTATTTGAAATATAATGTTATTACGCTCCCCATACATCCTCCGAGGATCGTAATCAAACCTACAAGGACACTTAGTTCTACCTTGTCAAATTGTAATTGTGTGATATCCTTGGACGCCAATGCAGCATAGTTCAGCCAAACCATTTGTGTAAATCCTTGCCACGAATGCTGAAGAAGTTTGACAGAAAAAGGGTACATGGAAATCAGTGGAGTTTGAGTCTCTTGTTGGATATCTTTATGAGTCTCTTTATGAGTTTCTTGATCTTGATGAGCATCTTTTACTTTCTCCATTTCTCCATTTTTCAATATCGGCTCAAGCAATTTAGGTTCTTGTTGAGCAATACCAATCAAAACGTCCCTGACTTTATCTTCAAAAGATCCCACCAATCTTTTTCTCTTCCAGGGTTCCACCAAGAACGTAGCAATAACAAAAAGAAATATATTAATTCCCGTTAAAATCCATGTCCCCCACGTCGAAGATCTTCTGATTTTGTCCGACCAGATCTGTTCCTCGTGATATCTGGTCAAAATCAGTTGGGTCAATTTTAACTGGATGGCGTCGACTTTTTGTTCTGCTTCCGATAAGCAAGTTTCAGTTTCTGCTTCTCGTTGTTCGTTGGTGTGGTCGTTTCTATATAAATCGGTGAATCTCTCCAAATCTTCCGACGACCAATTATGTTTTCTGGTAAGCAACTCATTAACCTCGCGCTGCAGCTTCGACCGGTTCAGAATCGCCTCCGAATACCCCAATTTACATTTCTTGACACCTTCTTTGGCTTCTTTAAGTTGGTTCTCCAATACGTCGATCGAAGCCTTCAACTTTTCGATCGACGAATAACCAGTGACATCATTCAACGCCCGAGTGGCTGTGAAAATCGTGTCTTGAAGAGAGTCCAAGTAAACCTCGAGCCTTCGAGCCAATTGGCTTCGTTTCTCTTCTTTGGCGGACGGTAAGTCCTGGATCTCTTGTTGTATATCTGAAAAAAGTGGTTGGTTCGTATTCTGCTCTGAAGTATTTATCTGAGAAGACAGTATCTTTGTCTGATCAGGTATATGTTTTAGAGTATCCTGGATCTTTTTATCCACAGGTTTCTCGTTATCGGTCGTACTTTTCAGACTCTTCTGATATCCAAGATTGGTGGATTCTATGATCTTTCTCAACTTTTCATCATCATATTGAGATTTCTCAGATTTGTGATTCAGGGATTGATATCTCACCCATCGCGTTAGCGAGGATGCCACAGGATTTACTCTCAGACCTCCAAGTCCTAGCACTCTCCAGGGTCCTATTCGAAGCATTGTGGTGGTAAAGATGTAAATTTTGGTCCAAACGCGCAAATAAAAGCGGCTGCCAAAATAATTGGTGCTGCCAAAAGCTCCTCCTTACAATATCTCCTTCTTATTGTGATTATAAGGAGATTGAAATGATATAGCAATACCACAAGGAGCACAAAGAATAGCTGGTCCAGAACATTACTATAATTAACTAAATAATTTAAGAATAGTTGTCAATATTGCTGCTTGTCCAGACTAACCTATTTATGCCTTTTTATAAGAAAGATGTGAGTCGTAAGATACTTCAAATTCAAACTTAATAGTTAAGAACGATTACTACAAGGTTAGTGATAAATAAAGTCGTACAGAAACTAATGATGTCATAAATAGTCATACAGAAACCAAAAATTCATAAATAATCTTACAGAGATATACAGGAATAACAACACTTCATGAAGAAACCACATAGAATCGAATCTCAGAGGCACTTCACCACAGGACGAACCTAAACGGAAAGAACAAGTCTTCAATGTTCAAGTAATCTGACTTCACTAATCAACTTAATTGTCAGTCATAATAATTAAGAACATATTCGGACGTAATCCATAAGCTGTTGGATAACAACTATTGGTATAATCTTTATTAGTATTACTAAATATTGTTAGATAATATCAATATTGTTGAACATTGTTGTTATTGTCGAATGTTATCAGATTTTGTCTTTTATTGTTGATATTTCAGATATTTCAGTTATTGTCCATTTTAGAGATTTAAAAGTTCGTATCAACCAATTTCTTTGCTAATAACCAATTGTCGGCTTCAATGTAATCCAAAACCACAATTCCGGTTCCTTTGGCGAAATGGCCATGAATATTTGCATCCAACATGGCCTTGGAAATAGGCTGGGGCCAACATTCCCTGTCGAAAAAGTTGGAGCCCGAAGTAAAGTTGACAAACAACTTGTTGTCGTTGTCCTTAGTGTAGTCCTTTGACTTGTTTACCAAATCGGTGACGTAACGGACTTTCTTTGGAATATCGTCGGACTTTTGAATCTCACAAAAGTCTTGAACAACAAAGTCTCCACAGTCGTCCTCGGTACAGTTATACTTCCAAGAAGATGCATTGAAGCCGAATTCATTGGAACGGTCTTGGTTCTTCACTCCAAATCTTCTGAAAAGAAGAACCTTGCCTCTGGCATCCCTCAACTTGGGAATGTCTGTGTTCAAGTACCATTTGTCCTTGTTTTTGCCGACATACTTGTCCCAGATCAAGTTTCCAAACTCATCCTGGTCGTTGTGCCAGTCATCCGTACCCTCCTGCTTCAAAGAAACAATCACAGTCTCGGAACTGTTATTATTCAAGAAATTGTACACTTCATCCAACACCGAAGATAACTTCAATGGGAACGGGATTTTTACCGGAAACTTCCCGTGGATTACTTGCAAGTCCTTGGCCTCGTCACCTTCTTTCAAGAACAATTTTCCAACACGAATGTCCAAGAATCTGACTCCATGTTCCAATTGGTCCGTTACCGATTCTCCTTGACATTGCACCGACGGAAGGGCAATATGGCACGCAGCAGAGTTGTGCGTACCTGGAATGGATAATTTGGTAAGTCTCGTGTCGTCATTGACGTCCTTCATCCATCTCTTGTAGTCTACCATTTTGTTTTCGTGTGGTGGTGGTGGCTGAGATTTCCGATAGAGGAGCAACTGCGGATTATATATTGCATGGGGAAGGCCTCACGTTCAAAACCAGGTGAAATATGGCGCGAATTTTAGCTTCTAGACATTTCACAGTTTCAGAGAAAACGACACCAGGAACATGGCACAAACCTATTCGTTACAGAACTTACAATGGCCGTGGATTTACAATGGCCGCGGATTTACAATGGTGCTGACACTCCAAGAATGACTACTAGGGCTGAGCCACCGAGTCTTTATGGAGCTGTCGTACGGCTTATATTCTAGAGGTGTGATTTGTCGTGGAAGTGTGTCTTGCGGTGGCCGGAGATGTTTTAGTCGATGTATCTTGGATGACATTGAAGCATTGTGCAGGATCCAAATGAAACGAGCCCAGGTGCGAAACGGGTTCCCAGTGCAGTTTAGAAGGTCCAGAAGAATTCCACTTTGGTGACGTGTGGCCAGCCTAGAAATCGTTTACTATAATTAAGTGCCAAGGGATTTGTTGTGTATTTCTTGGTGACGACTTCTAATTTCTCTAATTTCTCTAATTGTACTCTAAGCAGCACTTTAGGTCGAAGTTGATGATTTTGCAGCCATTTCACAACATCAACCTATGATGGATCTATATGGATCATCACCAGTTCTACTAAGTCTCCAATTCCTCTCAAAGTCTCCAAGAAGTTACTCTCAAAACTCAAACAGGGCTATCAAGTTTAGGAAATCTCTTTTAATCGAGATTATAACCAGCACAAGTGAACTCAAAAACATGTCTTTGAAAAGTTAAATTGGTACTACAATTAGTGACTTCCCAGCTGTCATTAAAGCTCTTGTATTTAAATATTTTTAGAGATCTAGAATGTTTAAGAACCATGATGTGGTTAACCGGAGAATCGCTGAGGTATATGATCTCAGAATCAATCGTGAACCCTCTTTAAAGAGGTATAGTAAAATGGTCTAATGAGTTATATTTATAACGTTAACGAAGTTTGAATTCTAAAATGGATTCAAAAATGCATACCTGGATCAATTCTCAACGTTTGCCGGCCATCTATTCTTGGAACCTATCCCAAACATCATCACAATTATTATATCCCTTTGTTTCGGGAATATAGAATGCAAACCCAAAGAAATATGCCACACTAATGATGAAAAATATAAAAAACACCGACCCACCGAAGTATGCTTGGAGTTGAGGAAATAAATATGCAATTAACATACTGGAGGCCCAGTTCGACGAGGTACCCAAAGACTGAGCAATCGAAACGACATCGTGATGTGTTAATTCAGAAATCATAAGGAAAGGAATTGGTCCCAAACCGATGGAATATCCAATAATGAATCCAAAACAAGCAACAACAGCAAGAACGTTTTTTGAATATTTGATTCCCACCGCAATCAAGAAGGAGCATATAGCAGTCATAGAGACAGAAGCAATCATCAATGGCTTTCTTCCCCACCTATCAACTACATGGGACACGAGAAACGCCGTTATCACATTACACAATGAAAACGAACATGAGAGTAATAAAACATTGCTATTTGCGCCTTTGAAGAGTCCGTTCAAGATACGGACTCCATAAAACGTGATTGAATTTACCCCTGTCAATTGTTGCGATGTCATAAGAAGAAGCACAGCAATGAATTCTTTACGGTACTTTGCACTAAAAACAAAGTCAGATGTTGATAAAGTAGAGTCGTCGTACGAATTTCTTCTGGAAACCACTCTTGTCAAAGGTTGAAGGATAAGAGAATCCACACTTGCTTCATGTGAAAGAAGTGCAGAAGTATCGGTGGGTTTGGTGTCAGGACGTTGAGTTGAAGATAATTTGCGCCAATGGTTCACTTCATGCATAACCGTATCTTTGTCAGATCTTAAATGGCGCAAGAGAGAGGTTGCACGCGAGACTTCACCACGATGCATAATCAACCATTTTGGAGATTCATTAATGGTAAGTAATAAGATAAACTGGACAAGCCCGATCATCAGGGCGAACACAAAGATCAATCTCCAATCCTGATCGTTGGAACAGAAATATGAAACCACCTGGGCTATAAAAATCCCAACTGCAACCGCTAATTGCAACAAGGATCCAAGAAACCCTCGTTGGTTAATAGGAGTGAGTTCGTTGATCAAAATTGGAGTGACAATAAGTGAAGTACCTGCAGCAACACCATTGACAAACCTTCCCAAATTGAATATTAATGATGAGTTTGTTAATGCCATGGCTAAAGAGCCTCCGGTAAATAAGAAGGCATTGACCAAACATAAAAACTTTCTACCAAACACAGAAGAGATGCTTGTTGCCCCGAGTAAAATCGAAGCAAATAACCCACCAACCGTAAACATCGTTGTTACCAATGCTTCTTGACGATCATTCATTGGAATACATTGGTTATAATTATGTTTATACCAGAAGGTATCATCATAAGATGGAAGTGGGCCTGATTTCTGATACACACACGATAATATATCCAACGGAGCATTCAACTCTGCCAAGTGATAGCCGAATTGTAATGTACTTAAGCAGATGATTGCTGTCGACCAGCCAAGTCTCATGGTGACCAGATGAGGTCTATCTAAATAACTATTAGATTCCATTCTTATCAGCTGTTACAGAAAATGCGTCTTGATGGTTCAGTAGAAATATATCTGGTGGCTGATATTGTTTGATATTTCTGAAATTTCTGAAACTTCCTTGCTTAATATTGTTGCCGAAGATATGTTGATTAAAAGAAATATCTTCTGGATCACAAAAATTTCAATTCCTTCGATAGCGTCGCGATAAGATGACAGCGCGAACGACCTTATTTTAGTTAGGGGGATCATTAATGTGTGATTTACTACCTGATGCAGATGGAATAGAGTTGTCACAGGGTCAACCTGTCATTCATCAGTTTGATCAGACTGTGATTGGCCATACAGGGACCAGGATTGTGTCATGCTTACTGATTAGAGCAAGGTTTGCAATCTTGAGCAATCTGGAGCAATCTGGGGGACCTTCCGCGGCGTGAAAATTTTCCTTTTCCAGATCAATTCTCGGAGAAGCCCTTAAATTAAGTGAATTTGTAGTCATCGGGGTCAACAACGCAGTTGGATGAAATACACTTAGTTATAAAAGAAGATGTGACAACAGAGGGGATTTTTGTGATTAGAGTCCCTTTGTCGAATTTCAAGCTTTGGCCGATTTCGTGGGTAATTGCGTTGATTTTGACAAGAAGTTGGCCGTTGAAAGGAGTCTTATCAGTGGCATCGTCCAACACAACTATAAAGGAACATCCATTGTGTTGTGGAGTGATTTTGCCTCCGAACCTCTCGATTCTATCGGACAAAACCTTTACTAATAGTTCATTCACACCAATCACGTAAAATGAAATGTTGGAGAATAGGTATATCAACGGAAGTTCCGCTTCGGCTCTATTCCATTCTCCAATTGTTTCCAATCTACACTCATTCAAATCTTCGGGCTCAAGCTTGACAAAACCGTCTAGTTGATCCACGATTGAATGTATGATATAACTGTCCCCATACATATCAACGTATCCGGAGAAAGACCAGTTGTTGATTGTATCGAAGATAAATATCGGCTCCAAGGGTAGGATCCCTTCATGATTGATACACTCCAAAATCCAGTTCGGCCTTATGAGATCTAGGCCCTTTTCCAAATATATTTTGCAACTGGGCAAGTCTTTTTCTGTAATGACGATAGTTTGGCGTTTGGAATAGTCATCCAAGGAGTGGGTGACATGTCCTCCGTATTTGATAACCAATTGCATCAACTCCTCTCTCGTGATGCGTTCTCCATTGGCACTCACTTTGTCACTAACCAATATGAAATTGAAGTTGGAAAAGAGATTCGACTCATTCTTCACCTTCTTCAAAGGTTTCCCTACGAAGGAGTCCTGGGCAAGACGTCGCTTCTTATTTGTAGATTGGGTTTTTTCAACATCTTTGGAGTATTTCGCTTTGATGTGTTTGTATTCATCCAAACTGATACACTCGTCAATTGTCTTGTCCTCACGGATACTACGACAGTATAGGTTATGCAATGTGGTTCCAACCGCATAAGTTTTCTCAATAGTACTATCAATCGAGCGTGCCTTGATTTCTAAGACAATCGTATCACGAGGATGGATCCAATATACTGGTTTCTTGGTGCCGAAAAGTATCTCCTTTGCAGGAGGAGTCTGCTGGCTAAACTTAATCCACTTATTGTTAGTCAAACGCTCGATTTTATCGTAGTCGTCTACTGTAAAACCATTTGCAACGGTACAGAAACTTTGGAATACTTGGTTGTTGTCTCTAAGTCCACACATATATGCGTTTTTGATACCCGGAATCAAGCCTATGACCACCAAATCCAAGTTTTCCCCAAACTTTTCCAAGTACTCAGGCTTAACTTTCACCCACTGATGGCTTCTGTAATCAAGGTGATACTTCAGCTGGACATGTTTCACAATGATTCCCTCACTACGTAAACTAACCACATGTTTGATGGCATTTTTGAGGTATTCAGAAGTAGATCCAACGTGAACAGGTAAGATCTCAAGACGATTCGGAATGGGGTTAACGAGTTTCTCTAGGATATTCTTGCGGAAGAAAAGAGGATGGTTGGTCAAGTTCATTCCATTCACATGTAGCACATCAAATACTAAGAAGAACGGGTAAGTTGATTGTTGTTCGTATTGATCGATAGTAGTATATTGACGGACAGATTCTTGAATAGCGGACGATTTCAAGGTACCGAAGGGTAAAATAACCTTACGTTTGAAATCCCACGCAACCATCTCACCGTCAAGAACTATGCTATCGACCTTATCAGGAAAAGCATTAGCCAAGTACTTTGTGAGAGAGCCGATTTCGTAGTTTTCACCATAGAGAAATGAATAGTTTTTCAAACGTCTCGAATAGAATTGAAAGTGTTTGCCTCGCTTGTGTAGAATCATTCGGTCACCATCCATCTTTTCCTCGATATAAAACTTTCCTCTGAGTTGTTTAGATTCAAAGAGAGAGTTGAGATTGGCGTCCATAGGCACGAGAATCTGCATATCTTGAACTAACTTGTCGTAATTTTTTGTCAACTTTAATGAAAGCTGGGGTTTGAATGGAAGCATGGGGAACACATTTAGTTGGTCGGGTCGCAATCGGATCAGTGGGTCGATCAAGTAATTGAATGTCTTCTGGAGATTATTACAGATATGGAAAAGATTAGGGGCATCCGGATGCCACACATACTGGAAATACGATTCAAAACGCACGAGGATCGATTTCTTGAGGAGAATATGCAAGAGCCAGCGAACTTCAGGGATCGACAAACAATCAAGAAGAGGTTTAAGAATTTCTATCTGTTCATTTGACTTTTTAGCATTGGCCAAATCGTCCAACTTTGTATTCAACTCCAGCACTGACACAGTACGACGCGTTGAAACAACACCATCGTTGGGAATCTGGATCACCGTTGCAGCACGACGGTTAGCAATGATACGCGAAGCACGCAACGGCAAGTCACGAAGATTATTTGAGTCTGCGATGAACCTCTTTGACTTCTGATAGCTTTGTTTCCAAAAGTAGAGCACTTGGTAGTCCTCACTCTCCTTTGGAATTTGATACATTTTTACGAGCAAACGGGCCAATGTGACATCTCGGATATAATAAAGACGCCCGCTTTTATCTGGATAGATGAGTCTTGCGGTGGGATATATGTTGAGGCCAATATGTGTTCTGAAAGTGTTGATGAACGACCGAATGATGTTCTCTTTCTTGTCAGAGATCGTCTTGAAGGGTCCGAGCGTGAGTTTGTTGACGCCGTCTAGTTTTACAAACAATTCATCCACCACTAGTTTATATTCTGGTTCTTGTACATTTGAAGGTTCGGTTACATTTTCCAAGAAGGACATTGGGGAGTTGTCAGGAGTGCAGGGTTGTTCTTGCAGCTCTTGTTGCAACAGTTTTTGTTAGAAAAAATGAGTGGGACACGACAAAGTTATTGAAAGCAGCCACATGGTGGGAGAGATATATTAAAGTGATGAGGTGAGGGAATGACTTATTACAGTGATGAGGCGGAGTAATGAAGACTCTGGTGAGCAATGACAACGTCATAATATGACTAAAAAAGGATTATCGACTAAATGAAGGAGGAATATCTCGTGATAGCATGAAAAACGATGGCCATTGGACTTGATACTGCGGCAATGATCTTATTCTAAAGGTACAAATTCCTCTAATAATCCTGCAATACTCCTCTAATAATGCTCCAATATTCCTCTAGTAATCCTCCAATATTCCTCTAGTAATCCTCCAATATTCCTCTAATAACCCTGTAAACTCCCCATGCTTAAGATTCTTATATTCCCTCCAACTTCCTGTAATATTCCTATAATATTCTTAATCTTCTTAGTACTCTATATCGCATCGTGTATGTATACGTGTGTATATAAACTGGTCTCGTATATGATATTATCCACACACGACCACTCTAAATAGGCGATCCATTTATCTAGAATCGTACACAATTAGTCTATAAAGAATATCCACACACAAACACTTTTATCCATTATTGCAATACACACGACGACATTATTTCCCTATGCTTAGCAAGCTTCGTTTACAATTAGAACTACCCAGAAGTTACCCCTATCTACCCTATGTTGGAGCTGCCGAGAAACTACACATTATTCTTGTCCTTAGTTGATTATCCACACACTACCTCAATACATAGCCTGGTAATATATGACGTAATAGCGACATCGCAATACAGCCTTGTGAGGCTATGAGAACCACAGAATGTAAATTCCCAGTAGTAGCCTAGCGATGGAGATCTATCAAAGGAGAATTCTCATAACACGATATCAGGCACAGCCAAGCAGGGTGGTGTAAATCTCCAAGATGAGACACAGGGTGCTCCGACATACAGTGTGGCTCTATCTTATAGCAACCAGAGTCATGGCTCGACTGAATAATCCAATATCTTGGGCCCAGAAACCTAGGCCCCACTACGTAGACCCAGCCTGGCCCCAGCCTAGACTCTGGGCGCATAGATAACCCAGAAACGAAAATCAAGCAACTGTTATAGAGCAATGCGAAGGTTCAAAACCATCGCGATACAGCAAACGATGAGGGCCACCGAGACATGGAGACATGGAGACTTGGAGACTTCGTCACATGGACACTTGGTCGAGGTTGTTGAGACTCCCAGACACCAACAGATCCCCCGTATCCTTCACTTCCGGGCCATCCAAGTACGGACTTGCCGGCCGAAAGAAAAAATGCGAGATGCGAGGATCGATTGTCGGTGGTCTAATTAGGCCTACCGCAAATCTATTTCAATTCTTGCTCATTATATATAGATAGTAATCGCCGGAAAATTTGTAATCATTTTAGTAATAGTCAAAATGCATCTTTTCAAAAAGAAGGGATCCAGAGATGGAGAGTCCGTGAGAGAGATGAGAACCGATAGCGACAGATCTGAGGGTATGAGAATCGATAGGGAAACTGGCACAAATTACGATAGGGAGTCTGGCCCTAGCAACCATGTGAATGATAGAGAGTCAGCAAGAAAATATAATAGAGAGACTGCGGCTAGAAATCCCGTAGGGTCTTCGAGATATAACATGTCGCCTCCAATAATCAAGCAATCCCCGGCATCACCCACCGGTTCGTTGGGGGAGCCTCCAAAAGTTCGCCTGCCACAGTCTGAATATTTCAGAACCCCTTCACCAGGCTCTTACACCGAACCATTGGTGTTGCCCAAAATCAATACCAAGATCTCGTTGTCGTCGGAAGTATCATCCTTCTACGATAGCTCGCCCAACTCGCCTCCCACCCCTACCAATTTATTAGGAGCCGGCGCGGCCCAAAAACCTGACGATGTCCAGATCTCAGGAACCTTATCGGGAAACTTATCTCCTGCAAATTTGGCCACCTTGTCGAAAACTCCAGAGAACATGTCGCCCATGCGTAAAACGACGTCGATGGTGTCGTCTACTTCCCGTAGAGCCCTCTCGGATAAAGTTAAGACCACTCCTTCGTCATATGTAAGACATTCGAGAATCTATTCACAGGACTTTGAAGACTCTCATCGTACCATCGGGAATTCACCTATTGCCCCTGAAATGATCCCCATCGTCAACTTGATCAATGCTCAGAAATTGCGTACCTACAAGGCCGGTAACTTCCAAGTTCCGGGAGTTATGGCCAACGACGAACGGATTTGGCTCGAGGTTGATGCCAAATTGTCAGGATACGAATTGGCGATCTGGAGACCTTCAGACGACGAGTACTCCGCAGGAAACGACGAGTTCAAACCAAAGTATATCAACATGATCGACTCCAACATTGAGGTCGTAGACGGTGGAAAATCATTGCAACTTAAAATCTCCCAAGACTACCAAAACTCAAACAGTATGCTTATAAAGTTCAACACTCCCGACGACTTCAAATCCTGGTTGGCTGCGATACATTTGACAAAGTACGAATATATTTCATTGAACGAGGCCTTCACGGCATCGATTCTTTCGTGCAAGGGAACCAAGTTGTCCGACATACATATCCTTTTATCATCCAAGAAACGGTTCCCAAAGTACGAGTGGTGTAACCTTAGATTACCGCAGATCTCGTCCAAGTGGTTAAAGGTATACTTGGCGATCATTCCTGGCGATTCGAAACGATTGGGCAGAATCGAAATGTATCTGTCTGACAAGATCTCCAAGAAGAACTTGATTTTGTATATTGCCAGCATTTCCAACGTGTTCAACGTGTTTCCGGAACATTCCAATATGATCGATTTCAACTCGATAATGAAGTTGAACGGAGATATCTTTGTCAATAAGAATTTCGAGTACTTATTCTCGCACCTGGCAGAGCAGACTCATCACCGTTCGTTATCGTTCAAGTCTATCACCAGAAACGACTCTTCCAACTCTTTGAGCTCTATGGGGAGTAGAAATGTTTCTGCCATTTCGACATCGTCGTTTTTCAATAAACCGGAAGAAGTGGAGGCTTCGACATCTCCAAAAAAGAACCGTCAAAGAAGTCTTTCCACAAACTCTGCTCACAGTGTCGACATGGAACCAAAACGTGCTTCGTCGTTCTTGAAGAAGAATATCGCAAACTTCGTCACTACAAACTACTTGTATTTGATGCCTATAGCCCATCCTGGAGTAACAGCCGTTGAAATCATGATCAGAAACTTCATTCACATCATCGATGCCTTCAGATTATACGGAAGACCCGAGGGACTCATCAGCGACAAGAAAAACCCTTCGTCGTTATTGTTTGGGTTGCCTTCGTTGCCTCACTACCAATACTTATCCATGGATACTTGTGTCGATATGGTAGGATTATATTTTGATCGGAGCATGAAGGAAAACTGGAACGAGTTCCAATGGAGAGAAATGTACTCCACGGTATTATCTCAACAATATCTCGACAAATCTTATAGAGGAATGGGCGACATTACTCAATTGTACGATACTTTAGATATTGATTTTGACGAGATATCAAGCCCCACCATTGCTTTGCCAACTGATTATGCAACCAGAAACTTCACCGACTATTCTAACACAAACCCTAATGATTATTCCAACAGAAACTCTGATGACTATTCGAACGAGTTCTCCAAAACCGCCCACAAGTCAAGAATCATATCGCCAAACGAGTATTCTCGTACTACAAGAACTCCACCGGTACCTACTGGAGAGTTTGACAACTTTAGCACATACGTCGCCAGTCCTACTCAAAGTGAACACAACTACGGTCGTATATCATCTGGAGAACATCTCCTCGGGGACCCGATCGAATTGGCTGCGAAAAATCAGAATTATTATTCCGAAGCCGCTCCTGCACAAAACAACCCCAACTTGAGACTAGACAGACAAGATCTCGTCAACTTCAGACAGGAGAACACGATGCAAGACCGGTCGTTGGAGCCAATTATTGATCTTCCCACGCCTATAGACGAAAGCCATCCTTATAAGAATATGATTAACTTGAGTTTGAATGACACAACGGTGAGGTCATAGGAGCCTAACCACCAACCCCATTTTTAGTTCTACATTGCTTATAGACTTTGTTTTATGTATATTAATGAATGACTGATTTACAGTTCTAGCCTGAGAAACGGGGGTCTACCAAGAGTAAATAATAACATCTAGAAGTGTTGAAGGGTCTCCATGGAAAGTAGTGGTGGTTGTTATTATCGCGGTAATGATTATTTCCGGATTATTTTTGTTAAGAAAGGTTTAGATAATAGAGTACATAAAAATAGAACGAATATATATATATGCAGGATAGATCGAGATAAGATCACGAGCACTGATGAACAAATTCTCCGAGTAAGAGATTAAGATAAAGGTTCAGATTCTTGAACTAGGTCAAGGTAGAGTACTCCTTGGTATAGTCAGAGCAGATCAATATCCTCCAAAATCTTCTATGTTCTGTGAATGGTGAGATAACTCAGATAATTTAGATAGGGGCCTATGACCATCTACCCACAATACCGGAATCATCGTTTCAGTATTTATGCTCGCCGGCTGGAACGGCTCGGGTTACCGAATATTATCACTTATTGGAAGCGATTCCTTTCAATTGTAGCTTGGTAAGTATGCTTCCCTCCGGCACGGAATAATATAATTAGTGTAATTGTCCGGTTAAGAAAACCATATTCTTGAGAGTTCGTAATTTATATCGCTTTAGTACCAAACCTTCGAAACATCATTTACTAATTAACTCAAATACTCAAATACTAAAAGAGGCAATTCCTTAATCCGCAAAACAAGTTGTCAACTATTTATTGTATTGGTTCAAATAATTACGCAGGACACTAATCAAGAGTCTTTGTCTTAGATTGTTGTATCACTATACTCGAAGCAACACATTTGTCCCTTTGAATTTGTCAGCCCTTCAAATTTGTTTTGTCACTTTTCAGATCAGTTTCAGACATTTCTACATTTTGTCTGACAGTTTGCAGACACTTTCATTTTTGTCTGAAATGTCGTATTCAAAATCTTTCTCAAAATCAACTAGATTCACTTTGTACTCTTTATTTCACCCCCTTTTATCACTAGTCTTCTAACCATTGTCCCTAGACACTCACTGGCTGCTTCTTGTATACACCGAAGTCGGTGACGCGTGTGCTGATCTTGTTATTATATTCCTATACCCAGACGTGTACGGTACACGTCTGTGCCGTGCATTTCACATTTTACGTGTAATTTTAAATGCGCGTATTACTGATTTTGGGCAAGGGTAAACAATCGTGAAATTAACCAGCCTCCTAACACCTGAATCGTAGAACGACCATAGTAATTCGTAGCAAAATCACACACGCGTAAACTTCTACAATTTACGTGGAGCAAAATTCAAGCTCTCCATACATACCAATTACAGCCTACTTGACCCGTCTAGTCCCCTTGCAAAACTCCAAAAACAGAAGCTCCTGAAGAAAAATCTGCGTGTCGGACGCGACGTTTTCGTGTCGATACCAAAAACCCCGTTGCATCTCGTCCTTAGCAATTAAATCACCACAACAACAAAACATCACGACACGAAACCTATGCCCGTATACGGACTCATTTGAAAATCAAAGAATATATAAGAAACGCAGATCCCCAATAAGAAATTTTTTCACACCACATCACAAGACTCTCTATTAATATGTCTACTCAACAAACACCAACCAAGGGTTTAACCCGTAAGATCTCTGACTTGGACGTCTCCACCATGAAAGGCAAGTCTTTGACCGACAAGTTGGCCGCCCAGGCCCAAGAAAAGGATGTCTCGCAGAACTCCATCATCACCAAACACATGATCACCCCAGACAACATTAAGGAAATCACTCCATCGCGTGAAGAGGCTGAAAAGGCCAAGGCCGCCATCGAACGTGACCATCAAGCATTTTTAGCTACACACAGAGTCCATAGACATGAGTTGAAGGCCATGGAAAAGGACGAACCTTTATTGGTCGAAAACTCGCGTCGTTTCGTGCTCTTCCCTATCAAATACCACGAAATCTGGCAAATGTACAAGAAGGCCGAAGCTTCTTTCTGGACCGCCGAAGAAATCGATTTGAGTAAAGATACCAACGACTGGAACGAAAAGTTGAACGACAACGAAAGATACTTTATCTCGAGAATCTTAGCCTTCTTTGCTGCCTCTGACGGAATTGTCAACGAAAACTTGGTGGAAAACTTTTCTGCCGAAGTCCAACTTCCAGAAGCCAAATGTTTCTATGGTTTCCAGATCATGATGGAGAACATCCATTCTGAAACCTACTCGTTATTGATCGACTCTTACATCAAGGATCCAAAGGAAGCTGACTTTTTGTTCAACGCCATTGAAACCATTCCATGTATCAAGAAGAAGGCCGACTGGGCCTTGAGATGGATCAACGACGACGAAGCTTTGTTTGGTGAAAGATTGGTGGCCTTTGCTGCCGTCGAGGGGATCTTTTTCAGTGGTTCCTTTGCTTCTATCTTCTGGTTGAAGAAGAGAGGTATGATGCCTGGTTTGACTTTCTCCAACGAATTGATCAGTAGAGACGAAGGTTTGCACACCGACTTTGCCTGTTTATTATTCTCCCACTTGCAAAACAGACCAGACGCCGTGATTGTCGAAAAGATCATCACCGAAGCTGTTTCCATTGAAAAGGAATTCTTCACCGATGCCTTGCCAATCTCGTTGTTGGGTATGAACTGTGATTTGATGTGTCAATATATCGAATTTGTCGCTGACAGATTATTGGTAGCTTTGGGTAACAAGAAGGTCTACAACGTCACAAATCCATTTGATTTCATGGAAAACATCTCCTTAGCTGGAAAGACCAATTTCTTTGAAAAGAGAGTCAGTGACTACCAAAAGGCTGGTGTCATGGCCCAGGCCAACGATGCTAAATCTTCTGAAACCAACTTCTCTTTCGATGAAGAGTTTTAGAGGAGTTTTCTGAAAATAAGAGTCTTTCAAAAATAAGAGACTTGAAAACTCCCGATCTTCTATGGATCTTGATTCACTGGTAATATAGAATATTACCACTCTTGGTCTTGCATCCTTGTTCCACCTTTAACGTCTTATGTCCTTAAAGCTTAATTTGTCTACCAACCGGCTTTATTTCTATCTTAATGTTTGTATATCCATTTAGAACTGTATATTATTAAATTTTGTCATTATCAGCCCGTAATTCCAAGGTAAATCTAAAATGGTTAGCATGTGGAGATTAGCAATCTAGAATGGTTAGTATGTCGAGATAAGCGACTTATAATGGCAGTATGTGCAGATTAGCGACCTAGAATGGTTAGTATGTGCAGATTTCCAGCTGCTCTCCGGAGAATTGAGTTGATTACCGACCTGAAATCAGAGATTCCCAGAAACTAGCCTGGCTAATATGATACTTTTCAGAGAATGGAAATCTAAAGATTCAGTCTCTTAGTAGAGATGTGGATTCAATGGACGTCTTAAATAGAGTAATTGTTCATGGGAATGGACTAGTCTATCTCTCCTCAGATAGTTTGAAGACCGATTTCTGAGGAGAGATAGGCTAATAGTACTCCTCCGTACTTCATGAGACTAGAATATCACAGCACAATCGATATCCAACTTAAATATGACAATATTGGCCCTCTAGATTTTCTGAATGTTGGATAGAGAGATTCACAGATTTAGAGTGAGAAATGACAAATTCACAGCTATTCAGAAATTTCAATAGATACCACTGATAGAGTCTCCCAGTTTTAGAGAGAAGTCAAGAAAGGAATCACAGATATGGAGATTTCACAGATTCACAGATTTAGAGACAGATTTCACAAAATTCAGAAAGAGAATTCACAGATCTAGAGCAGGTTTCACAAATTTAGAGTGAGAAATCACAGATTTAGGAGATTTCAGATATTCATAGATACCGCTAATGGAAACTCCCAGTTTTAGAGGAGAGAGAGGTCATTAATCACAGATATAGGGAGAGATCTTACGATCTCTCTCTTTATCTTGTCGCAGCCAGTTGACTCAATTCGCAGCCCTTCATTTTGATCGCAAAAAATCTTTTCAACTACTATAACTCATCGAAAAGCCACCAACTACACCACCCCACAACATGGCCAAAGGAAAGAACAAAACGTCCGAAGAGAGGACCAACAAGACCAGAACGTCTAATGGTCACAAATCAAAACAGCATCATAGTAGAAAGGGAAGACAAGAGGAAGGAGCGAACTATTCATCGGCGTCCGAGACTCCCAAGTTCCCTACCAAGTTAGCAATGTGGGACTTTGACCACTGTGATCCAAAGAGATGTAGTGGAAAGAAATTGGAGAGATTGGGATACATCAAGAATATGAGAATCGGACAAAAATTTGCTGGAGTGGTTGTTTCTCCAAACGGTAAAGGTGTAGTCTGCCCTGATGATTTGGAAATCGTAGAGACATGCGGAGCCGCCGTCGTGGAATGCTCTTGGGCAAGATTGGACGAGGTTCCGTTCAACAAAATCGGTGGAAAACATGAAAGGTTACTTCCATACTTGGTGGCTGCCAACACCGTCAACTATGGAAGACCCTGGAGGTTAAACTGTGTGGAAGCGTTGGCTGCATGTTTTGCTATAGTTGGACACATCGACTGGGCAGAGATGCTTTTGGAGAACTTTTCGTGGGGTCTTACTTTCTTGAAGATCAATGAGGAACTCATCAAAATCTACCAACAATGTACTGACAGTGATTCCGTTCAGAGGGCCCAAGACGAATGGTTAAAGAAGATAGAAATCGAGGCCATAGAGAGGAAGCAAAAGGGTCAGACTGGGGATGTTTGGATGATGGGAAATGTGAATAGAAAGGAGGTTGAAGGTAGTGAGGAAAGCGATGATGAAAGTGAAGAAAATGACGATGTTGAAGAAAATAGCGATGTTGAATATGATAACTTAGGAAACGTGATATCGACAAGGAATGGTGGTGAGGAATATGATGCCTTGGGAAATTTGATTCAGAAAGATGAAGAAGAAGAAGAAGAGGAAGAGGAAGAGGAAGATGAGGAGGATGATGAATATGAAGAGGATGAGATAAAATATGATAATCTCGGAAACATAATCACACAACATTCAGAAGACATCCAATACGATAAATTAGGCAATATTATCTCCGGTGTCTCCTCACAATTGGAAAACCTCAAGGTATAGAAATAGTAATACATTAAGCTCTCCATAAATCGTAGTGCCTATCATAATAGGCAGAATAGGCAGAATAGGCTCCATAATATAACAATTGACGTCTCAATATGTATCTCACTTCACAATGGAACTTCTATCAGATAGTGCTACCATAAATAGATAACGGTGAAAACGAAGAATTAGAAGTTCAAGTTACTCCAGATTTCCTCGCATCGTAATGTATCACTTATCTGTAACATTTTCATACCAGTCTGTACCAATTAAGAGAATTATCACTACAACTATCTCTTTTCCTCAACATTATAAGGTAAGATTAGCACTCATGCTACCTCTTTCCATAGTGCTATCTCATCTGAACTCTCTTTACTATTTGGAACCTTTTCCTCTCATCTGTAATTTCTCTATCAAACTCACGTGGCCATTAACGGGGTTTTCACCCCAACTTCTCAAGGTTCTCAACATTATGATGTTAGATGTACCTCACTAATTCTGTAACCACCTCTTACCATTCCTCTATCCCATCGGAACTTTCCTCCATCATACCGACGATCTATCGGGAATATACCCTTAAGTCCCCAGAATTTGCAATCATTTCAGTGCGACAGTATCGGAGTTTTTCTCATGAATTGCCGATCCAGAGTCTATATATAAAATTCATATCCAAATTAATACTTTTCAACATAATTAAAGCACACTATGGGACACCAAATACCCGTGAAAGGTATACAAATCGCCATCGATAGAGGTGGAACATTCTGTGACGTTATTGCAAAAATCCCGGACCATCCTGATTATGTCTTCAAATTGTTATCGGTTGATCCAAACAACTACAGAGATGCTCCAACCGAAGGTATAAGAAGAGTCCTCGAGAAGATTTCTGGTAAGTCCATCTCCAAGGACGAGAAATTGAAGTTGGATTCCATTGATAGTATTCGTATGGGAACAACCGTAGCCACCAATGCATTATTGGAGAGAAAAGGTGCTCTGGTCTTGTTAGTCACAACCAAAGGGTTTAAAGATGTGTTGGTCATTGGTAATCAAACGAGACCAAACATTTTTGACTTGACGGCGAAGAAGTTGGGCCATTTGTATGAAGAAGTTCTTGAAATCGACGAGAGAGTGACCGTTGAAAGTTTCTCTGAAGGTGGTGGCCACTCCCTTGAATACGACGTCAATTCAGACCCAGAACTCGTTGAAAGTATTACTGGTGATGTTCTCAGGGTATTGAAGAAACCAGACTACTCGTTAGTCACCCAAGATCTCCAGAGAATATACGATGCTGGCAAAATCAAAACCATTGCATTGTGCTTGTTGCATTCGTACGCTTATCCAGAGCACGAGTCAAATGTAGCTGAAATTGCTCAAAAAATTGGTTTCCAGGTATCAATTTCTCATATTTTGCAGCCTATGATTGGTATGGTGAACAGAACTTCCTCCACCGTCGCTGATGCATACTTGTCGCCTGTCATTAACGATTACATTCAAAACTTTGGTGCTGGGTTTAAAGGAGGTCTCGATGCATTTGGAAACAAGTTGTTGTTCATGCAATCCAACGGTGGGTTGTGTCCTTGGTACAAATTCACAGGGTTGAAAGCTATTTTATCGGGACCTGCTGGTGGTATGGTTGGATACGGTGAGACTTGTTATGATGGTGTTTCGAAGAAGGCAACTATAGGTTTCGATGCGGGTGGAACTTCCACCGATGTTTCGAGATATTCGGGTAACTTGGAACATATTTATGAAACAGTCGTTAGTGAAGTCAGTCTTCAGACTCCGCAATTGGATATATCAACTGTAGCTGCTGGCGGTGGTTCGATGCTTTTCTGGAAAAATGGTATATTTGTCGTTGGTCCTGATTCTGCCGGTTCTGATCCTGGTCCAGCATGTTACAGAAAGGGTGGTCCATTGACTGTAACTGACGCAAACTTGTTCTTAGGAAGATTACTTCCTGACCATTTTCCAAAGATCTTTGGTCCTAACCAAGACCAACCTTTAGATTATGAATTGACTGCAAAGAAATTCAGAGAATTAACTGAACAAATCAATAATGACAAAAACGGCACCGTTTTGAGTGCTGAAGAAGTCGCTAGTGGATTCTTAAAAGTTGCAGTTGAAGCAATGGCAAGACCAATTAGAAACTTGACTGAAGCCAAGGGATTTAACACTTCCGACCACAACCTTGCATGTTTTGGTGGATCCGGGGGTCAATTCTCTGTCTCTTTAGCCAAAAATTTGGGAATCTCTCACGTTGCTATTCACAAATACTCTTCGTTGCTTTCAGCGTTTGGGATTTACTTGGCTGACATTGTCATCGAGAAACAATCTCCAGCATCATTCGTATATGGAAAGGATAGTTTTGCTCAAATCGACGCTAAAATCGACAGCTTGGTGAAACAGGCATATTCTGATCGCGAGGAACAAAACCTAGGTGCTCTCACCACCAGATTGGAGGTCTATTTGAATATGCGCTATATGGGCTCTGACACACATCTCTTAATTCCACATATTCATGGAAAGAACGATGCCAACCAAAGATTTATAGAGAGACACCAATCAGAGTTCGGTTTCACATTAGATAGAAACGTTTTTGTTGATGATGTTCAGGTATTGCTAATTGTTGAGACTCCAGATAGAAAGTCTCACAATCCTTTCGAGGAGTACAATAACCTCTCGACCATGTCTGAGATTCCAGTCTCCAAGGAAACAAAACAAATATACTTTGAAGGTGATGGTTGGTTGGATACATCTGTATATTCGTTACCAGAACTTGGAACTGGCAATGTGATACGTGGACCATCGATTATTATCGATAATACTCAAACTATCTTGGTAGAACCAAGATCAAGGGCTGCTATTTTGTCTGACCATATCATTATCTTGGTGGATCACGAGGAAAAGCCGAAATTGTCTAGTAAAGTTGTTGATCCAATCCAATTGTCGGTGTTTGGCCATAGATTTATGTCTGTGGCAGAGCAAATGGGAAGAACCTTGCAACAAACTGCCATTTCTACCAATATCAAGGAAAGGTTAGATTTCTCTTGTGCTGTGTTTGATTCTAACGGTGATTTGGTTGCAAATGCTCCTCACGTTCCGATTCATTTGGGTGCAATGTCTTTTGCCGTAAAAGCACAGAAGGAATTATGGGAAGGTAAATTGGAACAAGGAGATGTGTTGGTTTCCAATCATCCAATGGCAGGTGGTTCTCATTTGCCGGATATTACCGTCATTACTCCTGTATTAGATGAGAATAATAAGCCCGTATTTTGGACGGCTTCAAGAGGTCATCATGCTGATATTGGTTCTATTTCCGCAGGATCAATGCCTCCAAACTCTAAGACGATCTTCGACGAGGGAGCTGCCATTGTTACTCATAAACTTTGTTCCAAGGGCAAATTTGACGAAGAAGGAATTACTAGAATCTTATTGGAAGAACCTGCAAAACATCCAGGAGGATCTGGAACAAGAACCTTGAGCGATAACATCTCCGATTTGAAGGCTCAAGTGTCTGCCAACTTCAAGGGTATTACGTTGCTCTCGAAATTGGTGGACGAGTTCACATATGAAGTTATTGATTTGTATATGACAGCCATCCAGACCACCGCGGAAATTGCTGTTCGTAACTTATTACGTTTAGCCTTTGAAAAGTTTGGAGGGGAGAGCTTGTCTGCTGTGGATTACTTAGATGATGGTACACCAATCGCATTAACTGTCACTATCAACCACGATACTGGTGATGCCACATTTGATTTTTCTGAGTCTGGGGATGAAGTTTATGGGAATTTAAATGCTCCAAGAGCAATCTTGTACTCTGCTGTGTTATACGTCTTGAGATCATTGATCAGTACAGACATTCCATTGAACAATGGATGCTTGAAACCGATTTTGTTCAAAACCAGAGAAGGCTCTATTGTCCACCCATCTTTCGAAGCTGCTGTAGTGGGAGGAAATGTCGAAACGACTCAAAGAATCGTGGATGTGATGTTGAAGGCATTTCAAGCAGCAGCAGCATCCCAAGGAACATGTAACAATTTCACCTTTGGTATCAACGATACCCAGAAGAAAATCTCCTTTGGATACTACGAGACTATCTGTGGAGGTTCGGGAGCTGGTCCAACTTGGGACGGACAGTCTGTGGTACAATGCCACACCACAAATACAAGAATCACAGACACTGAACTCTTTGAAAAACGGTACCCTGTAATTGTGAGAGAATACTCCGTCAGACACGGTTCAGGTGGACAAGGTTTCCATAAGGGAGGAAACGGTGTCATAAGAGATATCGAATTCACCTATCCAAACTTAGAAGTATCATGTTTAATGGAAAGAAGAGCCTTAGCACCTTTTGGTTTGCTAGGCGGAGGAGATGGGATGAGAGGAAAGAATTTCTGGTACAGAAGATCCGAAACTGACCCTAATATCCACAGAAGGATCTCCTTAGGTGGTAAATGTACCCTCAAAGTAGCCAAGGGAGATAGGGTGATTATAATGACCCCAGGTGGAGGAGGTTTTGGTGACAGTGCCTCAACTGAAATCCATTATCCTGTCAACAGCACCAAACCAAGTATTCTCACAGGATCGGTGGGATTGAGGAATATAATCCAGGAGACTAATTGAGATAGTTAATTAATAAAGAGAATGTTAATAGTAGCGGAATGAGAAAAGTAGTTAGTAGAATTAGCACAGTAATTAGTAGTGGAGTAGTAGCCAATAATCAGTGGAGTGAGTATCAGCCAGCAATTGGTAGTGGAATGAGTACAGTTGATAGTAGTGAAATAGCAGCCAGTAAATAGCGGATTAGCAGCCAGTAAAGTCTCAAATAATCAATTCTAACTGATCCACCTCAAAGTTCAAGGAATAAGAGTCTCTCGAGACTTATTATTCTCGCTGAGTAGTAATTAGATAGGCCATGAAGATTCCCAAGGAAGAGCTCGCGTGAGTTTAGATATCACCTTCACTAAGGAGAGTTACGTACGCTCTGGAGTAATTTTGCAGACCTCCATAGTTGAAGTTTCTATAGCTGACTAATTTCACAGTTAACAGAGTCTTTCTAGATTTTGTTGTTGAACACCTCTGACTGTGAAACAACACATTCTGAGCTTAACAAACCATTCAATAGCAATTCAATCGGTTTTGCAGCAATTCTCAAGCTCACCAGAGAAGCCGAGTGGTCACAGTTCGAGAGAAATAACAGAAAAATAGTCACCTTTAGATAGTAGAGCTCACTAAAAACTATAAGGAGAAGATTTTATCTTTTAAGGGTTCGTGGTATTTTAATTTGGACGTCTTCAGCCTCTCTCTTGATTATTTGATAGCTTAAATATTCGTTAACTCTCTAAACTTAAAATATTGCGCGCAAATGCGAACGAATCCTCGCTAAAAGGTAAACCAGCGCGCTAAAAATGGGTATTCCTGTTGTCCCCCACCACTATTCATCATCACTTCACCACTAAAGTCAGCAAACTCTCACTATTATTATTTATTCCCCACTATATCTCGCAATCTCTCACTAATTTAAATTTACATCTCACACCCATTCTCTCTACTATCTCTACCACTATTAATCACCACCATTCACCACATAATAACACCAATGAGTAATGTCGAGACCCCAGAAACAAAGACATCTCCCACTACTTTATAATCCATTACTAAATTGTATATTCAACAATCCCAACCACTCCAAACCACCATTCAAAAATACCATAGATGAACTCTCCCACAATCACAATGATTTCACGATCTTAGTGCCTCCCTCCAGCATACTACACGAGTGCTATGATCCATTGACCGAGAATTCCTCGAGAAAGGTCTTATTAAGAGAACTATGCTACAACAGCGAGGACTTTATACGATCACACATTATCAAGACAAGCTCATCCTATTCCACCACAATCGCCCCCATATCCAAAGCACAGCTGGTGATCTACAACACCACCAACGGGAAACAGATCCTCATAAAAAACGGAATGATTTTCACCGGCAAAGGATTCAAACGAAGCTTGAAACTTAAGATCCTCTCTACGAGTTATATGAACTCCTTCTGTGATTACTTTCCAAAGGGTAGTAAGTTTATGATCATTTATATCGAGGATAGTATGATTGGTAGTGTAGGGAGAAGAAAAGCTTATGAATTGGATAATTTTAGGGAAGATCTGGGAGAATTACAGGGAGAACTAAAGGGAGAACAAAAGGGAGAATTGAATCAAAAGAAAGGAAAACTAGACGAGGCTGAGATTAACGAAGTTATAACGTTTGAAAAGTTGTTAAGACAATTTCCATTACTCTCCCATGCAGTTTCTGATAAGTTCTATAAACTCTTCCATCACAATAATCATCAGTTCCGATTGTTACGGACCAATACTCGTAAAAAACTCCTCCAAATTCGGATAGAGTTCCAGAACATGTTGGAGGAGGCATACAAGAATATACTGGACAGTGTCAAGGTGGACAATCCTAACAGTGAACAGACATATAACTTGATCAATCATATTCTCAACATATATCCAGGCTTAGATCTTAATAGACTTGTTCACGAGTACGTGGAGATGAATTTATACGACAAATTATGGGCACAACTCTTGTTCCAGTTCAATTATCCCAACGAAGATAAAAAGAGTTATGATCCAGAAGCGTTCAAGATTTTGACGGCAGAAAAGTATACAAAGTTGTCATGTTTAGCACTTAATCAGTTGGATATTCCGGTGGATACTCCGTGGGATATGAATGATCTCCAGGAACGAGTGTTTCGGGCTATAGACGAGTTTTCTAGACTCACAGATACGTCGATTGTCAGCCTGAATGCTAAGACCAAGATCTTGTTGAATACGGTGAGCATTTTGACTGACAATTCGAGTGTAAGTGCCGACTCTTTGATCGGTTTGCTTATTATGGTGATTGTCCACAGTAAGATTGATAATCTCGAAACTCACTTATATTACATCAAGCATTTCAACTCAATTGACTACACAAACGACGGCCAGTTCAATTATATCACTAGCAACTTTGAGGCCGTACTCTACCATCTTTCATCAAACAACGAGCCAGATCTTTTTGAATTTTCTAGACTAAACTTTCTTTTGTGGTCCACCATTCAAGCACAGGATAGTGAGAAGTTGAGTGAGATTCTCGAGGGTGTACAGTTCCCAGAGGGTGTGGAATTGCCCGAGAGCCACTTTCTAAAAAGCAGAAATATCCATGGAGAAACGTGTTTGATGTTTGCTGTCCGATCCAAGAACTTTGAAATCTACGACAAGCTCTTCAACTTCAACACAAAATGGTTCTCCATAGAAGACATTTTGTTCTGCAAGAACATCACATCGGACCAGAACTTGTTGATGGTTGCATTGAGCGAAGAGTGTGCAGAGATATCCGACGATTTGGTCGATATGATCCTTGCAAACACCTCCGTCGACGAACAGAAGCTGTATTTCAACCAAGTAGATAAGTCAGGAAGATCTGTGGGCCACTACTTGTTCCACAACTATCGTCTTATCAGCGTCATTGGCCATCTTATAAACTGGGAACTCAAGGATTTGAATTCTCATACACCGTTACTAAGTCTCTGTCGATGTTATGACCATCCCGAGTATGGTGAGCTCATTTCCGAGGGATTCAAGTGTATTTTCAAAAAGTACGGCACAAGCATTAATTTCGATAAGCATATCGACAAAATGGGCAATACGCTCCTTCACATCATTCTCAAGGACTTGAACCGCACCGGCTTGCTAACTAGAGATAACTTGATCAACATAAACCAGGAAAACAACAAGAGTATGATTCCGTTGGTATTGTATGTTAAGTATAATCGTCTTGAGAACTTGAAGGAGTTGCTTAACGACAATAGGCTCGATTTCCTCTATGAAGACTCCAAAAACGTCTACAATGTGTTTGATTATCTTGGATTTCTGGCCATGAAGTCTGTGGTTCCTAACAAGACCTTCAACGAGATCGAACTGGTTATCTACGCCCATTTTATCAAGAATTTCTTCCCAGGAAACGGTCTCGCAGCGTTGAACGCAAAGTATGGGCCCAACAAACGAGACTGGATGGTGTTTTGTAAGGATACAGCTGGCTATTCCAACTTCAAGATGTTGGATACCATCAAACAAATCATCCAGTTATCGAGTCTAGAACATCCGTTCTCATTATTCCCCGATCAAGACAACTTCTGGCTCAACTTCTCGATGGAAAAGTCCAGCACGCCGTTTTTCCACAAGTTTCGTATCAACAGGTTGATCGAAAACCTCAACATGCTATTTGTGAGTGTCAAGTTTGACTCTAGTATCGACGAAGAATGGTTTTTCCGCAAGTTTTTGGTCGAGTCAAGAGCTCCAAAGCTGACCTTGGAAATGATCAAGGAGATCCAGAACAAGCTTGAGAGCGACAAGGCCGTTTTAGGAGAAGTAAAGATGACCTCGAACCATATACAAGAGATGGAAGTATTCTTGAACTACTCCCTGGCCGACCTTCGCGAGTATGAAGTGCTTATCTCCAAGTTCAACAAGGTGGTAGCGTTCGGAGATGCCAAACAGTCTGACCTCAGAATCGTCACCGACAGAGTCTTATCGAAATTCTTCGTGGAAAACATCTTAGGCCATGGAGACAGGGATTATAGACACTTACATGCTTATAAATTGAAGGAATGCAAGGAAATTTTGGGAGATTTGGACGAATATCATAAGAATGATTCACGTCTAGATTTACTACACTCATACGGAATGTGGTTGGAGCTATTGGTCACTTCGTTGATCCAAAAGATCCGCAAACTAGTGGACAAAATCATCCAGTGGAAAGAAATATACCACGAGATCAAAGAGTTGAACGAAGAACTCAAGAAGTTTGAGATAAAGGACGAAACAGAACCAAGAAGAAGAAACACCTTTACCATTGAGCCGTTATCGGACGCAGACTTACAGGATGATACCTCTCAAACATTCTTCAAGTTTGCGGGTATCAGAGAGAACAAAAAGACTCGCTACAACAAGGTGGTGCTTGCAAAGTCAGATAAAATCAAGCAGATTATGACGTTTAACGTTGATATCAAGTGGGAACATGAAAAGATAGCTTCTTTGATCTCCAATTTCTTGAAATTCAAGTCTAATTTCTTTAAGTTTGGGATAAAACAGTATGTACAGGCGGAGATGGTTCGGTTGAGACACCGTCATCTTGAGTTACGTATGTTATTGGCTGTCCTGAAAGAGCGCCCACAAACGAGCTAAGCCCACTAACGAGCTAAGCCCACGAATGAGCGAAGCGAGTGACGGGCCAGCGTGAAACGGAATAAAAGTGAAGGAAGTGAAATGAAGTGAAAGGAGCATTGCAGCTTCTAAGTTATATTTGGTCGACCTCGGTGCAGCTCAAAGTTCATATATTCGACCTCAAGACTGCTACTGAGAAGTTTCGGGTTTACTAGATTAGGGTGGGGTGGTCACTTATATACCCTAGGCTGTCTTGAAGATACTTGAGACGTATGAGCTACAATTTGTCTACCTGATTAGTACGATTCCCAAGTCAGTGGCTGAAAAATTACCTTTAAACTATGCTACATGCTAGTTCCTCGGTAGGGTAGTCCTTCTAGGGTAGTTCCAGACTATTTCTAAGCTAGTTCCAGGCAGTTTCTAAGCTAGTCCCAGACTGATTCTAGGTAGCTATACACTCATGGTCTCTATACTTCTTCTATTCATCTATAACATCTTTATGGCTATACATGGCTGATTTATTGCTTCTTACTGGTAGCAAGACTTTGTCCTTTCTTAACTACGTCTTGCTCTCCAGACTGTTCTGAAGCCACTTCGTGGCCGCTAGGCTGATTTTTGGCCCCAATAGCACTTCACAGAAAACTCTAAACTACTTCTAGTAGCCATTAACTGGTACTGAGACTATCCGGATTACTTCTAATGACCATCAAATCTTACTAATATCACTTCAACACGACTAAGTCGCTACGCTCCATAGTCTTGTAGTCGTGGCCTCGGGCCCACATTGATACTAGGTCGTGCCCCGCCAAATCACCGAATCTTCCAGAATGACACCCAACCATAAATAAAACCACCCTCCTCCCTCCAACTCTTCCAACCCAACCAAAATGTCATCAGTATCTAACAAGGATATTGCTTTATCCATCATTCACTTCTTGAAGAGCTCGGTAGCTCAGAAGGAAATCGCCGAAGACTATGCTGAATCCATGGACGTGGCCATCGACTGTATTGCTGACGCGTACGAGGTGGACAAGGACGACGATTCTAAGATCGTGGACAGTAAGTTTGACGGAAAGTCATTAGCTGAGTTGATCAAGTTGTCGTTAAGTGGTAAGGGAGTTGCTTCTGCTGGTGCTGTTGGCTCTTCTTCTACTTCTGCTCCTACTGAAGTCAGTGCCGACATCAAGGCTCAGGCTGACCAGTTAAAGGTTGAAGGAAACAGAGCCATGGCTTCAAGAGACTTTGCCGAGGCTATTGCTAAATATACTGCTGCCATCGATTTGGACGCCTCCAGCGTGGTCTACTTATCTAACAGAGCCGCTGCTTACTCTTCGTCCTCTCAACACGCTAAAGCAGTTGAAGACGCTCAAAAGGCCATCGAGTTGAACCCTGAGTTCTCCAAGGCATACTCTAGATTAGGATTGGCCAAATATGCTTTAGGAGAGGCCAAGGAAGCTATGGATGCGTACAAGAAGGGTTTGGACGCTGAAGGCGAAAAGAAATCTGACGCTATGGCTAAGGGTTACGAAACTGCCAAACGTCGTGTCGAAGAAGACTTGGAAAGATCGATCTCCAAGCCTGAAGAAGAAGCCACTGAGACTTCTCGCTCCACTGGCGCTGGTGCTGGTGCCGCTGCCGGTGGTATGCCAGACTTCTCCAGTATGTTTGGTGGTGCCGGAGGTATGCCAGACTTGTCTCAAATGATGAACAACCCACAAATCATGCAAGCAGCACAAGAAATGATGTCAAACCCAGGTGCCTTACAAGGATTGATGAGCAACCCCGCGGTCCGTCAAATGGCTCAAAGCATGGGTCTTGGTGGCGGTGAAGGCGGAGCCCCAGACTTGTCCAACCTCATGAACAATCCAATGTTAAACCAGTTTATGGGTAGAGGTAATAATGAATCCCAAGAGTAGTTTAGTTCTTTAGGGTCTGACGACCTAACTTAATACATATAATAGTTGTAGACGAGGATTAAATGGAGATAGTAGATACCATGTTAATTAGACGATATATGAGATCTAACAATATGTCTGAAAATATGTATGTTATTTGTCTGATAAATGTCTGATAAATGTCTGATATGAGATTTGTTATGAGATCTAATATATGAGTCTGAAAATATGTCTGAAAATATGTATGTTATGCAGATAAATGTCTGATATGAGATCTGCAAATATGTCTACTGTGTCTGATATATGCCTGATTTGTCTGATATAGGATCTATAATCTTCAATGTCTTAGGTCAGAACTCTAATTTGTAATGTCTGATTTATTCTATGTCGTTTGACTCGAATGTCTGCAAATGTCTGAAAAATCTGAGAATCTGAGACTACTCGAATCGGAGACTTGTTAATTCACCACTAGATGTTTTTATATAGAGCGATAAGGACGGCAAATGTCACTTCAGGCAACCTACTGAGGAGGTACACCAGCCATCTCGCTAAAAACTTGAAGTTACACGAAATTCCGGAGCTTCCATACCAAGAAGTCGCAAAGTTAGCGTGCCAACAGTTTACAGCAGGCCGCCATCATGTTCCTGATCCCACGCTCTCACCCATAGTGATGTTGCATGGCCTATTTGGATCCAAGCAGAACTTTAGTTCCGTCGCCCGAGAAATCACCAAACAGACAAACCATCAGATCTTCGGACTCGACCTCCGCAACCACGGCCAGTCCCAACACGTAAGTCCTTACGATTATACCACCATGGCTCGAGACGTGATCGCCCATATTAAAGAGAAGGCGTGGGATAATGTAATACTAGTGGGCCACTCCATGGGCGCCAAAGTGGCGATGCTTGTGGGTCTCTACGAGCCAACGTTGGTTTCGAAACTCGTGGTGATCGACAACTCTCCCAAGTCCGAGAAGTTGTCACAAAATTTCGTTAACGACTTAGTGGGGATGTGTCAGGTAGAGGCCCAGGCCGACGAACTAGCAGATAAACCGCCTGCGATCAAGTCGGCAAGAATCGAGACGATTTTGTCCTCCTACGAACCCGACCACAGAGTCAGATTCTTTCTTCTGACAAATATAAAGAGACCCAGGCTAGAGAGGGGTACAGTCAAGAAGAATGACCAAGGAAGAGGCTCTACGAAACACCATGTCAGAGAACTGATCTTCAGAGTTCCTGTGCTAAATTTCCTTAAAGACGAAGTTTTAGTAGAAGTCGGCAACTGGCCAGCGATAGATACGGTGTTTGATAAGCCAGTTTTAGTGATGGCGGCGAAACATTCGGAGTTTATCCAAGAGAAAGATTATCTACTGTTTGACCGGTACTTTCCCCAAGTTGAGATCGAACTGTTTGACTGTGGCCACTGGATCGTTTCTGACGAGCCAGAGAAGTTTATAAAAAGCACCGTTCAATTTATAAAGAGAACTTGAGAAGAAGAATAGAAGAAGAAGAAGAAGAAGAAGAAGAAGAAGAAGAAGAAGAAGAAGAAGAAGAAGAAGAAGAAGAAGAAGAAGAAGAAGAAGAAGAAGAAGAAGAAGAAGAAGAAGAAGAAGAACTAGAAGAAATAGAAGAGCTAGCAGAAATAGAAGAGCTAGCAGAAATAGAAGCTACTAGAAGATCAAGAGCTAAACAGTCTAGAGCGAGAATATGTACAAAATTACCAGTAAAACCCAGGTGAAACAAAAGAAGTGGAATTGTTTGAATTTCCTACGCAACAACTATCTAAATAGAGCTATTAACTAATAGAAGAATTATATCAGAACTACAAACACCAGAACGATTGGAAGTCTGATTATTCACATCAAATAACAGCGGCCAGAGTCGCCTATAACTCATCCATTCCTTTTCATTATAGTCTCTCTGTAGTGAAGGGTCTATAGTGAAGACTTCGCGGTGACGAGGGCTAGAGAATAATCCTAGCGCGTTCCTTAGCCAGCGTAGCTAGAGAGTGCCTCCTCCCTCGTATCCGAGATAAGAGGATAGACAGCAAGACGGTGCAAAAGAATATTATGCCGGGTAATTTCACAAAACAAACTGATTTTGTGCCCACGTCAAAATAACATTAATATTCGAGATAAGAGTCGAGAATATGAGCCCAGAACCTGTCAATAAAACCAAGCAGCATAGGATTGGAAAGTCGATGTCTATATACGACCAGGCCAGTTGACGGTTAAAAAAATTACTCAACACTACATCAATATCACTCACGAGACATAAGTGACAGTAAAAGAAATTATGCAAGATAAAATATTTTCCATTTCTCGCAGAATTACGTGCATTTTAAAGCTTGGCGATTTCATGAATTGAAAACATTTAAACCCGAGCATGGAATCTGAATTATCTTGAATTATTAATTCTTGACAAGCGTTTTTGTAAGAAGAGGCCATAATGTTGATATACGTTTATTTGCTTTCGCAGATATTCCTCCAGGCAACAGCTGCTTTCGATCCGATCAGTTTCAATTTCAATAAAGTGGTCGATGCGAGAAACGCTACGAGAGATGCAGTTTCCCACGGATCTATGCCAGGCTATATGGGTGATATCTTGAAGCGCAATTTTGTGGAAGTCAGCCTTTGGAGTAAGTCATACACATATGTGATTACCTTAGGTGTTGGTTCTAATAAGGAGGTTGTGAATGTACTAGTTGATTTTACATCACCCGAGTTAACTGTGCTTTCCAGCGACACTTCGTTCAAAGAAAGCTCGTTCCCAGACCTTTAACTACTCACAATCAACCACATTTAAGCGAAACGAAACCTTCTACTCTTCCCATAGCAGAAGAGGTACTGGATTTTGGGGCCAAGACGATGTCACAATCGGCAATGTTACCGTCAAGGGACTCGATTTTGGGGTCCAAAACGTCAGCAACTCATATATCGGAACATTGGGCTTGGGACTTCCTGAATGGAAATCCACTTGTGAAAATGCTTCTGATCCCTACATGCATGAGAACATGCCTATGAAATTGAAGAGCCAGGGAGTTATCAGCAAGGTCGCATATTCAATATATCACGAACCATTGCCATATTCCTACTTCGACGACGGAACTTTACTATTTGGTGCTGTGGACCACGCCAAATACTCTGGAAACTTGACTACCCTTCCCATGATTAAACATAACTCAACAGGAGTCACGCCTGCTTCCAACACAAGCTGGGATAACTCATTTCGAGAATGTCGTATTCAAGTACTTTTGCATGGAATAAAGTTCAGTGTCAACACTGAAGAGGAAGGCCAGACAATGACCATCACCAACAATACCTACTACGCAGCCTTTGACCCTTTATATGGAATTAATTTATTTCCCAAACCCATAGTGGAAGCGATGGCTGCAGCTCTTGGGGCACAATACCTGAAAGAGTACAACAAGTGGATTGTTCCTTGTGTGAATGGTGAAAATGTTGTTTTTCTTTTAGATTTTGGTGGTGTCACCCTCCGTGTCCCTTTGTCCAGTTTCCTCGATGTGTTTGGTTCTGACTGCATGCTTAATGTCACACCTCTCCCTGGCTTAGAGGAAGTTATTGTACTTGGAAACAACATATTAAAACATGCGTACTTGGTGTTTGACCTCGAGGACCGTGAGGTTTCGATTGCTCAAGTAAAGATCAGCAAAATGAACGATATTCAAGAAATTGTTTCACTGGTCCCTGGAGCTGTAAAGGGAAGTACCCAAACTACTATCGGTAGCATTACCTCAGAAACAGAAGTGGCACATTTGTTTACATACAAAACCATAGCAGCCAGTGAGATACCTTCGCCCTTCAGATCAAGCGAGTCCAGAGCGGTCTCCTTAACCTGTATGATGGTATTATTCGGATTTGCGTCCTTAATTACTATCATATAGACTAGAAATATTCACAAATATTCACTAATAGTTACTATTCGGTAATCTCAGCTACTGTTCACTTATTAAATAATCAGTATTTGCTCAGTATTATATAAATTATCAACTACTATGATAATCCTCTAGTCAGAAAATTTCACATTTATCTTTACTCATTTTCCCATCTGGTTGTTTGCCCACATTCTCATCATAACGTTCTGGTTCTCTTTCCCTTATTTCATTGACTTCGACTGGAAAGTGTCTTTTTATTATTGACTTACAGATCAAAATGTATAGTCGTTGAGCTGAAGAATCAACGAAAGAACATATGCTTGCGAGACAGAACAGATCGATTGGACTAAGGACGAGCCAGCAATGAAAATGTGCTCCTTTGACATGAGTTTGGGGAACGTCTACTTGATCCCAAGAGATGTCCGTTTGTCGAACCTTTTCAAGATCTTCAGAAACGCCTGGGTGTTGATGGACTGGCCCCTCAGAGACCGCTCAGAGACCTCTAATGAAAAATGTCTCCGTACACTCCTCGCTGGTTCTAGAGTGCGCATAAAAACCAAAACCAAAACCAAAACCACGAAAAGCATCATCAAAACAATCACAACCACAACCCCCACCACATGTCAGAATTTTCATCTTCAGGGCCTACCGAGGACTTGTCCTTACCAAAGGCAACAGTGCAAAAGATCATCGGTGAGATCTTACCCAAAGACATAGCGATTTCCAAAGAAGCTAGGGAGGCCATCACTGAGTGCAGCATAGAATTTATTATGATGTTGTCGACCCAGCTGAACGATATTGCCGAGAAAGAGGCCAAGAAGACCATCGCGTCCGACCATGTTGTCAAGGCGCTTGAAGAGTTGGACTTTCAAAATTATCTCGAGATTATAAATAAAGTATTGAACGAACATAAGGAACTTTTGAAGGGCAAGGAGAAGAAGAATAATAAGTTCCAGAACTCGGGATTATCTGAGGAAGAGTTGTTAAAGCAACAAGAGGAATTGTTTAAGAAGAGTAGGGACAGACTCCAAAATAATTAGAGAGCCTCAGTCACAGAGGCAGCAAAAGAACTCACGGAACGACGAATGTTGACAAAACTATTGAAGACTGGACAGATCTTGCTAAAACTAGATAAATCTAGTCAAATCTAGTTAAAACTCGTCAAAAATATTCAATACTAGTCAGAACAAATCTTGATTTAGCAATTTACTGGCGGGCAGTGACAAGGTGATGACGGCTGATGAGCAGGTCGGTAATTCTAACTATTTGAGAGGAAACGGGCCATGGCATGAAGCTGATGTCACCATTTTTTGGTTTCTGCCTCAAATTATTAGTGAGTTATCTGCAAAAGTGGATAAGCGCTCACTAAATGGCGAGTTCTCACTAGTTCTTACTAGTTCTCATTAGTAAATGGCTGACCTTCGCAAACAAGTCGACTCTGGAAATTACCCGCAAAATTCCCTGGGGAATTTGCAGTTTCCAATATTAGCTTCCCTCGGTTGATGGCCAGTACTACTACTTTCCCAAGCGACGTTAGTCCTTTTAATACCCCAGTCCTCCTGACCAAATTGTCGTACAAACTCCCGTTCCGGGGCCCCATACCTGCTTAATATATGTACATTAGTATTCATGAATAAATGAACAAATTTCGCTACTAGCTAAGGCTAGCGGTGCTGATCTAGAGAGTTGTAGAGAGTGTCGTGAAACCAAGAGAATCATATTGGTGTCGCATTTTCGTGACACAAGATCTTCACTTCTTTCACATATTCACATATTCACATCTTCAATATCTACAACTACAACATCTAACTCAGACGCATCATCTGGACTTAGCATTTTCTCAGTACTATGTCAGAATCACAAACTCTCATAATAATATTTACGTACATTAGAATTCTCAGACTACTGAAGCGAGAGATATCGATTCACCCACAGGTCCCTTAAGAACACTAGTAACAGTAAACCAGTGTTAGAGGGAGCCTAGAATTAGTAGGACGTGTTGCTCACCAACACTGGCACTCGCATATGTTGAATTGATACAGCAAAATCAATATTAGTATTGCAAAATCATTATTATTCGTGCCTTAAGTAGTGCTTGAGGATTAGCCATCAGAAACTATTGAAGACTCGCTTTGGAATGCTCTCCTTAGAAGATATATACCACTAAATTCCACCAGCTTCCACTTGCCACGCGACTCGTATACCATTAGTTAGATCACTCTAGCGAGGTCATGGATCCATGGACTCTCTAAATCATCATAAACTGTGGAATTTCCATGACGCTGCTACTGATAATTTATAATAGATAATTTCCATGCCCACGCTGGTGATAATTTCCATGCTAATGATAATCTCCAGCTGCCTCGATAATTTCCTTAACCCAACACCAATTCATACAAGATGACAATGATATTAATTCCAATCAATGGAACCCTCAACAACGTCCTAATAGCACTTATCAAATTGATCATCTTTGACTTGACAGAGCCTTCTGCCTCGATCCCCGTTCCAAACTGTTGGTATTGAGAGGCGACTCCGTTACTGGCGGACGACGAGCCCCAGCCGATCCGATTTAAAAAACGATCCTCGCTTAGCACTGCGATCCCGTTGACGGTCAAGATTATGACATAGAGTAACTTTCCTAATCCAAACATCTTGTGAAGTGGTTGTGAAGTCTGTTGAAGTTTTGAGTTGTTTTGAGGTTACTTTGGTACTGCAGGTAATGTTTGGATTTTGTTAGTACCAACATTATAGCATTGAAATGTGAAGGCTAAGGTTAAGTAGCCAATGTAATAGTCGATAGAAAGAATCCTGGAAAGGGAAGAATCCCATGAACATTCAAGAAGTTTATTCAAAGTATTTTAGCCTTCTCCAGAAAGTGAAATCGGACAATGGATAAAGTCACGAAGTTCAGAAGATCAATGATTCAGAAGAGACTAGATAATTGATGGGAAAAGAGTGGTTGGTAAAGGAATTGTTGGTAAAAAAGTTGACCGGAAGCTTATGGTGGAATTTCAGTTGATGTAGGGGTAAAATGTGGTGAGTATTTGGGATCCAATAGTGAGAGAATCTCAGTTAGCGACTCCAAAATTAGAGCACTAGAGATTCAGAAGAATCAAATAATAATGGGCCAATTAGAGAGGAAGGATATTCAACCAGCCATGCTTGAAACCAGAACCTACACAGAAACTTCAATTAGACTACTGAGCTAGAGACTCAAGAGTGCTAACCCGTAGACTCGTGAAGATTCGCCGATTTGGATTCATAGGAATATAAATTATGAATTCATAACTGTGACCATACAACACCTTGAAAGTCATGAAATAGTCACCTCCCAGACTTAAGAGTGATACATAAAAGTTCTAGGAATAATAGAGCTACTGAGTGGAAGAAGTCCGAATACCAGAGATCTCTAATATCACCAAAATATTCTCTAATATCACCGAGATACTCTCTAATATCTCCAAGATACTCTCCAATATCACCAAGATACTCTCCAATATCACCGAGATGTTCCAAGTTTACAGACACTCCTAGATCTGGAAGGTGTTCTCAGAATTCAGATATTCTGACTATTCCAAAGCTCAAATGGAAAGAGACTCTCTTTGAATATAACGAGACTTTCTCTGTATATAACGGTTCTTTCTCTAAGAATACTCTCATGATTCATTATTTAGCTCTACACTTTGCTGAATCACACTATTTCTCTGTAGCTCTCCCTGGATCTCTGGCAGCATAGCTCTTTCTGATCCTTTTCCTTCTACTACAGACGCCTTTGGCAGCTACTTTTTTGCAGCCCAATCCTGTATATAGATCGAATGTTTACAAAACATCACCAATTTACACTATTTACAACACTATTTACTATTCACTATTCACAACACTACTACAACACTCTTCACAATTACTACCAATATGAAAGATTCACCCACTAAGAAAGGACGGAAAAAGGATTCTATTGAACAGTTCATCTCGAGCCCACAATTGTTCCTTGAAAATGGGTTGTCACAACTCCGCTACATGGTGTTGATCGAGGGGCTCTCCACACCTCCAGGATATGAACAGTGTCCTTACAGATCGTATGTATGGTCGATATTATGTCGAGTACCGACTTTTCCAACAGATCGATACTTGAAATTGATAGAACAAGCCCCAAACACTCTAGGAGTAGATATATACAACAAGATCAAGAACGATACGTTCAGAACCCTCATGAACGACAAGGCGTTCCATCTGAAAGTTTCAGAAGAATCTTTAATACGCATACTATCGGGGATAGCGATCACCACAGCGAACAAGGTCGGATATGTTCAGGGGTTGAATGTACTTTTGGCCCCCATTGCCTATACGTGTCACAAGAGCGAGCCCCAGGCATATTCGTTGTTACATAACTTGATATCCAAACACATTCCACTATATATCACTCCAAATTTGGATGGCGTACACACGGGCCTTAGTTTGGTCGATGTGGTGTTAAAAATCATCGATCCGATCCTAAGTGAATATCTCGACTCCAAGTTTCTCAAAGCCGAGATCTATGCGTTTCCTTCCGTGTTGACGCTATGTGCATGTACTCCTCCGTTGAAGAGCGTATTGAAATTATGGGACTTTTTGTTTGCCTATGGAACCCATATGAATATCTTGTTCGTGGTGGCCCAACTAATTATCAACCGATCTCAACTTTTGAACTCGTCCCAACCAATGAAGATCTTGAGAAACTTTCCTCAGTTGGAAGATAGTGAGATTATCAAGTTGAGTTTGAGTTTTATCCCTGAGCTACCAAAGGAGTTGTACGATTTGATTTCGAGACATGGCTATGATAAAGATGTCCCAGGAGAGTTGAAGGCATTTTTAATGGATTAGTTCAGCAAGACTGAAGCAAATTAAGATACAAAGCTGACGAATATCAGAGTGGGCTCCCAGGAAACAATGAAAACTCTACCAGAGGTCAATAAGAGTTCTGGATGCCAGAGATATCAGTAGAGGATGTCAGGAGAGAATATCAGTGGCACCAGATTTCACTATATACTCATTTATGGAAGGCTAATAACACCTCATATAAGTATCCGCCAGTACTATTTCCTACCCTCAATTATATTGAACCAAGACTCGACCATATAATCAATTTCAATGAAGATCATATATATTATCAGATCACTTAAAGTCTCATTGGATCATATGTAGATATTATTTATTTATTGTTTGAAGATATCAGGATCAGGATCAGGATTCTTCAATTTTCTCTATAGAGATCCACAGAGTGGCCCATGCAAATTGCAACAAATGGAAATATGACGTCAAGTACTTATTCCTACAGGGACATCCTACTTGTGGATCATATATTACTCAACATTATCCCTATACAGGTTCATCATTCAGTTTATTCTTAGAACAATCCGTTCTTATAATCATCGTGGTCGTGGAAAGCACAGAGAACAGTTCTTTCATTATACAGTCTGCCGGCCAATTCCATTATGGCCCTCAAAGCAGATTCCTCGTCCTCAAACTCAATAAACACCTTGCCCAAACCAGGCTGACTGAACTGAACCAATCCCGGAGTATAATCATTTGCAGGTCTGGGGATTTTCATGGACTGAATCTTGCCCAACTTGGAGACTTCCTGGTGAATATCTTTTTGAGTATACTGGAAATTGGAGTCGTCCATGAGATCTTTTGCGGTGACGATGTTGATCAACTGTATGACTCTCAGTTTGGGGTGTGCAGAGACGTTTTCGTTCCTCACCAACGACTTTAACGTCCTGAAGTCGACGGGGCAGTCTTGTATGCTTTGTGTTTTGCACGAGAAGAATGCGTTTTTGACAAACGAAACGTTTTGTACTTGGTCCACATACTCCTGGATCTTCGAGATCGCTTGTGACGTTTCGTGGATGGCCGGATCAACGTAGAACTCGACAAATGCTAAGCCTAGCGACTGTTTGGTCCCGATTTCTCTTAATAACTGGAATGCTTTGATGGGTGCAATGGTTTTGAGCTCGTCGAGAATCTGAGTTTCTGTTTTATCCTCTGGTACCGAGACGGTGATTTTCCGAGGACTGTCCACCACTTTCTCCTCTACGTCATCTTTCATCTCTTTATATGGAGGAAGACTTTGGACCACGTACTCGTTGGGACGTTCTGCCACGAGGTCGATCATTGACTCGTTTTCTGGCTCGGAATCTTCCTTGAACTCGTTGAATGCTAGTTTGGTCCCGCTCAACGCTGACACAATGGTGGCACACATACTGTTTGTAAATTGGATTATCAAGCTCTTGTCGTCCTTGGTCTTGCGCTTGCTGTCTATGTTATTGGTGGATGTTTCGTCAATATCAATCACCTTCAAGTAGTCGTTGAAATACTGCACCACCTTCAAGTAGTTGACGTGGTCGAAGTTTATATTCTTGACGATCAAAATCTTTGCGTTTCTTGAATCTATGGCGTCCACTTTCGAAGTTTCGTTTAAAATATCATTGGAGTTGGATAATCGATCCTTCACGGCCCCTTCCAACTTTGTGATATCCACAGGTCTAGGATGACCTGGTAATGGAAATAATCCTGACAACTTTGCACGTTGAGCAGTTACGTCTTCGAAACCTTTAGGTTTCACTCCCCATCGAGAATCTATGACTTTTATCAGTTCAATAGGTGGAACATCCACCAATGCAGCCAACCGTTTCTCATACTTTTTGATCTGTTCTTCGTTTGATAACTGGGGTACTTCTGGCTTGTTGTAAGGATCTTTTGAGTTGTTGTATGTATCTTTGCCGTATGGTTCTTTACCATATGAGTCTTTACCATATGAATCTTTGCCATATGAATCGTTTGAGTATGACTCTTGAGGTCTAGAGTATGAATCTTTAGAATATCCACCTTGGTTGGAATAATCTTGTCTGAAATCACCTTGTCTTGGTTTATACTGAGGACGTTGTCTGGAATCTCTGTAATCATTTCGTTCAAAGTTTCTACCACCATTTTGTCTCAAAGGACTTTTATCACGTGTATCGACAATTCTTTCCCTAGCACGATCTTGATAATGTGGTGCTTGGTTATAAGACCTATAATCAGCCTCGGGTATGTTGTTATAAGCACTATAATCAGATCTGTCTGTCTTGGGTGTTCTATCGTTTCTGGAGCTATAATCTGATCTGTCAGGTTTACCAACTGTTCTCTCGTTCCTTTCATAAGCACTATAATCATCTCGTTGGACTCTATACCTTGAATTGTCGTCTCTGGATGTTCTTGGATCTTTATAATCTCTTCTTGAGTCTGTCTGGTCATTTCGGTTCTCTCTAGCTCGTGGATCTCTATATCCTCTTGCATCTCTAGAACCTCTTGGATCATCTCTAGAACCTCTTGGATCATCTCTAGAACCTCTTGGATCATCTCTAGGTCTGGATTCTTGTGAGTGTCTTGGTTGATATTGGGCATAACTCGGCTTTGATTCATAATTGTTTCTTCCTAACCCATAACTTGAGTCTCTTGTTGTGTCTTTTGCTGTGTCTTTTACATCTCTTCCTGAATCTCTCATCGAGTCTCGTTCTCTTCTTCCAGAACTATAATTTTTGAGGTCGTCACGATTTCTAGCACCGTTAGTGGAGGAATTGGACGGAGTTCCCTTTTCACTGTCATATGTTCCGTACCCGTTGGCTGACATGTTGTTGGTCCTAAGTTGTGTACTGGGGAGTTTTACTTTTTTGAATTTCGCATCGATTGAATATTGCGTGCACAGACGAATTATGATAACTATGGAGATGGTTTAGATGAAGAAGGGTAAGAGGGTGTCTAAAAAGGTCGTCAATGTTAGCGAGTGTTCGATCTACCATAGCGAGACAATAAGCGACAGAAAAATCTTTTCGTGGGCTCTGAATGCTTATAATTTAGACTTAAAGGTGAGTGCTCAAAAGACTAATAACGAGCCGAGAAGACTGATAATCGAGCCAATCGAACCAGATTGTCAAAATAGATGGGCGAGGTACATAATGTGACTATACAGCATCTTGTACTACGATCCCACACTCAGTTACCGTCTCCACAGAGCCAGGACAGGCTCGATCTAGGAATTGAATCATAAGATCACGCACAAGTAACTGAGCGCACAGACTAATACAGATAACTGATACAGATCACACACATGCAACTTCGCTTCGCTCAGTTACTTGAAGGCTTCTAAATCTACACATATTGTACCTACTGGACGTCTATTACTATTCTAATATCACCTCCTCTTAATCCTAGACTTTATTGGATCATAATTCATCATGGTCTATTTCTGGCTCAGACGTTTCGTTCAAATTTTCTTCAGATTTAGTGGTTTCACTAGAAACATCTTCAGATTCAGTCGCAGAAGCATCTTCAACGGTTTCAGAAACGTCATCTTCTTCCTCTATAAATCCATTTTCTTCTTCTTCATCCTCTTCCTCCTCCTTATTTTCTTCTTTCTTCTTCTTTTCTTCCTCTTCCTTAATCTTCTTCATCTTTTCTCTCAACTCTTTTTGCAATTTTCTCTGATTCAACTTTTCAAGTCTGGAGTCCAAGGTGGAGATTCTATTTATATGGTGGGATTCCAACAATTTCAGCCCATTCAAAATGTCAGCGACACCGTTGGTTAACTCTTCAAACAAGTCGAAACGTTCTTGTGTTGGGGTATTGCTAAAGTCAGGAGACTCGAGTTTTTCACCCACAGTGGCCAAAATATCCTTGAAACTCTTGAATTTGGTGTCCATGAGAGAGATTTCGTGGTTTTCTTTCTTGGTGAGCAAATTGTTTTTAACTTTGTCACTTTCCTTGTCGAAATCAAACTTGTGTTCTTCAAACTTCTTTCTGAGATCACTCAATTCGGTTCCAAACTCAAGCAAACGTGATTGTAAACTCATAAACAGCTTCTTGGCTTCCTCGTGAAGAGCCGTGAAACTCTCAAGCGACAAGTCAGTGGATACAATATTGATCAATCTGTCTAATTCCGCCTTGAACTTGTTGATTTGTTTCACCTTATCCTGGACGTCTCTAACTGAAGCGTCATCACTCTCATCTTCCAACCATTCCATGATATTGGAGATCTGAGAGCTGAATTTCTCATGGAGTTCATCGTCAGTCAACAGTTTCAACAATGCCTCTTCGTTGTCGTCTATGTGGGTACGCAACTCGTAACATTGTCCCTCCAAGATATTCTTGATATGGTCCAATCTGATCTTTTCTTCGTCGTTGTTCTTCAAGTATGTCAACTTACCCACGAGCTTCTCCTTGGTGGTTCTCAACATTGGTTTGATATGAGTATAAATTGGTTTAGGAAGCAACACAGAAACTGGTTTCGCAGATTTTGTGCTGTTTGAAACAGTTTCCTCGCCATCCTTACCCAACAACTTATCGAAAAACCCTTTAACTTCTCCACATTCAACTTCCAAGTTGACAAGATCAAACATTTTGTTGTGGTCCAACGAGAACGTTGCATAAACTTCCTTCTTCGACTTACAGGTCAATTTTTCTATCTTTTTGGCCAAATCTTCCACAACATATGACTTGATAAGGCGGTCGTTTTCGTACAAACCAATGGTGAGGTCCGAAACAGCCGATATCTTCACTCTTTCAGTGGTGCCGATGAGAGAACCCTTTGGAAAGACGACGGTGTTTTCGTCCGAGTCGTTGACCCTGATTTCGTAATTGTTGAAACACTTGTCGATAACTTTGATATCGGAGGACTTCGCTATCTTCGTCTTGAGTTTGAATCCAGTCAAAGTGGCACCCAAGGCACAACTTTCATCGGTGTTTAATGATTTGGAGATTCTATTTTCTCCAACAAGGACCGACAAGTGTTTTTGGACGAAAGGGACTCTGGTGGAACCACCGTTAAGGATGATCGACGAGACGTTACCGAGGTCCACGTCCGTACCATGCAATGAATCCAAGATCGGTTTGACAATATGTTCCATGCGGTCGGAGTTGAACTCTTCAAACTCTTCTCTAGTAACAACGGCCTTGAAATCCTTCTCGTTGTAAATGGATTCCAACGAGACATGGTACTCCGAGTTGGCCGACAATATGATCTTGGCCTTCTCTGCTGCCTCCATCAACTTGGCCGAGATCTTGGGGGTGAGTTCGGCATGCTTCAAGTTGAAGTGATTTAACAACTTTTCAGAAATAATGGTGTAGATGGAGTTGGTTAAGAGTTTTCCACCAAACGTCGTGTCGAAGCCGACGTTTTCGAGTTCCAAGACGGTGGAGCCGTTGGAAAATGACACAAGTGAGAACAACGTGGCCTTGGTGGATCCAGCTCCCATATCATACACGATATGGTATTCACGTATATCGTTGAAGTCTTCCTTTTCGATTTTGAGGTTGGAGGCATAGTTCAAAGCCGCTGCTGTACCCTCGTCGACGAGGCCCAAGATGTTGGAGAACCCCGCCAACTGCAACGAGTCCAAGTATGCCTGTCTAGTTTCTGGCGACGCGAAAGGTGGAACGGTGATAACAACATCTTCGGCGAGAGGTGTGGCATTAGGATTATTTTCCAAGTCGATCAAAGCCCTGGCCTTGATTTCGTGAAGGTTCATGGCCATCAATTCCTCGACGGAAAAGACGTACGACTTATTTTCGAAGCCCATGTCGAACTTGATGGAGTCTCTAGAGTCGTCGCCAATTAATTTGATGCCGAAATGTGTTTGGATGTATGCGTGGGCCTCTGGGTCGTGAATCGATTTTCCAAGTAAAGACTTGATATCCATGACACACGAGTGGGGGAATCTGGTACATAACGAGCCTGTCTGGGATCCATACACACGCTCCAAGTCTCGGGCATTTGGTGTGGACCGGATCGACAACCCCGAGAGATCTTTCCGCTTGCCTTCGTCGGTCAACACCATTTCAAAGGATATTCCTGGGGCGAGAAGAACTGCTTTTGTGAACTGCTGGCCATAGTCAAGGCCTAGAATCGCGGCTGATGCCGTTATAGACAATAACAACAAAGCATAGAACCTCATTCTGGTGATGGTAGGAGGAAGTAGTTGTGATTTTCGTGAACTTAACACTTGGCAGCTCGAGCGTAGGAAAGACTGGATCACGTGAAAGTGACATTAAAGTTTTCAGTTAATGTGAACATTTCGGGCACGTGATATATTTGATAAGTTGCAAATATCTAGTCACGTGAAAATGATGGGTGTGAATTGGCTAGCGAAGTACAGAATTAGTGACAGACTACTCTAGTCCAGAATTGTGATATTAAAGAGTTATTAAACTATGCGTTGCCTTCTACTAATTCTGACAGCTAGTGAACGAACCTTGCACGTCATCAAGAGTCTAGAGAATTGTCAAGGAGTCTACAAACGTTCTAGAAGTGTCTATAGAAGAGTCACATGGGGTTATACAGGTGAATGTCCCATTTCCAGATGATAAGGGTCCAATAATGAACCATAATCATAGCAGTATGGAGCAACACGTGATCATTTTAAGAAATAGTTCAGTAAATGAGTGGAGTCTCTAGCTGAGTGTTCCAAAGCACTAGAGCCATTTTGCAACAGAATTACGAGCTAATAAGCATTTCAATCTTAGACTTGGATGATGTGCAATAAAGAAGAAATAGCAGAATGTAGCAACCGGAAATCAGCTAGTCGGAATTTACAATTCCCTTCTCTATTGGAAATTCTGCAACAGACACCGCATTCGCCCATTGAACGAGACGAAACTCCACTTGTTAAGAGTCCACAACGTAGGGATTCTTCATTATCATAAGTGTATTACCAAATAACTTCAATCTAAAATATGTTAAAGTTCTCATCAACACCCCAGACTCTTCTAAGCTGCATATTTTACATGTTGAAATTTAATCTAAAAGATCTCGAAGAGAGCTCGAAGAGAACTCAAAGACTCATAATAACCATAATATTCCAAATTCCACTAAGTATAGTTATCGTCATGGCCTCTATAGAGAAATGACGATTTCCTGACCGTTCCAGCTGAGTTACCGGAGTTACAAATTAGATCTTCTTATATCTACTCGAACCAACTTAACGAAAAAAATAGAACAAATGAGAATTCACAATCAAGATTAAATGAGCATAGTTCAATAATCAAGTAGAATTGGAGATTAATGTCTGTAAATTGTGAAGTAATTGAGGTTCTACAGAGAGACTACACTGAAGGGAAATATTCTAATTTGTGCAGAAATCCTGAATTGCAGAAATATCAATGGCCTGCAGAATTTCCATATCGTCGAATTCACTATCTCCAGAATCGAGGATTCTTCAATTCAGACAGAAATATCAGTACCGCAAATCATACCAAACCCTCAGATACCACCCGTCTAAACCACAGTAATAACTGTACTTTCCAAATACAAAGCTAGAAATAGAATCTCGTCATACTTCATCTTAATATATTAGTATAAATTATCGATATCAAGCTTACATAATCATATCAATTTCATTACATAAGTTCACACTCAAGACAAATCTCAAGTGGTTACATAATCTCATCACAAGGCTCCGCGGAGGTTCCATGAGACCAATTCCAAAGACAATTAATATATTCTCGTAAAACCGCCAACAAAATGTGGACTCAGATCGCTTAGTACACTTAGTACACGCGTTGCTCGCCTAACCCCACCGGATTTCCCTAAATTTTGTCAATCGTAGTTTCCGGGTATATGCTATCTTGTCTTATATGCAGGCCACGGCCGACAAAATTTTCCATTATAAAACCTTGATTCGCTAAGGATCCTTTTAAGGAGCCTGTAAGATCACAACTACCCAAACTAACAAATAAATCATAATGGACGGCGAGGCCTCGAAAATGTACATCTCGTACAACAACGTGCACCAATTGTGTCAAGAAAGTGCCAACAAAATCAAGGAGTTCAAGCCTGACTTGATCATTGCTATTGGTGGCGGGGGCTTCATCCCAGCCAGAATGTTGCGTACATTTTTGAAGGAGCCAGGTATGCCAAACGTGCGTATAATGGCCATTATCTTGTCGTTGTACGAGGAAACCGACGATGCCGATATCGAAACCGTCGGGACCCAGGTCGTCAGAACACAGTGGATCGACTATGCCCAATCTAAGATCGACTTGGTGGGCAAGAACATCTTGATTATCGACGAGGTTGATGACACCAGAACCACCTTACACTACGCCGTCTCTGAGTTGAAGAAGGACGTTGTCGAACAGGCTGCTGCCAAGAACGCCGATCCAAAGGACACTAAGTTCGGGATCTTTGTCTTGCACGACAAAATGAAGCAAAAGAGAGCCAACTTGCCAGAAGATATCATGGCCACTGGTAACTATTATGCTGCCAGAACCGTCCCAGATGTGTGGATTGCTTACCCATGGGAATCGGAAGACATTGTGTACCATACTAAGAGGGCCATGGAACAGGGAAATGATGCGTTTTTGCCATCAACTCACTAGACCAACAGGAGCGAAGCGACTGTTGGTCTGGTGAGCTGATCATGATCTCTGGATGGTCTCTAGCTGACTCTAGCTGATCTCTAACCACAATTCTAGATAAACCAACCACGTCACTTTGTCAGCCTAAGAATTCACCCAGACCAAGATCTCAGGAAGTATTCTGTATTCCATATTCCATCCCATGACTTCTCGATATATCTGCCCCAGATCTCTTAGTTACCTGCTCGCTGTCTAAATGTCATATAAATGTAGCAACCTTGACTACTACATTAGTAATAGATAAATATGTCATAAATTACATCTGCAATTGACCACGACAGACAACTATATATTGAGGTGGAGAATCGGATAGAATTCGGATAGAATCTGACTTCTTGTAAAATGATTGATGTCTAAAATACTGACCGAACTCCATGACGTCACAAACCCATCTGTAGGGACAGATATAAAGAGTCCATTAGTAGATAGCTGACGAGAACTAAGTGCAAGCCCTTCAGGTGGAGACTCACCGCCAATTTAATGAGTTTTCTAATCAGAGTCTTGAGTCCCAGTTTCATAGTCATTAGAGAAAAAACTTTGAGGTGGACACTTATCTAAAAACAGGCTTAAAATTAACCAGAGTATTCTAACAGGTGATAAATATTTCCTGGCTGAATTTTCAGCCAGAGATCCCCGTAACTGCCTAGAATCATCACAGACCAAGTAGCTTAGAGTTAGGGAGTAAAATAAGCTGAGAAATTAACTGCCTCTCATTATAGTTACTCTATCTCTCGTTATAACCAATCTATCTCTCCCTACAATCACTCTATTTCTCGCTATCATCACCCTATCTCTCACTATTATCACTCTATCTCTTATCAACTAGTTCCCTCGTTCATTAACTGTCCTCCCACCACCTCACGAACTAACTCCTAACTCACTCACCATGCTTAATCAATTTCAATATAATCTGGACTTCTTGAGTGGTTTTTTAACGGGGGGTACGATATGTTCTTATCCTTTCTCTTTTTGCTTTGTCTCAATGATTGACCATTTCCACTGAACGCCTTCTTCTCGGTATCCTCGCTTGCATCGGATTCGGACGGTTTGGGCAACACCACAGGGAACCCAAAGAAAAGTTGGTTGTCTGGAAGATGTAACGGAGCAGGAGGGGCATTGGGGTCAAGATCTTCGATCTTATAGTTCCTGTCTTCATGCTCTGGGGCAGGTTTTCCCGACAATTTCTGGCCAGAGCCATGGAATCCTATATTAGTGGTAGAAGCAGCATCTGCAACGATTTTAGCATAGTTGATAGATTTCGCCATAGTAGCGGCACCTGCTCCTCTATTTACACTCGCAGGATTGATACCTGTAGCAGGTTTGCTTGCCTTTGGTGTATATTCTGGTTCCACATACCCCACTGGAGGAGCAAAATCCGTCTCCAAATCCGTCTCAACCACACAGATCCCCTTCGCAGACGACTCTGGTTTGGCCTCCAAGATCTTGATCCCATATACAGAGTCGTTATAGTTGATTTCGATGATATCGTTGACAGTTAAGGTGGAGAAATTTCGCAACACATTCTCCAACACGGCCTTGGGGTCGGATATGTCCAAGAAATCCACAGACTGCGGTTCGATCTTGACAAAACTCCCCAACGGCAAATCACAATTGCTGATCTTCAATAACAGCCCGGGGTTCAACTGTAGCGTCACCATCATCCACTGGGGTATGTATGCCCTCCCTTCCTCGGCAACAAACTCAAGCACCCCGGAATGGGTTGTGATCTCCTGGGCCTCATTGGTGAGCTCGAACAACATTGGATACCGGATGTGTAACATCGTCAACTTGTTCAATGCTGACGAGGGTAAGAAGATCTTGCCCCCGTAGTTAGCGTCGTCCTTTCGAATATTGTCGGGCATCATTGCAATGGGGTAACAACGGAAGTAGTCCTCGAACTTGTTGCCCATAGACGGGGCGAACCCTCTAAACACAGTAGATCCAAATCCTGAAAACATTGTTGTCTGGAGCAGGTTTAAGGTGGTAGTGACTTTCGATTTTGCCATCATGAGGGTCGTGTGGGGGTAGAACATATTAAGTATTATTAAGTATTGCGGTATTGATGTTTTAGTGGATGATTTACGAAGGTTCTTGATGGGCTAGAGATATTATAGTATGGAGGGACGTGGGGTTGGGGTAGTTAAGGATGGTTTTACGATGATCATTTGATGGTGGTTTACTGATGATTTTGGGATTTCGGAATTTTGGTGACCTCTTCTCTCTTGAGTTGAAGCATTTCGCAACCAAAAAGAATCTCAGGGAATCCCAGAGAGTTCCCATGGAATCCCCACTGAATCTTGGAAATAAGCGTCAAACTGTAAATCTATGACTGAAAGTTATCAAACAGAACAGTCAATCTACAATTAGTGAAAGCTCACTAGATACTAAATCAAACTACGTAAATTGCCTCTATAAAGATTGGAATAAGTTAATTCTTTTAAGTCTGCCATTGTTAGGTCCGTTGGGTGGATAGGAGTGCGATGTCATGATACTACGGATGTTCCTACCAGAATTAGGACGTGATATCAAGAGAAGTCTCGAAACATATAGGTTCGCTTATCCTGTTTTAATCTAATCCATTCGAGAACGATGATCTCTTTTGTTTCATTTATCCAGTTACGTTCCAGATCATCTAGAATTTCCAGACATTTCTCTAGTGGATCTCAGTTGCTCACTTTTGTTCCTGGGTGATTTTTACCAACTGCTCGATCAATTCTTGTTGGCCCTGTTCGATGCCTCCGAATAAAATTTGATATTTTGTTGGGTTTTGTTGTTGCAACATCAAGATCGAGTTGGTGAAGACCAGAAATACGTTGATCTCGTCGATTGGAGTCTGCTTCAAGGCTTCCAACTCGGCTTCGTCTGCCTCCAACTCATCTTCATAGTATGCACCACCATATTCGTCGTCATCTTCTTCTTCTTCTTCGACTTGTGTTTTGAGAGACTTCTCCTTAGATAAAATGTCGTTCTTGGCCTTGATGGCATTAGGCAAGGCTGCGATACTCGACAATAAGAGATCAACACTTTCACTGATCAAATCTTCAGGAATTAAGTTCAACCCATCTGAAGTGATTAATGAAGTAAGTGCTAAAGCTTGTAACTTACATCCATACACACTCTGGAAATCTTCAGAGTATTTCATCCATAATTTGAAAAATCCAGGCACGAATTGCTTGGAGTTCAAGAATTGAATAGTGGTGACTGGATCAACATATAAGGATCCAAACAATACCTTCAAGATCGACAAGTAATGTAACATGTATCCGTCAAAGGCATCTTGCGACTCCAACAAGGTGAAGATATCGAAGATTTCCACCAACATCCCGTCCAAGATCGGAGAAACTCTCTCCTTCAAGGCTATGATTGTCAATTCAATGATTTCAAAAGTGCTGTGGGCGAAAAGCGGATCCAAACTCTCACTCTTCAAAAGATTGAAACATACAGTCATCAAACCCTGAACATACGGAGTCTTGTAAGAAACTTCGTTGCTCGTGAAACCAAAGTTGATGACACTTTCGAAAAATGGTTGGAAACTGTCAAAGTATTCAAATGCAAACGTATCAAATGAATCAAGACATGCTTGGAAGAGGTCCCACATGACTGGTGAGACAACTCTGGTGCTGAACAAAATCGATTCCAAGATCTCAATGGCTTCGGTAAGGAAGGTTACCATGGCGTTTTCAAGAATAAATTTGACCATTCCCTGCAAAACGGTCTCCATCGACGCAGCTACGTTAGGCGAGGATGTCATGGCGATCACCAACGAGGTCAACGTACCCAAGATTCCGGAACATTGATATTCCTTCTCGACATCGATATTGTTTTGGTCCAACAAATCAGACGCAAGTCTAAGGAATTGTTCCACCAACTTCGAGGCAAGTTCTGTGGCATATGGTTCCAAGTTCTTTGCAAACTTTTCTACAAAAGTTTCCATGACTGTGGTCAAAATATCAGACTCAAACTTCTTGGACATTTCCAACAACGTTCCCATAAGTTGCGGAGCTTGCTCTGCAACATGGACAGCGACCAAGTCTTCTTCTACTAAAGTACACAACGCATCCACAGCAGTAAGCTGGATTGGAAACTGAGCTTCGTTTTGGAAACACTGCACAATCCCTTGGAATATATCCTGTAAAACCTGAGGATCATTATACTTGCTTCTAAACATGGCCAAGGTGTCACAGGCTCTCGATGTCAACCATGGAGTTTTGGCACTGTTTTCCGGCGACAACTCTGGATACACGAACGTGTGTAAAACCTTATCGGTTTGACCAAATACAGGAGAGTCTTTATGGTTCAATTTGAACGATATCGTTGACAAAACCCTTAAAGCACCTTCTGTCTCCATGGCGGCGTGGATGTCACTCGTGTCTGCCGCTCTTTTGTTGAAAATCTCATTGATAATGTTGATAATCAAGTTGATACAGCTCTTCAACTTCTTGCTTGTCAATCTGTAGATGAAGTTGATAGAGGCGATATCGGATGTGTTACTCTCTCTATTTATATCAAAGAATCTTCTGATATATTCTTCAGGTTCATCTTCGTATAATTCGATGGTCTCTTCAGTAGCATTCAAGGTTGGCAAGATGACATGTCTTAAGATAGCTTCCATCTTGTCTGAGATGAATTGCCATGCTGGAGTTTCAATCAATTGTTCGAGGAATGAAATCATATGGTAGAGAGATGCTTCACTCAACCAGATCTTCTTGGTGGACCATTCTTCGATGATTTTCCAGTAACAATTGAGAATTTCAGGTACAAAGTTCTCCAAGAAGGTCGCTGTGAACTGGTTGGACTTTTCCTTAGTGCTGAACCCACCTCCATGACGAGATATTAATCTGTGCAAGTTACCAAAACACCATTTAACGGTTTTGATGCGTGGATGAAGACATCTCTGGTCAGCCTCGTCTTCTAAAATTGAACGAGAAAGTGGCTTGTTGATGATCACGATATGGAATTGACACCAATTTCCGAGATTGGCTGGGTTTTGAAGATATGTTGGTAACGACGAGTACGTGGTGAACTTGAAAATCTTGATGATCAAGTACAACAACTCGTCGCAGAGTTCCGAGTCTGATTCGGTCAAGCCTCTGGTTAACTCCTCCAAGCGAGGAAAGATCTCGTTACACACGTCCTCCAAGACGGGATTGGACGAACCTGATGATTCCAAGCCCGATGATTCCAAACCCGACCACCTGTAGTTCTTGGTATATTCATACAAACAAATCAACCCCGTGTAGATCTGGTCCACATTGGAGTCGTCGCTAAGTAATTTCACGATTATCGACACCATTTCATCCCATTTTTCCACACTAAGGATATTATGAAGAGCGGTGGACAATGGAAACCTGAGAGGCTTACTCTTGTAAGTCTTGAGTAAGGTCTGGATCAACTTCTCCTTGATGAGTGGTTTTTCATCCTCCCTGATCGATGTAGCAGACGGCGCCTTGTTCTCGGCAATGAGCCAATGGTTTATGATCCGGTTCTTGAAAAGTAACGCTGCTGAAATCTGGATCCCTCGTTGTACATCTGGCTCGATAATAAGGTCGAGCAAGTACGATGTGAAGCCCGGCTGTGCTTCGAATATCACCAATTGTTGCTCGGCATGCTTACGCGTGTGGATATTCTCATCTAGAGACCCCGCAAGGGATTTGAGTAATGTATCTTTATCCATTTGGCTGCTGAAGTTGTAAATATGGTGTAAAATTTGATTTTTTTATGTAGATGGTCGGTAGGGGCACGATAAAAGATATAGAGGAAGAAGAGATATGGAAGAAGGAGAGTCCAGGCAGCTAGCGAGGAGTTAATTGGTGACTACTAAAAAATTAGTGGTGGTGTTGTTGATGGTGAGCGGGTAGCAAAATTATTAACTCGCTAGCAGCCTTCTACCTGCCACCTTTAAGTGGTTTTAAGATTCCTGTGAGAATTAACTATGCGTTTCTTACTTTGCTAATAGAAAGGTTTCTGAAATTTAAATTCTAGAACATTATATTATAATTTGCTCACTATAACTCCTCCCTCCTTCCCTCCTTCCCTACTTTGGTCTTTAAGATGTAGGGGAAGTACTATAAGAAAGACCAACATGAAGCTATTGATGGATTATATAATACTCATTGAATAATTATGTAATCATTGAATAAAAATATACTGCAAAATGATTACATAATCCATTCTTTTAAACTATTATACTCTATATACGTACGGCAATTTTGCTCTAAAAAAACTTATATCCTTCTCCGAACGTACTACTAGTCCACTATAATAACCCAATAGCCGCTAACCCTTGATTTTCATCTTCATTTTCATTATTCGTGTTGTACTCTCAAGGGACCTTCGTGTCCTGCATATACTAAACCATCATTGCCTGCATATATCCAAAACTCTCACTACAACTCACATTTAGTCATCTCGAAAACTCATCACTACTCCTCAGCACCAATGGTTTCCACGGATATAAAAGGGTTCAGCATCTTGCCTGTACAACTCCCAGGCTCACAAATTAACCACTACATATACTTCAAAAAACACGATGTCAAAGGAGGTTCTGAAACCTCGAACAGATCACTCTTTGTGTGCAACTTGCCCGTGGCGTCCAGCCAACAAGTGTTGAAGAAATACTTTTCTGATGTCGCTATTGGCGCCACTATCGAGCTGTATGTTGCCAGCTTGCTAACTGACTACCCTGAAGATATTTGGATCAACTTATCGAAGTTGACGTCTGATCTCGAGGTCAGCGAGGACGTCACCAAGGAGGCGGCTTCTAGATTGCCTAAAAACTGTGCTGTGGTGACATTTGTAGACAAGGCAGCATTCCTGCTTGCCTACAACTCCATCAAGAAATTATCGACCGCTGCCAAAGTGTCGTCGTGGCCGTTGCCTACGTTTAGTGCTGCCCATTACCTTGAGAAGTTCCAGGCACAAATACTAGACCCAGAACAGTTATCTAACGAAGTATCACAAGCGTTGGTCGAGTTCGACCGTGCGGAAAAGGAGTCGATGGAATCCTTACAAAAACAAACACAACTCGTCGATGAAGACGGATTTACATTGGTTGTGGGATCCCACAGGAAGACCAAAGCCGGTATCTTGGGTAAACAGAAGTTGGCGGCCACTGTAGAGTTGGACAAGGCTAATTCGAAGTTGAAGAAGAAGGAAAAGGAAGATTTCTATAGGTACCAGTTGAGACAGAAGAAGAAGGATGAGATGACAGAGTTGTTGCATAAGTTTAAGCAGGATCAGAATAGGGTCCACATGATGAGAGAGAAGAAGAGATTCAAGCCATATTAGGCTAAACTGAATGAAGCGAAGCGAATCGAGTGAAATGGATCGCGTCAAACTGATCTAAATCCAACACTCTGAACTGACCTTTTTTGAGCTGAACGAATAGAATCAGACGAAAAATTGTGTTTATTAGACTGTTTGATTAGCACAAACAATGCAACCTGCAATATTCTTGCCATTATTTGATGAATATTAGACTACCAAACATTTCAACAGTGTCCACTACCTCCGTTTCACCTTTTCAACTCCAAGATAACAGAAAGCTCTACGATAGTTCTTCATATAACAAGTATCCAATTGTTTCACGTGATTGATTTGTCACGTGATTTTTTACATCTAGAGTTACTTCTTGTACTATAACAAAGTACCACAAGTACGCCTTTCCCACCCATTGAGGTCATATATGTCTCTAACAGACCCCTGATATAATTTTCATAACCACAGAACTGAGACGTTGACCAAAATTGACTATCTAGAACCGTCCAATATTTAATCTATAGATCATACCGGAATAAATTACATAACGAGAAGTAGAGGAGAGAAGGCTGAGCTATTGTAGAATTGGTGGAAAGTTAGTAGTAGTAGAGCTTGTATAGTTAATGTAGAGATGGTAAGAGTTAGTAAAGAACTATTATAGATAGTGAGAGTTTTTGATGCAATCTCCGGTCTCCGTCCCCCAGAATCGTTGACTGACTAGGTCCACCGAGAAATACTCTTCAGGTATCTCCAATTCTGGCTCAATATATACTCCGGCTATACGAACTGTCGCTGTGGCTCCTGGCTTCTTCTTCGGCTCCTCTGTATCTCTGCTCTCTCTTCTCTCTTCTCTCTCGCTCTTGCTCGCTCCCTCACGACAAGATTTTTAGCAGCACAATCTCATAATATCCACCACACTATGACCAACACACCACCCAAAACAGACCCCACCAGCGGCTTCGAGGAAGAGTTCAAACGGATAGAGTCGGTGTATACCCGCAAATGTTTTCCTAGTGAGAATCCCGGCTTCGATATCTTATCGACCATACGCTACGATCCCAGAATCACCAAAAGGCAGCCAACCTCTGCCGCCACTATTTCCACCAAAAACTTCTTCTTGTTCCCCGAACACTGCAGCCGGTTGGAGTATACTCTCAAGTACTTTTCTCTTCAGTATGGTCTCGAGCTTGACTTCGACGTGGACCCTGATTTTCTCGCTGGCCAGTTGAAGCTGGCAATCGAGTTGTCAGGAAAGCCCGTGACAAGTCCCTACAAAATCCGTCTTTTGATGAACTTGAACGGGGACGTTAAGGTAGAGGTCCACGAGACATTGGATATTGAGAATTTGTTCAGAGCGTTGCAAGTAGCGGAAGTGGAAAGGGAAGCGATGGATGGCGTGAGCGAGGCCAACGACAGAGCTAACGAAGTGAACAGCCAACTCAACAACGATCTCTCTATTGAGCTCTCCAATGACCTCTCTAGTAACCTCTCTAATGACGTCTCTAGAAACTTCATTAACAACTTCACCAACATCACTAGCAATAATCAGGATGCTCTAGATTCCCTAGACACGGCTCACTTCACTTTTCCAAATGTACTTGTATCCTCAGTTTATCAGTCACCCCCTAATATCTTAGAACAGAGCTTGCTGGATGATTGGGATGTTTATATTGACTCCCAGCCTACCTTCATCTCTCCATTCACATCCTTCAAAACTACCAATAGACAACACTACACGGATGCCCGTAATCGACGGTTACCTGGAGTACGACCCGGCCGTGAAGAGGTTTTGGTGTACAACCACCAGAATGATATGATGGAGGGTTCTATCACCAGCTTTGCCGTGAGAAGAAAGAGCGATGGTATGTGGATCACGCCCCAGCTCAGTTCAGGATGTTTATGTGGAGTCATGAGACATTTCTTGCTCAGAAAGGATTTCATGGAGGAGGAAGTGATCAAGTTGGACAGTTTGGCCGTGGGAACGGAAGTGATGTTATTCAATGGTGTGATGGGTGTTGTTAGAGGAAGAATCTGTAAATAGAGAGAAAAAGAAGAAGTAGAAGATGTGTTAAAGAACAATGAATTAGAGCACAAGACTAGAGTATAGTACTAAGAGATTATTCGAAAGCTAGAAGAGATAAATTTACAATTCTAGAGCTAGCTGAGCGCCCCTAATCGGAACTATACTCCCAACATATCTAATAGCTGATATATCGCTGATCAGTACCTGAACTACTTTTAGCAAATGCTAAACCATCGTGAGTTTGAATATTCCTCCTTCTGGATCATACGTTGTTCTTCTTTGGGGATCCAGAATTCGTCTATTATCTTATCTAATGAACTCTGGCATTCAAAGCTACTGAAATCATCGACTTCACCACTAGAATCATAGATGTCACCACTAGAATCATAAGTACTTGTGCTATTAATCACTCTAATTTATATATTAATCTCTAATTGCTATCGATCTCACTCGCTATTTGGCGAGTTGTCCATCAACTTTTCTCAACACTTTTTATCATTGCAACTGCTCAATCTCGTCGTCAGAGTATCCCATGATATACAAAATATCACGCAAAGATTTGGTGTTCAAACAACATGGAGCCAACTTCTGGACCTTTGGTTTGGCATTCCATGCGACTCCGAAACCAGCCACGGCCATCATACCCAAGTCATTGGCACCGTCGCCCACGGCCACGGCGTCACGGGGATCTATTCCATGTTTGGCAGCAATTTCGAGCAACAACTCGGCCTTCTTGTCTCCGTTAACGATGGGTCCATGCGTGGTACCGTCCAACACGTTGTTGGCGTCGGTCCCTAACTGGTTGGCATAGGCATATTGTAACCCTAATTGGTCCTTTACATACTCTGCCAAAGGAATGAATCCTCCAGAACATACACCCATGACGACTCCCAACTTCGCCAACACCGCACACAACTCCCTGGCTCCATTGGTGATCTGGATCTTGTGCTTCAACTCTTCCCAGATACTGGTGGAGTCGATCCCCTTCAAGAGTAACACACGTTGCTGGAGCGACTCCGTGAAGTCGATCTCGCCGTTCATGGCACGCTCGGTAATTTCTGCCACCTTATCCTCGATGTCAGCGTATGCTGCGATCAACTCGATGACTTCCTGGTAGATCAAGGTCGAGTCCATATCGAAGATAAACAATTTTTTCGACTTTCTTTGGCTTAATGGTTGTATTATAGCGTCATATGTGGTGGCACTCTCCCTTATAGCGTCTCTGACGATTTCAGGGCTCTCAAGACTCACAGAGTAATCCACAGCGCGAGGCGATAAGGTCTTGGAGGAGTAGGGAGAGATTTTCAAACCAGAGAGAAACGATTCGAACTCAGATTGTGATTGTTTGGACAATTCCGGTCCGTGTGATATCACCGTCAAGCTGTAGTCTGTCATGGTCAACGTGGTGAGTTGTGAGTTGTGAGTCATGGGACTCTGACTCAATTTTAGATGATTTTTCACTTTGGTAGAGGCACGTGTTTTGCAGCTAAGTAGCTGAGAGTAGTGATGTTAGTTATTCTGGTGAAGTTAGAGCAAAAACTGGGCTTAGCGATGCTGGTTGATGCTTAGTATCTCACTAAGCTGAAGGCTGAAATAAGTTTCAACTAACGGAAGAACGAGGTAATCCAACTGGGGTAGTTGAGTATTCACTCGGCACTAGATTAGTGATAGCTACACTGCTCCTCATTATAACGACTGAGAATCGTCACCATCAAGCTCTCTGTTAATACAATTTCTTCCCTGGCCTTGAAACTTTCCCCTTGCTCTCGTTATGGATCTCGCTATTTTGTGGAACCTGAAAATCTTAGCGGGCATGTTTTCGCAACCAACTCAATCCCAATCTACACATTTGACTCACCTCCCATGGATCTACCACGCATCCAACCACGCAAGCTCCATTATCATTGAGCCACCTAGAGAGATACTGAGACCATCCAAAATACTTTTTAAAGAGGATTTCGGTGAGGTAATGTAAAAGAATTTTCAACTGCTACGCCTACATGGCAGAAAAATATTCTCTCCGCTCTTCACTACTATATCGTGGTTACTAATCATAGAATAAATTGATTTATATGCATGTCTAATTGATGGGATAGCCACCACGGCGAGTGATATATGATTTTAAATCACTAACTCTCTCAGAGTTGATTTCTTGATATCGCTAATCTTCTAGGGTCTAGGGTGGTGTGGTATATTCATCCTCGATAAGGATCTCCTCCATAATCTGCAACGAGACTCCTCTATATTTGATTCTCGCCGCCAGTGATGGTTATGCCGAAGTCTGAATGGTCTAAAAGTCCTAAGATGGCGCTGGTTTTGTTTCAAAGTCCATCATGGCTCTCTCCAAGAGTTTGGGATTTATTAGTTATTGTCTTCAGAGTGCTCTAAGTGGAAAATTTCCAGTGTCAAATTCTCTCTGACCGAATTCACTCTTCCTTCACTGGAGAATCAGACAATTCCAGAGAGCTCAACCTCAAATCATACTCACTCAACCCAATCTCTCTCCCCAACTTGTCAAAGTTCTCCAAGTATGTCTTGTGCTTACCCTCGGCCATGTCGTTCATCTCCTTCCAGAATATATCATGGTCGTACTCAAAATCCAACAACCCGTTGAACTCCTTGTCCAACTGTTCCTGTGGAACAAAGTCCTCGAACGGCTGGTCGTATATGGTCTTCAGCCTGGTGTAAGGGTCTATAAATGGCCCTACCACTTTGAAAAACGTATAGCCGATCCACGGGATATTGGTGAACAAGCCTCGGCCCAAACGTTCGGGATAATGGTTCTGGAGAATGTGGAGCACTTGCTTGGAGATAGAGAGAGACGGAAATTTCGACGAAAGCTTGAGGTGTTCAGGAGCTGCCTTGAAGTCGATCAACAACGCCAATGTGTCCTGTCCAGGAGGCATGAACTGGATCACTCTCTCCAACATGAACACGAGAAACTGCACCTGTTTGATGGATGGTGGTGTGTTCTGGTACCCGTTTCTCAAGTAGAGACACGGACGGTTATCCTTGTCATATCCGAGAATAAGATGTTTGCCTGTGGCATTTTCACTCTCCACTAGGTCGGCAGTCACGAGTTTGGTGGGGTCCGTATGGTTGGGGATTTCCACTACACCGAAAGTTCTTCTCCAAATTATCGTTTCCTTGACACGTTTAATAGCCACGTCAAGTTTCCACTTTGATGCCCGCAAGTATCTGATGAAACACTCTTTGGTGAGCCATGCCAACTCTTCCACGAGAAGGGGATGTGTAGCTGCGCCAGGCTTATCATTTACGGGTACTTCTTTGGTGATATATTCTTGGAAATATGCCAACATCTGGTCGTATTTGTCCATTTGTTCGGAGTCCAAGTCGAACGTTGGTGGCTTGACGGGGTTGACTGGTTTGTCAAACGGTTTTTGACATTTGATCAAAGCTGGTTTACTGGTGGAAGGCTTGCCAGATGGTTGGGATCCAGCGGTGGAAGTTGCCGAAGCCGTGGTTGTTTTGGAGGAAACCGATGATGTGTCCGGTAAGCTCGCAGACGAGTCTTGTTTCCTTCTAAAGAAGTCCATGGTAACCTATGTATGTGGGAGTGTTGTTTAAGTTGTGTCTGGAAATTCTTTTGCCTCGAGAAATATTTGTTTGGTAACAGATAAATATTGTCTGGATATTATTTATCTGATCTGTATCAAAATGAAACTTTTTTCACGGTTCAGCTTAAACGCTATTTTTAAATCCTTCCGCAATTTTTTGAATTCCATGCTATTTAATTGTGACCCTTTATGCTAAGGAAAGGGTCGTATTGTGCTATGCGACATCCGGTGCTCATATAGTGGACATAAGGCATTCTAGTGTCATCCATGTTTCCTGTGAGATTGTGGCTGCCCCACCAGAATCAAACCCCGAACTCAAAGTCCTTCCCCGACACGTTATATTATTACTGCTCGCTAAAACCTTACAAACGTAGCGCTACCACAAACCTAAATTAACTAAATACTCAATATAACACTAGTTAAATCCAACGATTCAGATCTTTCATTAGAGTTCCAAATCTTGTTCAAATCTCTCTTGGTCTTACTACGGCGATAACCTTGTTCCATTGTACTTACTTATGGAATTCGGCGCTACCAGGTGTCGGTTGGGACAGTGGAAATTCGCTTGCGCTTTTGGTGCGACTGGAAATTCCTACGCTTGGAAATTCCTTCGTTCGCTACCATAATCCCACTTTGTGGGCGCTACCAGTCTAAAACGCTCACGTGCGCTACCAACTTCACATTTGAGTTGATCTCCAAATTCGCGGAGACGAGTCTCTCCAACACAACAACATCTCGCAATGCATGACGTAGACGTCGAATCGAAGTCGCCTACGGTCGAAGAGGCTCCGTTCTCGATTCCCAAATTTACCGAGCTCATAGCGAAGTATGTCGACAAAGAGTTCGAGACGGGCACGCTAGACGACGGCCTCAATACCGCAATACTTACGGAGTTACAAACGTTAACGTCCAAGTACAAATTCTTAGTACAGTCTACCCAGGTCCACCCAGCAGGGTGCGAGGCCGGCGCGTTCGATATTGTCGCTAAGTTTGGCGCTGTCTGGGACCAGGAGAAGGACGGGTACGTCTGTTTTCGGGTGGTGCCTCAGACCTCTGAGGATAAAGAGGCCATGGTAAACGTGACTCTATTGACAATTTATTGGTTGTATGTGGGCTAGTGACATTCAATGCCGCTAGCGAGTCTGTGTGTTGAGATTTTGGGGAACTAGATGTGTTTTAGCCCAGGTTGCTGTGTCGAGTCACAAACTTCTGTATAGTATTTAGTGAGATATCTAGAGTTCACACTAAAATTAATAACAAATAGTGAAAAATTAGTGATAATTATGATGAATCGACGGTGGATTAGCGATATGGGTATCATCAGTAGTCGGATTATCATCAGTAGTGGAAATAAAGTTTCACCATTAATTATTACCAGATATCCTCAGTGTTAGTAAGGATATCAGAATTAGCAACTCCTGGAAACTGAGAAATTTATAGCTTATTTCAAGGTTATATCATGAGAGTCTCTCCTGGTGATGCTGGAGTGCTCGTTGTCACCTCTAGTCGGCCAGCGTGATGTAGAGAAGACAGATTCCTATGTTGTAGTGACTTCTTTGAACAGTTGAGGAGATAGTTACGGACTCTCTTAAAGAAGGAGATAGTGACGGACTCCCTAGAGGTTCACAGGCGATTTCCAGCGGTGTTGAAGATTCTTTGTCCTGTGGATGTATGGGGACCTCTAGTAGTTGATATAGAGTTCATAAATATTAACGAGTCACTGTGACTGGTCTAGTGGCCAGTATTTATCAAGGTTCTTTAGCGTCATATATGTCACTAGCCTTGCTGTCTCGCTATATAATATCCAACAAACTGTAGACAGACTCCAACTTAGTATTCACGCTCAGTAATTGGTCGGTATTGCCAGCGACACTATCCAAATGACGACGTAACAACTGCAAAATCTCCACCGTGTCTTGGTCTACATCAGGATCAAACAGTGACGAAATTCTTCCTGTCTTCAGTAAATGGATATCCACCAGCGGCGTCTCCACCAAGTGTCCTCTGCTAGCCATATCTCTAGAAATTCTCTGTTTCTGGTGGTCTGCGGTTTTCCTGAATTCGTCCAAGTACTTCGAGTCCATGTGGTAGCTCCTCTCTAGGTCATCATGATGTTTCTCAAGTTCCTTCAACTGCTTCAACTCTGCCAGTAAATACGTCTCCAAAAATGTTTTCCTGCGCAAAAGAGCGTCGAAACTGAGAATATCGCCTAGAGTATTGGGCTTGGTGCTCATGGTCGACGTTGGCGGTAGCGGCGTTACATCCACTCGGGACTTGAACGATTTGGATTCGCTATTGTTGATCCATGTCCTCGCCAACACTTTCTGAGCCTCCACCATTTTCTTGGTGAGTTTCTGTGTCTTGCTGAGGGTGCCGTAGCGCTCAATGGCTCTGGTGAGCGCTATGTTGAGGATACGGTCGAGTGAGTCCATCGTCTGTGGAGGAAGCGGTTCCCAGAACCGATCTATGAATTTTCCTGTAACCCTTTTACTGCTAGGCTCCATGACGTATGCCGAAGGATCAACGATTTTGATCTTCCGTTTGTTTCGGAGATGTTTTGCGGACTCCTTAATGATAATTTGTGATTGGTCCTCATTAGTGGCCTCATTAGTGACTTTGTTAGTGGATTCATTAATTGCCTCGTTAATAGATTCGCTACTGGATTCTGTGTTGTCGTTATTGTGTGCGATACCTTGATTGTACTCGCTATTTTCCTCATCTTTCTGAGTAGCCATTTCTCTATCTGTATCGTCGTCTTTCTGTGTAGGGACTTCTCCTTGGTCATTTCTCCCTGGCGATTTCTGGCGAATTAATAATTCGCGTGAAGCTTCCGAATCTGATTCAGTAGAGTTGGTGGTCAGTAGTTCTCTGAGTTCGTTAGAATGTGTCTTTGATGCTGTTGGCAGTTTAGGTGGCAGATCATTGGTTGCGGATATTTGATTTGGGGAGATTTCAGTTGGCAATGCTAAAAGTTCAATAGGTGTTTCATCCACCCCTACATCCACTGTCAGACCCTCTTTAGAGATCTCCTTGGAACTTTCCCTAGGACTCTGCTTCTCTATCCCCTGCTCCAGCTGTCCAAAATCTTCCTTTTCTTTGACCTCGACCTGTCCTTCCTCATAATCTGCCATCTCTTCCTTTCGTGCCTCTATTCCATCATTTATTCTTTCCATATCTCCTCTCCTAGTGGTGTTGTAAGTTTTGTTTTGTTTTGATTTGAATTTACAGCATAATCTCGTCCTGTATATAAACGGCTGCAAAATGCAAATCACAACCTGCAATAATTCATGATAGAACATGAAAGCTAGAGAGAGAAAGAAAGCTAAAAAGAACGGAGAAGAGATCTACATGATCTATAGACAACTCTAGATTCTTTAATTGTCTGATTTGCAGCAAAAAATTGATATACTCAATAGTTTGATACAATTTGGAAAAAATACTGCTAAAAAGATAAAACTTTTAAACCACTAACCCTCTTACATTAACCTAAAGGAAATAACAACTTAAGAGTTTAGAGAGAGCTGTTAGAGAAGTTGATACAAATAGCCTCCAAATCTCACTAAACTACAATTGTTCTAATACTGTAGCTTATAGACAAAATATCCCTCCACAAGAGCCCATTTATCTACTCCAGAAACCTCCAGAAACCTCTAAATATCTCTAAAACTACCCCATTATTATATCCCATAACTCCGGATGAGATATCTCCACCGCTTTTCTACAATTATTTCAGCTCTATACTGGTGTTGGTGAGTTGAAGAATCATCAAATTCCTCTCACGTGACTAACTCTTTACTCCATTCACGTGACAAGAATCACACGCCAGATGTATATTTATCGCCTGCATATTTCGCCCATCTCGATCTACAACCACCATCATGGCTCCTTCACAGTCATGGTTTAAAGGACCGACCTGTGGCGTGGATAACTGCCGGTCACGCCGGTACCGTTCCAGCGACGGGTTGACTATCTGCCAGTACGGACACGTGATGGAGGGAAACTTTGAGTACAATGACGACCAGGACCAGGCCGTGGTCTCCACCAAGCGGTTGAACGTCGTCCAGTTAGACGACAGAGGTACATACACGCGATCACAACGGTTGAACGAGGACTCACGCGACACCACGCCCAAACGTGTTCCTGGCCGCAGATCTACGCAGATTTATTACCGATGTCTCCAGATATTGTTAAAGGAACAGCTTGAAGCGGTGATCCACGAATATTTCAGCGAATCTATACGACAAGACTTGAGTCAGGTTGTGAGGATTAACTGGGTGAAATGCTTGAGTGGGTTAGAGGAGTTAGAGGATAAAGCTGATGAAGCTGATGAAGCTGCTACCGAGAATGGTACTGAGAATGGTACTGAGGAAGAAAGTCATACTGAAACACAAACTTCTAGCGAGGCTGCTATCGAGGCTTCTCTAGCGCCAAATCTTGACCCCACTACTAAATCTTCCGCAGGAATCACTAAAAAACCCTTCAAATCCATCAGAACTCGACATCGCCCGCTAACAAAACTTCATCTAAACTCGCTAGACACGCTCTCAATCATCTATATATCGGTGTTGCAACTCCGGTTCCAACCGCTCTTCACCAACGATGTGGTGGACGGGATCGTCTCCAACAAGCTTCCCTATATCCGCACGCTACACTTGGTTCCTAAGTTCTTGCTCGACGAGATTCCACTCTATTTCCACCGTATGCTCCAGGGCTACAAGCTACCAGTCACCAACGAGGTTTACGAAGCGGTATACAGAAATGGAGCCAGAATTTATATGTATAGTAGTTCCCCAACTACCACCGCATTGTCGGTCCCCATCAACTTGTACTATCCACTAATTTTCAAAGTCGTTACGGAGGTGTTGGTACTACCCAATGCAGTAGATGTTTTCCTGCTTCTAGTGCTGGTAATGAAGGACGACATGTCTGTGGCATGTGACAAGGCGTACCAGAACTCGCTCACCAGCTTTCCCGAGTTGAAAATCGCAGGCATGGTTGTGTTTCTTGTCAAGAAGTCCTTTGTGCACAACATCTTTCCCCACCGTCTCGACGGAGCACGTTGGTTAGAGAAGTTGAAGGAGTACGAGGCTGACGTGGAGTACACCTCCACGGGTGACGATGATCCTCACAAGCTTCTAGACTGGTCCGACGAGAAGGTGGGCCAGTACTGTGACTGGGTTTTCGAGAACATCATTCCCAAGAACAAAACACACCCGTCGGAAGATCTTCCAGTAATGGAGAAACGGTTGTTGCAGATCTTCGATATAGAGTCGGGCACGAGTGTGAAACCTATGCCGCCTTCAGACTCGTTAGCCAACGTTCTCCGGAGCATGGCTCACCCTACACGAGCAAAAAAGCTCCAGGTAAAGACCTTGGAGGAGATAGAAGAGAAGTTGGTGAGAAAGTTGGCCAAATTGTTTGGTGTGACGGAGGATGTGCTCTGTAAGTGTGCTAAGAATTGTGAAAGAATCGTGATGAGGAATTGAGCAAATATTGGAAAGAGCAAATATCGATAACTGAACAAATAACAAAGGAGATAACATACGACAAATTTTGTTATCATAGAACAAACCTCAGTAAGAAAGGGTTGAAAATGTGGTCAACTAGTAATATTAAGGTATCAATGATATTTGTCGCTACAGTTCAAGAAAAGTGTCAAAGTTGGGGAGATTTGATAGGAAAACCGACTTATATTACTTAAGAAGGTGACCAGGCAACTAGTCGAACCAGACGATGAACAAATAATCATAAATAACGACATTCAAATCCCAATAAAGCTTATAATGAGATTTTTCGAGATTATAATGATATTAACCAGAAATTGGTGATTTGACTACGGATGATCACGTTCACATTAGAGACTCAAATCACAGGATCTAAAGGATTTAATCACGGGGTCTAGAAGACTTAAATCACAAGATTTAGAAATCATAACCTACTCAAACAACCAAGTACCGATACTGAAAATATTATCTCCCAGTAACCGATATCAGGTGGTATCGTCCTTCATCAAGTCATTTGGTGTGTGAATACTCTCTAATAAGCCTCCGATTATGCCTGGTTAGCCGCTGTTCCGTGACTCCACCACTTACCTTCATCATCCTCATAACCTGTCCTTAAATCCTTGTAATCTTCGACTGCAATTTGTCGTTATGGTGAGAACACGACCGCTTATGACTGCAAACGTTGAAACCACTGGAGAGGCTCAAAACAGCTAGATCCTTAATGTGATTATCACCGAGCTCGTAATATTACGAAGGCGATAGGGTCTATGCCCATAAATGAAAACACCAGAAGAAAGTACAAGGTTAGAAGGAAGGAAATTTATATGCAGGCGATGAAGTCTAACGATGTGTAACTAAGTATTCTAGGCACTTAATGAGAACTGAGGAATTCTGGGTACTCTTAGAATACCGAGCAATCCTCGGCACTTATTGGATACTGAGTAATCCTCGGTAATTATTGAATACTGAGTATTCCTGGCTTCTTTTTTTGAGTATACCTAACGCTAGACCCCGGTTCGGTCAATGAATATCAATTAGTTTGGTCTAATTTCCGAGTCCAGTACATCTACCTTCAGCCATAGGGAACTAGGAACGTCAATAATTAGTAAGCGACGGCATTCTAAAACACCCGGCGTTAGAAGAGAAGGCTGGATTTGAAATATATGCGATGCACAACAGCTTCTTGCCCTAATCAAGTCCTTAAATGCGAGCCCGCATGAGAGAAACGTCACATGACCATATACACGTGCATGTCACTCTGCATGGCAGCTACCCAACAAAACATCCAAACTCCAGAAGTTACCACACTAACGCAACATAAATAATTCCGTCCGCATATATCGGGACTCTGACCCCATAAGCGCATCACTTACGACACACTTTCCCACTTCCAAACGGCTTAAGCCAGGGCTCCGACCTACCCAACTCCTCTCACCAAAGACCGAAATTCGGGGAAAAATCTCGGCTTTAGAAGGAGCCCCTAAATATGACTTCTCGAAGCTTTGGAGCCCCGGGCATGCACCAATCGCCGTCTTTTTAGGTACACGCACGAGGTCATTGACCCCACTTACAACAGTATAAAAAGACCCATCCCCGACACCGAATTAAAATCTTCTCAGTATCAGCAGCACAAAATGTTGAGAACTACCGTCACTAAAGCCGCATTTATTGCGACCAGAGCATACTCTACGCTCCCATTGTCAGTGAACATCAAGCTTCCTAACGGCAAGAACTACGACCAACCAACAGGTTTATTTATTAACAACGAGTTCGTTCCTTCCGTTGGTAAGAACACCTTCCTGGTTTTGTCTCCATCCACCGAACAGGAAATTACCCAGGTATATGAAGCCAGATCCGAGGACATTGACTTAGCTGTCGAAGCTGCTACCAAAGCATACAACTCGTCATGGTCCACCTCAGACCCGCTTGACAGATCCCGTTACTTGACCAAGTTGGCAGATTTGGTTGAAGAACATAGTGACACTTTGGCCTACATCGAGTCCTTGGACAACGGTAAGTCCTTATTGTGTTCCAGAGGTGACGTTCAACTCGCAGCCAACTACTTTAGATCTTGTGCCGGTTGGGCTGACAAGATCACTGGTGACGTTATTGAAAGTGGTAGCTCTCACCACTCGTACACCAGAAGAGAACCAATTGGTGTTTGTGGTCAAATCATTCCATGGAACTTTCCATTGTTGATGGCCTCATGGAAGTTAGGTCCAGTTTTATCCACTGGATGTACTACCATTTTGAAGACCGCCGAGTCCACTCCATTGTCGGCATTGTACTTGGCCAAGTTGATCAAGGAAGCCGGTGTCCCAGCCGGTGTTGTTAATGTTGTGTCTGGTTTCGGAAAGGGTGCTGGTGAACCAATTGCCTTACATCCTAAGATTAAGAAGGTGGCCTTTACTGGTTCCACCGCCACTGGTAAGAGAATTATGAAGAACGCTGCTGAATCTAACTTGAAGAAGGTCACCTTGGAATTGGGTGGTAAGTCTCCAAACATCGTTTTCAACGATGCTGATATTAAGGCCACTGTCCAACACTTGGTTGTCGGTATTTTCTACAACACTGGTGAAGTCTGTTGTGCAGGTTCAAGAATCTATATCCAAGAAGGTGTTTACGATGAAGTTTTAGCTGAATTCAAGAAGGCCGCCGAAGCTATCAAGATTGGTGACCCATTTGAAGAAGACACCTTCATGGGTGCCCAAGCTTCCGAAGCTCAATTGGACAAGATATTGAAGTTTATTGAAATCGGTAAGAATGGAGGTGCCAAGGTCCTCACTGGAGGTGTCCGTGCCCACGATACTGGTTACTTCATCAAGCCAACGATTTTCACTGATGTTACCGAAGATATGGAAATTGTCAAGGAAGAAATCTTTGGTCCTGTCGTCACTGTTAGTAAGTTTAAGACTGTTGATGAAGTTGTTGCTCTTGCCAACGATTCCGACTACGGTTTGGCTGCTGGTATCCACACCGAAGATGTCAACAAGGCTATTGATGTTTCCAACAGAGTCCACTCTGGTACTATCTGGGTCAACACTTACAACGACTTCCACCACATGGTTCCATTCGGTGGATTTGGTCAATCTGGTATTGGCAGAGAATTGGGTGCTGAAGCTTTAAACAGTTACACCCAGATCAAGTCGATCAGAATTGCCCTCAAGCCAGCCAACTAAACCTGGTGAGAGCACTAAAATGAAAACTACGACTGACGAGGACGAGATATGAAGGAGAATTAAAGGTGAAGTGTCTAACTGAGTACAATGAGACTAAGTCTTGTCTGAACTCACCTAGCAGGTACTCTCTTACCCTTTAGTTCGCCTCCTGCTCATATTTATGTAATTGAAAAGTTGAATGAACAGATTTTGTTAAATTTAATGTCGTAGAAGAGCGGGGCTCAAGACTCTCAGCAGTACCACGGTCTGAGAAATAGTAGTGAAGAGTCAGTTAAAACTAAGTATACTTCTAAGGAAACCTTTAATAATGATTACAAGTCTAGGGAAACCAGAAAGAGAGTACATTTGTAGAGTTAGCGTCGAGTCCCCCACGATTATGGCAAATATAATAGAGCACGTGACTAAGTACCATGTGATTAAATACCATGTGATTAAATACCATGTGACTAAAGATCTTAGTATAGTTTGAAAATACCTCCACCTACAGTTACAAGAAAACACCTCGCCAGGAAAGTATTTCGCTACGGCCAGTAAGAGGAGATTATGAAATGAAAATTACGAGTTTTAGTGATATTATAAGGTTTAGTGAAATTTGGAGAAGTATAACTAGTGAAATTTAGTGAAAATTAGTTAGATTGCAAAGTAATTATGAAGTTAAAGAGGTTTGAGTAGTGAATTTTAACAACTTTTTGAATATATGCCTTGCTAAGCAAGTGAGCGTAGGCAAATACCTTTAACCTTAGATACTTCCACATAAATCTCTGCTTAATTCCACATCATAATCTGACTTTAAAATAGGTCCTTGATAAACAAATACTATATGCAGTACACTGACATCAATAGATTCAGCTAGTGAAATATAGACCAAAATTGCCTCTACCGAATAACTCAACATGTTGAGTAACCTAAAGTAGCCTATAATATATCATATACGAATTTTCTGTAATTTTAACAGTTATTACCCACATTATCAACTTGGAGTGTGGATTACATAATCAGAGTTTTGACGCAGCGTAATATTTAATCGATTTAGTGAAATAAGTGAATATTGATGAAATTTATTGACTTTTAGTGAATATTAGTAAGATGAAGATTTGTGAATTCTTGAATACTTCGCTACGCTAGGTACTAGATATTAGTAGAGTCTAGTGACTATTAAATGCTTTGCTGAACTCAGTATTTATGATTATCACTATCTTCATTGATGCTTATATAATCAACATAATCAAAGCCATAATTACCATTGACAGTTTGAAGACAGGAATCTACAGAATGGCTGGGGAACCGAGTTCTGCCTGCTTCCATGAGCCTATAGTCATACCTGATAAACTATACTTAATCCTCCACATTTTATCTAAATTATGAAATTTGACTGCAAAATTAGGAAAGTTGAAATATAGAAATTTAGAGATTTAGAAAGTTATTACAAAATAATAGAATATATACCAAAAGAACAGTCTAAAGCCAGATTACACGAACAAGACATTCTGCAAGAGCTCATATAAATTACTCCTTAGCTCGTCTACTATATAGAGACTTACGGAGGTATCTATAGAGATTATGTGCAGGTGGAACTTTGGGTGCAAAAATACAGAAAGATGAAGAAGAAAATCGAGAGAGCTTTATAGGATTCATGTAATATCAGTGGAGGGAAGAAGATAAATGAGATAACATCAGCGGAGCTATTTTTGGAGCTTATGACATCAGAAGAGGGACTTAGCTACCAGTTGGGCCAGGCAATTAGATCAGAGGCTCAAAATTCCAGCTCACTGGGTTCCAAGATATCCGAAATTTCGTAACATATCGACATATCGACATATCAACACCAAAAATCTTAAGCTCATTTTAGGCCACATTGCTAGTCTTTTTACCGTTCGAAATGTCAGCAGATCAAGTATGTTTGGCAGTTCTAGTTGTATCACTAACCACACTATATGCAGTACATAAATAGAATACTCCACTACTTGAACTCAAATCTTCCAAAACTAGTTCTACATATATCTGTAAAGAAACAACTAGAGCTGAGCAACTAGAGCTGAGTAACTAGAACTAACTATATAAGTTCAATATATAATTTTTGTAGTAGGTCTAGGAAGTTAAAGAAAGTTCCAACATCTCTCTTGATCTCTGTACACTATATGCAGTACACAAATATCAGATATAGGAACCACCAACTACGTGGCCAGAAATCTAGCCAGAGTTGTCGCCGTTGTCGCCATTGTTTATCTTAGACCACTCTGATATCCATATGACGCTCCTTTCACACCCCTCTCATTATCTTTGTTTGACTTACGACAATCATCACTGGGCTCATTATATCTAATTACTTGACTCAAATTGTTTATCGATCACATGATTTGTGACTGCTTTTATCGATTTAGATAAATATGTCTCTCACACTACCTTCTCATTTCTTACATAAGCATCATCACCAAAGCGCACGACTCTGTCCATACAATACTACTGGAGCGCGGCCCACCTGCAGGAATCCGCACCAGTGAAATTTTTCACTCGATCACTTTTGCAGAGAAGAAAACGAAAATTTTTTACACACCATTTCCAGGTTCCTTTAGTTGAAACACATAGAAATATCATCAAAATGGTATGTAATATATGCCAGGGAGAATGACAGACAGACATACAGAGTTATAGAAAGAGAATAGACACCAGACTCTGAAAAAGGGAGTCCCATAGTCACCAATCAGAGATGTTCAAGATGTCGTAACTTCACTTTTGATAGTCGAGAAGTAGACAAATCTCGAACTTATAATAGGAAAACACTACCAGACAAGCTTGTGGATCCCAGTGGATGGTTTCTGAGGAAATCTCTGGCTCCCAGCTTAACAACTCAATAATATGAATTTGACTGAACTATAATAAGTGACTCCAACAAGTGAAATATCTGCTCCATAGACGTCGTAGCGTCGAATATCCAATGTCCAATGTCATTTCCCTTATCCCTTATCGACTAGCGTCGCATCTCATGATATACTAACCTCTAGAGTGACTCCGTTACTATCAGAACTCGTAAAGTTATTTCCAACCCATTATTGGCCAGAAGACAATTCGTCATTGACGTTCTTCACCCAAACAGAGCCAACGTCTCCAAGGATGAATTACGTGAAAAATTGGCTGAAATTTACAAGGCTGACAAGGACGCCGTCTCTGTCTTCGGTTTCAGAACTCAATTCGGTGGTGGAAAGTCCACTGGTTTCGGTTTGATCTACCAATCCGTCGCCGACCTCCAAAAATTCGAGCCAGCTTACAGATTGGTCAGATACGGTTTGGCCACTAAGGTTGAAAAGGCCTCCAGACAACAAAGAAAACAAAAGAAGAACAGAGAAAAGAAGATCTTTGGTACCCAAAAGAAGGCTGCCAAGAGAGCTGCCAAGAGAAACGCCGATTAAGCATCCCCATTTTCATGTACTTATATTGTGTGGATCATCTAATACATTAAATGTCTTTCGATGGATAACCGAACAGTCAGCCAGACTGTAAGGCAAATGTAGCCGTAGAAGAGATACTGAGCGTAGCGAAGTATTTAGTTGTTATAAGTCATTATAAGTTACTAGTACTCACTAGAAGTGATGAGTGTAGTCAGAGAGAGGTCTGTCCCATCGGGGTCCAATAGGGTCGTTCGCAAGTTGAAATAGTCAATCACGTGAAGTATAACCACGTGATATTCACAAATCAGAGTATTCAGTATGTTGTCCATAGTTTCTTCTTGATATTGTATTTGGTGGCCCCACACATTCTTATAATATACAATATAAGTCAGATCTTGCGCTAGTTTCGAAACCGGTCAATTAAAAGTTCAACTTTCACCCCACCAAGTCTCTAATAGAACTGGGTTTCAAATTCTTCACGAAGCGGATATAATCTGTTCAATGTCGAAATCTACCATATCTGAAGTGGTTCTGCTACCAATTAGGCAAAATATCACCGAATCTTTCTCTCATAGTTGGTGTTAAGTCACGACAGATAGACTACTTGCCAGGTAATCTCGTGAGAAATTTAGAAACAAAGAGCCAGTAGAGAACGAGAAACTGTAGAGAAAGAAAAGTCTAGAGAAAGAGAAGTCTAGAGAAAGAGAAGTCTAGAGAAAGAGAAGTCTAGAGAAAGAAAAACAGTAGAGACAGAGACAAAACGTACAGAGGCAACTTTACTTCTCTCTACCCGTGTTCTATTTATATTTCTATTTCTCTGGCCTGGCTTAGTTCTCATATTTTGCATCCAAACATCGACCTGCATACAATAAAACTCATACAGGCCAGAAATCGTTCAATTCTCAAATTTTCCTGTTCTTACATCACCAAATTTATCAAGTAATCTCTTTGAAGCATCTCGTTGCACCAGATCTGTACTTCTGACCCTTTTGATGTCATTTTCATGGTACTTCATCTGGTGAGGTTCGTGGACTGCATATAGACAAAGCTTGAAGTTATCAAATGAAACACCGATCCAGAGGTGTAAAAATATTAGAAGGTCTCTAGAAGGTTGCTAGTAGGTTACTAGGAGGTCGCTCGGAGGTCACTAGAAGTTCATGAACAGGCGTCACATTTTTAACACATTTTACTAAACGTTATCATCCGACCACAATCACCTGCATATAAACAACATCTTGTCACTGCATATAACCCCATTCTCCATCAATTATGATTACATCTTGAAATCACGACTATACTCTACCACCAGAGAAGATGTCGGAACGTAAGGCGATCAACAAATATTATCCGCCAGAGTATGACCCGTCTCAGGTGCCGAAGAAGCAAAAGACGGCCCGACAGGATATTAAAATCCGGATGATGGCTCCGTACTCGATGCGATGTCTCAAGTGTAACGAGTACATCGCCCAGCGGAGGTCGTTCAACGCGAGGAAAGAGGTCACCAAAGAGATGTATCTTTCGACCAAGATCGTCCGCTTCCACATTACGTGTCCTCGTTGTAACAACAAGATTTCTTTCAAGACGAATCCACAGACTGCAGGGTATACGCCCGAGGAGGGTGCAGTTCGTAACTATGAACCGACTCGACAGACAGCAAAACCAGCACCAGCACAAGAGACAGAGGACGAGCTCCTCCTGAGACTCGAACGTGAAGAGCTGGAAAACTTATCTTTTCAAAAACAACAGGAGCAGCGTAAAAAGAATCCATTCTGGCAAAAAATCGAGTCTCTCAAGGATGGAGATGTCATGGAGAACTTACAGGCCCGTTTAGAACAACAACAACGCCAACAGGCGATCACAGACCATTTGGAAGAATTGCAATACAAGAATTCACAGCTCCAGGCCAATGGTGGCTCCGACAAAGCCAGCACCGAGGCCAGAGAGAAGATACGATCTCAGATCGATCGACTCCAGAACGTACAACGAGATCTCCAAGACCGTGAAGATGACCAGCGAGCAAAAGAAGCTTTTAGCTTAGAAAAGGAGAGAAAAGGAACAGAAAACCTGCCACAAACGAAAAACTTGGTAGTGAAAGAAAATGTCACAGCAAAATCTTTGGACGTTGTAGATAGTCACCCGAAGAGAATCCCTATCACCTTAAAGAGAAAAAGAGAAGGCTCTAATGGTGTGAAAGGTACCGAGGGTAATAAACTGACTAACACCACTAGTACTCCCAAAGATCTGACTAGAAACCTGGCTGGCCACTCTCTGTCGAAAGATTACGCCCAGATGTCTTCTACAACACCCCAAGCCACAGGACTAGCCGGTGCCTTGGGTGGCTATTCCTCGTCAGAGGAATAACTGGCATGAATTGTACATTATTATCTCTATAGAATGCACAACAATATAAGTATCGTTTCTCGACACCACCAGGTAATTTCCAATCAAAGTTACCACCTGTAATCCAGATCGAATGGATAACGTGATTGCGAAAACAAACCGGGGATTAGCTTCGAAATAATTAGCAATAGTTCTCTAATTTCACCAATTCAGGCATGTAATTTGAGTGTTGGGAATTGGGTTAATTCACGTAGACACGGCGGGAATTGTAATAATTCAGTATATACTTAGCGGGAATTTACTGATAACCTTGAGATACATTGATTTGCTCATATTCGCGTTGTTTTTGAAGAACAATCAGATTTCACCAGTTGAGACTACCAATTTCCCTCTTTCTAGTTGAAAAGATTGTCATTCAAAGTCCCTATCACGATTTCTGGTGGTTCTACATTAGCCTGGAACCCCCTCTGTATATCCACCAAAACATCCATCAACTCTTCAACCTTACCCTTATCCATATCCTTCCTACACAAACAAACACCTCTGACATACTCCACTGAACAGTAATAGAAGGCTGGCAAAATTTCATTCTCCCACAACTGAGGAATCGTTTGCATCGGATTCTCACAGGTACCCAAGTCACCCAAGAATTCCAAAGCACGTAAACTATTGAACAAATATTCAGAATCCTTTCTCGTCATCAAGGCTTCAAAGGCACCATAAAATATAGTTGCATCTCTTGTCACTGCTTCGCTGAATGATTTATACTTCTTGACAGCAGTAGGATCGATCTTCTTACCACCACCATGAAGAATGTTGCCGTATCCAATCTTTATATACTCTGAGATAAACGAATCCAACAAAACAGTGAATGTCACCAGGTATAACTCATATGATGTGTAACTTCTCAACTCCTCCATATATTCCACAATGGTTTCCACGATTCTCTGAGCCATATTTACATCCTCCTCCTTGTTCTCATACCAGAGTTTGGTGAAGACAGTTGACAATGAAGGATATAAATCGTTGATAATAATATCCACAATAAATCTGATGACCATTGAAATTAAGTCGGTGGTCGGGTTGATAGTCTCTTCAAAAGCGTCCACAATTCGTTGCTGATAGTTCAAGTGCACCTTTTCTTTGTAGTTTGGAAGAAATTTATCGTTCAAACGGTCAGAGTTGATCTCATAGGTATTACCAATGGCCACCAAGTATTCAACCAACCCTGGCTTTGAAATTTTGGCTAATTCTTCTGGAGACAAGTCTTCGTTCCCGGCTTCAACCTTCTTTTTGAAGAGCCTACGTTTACTATGTTGAACGAGGAATCTCTCGTTGTTGTAAGCAAACATATAGTCATCAAACTCTTGTTCGATGAGCAGCTTATAGTTGAAAATCCTTTGGATGAAGAGAGCAGACCAGTTTTCAATTACCCCAACCAAGATCTTCGAGTAGCCTGAATTCGCAGCAACATCAGCTTGTTCCTTCAACATGGACAAGGACGTTTTGAAATCAGGCAAGACAAACACATCAGTGTTGATATCAATATTTATAATCTGGTCTTGTGCGGTATAATCTTCGATTACCTGGTGGTAGCTATAAATATGCGGCGACGACGAACGGTCCTTGATTGCGAGGGTTTCTTGTTTCATGAGGTTATTGTTCCATTCTTCCATCTTAAGTTTTATGACCCTAAGGTAGTCATCCAAGACCATTTCCTTCAATTCTTCACCCATGATAGATTTGGGTGGTTTGGAGAGTTTCGAGACTGCAAATTTCGAGGCCGAGCTTGAATCTTTTGAATCTGAATCCTTTGAATCTGAATCGTTTGCCGATTCCTTATCCTTTGAACTCTTGCCGTTGGACTTTGTCTTTGAAGTGTTTGGATCCATTTCTTCCAACTCCGTCATAAACTTATTAAAATGATTATCGTAGTTCAACACCTTCATTAAATCTTCGGTAGAAGGGTCGTCTTTGATGAAATTCATGGTAAATTTATGCAAATTATTGAAGTAGACGTTTTGAATAAAATTGCTGATTTCCCATTGAGTTGGAAACAACGGGTGGAGATACTTTACGACGAAGACCAATTCGTCCTCGAGCCAGTCTAAATTTTCATACACCATTACCTTATCATTCAAAAAGTGGTTTAAACACTCGTTAAAGGTATCGTTCAAACTGGCTTCTAACTTCGTATAGAAAAAATTGAGGTAATTCCGTTTGTTGCCTCTAAAGTTGTAATAATTGAGAACTTTGAGATCCTTCATGTGGTCAAGGTTTAAGTTCTTATACAAGTCCAACTTTAAGTCTTCGTTGGATTCGAATTCAAGGACTTTGATGAGTTTAAACACCATTTCATGGTTCTGGTCCTTGACACCTTCCGTCACTGACGAGATGATCTCGTACAACAAGTCGTCGAATGCCTTGATACATGCTTTGATGGGTGTGATAATTTTGTTGATAATGGACTTCAAGTCGTCGGAAAGGTATTTATAATTACATTCTAAGTAGTCCTGAAAGTTACGAACCTGGTTCAAGTTGTAGTGGATAATGAAGATGTTTGTGAGTGGGTAATCCAAGCTGCTTTTGATTTCTTCCAATTCCTTTGCGATCGAATCTTTCAACTCGTTGACAAAAGTCTTGAATCGTGGCAAGTCTCTGTACAAGTTTGTCACCTGAGTCATGAACTGGTTGGTGGAGATCATTTTCAGAATCGTCTCGTAATTTTTGATATTAACCACCGATTCTTCGTGAATCTGGTTCATTTTGTTAATATTGAACTTGATGTTGGAGAGTTTCGCCGACGTATTGTTGAGCTGGGTGAGGTTGTTTATGATGGTCTCGATCTGTTGTTGAGTCGTGGAGTTGAGCTTGACGTCAATTGATGATTTTTCTTTATGGAACTGTTGTTTGATCTGGCCGAGCTTGGAGAGATCCTCCTCCACCTTGATGAGGTTGCTGATCCGTGACAATGCTATCTCATACATAGTTGATATGGAGTATAGAGTATACGGAGGGTGTAGAAATACAATAAAGTAATTGCGTAGTGACTAGAAAGAGTAGTGGAGATTTGGATCTATACGAGGCTATGTGATTATATAATTGTATACCAATTGATCGTATAGTTAGTGGTGGATTAGTGGTCGTATAGCCAGTGAAGTGTTGATAGTTTACAGCATAGTTTGGATTTACAGCACTTTGATTTGGCGACAATGTCGTGCTGCGGAAATGATGTTTTAAATGTCGTTATCTCAAGTATCGATATTTTGAATACTCTTAGAAGACAGTCGTTGAGAGGGCCATTAAATACCAGTAGAGTGGAGTTAGTTTTAGAAGACTCATGTAGAAATAGTTGTTATGTGGTATGGCAAAAGAAATTATATTTTGCTCAGTATTTCCGACGTGTCTCTTTTTAATTGAAAGCTCAATTAAGAGCCACTAAGATCCACCAAGAGCCACAAACCGATAATGATGCCCACTAAGGATCCGAGTCAGTCAGTATTCCACATCGTATTGGAACGAGGCGCCCCTAAGAAGTGGTGCTAAGTACTTGTAACCATAACCTGCATAAAATCTCATTTGGGTGCAAAAAAACATTGAGACAATTACCAAGCCATACCCACCGAAATGGCCATAAGAATGATACTGAGGATTAAAAGCAGGAAATAGAATACGAGAGTTGGAGTAGTTTGCTGGGATTAAGCAGAAACAACACATTGCCGAAAACTACGCTCACAATACTGACTGAGGATTTGGATAAAACAATGCTGTTCATTTCTAACCACTTTATCTCAGCCTAGAGAGCCATATCAACTTCGAGGAATGTAGGCACGTTTTAGCTAACTAAAACTTACTAGACTCGACAGAATACATTATCAAATCATCTAGACCACATATCTAGACTCTACAAATAAGTTACCCACTACTGCATTACATATATACATATATAACTCGGTAGCTATCAGTACCAAGAGGCCAGTCTTACTGATATGACACTGAAAGTCCGGGGATTAGATTCTCTGAATACTCAGTTCAGAGAAATGTCCAGTCCAGAATTCTCTAGAACATTCAGTATTACGAATACTCTAGTTTAGGGTTCAGTTAAGGATTATCTAGATCTTAACAGTCTCATTGGTTGGTACTGCCTCTCTTGGATTGATTGTTGTACCTTCTGTTTCCTCCGTTGTGGTTATGATGGCTATTATTGTAATTGTTGGCGTTTCCTCCGTAAGGACTTCCTCCCATCATCATGTTGCCGTTGACAGGACTGCTACCTTGCACAAAACTGCCTGGAGGAGGCATGAAACCTCCTGGATGCATAAATGGCGGTTCACCTCCAGGGTAAATAGGCATGGGTGGCTGTCCGGGCGGCATGCCTCCTTGGAATTGTTGTTGGTATAACATGGCTGCATGAAACTGTTGCTGTTGTTGTTGGAAATGAACAGCCATAACGGCAGCGGCTGCTTGTTGTTGCTGTTGCTGTTGCTGTTGATGCGGAGACATAGGAAACTTGGATCCATTTGGTCCGGGGTAGCCTCCGTGAATATTTTGAGATGCCATCAACGGACTTGGAAGGAACGGCGACGTAGGCATGCCCATACCGGGGCCCTTGTTCAACGACTGTAATGAAGGGAAAAGAATTTCATGGCTTTCATCTACAGTTGAGTCCCAGGTTGGTGGTGTTTGGAAGGTTCTTTCATAGTACAACGGAGTTTCTGCCTTGCTAGCATCGTGTTTCTTTTTTGTGGTGACAAACAAGCTAAAAGCAAACTTAAAGTCGTTAACTTTCTTTTCTTGACTCTCTTTGGTTGGGATTCTGTCTGAACCACCAAAGAAATCAGCAGGTGATATTTGGTGGTGTCTTTTAGCAGATCCACCAGAAGGATTTCCTCCCGAACCACTCGTAAATGGCCTTGAGTGAGTCATTCTTGGGGAAGGGTTATTTGGAGATCTTTGGAAGTTTGCTTTCGGTGGATTTGGTGATAATTGGGTTTGTTTGCTGGACGGAGTGAAAACCGCAGCCTTAGGATTCAACTTGAATGCGGGCTTCGTAGGGTCCATTTTTTTCTTTGTTGCGGTTGCTGTGGTAGCTGGGTTTGCAGAGTTTGCAGAGTTTGCAGAGTTTGCAGAGTTTGCAGAGTTTGCTGGCTCCTTCTTCTTTTGAACGTCGGTTTGTTTCTTCAAGATTTGATCTTGCTTCAACTTATCCTTGGCCAATATTGGTAACAAGTCCGTTGGCATTTTGTGAGGAATCTTGAAATTGGCACTGAATTCGCGTAACGAGTTGATTTCACTTTGTGCATTCAATCTGAAAGATTCATTATGAGGTTGGTTAACTTGGGGCTTAGCTGGAACGGAGTCTGGTTTGATAAGCGGAATTTCAGCTTTAGGAAGCGCGGTTTCAGCTTTCATCACAGTTTCGGGTTTTTTGGCTGGGGTTTCTTGTCCTCCTTGTTTTGTAGTAGGAGCAGCCGAACTGGAAATTATGGCAGGATCGTTGTGGTAATGAGCAGCTCTCTGTCTTGGAGGGACATATTTACCGGGAGTGTTTATATTTGGAGACGTGGAAATATCGCTGGAGATACTAGCGTTTCTCAAAGCCGCCATAAGTTCGTCACCTCTTCTATCAACTCCGGAATACTTGTCTTCTTCGTCCATTCCTCTGTCGTCAACAACAACTCCTCTTTCTTCCAAAACATGGCGATCACTAGAAGTCTGGCTCTCGATCTCTTTGGCTAACTTGTCGGCTCTTGATAATCTGTCCTGATAATCTGGAGCGGAAGTGTTGATTCTGGTGGTGTACAAATGTTCATCATATGTCGATTCAACACCGAATTTTTTCTCGTTCACCTTGAATTGATCCCACGGCCCATTATCAGAGCCGAAAGTATCGTCCAAGTCCAACGTAGGATAGTTTTCGTCAGGAACCCATCTTTGCAATTCTCTTTCTTTGAGAACACGGCCCCCAGAGATATCTGTATCAGTTTTGAATTTGGAAGACAAAGCTGCAGGCTGTGGAGACGACTGCTTCGACGACGATTTCGTAGACTTACCTTCTTCATCAGCAACCTCCACGTCAACCAAGTCTGAACCCAGAAGAACCAATTTTGGAGGCAAATCTCCATCCGACTTCCCCAAAATCCCTGGGTTAGTCAAGACCACAGACAATGGCCCCTGAGTCGAAGCACTGGCCAAAACTCCCTCGTACCGTACACCACTGGCTACGGACACAATACATTTTTTGCCCACTGATTTCGACACGAGAACACTCAACTTGTCCGAGTCGTCGCTGGATCCATTGTACCGAGAATTACTACGGCGATGGCCATTTTTTGGGTTTGGTTTCTGACCTTTCATTATGAGATTAGATTCACAAATAATAATAAATCACTAAAGATTCACAGAAAATAGATGAAATCACACTAGAAATTCACAAGACAATAATAGACAAATCACACTAGAGATTCACTACTCGTCCACTAATAGATAGACTCTTCAATAGTTCACTAACAGGTCACCACTCTAAGCGCTGGCTCACTAATTGGCTCACTAATTATTCACTAGTTCACTCACTAGTTCCTCCTGATCCTTCACTAACACTGATTATAATAATCAATTGGAGGGCACGATCAATAAATCAATCAATTTCAGCCGGAGATTTTTCTGATTCCCCGTTTAATACACCGTCGATGTTGGTAGAACTATCAGAGGTGGCTTCGTGTGTTGATGTTGTGGTTGAGACTGCCAGTGTTTTTCGAATGATTTTGGGATTGGTGCGGGCACGTCTTTTTGAAGTTGAAGCTTGAGCCGGTGAAAGATTGGAGAGAGTAGCGGGGGTGAATAGAGACTAATGGTAGTGGAGACTAGTGGGGTTAGTGGAGGTTAGTGGGATTAGTAGATATTGATTCTATGGTGGCTCGGTAGATTTCTCACTTAGATTAATTCCATTAGATTTATTGATATATAGATTTAGAGATTAACTATGGCTCGTTGGAAACACCTCAACGTAAACCATAAAGACAAGAATAGACAAGAAAAGTTTAGAATTGAATATTTAACACATTATGACACTCTTCCGCACTCTAGCACACACTAACTACCACCACCCACTCTACTAGATAGATACCTGGTTCTTTCAGTTTTAAAGACCTTGTTTTTGGGAAATATCACGCGACTGAAATAGAATTGTGAAGGATCGATGGAAGTGCTAGCAATTCGTGTAGGCCCATGGAGCAGAATATATACCCTTGAAGACCATTAGCAGTTTATACTTATCGGTTTATAATTTTCAGTTGTAATTCCTAAAAGAAGTTACTTTTATAGAAAAGTTGTCGAAAATAATCCTTTCATGAATCGACACCCAGTGAACTATTCACTCACTCGGTTTATCTATCACTTCATAATGATAACGGGCGAATCATGAGAAGCGAATCCATTCTGTAATTTAGCAATAAAGCAGGGAATGAATAAGCTCTGAAAATGGAAAGGACCTTGCTTCAAGTAGAAGATCAGTATAAAGTCCAGTGGAGGGGGGATAGATATGTTGGAAATCGAGTCGATGAAACACAAGTTACAACAAGAAGTAACCAACACTCAAGAGCAGAAATGTATGCCATTGAACTTCAAAAGAAACTCAACAAGTCGCAATCAACCAGTGGACTTACGATTCAACGATGTCTCAAATTCCATCTCACAATTGATCAGCAACATACTCCATTGAATCCGATACCTATTTCAACATTATCAACTACCGATCCCCAGTATAAAAGTACAAAGTCCCTGACAAAATCAAGATCTTGGTATGAGTATGGATCCAACTCCATATCCACCAAATCCTGGTAAGTCAACTCTATGTTGATCTTGTTATTAGAAGTTAGTGAAGATATGAGCGACGCGTTCATATCGTCATCACCTCCAATATCTATATCATTGTTGGTACATCCACGTTGGTCTTCTAACTGTTCCAACACAATCTCATTGATCAAGTATATCCATTTCTTTGTAAGTTTGTGGAAGTAGCCTACGATATTGATGAGTTGTAGCAAGTCTAAATCAAGATCTGCATCTCTTTTTTTAGGTGTAGGTGTTGTGCTCTGGGGTGCATTTTCAACCTGTCCTGCACTTGCAAACCAAGAAAACGCCGACCATATCGATTCTCTCCACGAAATAGATTCGGTAGAGTAGTTAAGCCACCAAGATGGTTCCTCGAAAGAAGGTTCTGAGAAATCACACATTTTAATGGAGTGTAACTCTTCCGAGGTGTTTATAGAGTTCAAATCATCGGTTGAGAGGTTAGAATGGTTTGTAAATGTGCGTTGGGACGGGAAAGGTCCAGATTTTGAAGCGAATAGATCCTTATAAATCGATTTGAATTTGAAGTAGTCTTTTGAAGTAGCCTTGATACGTTTGGTAACGTCAACATATGCTCCTATATCTTTAGCATCTAAAACTGTTGTTAACTCGTCCTTATTCTTGCCATTGATTATAACAGCAATATCATATAGATCTTTTTGGTAGAGTAGGATCTCGTCATTGGTGGTACCGACATACCCTTTCATTTCAAGAAGGCCTGAATCCGACAAGTCCTGTAGGCCAACGTTATAAATAGGTTGTGAGTACGAGTTCTTCTTCTCGTCTTTCGATATGGTGGAGATATTCTGAGGAATAATGGAGAGAAGCGAAATAAGGTAGGTGAAGGAGTTGAGGATGAAGTAGTAGTCATGATCGGGTTCTTGATCGGCTTCCTGATAGTTATTCTTGTTGAATATTAAAATACGTTTCCGCAATAAACTCTGCTTGTAAAGGGTAAAAAGGAGAGGACCAGCCATTTCAAATAAATTAGGAAGTTTTGTCAAGAGATGATTATTGATATTTGGAGTGAATGGTGAGTTTGTTGAGAACCGGCTGTGGGAAGAATTTGCTGTCTTTTTAGAGCTATCAGACACCATTTCAGCAAAAAGATTAGCAAGACCCTCATAACTTGTATCGTTTTGAATAAACAGCGCCAACTCTGCGTCGAGAATATCAATGTACTCCCACCCATTATTAATAAATTCGTTAGGTTTCCAAGATTTGGTTTGGTCCTTTTCTTCCATGGGATCACATAAGATCCCAAGAGAGTACATTTTCACATTATCACGATCAGGAGATGTTGCGCTATCAGATTCTCCAGTTTCTTCTCCCACTATGTATCGTCTAAACCTGCTCACACCATAGTATAGTTTCTCCAGAACATGGCTAATCAAAATGGTCGATTGTGTTGTTTCGTGGATTCCAGATGGTAATCCTTTATAATCTAAACCTTTGAAGTCGAAATCATCAAGTATAGACTTGGACCAGACAAGTTTATATCCTGAGTGAACATCAAATTGTGCAAGGAAAATCGCCACGACCTTAGAAGGTTGATGAGCTGGTATCATTAGAGATGCTGAGTAGATATCTTGCTTTGATAGTTGATTTAGCTATGGCTTGCTTTAGTTGTGTTTTGAAAATACGATAATCTTGTAGTTATGACCTAAGGGCCGTCAAATTATGCTCGGAGTAATTAATTTGGTTTGGCCCACATGCACTACACCCTGATCGATGGGGAAGAGGAGATGTTTGAAAGGAATAAAAATGGCTGACAGGAAATGGCATTGGACCTTAAAGTTTCTCCTATTATGGTTAGGCATTGTTTCCACTGAATTGACATATTGTTGTTACCTCAAGCTATCAATTTCAATAAAAGTAGTATCTGCAACATTTTTTGCAAAAATCTCACAAAACTTGATAATAGATTCAATAATAGATTCAAATTAAAAAATCTTTCAGATTGTGTCACATTGTCACATCTCCTTTGATTGATAGGAAACTCGGCTTGGAGACTAAGTTGTTAATTATTCATGAAAAATAGGACCTACCTGAATTCCTTTAAGGATAGGTCTGTTAGAGTAAGAGTACCAAGTGCTTTATTCTATCAGAATAATGGTGGTACTAATGAAACTTCACTACTATAAGGAACTAGTACTCGAATTTAGTATAATAAAAGTCCACAATCCCACAGATTTTAGTCACACTTAGTAGAAAATTCTGATAGAAATCTTCAGAATTGTTCAAGAACACATTGGGGATCTGCTAGAAAGAGTTTCACAAGTATAGAAGATACATAGCACGAGCACCTGGCGAGAGAACTTATTGGTTCAAGACGAGGTGGGGCTAGATTTTTAGCGTATGTCAGCTTGGTTAGATCAGGATTAGGTGATTGGGGTCGCAATCTCCCTAGTTTCGCTTCGTTCAAGCAGAGGTGTGTAGTCCATTTGTAGAGTAGTTCAGGGTTAGATCATGGCTAGATCCGGGTTAAATCATTGGGGTAGTAAAACCTCGCAAGTTTCGCTTCGCCCAACTAGCCAATATTCTCCATCTAACCTATGTTGCTGTGAAGTACTATCACTAAAATCACCATATTTTAACGTCTAGTTAGCTGGAAGATCTAGATCTCAACTTCCCATCTCTAGGACTCACTGACCATATAAAACTCACCAAAAAAATCCTTATGAGTCTCAGAACATGAAAATCAACCTAACTATACCCAAAAATGTCTTTTCAGATACATACTTTTCATTATGGCTCCTCTTTGTCTCTCTAGAACATCCTTAAAGTGGTTGCAAATCCGGTCGCAGATTTCAGATCTCAGATTTCGATAAACCCTCATAGTTATATACAGTACGAACCATCTATCATTCTTCCACAACACAGGTGTTACCGCTATGGATCCTCGTGTGCGACAACTCTACCGTGTGCTTCTATTCATGGGTCGCGAGTACCCGACCCAATCAGGGGGCTATTCCAAATTTAGGGCTGGCTTGAAATCAAAATTCCAAACCACCAAAATCACCACTGAAAACGAGATGATCCAGGCTCTAGCCAGGGGAGAATACGTCCAGAAAGAATTGGAATCTCTTTACTTTCTAATGAGATACAGACACTTGAAGAGAAATTATGAGATCAGGTAATCAATTAATTGCCAGGTAGTGATAACCCACATCGAGGTAGTGATCTAGTTAGTGATAATCCACCTCGAGTTAGTCACTCTAAAAGATATGATATTTACGACTACGACTACGGAGGATGTGATAACTAGTAGCAAGAGAATTGAACAGTTGATGTTACTGAAAGTGACTCTGTGATAAAGTGAGAAAGTCATAAAGTGATAGAGTGTCAGAATAAAGTGAGAGAGTGACAAGTGTGACAAAGTGACTAAGTGTCAATGTCTCCGTATCTCTGTATCTCATTGTCTCATTATCTCAGCTTACAGTTAGTCTTAACACCTTCTGGTGAGCACTGTTCTACGATTTTTAGATCTATCAAGAATCATGCTTGGTAGTATCGATACTGCTTCGTTAAAACAAGATCCTTACGTTGATCCTCAAATGATCAGAATTGGAGACTCAACCAATATTAAAGCTGTTCTCCAGATCCATAACTAAGACAAATTCACAACTAACATGATAATTTACATAGTCAGAGGATTAGTAGATGAAAAGTCGTTAGAATTTCGAATCTGTCTGGCGAAGAACTCAAAATTTCATTAATTATCCTGGATCAAAAGGTCAAGCTACATATGGGAAAGGTTGAGATGTTGGTATGATCTCTAAGCATCTCTGAACTCTACTTTCCATCCCCCTTTCCTGTCTACAAGACGTTTCTTATGATTAATATATTCAACTAAATAGATAAAATGAATATGACGAGTATAGATTTTATTAGTGTGCTTCTGTGACCAGGCATGATTTCCTGATCGAAAGTAGTCATCATGACTGTAATTGTATGAGTAATATCTGACGATATCTAGCGATGTCGAGTGAAATGAAGCTTGATTTTGAAACGGTCAGATTATGATGAGCTCCGAGACAAATATCTCAGTCTGGTCAAGTCTAGCGAGAATATGTTCTAGAAACATATGATAACCTTTTGATCACATTTGAGGTTTGTAGTAGCCCTAGAGATAAGGGTCTTATTAGACATATCTAAGTTAGAGAAGACTCAGCGAAGCTAATACATCGCTTTGTTCAGAAGCTAAGACAACCAAGACATCGATTCGCTCAGTATTGGCTCAGTATTAACTCAGTCTTCGCTTATGCCCTAATTCTCAACACAAAGTTAACCACAACGGCCACCAACAAGAAGAAACACAACATAGTAGGACCAAATCTATCATCATATGGACCAGAACCTCTCAATCTTATAGCCTTGGCTCTCCAGTGATAAGTGATCAACGCGTAGACCATAGTTAACATGGCAATGAAGGTAAATAACCCAGCAGAGATTCTACCAACCGAGTCACCAAAGTTCAATAAACCAACTCCCAAGGATCCCAAAATGACAGTGAAGTTCAACCATGAGAGAAAGGTTCTCTCATTGGCGAAAAAGACTTTAGGCTCGACTCTGGCGGGCAATGCTATACGTTTTGAAGCAGACATGGTGGTGGTGAAGAGAAGTGAAAATTGTTGAAGTTGTGCTCCTGATATAGATTGTCGTAAATTGATAGTGGATGGGATACACGTGGGTATTGGTCAGCAAGTACAGATTGTGAGTAAGCTTAGTCAGAACGTGTAGAAAATTAGATAATCAATAGAAATGACAGATTGGAAAGAAGAGATACAGAATAGAATAGATGAGTTATATAATAGAGTAGAATAGTGCTAGAATAGAAGAGTTACATAACAGAATGAAAGACTAACAGAACAGAAGAGTCATTCCAATATATGTCTAACAATTGATATCTTAATACATTTCCTCTCGCTCTTTATTCGTATATTTATTCGCAGACCTTTAAAATTTCCACGACATTTGTCATAACTGTAGTAACGAGTCTTTGGAAATTGTTTCTCTTGTCTAATTTCCAGAATAAATTTGACAGGGGAAACAATGTCCGAGTTAATTTAAAAGGTTTAGAGCTATTTATATAGATATATAGTAGATTATATGAACCTCTATATAACTGAAAGAACTATAATTACAGATAATTGAATTTATAAAGTTTCTTAGTTTATAAAGTTATGATTTCTTATCTTTTGAGTGGCCCAGGGTGGAGACTGGTCAGCTCTCATAAGAAATAGTGATAAATGAGCAGAACAGTTTCGGTATGAGCTAAAGATATCGGTAGAGATATATTTAGTGAGATTACTTTAGATACATTTTCGTGCATTCTTGAAGGCATTGCTAATTATGTCAGCCGTTTATTCTGAAATCCACTTCTTCAGTAAATTGCTGAGCGAACCGAAGCATTGATTATCTAATGGAAATTTGGGAAAAGTTAACTAAACCAACTCTTCCATTTATATCTACTCCGTGAATTTGGCTGCAAAATTCAAAATTAGTTCTTGCCAATTTTTATAGAACACCACCGCCAAAGTTACCATAGATTTATTTGTTATCGTGTATATTCTTACAAGTAACATCGCTTCAACGAAAGACAGGTGTATCGACCAGCCATTTATATCACTCAACTTAACGTTGGAATGATGTAACCAATTGTCGACACTCTTTACTCTTCCGGATGTAGAACAGGAAACTAAAACAGACTTCCAATCAAATCTAACGACGAATAACCGAGTGGAATTGTTTAAATACAAGATTGGTATGTAATTCTCAGCCTACATTGTTTCCTTCACAAAGTCTATATTAACATTAATACATCAATACATTAACATATATATACAAGACTCAAGGAATTCAATGCAGACTCAATACAAAGATCCAATTTCAACTATGTTTTGGAGAACCTCAATGAAGTAAGACTTAGATTTAGAAAATTGACTCTACGAAGTATGACTCAAATGTAGAAAATCGACTCAATGAAGGAAGACTCATATGTGGAAAATCGACTCAACCGTTAGAGGAAAAACTGATTCCTCTATGAATGATTGCAAAAAGCCCATAACAAGAGAGTGAAACCACCAGATTATCATCACAGTAAATCCCAAATCCTCAGTAGAGATCCAGTTTCCCTAACGAAATCTAACCTTCATTGGTCCGCTAAGCCTCATTTGATTCCCTTTACAATCACTCAATTCTCCTTATACTCATCCTCTAAATATATCCCTAGATTCTCTCTAGATAGTCTCCCTTCTAACACTTATGAGACTGAAACTACTAAAGGCATAGCCTCCTATTTGATCCGGTATATAACGAAAAGCAACCGATAACGAGGCCCCGGTAGAGTCGGAACTTTATCTTTTCCGAGGTCGCATATAACGTGACAAATATAAGTGACGTGAACTCCTGAGATTTTTGAGCTAGGGATAAGATGCAAAACACTAACGAAAGTAAAGAAGATAAGCAAAAGATGGAGCCTAGCGACGATAATTATAAGCCTAGCGAGGAGAACTATAAGACTAGTAAGAGCTATGAGGCTAGTGAGAAATATGAGACTAGTGAGAAATATGGGGAGGAGAACTATAAGACTCCCTATGATGACGAGGAGAAGTTATTAGGATTAGTGGAACCTAACCCTAAACTGGCGCCGCCAGACTACATAGATGCGCCAGAGGCTCCACCAGATTACGGCAAGAAGTCCGAATCTCACCCACCAAGAATCAGTCCATGGAAAAGAAGGGTATTTTTTTTGATATTTGCTTCCGTCTGGGTATCTATCTGTTTAATGGGGGCCTACTGTGGTGCAAGTTTGGCCGACAAGTACCATGGTAACACGAAAGCCGTTTCTGACAAGATTCCTTGCCACAAAATGTCCCATAAAGTTGAGGGGGTGGCCCTTGGTGGAGAGTACATGGGACATCATGGTTTAGGGGGACATCATGGTGATTCAAAAGGTCATCATGCCTCTATGGGTGCTCACCATCGTAAAGAGATCTAATTTAGCGATACAATAGTATTATTAGTAGTCAAGGTCGAGGATCAGTCTTGAAATTAGTTATATACTAAGTCTTAGAACTAGCTTTATACTCTTTAATTTTATGTTTTATGTTATTACTCAAATCTTGGTTCCAAGATTAACTTACCCATGGGGATGTCGGAATGTCCCCGTCCAAATGCATACACCGAGTTTCCTCTGACAATAGTTTCCATGACCTTACCCTGGAGCTCGTTGCCATGGTATGCTGTCAACTTATTCTTAAAGAAAGTTTCGTGGTTTTGAACCACGAACTTGCGTTCCGGATCAAAGATCAATAAATCAGCATCGAATCCTGGAGCAATCTGGGACTTGCAGTGGGATAAACCTACTTGTTTGGCGGTATTGATGGAGCACCAGGTGTTGATTTCTTGTAAGGTTACTGGGGGACTCATCTTGAGACCTTCGGTGTAGAGAATGGGCAAACCAAACCCGACGGACGAGATTCCACCCCACGCTTCAAAGAAATTCCCCTTTTCCAACCCTTTCAACTCTGGGGTGCATGGAGAATGGTCCGAGACCACAGTGGTAATGATGTTATTACGAAGGGCCTTCCATAATAACTTCCTATTATCGTCGGTTCTGATGGGTGGACAGCACTTGAAGTGGGTGGAGCAGTTGCTGATCTTCTCGGCACTGAGCGACAAATAATGGAAGCATGTTTCGGCAGTGATGGGTAAGTTTCTCGACTTGGCCGCTCTTATAAGTGGTACTGCTTCATGGGTGGCCAAGTGGACAATATGTAATGGAACTGAGGGAAGTTTTGTGGAACAGTTGATGATTTCAGCAATGGCGGTAGTTTCGAAATTGTCTGGTCGAGATGCAAGAAACGCAGCGTACGACGTTGGGTCGATATTTGCCAATGCAGACTCTTCTTCTTCGGCTTGGGAAAATACATCGTCTATACCGCCAACGGCTCTTAAAAATGGAGATTCGTGAGCGTACTCTTCTTCAAGATCACGTTGATAATGGCGGTTGGCCATTCTGGCATACTTTCCAAAAGTTGGCTCGGCTGCTGCAAGCATTGGTGACTTGGCTAATGCGATGGCTTGTTCATCAGACAATACTGCATGATTTATGGAACCAGCGTGGTTATGAGGTAAATGACAGTTTTCATGTTCTTCGTGGTGACACTTATCTTGAGAGAGTAAGTCCACAACGGGTTTTGGTGCACGGTTGATGAAGGAAGCAGACATTCCCAAGTCTATATCTTCAATATCATGTGAGAGCGAAGGAACCAGAAGATCGCGTCCCAGACTACTCGAAGGAAGTTCACGGAACAGATTATTGGCCGTTGCCCCGCGAGAGACCAGATTGCTTGATGTGTTTCGAGAAAGGTTATTGTTGAAAGGAGATTGGATCACTTCATCGTCACCAGCGAGAGAAAACTCTGCCTGTTTGTTTCTTACGAGTTTTCCAGGGATTTCATTAACTTCGTCTTCTACAAGCAACACTGGACCATGGTCGACCAGAGGCTGCATTTCTGCATGGAACATAAGCAAGGTCTTTTCTCCCTCAACTTCTTTCATAGCTTTCATGATAATTCTTGGAGTAATGGCTGGAAATTCGTCCACACCACTTTCTATTAAGAACGACTTGAACCCTCTGACTCCCATGGAGATCAATGGCTTCAAATCTTTAATATTGGTTGGGATAAGACCTCCCCAAAACCCAACATCGACCCATGTTTGACCTTTGGCTGCATTGATTTTCAAATTGAAGTTAGCCACCGTTGTAGTAGGAGGTATGGCGTTTAAAGGCATATCGATCACGGTGGTTACACCTCCCGATGCTGCGGCCTGGGTACCTGTAGCGAACCCTTCCCATTCTGTTCTTCCCGGCTCGTTCAAATGTACATGCGCATCGACCAAGCCCGGCATGATAACGAGCGGACTGACGTTTCTATAATCCATGGGTAAAACATTGTAGGCGACGAGGATTTCATCGTCTTCGGCGAGAACTTGGTCAACGACTTTTAGGATTTTACCAGACTCTATGGAGAAGATGATGGTTGCGGCCAAGATTTGGTCCCCAACTAATACTTTGGTTGATGAGAGAGCTCTAGACATGGTGGTTGTGAATTGAATTTAGTGTTACTGAGAACTAGGGTAGAACTAGGCTGAAGAATTAGACTAAACAATTAGACTGATAATATATAGCGATGATGTTTAACTGGCTTATTTATGCTGCTTACTATACTAATCGAGGCTCTATTATTTGCTGGAGCTAGTGGTTGGTGGCTGTTTGGATCTCACAACTAAAGAACAAGTGGTGGTTGTAAATTCGGTTGGTTGGTTGGTTGTCAGAATTTTGGTACTGATAAGGGTTGATTTTGTGTAATGTTCGGGGACGGATTCCGTTTTGAGAGGTGAAGAAATGAGGGAAGAGAGATGGTAGAAGCTTCAGAAAAAGGCGGATGTATGTGGAGTGGAAGAGTCTGGTGGATGGCCGTCAATTTATACGACTCAAAGTAAAGGACGTTTCGTTGTTTCGTGTGCAACCGGCAGGAATCGGGTTTGGATCTACGTTTTCGCTGCAAAATCTAAAAAGTTCGTGCGCAGGCTGAAACTCGGGCATCGCCGAAATATCTCCTAGTTCCGCTACGGGCCGTTGAAAAGTCGGAAAGACGCGAAGACATTATTGGTCTAGACATGATCTAGAATGGTGTTGGGTTTGTAGACTATCCAGGAACTGTGACTATGTGGATGAGTAAGTTGCGGCGAGAAAAATGTAATTGGAGACAAGATTTGGGGAATTGGGGTTTAATGGAAATTATGTAGATTTGCAAAGTTTCTTTAGATTCCCTGGATTCCTTTGATTCCCAAGATCTTCGGTTTCTATGAATTTCCTAGATCTACAGTAATGCTATAGCTTTCCATCAGCAGTTCTGTCCTGAGAAGGAGGGGGCCACTACAAATACATAGTTTAAGCGGAAATCCTATCACAGTTCAACTTGAATAAAAGTTATATAACTATCATACACTACTCAGTGGTCCTGTCTAACACCGTCCCTTGATTGGTAGGGTAATGAAGTGTGATCCAGAGGCTTAAATATGAGTTTCAATTGGCTGCGAAAACTCATTTCGGGTCTTAGAGAGAATATAGAGAGGAAGAGAATACAATACAGATCAATATAGAGATATATACACACAGATCGCAGATATGCAATTATAAAGGAGTCTCTGTCCAAAATCAGTCACGATCTCTACCTCTCTGAGAGGGGTGCTGGAATGGGTTAGATTCGGATGTGCCCGACGGAGCCTGACACCACTCAGCAATTGTGTCGTTAGCCAATGTGGGGACCAGGATGTGGAGAAATATTGTAAGCAGAGTACGGCTGTGTGGGACTTGGAAGGAAGTTTCTGTGGGACCCGCTTAATGTGGGAGTCAGGCCGGAGGTAGACGAGAGTAGGAAGTATATCAACAAGTGCGAGAGGTAGACGAACAGTAACTAGTACTCGTAGCGAGTAGTTAGAAGAGCAGTAACAAGTACTAGTAGCGGGTATATATAGTGCTTCTGGTGGTACTAATAGAGCCTACAGAGGCATAGCTTAGCTTTCATTGGACAATCATATATTTCCTATAGTAAAGATTCTCAGCAATTTATAGATCAGATAGAGCTTGATACCCGAGTATAGAAGCTTGAGGTACCAGGAACTAAATAATGATACAGAGCGTCGAGGGCAAAATTACTAGGGCAATAAACAGAAATTTCCAGAGTGAATTGGAAACTTCCAGAGTGAAATATCAGGCCAGGGTGATGCTATCAAACAATAGTGTACCTTTCAGTATACTTCTCAGTAATATAAAAACCAGGACATCAACATACTAGCAGTCATTTAACCTATTGGTATGTGATTAACTGCTTCCCATTCTTCGAATTCTTAACTGCTTCCTGATAAACCTTCCCCAACTCTTCTCCCGACTTCACCAATGTTTCCACTGACGGAGCATCCTCCAACTTACCCTCCTCGTACCATGAAATAATCTGGTTCAACGTCTTCAACTTTAAAGGCATGTTATCCTTAAGCAACGCCGTGACCCAGAACCCAGAACTGGTGATGTTCTTAAATATATGAAGCGACGTTGGCAAAATCACCGGCTGGAACGACATTCCCCCGTAAGTCAACATAAGTCCATTTGGGGACAATTTTCTTGCAACTCCGGTGGCATTTTTTCCTCCCACGCAATTAAGGGCCAACTTAACGTCCCCAGACAGGGTCCACTTCTTGATCTGTGGCCCGAATTCACGAGACCCGTTCTGTTCCTCCGTAATAACGTGAGTAGCACCCTTGGACTCCAACTCCGCTACTAACTCACTGAGGTTTTCACGATCTCTCACTACCGAGATCGAGTTGAGCCCCAATAATTTCCCGATCTGCGACGCATACTTGCCCACGGCAGAGTTTCCTCCATTCTGAATAAACCAATCTTTTCCTGGGGTCAATTGGACGTAGTGGGTCAACATAAGGTACGCGGTTAATGGATTGACTGAAATCGTTGCCCCCTGGTTCACCGTCAACCCATGAGGCTTGCCATGTTCCTTTGATTGGCTGGGGTTGGGGATCGCGATGAAATCATCAGCACCGCCCACGGCGTGGGTCCTCCAGGTCCCAAAATTTACTTGGGCAGGAATACACCAGTCACCAACCTTGAGGGTCTCGACACCCTTTCCCACATGTAACACCTCGAACAAACCCTCGTTACCACATACGGAGGCGGGCGAGCTGGTGCCAAACTCCAACGTGGGCTTTGGTTTCAGCGGATAAACGCCCTGGATCTGGTTGATATCCGAAGGGTTCACTGGGGACGCCAATGTCTTAACGACGACCTGTTGGGGTTCCAACTTTGTCTCGTCGATCTGGTATGACTGAGTCTTGAGAACGTCCTGGGGCTCCCCATTTTCGGTATAAACAACAATGTGAGACGTGATCATACTTCTGAAAGAGATTCTGGAGATGTTTTGGTTTTTAAGTACGGTTCTACTGGCTCTGTGAAGCATAGTCTGGATAAAGAGGAAGTGGCGGAGAGCAATGATGTTTTTGTGAGATATTTTAATGAGATATTTAGTGACAGTTAGTTATATAGAAATTAGAGGAAAAACTGTGAGTATGGGAGAGTTAGCGAGAAATTGAGGGAAAAAGTGAGAGTTAGTGAGAAAGCTGGAGACGGTCCATGCGCCAAACCATTCGAGGTGACGAATTATCGGTACAGGTTTAGTCATTTCTAACAATCGCCTATCACTATAAATATCAATAATTCATAGACATATCTACTAAACTAGAAAGTAATGAGTAATGGTACATAATGGGAAGTCTACGACGCAATATTTCTGGGGATAAGCGGGAAATTTTGCAGAAAACCCCAGATATTGCTAGGATCGGAAAAGAGAGAAGATTTTGAATATTTAGAGAGATGGAATATAATCTTTATAGTTGTAGTTGATCTAAAAGTATTCTTGGGAACAAGATTGAAATATTCTTTCACTTGGGAAATTTTGGGGAATTGGGATCGTGGGAAATTGGGATATCTTGGGAAATAATCTGTTGCCAGACACTCCTTTCCAGACAGATTTCTTAACAATCCTCTCCCTTCACTTTCCTTTTTCTCTTCACTTACTCTTGCTTCTTAACTTCTTCCTTCACTTCTTCCTTCACCTCTTCCTCTCCCTTCACCTCCTTCTTAGCTCTCTGCAACTTCTGGATCCTCTTCAACTTTGTATTCTGGTAGGTTCCCAAGACAAAGTAAATAAAATTGAAGAAAACTACCCAAAGTTCGGGCTTGACGAATTTCTGAGCAATCACCAACGACACAGAAGAAGTAACTAACGATGACTTCAAGATCGGTGAGTAATTGTGGATCAAGGCGAATTTCGCAACCTTGGAAATACGTCTGATTTCCTCGACGACGGAGGCTCCTGAGGGCTTATAGTTATTGATGATAGCAATCCAGGCCGTAAAACAGCCAGCAAGGATCGGAGTCACTGTCGACAATGAGGTCAAGATCTGAAGCAACTTCTTCGCTGGCGACAACGGACCCTTGAAGATTTTGTTGATGACGGCATAGAGATTATGACTGATGGGAGTGGCAATGAGAGAGCCATAGATGATCATAGTCAACAATTTAGGAGTCAAAAAGTGTTTGACTTTGACTCCAGCAATGGTTGACTCAGCAAAGTCGTTGGTGATGGTGGAAGAGATGATTTCATTGAGACCCGAGAAACAACCTGCGGTTATAGACTTGGTTAACAACGGTGTAGCGGCGAGGTAGCCTAGATATTTGGCGTTGAGCGACTTAAGAGACATAGTGACAATATCAGACAATTACAGAATTGACAGTATTAGATTAGATAGGAATAGGCAATTGTCTAGCGAAAGATTTGAAATTGATAAACGATGAATTTAGAAAGAGTCACACAGGTCGAATTGACAAGTCACAGATTCACAGTCGGACAAAATAACAAGTTGAAGAACAGTAGCAGAGAACAGTATCGGTTAATTCAGACCAGTATTTAACGGTCGCGATAATGCGGGTTGTAGAAATTCCCGACCGCATAGAATATACTAATTGGGAATAAAAGCGATATGGGACAGCTAACCAATAGAGGGCCCTAGAGCGCAATTGAGAAATACTAGACTTAGGGCTAGTAGTGGCTGCCTCTACCCGCTTTGCTGTGAGAAGAGAACAGAGTATGAAGCATAAAGAAGCTGGGACGGGTCTGTGAGTCGCTTATTATAACATTAGAAAAAATCGGGAGAGTAGTAGGGGAAAGTACCGAGAGTGATATATGCCAGAAAATTTCTATAGAGCAAATGAATATTGTCCGGAAATTCTCACATTTAAGTGATATAATATATGAAAAATTTAATGTAGAAATAACTATTAGAGTCATCCACTCTAATTATCGCGGCAAGACCCATTATGGGTATGTATATAACATGTAATATTTGGCTCAACCAACCTGAAAATGCCGCAAACTGGATGTCTTTTTTTCATTGCATACTTAACTAGCAGACCAGTTCGTATTAACTAATTGGAGGCAACAGCGACGCGAGCATTAAGTATCTTAGCAACATGAATACCGGTTATAGAATATTAACATTTACTGTAGCTAACTTGAATCTCGTGCAATAATAACACATCCTACATAGAATCACCATAACGATCTTGGGTCCATATTTTTGTTTAGAACATTTGATGATCCGGTGGGCCGAAGTTGGGTTAACTCCTGGCGAATACGCGAGCCGACCAGGGAACTTAGACAGTTTCCCTGCTTTATTTACCTATAGCCAAGAAGCGATTAAATCAAACTGAAAATTAGTAGCTGAGTAACGGTTCTCCAGCTCTCTGTAACTCGCAGCTCATTGCTAGTAAAAATGTAGCTGGAACATTCTAGTAAGATATCCAGTAACGTTTCACAAATTTCGCTAAATCCGTGAGTTTTTATGTCCCAATGACAGGGCACAAAAACAATTCCGGGGAAACAGTTTGACAGTGACATTTAGAAAAATTAGGTGCAGGCAATTTCAAGCATCTGTTACCCCAGAAATGCCCCAAATTTAATTATTTTCTCATCAGCGTAGTCTGGAGAATTTCGATTACTTCATAATTTCCCGACAATTCTTGACAATCAAGCAATCCTCTCCAACTATTCTTGATTCAGGTAATACTGAACTATTCTCTCATTTAATTTTGATTTCCAATTCTCATTAGTTCTATTTTCGTGGCTATGTTGGTTCTTCTACGTTCCGTTGAATGCTAAGACGGTCTTTTTGTGACTCGCGGAGAGTTCAAGGCGTGAATATGGATTATCAGACACTTTAGTGTTGAGTGTCGGGAGAATAGTCGAGACAAACTGGGGAAAAAAGAAATTGTGCGCAATCTAGACATTCACCACTCTACCAGGCGAATTCAGAGAATGAATATCCTCGAGGGATGAACCTACTAAGTATATCCTCTATGGGAAAGGTGTAGCTTCAACAATTTTAGCGATGTATTTAAACGTTGAATCTGGCTTTTGATGGATATTCGAATAATTCCCTGATGCTTCATGGATCCAAAACCTGGTTCTAACATGGCTCTACCCAACCCAGATTTAAGTCCAATGAACAATGTTGGACCCCACAAGGCTGTTTCCTTGCCCAACTTGTGGGGTACTATCTTCGTATCTAGCGGTATAACAGCACTCGGACCACTGAGAAATGTTCACAAATTGAGTTCCTGAACTGGTGCATAACCATGGACGGAGAAATTTTTGGAAGAACACTTTTGCTCCCGAGAACTGTCGGGAAAACAGTGTTTGTGCAGGACCAGAACTACAGATAATGCGAGTGTATGACAATGCACGAGACTGTCGATTCTGGGAAAAGTTATGATCGTGAGGGGATGGAAGATATGATAAGATTAGAACTAGTAGTGTAAGCTTGTAGTAGGTCATCAGTGAAGCCCACATCATTACACCAGCAATCTTGTACGCACCTAGTTGCTAAAAGTTCGCTTTTCGTTGCCCCACCCAGACACTTTCCTGCACACATAAATATTTTCTTAGTCCCTACCCCCATACATACCGAAACAAGAAAAAAACATAATCAGACATCGGACACAAAGCAATTTCTAGGAACTCCAAATCCCCAGACGGACTGCAAAAACTATAAAAGGTTCGAGATCCTCCGATAACAGCCACCTTTAGAATATCAGCAACGTTTATAAAATGAGCAAACCAGAAACTTCTGTGATTGTTCCTGCTTCGCAGGACCAGGGTATGTTCGAACATACCTCCTCCACGTCCTCGTTCAACGAGAAGAAACAAAAGGACGGCTCCGATTTGGAGTCCTACCACTCCCACAAGGATTCTGCCAACCCAGAGAGAGGAAACATCTTATCGCAATACTCCGAGAAACAAACTATGCAAATGGGAAGAAACTACGCATTGAAGCACGGCTTGGATCCGGAAATATTTGCAAAAGGTGCTGCAGTCGCCAGGTCGCCTGCTGAGTTCAATTCCATGCCCTTCCTTTCCGAGGAAGAAAAGATCGTCTTGAATCTTGAGGCCACCAAGAAGTGGAAAATGCCATCAAAGTTGATGGGTGTTATCGCCATGTCGTCTATGGCTGCAGCCGTCCAGGGAATGGATGAGTCCGTCATTAACGGTGCCAATCTTTTCTTCCCTAAAAGATTCGGTATGGATGAGTTGGCCAATTTTGATTTGATGGAAGGGTTAGTTAATGGTGCACCATACCTTTGTTGTGGTGCTATTGCCTGTTGGTTGTCAGATATCTGTAACAGAAAATTAGGAAGAAAATGGACCATTTTCTGGACATGTATGATTTCCGCCGTGACTTGTTTGTGGCAAGGATTCGTTAACACCTGGTGGCATTTGTTCATTGCCAGATTTATGTTAGGGTTTGGTATTGGTATCAAGTCCGCCACTGTTCCCGCCTATGCTGCTGAGTGTTCTCCTCCAGCAGTTAGAGGGTCGTTGGTAATGTTGTGGCAATTTTTCACCGCTGTCGGTATTATGTTTGGTTATGTTGCAGTGTTGGCGTTCTACCACGTCCCAGACAGGGGGATTTCCAATGGGTTGAACTGGAGATTCATGTTGGCGTCTCCATGTCTTCCTGCATTTATTGTGTGTCTCCAAGTTCCATTTGTTCCTGAGTCTCCTCGTTGGTTGATGGGTAAGGAAAGACATAAGGATGCTTACGAATCTTTAAAGATCTTGCGTCACTCCGACGTCTGTGCTGCCAGAGACTGTTTCTACCAATACGTTTTGTTACAAGAAGAAGGTTCCTACCTCGGTATCCCAACCTGGAAGAGAATGATCGAAATGTTTACCATCAGAAGAAACAGAAACGGTGCTCTCGGTGCCTGGATTGTTATGTTTATGCAACAGTTCTGTGGGATCAATGTCATCGCTTATTATTCGTCGTCTATCTTTGTCCAGTCTGGTTTTGATGAGATTTCCGCCATGTTGGCCTCTTGGGGTTTCGGTATGTTGAACTTTATCTTTGCCATTCCTGCCTTTTTCACTATCGATAAATTTGGTAGAAGATTCTTGTTGTTGTTGACTTTTCCATTGATGGCGATTTTCTTGTTGATCACTGGTTTTGGGTTCTTGATCGACCAGGAATCGAACCCTAACGGAAGATTGGCCATGATCGCTACTGGTATCTACATCTATGCTTGTATCTATTCATCCGGTGAAGGTCCAGTTCCATTCACATACTCTGCCGAAGCATTCCCATTATATATCAGAGATTTGGGTATGTCTTTTGCCACGGCAACTTGTTGGACATTTAACTTCATCTTGGCCTTGACATGGCCTAGACTTCAAAGACAATTTACCAGTACTGGTGCGTTTGGATTCTACGCCGCCTGGAACGTCGTGGGGTTCTTCCTCGTGTTGTGGTTCTTGCCTGAAACCAAGGGCTTGACTTTGGAAGAATTGGACGAAGTGTTTTCTGTTTCATGTATGGAACACGCACAATACCAAACCAAAGCCTTCTGGAACGGGATCCAAAGAATTGTGTTGCGCCGTGATGTTGCACAATTACCTTCATTATATCATCATCAAAGAATGGCCGTCACTAACCCTGAATGGAACGAAAAGGCCGAAGTCTCCCATGTTGAGTAGGCTTGTGGTTTGATTTGGGCATTCAATTCTTCGATTAATTTACGTAAATTTTGTTAATAAAGCTATGACGTTTTCTCTGGTCTGTAGCTTAGAAATAGGACAATTTTGGCCAGCTATGACGTATTTGAATTCAACTAATGTCAAAATAGTCTTTACAACTATTTATAGTTGGAATCTACTAAAGCTCAATTATAGGGCTATCAATAGGGCTTTGACTACTTTGTTCTTGGTGGTCTCTAGTAGTTCTATTTCCGGGGTTATATCCAGCAATCAGTCTGTCGTAACTCTAATCTCTCTAATGCTTGAAACAATCATATTGCTGCTTACATAAGAAATATTCCGTTTTCAGTACATAAACCAGTTACATAATCGCGTTTTTTGGAGCTTACGTAACTTTTTAATATGTCCGATTGTTACAACAATAAAACTGAAAGTGTTCAGAAAATATGTCCGCGCTAGCCGCACTCCCCACAGAAGTTCTGAAATTTGGGGGACCTTAATGCAGACACTTTTTAAACGTCATACTGCAGTCGCGATTTTCAGACCAAAAGCACCAAGACGCATGACGACGGAAAGGGAGTCGAGGGACAAGATGGAGACTGCCGCTAAGAGTTCTAGAAAGTCCGACACCGAGAATAAAGAATAGAATGAACAACTCCTATATTCTAGAACTGCCCAAGAGGAATAGTAGTGAAGTAGTAGAGTACTTGATGAATTCTAGAAGATGAGACGAGTCCTATAAGAGTTCTAGAGTTGTTCTAGAGGAGTAGTTCTGGAGGAGTAGTGCTGGGTATTAACTACAATAGATTACTCATCAATAGGAATGACGCTGATCCCTGAACTTAACCCATATTGGTATTTTTCAGCTTCCAAGATTGCCAGATATCTTGACCCTGATATTAATAGGTGGGAGAGTCCAAAAATGGATTAATTGAGAACTCCGGCCGACACATCCTCTGATTGGTCATCTAAGTCCGAAGCAGACCATGCGAAGAAGATAGTATATACAAGAAACCATTAAGACGTTACTAGATCAAGTCACTAGTGGAGTAGGAGAGTAGCGAGAAACACCATATACTGCGATATTGGTCTAGCGAGATATTAAAATACAGAGACTTTGGGAAGACATTAGACAACAGATACTAGAGTATTGCGACATATTAGTATATAGTAATATTAGTATAGCGAGATACCTAGGTAAAAAATATCAGCGTAGCCAGGTTTAGATATACCGAGTCTTCAATATACCCAGACATTGGTATAGCGAGGCACAAGTCTATCAAGCAGTCTCTTTGAAATGTCGTGCACCACTAGCTCTTGAAATGTCGTGCGACATAAATAATGGTCAAATGTCGCGTGAGTCTACACAACCATTTCTACAGTTGCAAATAAAGAATTAACCCTGGCCAAATAGGACAACTAAAACGGCGTAGAATAAAATCCACTCGATATCTAGAAGCTACAAAATATCCCTACACCCCATCTATAGTCTAACTTGTGACAGTCCTACATATTACCTCCTCGTTCGTCAATTAATATATTCAAGAATAAAAACTATCGTAAGAAATCTCTCAAATACGATCCCAATTTGTTGGCACCGTCTTCCAAGGCGTCCTTCAAGACATCCAAGTCTTGGTTGGCGTTACCGGAGAACTTGGATGCAAATTCTCTGGCAGTGGCTTCCAAATCTCCGAGTCCAGCACCGTTTGAACCGCGATGTGGACCGTTAGGACCGGCAGTTTCGTCCTCTTCACCGAAATACGATGACGACGATATGGACTGCGCACCGTTGAAGCTCAGCAACTTGGCCTTTGCTTCTTGGTTGGCCTGTTCGTCGAATCTTGGGCCCCTACCGAAGAATTCGTCCGATGAAATAGCCTTTTGCGTTCCAAACTTGGTGGAAACTTGGCCTGTATACTTGACCTCTTTGTACTGTTTAGTGGAGTTGCTGGTGGGGGCGTTTGCGCCGTTGGTCATACCGAACCCGAGCTTTTGAAACTGCTGTGCTGTTTCTTGGATAGGTGCTGGGGGAGGTATTTCGTCGTCCTTCTTGGATCCTAAAGATAAACTGCCGACCCGTGGACCGGAAGAAGGTACAGATGATGGAATTGGAGAGGCAACGTCTTCTGTAGGCTTGTAGCCCAATTTTTTTGCTTCTTCAGCATCAGATTTGGCCTTCTTTTCAATTTCATCAAAATCAATCTCTTCAGACTCCTTGTTAATACGTTTGGAGGCAAGTCTCGAGTTACGCGGACCGTTTCCTTTACCAGACAAGATTGATTTCTTTGCTGACGACGTGGTGTTGTTCTTCAATCTGGAACTGGTGGTGGTGGTTCTTGGGGCAGGCTTTTTGATCGACAAGTCATCGGTAGATGCGTTTGGAGTGATATTCTTGGACGACAATGGCGATGGCGTCGAGTTGATTGGTTTCGTCCAGTTGGAAAAGAAATCGTCACTGGAAGAGTCACCTGGAACATCTGATAACGACAAGTTATCGGTAGAATCGTCCAATGTGACAAGATCAGGATGTTTGGCAGCATCCTGGGCCGCCTTTTCCTTCAACTTTTCCTTGTACTTCTTTGCCACTGGTGCAGTATATTTGTCTACACCTGATCCCTTGTTGTTTATGTACTGGGAACCTCCGTTCTTGAGGTAAAACTCCTTGGCCTGTTGGTTGCCACCAAACTTAAAGTTTCTCAACTGGATTCTCTGCCACGAGTCCAAGTTGGACGACTTGACGAACGTAATATGAACACCCATGTTTCTATGCACCGCTGAACATTCCAAACACAAAAAGATTCCAAAAGGAATCGACGTCCAGGTGGGATTCTTGTTAGGACAGTCAAAACAGACCTGGTTGGCCGGATCCTTTTTTAACCGGTCGAAAATGGCGGCGGCTTCCTCCTTAGTGGCCATAGCGTTGGACATTATGAGTAGTATCTATTAGTGATTAAGTGATCGGAATATGAAGTAATAGGAATATGAATTACTCGAAATATATGGCTTACACACGTTATAGAACTACCTTCACAGACTTTTGCAGGTAAAGACTTGTTGACTAGAGTTGGCGTCGTTAACTATTATTTATTTGATTTGATTTGGAGGACAGATTTCGTTGATTTTTACGGACGGGTTTTGGTATGCACACGTACGTGCGTATAATATTAAGTATGTACAGAATTAGCAGCACCAGAAGAACCAGGCAAGAGAGTTAGAGACAGAAAGTGGTTAGAGAGCTGACACGTGAGTAATACTTAGAGTTACTCTAACGACAGATAATGATTCTAGTGATCCAGAATGCAGGTATTTAGAAACCTGTCGCCAAGGAGAGACCTAAAGCGTCGTCTTCAAAAACACTCCTAAAATTAGTACCGCTAGAAGAGATGATCGCTATCCCTAGAGACTTCCATTTTTACAGTTAGGTAAGTCAGCAACTAACTAGTTACTCTAGAGGTACAAATAGCGACACCTCAAATTAGCAACACATCAAATAGCGACACCTGACACGGCGGCACCTCTAACACCAACAGCTCTTCGGTAATCTGTAATTATATTCGTTGATTATGACTAATGGAATGGTCTTGAGCCTCCACGAGCAAATTCAATAACCTTCCAACCATCGGTAGTCTCGTTATCAAATTCTTCTGGGATTCTGGTCAACACCATAGCATAAGTGGATAACTGAATATGGTCTTCAGTACCGGCAGCTACTTCACCAGTCTTTGCCTTTCTGTATAAGTGAACTTCTTGGGCTCTGCAACTCACCACAATAACTGGAACCTCGTTGGGTGGTAAACTCTTGCACGTAACAATATCAATTCCTCTAATGTCCAAGATTCTACCGTCAGAAAAGAGTCCTTGTTGTATGAACTGTTTGTTGTTGGCTTGCCAGACGTTGAATGGAGCTTCACTCAACCAGTTTTTCAAAACCTTGTCATCATTTTTGATGTAGGCATCAAGTAACTCAGGAACAATGTAGTTGGTAAGGGTCTTTTGGAAGTCGGTGATACGGAACGATGGATCCATCAACTTGAATTGCTTGATGACCTTGGCTTGCTCGGTTTCCGAGAAGAATCCCGTGATCTTTTCAATCACAGTTCTTACCAAGGCAATCAATCCGTTTTCGGATTCTTCCCATCTCTCATTCAAGTATACGAACCCACGGCCAAGAGGAGTTTTGAGTTTGAAGTTTTCCCATTTGTCGCTGGCAGTTGGACCTGTGGCTTTATGTTCGGTTGCAACCAATTCTCCACCAGCATCTTCATTTTCTCTTACTGGACCCTTGAATCCTCTCTTCAACTTATCTTCCAACTCCTTCTGTCTCAACCTATCTCTCTGTTCCTTGGTCAAAAAACCACCATATTGAGTGGACGACCCGTCATCAATAATTTCTGACACATCCTTATACACCTGGGTGTTTCTGACAGGTTCAAATGCTTTATCGGCCGCATTGGCGCTGACTCTCACGGTAGTTCTCACACCTTTTCCGACTGGCGAGTCCCAGGCTTTTACAGCAGCGCCTCCTACGGCGTCTGCAGTCTTCTTGGCCACTTTACCTGCAGCAGAAGTTCCCTTTTGAGCTTTGTCAAATGCTTCTTTTGCCTTTCTAAACGCTTCCGAGTCTGCAACTCTTCCGGACTCATCCTGCAATGCTTTGATATTATCCTTCAACTCACTGGACTTCTTGACTTCGGCCTTGAAAGTGTCGAAAAACACCTTTAACGGCGACTGTGGTTTGTCATTGAAAAATACCTGTGAAGAATGAAACGTTCTGTGTCCCAAGCTTTGTTTTAATAAGCTCCTGTTTATCGTTTTCAACATCTTGTATGAGGCACTATATGACGATATGATGATACACTTATTGTTGTTCCTCGACTATATACATATGCTATGGGATCAAGAATCGCCTGGAAAGTCTAAGGGCAAATTGGAGTCATTTTAACGTTAACATTTTTTTCAGCCTGGTGAAAAATTTCAATTGGTTTTGGCACGACCATATATTATGTATTAAGGTATCTCTAAGGAATAGAGTGATAGTGAGACGGAATTCTAAATAGGGAAGAAGAGGTTTGTTACATCGTAGAGTGTTCAATCCTAGGGTAAGATTCAAAACAGAGTTTTCATTCTTAAGCCATTTCACAGAGTTCGATATTATGAAAGTCAGAGTTTATATACTCTTGAGTTTCTGAAGAGAGAGATTGCAGGTTCTGTGGGTATTTCTGAAATTACCTTACCAGGGAGTTCAAATTCTATGAGGTTTACCTTCTGATCCCAGGGAGATATGCTGAGCATTACAGCTTTCTAATTTCTAGACATTTGGTTCCAGAACTGAGCGGCTTTAGCGATCCCAAAGATTGCAATTGCTCCGAAAGTTCCATACTGAATGTTGTTCAATATCACGGTCTGTCTTTTTTCGATTTCGGTGGCCTTTGCGTACGAAATATCGTCTCTAAAAGAAATCATGGTGTACAAAGGCAACCATTGGAAGAGTCTTCCGTTTGCATACTTTCCGAGAGTATAGTCTAACTTTTTTCTGATCAAGTACCACGGACTGGTAACCTTTGACGACATTTCCTGGAAGTTATCCATGGCTAATTTGCAAATAGCGTTCAAATCTTGTTTTCTTTCCACGGAATAATCCTTAAATGCCTGCGAAACGTTACCGTTGTTTCTGTCGATTATCTCCATTAACACCTTTACGTCTTCAAAGCCACAGTTCATCCCCTGGCCATAAAATGGAACCATCGAGTGAGCAGCATCTCCAATAATGATAGCTCTTCCGCTAGGATTATTATATGGATATACATCCACTTGCATCAAGGAGCCTCTTGGATTAGAGTCGTATACTTGCTTCAAATTCTCTGAGCCAATCAACTCAAAAGCATCCGGAAAGTTTTCCTTGAAAAAGTCTATAAATTCGTCGCTTGTCTTGATATTTTCAATCACAGACCACGGACTGAAGAAGGTGGATGTGAACGAACCGTCCTTGTTTGCCAAAGCAATCAACATGAAGTTATGTCTCGGCCAAATGTGCAAATGATTTGGATCTATGGAAAACTTGGACTCAGCATCCTTACTAGGAGGAATATAAAGTTCAAGGTATTGCATATCAACATACTGCTGCGAGACATTCATTCTCATGGACCGTTGGAGCTGATATCTAAACTGCGAGTGTGCCCCGTCAGCTCCAACAACATAATCAAACTCAAAAGTTTTGGTTCTGTTCTCTAAGTCTTCCGATGCCATATCAATAAAAGTCATCTTGGGAGTTTGTTCTTCACTCAAGTTGTCGAGCTTGATGAGTTTATGCTTGAACAAAACGTTCACCTCGGAATGTCTAATCTCGTCCAAGAGATACTCGTTCAAATATGCTCTGTCTATGGAGTTGATAGACTCTCCAAACAAGCCATAGAGCTGCGATTCTTGCTTCAAGCCTGTGTGGATCATTCTTCCCTTCATTGGTATCACATTTTCCAAGATCCGGTCGGCCATGGCTTCATCCACATACTTCAACGCACCAATACCTCTGCTGCTCACTGCCAAATTGATGGATCTCAAGTTCTTTTCTTTCTGACTCACTGTTGAAGGATCATCTCTAAACTCAAAGAGAGTCACTGAGAATCCTTTAGCCGCGAAGGCTAGAGCTGCTAAACATCCAACAAGGCCCGCTCCAACTATACCAACTCCTTGGTGTCTGTTGTTTGTATTAATCTCTTCCAATGGTGACATGGTGGTGGTGGTGGTGGTGATGGTGGTGGTGATGGTGGTGGTGATGTCGTTCTCGTATGAGTTGTGATCAGGTTATGTCTAAGCGAGAGTCCGGAGGAAATGGTGTACTGCATGTAGTAATGTACTGCATGTGACTAAGTCAAATCGTATAGACATACTAAGAGTGGGATATATAAAACCACGGTGGAGGCAACAGAGCTAACAAGATATAGCAATACTGTTGAGTATTTATTATCACCATAGTTCATAAAATTTAGGTTTTGAGAAGTGGTGCCAGCTATGTGAGTTGTTGTAGCCCCAGAAGATCTCGATAACTACCTATCTTGATAACTGGCTAGGGCCACAGAAACTCTCTACAGAACTCAACACTTCAGTTCATACGGGAACGTTCACATTTTCGTCATATTACTGGTATATCTATCTACAATATGAACTACCAAAAGAATTGGACTATCGTGAAAACCAAATAGCAATATTTGCAACCATTCTTTAAATGAGGTTATGAATGTTTTTCATTCATCAACTTATCTCTCCTGAAGTATTCCCTGTGGTCTCTTAACCATATCGTAATTCTCAACTTCTCTTCAGTTCTAAATTGAAACTGAGATGTTAAAATATGTGATTAAGCATGTGAGACATTATTAGGTGAGTTATAAGAGTTCGCCCACGATTATCACGAAAGGAATATAACGCTGATGGAAATAAGGAACAGAATTCATAAAATCTCACAACTAACCCCATACACATTGAAATGGGTGCGGTTTTCTCACAGAACCCTCATATTATCTCTCTCCTAAGTTTGGTTAATGTATCTGGCTTTCTCGACAGTGAGATACATTATCATCAGACAGTTTTAACCTTCTCGACCCTCAAACGTTTCTCAGCAATCCCTTTTTTCAATTCATTAATCTGGGTCTCCAACTCCATATTCCTCTCGGAAAACTCCTTATTCGCCTTTATTGTGTTTTTCAAGTTCTCCTTCATGGTTAAATTCTCATACTTCTCCAACAATTCGTCCTTCAACGTCGACAAATTATTATTTTGTTCTAGGGCTTGGTTCAACTTCAAAATGAAGTCGTCATTTTGTTGGAGGATCTCGTCATGAGTCGATTGCAAGTTCTGCAATTGGGCCGTAAGCTGGCTGAGGGACGTTTTCAACCCAACGTTGGTGTCTTGAAGATTCTTTAGTTCATTATTATTGTTACTCAACGAGTTTGCATGGATCAAGTGGTATTCATTCTCGTACGTGATGATTTGTGAGGATTGGCTGATGATTCTCTGCCAGTTGAAGTCGACTTCAAAGAATTCTTTTGAATTCAAATAAGCAATGAGCTCCAGACCTTCAAGCTGGAGTATAAACTCTTTGTTTTCGTTGAAAAGGTAGAGGATCAAGCGTAATATGAAGTCAAAGCCCTCAAAGACTAGGAAGTCTAAGATTGTCACCTTCTCGCTGTCTATCTTTTCAAAAAACGTATACACATACTTCTTATAAAGAGTATCAAACTGTATGCCCTGCAAGGTTATATGGTTAAAGATATCTGAGTGAAAATCCTCCAAACTTCTCGAAACCTTATAAAAGAACTCTTCCTTGTTAAAATTCGTTATAAGCTTGTTGAACTTGAATAATAAGAACAATTGATCTTCCTTCAGGAGACCATGAATGGCTGAAATAATGTTGAAAATGTCCAGAACAAACGTCGAATTCTCAGATGATTCGTCGCTACAATAATACTTGAACACATTCAACACCTCCTTAGGATCGTCCAACTGTTTAGACGCTTTTTTGACGAGATTCGTATATCCTTCGCGATTGCTAAATTTATATCTCACCTGGAGAGTTTTCAAGTATACAAAACACCTCAAGTTGGCTGGGATTCCTTGGATAAGATGATTTTCCAAATCGCTGGTGGATGTTGGAACATTATCCAACAAATTATACCAAAATTTAGTGGTGGGATCCGTAGGATCCGTCGAGTTCTTTGTATCTTTAGAGTCTAAAGGATCCGTGTAATTCTGAGGATCTTTACTGTCATTAGGATCCGTTGAATCCTTAGTAGCATTGGTATTGGAATCTTCGTTTGACTCCTGACTAGGATTTTCACTAGGGTCCTCACTAGGATCCTCCTTAGATGCATCACTAGCATCCACGCTAGCCGCCTCGTTGGAGTGTTCACTAACCTCAGTTGCCTTGGACAGTTTTCCTCCAGCAGCCTCTTCTTTAAACTTGTTCAATCTGGTTCTGAATTCTCTCTCGCCGCCGTTCACAATCAAATCTGATACTTCGCTCATTTGTGGCGACGTGTATAGTTCGAACTGCCTCAATATACTGATAGTGGAAATGTCGTGGAAGTTAGGAGGATTAATAGGAGGTGGATTCACGGTCTCCGATTGGATGGGTGACTCCGAAATCGGATCATTCCCGACGATCTGTGATGGTGTTGTTTCTGTCATGGTGGTGAAGAAGTTGTTGATGATAATACTGGTACTGCACAATTAGTATGGAGTGCGTTGTCCTGCATGTTGGGTATACTCCGAGTTCAGAGAAGAGTTACATAGAAGATAATTCTAGGGTTACGACAAGTGAGAAGGAGAAGGAGACGTCGAGACTAAGATTGGGAGGTTCGGTTCGGAATTATAATGTTGGAAGGTGTATATTCTGTACGGATATAAAGTTGGCGGAAGAACGGGAAGTCGCGACAAAGGTTGAAAGAAATTGTCGCGACAAGACAAGACTGAGAAATCGCGACACTCTTCTAACTTTTTGCAACATCTAGAAGTTCAATTTACAAACTATGGTACTAATAAGATACGAGGATGACGAAACGATCCAACTGTTCAAATGAGTTAATATTAATATGCAGTTGCATTTCTATACTCAAATACTTTCTCTAACAACGAATCTGCTGACCCCGGCGAAAAGTTCACTATTTCTATACCAAGAGAGGGCCAGTCAAATACAATAAGTTGGCTGAGATATCAGTAGGAGATCACCAAATTTGCTCGATATTATCAAGTGACTACGTCTGTTCTTCACCTTTGTAGCTACTAATAAGTTGCTCAGTTTCTCCTCACGTTGCTATATGATTTTTCTCCGTTTAGATGCTGATTTTGGGGTTGGTGAGAATGGTTCATGCAGTTTTGATTTGTTCAATACTTTAATATCCTTGTTCTTGGGCGAGTCAAGAATATTCGTGTTGGATGTTATCGTCTCATCAGAGACGTTGATCAGTTGATACAGTGGAGCTTGCGTTATGTGTAGCTGTGATACTCCATTCACACTTTCGTTAATATCATCGGAATCTAGTATATCCGAAGGTTTCTTGATCACATATTCTATCTCGAGGTTTTGATAGCGAGGACGGTCTGTATCAAGTTTGTTCATTGACTCCAATTGTGACTCGAGATTTCGAAAGAGTTCGTCGTGGCGGCTAGTGGACTCATGGGAGCCAGTCAATACATGGTTCACCTTGTTTATGTATTCAGAAATGGCCTTTAGTTGCTCGCGACTCAAGACGACGTTCCGCTTTTCAAATAGACTGTCGAGCTTCTCTATAACATGTTCTTGGATAAAAGATCCACTGAAAGCGTGATTTAATGACTGGTTGATGAATATTTCTGGAAACAAAGCTTCTCTAGCTTTTGGGTCTAAAGTACGATGGTTATGGGTCTCTTGTGTTTGTGGAGACAGAGGAAGTTCAGGTGAAGTTATGGCATTTGAAGCTGGTGACGAAGTGATAGCTTTAGCAGGTTTCGAAGCTGGTGATGAAGTGGTATTTTTAGAAGATCTTAGAGCTGGTGATGCAGTAGCTTTAACAGGTTTTGATACATCTTGTAATGTTTCTGTGGGCTTCGATTCCATCGAATCTGGCGTAACCTCTATTACTTCGATATCATCATCGGAATGATATTTATCTGGCTTCATATTTCCTTGTACTGGTTGGTTCTTATGAAGAGTTAACAAGATATCAATTAGTTGTTTTCTCATTGTGTTACGTTCTTCGGCCTTGAACAAGCTTCGGGTCACATGCTTCAGATACGTGCTTTTCCATATTCTCTCACATTCAGTGATGTTGCTGAGCCATTTCCTTATATTGTAAATGACATGAATACCACAGTCATTGAAATTGTTTTGCTTAGGAACACGTACATTTTGTACTCTAATCTGTGCCTTTTCCAAAACGACGTCATGCTTATCTTTACAGTAATCAATAATGCACCTCTTCAAAGGATTACTGATATTGCCATGTTTTTGTCCCAATGAGTCAAATACAAATATATCTGCTTGAAATCTGGTGTGCTTTTGAGGTGGTCGTACAGTCTCTGAATCCTTCTCTTGAGTATTAGTTTCATCTTGAAACAGTGAATCTTGAAAGTTGAACGCTTCGAGATCCTTTGGTGACAGTTTAACTTCTTCTTGATCTTCTTTTTCTAGATCTTGATGCTTGAGCTTGGACATTTTGTCGTCTGATTCGTCATCAGGTACCACCTTATTCTTTTCAATAATGGCTTGTTCTAACAACTTTGGCAATCCACGAATAATACATCCGTACCAATGGGCGTTTTCGTTGATTGGTATTATAACAGACGGAAACTTCATTATATCCAATTTGTTCAACCATCTCTTAATATTTCCGTAATATTTGGTGTCTTCCTGTGAGTTCGATTTTGTCATTAACTTGGTGTAAAAAAAAGAGTTGAATGCATAAATCTCGTTAGTCTTGATGAGGTTTTGTTCTATGGCCTGTTCAATTTCGTATTCGATAAAAAAATCAATAACGGAATCGTTGATCCAGTCGTTGTTGTAGAGAGTTTTGAAGTCTGAATACGTGATTGTAAACACCTTGTTATGTGAAAATGCATATTTTAAGTCAGGAGTAAATGGTAGTGGTTTCTCAAGAGGTTTGAATGTTTCTTGAGAGTCAACAATATTGATTGGTTCTCGAGATGTTTTACCACCTGTCAAACCCTCAAAAATGGTACATCCTGGAGAGTCTCTAGTTTTGGACCGAGTAGCTCTTGAGTAGGTTGCACCTATTCCAAACCTATCAGGAGGAATAGTCAGAAAAATGTCGGTCTTTTCATCAAGCGTCCGATCTCTATCAGATCCGTCGTCTCGCAAATCATTGATTCGTGATATGTTTTCTTCGATACTTTCTGCTCCAACTGTCATGGATGGATCGACATTCCATTGCTTATGGTTTTTGAAATATCCACGAAGATTGGCATCACGGGAATAATGATATGCTTGGATATATCCTCTGTTGGACCTAAGTTCGATCAATAGGCAGTCTTTTGCAAACAAGATCATGGAGAGCTGGTTTCTGGAAACAACCAACTTTTTGATTATTTGATCGTTTTGACAAACATACATATACTCCTGGTTGGAGGAAATACATAGTTTGAATGTATCATTTGATTCGTACTCTCTGTTATTATGTTTAATGGATCTGACTGAGATAGCCACCACAGGTTCTCTGTCTAGTTGGTTTTCTGATATGCTTATCATTTCGCAAAAGGAGTCCTGAATATCATCGTCCTCATTATCGATTCTCGGAGGACTCGTTGTGGGATCCTTTTCAAACTTATAGACTGGTTTATGTCTAGAAGGCAGGATTGGAGTAGACAGTCGTGGAGGAGTGGGAGTAGGAGATTTAGAGGGAGTTTTGGAGGGAGATTTGGAGGGAGATTTGGAGGAAGATTTGGAAGAGGGAGATTTGGTAGAGGGACTGTTAAATTTGGCCAATTGTTCTCGAAGATGTTGGGCGCGATGTCGTTCCTCGTATGATTTGGTGTTGACGATATTCTTTGTCTTAGACGACGACTGATATTTATGCAATGGACTGGACTGGAGCTTATTGATATGACTAGATTGTGACAGCTGGCTCAATGGACTACTATTTGGTAATCTGTTTGGACTAGACAGCGTTAGCGTATTCATGGGAACCATACCTCCACCGTGTTTTCGTTTATTAAGGGACACTGAGATGGAACGTTTTTCACGATGAGAGTCTGGACTCATCAAATTAAAGGGATTATCCTTCAGACTCATCGTAATGTTCTGTTACCGCCGTGTAGGGTGTGGGAAATGTGGACTAGATGAACTTACAGCCATCGATTTCTCCTTTGATCTGTTTATATGCAGGATGTGAATTATACGCGTGATATTACGACTCTGAAGAGAACAATATAGAAATATCTCTAGAAGTAGATATCTTGAGAGATCTGGGGTACGGGATAATACTTGGAGAAGTTTATATTTGAATGTGGAGAATTCTCAGGTATCTGAGGTGTATTATCAGATGATTGAGTTATGAGAACTGAAGAATTCCAGCCCTACTGAGGGATGATCTTGAACTCATGAATTCCTGAACTCTTGACCTCTTGAATCAATTTGTGGAACTAAACAATATTTGAGGTGGTCTTACTAAAAAGAACAACCCAGAGGTAATTCGTCGCGTCATTTATGCAATTACCGTACCTTGAAGGAAAGTGATTAGATTTGGATATAGCTCAGAAAAACTCTCCAGTCTCTAGAGACGTGTTTGGTGAGCACAATTATTATTAATCTTACCCATCTTGCATTTGCATAACTGGATGGATCTTGTCTAATGATATTTAGAGGAATGGTATCGCTGGACATTGTTAGCATCTTCTATAACTCCGAAGAACTCCAGAAGTTGGATTATGTAATCAGAATTTGCAGCAAATAATTAACCAAGAGACGTTGGATCTATTCCTCATGATATGAATGGTCTCCTTTAATATACGGGTTGGCCATGCGATCTTATAATAAGTGTCGGAAAACTCCTCATTATAACCGATTGAAAGCTACTAACCGAATGGTGATACCAGATTCTCGTTATTCCCATATAACCAGAACTCAGACCAGACAAGAACTACGCAACTCTGTGGAAGGGCCCGTCCACTAATTAATATAGAATTGCGTTGTACCGACTATACTTCATGATTCTAGATACGTTTAGTCTTCTAATTGTCCAATTATAATGACTCTGTGGTGTCCTGAGTCGAGGTTGGCAATGGAAATGGCCAGGGAAATGGCAAGAAATAGCCACTCCTTCCAGATGGTTTATCTCACCAATACTAGAAAGTCTAAAACAATATCTATACTGTCTTAAATATGATACTCACAACCAATTAATCAACACTTTTCTGATCTAGATTTACCTCGATGTTCTAGGAAAGATCTCCCTCTACGTCTTCTTCTACGTATAGTTAAAAGTTCCTGGAAGTCTAAACAGTTCAGCTAAATCGTAGAAATACTCATACCTTCTTTATAGGAAGCTCTTCACACAGCCCTTCTCTCATTTCAGTTATCACTTCCATCCATTAGTCGCACCTATCATTACCTACACCCTTTACTTGGTTAACATTCTAAGAGTCTATGTTTTCGCCGCGACACGACCTTTTCACTTTTCTGGTGGAAAATCGGTGGCAATTATCAACAGTTCTACAACTACTACAATCCCCAATACACATAATTATTCATAATGGTATGTAACACTTGGTGGCAGAGTTATAGAATTTCGGTCTGAGTTATTTGACAGACCGATTGTTTTAATGAAGACTAAGATGGCGTCATTGATGAGTATTGAATCAATTAATGAATCCAGGTGAATAACTCTAGTATTTAATGAGAGTCACCAAATCATTAATAGCTTCATTCAATCATCAAAATAGCGCCACCAATCACAAATAGCTTCATTCAATCACATCTAACATTCCTCAATGTCTATTGTGATCATACTCATAATATCCATACTAACTATTCAGGGTCAAGGTCCATCAGGTATGCCTGGAGGAGATAGCTCCAAAAAGAAGGATGATAAAAAGAAAGAAAAACCAAAGTACGAACCACCAGTAGAGTCTAAATTCGGTAAGAAGAGAAGAAAGGGCCCAGACACAGCAATCAAATTGCCCAGCGTATATCCAAACACCAGATGTAAGTTGAAACTCTTGAAGTTGGAAAGAATCAAAGATCATTTGTTGTTGGAAGAAGAATTCGTAACAAACCAAGAAGCATTCCAACCTACAGAAGCCAAGCAGGCTGAAGAAAGAGAAAAGGTGGATGAATTGAGAGGATATCCCATGTCGATTGGGACTTTGGAAGAAATCATCGATGACGATCACGCTATCGTCTCTTCTACCGCAGGTTCTGAATACTACGTTTCGATCATGTCGTTTGTGGACAAAGGATTGTTAGAACCCGGCTGTTCTGTTCTTTTGCATCACAAAACTGTGTCTGTGGTTGGTGTGTTGTCAGACGATGCAGACCCTATGGTTTCCGTGATGAAGTTAGATAAATCTCCAACGGAATCTTATGCCGACATTGGTGGTTTAGAATCACAAATCCAAGAAATTAAAGAAGCTGTAGAATTGCCTTTGACACATCCAGAATTATACGAAGAAATGGGGATCAAACCTCCAAAGGGGGTTATATTATATGGTGCGCCTGGTACAGGGAAGACCTTGTTGGCTAAGGCAGTTGCCAACCAAACCAGTGCCACATTCTTGAGAATCGTTGGTTCCGAATTGATTCAAAAATACTTGGGTGATGGTCCAAGATTGGTTAGACAGATTTTCCAAGTAGCAGCAGACCATGCTCCATCTATTGTGTTTATTGATGAAATCGATGCTATAGGTACAAAAAGATACGAATCCACTTCTGGTGGAGAACGTGAAATCCAAAGAACCATGTTGGAATTATTGAATCAATTGGATGGCTTCGACGACAGAGGAGATATCAAAGTCATTATGGCTACAAACAAGATCGAGTCTTTAGATCCTGCCTTGATCAGACCAGGAAGAATAGATCGTAAGATTTTATTTGAAAACCCCGATTCTAATACAAAGAAGAAGATCTTGACAATCCACACGTCCAAGATGAGTTTGGCCAAAGATGTAAATTTGGAAGAGCTTGTGACATCTAAAGATGAATTATCCGGTGCTGATATTAAGGCCATGTGTACAGAAGCAGGTTTATTGGCATTGAGAGAAAGAAGAATGCAAGTAAAGGCCGAAGATTTCAAGTCTGCTAAAGAAAGAGTCCTTAAGAACAAGGTTGAAGAAAACCTTGAAGGGTTATATTTGTAGGTTATATATCTAGAGAATAATATCCACCAAATGTCTATAAATACTTGTAGTCGTTAGTCGTTAGGAGTGGTGAATGGTCACGATATATCGATACTGGAGGGTGCTAGCCCCAATATGTCCAGCAAGTTGGTTCATATGTCACTTTAAAGATCTCGCTATAAGTCTTGAAAGTAGTTTATAGTAACCACCATTATAAAATTCATTCATTTGCTCGTTTTCGCTTGTAGGGTACTTCTCCGGAGTCTTCAGCTTCTCGTTTCTCCACCAATTTATCAATAGGTAACTCTTCCAACTTATGCAACGGTGGAAGTTCTGGCTTGCCACCATAGTGGGCCACCTTCATCCTCAACACTATGGTGTCCTTGAAAGAAATAGACTTTCTACAGAGTGGACAGAGTCCCATCCCTCGACGGCCGCTGCCCTGGCGACGAGCGTTGGAGCTCGAAATACTCTGCTCGATACATTCAAGACAGAAGATATGGCCACACGTCGTGGTGGTAGCTATGGTAAGATCATCAAAACATATCGGACATTGAATATCGGCCAACTTCTTCGTGGTGTGGCCCTGGGCAGACGGAGGTTGCTGAGGATTCTCAATAAGATCCTTGGTATGTTTTCTGAATTCGATGATTTCGACATCATCCACCTCGTCGTCGTCTGAGGTGATATCTATAATGTAGTCTGGAGTTGCTGTGTGGGACATGGAAGGATGAATAAGTTGATCGATGAAGTTATTTGCATTCGATTATTAAGTTTCAGTTGGATGTCGCGGATTCACGCGACTTCTAATATTTGCGACAAAATTCGCGACACCCTTAGCAGTCTAGTTTAAATCATCCTATCTACGTTTCGTATCTAACGACTCTATACGATGCTCTGAATAGTTGATATATAGCCACTATATACAAGTCTCTGACCAATCTATTCTATTAATAAATAACGGTTTGCATAAATCTTCAAGGCTCGTCTGGTCGGATATAAACATTTCTGATACTCTTCCGTTTTTCTCCTCTATTCTTGAAAACAAACCACAGACAAGAAACAATAACAAAAACAGATAGTAGCCAGGGAGCGAAATGAATTAGGTTGGAAAACAAAGAGAAAGAATGTGCTAGTAAGCAATAATATGCGAAGGGCTCTTGAAGAGCAACCATTCTAATATAGATGAGGAACACATAAGGAAGAACTGATAAGAAGAACATATACGGAGGAACTGATAAGAAAGATCAAACTCATAAGGGGCTCTCTAATAGGAGCCACTAATAGTCAATAGTTCCATTTCAAACCTGTAAAACCTGTAAAACATGTAAAACATATAAAACACATCAAATTATAACTAATGCCTGCACACAAACCACGCTGTTTCTACAATAAGAGTATATGTATACAACTATCAGTAACTGATACCAATTCATCCAATAGAAAATCACTAATACTGACGAGATCCAAGGGATACTAACACAATTATGAACAAGTTTACCGCAATGAACTACGAGTCTTCAATAATTATAGTTAGATGAAGAAGGTTATATAAATCAGTTAATTGATGGATGAGATGAATGAATCCAAGACTAGACGAGGTAGACACGTTGTAGTTGATGCTCCAACATTCCAGCAGACCCGCATTCACCGTCAACCGGCCTAGATCCATAAATGTGATATCATCGATATACTTTTTGATATAAAGATGTACAAAATCATATCATGATGTCATAAGCTCCTGGAAAAATTATTTCTTTTGGTTCACGTGCAAATGTTGTGCAAATTTTGGCCGGCTCATGACGTAATGGATGAACCAAAACCCGACACAAGGCCAAACAAAAGACGTGCATTGTCCATGAACATATTCATGAACAGACCACATCATCCACCACCCCATGCCAGCCTTCCCGCCTTATCGTTTATGATCTTCCCACTACCTCTTCGCCTGTTATCGCATGGAATCACCTGTACCTCAAAATTATCCGAAACCACACCATAAAAGAAACAATTTCTTTTTGGTTCAACGTGTAAGGGCCCAAAAAAGAACTTCGCAAAAATCTTAACTTCCGAATTAAGCTTAATTCCTGCATATATTAAAATTAGACAAAAAGAAAAACTCGTCCTGCAGACACTTCTAAATTATGAGAAATATCCAGATTATGACGTCTATATCCATCTGGTGAGGGCGTTGTCAAAAAGTATATAAATAAGGAGATCCCACCCGATTAAGATATATATATTTTAATATCACTATACAAATATACAAATGACTCAACAAAAACAACCTGCTATCTTTTACGTTAACGCCGCACTCTTTGACTGTGACGGAACCTTAGTAAACTCCACTGGTGCCATCTCTGAATTTTGGAGAAACTTTGGTAAGACCAGACCACACGTGAACCCAGAAGAAATTATCAGAACTTCCCATGGATGTCGTACATTTGACGTCATTGCCAAATGGTCTCCAGAAGACGCTAATGTCGAACAAGTTACCGCATGGGAAGGTTCCATCCCAGACTCCTACGGACAATACGCCAAGCCTATCAAGGGTGCCGTTGAATTAGTTCACCAATTCGATGAATTCTCAAAGACAAAGACCGCAAATGGTAAGCAAAGATGGGCTATTGTCACCTCCGGTACTTTACCACTTGCCACCAAGTGGTTGAAGTTGTTGAAAATCACTCAACCAGACTGTTTCATCACTGCTGAAAAGGTCACCAAGGGTAAGCCTCATCCTCAAGGTTACCAAGCTGCTAGAGACACCTTAGGTTACAACGATCCTTCAAAGAAGGTTGTTGTTTTCGAAGATGCCCCTGCTGGTATTACTGCTGGTAAAGGTGCTGGTGCCTTTGTTGTTGGTATCTGTTCTACCTACGATGCTGAAAAGGTCAGAAACTCTGGTGCTGATATTGTCGTTGACGATTTATCTTCTTTCAACATTGAATCTTACAACCCAGAAACCGATGAACTCAAGGTTGTTGTCAAGGATTACCACTACGCCAACGATGAATTCTTGCAATCTGTTTAAGAATTCTCAAATATTCAGAAATGAATTCCTCATACCCTAGCTTCAAGCTATTCATACCAACAAGGTGCACTACAAGTAGACCGCAGCTTGTTCATTTGCTTTTATCTCCTCATTATTTATTAGCTTGCTAAAATTATAGACTACAATGTACATTAGATTCGTTATTATTATTAGTATCATAATTTTTCCTTATCTGTAGTGGAGCCCGGGGCCCAATTTATTCTTGAATGGAATTTCAATACCAAACACGTTATCGAACAACGAAGGCTTAGCCTCATTAAAAGGCTCTTTTTATTTTCTCATTTATATCATACTTTCCTTGGCCATTATCGCATTCTGTTGTTGGGCCAATTTGGATCACTTTCTTCCTTAGAATGTGTTCGGAAAAACTCCGAAATGTGGTACGCGCACGTCCTATTATTGATTGCACATTGATTACGAGCATACCCAATAAACCAATCAAGAATATATATACACATTCTATTCAAATCTGTAAGTCTCCCTGTATATTATGTGGCCTCGTATCGAAGAAGATATTTTCAAGAAATGAAATCCGTGGCCCTGGTGACGAGGGACTTGAATAGCCTTGTTCTTTAAAATGAATTTTCTCTTGAAATTCCTCTGGCTCCACAGCACAGGCTCATAAAGCGTCGTCTATTGGGCCAAAAAACATATACAGTTGTATATCATGTTGTTAGTGTGACGTTAGATGTCACACAGAACAAATTAACCTCCCGTGACTGAAATTATGAGACTACACTAATGGTTTCTAGTCATAATTATCGTCGGTATAATAGCAAAAATGAAATGCAGATAATTTCTAAATATTTGCCGGTATGATTTTTGAAAGACAATAATAATAGTCTCGAATTGTAAATATTCTAACTCAAAAAAGAGAAGAAAGCAAAGGCAAATAACTGATGTATCTCTTTAAGCGAAGACTTCTTCGTAACGAGAGTCTGTGAATCCTCCATATAAAATTCTCAGACTTACTCCATTCATTTGATAGAACCCTAAATATCAGTTTGATACTCTCCTTTAGAAGAAATTGTGTGGACTGTCATAGAGTATCTCAAAACCGAGTTTTTCGAAAGCGTAGTTCAAGATTAAAAACGACAATCAGAAACCTCGAAACCAAGAAACCTACAAAACTAGAAACCCCATAACATGATAGTCATTGCTCAGTATTGTAAGCTCTAGCCTCATTAATTTCCAAAAACTTATTCAATTTACTAAAAGAGATTTCAACCCTTTGGACGTGCCAAAAAGTGCCTGGTGACAACTAATTTTTTCATATGGCTTTCTAAGTCCCTCTACCTTCTAAATTCTTTTTTTAAACTTTTGATGATAAAGACTATTTGGATAACATCTTCACCTTTGCTAACTCATACCCTGATTGTATTCTTTTCACCTCGCAACATCTATCATCACTAAAGGTGTTTTTCTCTCAATAATTGCAGCCATTTGTGTCGCGTATATTACATAAGCATTTGACATGAATTTTCGCGACTAGTCTATTCCGCGATGCCATTTCTAAAATTTTTTCGATATTCATAGTTAGTTATCTAACACCAACCATCACTTACCATGTCTAGCAGACCTAGTTTCGAGGATCTGTATCCCTTATTAACCTTACCCAGAATTCCAGACTTGGGTTTGGCTGATAAAGTAGTCATTCCACCCATCACTTCCATTGACTCCACCATAATCGACTTGGGAATCTCCAAGTCTATCATCTCAAGTTATATTATCAAACCAACACCAAAATTAATATGGTCATTTGCATTAAGTCCTACCAGTGTGGTTGATTGCATGGACGTGATAAATCAGGATTCTACCAAATTGTACGTAGTTGGAATCACAGAACGTAAAAAGCACAAGTTATTATTGATTGAAAAGAAAGAAGCAACTGAACAGGTAGCCGAAGATGTTCAAGATGCTCTTGAAGAGGGACAATCTGGAGTAACAAGTATTGATTTAAAACTCGATGCTAAAGTCAAATCAGTCAAGTTTTATAATAATGGCCATTCCATCGTTGTATTATATGAGAATGGTAATGTGGAACTAGTCAAGCATGAGGACCATACTTTAACAAAAAGCAGTATCAAATATACCCATACCACCAAGAAGTCGTCTGCTCAACGCTTGATATTCTCCCATTACATTAATGATCTCGAAGTGAACCCAGATGGCTCAGAAAAGGATTTGTTACTTTTAGTATTTGGATCCAAGGGTCAAGTCATTTATAAGTTGATTTCGCTCAATTTCAACACGGCATTCCTTGAAATCAATTCATCTACTGTAAATACCAAAGATATCGCTGCCATTGCCTACAATACCGGATATCTCTACCAATTGAACCTGACTACCAAGACCATCACATCCATTTCCATAGTCAACTTCTCCAACGTCAAGTCTATTTCTGTTGACTCTCTTATTGATGGTGAGTCAGAAATCTCATTACTTGCTCCAAGTGTTGACCGTTTGTTACTTTCGGTCAACAACAAAATCCATCTTATCAACTTCAAATTCGCCAGTTTATTAGACACTTTCGAATCATTTTCCAACTCAATGCCAAACAAGGTTTTGATCTCACAAGCAGTCAAGGTTCCCGCCACTACTGCTAAAAATAGTAATTCCATGGTGTGTTTCTTGAACTTAAAGAACAAGGAGAATAACGTCGACTTGAACGTCATCAATATCAACCTCGGTACCAACAAATTAAGCGAATGTCTTAACAAAAGTATTGAAAAGCCCAAAGAATCTTCATTCCAAGGTTTGATCAATGTCATTGAAGAAAACTTTGAAACCGAATCCAAGAAATCTTCAAAAGAATTGCATGAAATTTACACTACTTTAACAGACTTATCGAAGGCTAATGATGTCAACAAATGGGAAAGAATCTTGATCCCATACTTGAAAAATGAAACATGGTCCTCTATTAGCAAATCAATAACCAAGCCAATAAAAACAAATCAAAAAGTATATCAATTCCGTGAGTTTGACGTCGAAAATGATAGAATTGTCGATATCAAGTTTATCAAGCAGGTGCTCCTCTTGATCTTCAAAGTCGAAGACGATCAAGTCAAGTTTATTAGTGAAGAATTCGTTCCAGAATTCACAATCATTTACTTGTTGACGAACCCGATTTTCCCAGTTGAGTTAACCAACGGATTATTGAAACTTTTCAATGACACAAATCAAATCACTTTATTAAGACAGGCAATTATCACATGTCCAAACATACAAGTCTCGGAGCTTTTGATTCAATTAGTTCACGAAACATCGAATAACGATAACCAGATCTTTGAAGACTTGATAAATCGTTTGATAAACGAATTTTCTGGCGGTGAAATCACCAAGAAACTCAAGCAGTTGATTGAACAACGTAACAAAAGTAACATTTCCGCTATTAACTTGGAAAGTTTGATGAGCAGGTTGTTAACCATCAAGAACAACAACAACAGTTGGTACTTCCTCGAATTGGTCATTGATGTTGGTGGTTTATTCAACTGGTCTCTTGACACTGTTGATAAATTGAACCAATTGGTAGAAAGCAAAGTCAATGCTTTGATTGAAAACAGCTATAACTTGACTTTAACCAACCAAGCCTTACTAATTAACCAACCCTTGAGCAAGAAGAAGGCAAAGAAGGTCAAGAAGGTGGATTCTGACATCATTACTAACAACCAACAAGTTCAATTAGACTCGATTTTGTCTATAAAGAACAATTCTGACCGCAAGATGGTGGACGATTCAAGTATGGTTATATCAAAGAAGATTCCAAGTTATTCATTAGAAAAATTAGCTTGGTAGATTAGCATAAATATAGGTTGAGCAAAATTAATAGAAGAAGTTGCATGAAATCATTGATTTTCTTTAGTAGAAATCAAAGATACTTCATTAAATAGACATTTTTATGTCAGCAGGAAACTGTAAGGCTCTCAGGTTGATAGTTGCAGTAGTAGTTAGCAGGTATCAGCGTATGGATAATATTTGGCTGTAAAATGAGTAGCTGCAAAATTAAGGAGGTCGTGTACTTTTCAACATTGAAAAATGTAAAAAATTGTACATCTTACACTTAAATCAACTAAAACACCAAAACATGTCCACAGCAGCATCCGCAAGGTCGGCCTACAGAACGGCTTTGAGAGCCACCAAACTTGCATTTCAAGGAGATGAACCAATATTGAACGCAGCAAGATTACAAATCAAACAAGGGTTTCACAAGAACCAAGACAATTCCAATATCGAGCAAGTCACAGAAGAAATAGGGAAATTAAACGAGGTAAGTAAATTCTTGACTCAAAATATCGTTCAGGGAGAAAAGCAGGGAACCGACGGTAAATACCTTTTGAAATTTCATGACAAGACGGAGTTGGGAGACAATGATACTATTAAACAGAAGAAATCTGATTTAGGTTCATTAGCTGGTGCAAAGGCGAAGAAGTGTACAGATTAAGAGAGTGAGCAGAGATCTTATAGCGAATAATCAAAACTTGGTCAAGAGGTTTAGAGTTTACAAGAGTCCAACAACTCAGTAGCTGAAGGAAAGTAATGACAAAATGACTGAAGCAAGGAGAAGAAATGTATAAAAGAGAGCTCACATGTAGGATCCAGTTAAAAGAACAAATTTGAGGAAGAAAATGCAAGACACACAATTTGGGAGAAATAATTGTGATATAAACTCTGGTGAAGTAGTACCCTCCTTCAATCGCCCATGGCCGGTTGTGATTCAAACTCACCAAAACCTTCTAGTTCGGTTTGCGTGGTATAATAGCTAGATCCCTAATCTGTTATGAGTATTTTAAGTGCTGAAGATTTCACAGTAGTGATGTGTGTGTTGTATATAGAGCATGATATGGTAGAAATGATCACTTTGTTGTAGAGAAATTGTAGAAAATCTGCAGAATAACAGGGCGAAGCGACTGTTATGGAATGCCTGAGTAGTCCGTGTAGTTCAGTATTCTAGACCAACCAACTGCCGGTGAACTATGCCCATCCTCAGGATGTCTATGTCTCCGATTATACGGCATAGGTACGAATGAACTTACGAAGTTAGCGAGTTAAGTTATTGAGAGGGTCAGTTGGTTGCAAACTTTCATGCTTTTATTCCAGAATCTCAAATACTTTCAGATGAATGTTTCAAGATATAGAATTGTATCAATTCCAGAGTGACCAGCAGACTATGATATACCTACGTAAACTTTTAGATACGAAACTTTAAGCCGTAGCATCTAGAGAATACTTACAGGGAAATATAGTGACTAGAGAAAGATTCCTCAATCTATTTTGATCTCATTATCTCTCGAGAAGTAGTCTTGTCGATGTGTTTCGTCTGAATTGATGAAATCTCGAGTTTATTATCGATTTCGTCACTGAGTCGCTACACTCCTTAGTAACTTTACTTTTCTACTATTCCCAAACATTAATTCTTCTCTTGTCCCTCCTTTTGAGTTATAAAAGGACCGTTCTAAACCAAACGCGACAATTAAGATTTTTCTAGTTGGAGTTGGTAAATGAATTGGTCACTTTCGCAAGCAACCTCTGAGAGACATTTCCAGAGATATCATATTGTTCAACTGAAGCTCCTTTGATACATAAGGTAAAAATGATATATGTTTATTTTTTATACTAATAATAATAAGACAGAAAAATATTCGGGTTTAATTATTTTACAACAATATAGATAATAATAATCTTTTTATATACATTATATGAATAATAAGATGAACTTATAAATAATATAATATCGTTATTGACCTTTCCTTCTGACACAAAGTTTTATGACGTCTCATACTCTTGAGTAAATAATTTTGCAGCCCCTCGGCCAATGAATTGAAATTTAGGAGCGATAATGTATGTAACCGAGGTTGATTCTTATGTTATTTCTTTACAACGATGATACCTGGTGACTAACATGAAATTTGACATGAAATTCAACAGCCAAGCTATACTTTCAACATTATACGATTTTCAAAATATAGTAATCTTCATCTCATTCAATGGTAAAAAAATACTTATCTAAACAAATAAATAGTTAGCTATAATAAATAATCCTTTCCTTATAGTTCTTTTCTTTTAGTCCTTTAGGAAGAGGACAAGATTTCTTCAGCTTCGTCGGAATATTCATTTCTCTGTCTGTCTTCTTTAGAAGGTCTTTTCAACATGGCTTCTAAATCACCAGAGTATGGAGCCTTATCGATGCTCGGAGGATTGGCATCCTTGACGATCTTGAAGTAGTTTTCATATATGTCACCATTATAACTTCCTAAAGACGAGTTGATCATCATATCAGACAATTGGAAAGAGTCAGTTAATGGAATAACGTGTGGTCTCAATTCTTTACATAATCTTGGAATATGTTGATCGGTCAATAAAGAAATTGACTCGGTGGAAATGACAGAATATGTCAAGAAGACACCAGAGAATTCTTCTAAAATAATAGTAGCAGAATATAATTGTGCAAGCTTGTCCAAAATAGGAACCAACTCCTTTTCTTCAATAGAATCAATCTTATCAAGGAATGCCTTGAACAAGAAGAAATGGGCCAATAACTTTGACAATTGGACTAATTTAGCACCAATGAAGTCCCAGTCTTCACCTTGGGCATCCAAAGTAGTCAATGCTTGGTTAGAAGCTCTAATTAATGCAACCTCGACACCATGTAAAACCTTTCTTGTGTCAGTCAAATCTTCGCTTTCAAGAATGACATCATTGTTGAGATATTTCTTGGAATCGGTCAAGAATTCGAGAATACCACTCATCTTTTCTCCGTCACGAAGTACACTACTGATACTCTTTACCAATTGTTTACCAATAGACATACCCAAAATGTTATTGTCACCTTCCCAGGTACATTGGACAGCCCAATCATTATAAATCTTACCAAATCCTGAGTAAGACGAGTAACCATGACCACCACATGCTTGTCTACATTGATCAATAGTGCTCAATGTCAACCATGTACAAGTAGACTTCAAAGATCCAGAGGCAACAAACAATGACTTCATAGCGGCAATACCTTTGTCGATACCAGCCTTATCGTCATTAGCAACAGCATCGTCTAATTCATCCATGGTATTGTGCGAAAGCTCTTGTAATACATTAGCACCATTGGAGAAGGCATACGTCATAGCCAATAACGGAATCAAACGACGTTGATGTAAAGGGTAATCTAACAATTGACTTTCCTTATCATTTTCTCCAGCCTTGGCTGCCTTGAATTGTCTTCTACCAACGGCATATCTCAATGCAATAGTTACAACTCTGGATGACCATCTAAAAGCATCCTTGACCATTACGACTCTACCACCAAGTAAAGCAGAGTAAGATAATTGATTGTTAGGAGGTAAGGTGACCTTTCCTTCGCTTGTGACTTTGGTGAACTTTTGCAACATGAAGTATCTTGGGATTCTGACATTAGAATACTGAATCCAACCATTATCAATACCATCTCTACCCATCTTGGCACCAATATCGCCGACACTGATACCAGGCATCAACTCGTGGTTTGAGTCTCTCAAAGGCACAACGAATGTCTTGACACCGTAGTCTTTTCCTTCGACAATCAATCTTGCGTAAACGGCAGAGTGGGTGGCAGAATGAGCAGCTCCACCAATCCACCATTTGGTAGCACCAATGTGTGGTGTGTTGATTACAAACTCGTCTTCTTCTTGGTCAAAGGTAGCAGTAGTTTCCAATCCAGCAACATTAGAACCATGGGCCATTTCCGTCATAGCAAAACATCCATAGATATTTTTGACGTACGCAGCTTCTTTAGTCAAGGCCCAGTGGTTGAATTGTTCCATGGTACCGTTACCTCTGATACATGTCAAAAATAACCCTAAATGAACACCGATTCTGGTGTGAAGTTGAGGATCAAACAAACTGATCAACGAGAGTCTTCTTTCCAACGAATCAAAAGTATCAACCTCGATATATCTCGCGATTCTATTGATTTTACGAGCTGTCAATTCTCTATGTTCGGCTTTGGTCATATCGTAAATCTTAGGACTTACAGCTAAGATAGGATCTCTTTCCATTTGCTGGATAAAGCTCTTGACTTCCTCGGACTTTTCCTTGGACCCTTCCAAGAAGTAGTTCATTTTCTCCGGGCTAAACACAGCGGCTGCACGTTCCGTCCCAATCAACGTAGCAGGATTGGGAGCTTCGGAACTATCAACATTTTTTGAAACAATAGTCATCTTATACTTTATTTCTCTTTAGTACTATGAAATTTATATTTCTGCCAGAACTTCTCCAGGCTTTATATAATTTCATGTGAGTGGGGATGATGGTACCAATGAATCTCATGCATTTTTTGAACTTTCCAAGTTTAGTGCTAAAACTGTTCACTTTACTTGACAGAAAAGTACATTTTATAACAGCCACTAACGATTTATATATTTATACGTATTATATGGCCCATTTTTGAAGTTCTCGCCATACTTTTCCCTCCAGTAAAGCGTTTCTCAACTTGAGCTCCATATTTCACACTACAAAATAAGGTGATGTGAGCGTTCAAGCCAAACTTTGGCTCCTGCATATACCCATTGATAAAAATCTCGACCTCGGCGAGGGTACGGAAGCGTTATGAGTTATTCCAATAATATTGACTGACGGTATTTTGTATGTATGTATGGCGGGCTTAATATAATGTCCGAAACAAGCAGGAACCATCGAGCAGCATCTGGGGTAAAACTAAATAGTCCAAAAATGACTTTAGACTAGCACATGTATTTGGGTTGCAGACAAACAATCACTTATTTCACATTTGTCATACAAACATACCAAATAAATATCACATGGTTGATTTGGTGAATTCTATATAATATCGTTCGATCATTCTTCAGTTCGAGTTGACTAAGTGGAGAGGAGTCTGCGAGTCTTAGTCTTTGAGTCGTCTTCTTCGAGTTTTGAGCCTGTTCGATAGACGAATCACTTTGTAAGCCTCGGTGAAGACAGTTCACTCATGTGTTTATGCCCAACCTTTGGTATTTCTAATAATCCCATATTAGTTAATGCACTACATCTTATATTAGTAAATATCTACATCTTATAATAGTAAATCTACAGGTATATTATTTCTCATGTTGACATAATATTATCTTACCTATGTATCTTTGCATGATATCATGCTATGTATGTACCCTTTATGCAAGTCACTGCTTGACCTCCGACTGAGATTGTTGGCTTGTCGGTAAAATTTTCAACAGAAACACGAAGCTTTGCATCTCTACCTATTTTGCACCCTTGTGACACATCAACAGACCTGGTATCTTTAGCAGAAATCATGCTTAAATAAACACCTATGGCTCCAGCACCACTCCCACAGGCTGGATCTTCTTTGACACCTACGGCCAATGGAAAACTTCTTGATTCGTAGGTTCCATTACTATGTTTACCGAAAACTTGAAGTCCAGTCCAGCCATAGAGCAAAGATAATCTCAACACTTCGGCATAGTTGGGTTCTAAATTGAGGACATCATTACCCTCGCTTAACTGGATCGTAAGCCATTTTGGACCCACATCGAGAAGAACAGGTGATTCTACTATCGAACAAGAACCAGCTGGGATCTTTAATTCTTCGTCGATAGCCAACTCCAATGACTCATCGATCGAAGTTATATGGAAATATGGCAACTTGAAGGAAAGAAAAAGATCACTTGGGTTAGACGCATCACCATCAACCAGGATTTCAACAAGCCCAGCACTGCATTCCTGGATCAACTTACCATCGTGCGATTGAACAAGACCACTTTCAATTAACGCAAAACAAGAACCAATCGTCGGGTGGCCCGCAAAAGGAAGCTCATTTGCAGTTGTGAAAATACGAAGCCTATAGTCAGCGTCCTTAGTCGTAGGTTTCAAGACAAAGGTTGTTTCAGATAAGTTTGTCCAACTTGCAATTGCTTGCATTTCTTCGGAACTCAAATTATCTGCATCAAAAAACACAGCAACTGGATTACCCTTAAATTTTTTATTAGTGAATACATCCACCTGTTTGAAATTTATTTCTGTCATGTCCTAGTCAAATAGAACAGCTTCCTCTCATGGTCGGTTCTAAGCTGCTTTTAAATCATTCTACTGACTCATGTTCAATCCTGCACACTGTCTTAGAACCAACCAAGGTGTTAGATCTTGATTAGTTATCAGTAGATATCGCACCTCTTGTATCCGAAGCTCGTTGAATGCAAGATTTAACGGTTTCGCACTTAAATAAGTGGACAACAGAAATATTAGTGTCTCTGAATTAATAGTATCTTCCATATTAAATAGTACACTTCTTATTGGAAATTTAGTCATCTTAAACAAATTAAAAGTCATGGAAATATCCCAGTAAAGTCACAATTACTTTATATATTATGACGAAACACTAATGTGAAGATATCGCAAAAGAATACAAATCCAATTTGCAGCCATAAACTAATCACTTCAGAATAAAATAATTAAGCGCATTTCCAGTATATAAAGTACGCTACACCAACAGATGCAAAGGTAACAGGTGCAAAGGTAACAAATGCAAAGGTGCGGATCGAACCATTCTTGTTCATCCACGCAAGTATTTAGATGGGATAGGGCACTTGAACGCAATTGCCCAATCCCCTTATTCTATCCATTTTTGTCACAGAAGACTTTGTAGAGGTCATGTTCTGCGTCGCAACATAATTTAGAAGAGAGTAATTGAAATCCTACGCTACCATACTTACGATATTGTTAAGTGTGGCAGTATTAACCAATTACAGTACGTTATATGAAAATAAGAGATTAATTTAACATCTATTGCTTAAATTTTGACTATAAGGAGAATTGACTTCATTTTGGGAACATTTCAAACCTATTGAGAATAGGGCCAAACAAGATCAAAGAACTATACAAACCTTGGGTCTCTCTAAAATTGGTCCAATTCGTCCTTAATTGAAAGGTTGACCCTATTTCGCTACCAAGAATGCCATATTCTTCAATCCGGTGCTCAATATATTTGGTAGAGTTACGAAATTCGGATATAAGAGGTGCCACGTTTACCTAAGAAACCCATATATCGTTCTCTACAATAAAATGGTGCAACTTCTGTTGTCTAGAAGGTTAGAGAGCTCTCACAACCTTTCTAGTTTCATCCACCTCAAATATTGGATTGTTGTACGAGAATAGATGTTTCTTGGCCTGGGACTTTTTGAGAACTAATTATCACTTCAATCCAACCATGATAGTGATTTGTGGTCTAGGATTCGACAACATCTTATAATCGCCTTTTTGAGATTATAGTTCCATAATGTACTGAAAATTATAAAATTTCCTCTAGAATTCCTCATATGCTTCTTATTTTGGGACTTCCTTGTATTCCTCTCAAAATTCACTGGTGATCTAATTGAATTGACAAATAAAGGACATAACTAATGAGCTCATTATATTCTGGCGATTTAAATTATAACAAACGAATGACTAATTATATATCTTGCGCAACTCCATTCTCTTGGTAAAGCTATGCTTATTGTTTATTAGAAAATCTAAACCCAGACACATTTAAAACATATAAAGAGTTGTCAAAGCGTAGCAACATTATCAATCCTCAAGCAATCCACGGGCTGTCAAATTCTTTTTAACAGCATCTCTTAAAAGTTGGATCATCTTCTTTGGATCTTGGGCCTTGAACACAGAAGTACCTGCAACAATTACGTTGGCACCAGCAGCTGCTGCGGCTGGAATGGTATCTGCACCCAACCCACCATCAACTTGAATGTTCAAGTTGGGGAACTTTTCTCTCAAAGATTCTACCTTAGGCATCATTTCTGGCATGAACTTTTGTCCACCGAACCCTGGTTCGACGGTCATAACTAAGGCCATGTCCAAATCGTCGGCCAATGGATACAAGACATCGACAGGAGTACCTGGCTTAACAGCACATGCTGCCTTCATACCGTACGACTTGATTAATTTGACCAATGCAACGGGATCGTTGGTCGATTCGTAATGGAAGGTGTATTGGTCACCGCCGGCCTTTGCTATTTCCGGAACCCATTTTTCCGGGTCTGAAACCATCATATGGCAATCGAAGAAACTAGCCTTGGTGTCTGACTTTGGAATCTCCTTTCTTAAACTATCAATGATTGGAGGTCCCATGGAAATGTTGGGAACAAAATGTCCGTCCATAACATCAATGTGTAACCAATCTGCTCCAGAGTCATACATACGATGACAATTGCATCCTAAGTTTGCAAAATCTGATGCTAAGATCGATGGGGCTATAATAGATTTGACCATTGTATAGGAAATAGTTCTGTTAATCTGTTGATTGTGGAAAATGTTGAGACTGAGATACCAAAGAAAATCAAGAGGTGTGCACCTTGCTGTTTTTGTTGCAGCTACAACTCTAGAGCAATTCTCTCAAGATAGAATGAGAGAAGTAGTGAAAGGTGGCAAGGGAACAGTGTGGAAGCACTATTGGGGAAAATGTATAGAAAGAGTCTTCCTTATGTGAAGAACCTACAGTTCAAACGTGGAGAATCTGCGATCCTGACCTAGGAGGAGTTTCTACCCAGAACACTATGAAGATACAAGATCTAAGATATTATGGAGATAAATGATCTAAGGAATTATGAAGATAAATCACCAAGCTTATTAGGGGGATAAATAATCCAGGCATTATTTAGATCACTACAATGTAATACTGAACATGTCAATATGAATAGAATTCTTCAATCAATTATTGGAAAGAGTTCCAAATTTTGACATCCCTAAACGAAATATTTTGAACATAGTTAATAGCTCGTATTCCAGTTCATATAATATTGATAAATAATTGATCTAAGATCCGTATTATCTTAGAATGTTAGGAATTTCTTAGAAGACATACTCGTCTGTACTTCGACTAGGTACTCGACTATACTTCGACTATAATATTCTGGGATACTTCCTAATTATTTTATGTTAAGTCATTCAATGCTTTCACAGAACTATTGAGATCTTTTATCTTCGTTCTTCAACTAACTCTCTCGGTGGTTCACTCCAGCTCCACAGCCAGTTCATTTTTCTGCGTCATAAATACATCGATCAGAACTCTTTGTCCGATAAACTTCTCATCTATGACAACACAAACATCTAAAAGAGACATTCAGATCTCAAAGAGTCTCTCGTACCTATTACGACATGGTGCTGTTAAAGAGAAATTGAATATTAATAGTGAAGGATATGTATCAATCGATGACATATTGAAACATCAACGTCTCAAGAGTCATAAAACAAGTATGGATGATTTGGTCCGAATTGTGAATGATAACGACAAGAAACGATTCACAATTATAGAGGACATGATATGTGCCAACCAAGGACATTCTATAGCAACGGTATCCGACGATAATCTAGAACTACTTACTCCCTCAACTATTCCCGATGAGATCTATCATGGAACTTATAAAAAGAAGTTACCCGAGATTTACGAGTCTGGCGGACTTTGCAAAATGTCTAGAAACCACATCCATTTCACATCTTCCAAATTGGCCAACATATCAGGTATTAGGTATAATGTTGATGCGCTCATATATTTGAATGTTCAGAAATGCATGGACCATGGTTTTCAGTTTTACAAGAGTTTGAATGATGTTGTGTTGTGTCTGGGTGATGAAAAGGGCTACATAGGAGTGGAGTTTTTTGAAAAGATTGTTGATAAGAAAACGGGGGAATGTATAGAAGTGGATGGAAAGGTACAATGATGAGATCAAGTATATGAGAAGGTAATCTAGTGAAATATATGACAAGGCAATCTAATGAAATATATGACAACCAATCCAGAGAAAATATTACGGATAATAATAGGAGCTAATGAATCATATTAGCAAGAAGATTCGGGACAATATAGATATTTTCAACGATATCTACTTATATTCTTGAATTATCGTTGTTCTGCTATCTACTATCTCAGAATATGGTCATATTATCAATACACGCTAGTAATGATATAAATATAGTAGTAATAATAATACAGTAATGATATAAATATACCTAATTCCTTGCTGATGATACCAAAATCTCAACATATGATAGAGAACTATTATTTGCTTTCATAACAAATTAGTTCTTTGACTTAGATCTTCAGTCGCAAATTAGACCACTTGGAAATAAACTAGAAAAGATGGCATAAGTACTAGATCTGAATCAATATCATATCCCAATCAATACCTTAGTCTCATATCTCTAATACCTCTGTCACGTATCCGTATCTCCCCAATTGCTCTGTCCTTTTCATCTTCTATTTTGTATTTCCTGCATACACCGTCATTTTAGCGATCAACAAGGTGGAAACCTACATTCTTCCCCAGATCAACTACCACTATGGATCGTATACTTGATCTCGTCCGAGAAACGCCACCATTTACGCGATATTGGTGTACATCGATTATCGTGGCAGGAGCCATCACACACTTCAAAGTTTTGTCTCCAGTAGCGCTCGCCTTCATTCCTGAGAAGACATTCAACGGCCAGCCATGGCGACTACTAACTTCCTTCTGCTTCCGCAACGAATTGTCATTAATGTTGTTTCCAAAGGTGTATATGGTTGCTATTTCTCTACAGTCTTATGAAGGAGGATACTCAACAAAAGAAGCTATCTTTCCAAAATCGTTTGGAAAGTTACTGGCCATTAAGAGACAGCGATTAGTGGAATTTGCGGATACCAACAAGACAATCGACTTCTTGTACTTTGTATTTCAAATATGGTTGTCTATAGTCATTGTCAATACAATCGGGTACTACAAATATAACTTCCGTGTTGTGTTTCCTGGAGATGTGATGGATGAGATTCTTTTGTATATTGATTGCAGATCACGTCCAAATATTGTTATCAACTTAATGGGGCTATTCGATGTAAGAGTTGTCTACTTACCTGTCATAAACATCATATTTAACTATGTATTGTCTGGCAATGTTTTTGCTGATCTTGTGGGGATTTTGACTGGCAATTTCGAAAATTCGTTCAAAGGATTCAAGAAAGATGTTGTCTGGATGTATTTGATGATTTATGTTTTAGGCCATTTTTGGTGGTATATGCGGGAATATCTAATGCAAGTCGTATATTATGACCTGGATAGGGAAAGAAGCAACTTGCGAGGTAAAACTATGGATCAGTATGGCGTGAATAGGGTCAATTTTATAAGAGAGGCTCTGGTAGTGTTGGTATTACCCCCATGGTATTGGGTTGTGGCTGGTAGGTAGTCATGATATCATATAATTATTCAAAAGCTCCACTTTGGATTTAGCGAAAGTCATTTCAAGTCTAGCCTTATTCCCAGTCTTGTTTAATTGCTGAATGTCATAAATTTGCTCTCCGTGTCTGGATTTAGAAAACATTTCTCCAGGATTTGACAGATATCTTATCTCTAATATTATTAAGGCTTTTCTTTGTCTCTCCATTTGATATGCGACGGGCCATTATTGATCATCCTGTTCAAGTTTTTGACTGCAAAAATATATTTATGAATCAGTTGCAGGCATCTCCAAATGTGTGCCTTGGTAAGCTCTTTCAATCTAGACCTGATTTGATGAAACTACCTCAAGCCTACGTAACTGCTGGTTAAATATAGAGATAAGTTAATCTGCATTAGGTAAAATTAAAACCACAAATGTGTTCATTTGCATACAAAGAAAGTGTCAATTTTATTGAAATGTTTATATTTAAGTTATCGGAGTTAGCATGAATGGCTTGATGAGTCACGTATATCTGAGCAAGCAAAAAGGTTCTTGTGAGTATTGCTAAAGCCACCGGAATCACAATAGAATCAGATTGTCGTACATTCTTTTATCCATCACATTTTGTTACATAAGTTACAAATATATTAATTAAATCACTCGTGTGCGTACCGATATCCACAATATATATAGGAATGTGTATCTTCGGATATACAAAGCATCGGTGTTACATCAACGAATGGACCAATATAAGGGGCGGATGATCTGGAGAAAAAGAAAGAATCTCCGGAGCTGCAGATGGAGTAATTTTATTTCTTATTGCATCGACTCATTCTTCATGTCAAAATTTGTTTCAAAATTTATATGGGGCCAGATTTTGCGCCTTCATTTAGATGTGATTCTTCACATTTGTAGTACTCTCATGAAATAGAATAGAATGTCCACAAGGTTTAAAATCTCCAGGGAAATCGTTCCCTATTCGTCTTGAGTTACGATGGATTTATAATTTCTCCATTAAGGTTTCTTTCCTCAATCGAGAATCTTCCGCTTACATAACCGGTAGATACATTCTTAGTATTGACGAGCGTTATAGTGCCACTACCATTCGTAAATTATGGGGCGGCTGCAGATACTTGAGACCCAGGCCACCGTTTGTTTTACCCTGCAGATACCGAGAATTTGTCACCGTGGCTGGTGCTCGTCTGGGTCGTATATACCCCACGAATGTGCCATGAACAAACTCGACTAAGTTGCGTAAATTGGTCTTCGTTACCTAAGGCGGTTTGTCCACTATATCCATTAAATCCATTAAATCCATTAAATAATGCTGTAATTATAACAAATTCGGAGGGTCTCGGAAATTAAACGGAAATTGCTACCAAGACCAACTGGAAATGCTCGACCTCTTTATGCAATTATTTCCTTGATTGGTAGAGGACCGCCCCCTTCGGTCATATAATTCTTAATAGATTCCTGAAATATGTCTTAGCTCTTAGAATTGAAGTTGCTAGAGAGATTTAAGAACTTTTCTAGGGCGGCACCATAGCGCAAGTTTAATACGTAAAGTTTCTAGACACTTCACTTCGTCCCACACTACGTGTAAAGCCGCAGATTCCGCACTTTAGTGCCTGGCCACGATACTACCGAATACCGAACCCCGGCTAGAACATCCCACCACTTCCCCATTAAAATAAATGAATGCAATGGAAATGTTCTAGATTATCTGATAATAAAATCTAGATTTCTTTCGTAATCTTGAATGGTATTTTGTTTATGTTATAAAAGTGGACAATATCCTTATATGTAGTAAGTGTAGAAGTTCTGCTCAATATAGCTCATTTAATAACTGCTGTTGGTCAACGGTAAACCTCCGTGATAGAAACTTATTTAATCCTAATACTCCGAATTTCTAATACCACCACTGATCGAAACCACTAAAACCACTAGAAACCAATAATCACCACTAAAACCACTAAAACCACTAAAACCACTAAAACCACTAATCACTATTTCATCATAATCAATGATTATGTATCGAGAGTCTGCAGTAAAACCTGCTCCTGCGTTGTTTCCTAAGAAACTGGATGAAAACAAAATCTGCCAATGGTACTGCTGTTCGTGCGGACAGAGTTATGGAAATATAATATATAAAGGCGATTCAACACATAAAGATATAAACATCACCAACTATCACACTCTACATGACTACTTGTTGGAGAATTTAAAGTACTACAGTCAGGTGGTATATGGTGATGGTGATGATAATTTGCAGTTTCAATATTTAGGGCCGAAACAACAATTTCAAGCACAACATCTGAATGTGTCTCATTCTAGTCAGAGTGCTTCCCCTATTAGTGATAACCCGTCACTTCTTCCCAACCATCATATACACCGAGACCTTGGCTCAAATTATTCATATTCAACTACTACAGGAAGTTCGGAAGGGACAAGTCTAAGGGTGGAGATTCCTACTCGCTTTGTATGTCATAGATGTAGTCACATGATGTGTCCATATTGTCCTAAGGTGAGGCTACGAGATTTGGCAAACACGTCCTGAGTGTAAAGGAGTATTCAAGAATGCAAATATCACGACAATACTGGAGTAAACAAATTCGGAGATGTCCGAGATAGTTTATAGACGGATGAGACTAAGGATCTCAACTATCATCGTGACCTTGCCGTTGTCAACAGTCATATAAAGCATGGCGCCAAGGATCCAAGAAGAATAGCAAGACTGCGAGGTTAGACCCACTGAATCCTGACTATTGTTGAAACAGTACAAGAATAGAATAATACTAGAATGCTAATAATGAGAGTGATAGATTTGCAAGACAGGTAAGAGTTTAATGTGTACTGCTAGTGTAAATTTATTCTAACTCATCTCTTACTCTGCTTCAAATCAGGTTAATAATAGACGAAATAATGAACAATAAGGAGAATTTCCGTAGAAGTGTCTGGAAGTGTCTGTTACACAATTAGCTTTGCTTCATGATCAAGGGCACGCAACAGCTTTTGCAATCTTCTCAACACGAAAATGTAGAATTTAGGGCCTAGAATTCGGGAGGTTCGGGCCGCACTCCACTAATAACTGCTAAGCGTCTAGAGGTTAAAAAAAGCCTGTGCCAAGCTGTGATGGTAGTAAATTGCTGATGGTACAGTAGCAATTTTCTACCATCATGCTTATTGCAAGGTAGCACATTTTATACTTCAAGTATATTCACTAAAAAGATTTAAAAAGAAAAGAAAGCGACCTCGGTGAGGGTCGAACTCACGATCTCAAGATTAACAGTCTTACGCCTTAACCAGCTTGGCCACGAAGTCCTTTTCTGGCGTGTTCAAAAAAGTATGTCCAAATACTGAGTGCAGCGAAGTACTCAATATTTAATGAAATATACTTCCCTCCGAAATTAAAAGAGATAAGTGATTCTTGATGACAAATCGACCCAAATATTTTCTAGTGTAATGGGAATGTTCTGATTAATAGGAAATCTCTAGTGCTAATTGTATTCTCCGGGAATCTTGGATAAGAAGCTATCAGTTACCCAGTCTATGGATCTCACTTTGTAAGAGTGTTGAGAACCAGACCTTGAATAACCTACACAATCCCGTTGACTCGAATATGTAACCAGGATCTACAAGAATTAGAATTTCAAGTTAGTTCTGATTTCACTCAATCTAATTTGACTAGAGATGAAAGACCATCCATTGATTATCTTAGATAAACCTGCTAATTCATGAATCACCAGTTTTAATCTCTAACGAATCTTTATTTGTTTAAATTATCTAAAAGTTCAGATCATGGAGTATTTGAATAAAGAGTCTCATTGGACCTGAAAATACTGGTTTTAGTTTGATTCCTGGTACCCTCCTCTTGACTTCCGTAGGCCAAATACTCAATCCCGAATATATATATTATTTGGATCTATATATTCTCAAAAAGATTCCAATCTCTGACTAGAAGAGATCAGAACTCAGAAGACCCGAGCTCATAAGACCCTTGATGAAGAATCTCTCTTCACCTCTTGAAGATTCTCTCTTGCAACTCTTGAACATTCTCTCTTTCAACTCTTCATATCTTTGGATATCTTTGCAAGCAACATTTATTAGGATAACCTCTTAGCAGATCGAATTAGAGACGTGGGTTATATTCTTAATCAACCCTGGTTTTAAGCTTCTCTTTCATTCTGTCAAGGCGTATTATTAGTAGAGTGAGCGAGTTTTGTGTTTTCGCAGCCATTATTAAGTACAATGGTAAAACAACTGTGGATATCCAGATACAATCTCAGAAGCCCAATACATACCTGCGACTAAACTGTATTATTTCTCGCTCTTACGTATTTTCAGCTATATTTTCTAGAATTTATTAACTCGGCATTCGACAGGTTGCTAACCTTTCTATCTTAACCTCATTCGAGAATCCATAATAATTCAATCTTCCATATTCCGAAACTACTATTTAACTGCTCCCAGTTATGGGCCGCCTCTTCTTTGATTCATTAAATCAACAAAAGTTACGATAATTCTTTAACAATATAATTATTTTATTATTTCATTATTTTGTATGAATTTTTATAAAAAACATGAATTTTCATGAATTTCCTTGAAATCTCTGAAATTTTCTTATTTATTTAAAGAAACAAAAAGAATCAAGTTTACTACGACTTCAAGATCATTTTGAGAACAACGTCGTTACTTATACTTGCCTTCCCCATCTCCTTCATGATACCAATAATATGTGGACGAATGTACTAAGACTCAATTTCGCAGCCACTCGCAATTTAGTATCATTGTCCCAGGGCCTCTCAACATAAATTATTACAGATTAATGATACTGGTAAGTTCTAAGCTGAACGTATTTATTCGAGGTCTTTCTAGAATAGCTTCAATTATGAATGATAAACCGAGTAAAATCTATATTAGAGCTACATTAATCTCACATCTCTCAACTTTTTACCTCTATATTGGCAGAATTCACAAATCAAGATTCATGAAGATTGAGGAGACGACCCTACTATAAATGCTGTGTATATTAATGTACAATATTGTATTACTTTTTGTTTAATGACTTTCTCTTCAACCACTTTTCCCTAGCATCGACGATTTTTGCTTCTGCTCTAGGAACAACCTTTTTATTTATATTGAAAGACTGGACTTGGACGTTTATTGGACCCTTCTTTATGGATAACTTCTTGGAGTTCTTGATGCTTTTAAGCTTTTCCTCCTTCATCTTTTGACGCATCAACTTTTGATCTATCTCATCAAGTTCCTTGACCTTTAAATGTTTTCCTGATGGTTGTGCTGATTCCAGGGACTCAAATATGTCTTCGGGTAAGAATTCTGGTAAATCTACTTCTTCTACCTTTCTAGATTGTTTCTTTTCCTTCTTGGATTGTTTTTGCAATTTGTTTTGTAAATCCTTTTCTCTTCTCTTTTCACGGTCGGCTTCTCTAGTCTTCTGTTCAATTTCTCGTTGTTTTCTTTCTTTCTCTATTATGGATTGTTTGGCTGTACTGGTGGACTCTTCTTCTGGAGCATCGTCATCGGAGTCGCTCTCATCATCTTCAGATTGTGGCTTGATCGCTACTTCCTCGGCCGTGTGATAGTCATCGTTCCCATTGAGGTCTTCATCCAGAAACTTGATCTTCTTACCAACCACAGGTATGTCTTTACTCCTTGTGACTGCCATTATTTCTTGATTACTGTGCACTTGTTTCTCTAATCTCATCTCACTTCTCATAACATTTTTTAAGCAAACGCAAATTGGTACACACACGCAAAATACCATTTTTGCAATCACGGTATAACAAAGCTATTTACCCCAAACTGGAGCCATCTCTTCTTGTAGACATCGTTCTGGATAGTTTTCACGAATTTATACTTTTTCAACATGTCAAGAGTACTCGGGTTAATTTCAATACCATCAATTATCAATTTGTCGAGGTGGAAAGCCTGATCCTCCGAACCTTCTTTTCGCATTCGTTTGATATTGGAAGGATAAGCACTAAACAAGTCTATAAGGCCAATTCCTTCGACTTTGTTACAGAAACTGATATCCAAGAGTTGTAGCTTGCACGAGCCAATCGTTTTGATACTTTGTTGGAAATGTTTCATGGTCTGGTTATCCAATTCTAGTTCGTTCAAATAGAGGCTTCTCAAATTTGGAATGCACCGTATAAGATCTGTGAGGGAAACCACAGACGGGTTTTGGAATGAATCAGTTTTGAATTTCAAATACTTTGAATTTCCCAACATTAGCGTAGTTAATTGGTTTGTCTTGTTGGTGATTTTCAACAATTTCAACAAGCCTTGAATAGACAACGAACAGCCGGAAATATCCAAGTATTTGAGCTCATTCAACTGTGCCAAGTCACTAGATGTGAATTGATTCAAGTTAGTTGCCGAAGTTCCGAATTTTTCTCGTAGTACCAACTTTTCAAGTTTGAATTGTGGGTTGTAATTCTTTAATAGTTGTAAGAAATCGACCAAGTGAAGATTGTGATTGTTTTCCAACGTCAAGACTGCAAGTTTGGAAGTTTTGAGTAAAAACTCTCCCAAAGATGGCATCCTATTCTCAAAATCAAAAGATACTAGAGTGAGTTCCTTCAAATTGGGAAAGTCGTGATCCATAAATATAGGATATGGCTGGAATGTGCTGTCGCTGACTCGTACACCAGCTAGATCCTTATTAAGCATAGGATGATTCACAAGCGTTAATGTTTGCAAAGTCTCATACGGCATTATTTCTGAACTTTCAGACTGTAACTTTCGAAATCGTTTATCCATGACAGGAATCATATCGTTATAGGGTCCACTCATATCTGGCTTAATAACAACCACGGAAAGCGAACAAAGATGCTTGAAGATTTTGAATATTAGATCATGATATCTTACACTTGAATTGATTCCACATCGAAAATGTTCAATACTTCCTAGATTATTCAACCTCCAATTGAACTTGCACAATTTGTTCAAGAATAGTTGGAAACTCAAGTTTGAATCCATCACATCGAGAGAAAGTAGCAGAAATCCCGGTTCGCTAATTATGATTTCTAAAATCTTATGAAGATGTGAAGCATTGAGGGCTGCACGAACCTTGAACGTCTTCAATTGTTTGGAGTACGAGTTTTGAGTGATTTTCTTTATTAGTTTGACTCCATGAGTGAATTCGGTAAGAGATACTTGAGATTTGAAGTTGATCCGGCTTGTGTATAGCGATGGGATTCTTGTCAAAGATTGATACCAAGTTTTACTTACAAGATGACAAGATAAGATATTTTTGAACGTCAAGCCTTGAAATATCACTTCTATGATTTCTAGGGGAAGGATTATGAATGGATCTCTAGGTTTAGGGCCTCGTTGTGAAAATGAGGATGATTGAAAGGAAGAAGAATGATATGAAGGAGATCGAGATGAAGAAGATTGGGAAGATTGAGATGTAGAAGTTCTCAACTGAGATATTGATTGTCGTTTCTGTGGTAAAATAGGCGCCGTGGATATTCTCTTGATAGGTGCCTTACCTTGTAATGACTTTTCACGAGTTTGTTTCAATTGACGATTCAACTCCAGATACTGTGACTTCAAATTTTGGTACAACTTTTCGGGGACGCTAATGCCATGATCCTTTTTAGCCAGATCTATAATGTATAACCCCCGTTGGAAGTTTTTGTAGGCATCAACATGTTTTCCAAAATATAACAACAATTTGCCCGTTCTCAAGTATCCCTTACAACTGATGGGTTCCAACAGAATCAACATTTGCCCATCCTTGAGTGCCATTTCATGCTGGCCCAATTTCTCATACGTGGCAGCTCTTTGGTCTATTATAGACCCTAGCCGAGGATGTATAGTTGGACCAACCAACGGTTTTGAATTCAAATTGTATTCATTTGTTCTTATTGTTCGTACAATATCCATAGGTAATTTGGTGAAGTTGGTGTACAAATCATTATAAAGTCTCAAGGCTTTATCATAATCACCAGATCTGAAATATAGGATAGCCAACTGGAGTTTATCATCAAGTTGGTGGCGATCCATACCTTGAAGAGTGGTATTAAGAGATTTAAAAATCGCGACAAATATTATAAGACCAAAACGAATCAACGATCATACAATAATAAAAAGACGTGGACAATGATCTGACAAGACAGTATTTAAGAGATAGTGAATACGATGAGATATTCTAATGAGAATTATGAATATTAATGAGGACTATAGTCAAAATTAACGAGAATTATGAACATTAGCGAGAATTAAAATCAAGATTCACGAGAAGTATGAAATACTAACGACAACATGAATGAAAATATATCTATATATATATAGTAGTAGAGTTCTTTATGTTCATGGAACAAAGTACTCTTAATACGCGTCAGAATGTAACAACTTCCTGGTTCTTCGTGAATAATCAGGCATTAATAGTTGAGAATCACCTACGCGTACTAAGAAAACAATGCGATTTATTGATTATAGTGAGAAATATAATAAACTCTTGATGCGAGAATCATTGACTCCTAATACCAGACACTTTATGATACCAGAATAATCCTGAGTTCCTGACTATCGATTCAAACGTTGTGACAGGTTGTTACCCCAGGTTTCCAACCCGCACGCGTCTTGACAAATGACTAAACCGATAGATTTCCTAAATCTCCACTAATATTAAATACTGAGAAGCGAAGTATCTGGTACTAGCTAGTTAAACTATTAATTCACAAATTCTTCGCTGCATTCAGTATTAGTTCAGTCAGTACTTGCTCAGTATTCACTACGATTCACTAAACATAACTAGTTTTAATATTTCGCTGCACTAAGTATTCAAAACCCCCAGGATTACGTAATCCTCATTACAAGTTGAATAGTTTGGGTAACTAGTGCTTAATACTACTGAGAATTCATTTATGATATATCGGAGGCTACTCCATGCTATTATAATGTCATTTTAGTTGAAAGAGGCAGTTTTGGTCAAAATCCCACAAGCTGAATCTACGGACGTAATTGTACTGCATATAACGATTTCTAAAACTAATAACCTTTAAAGTTAGATTATTTGCAATGTCAAATACTGAAAGAACAATAAGTGAAGATTTGCAGCTAAATAACGAGAAAACTATTGGCGTCGCTCATTGCTTTCTCGTGTATCTGTTTTTAGGGAGATAAATGCATTGTAATTTAGTTATTCTTGTCAGTAAATAGTTAGTTTTCTCATAACGTCTCCACTAAATCTCAATAAATCTCATTAAATTTAACTCTTCTATCATTAAATCTCACTATATTTCACTTCTACTAAACATTGAGTATTAACTACTCTATTTACACTCGTGATAAGTAATTTCATATTTCATATTGGTTAAATAATCAGACTATTTACATCGTGGCTAGCTCGGTGTCCTACTAATAAGACTGTTACACTAATACTACAGAAGAATAGTGGAAATTATAATTCACATACTGTGGAGGTTGCTCAATATCAGAGGAGCTAGTTGTTACTGATTAACTTACAGTCATTGATCTGACTCTCTAACTATGGACTTTACACGATTTCTTGAATTGCTTCTCTTGGCCCTAGTGATGGGTATAACGACCTTCTTGGGAGGGTTGGCACCATTGAAATTACAACTATCTTCCACTATGATCAACTACATCTCGCTATTCAGTATGGGGATTCTAGTGGGAACATCGTTGGTACTTATAATTCCAGAGGGAATCGAAACTCTCTACAAATCGCTAGACCAAGATTCCTTTTCATCCGCCCCAACATATATCGGATTATCGTTGTTATTTGGATTCATAATCATGTATATCCTTGATGGGTTGCCTGTGATCTTGTCGTCGCTAAATATCAATATGGAATTCAATCCTCAGGTGTTTTCCAGTGCCGAAGGGTTTGCTTCTCTATCGATCAAAGATTCGTTACAATCCATTCTCGACACTTCATTAACTTTGGGTTTGATATTCCATGCTTTGGTGGACGGAGTCTCGTTAGGTTCCTCATTTGTCAGTGACGATATAGCGTTACAGTTCATCTTCTTCATTGTAATTATCATACATAAGTTGCCCACTGCTTTTAGTTTGACGTCTATTTTGATGAAGGAAAACCTCAACCCCCAGGCCATTAGACTCCACTTAGCGGTGTTCTCGCTAATGTCTCCACTTTCCTCGATAGTCACATATCTAATCATTGCCCTTTCCAACAAAAACAATCAATTTGTCATTGGAATTCTCTTTTTGTTCTCGGCTGGTACGTTTCTATACGTAGTTAACCATGTAATGACGGAAGTCTCTAGCAGAGAGAAACCTGAGTTCTCTTCCTTACCACCTTCCTCGTCAGAGAGCGAAGAAACGTTGAGTCATCATCCGAAATTGACTGGAAAGGAGTTCCTTATTTCCATTGCAGGTATGGTGGTTCCAATCGGATTGAGTTTTATCGGAGACCATTAATAAAAGAGTAAAAAGTCTACGAGTTGCTACATATTAGGATAACTAGCGAGAGGAATAGTCATTAACGTATCTAGCACAGTTTTAATGGCTTCGGCGTTGCTAGTATTATTCATCTCATATCTTACTCTCTGGTTTCTGTAAATGCACTTATAATCAACATATGTCTATTCACTATTTTTGAATACTATGAAGGAGAGGTTTCTCTGGTGAGCTGTTGATTTTAAAACTATTCATAGTCCGGTTATCGTCGGTTTCTGTCTCATCGTACTCAACTTCGCGTACTTCCTCGCTTTCATAATCATCATCGTAGTTAATATGGGCATGCTCATTAATAATAAGGGCCCCAAGTTTGGCCGCTTCTAATTCTGCTTCTTCGAAGTCAGCGTCTAGTTGATCATTGATTTCGTCATAGTCTTCATCGTGTTCTTCCAAGTCTTCATCATGAACTTGTGAGTCATCATATAGTTCTTCCGAATCATGTTCTTCTGAATCTTCATGATCTTCCGAATCGTCATGCTCTTCCGAATCGTGCTCAGGTCCTTCATATATTTCTGCTTCCTCGGTATCTTCATCCTGAGAATAGCCCCTTTCGTCGCTAGTCAAGTCTTGGTCAAAGTCCTCCCACTTCACCAAATCGTCATCATTATCACTCGAAATGAATAAGTTACGGGCGAGGAAATAATCGCGGTTAAGCTTTTTCGTCAACCCTCGTCTCAAGTCTGGAGAGTTCAAGCTCTTCATTTCAGGACTACCTTGATTCATAAATCCATTGAGATTGTAGTTGGAATTACTATTTGAATTTGGAATCGAATTGTTGGTGGAAGACACATTACTATCTTTCAACCTGTTCAATCCAATATATGAATTGCCCACTGCATTGTTGGTGGATATACGTGGGAGGTTGGGCTTTTCTTTGGAAGGGGAAGCATCAGCACTCTTTGGTTGCGTCTTAGTTTCCGTAGTCTGATCTGTGCTGTCAAGATACGGATTACCCTTATGATATGGGATCCGCTCAGATTGATACTTAATTTTTTTTAACGAGTTCTTAATGTTTTGGTCAGCGTTGAACACACTATTGCTAAAGTTACCAGAACTTTGGGCCTTACGAATGTTTCGTTTGGTGGAGGTATTTGAAGGTGGGTAAGATGGTTCTATTATGATATCCACACTTCCCTCCGTATTGACCCGCAACATTTTCTTCTCCAGGACAGTGTTTTCTTCGGGCTCATCATTTATTAGTGTTTCTTCCCCACTATAGTCTTGATAATTTGCCAAACTGGCAAGTGCAGTCGTTGATTTTCCTCTAACGATTTTCTTTTCGATTCGGGAGACTGGATTTTGAGTACTAATAGAGTTCCTCTTCTTCATTGGGTTATGTGGTTTTACCAATGCAAATGTATTTGAAGTGGAGTTGTGCCTCTTAATTTTGGAAAGTCTAGGACGACTTTTATCAAGTGAACTTGGAGTGTTTGGAGTGGTTTGTAGTTCACGGACGAACAACGGAGAATTCACAAGGTAGTTTTCCTTGGAGAAGTTTCTCCTGGTTGAACTTGTTTTAGAGTCATCAATAGGAGTGGATGCTATGTACGTGAGTCTATTATTAACCGAAGTAATTAACCGTCCCTTTAAAAGACTGATAGCCTTATCCAAAGCAAACTCAACCCCACAATGATTGTTAATAACCGTAACTTTTGGCCAACATGCTTTGGCTCCTCTAGTAGTGAATTCCAAGAGGAATTGAGGAGTGGGATTTTCAAATATATAAAGAAAATCTTTGATCTGGTAATCTGGTAAGATTGTGATGTCACCAGAATAATTCTGAGACAAAATCGAAATCACCTTATTGGATGCATTCTTATATATATCCATCTCATTCAACAATTGCAAATAGTGGATAACCTCGCAGGAAACAAAGTCATAGACGTTATTCAAGAGATTTTTGATTTTGGTATTGAAGCGGTTTTCGACTTCTCCTCCAACACTACTGACCGAAACTTTTAATACTGGAACAACATGGGGATTTACCTGCACTGCAATGATATGATCAACGTTGAACATTTCTGACAACCTCGTAATCGGTAAATCGTTATCCATAGAACCGTCGACATATTTCATTGAAATGTCATTATTCCATTCACGAATTTCATTGGTTCTGGGGGTCTTTTCATAAATAGAAGTTGAAGGGAACACACCGGGTAATGAACAACTTGCGCAGACCGCAGACCAAATAAGACAATTTGGGGCAGTCAAATAATTCAACAACTTCGTCTGGTCATGAATAGAAGCAGGAGACACAGTAATATTTAGGATTCTTCCTGTACGATTGTAAGCCTCTCTAAAGGTAAGATCACCAAAGAAATTGATCGTAGTCTGCTTCAAACCCGAGATATCATACAAAGTTCCATATTTCAAGAAATGTCCTAAGCTCTGCAAAGTAGATTTAAACTTTCCTTGCACTGGGTCGGCACCCTTTTGACTAAATATAATAAACTCTTGTTCTGTAACTGTGTTCAAGAATTCAATTGTCTCTTCAAGACTATGACATCCCAACACACTGGCAATGATAGAGCCTGCAGAAGACCCACTAATGATACGAGGCAACAAATTTGCTTCAAGTAATGTAATCAACACACCTGTATGGAAAAGACCAAAAGTACTTCCTCCAGAAAGAACGAGAGCGGTTCTACCGATATTCTTTCGAGTCTGAATCAACATCCCCAAAAGATATCTATCTTCAAGAGTGACTTCGTTATCGTTGATCAAATAAACCAAAGACAACTGACACTCTTCAATATATTCCTCAATTAACTTTTTCGTGCCTACAAAGGAATGTCTGTATAAGTTGATATCCCCCATATTGCCGACATTTCTAACCCATTTGGTTCGAATAAGATAGAGCAAGAGCTTGTAATCTTTAGCCAACCTGGCCTCTCGCATCTCATTCAAGTTATTGTAGATCAAGTCGTAGTCATAAAATTCGGATTGGGGGTCACACTTCCAAGAGTTGTTCCCCAACAACTCATCCAACTTTAAAGATATATCGTACCATTTCTTATATGTGGTGGCAGCTTTTTGTTCTACAATTAACAGCTCAATCAACGCCTTCTTCTCGTCCACAGCTGGTAGCAATCGATTTATGAGCGGCAACGATCTCAAAGACGGGAACGCAAACTTCAGAGGGGGTTTGCCGTTTTTTTCAGCCATTTCTGAATACTGTTGGAATAGCTTCTCCATAATATCCGTCCCCATAGAGGAAAGACTAATGGCAGTAATGGGCAATAGTTCAGTCATAAATATTTGGATACTTTTAGAGAAAACTGAAAAGAGGCATAATAAATCTTCGTTATGAAATTGGGGTATTTGCGGTAATCTTGTTTACAAGTCCAAATTTTGTGACCGAGGAATGTGTCGTATTAGGCCGATACGACATTATATGACACAGCGACACCGCGACATTTCTCAAAACTTTTATGCAATGAGTTGCAATTAGCCAAAGTATTACTCATACCCTTGGATATATACGATATTTCGCTGTGTTGTTCTCCTCTTTTCAATTTAGGAGACTCTACTCCGTACGAAAAACAGTCAGCACAAATTTCATCCCTCGAAAAGGAGGTATTCCGATCGCAAACCAAGGCACATCTCGAAAAGAGCTTAGTTTAAACAAATCAAAGAAGCTGCTGGAGAAGCAATTAGCTCAATCTGTGAAACCTTTATATTTCAGAACAGAGCAGGCTAGAATAGATTACTTGTCGAAGTTTGTTGAACATAATCAGGATACTACCGCCATGTTCACTGTTTCAACTGTCACTCACAAGACTGATGACACCCGTCATCCTTTGATCATGTTGACAAACAGGGAAGGATTCAAGTACTTCTTTGGTAAAATACCCGAAGGCTCGCAGAGAGTATTGAATGAACAAAAGGTAAAGTTGGGAAAGTTGAAATCAGTGTTTTTGACTGGTACATTATCATCATGGTCAGAAATCGGAGGATTACCTGGTTTGTTCTTAACCATGAGCGATGCTACAAAAATGGGAATTGATGTTTTCACCAACTCCAGCCGTATCTTGTCGTTTATCGTGGCTACCTGGAGAAGTTATGTATTCAGAAGAGGTGTAGAACTCAAAATTTGTGAAGCAGGAGAAGACGGAATCATTGCAGACAGCAATATCGCAGTAAGAGCTATAAAGATTGAAAGCAATGTACCGACGAATTTTGACGAAACCAAGGCCACAAAGATATTCCAACAATTGAAGAAACTTGCCACGATGATGTTTCCTTTGGATACTAGTAAGGTGAACGATAGAAACCCTAACTCCTACAAATCTGATCCCAGCGAGACAGAGATTCAAACCCATGTCAAATTACCTCACCCTGACGAGTTAGCACCTGCTTATCAGCAAAAATCCGTGAATTATCTCATTCGATTCATACCAGTACGTGGAAAGTTCGACCCTATAAAGGCAAAAGCGCTTGGTCTTAAACCGGGTGCGAAATTCAGAGCATTGAGTCAAGGTGAGTCTGTGACAAACGATGAAGGCGTACTCATTCTTCCAGAACAAGTAGTTGACCCTCCAAAATCGTTTCCAAGATTATTGATTCTAGACATCCCCAATAATGCATATTTGCAAAACACAATTGATTCTCAGGAGTGGTTCACCAAGGGTGAAGCTTATGAAGAAGAGATTGGTATAGTTTACCACTTGTTAGGTGATGATATCGATTTTGAATCGTCGGTTTATCAAGATTTCATCAACAAGTTCCCTAGTGGAACCAAACATATCATAAGTCATTCAAAATTAGCAGACAACACTCTTGTATTCAAAACTACTGCCGTTGATTTATTGAAATTAAAATGTATTCAGCAAGACAACTTTAATCTTCCAAACATATCTCCTTACATTCCACTAAATGATGCAAACATATTCAAACTCCACCTGTTACAACAGTTTCATATATCCAACGACAATGTTATCGCCGACGATTCTTTGATCTCCAACGATTCGTGGTCAGATTTATTTGATACCAACATTCCTCAGCTACAAATCCAAGGAGCAGACAAATCACAGATCCTTAATCAACAACCCATTTCATTAAATATCAAGACAGGCTCCCTCAAAGACCAAATTCACGTGGTGACTTTGGGTACCGGATCGGCTATTCCGTCAATCCAAAGAAATGTCATATCGTCGTTGGTAAGAATTCCATACTATGACTCAGACAATTCCATCAAGGTACGATCCATTTTATTAGATGGTGGTGAAAACACTCTTGGTTCAATGTTGAGAAACTTCGGCCATCTAGACGGAGACCAGTTCAAACAGATTTTTCAGGAATTGAGGTTAATCCATTTGAGTCATTTGCACGCAGATCATCATTTGGGTTTGATTTCAGTCATCAACAAGTGGTTTGAAATAAATTCAGAAAATGACCATAAACTTTATCTAGTCATACCTTGGCAATATAATACGTTTGTTAGTGAATGGTACAAGTTTGAGGGACAACTCAGTAAACAAGTCGATGTATCTAGACTTGTCTATTTGAGTTGTGAAGAATTTATTGCTGATAGAAATCCTCAATACGAGCCTGTGGAAATGGACGAGTTCGAAGTTCGTTTTGATAACAATGATTTGAGTCGTGTGATTGCAAAGGTTCCTTTGCAACCACGTAGAGAAGAATCTATCAAAGAACTTTATGAGAACCTCGGTATCACATCGATTCAAACAGTAAGGGCACTCCACTGTGCATGGGCATACTCAATTTCCATAAGCTTTGACTTGAAGCATCAGGGCGAAACATTCAAGATTTCGTACTCTGGTGATACTAGGCCTAACCCTAAATTCGTCGAGATCGGATATGGAAGTGACTTGTTGATCCATGAATCGTCTTTAGACAACGAATTAATCGAAGAAGCTATCGCAAAGAAACATTCTACAATGATCGAGGCAGTCAATGTATCGAGATTCATGAATTGTCCAAAAGTAATTCTTACTCACTTCAGCACCAGATATTCCAACAAGAACAGTATTTCTACAGATTGTAACATGTTGATGAAATTATCATCGGAATTGGATGCATACTTGAGGAAATACCGATCAAAGCCGAATATCTTCTCCATGGCACAATACAGCAACAGGCCTATTAAAGGCTTTGAAGAATTGGACATCTGCTTTACTTTTGATATGATGAATATCAAGTATAGTGGAGTGAATTGTCAAAAACAATCTCACGACATCATTTCCCGAATTTTCCAAATAGAAATCGATGATGAGAAGAGAGAGAGAGAAATAGAAAAAATGAACGAAAAGCGTGAAGCAAAGAGAATCCAGAGACTTAGTTTGATGTCATCTAAGAGAAGAAAGAGCGGATCTCCAGAAATATAAGAGTAAAAGTATAGAAACCATTTAAAAATGATTAGTTCTATAAATGAAGTGGAAGTTAAACATTCTGGATAACCAGAAAAGTGTCTAAATAAATAGATGAGGGGATCTTCAGTTAATACGACAAAGCATAGATCCAAGAAGTTAATCTCCATGCCTCAAAGGATGCTTATAAACCCTCTTTCAATACTTCTATTGTCTATATTCACTGGCTGCAAAATATCATTACATAAGCACACTATATACAGTACCTCCAACGCGCTAAAGTAAAAATCTACCTGCCAACAACTCAATAAACTCTACATGACTCTGTATGACTTTCCCCTTCCATTTCAGACCAGCTGGCTCAATAAAGCCATAATTAAAAACACCAAGAAAACACCATACACGTCGGACATAGTCAAAAAAAACGTCATTTCATCGCTCAATGTCACACCCATCTTGAGAATCTCTAAGTTTCTAAAGAAAACATCAACCAACGCATTAACTTGTGTATTTTCTGATAGTACCCATCAGATATTAGTGTTGTTGCCCTTCAAGCCGACAATCGTAGCGTTTGAAAATCTTTACAAACAACGTATAACGTTTCACACTGTGAATTGCTTGGTAGAGATCAAACAAGCTAACCTACGATTCATCTCCAGACAGACATTGGCAAATGACTTCGAAATAAATATAAATAACAAGGTCGATATCATAATTCTTGAAGTACTAGATCTACGAATATTCCAGAGGGACCAAGTCTTTTTAAGTGGCCACGTTGAAAATAGATTAAAGTTTGTATACTTCGATCCCAAGTATGTAGAAGTATGTGGAAACTTTGATAAGAATGAAGGATCTAGAAAAAGAGAAAAGAGGATAGAAGGAACCAGAAGAAGGAGAGGTATACGAAGAGAAGAGAAGGCCTCAACGGCACGAGTTCCAAAAGAAAATGCTTAGTAGATGATGACTAGATGTTGAGATGGCAGAATTGGTGAATCTAAAACGAAATATCAAAGAAATGCCACAGAAATCTCAGAATGATACAGCAGCGTTATCCTACAAGTAACTGGCGTGTGGATACTTCACTTTGAAATTTTAGCGATATTACAGGTCATTTCCAAATATCCAGATTTCCAAATTTCCAAATTTAATCAACTGGACAACACAGTGTGAGGTACATGAGATCTCACAATGAAAGGCCTATCAGTATATACAATGAAGCTTCTGCATATCTACCTGTCTATCTTCACTTCTAGAAAGCATGGCCATGTGAACTATCTCAGACTTCTGGTGTGTCAATTTCCAATATGATACATCACATCGTTGCCATATATATATGAAGAAATGGTCAAGAAGAGAAGCTCTGGAATATCTCCTTACAATGAGTTTCCCGAAAAGAGTGACGAGCATTTTCAAGAAACAAAGACCTGTTTCAGTCTCGGTTGATACCGAAGTACAAGGTATTATCCATTCCAACGGAGCGAGTCAGGATTTATCAGATACCCAATTTAGGGACAATTTGATTAATCTTTATGAACAAACACAAGAGATTAAGGGAGGTGAGAGTAGGAGTGGTGAGACTCAGGGTGATAAGACTCAGGGTGATGAGATTGCAAAACATGCTATTGATATTCAACAGAGTCAAGCAATTAATGTCTCCATAAAACTGCTCCTTGACGGTTTACGAAACAAATTTGATGTTTACGAAGGTGAATTACAACAATATGAAAAGATTCTCGAACAACATGAACAATTTCTTCTTATCAAGAATACTGCATTGAATAATCTACAATATGCTGTCAATAGGAAAGAAAGAGAGTTGAATTTACTATTGACAAAACTACAATATGCCGATAAAGAGATCGAGAAAAGGACTATCCTGATCAATCAGAAAATGTATCTTGTGGGAGGACAGTTTATGGAACGTTATCACAAAAAGATCATGCCTTGCAAACAAATGATTGTAAATCTTCGGACTTCGGTGAGTAAGATCGTCTACCATGAATTACGACACGACGAAGATGATAATATCCAAGCAATAAGGACCCGAGCTGGCTTGAAAATCAGTGATAATGGAAATTATATAAAGTTGATCTATCCCAACGAGTATAATGAGTTTGAAGGATTATTGGACATAATCGAGGAGATAAAAGACATGTTGAATATGTTATAACTAGTGAGAAGAAGAGATCAATGAATTAAAGGTATGAGAGCTGTTACATGAAAATCCACTAACATAAAAGCGTAGCGAAGTCAATAGATACCAAATCGATAGACCACCAAATCTTACTAATTGAATAGATAACTAAAAGTAATAGAATAGTCCCTAAATCTCACCAATCGACTACACCACTAAATACCACAAATGCAATATGTCGTTAAATCTCGATTAATACTCACTACGATTCACTAAATCTCATTAGTCAATAATTCTCCACTATTCACAGCATGAAACACTTTGGAGCTCTCAGTATTTAATAGTAACGAGGCAATGAACTTTTGTATGGGATTACGTAATCGACATTCCATGTTGAATAGAGTGGGTAATTACTGCTTAATATTACTGGAAATTCGTATATGATATATTGGGGGTATCTAATGTTATTACAATGTTATTTTAGCTGGTAGAAGCAATTTAGTCATAAATACACTAGCTGAATCTGTCGATGTTAATGTACTGCATATAACCGTTTTCATAAGAACCTTAAAATCTAGCATATTTGCAGCTTTAAACTTCTTTGGAAAGTCTCCAACTGAGATAAATTTTGGTTTATATAGAGTAGCCAACGGTGATTATCTAAAGGATTAAACACCGTGCCTTCAGCTAAGATCCATGTTGGCTCATATTCACTTCCCTATGTTAGTTTTTCACTTCTCTCATTGTTTTTTCAAGTATTTATATAAAGTTAAATACTAGTACTCATTAACTTGATTAATAGTTGCCATTAATATTCTTAGTTACTCATCTCAGGATGTGGTTAATTTTTTGTTAAATAATATTCTGACTAGCGAAATTCAAGAATTCACATATATTCTTTTAAATCTTAATAATATTCATAAATCTCATTAATGTTTCATTTAGTTTCACTTAGTTTCGCTTAGACTCACTAAATCTCCACTTTTAGCTAATACTTCCCAACGCTCAGACTTTGCTTGGTGTTTGCATACTATTTGCTCATTATTTGCTCAATATTTGCACAGTATTCTCAAAGTATTCACTCAGTGTTTGCTCAGTATTCACTCAGTGCTAGTTGATTATTTGCTCAGTGTTTGCCCAGTGTTATTTAGACTCGTCTAATCACAAATCTTTCGGTACGCGTAGTGCTCACTCAATATCAGCTCAGTATCAGCTCCGTATCAGCTCCGTATCAGCTCAGTATTTGCTCAGTATTCGCAAACTATTCACTCAGTATTCACAAACTATTCACTCAGTATTTGCTCAGTGTTTGGTCAGTATTCACTCAGTACTTGCTCAGTATTTTCTCAGCATTCGCTCAGTATTTACTCGGTATTCACTAAGTATTCACTAAGTATTCACTATATAAACTCGTCTATCACAATATCTTCACTATGCTCAGTATTTCTCAGTAACAAACTTTCATTTTTTGCACCCATTGATAAACGCCCATATCTAAAATATACCACCAGTTCCAGCCATATTAATCACCCATTATACCAAAGACTACTAAATGGATCTAAATCGGAGACTAGAAGCTATTGCCAACGAAGCAATTTTTCTTCAGGATGAAAATGACGAATCGTCAGCGCTATCAAATTCAGAAGGTTCGATCTCAGAAGGTTCCAGCCATTTAATTGAACCTTCCAACTCATCAAATGATATAGAGACTCCAGTTCCGAGCAACGTTAAAGACACTTCAGTTCCAGTTGATTCCAGAGCTCCAGCTATAATCCCTTTGTTCTATATCGAATCGTCGTCTGAGATAGAAACGAGTCCTTTGGCCACCAATGTTGAGAGTACATTATATTGTGCTATCATAAACCGATTTTTGGCTTTGATGGGTCTCGAGAGTGCTACTCCAGTCTTACCGATTTTACCAATCTACCAACCTAGGCAAGAACCCAATCCATACACAGTTTCGTCAATTTTGGGCCGTATACAATTGTGCTTGATACCCAGCTTGGTATCGAATATAATGGTAGGGAACGGTCTAAAAGTGGTATATCTGATATTGTTGATACTTCTAGTGTATGGGGTCTTGTATTACTTCAACGTGGGACTCGTTACCAGGTTCGTCAAGTATATACTCTGCATATTTCTCTACGGATCCGATCCAGACTCTGTTTGTGTAGCTGCAAAAAATTTATTATGACGTATTTACATGATTGGTGATGATAAATATACACTGCGACCATAATAGCATATTATGGCAGCATACTAAGATGGAAATGTAATAAGATATCTGGAACATACTTTGATGAACATATAGTAAGATTCTGGGATGTTCAGCATATTATATTGAGCAATATATTGAGCATTATATTGAGCAATGGTAGCATATAATGGTCTGAATACATTTATGCTCTCTATGCTCTATGTTCTCTATTTTCTTTATGCTTCTCTTCTATCCTTGACCTTCATCTTATTAACATGTTTGTGAGTTCTGGTCTTTGCGAATTTCTTGATACCCCACATGGATTGAGAAACCTTGTTGGACTTCGACTTACCTCTACCACCACCGTGAGGATGGTCACAGGCGTTCATGGCCACACCTCTGACTTGTGGTCTAAACCCTCTGTGACGACTTCTACCAGCCTTACCCCAAGAAATGGATTTATGTTCTTTGTTGGACACTACACCCAATGTAGCTTGACATTTGATGTTAACATAACGATGTTCCCCAGAACTTAACTTGACAATCACCTTGTTTTCTTTCGGATGCTTGGACAACAATCTTGCAAAAGTTCCACCCGATCTCACGAGCTGGCCTCTGCCGTTAGGGTGCAATCCAATGTTGTGGATAATCGATCCGACAGGGATCATATGTAATGGCAAACAGTTACCTCTTTGCATAATTCTCGAGGTCAACAATGCATCATCGATTTCTCCGTTGTTGGTTTCCTTCATTTCATTCAAGAAATCGGTAGGTAAACCGGCTCTGAATGATTCCACAACATCGCCTGCTCTTAAACCAGAAGCAGCCAAAATATACGACAAATCACCGGTTTCATTATGTTTAACCAACGCAATATGCCCGGATCTATTTGGATCATACTCGATTCTGACTACGGTCTGCTTTCCTGGCTGCAATCTATGACTGTCGACAAGTCTGACACGTTGCTTGTGTCCTCCCCCTCTACCACGAATAGTTATTTTACCGGTGTTGTTTCTTCCTGCGGTCTTCTTCTTGGGCACTGTCAACTCTCTTACAGCCTTTCCCTTATGTAAATGTTCGTGTACAGGTTTTTTGAAATGGGTAGAACCGGGCTGTAAATGTCCATTGGCGTAACTTTTAATTCTAACATTGGTGTTGGCCAACTTTCTTTGTCTTCTGTAGAGTTCGTCCTTTTGTTCCAAGTCAGTTTGTTCCACATCGTAGTTGTTTGAAGAAGTACTTTGGAAACGCAATAATCCAGTTATTCCGTAGTTAACGGATCTAACCTGCCTTGCTAAGTACCGTGTTAACATTTCAGTTACTAATTAGCGGTGGTCTCTAGAGTCTTGATACGCTTGGTGGTGTCAAAAACTTTTCAGCGGTGGTGCACTATTCTCATGTTTACACGCACTCACATACTCAATACATACAGTACATCTCAGTACTAACAAAAATCTCAACAGCCAATGAAATCTTGTTACAGGTGAGACCCGAAAATCGAAAAATTCATACTACCAACAAAAAAAGCTCGAGAGAACTGGACCACACTAACTTAGTACCAACCAATAAAGATGATGTCTTCTCGTGTATTCACTCGTACTTTGGCCACCGCCACTAAGTCCACTAAACCTCCTATCCAATTGTTTGGTCTTGACGGTACTTACGCCAATGCTTTATACTCAGCTTCTATTCAAGAATCATCGATCGACCTGTCATTCCAAGCTTTAGGAAAGATCAACAACTTGCTTGAAACCGACCCAAAGGTTAAGGAATACTTAATCAACCCAGCCTTGTCCAAGGACGACAGATCCCTTGTTATCAAGACCATTTCTTCCAACTTGAAATTGGACAAGACCGTCACTAACTTCTTGACTGTATTGGCCCAAAACAACAGATTGACCAACTTCAACTCGATCTACCAAAAATACTCCTTATTGAACGATGCATACAACGGCGTCGTTGAAGCCAAGGTCACTTCTGCTAAACCTTTAGATTCCAAGATCTTGAAAAGATTACAAACTTCCATCGCCAAGTCCTCATTTGTTGGTGAAGGTAAGACTTTGAAGTTATCCAACGATGTCAACCCAGACCTTTTAGGTGGTTTGGTTGTCGAAGTCGGTGACAGAACTGTTGATTTGTCAGTCTCTGCCAGAGTTGCCAAATTGAACCAAACTTTATCTGAAGCCTTATAATTTTCTTTGTTTGATACACAAATGCTTCTTTGAAGCTATAAAAGAACCCTCATATACGAATAACGGGCTAGATCCATAGCAATTCATAAATTAAATCTGACTAGAGAATTGTGTCGAGAATCGATATGATTTATTGTAGTAAAGTAGATAAATGGATGAAAAGTTTAGATGATAAGTTTAGATGAAAAGTTTAGACGTTTGATATAGAGAAAGTATCACTCGTATGATTTAGAGATAGTATCACTCGTATGATATCCATCATATATCTACGATCTCAATGATTTGACTACGATCACAGTGAGTCCATAACGACACTCAGCCAACATCAAATCTCAGAATGCTAAATATAGTCAAGTTTTCCGTGAGATATTCCTAGAAACCGTAATCATCACCTAGAGCCTCTCTTCACACTTGTAGCGAATCATCTTGAGCCTCTGAGGCTCAGTAGATTTCAATCGCCGTGCCTGGTCAATTTGTACTATTTCTATGGCAGTCGCTTACCCTCAGGTGGCAGAAAAACTTGAAAACCTAACCACTTATTTGCCTCTATTAACGTCAATCATGGATCCTAAGTTTATCACGGGTATCAGGGTTATACAGATATTGACAGTGTTGTTGAACATCGTCGTCTATTTCTATCCTGAATTTTTGAATCAATCTGGTCAGTGTAATTGGCATGAGTTTGAAGGGCACCAACGTTTGCAGAGTAAGTACGATTTCATAAATGAATACTTGCCAGAGTATATAAGCGACAAGTTATTAGTGAACTTTCCAGACTTGAAAGTGGAGACAGAGAGAACTTCGCCTTCTGCTTATTACAATGATAGCAAGGTGAAGGATATCAATATGTTAGCGTTTGGAGACCCTCAAATCAATGGAAACTGGCCTCTGACTAAATATATAAAACGTCTTGATAACTACGGGAACGATTACTACTTGGGCCACATCTATGCTACTATGAAGAAAAGATTACAACCTAGTCATGCTGTGGTTATGGGAGACTTGTTCTCTTCGCAATGGATCTTGGATTCCGAGTTCTACAACAGAACCAGTAGGTTTGTGGAACGTTTATTCCCTAGACCTTTGGAGTACAAGAAAAATGTGATAGAGACTGTCGCCAAACACGAAGACTACGATTGGCAAGCTTGGTTGAGTCAAGAAATGGAAATGGATCCTATTCATAGATTCAATTCAAGAGTATATAATGATGTTTATGACTGGTTCAATCCCGACAAGAAGTATCCAAACTTCGAAAACCCGTTATTTGTCAACTTGACCGGAAACCATGATATTGGATATAGTGGCGATGCCACTTGGCAACATATGGCCAGATTCCATCTTTTATTTGGCCAAAACAATTATGTTATAAACTATAACAAGGGCACACCTGAAGAATGGAGGATGGTTGTATTGGATTCTCTTACTTTGGAAGGTCCTGCTTTGCAAGAAGAATTCCTTCGTTTTACATGGTCATTCTTGGAGAATTTGCAGCTACAAGAGAATTCTAATTTCAAGGGTCCAACCGTTTTATTGACCCATATTCCATTCTTCAAACGTGAAGGGTTATGTGCAGACGGTCCAGAACATAAGTATTATGTTGATAACAAGAAGGAACCATACAAGAACGGAAAGTTGAGATCGCAGAACCATTTATCGTATGAAACTACCCAAAAAGTGTTGAATATTGTTTTCCCTAATAGCGACCAAAACGGGATCATTATGACAGGTCATGACCATGTTGGATGTGACGACTGGTATAATCATATAGATGGTGAATGGGTAGCATCCAAGGAGAAGTTGGTTACTGACAAGAATCCAATTAGAGAAGTGGTGGTACGGGCAATGATGGGTGATTACGAGGGCCAGACAGGTATTATGACCGGGCATTTTGACCAAAATGAACAAAAATGGAATTTCGAATTCACTTACTGCTCGTTTTTGGTTCAGCATATATGGTGGGCCAGTAAGATTCTCATGCTCATCACAATCTTTTTGCAATCGATTTCTGTTTTGTTCTAGGAGGAGTGAATGATGGTAATTGATGGTCACAATTTAAGCATAGAAAGACATAATAGAGCACAAACGTTAGAATTTCCCTAGCTGAAGTACTGGCAACCCAGGGATGACATATTCTGATGGAATTATTGGCTTTAACTTCTTAATTTGACCTGATAAACCCAGGGATGACTTACTGAATTGGCTTTAATTTCTTTCGTTGATCTTATTGTATTCTTGATATTGTTCTTTCAATTTACCTTAATTTTGTCTCCGACTTCGTATGTTTTGCATGAAATCTCCATTAGTTCCTATTAGCTTCCATTAGTTCATAGTTCTTGCTCTGTTTTATCACATAAAATCGTATAACATAGTAAATCTTGCATACATATACATCAAAACATATCGTAACATTAATAAACATCATAACAAATAGATAAACAAACTTTTAAGCTGAAGGAGCAACCTCTTCCTTGACGTCGTCAGTTGCGGCATGAAGGGCATTTAAAATGGCATTTGCATCTGCAACATTACTTGCTTCGTCAGCAACATTACTTGTTTCGTTGGTAACTTTACTTGCTTCGTTAGAAACCTTAGTTTCTTCCTTTGCAACGTTATTAACAGACTCCTTCGAAGCATTTGGATCTGGCTTTTCTTCGCCGTTTTCCAGTTTAACATCGTTCTTGATGAATTCTTCAACATCCTCCTTAGCAGTATTAATACTGGCCTCTGGACTGATCTGGATTTTCTTAACCTTCAACACACCATCAACGAAAATCCAATGGGATCTCTTAATTCCACTTGGTGACTTCTTCGCCCCCAACACCCCAATCAACTTCTTGGAAGGATCTGACAACAATGGATACTTCAAGTTTTGCTTGACCACGAAATTCTTTTGAGATTTTGGCTGGTCAGCACTCAATCCAAACACGGTTGCTCCCGAAGACTTCAAAAAGTCATAGTTGGCCTGGAATCCACAAACTTGTCTGGTACAACCTGGAGTCGAAGCCTTTGGATACGCAAATATGATCAAGTATTTAGACTTTTTCGAAGCTTCCACGAGATTGATTTCATTTTCTTCCTCGTCCAATAACGTAATATCAGGAATTGAGTCTCCAACTTCTAATTCTGGTTGTTTTGGAGTGGTTGGTTCTGAGGATTTGGCTGAGGTTTTTGGCTTTTTTTTGACAGGCTCTTCAATCCAAGGAGCTGGGTCAGTAACTGCTTTAGAAGCGACTCTAGTAGAACGACGTAATTCAGGCATAATATTACAAAAAAGAGTTGATGTGATTATAATCTTTTAAGCAATACAGTTTAATTTTCAATCTCCACTATTGCTAAGCGTCTAGAATATAGCTTTGTGGTGCCTTAATTCACGTGTTTGGTGAGAATTACATAAGATCTTTCACTATCTAAGAGAAGCCTAAGAGATTTGTTAGTGGAAGTCCAGAGAAGTCTTAGTAGTCTTAGAAGTCTTAGTTGAAGTAGTCTATCATATTATATACGGGCATAAATAATTCCATTGCCAGATCGAATAATGAAAGAGTTCTGGATATTCAGAATATGAGAAATTTAGTGAGGAATTGTGAGTTATGGCGGGGGTTCTAAAGGGTTAGGGGTTAAGAAAAGTGTGGGATTTCTAATTTGGTGGGGTGATATCGAAGTATTGGATTCTGCTAGCGAGTATCTGCTATCACCGCCCCTATTTAAAGTAGTGCCTAAATTAATGATCAGAGCTTCTTTCTTATTTCTTCCCTTCTTCCGTAGAAACATATATTGAGCAAATATTGAGCTTAGCGAAGTATTTGAGAATTAGAAGAGTTCTGCGGATTTAGCGAATCGTAATGAATATCAATGGTTATCAAAGACTTGATATGGTGTTCGTGTAGAAACAAGAATTTTCTGTCTAATCCCATATCATACTCCGAGTCCGAAGGTTTAGAATTAGATTGCCACACTAGAGGAGCCATAGAATTAAACTTTCCAGAAGTCAAACTGTGAAGGTGTAATAGAAGTAAAACCTTGAGTCAAATGTAATAAGCCTGTTATTCAAATCTAGTAGACCACTTTAAGTAGTATCATTTATATACGGGGACTCTGCCATATTGTCTGGTGGTGAAGTTTCTTCCCTTCCGCCAAAACAAAGAGAAACTTTCCGTAATTTTCAGCTGTATGAGATAGACTAGCACAATATTTACTAACCAACCCTACAACTTATTCTTCCAAATCAACCCAGTCTCTAATGGTTGCAAATTCTGGATATATGGCCCATTTATGGTTCACGCACGATAAAAGTTTTCAAATTTTACTCCGATAAACAACACTGGAGGCTCCGTGAAACTTTGCTTCAAGTAATCAATCTAAAAGTTATGGCTGCAGAGGAAGGGAAGCAGACGCCACTATCGCCCCTGCCTAATATTCCTATAACGATTAGAAAAGAACCGAAACGATCCGAAACCGATCAGTTTGTGGTGACTGATATCACAATAGGATGCAAGGTCTATATATCTAAAGATGGGGAGTACCGTCTTGCTGAAATATTACAAGAACACACTAAGAAGGGAAGGAAGGAGTTCTACGTGCATTACCAGGAATTCAACAAGAGATTGGATGAATGGGTCAATACAGACCGTGTGGATTACAGGCGAACCATAATCCTTCCAGAGGTAAAGGCAGACAAGAAAGAGGAGAAGAAGGAGGTGAAACTGAAAAAGAAGACGGTACTGAAGAACTTCAAGAACTCGAAGCAACAGAAATCCGCCGCTGCCACTCCCCAGCCCGACGACAGTGCCAGTGAGACTCCAGTTGCCGAAGATGAGTTGGATTTGGATAATTTGAACGTACAGGGATTAAAAAGACCTGGAGAAGAAGTCAATAGAGAGGACGAAATCAAAAAATTAAGGACCGGTGGATCGATGACTCAGAATCATTCAGAAGTTGCAAGAGTACGAAATTTATCATCAGTGATTCTCGGCGAACATATTATCGAACCATGGTACTTTTCTCCATATCCCATTGAACTTACAGAGGAAGATGAAATATATATATGTGACTTCACGTTATGTTATTTTGGATCACGTAAACAGTTTGAAAGGTTTAGATCGAAATGTTCCATGAAACACCCACCAGGAAATGAAATTTATAGAGATTCCAAGGTCAGTTTCTGGGAAATTGATGGCAGGAAACAGAGAACTTGGTGTCGTAACTTGTGTTTGTTGTCAAAATTGTTTTTGGATCATAAGACTTTATATTACGATGTGGATCCGTTTCTTTTCTATATCATGACCATCAAATCAGAACAAGGACACCATGTTGTGGGATACTTCTCCAAGGAAAAAGAAAGTGCCGATGGTTACAATGTTGCATGTATTTTAACATTACCATGCTATCAAAAGAAAGGTTACGGTAAGCTTTTGATCGAGTTTTCATATATGTTATCAAATGTTGAGCATAAAGTTGGATCGCCAGAAAAACCACTTTCGGATTTAGGTTTATTATCTTACAGAGCATATTGGACAGATACTTTAGTCAAAGTAATTGTGGAACGAAACAATCCCCAATTATTCAAAAAGAATAATCCTCAACTTACCGATGATGAAGAAGAAGAGGGGACTCCTAATAGCACAAGAAACGTTTCTAATCCTAGTGAAATCACTATCGAAGAAATATCCGCAATAACTTGCATGACTACCACCGACATATTGCATACCCTTACAACCCTACAAATATTGAGATACTACAAGGGACAACATATAATCGTGGTTACAGATCAAATAATGACTATGTATGACAAACTAGTCAAGAAAGTACGGGAGAAAAAGAAGCATGAGTTAGATCCATCCAAGCTTTCGTGGACTCCTCCACTTTTCACAGCAAACCAACTACGTTTTGGTTGGTAATCAAAAAGTCCATGATATTACGATTTGGTTGGAAATTAACCATCTCATGATGTTACGTTTTAGTTGGAAATTAACCAAACTCCCCATGATGTTACGCCTATTAGTCTATAATTTATCTATTGTACATATGTATACTAATTTACAACGATTGTTGTTCAATTCATTGTCGTAGGTCATCAATTTTGTTAGCTCGTCTTTCTTAGCCTCAAATCATCCCAATTAGCTCTCATCTCCCCAGATCTTAATACTCTTATCACCCTCACAACTAATCAAACGCAAGCCCAGCATATCAAACGAAGAGGCATATATTGTAGATTCATCACTTCCGGGTACTGGTGTGGACTTATCCTTCTGTACCAACTCTCCAGACACGTAGTCATAGAATTCCATGTTTCCATCGTCATATCCAGCAAATAAGGTGTTGCTTCCAGGATTGATGGATAATGTATTGATGATCTTACGATTGTCGGCTTCTCCAAACTCATTGAGCAATTCTCCACCCGGTAATAGCCATTGCTTGAGGTTTCCGTTGGCGTCACCAGAACACATGGTCATTTCCTGAGGATGCATCACCAACAGTCGTATACTTTTTGTATGGTGGGTAAGTGTAAGGGCCGTCGTTTGCTTTCGAATATCCCACAACCGTATTGTAGAATCCATAGAGCTCGAAATGATTTGGGGATCTCCCACCTGACTGACTATGGAACTGATGTCGCTTCTATGACCTGTAAGAACCATGACTTCAGTTCGAGATCTGACGTCCCATACTCGTATGACCGAGTCTCGACCACCAGTGAAGAGCAAGTCCAATTCTGGATGTAATGCCATGGCATAGATTCCGCCTACATGTCCGTAATAGTTACGGATCTGACACCCTGAAGCGGAATTGGATCTCTCCAAGTCCCAACATCGAACAGTCTTGTCCTCAGAACCAGAGAAGAGGTACGGGTACCTTGAAGATACTGCAAGTGCTCGTACACCCATGATATGTCCTGTCAAAGTAGCCTTCAACTTCAGCGTGGCCAAGTCCCATATTTTGATAGTGGAGTCTGAGGACCCGGTTACATACCATTTGTTGGTCACAGGGTCTACCTCTACAGACCTCACCCAGCCCTGATGGGCACCTGCGATCACCCTTAGAAGTTTCCAATCGGATTGGGTTGAGTTTGGTATCATGTTTGATTTTGAATTGTTCTTCGAAACTTCTTGATCATCTAAATCTTCTTCTTCATCGGCTTCCTCGTCGTCCTCATCATCGTCCTCATCATCCATTTCGATATCTTCCTTGACCTCATCTCCATAGTTACTCACCAAATGGTCAAGTTTCACATTTGTATACATAGCCTCACTGAGAGTATCTGGTGGTGGAACTATATCATCCATGTTACCCTTTCCATGTAGTATCATACTGTATGTGAATTATCAACTTTAGTTGTATTGGGTCGTGCGGTGGTGAATTCGATGAAGCCTCTAGGATACGACTTATAGAGATCCTGGAGCCATTGAGTTAGAAAAATGGTGTTCACTATACATTGAGTCGGAAACAAGTATCTCCGAGTCTCTTATTAGACACTGTGGCACTTCAACGAGCTTATTGTCTTGAAGCTGATTTATTTGATGCGATTTTCCAGATCTGATAAAACCGTACACTGAGCTCAGCTCACGATTGTAGTCAACTATCTGTACTATATAAATCTAAGAACATTGCTAGGAAAGTAGTTAATCCCGTAGTGAATATTTATCAAAAATTTACAACAATCTCTCTTGTAAACATTTTCAAGTTAGGAATAAATTATTGTTTGAGTGTCATTTCGATAAAAAGTGCCCCATATTTCAATACAAGACTAGAAGATCTATGAATTCTTTAGATAAATTCATTACAACCATCGAACACAATATAAGAATACTAGATTATCTTAATCATTTCAATCATCTTTGATTAATCTCCAAATCATCACTAAATCACTTTCAATTAATATCTTCACTAAATATTACTGATTTTATCATTATCGTGCTAACATATCTCATAAAGATGTTGGAATTAACAAAGTGCCTATATCATATTCTAACCAATTCCGAGTTGCGATGGAAAACAATTCAGCTCACTACTGCTCATGAAGAATGTAATCCTTTCATTACCTACGAAGCCGACGATGTTCTTGAAGTGGGGTTGACCAAACAAACATATTTGGGATTGTTCAAAGAGTGTCATACATACTGGCACAAACATGTGGCAGGGAAAGTGGAAGAATTGGTATCTAATGCTGATGAACAGAAATTATGGGACCTCTATTTCGTGACCTTGGGATATCTCATCACCACCAACGAGAACCACACCGTCATATACCTTCACGAGATGGTGACGTTTGAAATCTACAAGAAATACGATAAGGAGGTTATCCACAAGGATTTCGAGATCATAACTGCCTATATCAGCAGTCGTCTTAAGCGAATCAATAAGAGTTCATCGTTATGGTTTTGGATCCAGAAGTTGACGATTCTTGTGGTTTACGATCCATGGATTAAAGGCGCCGATACTACAAAGTATTACCAGAAGTTGTTGGACCGAATGTTCAAGAGTTGTCAACTACACTTTGCCAACTACTACGCTGCCAACTTTATGAAATGGCTAGCAAATATCAATTATGTGTTGGGGAAGAACGATATGGGACTACTTGAACATTTGACTGACAAATGTCATGAACATCTTACCGATGTTTCATTATGGACGTCGCTAGCCAGTATATTACAGCGAGGATCTCTGCACGACGTTTTGAAGTATAGTGTGGAAATGTATCAAGAAATATCTAACCAACTTGAGAAATTAGCGAACCTTTCAATACAAAAAGAAAAGTTGAGCCTAACTACGCATAATATCCAGGGTTCAAACCATAAACCGCTTTCCTTTGATAACTCTTTTGTCATGAAACAGTTGAAATGGCTTGTTGGTGTCGAGTGTGTGGTATACACTCCTTATAATGTGATGGTTAGTACTATACTTATAATGGGCAAGGAAACTGATATCATAGAGTGTGGTGATTATCTAAGGGCCATCCATAAGCAAATTGAAACCGAACTACCCAAATTTGAATCAAACTCAACCATACACCCCAAGAAAAAGAAGTATTATGAAGTTTTGGGAAAGGTACTTGAAATGTTGATATAATTGGATTCTCGAACTACTCTGTTAATTACAGATAATATGTTAATGTCGAATAGCAACTGGAAGAATATGTATTGTTCATTCAGGCTCCTCTTTAAAAGAAAGTGATGAAGCAAATAGAAAAAGTGTCGACCAGCTCAAGCTTGTCAGAAGGTGACGTAGAGCTAGTACTGAATGACTCAGGTAGAGCTAGTTCGCTTTAATCACTAGATCTCGCATATTATACACAGCTGATCTTTTCGTCGTCCTGATATTTGGTTGCATACACTACTTGAACATTACCAATAACGGGTGGTTGGAACCCCTGTTAGGTATCGAAGATTAGATACACTTTGAAATTTGTGGTTACAGTAATTCAAATTGGTTTACGACGATAAAAAGTTTAGATAAGATGTGAAATATAGTTGGAATCAGGATGGAGTCTAGGTGGTCCTTATCTTGACTACATTTGTGGCCGGTAAACAATCGATATCGGAATAATAATCATTATTTGAAGTAAATATTTATGCATATTTTGATCTGAATATTTATCATTTTTGGTCACAGCACTCTTGGGGCCCTTAACCGTCTCATATAGTGACCAGCGCATCCAATAGATAATAGAATTTCAATAACAGAATTTTAAAATGCAGCATATTACTCAGAAAATGGCACAAATACGTCACTACTACTTAATGAAATTGCTGCGAAATTCGCATCTCTTTGAGATGCTAATTTACATAAAATTGAATATTTATGATAGTTTCTAATCAGTTGAAGATTAGTCGAACATCTTGGACTTCAGATATCTTCAGACTAAAAGCCGTGGCTCCATCTGGTTATGTTTCCATATTACCCAACTGGATAGATCCCAATTCCTCCTCTCTGATATCTCTCCAAACATAGATAAGATAAATAATTACCACGAGTTCAATTAAATCTGGGATGGTCATTCCGTAAGATTTAGAGCCCTCTGATCTCACTACAACGTCAATCAAGAAGTATCTAGTACTCCACAAGTTGTCTGGAACAACAAAAAAGGGATTTAGCAATACGCCAATGATGATAGCCTTTGCAGAATCCAAGTATCTTTGATCCCTATCAACTTTGTATGTGTTGTACCCAATGAAGAAACAAAGGGAAATCAAACCATAATATAAGATAGTTACCGGTAATTCGAACCAAACGGATACTAAAATCTTCCATTCTTTACGAAACGCTTGAAACAAACCAGGAAGTGTAAGCAAAACATTGCACGCAGTTAAAAGTACTGTTTTCCATGCCATTGAGGCATCAATCTTAAATCTCCTAGTCCCGTATCCCATTGCAAACAATACGGCCAAAGCAAAAGTAACTTGTCCTTGGATGTACTCTTCACAAGTCAAAAAGACAAGACCGAGATTAAACTCTATTGTCATTTGATCACCAACATATGCAAACATCAACGCTAAATAAATTAGTTTGAAAACAGTTTTGAATGCTAGGTACTTTAGCATCAACTTGGAAAGTTTGGAGAGCTTGAATTCATATTCTAGTGAAAGACGTTGTTTAAAATGGTGGACCAAGAATAACCCTATCGACACGATAGAATAAATAACTATCATTGCGGTATATTTGTTTTTACGAATGAAAAACCTATATGGTACATATATTTCCCCGTCCCTATCCACTTCATACGGTCCCCTATTGTACGTAATTATTTGGAACGTGGTGTTTAAAGCTGAAATTGTGTCAGTTAGGAAACTCGGTGCCAAAGTATCAAGCTGACCCCAAAAGTCTTTCGTTGTAGTAATATCATCTGGGCAGTATCCTTGTTCAATGCATTCATCAAGTGAATAATTAAATCTTACTCTTCCGGCTCCGTCTTGTCCATGTAACTGAACTTCGCCATAAATGGTATCGTTTTCCAGTAATGCTGCTACATAACTGATCATGTTAAGAGCTAGAAGAGTATAGCACTTTCAGGAAACTTGTCATTGTTGGTGTAGGTAGGTTTAAATTCCTAGAAATTCTTCGACAAAATTTTCTTTCAATTTATTAGAAAATATGATTCTGCAATATTAGTTCTAAAATGTGTCACGTTATGTTTATGTTGCAGCTACGCTGGTGATTGGATAAATTCTGTAATTATATTAATTCCAATCTCTCCATGATGAACGCGCATGGACGAACTGGTTCCGATGGATTATTTAATATATTACTCACACCTTCTTGTACTAACATTAATAGGTTGTGGCCGGAGTTATGTATCTATTTTTGGAGAGAACACAAAATGATTGTGAAAATTTGACATATTTTCAGACAATAATTTTGCTTGTCATGGAAAGTTGTGAAATAACTTGATAATTCAAGCGTACTAAATTCTTGTCTCTGAATTCATATCTGAACAGTTGATCTTCGTGAGAAGAGTGATTCCAGCTTCTTGATACTTCTCTTCCAATTATGGGAATCAGTTTTGAGAAACGTATTCCAAGGTTGTTTATCTCTCCACGTTAAGAGGAAACGTAGGGCTACTAATTCTTTTCTATAGGATATATTAAAGGGAATACTAAAGAGTATACTAAAGGGTATACTACTTATGCGTCTCAATTTTACGATCTCTTCTATCAAATTTTCCTATAGTTTATGATTTATGTAAAAAAAGATCTTCTTTAATATTCTTAGTTTCGCAGCCAAAGTTTAGTCTTGATGATTCCATCAATGGAAGTACTCACCCTGATTGTACGTGGATAGTGCGAGGGGAAAGCGATCCTAATAAAACACATTCTATAAGAACCTCGAGGAGCCTTCCTGCAACATTATTAAAAGCGAAATCTTCTAACTTTATTTTCCCCTGTACTGAGTTTCATTAAGGCTAATTTAAAATCAGGAATCGAATAACAAGTGTATCGTTGTTTATTAATAGGTGTGTCAATGTCACTACATTATATGAGATAAAAGGTTTACTCACGACTGGGTATTTAGTGTAACAATCTCCTGTCACTGATATCCAGCAAATTTATTTCGATTTGTTTAGCATTTCCCTGGTATAGATATGCCGACTACATGTATCTACGGAGAGCCTGGCTTGACACATATCGACTCGAACAGGTAAAAATAACAAGAGGATACAGCTGGAGAAATGCCATTGATAGACAAAGAGCCACTTGAGACTCTCAGATTCTGAACTAATATAGGAATCACTTGAGACTGCAAGAGTCTTAACTACAAAATGAGCCTGGGATCCCCTTCTAGAGAGGAGGTGGATTCCCGAACACCTTACTCACTTCCACACTTTTGTTAATTCTCAAACAAGATATAATACAAATATCAATCACTCTATCAATCAACGACATGATACTTACCACTAGCCTGCCTCTTTTCACCTACCAATGTTTAAGCTGTTCAAATTCATTAAGTATTGCTGTATCCACTAATATTCACTGAGAATAGAATTCTCTTTGCTCATTTGTAATCATTCACAAATACTTTGCTTTGCTCATGTCCTCGTTTCCCCACTTCATTTGGTTCCAGTAATAACTCCTTAGAATTACTCCACCAGTTGCGACAGCTATAAATCTGTTAAGCCTTTCACCAAATAGCATTGACGAGCTTTGGTAAGTATTTACAGATTTAGGGTAGTATCTAACGATTTCCCGTAACAATAAAGGATTTAGTGGAGTACTAGTCAATGGAAAGTATTCAACCAATCTACTCGGGGTATTTTTCTTTCGGTAGCCAGCAAACTGTGAATGTAACCTCCTCCATGGTTTGTCATGAAATTGATTTAACGGCCATCAACCGGGGAAACAAAGAGGGTTATCGGGATAGCGTATCCTTAGATTTTATCTTTGGCGACGCTAGCAATCAAGAACAAGACCAAACCTTCGGGTTCTCTGTTTAGCAGGTTGAACCTGCCAGTAGTCATTTGCATGTCTTAAAGATTAAGCGATCCATATCTATATAACAGAAAAAGGCACAGTAAATCAGTTATTGTTTATTTTATAGTACTTTACTATTTGTATATTCGTAGTAATTCTAGAGCCGCTGCATCCCCAAGATCCCTACCTCTGGAAGGGATGTATTTATTAAATAAAAATCAATGTCTTCGGAATCTTTGAGTATTTATAATCGCATGGCCTTGGGCTCATTCAAATTTCTTCCCCATCAACTCTCTAGCTAGGATAGATGCCTACTACATTGTAAACGGTTAACGGGAAATAAGCTTAGAGAATTACTGGAAGTACTAAAAGAACAACCAGAAATGCGGAGTTCAATTCTACTAAATCTGAAATATCTCATGAACGTAAACTAGTTGAGTTCCAATTTTTGGACATAAATAACTCACCAGATCATATTTCTAATCAGTCTGTCTCTAGCAAATCACTTAATAACCACTAACAATTGTACATTCTCCATAGATTTATAACTAGAAGTTGTTCTTCAATCCATGGATGCAAATCTCTTATATACAGTACCATTCAATAAAAAGCCAAGGCCATAAGCGATTATTCATCAAGATCTTGATCTGTGAACAATATGTTGAAGATCCGTCAGTTACAGAAAAAGAAACAGGAAGAAGCTGTAGCATCGTTGTCTAACGGTGGCGATACTACGACTGAGAGCTCTGCCAAAGTCAGTGCTGCCCAAATCCGTCTTCAAAAAGATATCACGGAACTCGACTTACCAAAGAGTGTCAGTGTTACGTTTCCAGACCCATCCGATTTCTTCAATTTCTTCATCAAAATTACTCCACAACAAGGATACTATAGGGGAGGCAAATTCAGCTTCAAAGTCGAGGTCAACAATAACTTTCCCATCGAACCACCAAAGATAAAGTGTCTAAATAAGATCTATCATCCAAACATCGATCTTGATGGTAATATTTGCTTGAATATCTTGAGAGAAGACTGGTCACCAGTGTTGGGAGTGAATTCCGTGTTGATCGGGTTGAACTTCTTATTTTTGGAACCAAATCCTAATGATCCGTTGAACAAGGAGGCAGCAAATGTGTTGGTGAAACAAAAGGGCCAATTCCAGAGAAATGTCGAGGCCAGCATAAGGGGTGGATACGTAGAATCTCAATATTATGATAACGTGACAATATGAAGCTAATGAATGATCAATTCCAAAGAATCAGGTAACCCAGTAAAGCGAAGAAAGCTTGTGTGTTAAGTTTTAGTGATATCAGACATTCCCATAGACCTCGTTTTGATAACGATTGATTTGATCACTTGAATTTCTGTCACTTAGAATTACTAAGAATTACTGATATTATAAAATACTCACATATCGAGGAAGGAACACCGTATAAATATTGCTGGTTCTATATCGTAGTTTCTGGAAATTCACAACTCCAAATCGTTCAAAAGAACTAGTGTTTATGACAACTAAATTGGAAAGAGGAACTGATGAAGAAGCTAATTTGAAGGGATGATATGGACCAGTTTTCAATAGCTACGTCTAAAATCACTTGTCACCAAAAACAATCGGTTCAAACTCACCATATTGAATAACTGGGTCAAGAATTTCAGCATTTCACTACTTTGTCAACCAAAATCTGTCATAGATCTAATAATTTGTGTCTCAGAACATATTCTCCATATTCTAATAGCGCTCAATGGATCTATATCTGTCTCGATGTCATGATACCACCTGGAACTGCCTAGCAGAGCTAGTATTAAACTCTACATTACTAAACAAACAGTCATTGATAATATAAACTGAATAAATTAAGAGTCTATGATCATGATATGGAATAATGATATGGCAACAGGTATGAATCGTACACGTGTAGATATAGACTTGAATTATTATATTATTATTGTTGTGGTATTGTCGATATGGAGAATATAATTGCACAGCTTGGACTTGTTGGGTCTCTGAATATCGGAATATCAGAGACTATTTATAATACAGGATGATCAACTCCATAGTCTAACTGTATTGTCAGAAGAGGCACTAATAAACAAACATCTCATCTTGGACTCAATAAGCTTTAATATCGCGTCATGTTTGTCTTTCTCTTTCGTAATGGTGGAAATCGTATTTGTAGGAATGTCAGTATTGAATGTGGCAAAGTTTAAATCGTTAATGAACCCGTCATGGCCACTTAATGTTCGGATACATCTTATTTTCCCTCCTACGTTAAGATTAGCCAAATCCCATATTATTATGGTCTTGTCGTCACCTGCGCTGAATATGAATCTTCCGTTGGGATGGACATTCAATGCTTTGACCCATGATTTGTGTCCTATTAAATCTGCTATGGGCCACGCCTGTGAGTTATTGATCTTTGCAGGGAGAGGATGTCTGTGAGGAACTAGAACAGGAGGTGGTAAGAGCCACAATTTGATGGTATTATCTCTACTGGCCGAGATACAATACTTATAGCCCAAAGTTTGCGAATAAACAGGATCGCTGATGAGTTCTTGAGGAATACTTGGAAATAACGTCAAGTTATTTTGAAGATACTTGTCTATGATGATATTTGAAGTGAATGGAAGGAACTTGACCGACTCCACGACGTGGTTGTGTCCAATTAAAAGAGCCAAACCTGTTCCAGATTCTGCATGTGTCAATCTGATAGACTGGTCGTTGGAGCACGTAACGATAAAGTCGCCGAGATCGTTGGACGCTTTGATGTTATCCAACAGTACCTTCGAGTTGATGCTTATCACGTCCAAGTCTCGTACCCATTCACTATGGCCAATAAATGATTTGATACAGAATCCGTTGACGAGATCCCAGATCTTAATGGTCTTATCTCGCGACACCGAGTAGAGGATGTTTGGTTTCGAGTCGGAAAATGCAACGGATGATACGGTGTGTTCGTGTCCTGTCAAGGTCCGGATATGTTTATAGTTGGATGGGTCCCAAATCTTGATCGATAAGTCGGCTGAACACGATGCTAGTATATAGTTTTTCTTGCCGTCAGGCCTGTTGGTGAGATCCACCGGGGTTTTGGACCACGCAATCTTATTGATACTTCTAGCATGGGCCTTGATGATCTTATCAGGAATCGACATCTCGTCATTCACCAAATTCCACACTATCAACGATCCATCGGTGCACCCGGCAAATATTATGGGCAATGTGGGATGGATACTGCACGTCTGTATTAGTTGAATGGCTTGGGTCTCAAATGATTTGGTAGAGCTCGAAGGAAGCCAGTTTATTTTATCTTTACTTATTATCACTTTGGAATTGTTATTATTTGAAGGCAGTTGGGAGTCTATAACTGTACGAAGATTGCTGACTTCGTTCTCAAGATCGATGATCTTACGTTGTAGCCTCAAAACGGTGGACCATTTCTTTTCCAAATAGTTGGCAACAACATTTTCGTCCACTGAGTTGGAGGGGATATTGAGCGACTCGGTTAGTTTCAATAGTGTACTGTTCAGACTGTCTGTTTCTGTCAATATCGGTTCAAGATATTGGACAATGGCCTTGTTGAGTTCAAGTTGTTGTCGCTCTGTTAGTATTTGAGATTTAAACATCGCGAAAGTCGATGGAGCGACGGGAGTAATTGGCGTCCTGAGATATAGTGTCGGTTGCTATATTAATATGGCCACTACTTCGCTCGTACTGGTGTGTATGGAAAAGTTTGTTGATGTGTTGTCTAGATTTATTGATTTATTGATTTATCGATTTATCTCGATTTGTGCGACTTACTCAAATGGCTCTGGTAGAGGATAATGCCTAGGCTACACAGAGGTCGATATTCTTTAGATGTATATACGTTGTAGCTCGTAAAGTACTGGGGTTAGTGAACCCACGGAATAATTAGTTTTTTGATGTATTTTTTGACGGAATAATTGGAGAGTTAAGATTCCATATATTGAATATTGGAGTATTGAAATAGTGGTTTAGAGTACGAATACTCAATGAAAATTATGAATACCTCTGTTCTAGAATGAGGTTTAATTTCATCACAAGGAGATTCGTAGCAACCACCAGTACCCTGAAACTAAAACTACTTGATTTGCAGAACAATAGCTCACTGATTAAACCATCGAATTTCATGGAGTTATCAGTTCATAGAATTAATTAAATCATCAAATAAATAGTGTATCAAATTATTCAACAGATTGTTAGTTCTTCAGATTAGTAGTTATTCAAATTATTTGTTAATTGACTCATTGACTCATTGACTCACTAGCTCATTGACTAACTAGCTCATTGACTAACTTGCTTAATCAGATCTGCCTATGGGGTCCCCTTCAATGCCGCAAATCTAGCCTTCAACACATCAAACTCATCTTGAGTCTTTTTAGCTTGGGAAACTGGCTTGGTCACCTTAGGCTTAACAGGCTCTTCTGTGGTTTCTGCAATCGGTTGTTCCAAAACTGCTTCAACACCGATTCCACCACTAGGACTTTCATCATCTTCGTCATCTTCGTTAGTCTCTTCAACTTCAATTTCAAGATCCTTCAATCCAGAAAATGGTGCATCGTATGCCTTGGCTACTTCACACAAATACAAATTCACCAATTCTTCAGACGGAGGATCAACCAAACATCTGGAACTGATTTTCTTAGGAACAATTCCACTTGAATTTTCAGCAGCAGCCTTGCCAAACTCAGCACCATATTTAAAAACCAAAAAATCACGTATTTGAGTCATTTCCTTCAATTCTGAGTGGGGTGCAGAGTAAATCAATGACTGCACGGCTTCTATAACATTCTGGTCACATGTAGTTCTTGCTGGATCCAAAATTATGGAGCTTCTGGCTAGAACTAACTCACAGTACAACTCCAAGTACTCTAACAATTCAATGTAGATATCGTCTCTGATTATGTTTTCAATTCTGATCTTTGCACTCGATTCCTTGCCTTGTTTTAAGAGATCTGCCAACAGACGTCGTTGTTGTTTGGTGATGGCAGTTTTTTTATCTTGAATAAACTTGAGTTTGCTGATAGACACTTTCAACGCTGTCTTGAAGCGTGTAGGGTTCAACTGTGGAGGTGGTGGATGAGAAGGCATTGGATTGTGAATTCTGAGTAGTCTCGGGGTCAGATTTTGATAATTTGGGTTAAGATGAGTACTGCATATTATATATCTACTGATAACATATCACTAGTTAGAATTTAGCTGTGAATTCATTTCTATATCGCTAGTCAGAATTCATTTCTTAATCACTAGTCAGAATTTATTTCTTAATCACTAGTAACAACTGATTCTTATGAAATTTTTTCTATCACTATTTATGAATAAGTTTGTATTATATGGCTACTACAAGAAATATAACAATTAAAGCTATTGTAAAGCAAAGACTTAGTTTGAGAATCTGCCACTCAAATCCATATCATAAGTATATATTTCAATCTTGTTCTTCTGATTTGTCAAAAACCACGGTATGCGAGTGTAGCGGTAAGCCCTTGACCAACATGTCGTCTTCATCTTCTTCGAAATTAACACCGATATTGTCTGCGCTTCTGGCAACTCTTTCTAATGTGCAGCTCTTGATTTCCTTGATCCATTCGTCTTGAAGAATGTCTTCAAGCGATGCTCTCTTTCGAGGGTCAATTTGTAACATCTTGTGTATTATTGGTCTGGCAGCATGAGGTAACAATCTCATTAATCTGTATGGGCCGTGTATCTGTTTGTGCGGTTGTTTCTTCTTCTGAGACGAACCGGAATCTGAAGGTGGATGTTCTTCGCCTTCTTCATCCTGGGCCTGTGTGCTTGGATCGAGTTTCTTCATCTCATTGAACTTGTTCTTCATTTCAGTCTTTTTGTTTTCGTATTCCTCCAATTTCAAGTCTATTTCTTTCAATTGGTTCAATACGTCTTGGACTTGTTCTTCTGATAAGATTTCTGCTGATTCCAAAGATTTCAACTTCTTTTGGTCAATTTCTTGCTCTTCAGGTTTTGGTTCGTAAGCCTGGATTTCATCCCCTTCTTCAGTATTTGTTTCTGCAATCAACTTCTTCTTCTTATTCAGCCTCACAATCATATTCTTTAATTTACGTTGCAGGAGTAAGAGTTTATGACACTCATTGCTCAAATAATAGTCGTGCCAATTGTCATCAGTTAGAGAGAAGAGTTTAAAACTATTATCAGTATCGGGATTTGGAATCTTCCATGGGAAACGTTTCAAGGTCATACAACAATATATTATCGCAATTGACCATAAATCAACTGGTTGGGGATTGTAGGAATTTGTGTTTCGCAATACTTCTGGAGCAAGATACGGATCTGACCCAACTATTCCATGACAATGATGTATACTGTCCTTGGAATTGCCATACTGGTCATATGGATATTTGAATATCACGGCACTACCAAAATCAATGATTTTAAGTATACCGTCAACGGTGATTACACAATTATCCAATTTCAAGTCTCTATGAGCAAGACCTAGACTATGCAAGTAACTCACACCTTCCAAGATTTGTTTCAAACAACAATTGATTTCTTGTCGTGACATTTCTCCGCTCATCACCACTGCAAAGAAATCTATGGGTGCATATTCCATGATTTCAAAGTAGCGGTTATTCTCATGAATTATATCAATGGTCTTGATTATATTTGGATGCTTCAAAGTCGATCCAATACAGTACTCGGCTGTACATTTTCTGGTGTAATCCTTTAAAGATTCTGTACTTCTTCTCGGCCTAAATTCTTTCACAGCAAATGTTTTCGAGTCTGAAGGACGAATAATTAGTCTGACGGATCCACCAGCACCACTTCCTAGTTCTTTCCCTACCTTTCCGTACTTTTTGACCAACGGAGAGTTGTCATCGGTGAAAGGATCTTTGGTCAGAGTCAGATGGCCATGGGACGCATTATGAAGTAATTGCGAAGACGTTTGGTTGATAAGTGTAGCTAATGAAGTAGATGAATACTCTTTATGCACTCCAGACGAGGTGCCCACCACCGAAGAAATTGAATCTTTTGCGTAAGCACTGTTTGTAGAAGCAGCAATTCCTGGAGGAGAATGTAATTTATTATCGTACAGCGGTTGATGAAGGTCACGTTTTGAAGTGGGATTCTTCTTTGTGGGTTTGAAAAAGCGTTTGAGCTCAACCATGGAGTTCGATTTCATTTTATGGTTCGATTCTTCACTTTGAAGTGGACTAGATTGAGCAGGAGCTTGAGGAGGAGATACTGCTTGCGAATGTTGTACTTGGTTAGGAGAGGAGTTTCCGGCCGAATTCGGATTGGATTGATCCCATGAATTGGTCAATGTTGGTGATGCCAAAGAATCCCCTGACTCGTTTTTTCCTATATGGAAGCCTAGGAACGATTTTCGACTAGTGAGAGTATGCGAATGGTTGGATGTGGATGGAGTCAATTCCTCGTCGGTGGATGGTTGTTTGAAATGGGAGAATAGTTTAAGTTTATGTTTGTCAGGCATGTCTATAATGTATGGGACAATGGAGGCTTATAAAGTCATAAAAGACTGAAGGACGAAGTGATATCAAATATGATAATGCAGACTTGGAACTGATTGAAAGTCAACCGATTAAGATGTGGTTAAATTCGAATTGAATAGAAGATAATAGGAAATTACACCAATGAAAAACTTGGAGAACTTTAAGATAATTCGGATATTATTTAGAATGAAGTTCTGTTCCTAGAGTTTGTGGTGACCTATTAGTGGTTTGACCTATTAGTGGTTGTGTCAGCGGTTATTTGGTTGGAAATAAAAGGTAAAAACTTGTTAAGTGTAATAAACTTTGTAGTAACTACGGTATCGTAACAATGGTTGGAAATAGTGACTATTCTTTTAGTGACTATTATTTAATGCCTATGAATTTGTGGTTCAAATTTGTTCTCTAATGATTTGATTTGTTGAAGCTAATTCATCAATAAATGGGTTGATAATATTCACCTCCGGTATCAGTTTCCACGGATATTCAAACTGGTTCAACGTAGTTTGAAATGGAAAACTCAAAATGTATTGAACTTATTGTTCAAAAACCAACTATCCGTACTTGTTATTACAATATGAATTATATCGTGTCTAAAAGAATCTCTGGTGGTGTCGACTGATTCTTTGTTTTGTATGGCTTAACGGATTTGAAAGAGGGATTTAGTTGTTGTATCTGAGTATTATATGCAGGCAAGGGTCTACGAAATGTAATGACAGGGTTTCAAAGTGTATGAGCTTGAATGGATGTAAAAATGGGTTAGTATAAATGTAGCTTTCTTAGTGGAGTTCTGGTCAACTTTATGCAATTTAGTACAAGCAATTTCAATCTTGGGGGGTTCTGATCATTTACCAATTATCAGTGATTTCATTGGATTTGGGTCATGTGATACTCGGTCATGTGAAATATGCCAGGGACCACCAGATGTAAGGTCCATTACGTGGTGAAGTTTGACATGTGTCTGCATAATGTCTAGAGGTTGCAAGTTATCGTTAAGGCTGTGCTGGTGACAATTTACGAAGATATTACAAACTCAAAATTAGGAAATACTCTACAGCTAGTATTAAGCAAGATATTTTGATGGATTTCTTTATTATAGATATGTTATTTTGATGGATCTTTATTAGAAATACCTTATTTTATGGATATCTTTATTATATATGTAGTATGATAAATGCAATTAATCTTCTTTGATGGCAGTTCCTCTGATATGCTTCTCACGTTCGGTCTTGAATGGGTTGGAGCCAGGTTTGCTATGTCTTCTTTGGTTATCGTCTCTTCTCTTAAGAGAATCCATTTCGGTTCTCTTGATTTCACCGGCCTTCTTGACGGTGATTGGAACATGACGATGTCTGGAAATTCTCTTGATTTCTGGCATATGCTTAAATCTCTCCTTCAAGGCCGCGTCGTATTCCAATTTGTTTCTTTGTCTGGCAGATTTTATATTAGAACGGTCGGAAGCGTTGGTTCTCCATAATCTGATATTAGTATCGTCACTTCCACTCAAAATGTAACGAGCATCGGTGGTAAACTTCACACAAAAGATTCTTTGCATTCTCTTGGTATGGTAGATATCACGAGAATGTCCTTCTCTTGCTTTGTAGATACGAATGGTCTTATCGTAAGAACCTGTGACAATTTCCTCACCGGTTGGCGAGAAATCGATATCCATGATAGCAGCCACATGATCCTTATACACATTCAACGACTTGTTCAAGTTTCTCATATCCCACAAGTAGGCATTATGGTCCTCACATCCACTGGCAAAGTTGAATGCTTCCATTGGGTTCCATGAAATACAGTTTGTTCTCAAGTTAGTCACCACCTTTTGTATAGGAGAGTTCGTTCTAATATCATACAATACAATAGAATTATCCGATCCGGCAGATGCAATTATGTTTGTTTCAGTCTTGTTGAATTTGACAGTGTTGATATTGTCAGCACCCCACGACAAGTCAGACGTATGTTTCGATCTGTTCATGTCCCACAACTGAATCGATGCACCACCAGTTACAAATAATTCCTCGTCACGATGATGGTCAATACCTTTAAATGCATGTTCTCCTAAGAATGTTTTGATCAACCCTTGGTTTTTGGCGCCATACACACTCTGGTCACTTATTGAATGGTCAAACTCTTCACTATTCACAGACCACAACTTGATGGTTTTATCGTCACCACAGGATAACATATGCGACGTGTTTGGTGTCACAACCAATCCACTGACCATTCCGTAATGTGCTCTGAAACTAACGGTTTCGTGTCTGGAGGTCATGTTCCAGTATTTGATGTTACCATCCCCTGATCCGGTTGCAATTTGGTTGGTAGTGGAAAAGTTTCTGGCGATGGAGTACACTCCGTCACGATGTCCGTCTCCTAACTGTCCTACAAATGGTTGTGCAAACATTCTTTCCATTTTGGTGGCTGTAAGTGCTTTGGTGTATTCTCTAGCTCTTTCAAATGGATGTAACGCTGGGTTCAAGTTTCTGGGTAAGGCAGATTCTTGAGTGTTCCTTACTGGAACATAAGTATCTGATGATCTACTGATAGTTTTGATCTTCATCTTGAGTATATTGACTTGAATATATTTTGCTAAGGGTAGATTATTTCTTATAGGTGATGCTCATCTCAAATTTTTTCAATTCAAATTTGGTGCAAAAACGATGGTTGAAAAATATAGGCCATTTACTGAGAGAAGATACAAAGAGAGAACATTCATAGACAGAACTTTTATAAACAGAGCTATTTTACTATTGAAAGTCTCCGGATAATATAGCAACTTCACTGTGTAATTTGGACATCACTATATATATAATATCTCTACAAATGTAATATCATTGTAGAAAGTTGGCCTACTCTAATAGTTAATCGAGATTAATATTATATGGTACTATGTAGAATAAAAGTAAAGAAAGCAATTTAGCAGCTGATTAGGATTGTAATATAACACTGCAAATTAGTGGGTCGATTAATAGTATTGTGAATATTAAGCTGAGATTATAAGAGATAATAATGTCCACAAATGCTGGAGTAGGCATAGTAATCATAAGTCCTGCTTATGAGAGGATTTGCATAACATGGATATTTCATGGTCCAATGGATGTGCAAAATGATCAAAATCGGGATAATACAGAGTAATAAAGCCATCTCCAAAATCTGAAATTATTACAGAGTCATATAGGGATATCCAAATCTGAAATTAGTACAATATCCCAAGATCTAAAATCAACCTTAATGTAATAAAGATATATTCAAATCTGATGATTTGAACCTATTACACAGCAACAAAGATTTCCCTGAATAGAAAATATCAGCAAATGTATGAAACCATAGTACTCAAGTACAATAGAATCATATGATATCAAGTGTAATTCAGATTTTGTGGATCTATCAATCATTACCTTCGTGATATAATGTTTGCACATCTTTTTTCAAACAAGATGTGTCAGTTTAAAATTGATTAGTATAGCAATACTAAACCTTTTAGGGCCAAGTATGATGTACAGTTATAATGTTAATAAGCATGAAGGTTGAATGCATTTCAGTTATTCAACATGAGCGAATAATCATTATTGATATCAGTTAGTCAACATGAGTAGATACTGACTCCTGAAAGCAGTTTAGCTAAGTGGAGAAATATGGTATCAAACATAGTTAGAGCAACGAAAACAATTCTCGACAAAAACGCAGAAGTGATTTGTATAAACCACAAAAAAATCTATAGCGTTATGTCTAAAACTAAACCAACATCATCGACATTTGCTTTCGAAATATCTTCCAAGAAAGGTAACAAATCCAACAATTCATTATCATGAGTATCACTAAACCAACTAGAAATTGGAATTGAATGTTGTGGGTGAAATATGTATGATGCGGGAGAATTATCAATGATTATAGAATCTGCCAATGGGCGACCGATTTGAGACAAGTTTTTAATAAAATTCCCTTGGTAGTTGTAACATGAATCCCTAAATAAACGATGATGAACGGAATTATGAATGTCTAATTTATCCAATAATGGTTCACCGTATTTCAGTACTGAGGCAGTGAAAACAACGACTTCAAACCATTGGCCAACTTTCTTCAAGAATTCGTCAACCCCAGGTCTTTTTATGACATAAACATGATGTATTTGATTATCAATTTCAACAGGAATAACAAAATTGGCAGTTCTCAAGTATTTGAACGACGAATGTACCAAAGTTTCGTCCAAATCCAAAATAAGACACTTCTTCTTTCCGAATTTCTCTGGTTTGACTCCTAAAAGCAACCCAGTCTCGGGATTAAAAGCTTGACCTTCTTGAAGCTTTGTCAAATCTAAGTACAACTCTTCATCATCCAAATCGTCATCGTATATTTCTTCGTCCCGTACCTGTGCATCTGTACCTTCTTGGTCAACCTGATGAATGATGTCGGTTTTGGGTGCGTTGACTCCTGCTGGTTCTGTGTGGTTTGCAAATGTGGGTGTATGGTTCGATTCATTTGTGTTGGTTATGGTGTCTGTTTCGTTTGCAGAGTTGTCTTCATCGATATCCTTCTTCTGTATGGGTTTCTTTTGTTTAGTGGACTCATTATTATCTTTGATGTCATATTTCTTTACAGTAGTATTCCTAGGAGGACTTCTTTTTGCTGGGGAGTTCGACGTCGTAGTAGGAGATATGTTCTTCTTTTTGCTTGCTTGGTTGTGGATTTTGTCATCAGCATCATCCTTAGAATCAACTGAACAACATAACAAGGATGATATTATCTTATCCATATCGAATATTAAGCGATGAACTTATACGGCGGTAATGAACCAATTAAATATTTGACCAAATAACTATGGAGAAAACCAGCAATTCAATACTATGTGAGAAGTATAGAATATAGATAAACTCCTCTTGGTTTAGTTTGATTGGTTCCTAAACGTTTAGTGAAAAGAAGGAAGGTTGTTGATGGATTTCATTTGCGTTTTCAATTTTCAATTTTCAGTTTTTCCCCCTCTATTTTTCCGCTCTTCCAGCCGTTTTTGCTCAAAGCTCCCTAAAAGAGTCTGTAGATTGACTGGAAACGGGAGAGTGGTGTAGCTTATTGAAGTGCTGAATACAGTTTACTGCTGGTTGTATATTATGTCTATTATTTTAGAGAATTTTTTGTTATACGGTATGGGGGGCTGGCAATAGCCGTCGGTAAAGCTTTTTTCGGCATTCTAATTGAGCAAGAATATGTTAATCCATGTAGAAATACTATTGGCTCATTTTGTAAGATGATATTCTTAACGGCTAGAGGTATATTGGATCGATTCGACTCCGCAATTACGCCTTGATAAGCTTTACTAATTATTACTGATTATCCGTATATCTGAAGGTATCTGAAGGTATCTGAGTAGTGACACATTCGTAACCTGAACAAGGTTTTTGCGCTTCTAGACCCTATAACGATAGGTGAGTTGCGCACTTTATATGGAAGGCTTGGGTTGCCATTGATATGTATAGAGTAGACTTGATTTGCCATTAATATACTTTGGCCGCCCATGAGAATGTATGGCAGATGCATACACACTCCAATTTACGAGGCCTCGCCAGGATACGGTCTTTAAAAGTGCACTATGTGACATTACATAAGCACAATTAGTTATCAAATCTTTATATCCAACTACATCCAAGAACTACCTACCATACGTAATGGAAGAGTCAAAGGAGAATGAATATTTAAAGATATTCCTTGAAGACTACTTCCCGAAACTCCCATTTAATGTTATCTTAGAAATTGTCAGCCTGTTATCGTTCGACCACATTGTGGATTTCTTACTAATCTATAAAAAACCTACTATAAGAAACATAATCATACAGGAGTATTATAGCAGGGAACTTCATTTTATACTATCGCCTACAAGAAGGCCATATTACTCTCTCTACCCTCAGCTGAAGCGAGAATTCATCCGGTTCAAAAGTTACTTTGAAATCAAACAGTTTCTAGATGAGAATACCGATATAAACCCAACCAAGTTGCTTCTTGTCAGTGGAGGAGATTTCGTCTCAATGTCAACTTTAATGCAAGAGTATCGCCACAGGTTTGTGAATGATATAAAATATCTCGATATTACTTTGGAAAACTACGAATTGAACGAACAAGACTTTCGGTTCTTGTTATCTTTCCCCAACTTACGTAAATTGCATTTCTCAACCATCAAGTTGACCAATTGTCAAAAGTTCCTTAAATCTACTACAGAGCTTAGAGATCATGATGGGTTGGAAGACATAGTGTTTCTAGGACATTCCATAAACGACTGGACATCGATTAAACTTCCTTCGAACCTTCGACATTTAGATTTGTCATGGAATAATAATGTTGATATTAATACCATATCGGTTCCTCCAAAGGTTAATGAAATATATTGGAATTACTCGGGAATCACTGACCAAACTTTACTCAAACGGACATTTCCATCAAACTTGAACACTCTCATGCTTACGTATAATAATCTAGACACAATCGATGTGTCTATTCTTCCTAAAACTTTGGAGTATATTGATTTGTCGTACAACTCTATACGATACTTCAAGTCCCAGCCTGATTGCAATGAATGGCCCCCAAACTTAAAAGCAATCTTGCTTTCCTACAACAATATCGATAATGAGTCTCTTGAAGAATTGGCGAGAATCAAGTGGCCCGCATTTCTCAAGAATTTGGTGCTAGAATGTAATCCATTTTCAAGTCTAGCACCGTTACATTCGTTACCAGATAATTTGAATATACTCGACCTATCCCAGACCAGAGTAACGTCGTTCAAGGTAAATTCCACCCAAGAATATCCATACTATAAGTTTCCTGAGTCCTTGAAAATCCTCAGACTCTCAAGCTGCGAACTGTTAAGCTACACACACCCTAGTTTACAAACTTCACCAAGAATCAAGTTTCCCTTGGGGCTCACCGATTTGGATTTGACAGAATGCAAAATCAAATCACTTCATTGTTTCCAATTCCCTACTTCACTCAGGATATTGGCGTTATCAGGAAACGGTTTGACTGACCTCGCATCATATAATAGCCGAACGGGAGAAGATTCACATGTATGCTGGACCCAGTTGCATAACCTAACAGATTTGGACCTCTATTCCAACTATATCTCATCTATCGACAACTGGGAAATCCCTCAGAGTTTAAAACGTTTGGATCTCCGTTTAAATATGTTTGTTGAGATATCACTGCATGCTCCGTTATTCAACCAAGCCTTCAGTCAATCAACCAAGAACTTGAAATTCATAAACCTCTCGCAATGCAGAATCAAGACTATTACTGAAGATATCTATATCCCCAGAAACTTACAAATCCTATTGATGGCAGAAAACTTCATTACAGGTGATTTGGTTATTCCTTCAACTCTAAGTAACCATTCAGAATTGACAACGCTAGACTTGGCTGGAAATTACATACAAGACTTGATATTCAAATCTCCGGGCCTGTCAAAACTTCATTCTATTGATCTCACTGGCAATGTAATCTTGAAAGCAAAACCAATCACACCTTTCGAAACGAGAAAAAAAGTCTCCGATTTTTATGATAATTTAGAGAAGGGGTTTGGAATCAAGTTTACAAAGCGCAAGTTCAACATCAACAGTCTTCATACCATCTGAACTTGATATCTTGTATGGATTTGCAAACAGTTGCTATACGTGCGAATACCGATATTTGCAAGTAGACGCGCACACCCAAATACAATAAAAACACAAAAGTTTCAACCAGCCTTCTAGCAAATAAATAGTGCTGGCAAGACGTGTTTTTAAGGAAAGTTGATAGAAGTACTCTTTCCTGAAAGAGACTTACATCCAGTTATAACCTCCTAGGATCTTGCTACGTATTATTTTCCACTAATGTCCAATTCATTCCTTTGTCCACAAACGCCTCCTCGCGTAACGAGATCGAAACTGAGTAATATCTTCACTACACCAGCTAAACATTTGGAAACTTCACATAAGCTCTTGACACCATGCACAAGTACTAAGAAAGCACCTGCTATACAATTCAAAACACCTAGCTCAATCGTAAAGAAATCTACCATACTACCAACCAAGGACAATGCCAGCCTGCTACCTTTAACTCCCGATTTCACACCTCAACACTCCCCAAATAGAAGTCAACGCAAGAGAAAGGTGTTTCCAGACGACATTTTCAAGCATGCTACCAATTCCAGTACCACCCTCAGCGAAAAGCTCACCTTTGGATTATTATTACCTTCACCATCAACAGTTGGTTCTGGTAGAAAGGCCATCAACAAATTGAGACTTTCTAACCCTATTGATGGCTCAAAATCCAACAAACTTAATCAAATGGCCATTTTAAATGAAGGAATCAATTTTGAGGAAGATATCGACGATGAAATAGATGCCACAGCCACAAAAGAACCACTGACCCCATCTATTCAAATAATCAATGATGACTTGGTTGACCATTGGCATGGAAAATCCTACAACAATCAATTCTCGTCAGATGAAGAGTTGTCAGATACAGAATTGCAAGTAAAAGAGTTGCATAATCCATTCATGGACTCATCATCTTCAAAGATTGAAAAAGGAACTACTAAACGTGGCTCTAATCCATTTCAAGATACATTTGGGTCTCCAAAGGATGAAATAGACTACAGAACTCACATGGAATTGGTCAATGGCAAGACTGGTATTAAAAGAGTGGTGAAGTTGACGTCTCGTCAAAGCAAGATGGTTCCTAAGAAATTGGACTTTTCTTCCTGTTAACGTGTTAACTCATGGTAGTTTTCAAATCGTCATTGATAACTACAACCTAGTTAAGTATTCTTGATTACTCATTAACTCATCGTAGTTAACTATTCATGGTTACTCATTAACTCATCGTGTTAACTATTCATCGTTACTCACTAACTCATCAGTCTTTGTTACTCTCCAAAGCAGGACTTTCTTAATAACAATCTGAACTTTACTTAGCTATATATTCACACCATAAACAATCTCGCATGCGTACTTTCAGTGTAGCTAGTAGAAAGGAAAATCATCGAAATCATGGCCGGTAGAAGTCTTATATTAATCTCGTTTATCGCGCTGAAAAGTTAAATGAGAATCTGAAATTTTACTCCACCACTCTTTCTAACCTAACTATGTCTGCTATTCCTGGTTTTGGAGGCGGAACGTCTATGGTAGATGATGAAGGATCTTCTAAGGCCAGCATTTCCGTGGATATTCCTCAAGGATCAGAATGGAGGTTTGAAATCCCGTTCAAAACCATTCTCAAATTCAAAGTCACCAGAGGAGTCGGAGAAATCTTTGGCACTGAATTACCGAGCAATGTGGAATTGAACCTCAGCGGTGTTAAGCTCGCTCTCTACTCTCCTTTACCTGAAGGGTGTAGTGTTGAATATACTACGACACCAAACAAAAATAATATGACTAACGAAGTCGATGAGATAATTGAATACACTAGTGAAGAAACCACCATGGCACAATACACAAACTTACACTTGGCGTTGGAATCGATGCGTCAGGCCGTCTCTGACCATAATGTTATCAATCCTGGAAACTTGAAGTCTGGACCGAGGGTTTTGATTATTGGAGATCGGTTCTCAGGCAAGACCTCGCTCGCCAAAATCTTGTCGTCGTACGCCACCAAAATGGATAGCACACCAGTGTTGGTGAATTTGAATCCAAGAGATGGAGTTTTCTCATTACCCGGCTCCATAACTGCAACCACCATAAGTGATTCGTTCAATATTGAATGTGCTGGTGGTTGGGGTTTCACCACTACTTCGGGTAGTTTATATCACAACCCAAAGCAACCTATAGTCAAAAACATTGGCTTTGGTGACTTCAAAGATAACTTGGATTTGTACAAGTATCAAATATCGAAAATGGGTGTCACGGTAATGTCCCGTTTGGAAGAAGATATCAATGTCAGAAATAGTGGAATCATCATTGATACTCCGCCATTGACCATCAAAGACTCCACCATCATCGAAAACATCGTGTCAGACTTTGGAGTCAACGTTATTGTTGTTATTGGAAACGAAAGACTTCTTATTGACTTGAATAAGAAGTTCAAGCACAAGTTGGCTGGTGGCCAATTGAATATCATAAAGTTATTAAAGAGCGGAGGAACGGTAGAGGCCGACGAACAACATATAAGAAGACTCCAAGAAGAAACCATCAAGGAATATTTCCACGGGAACTTCAAAACAAGATTGTCGCCGTTCAAGACCGACATCGACGCCAATGATTATGTCATTTACAAAGGAGTCATGAGTCTGGAGATAAATTCATCGTTTCTTCCAGCTGGAGATTCCTACACTGCAGAAGAAAGTGAAGGTGATCAAGTAAAAAAAGAAGACAGTGCTCTAGAGAAGTATTTGGCTCTTCTTTCCGAGCCCAGCTCGTCCAATTTGGATAATTCCATGTTGGCTATTATGCAACTTCCACAATCAAACAAGCTGGGCAAAGAGTTGTTGAACAGTAGTGTTTTGGGATACGTACACGTGTCCAAGTTCGACGATGCAAAGGGTAAGATGAAGATCTTGTTGCCGTTCCCAGGTGCCTTTCCAAGAAATGTATTAATATCAACCCATATCAACTATACTGAGTAGATATGGAATTTATATACTGCTTAATGAAGTAATGTATATTGAGAGTAGCACCGGGTATATATATGCTGTAGTTATTACCCGAGAGGTATAATCTATTCCGATTCCATAAACTGTTGTTTGAAATAAAAGATATTTATGAAATATCGCTGAATTGCATGATAATTGATATTTATGAGATATCTCTACATTTCGTTATAATTGATATTCATGAGATATCTCTGTATTTAAGATATTTGCATTTTATAAGATTTCTCTGCATTTCATGAGTTTCCACATTTCATGATTTCACTTCATTTCATCCCATTTCCACGTCTCTGTATTCATACACATAATCATTTAATCGAAAGGTAGCTGTTTGAATTCCAGACCTTTCATTTTCAAACTTTCTGAAGCTCCAATAGCACTTGGAATTTTTATACCACAACAATCACCCCAAGTATTGATCGCTTCGTGAACATGGCCACAGTCATCTTCAAGATGGTGAGTTTCACTGATACCCTGAGGACACTTCAAGATTTCTCCAAACATAAAATGTTGCATTATAGGAAGTTTTGCCAACACTTCGGCTTTGTACATCTTCACCATTCCGTCCTTTATCTTTTGCCATGATTTAGCTGCCAGGATATCATCCAACATTGGCGAGTGCCACCTCAAGCTCAACTTTTCGTTCTGGGTCTTGGGTAAGGTCTTGATACTATTGATAAAATGAATACACTCCAAGTACATGTACTGTTTGTAGTAAAGTTCCACCAACTCCTGGTTGTGGATCAGCTTTGGTTTCATATGTGGATGCGTCGACAACTGGGCCGACCCGATCAAAAACGGAAGAAAATGATAATCGTCCAAACCCCAAACCCCGTGGGATCCGGCTGGTTCTAGCCAGTACAACTTTTGTAGCCTCCTCATGATTTCGATATATTTTGGAAACACCTTGATGGCCAACGCTGGCAAATCCTGATCTGAGATAATATCCAACTTCTTCAAGCAGATCAAAAACGCCATGAAATTCAATTCATGGCCAGATCCATAGTCGATTCTTGTTCTGTTACCCCAAGATTCTACAAAGTATGTCGAAACCTCTTGCCACTTCTCGCCCACCAACGGTTCAATTAGTTCATGAGACTTTTTGGACAAATCATCGTAGAAGTCTCGGAATTCGACTTTTCCAAACCTAGATATATCCTTTTCATGAACCACGGGGTTTGCCTCTATAATTGCTTCAGTTTTATCGAGAATACTCAAAAGTTGTTGTGTTGGAGCTGAAATTACAACTTCTGCGTCGTTGGTTAAACCTATAGCCAGATCTTGTAGTTGTTGAATGAAATCCACAACAACATTATACGTGGGAGAATCGATCCATTTATCGTTATCATCTGGTGATACAATTCTCTTTGTAGGTATCATTGAAGAAGAGTGTCTTTAATGTTTGATCTATTTGATCTGTGCGATTTAGAAGAGACCGAAACTAGGTGGTTCTCGCAGGGCCAATAAAATAACTATAGATATAGTTAACTCTTTAGTATTATGATACAGACCCTTCATAAACTATAGATTACTACAGTTAACTCCTTAGTATTATAGAAACAAATAGCAAATTGGAGTCAACTTTTAATTAATTCTAATAATTAACTTTATATATTTTAGTAAATCTACTACTTTAATTTTACGACTTTATACTTCATTACCACAACTTCCAAAATTCTGTTGATTTAAGTTCTTGGGAGATCTACACAAGTCTGATCATATCTTGATAGTCAACGATTCTAAAATCTCATATAATTCTATAACTCTTGTCTACCAATATCTCCTAATTTTGCTATCCATCTCAAATTGAAAAGTTGCGAAATATTTCAATATTTCTGTATATCTATAACTCTTCTTCTACTCAATAAAATGTCTCGAACTCTAACTAAGTTCTTTACCTTTCCTTCTACAAGGACGAAGCTTGAGCATGAATTACAAAAGTCTGCGATATTGTCATCTCTTTGGTCAACTCCAACGGGTACAAATCATATCAATAGTCCACATACGTTACCACAAGAGATCAAACCGAAATCGGAGATCTATAAAGAAGTTGAGGCAGAAAATGCAGCAGCTCCTCAAATACAGATCAAATTCAAACAGTCTTTTGCGTATGGGAAATCAATCATGAACTTCTACAAAATCGGAGTCCAAAATGTTTGGAACAATAAGCTGGAAGTAAATAAGTTGAAGAAACATTATAAACTCAGCAAGATTAACAACAAGGGCAAGGAAGTGGACATAATCATTCCATCGTTTAACACTCTAACCACAGAAATGGCCCAAACTTTGTATATTAGAGATATGGAGAAGAGAAGTAATAAATCTGATGAGGTGATAAAACACGAAAATGTGGAAAATGCCCCTTTATTCAACTTGACTAGAAGCCAATACCAATTGTTGAAACGTACTCCATCAGATTTCTACAAGATTCCGTTATTTGGAGTGATTTTCATGATTTTCATGGAATGTACACCTTTAATCTGCTATGCGATTCCCGAAATCACGCCTCTGACGTGTATTTTGCCATCAATTTTGCCTAGAGTATGGAATCCAACTGCAACCAAACAATTGATGGACGTCAGAAAAAATAGATATCAAGACTTGGCCGACTTGGCCGTGAAAAATGCCTATAATTTACCTTTGGACGAAGTCAGATTACTTTGTAAAGCATTGAGATTAACTTCAAAATATATTCCTGCTGGTATATATCCTGAGTCCACAATCCGTCGTCGTCTACAAGACTATTACAACTACATTAAAGTAGATAATTTCTACCTTAGTGGAATGAATGGAACTGGAAATATCTGGAATTTGTCTGACGCAGAGTTGCTTCTTGCTGGTTTGGAAAGAAATCTAATTTTGGATATCAAACACGATACAAAAGTATTTGATGCATTCAAGGATGAAGCTACAAAGAACGTCGAGACTCAAAAGTACTTCAATAATTTGAGGTTGGATCTTCTTCGTTTCATTGTCGATTTTGAGAATTCAAATATCGGTTATTTGGGAGTCAACCATTTAGGTATTGGTGAAATCCAAAGCAAGCAAGTTCTTGAATGGAAGAATTAGAGTATTGATTACTGGAACTCATCAATCTCAATCACATAAATAGGATGTAGTGACTTCTAAGAGTGAAAATCAACTTCTTCAATTGTACATAGATTTTCTTAATGAATCGTTATTGCATAATATCTCATCTACTAATGTACATATACTATATCCAAGAATTCAGAGGTCTGGCCTGGCCGATTTCAAGTTGAGCTCGTTTCGAATTTTGATTCTTTCCTGGTGAGTTCTCGTTATCAAAAGCTTTGCGTTGTTGCCGCAATTGTGAGTTGAAGTTTCCTCCCTGTCCCATGGAACTCTTTATCGATTTAGAAGTTGCAACACCTGAACTAGCAGCTTCAGTCACTGGTCTTGGCTTTAATTTCAAATCACTCTCATCTTGATTTAGCATCGTCTGTTCCTCTTGTTGTTCTGCTGATCTTTGACCACCATTGAACAATCCTGTAGTATCCTTAACAATCACTTTGAACCCCATTTGCTCCCGAGACTTGTCGTCAATGAAAAAGTATAACAAATCGTCGTTGAAAATTTGGATTTTCTTACCCTTTCCTAGAAGGGTGTTATTGACTGTGCATGAGTTGGTACTGACATCCAAAAGCCAAACATCATCAAGGCAATGGGCAGGACTTTCATATATCGAATTTCCAAGCGCAGGGTGACGTTTTTTATGTAACAAACAATGAACTTTGGACATTCTATCATCATTTATAAAAGTGTCGCATGCTTCATTCCGGCCCACTGAATATGGATTCACTCCCTGGCGTATGTGAATTGGGGTTTTGAATATTGACTCAGGCAATGGCTCCAATATGAGAAAGGTGTCCTCGGGAATATTTGCTGAAATGTTTATGCTCAGGAGTTTGCTGCTGGAACTAGCTCTGGATATCTGAAGACTTTTCAAGTCAACCAGGTTTGGGGCTGCCAGTTTGAATCTTTTTGATTTTATGGGTGAAACATCATCTGGTTCTAACGAGTGTTTCCGTACACTTTTCTTGTGTCCACTTGGAGTCGACTCATCATTTGGTATCATGTCAATATCTTCTTGAAATTCTGGTAATGGAGGGAGTATTGGTTTGGGTTGTGACTGTGGTAGCGGCACCACTCTTTTCGGTACCTTGAAGTCATTCTTGGGATTTTTAATCTTTCTATCTAATGGTCTCATCATTATGTCCTCATCGATTTTACTCATCGATGTATCTATAGGTATTCCATTGTCAATTTTGCGCGATTGTTGAGATTGTGATTGTGACAAACTCAAGGCTTTTTGCAGTTGTGATTCTTCATTGTAAGCATCTCTTAACCATTTGTGCTTTAACGCTTCCTCTGCAGTTATTCGTAATCTGGGGTTAACCTGGAGGCAGCATTTCAAAAAGTCACGACCTTCTTGTGAAATTTCATACGAATTCAATGGTGATTCATGATACTCACCTTGCTTGATCTTTTGAAACATCTGTGCTTGAGTCTTTCCATTGAAAGGTAAATGGGAAGTAAGTAATACGTAAACAAGGCACCCCAAAGACCAAATATCAACTAATGAAGAATAATTATCCTTGGGGGAATCTTGTGACAGTGCATCATATTTTCCAGTTATTACTTCTGGCGCCACATACGCCAAAGTCCCACAAAACGTTTTCATGAATGTAGAGTTGTCACTGAACTTTGCAAGTCCAAAATCAGTTATTTTCACCAAAATTGGGTCATCTTGCATAATTAAGATATTGTCAGGTTTAAGATCACGGTGGGATATTCCCAACCTATGTACATACGCAATCCCTTCCAAAATCTGTTTTGTTATGACTTGTGTAGCATCTTCTCCAATCGCACCATTTGCAGCAACAAAGTCCATTAGATCTCCTCCAGGGACAAGTTCCATGACAATATAGTAATTGTCAATATCTTCATAAAATGCTTTTAATGCAACTATGTTTGGATGGTCAAGTTTTCGCAAAATCGAAAGTTCACGGTCCACACCAACCACTGCTCCTCCGGTATTAAGTGCCTTTCTTCTATTAATGATTTTCACAGCATAAGAGTTTCCTGTTGATCTTTGTACAGCCTTTTTTACTGTCGCAAAGGCACCCTGACCAATTGTTTCATTCTTTATTATATAGTCTTTGTAGATACCTTCATCTTTTAAAACAGAATGACTAGAACCAGAAGACGACGGCAATTTAGTAGGGTTATACCGGTCAGAAAATAGCACAACAAACTTGACAACATCTTTGGGTATACCAACCCCTACTGCGACTTCATCCCCTTGGTTAAGCATATAATTTGACCCCTTCACTAATCTAGTATTGTTGAGGTGAGAGCCATTGGTTGAAGTATCCTGGATCCATAAACTGTTGTCTGTGATGTTGAGCCATATTTTAAAGTGTTTATTGGAAAGTCTAGAGGAAGAATTGAGTTGGATGTCAGCGTCTTGACTTCTGCCGAATATCCAAGTCTTTTTTCCATTGATTGTCTTTTTGTCGTCTACATTAAAGTCGTAGTAGTGATTGTATTGGCCTGTAGTACAAATTAACCGACATATTCTATTTTCAGCCTCTAACCCTTCACTGTGCTGGGTTTGGGTTGCTGGTGACTGTTGGGTCGGTTGGGTCTGCGTAGGCTGCGTGAACTCCATCTAATTCCTGCCCCACCTCAGATACTCTTGGTGTTTGTTAGTGTAAGATCAAAGGATTTTACTTTTTGACGCGTAATTAAAGTTGAATTTGTGTAAATATCGATTTGAGTCAAATATTGGTCACGTGATCAATCTAAGGAACGGAAAGGCTGCAAAATTTAAATGAACCAGAGATGCAAAACCTTACCAAGCTTTCCTTGATGAGGAGTGTTAGTACGAGCTATACCTCCTGTAAAATGACCTATAGCCATTATTTCTAGAATGAAAAGTTTAGAAAATGTTGAGAAGTCATAGAAGCGAATAAATCATGGAAGATATTTAGACTTAAAACTGAATTTAATGCTTGAAAATTCAACGTAAAGATGATTTGCCTTCTCTGACTATTAAATCCTGTTGCCGGCAAGTATATTTTTATGTTCTTTTGTATACCAATTGATTTCTATTTTTTTTGTGGTTGGACTTATATTTACCAAGCCAACAAATCAAGAAACAGTTACATCATGTCTCTCAGAACAATTATGATTTTACTTCTAACTATCGTATAACAGAAGAAATATCTGGAAAATATACATAAGTGGAATTAGTCAACGTTTGTTCAATTAAATTGATTATCTAACTGCTCTTTGATCTCAGAATCTGTCCATTCAATATATAATTAAAACAGTGGAGGGAACAAGTTATATATTGTTCTTGAGATTTTTTGGAGTTCGGACCATATATCCTCTCAACATCGATATTTTGGTGGGAACAAGTTTGACATTGTTAAGATATGTTGGAGTTCGGAACTGCTTCCCGGTCGACCACAGACATACGGTGAGGGGAGACATTCAACAAGAAAATACTCAGTTCTTGTGTTAATAATGATTTTAAGTTCCCCCGCAAAACCATTTGAATCCTTTTTCGGAGTTGGTGTTTGCATCTAATTCAATATTTCGGTTACGTGCGGGAGCTTGGTATAATATGTTTGAAGCATTATCCATAATTTGCAATCTCCCCATCTTCGGAGCATTCTTAGATACATACTAGAATCTTTGTATGAACGATGAATCCTTTATAAAAACATTTGTATATGAAGGGAAAAGAAATATCTGCTGTGGGATTGACTTCAATCGTATGTCGTCGCTCGTCTCAATATCCAGTCTATATATATCTTTTTGTAGCCTTTCAAAAAATAAGGATTATAGAGTGTAGTTAAGTACTCTGATGGTTAGAATTCCTATTCAGTGGTTCTTCAGCTTTACGTGTTGCAATGTCTTTCAAAAAGTTGATGGATATAATTGTCACAAAGTAAAAAATGAAAAAATATATCAAAACGTTAAAAATAATTGAATGTTACAAAATTTTACAAAAATTGAGATAAATAGAAAATTTGAAAATTTAACCTCATGCTGAAGCCAAGATTTCAGAAATGGCAAACAAGAAATAAGTAGTGGCTTGGATAGCAGTAGGAATATGGATTGGAATGTTGTTGAATTCTGGAACATCGTCCTTTGGGCAACAATAGAGGCTGAGAACCCACCCAAAGAACTGATTCTGCTGGAAACACAAAGCAAGGAAGTAACGAACAAGACGAAAATACCGTCAGTACAGATAGTACTTAAGAAGGAAACTGTCTTGTACTTACCTCAATGAATATCAGCTATCCAACCACCAAATTGGCGTACGTAACAACAAAATTGGAAAAAGTAAGAGAGAGCAGTAGTACCTTTTTGGTTAAACTCAATGCACCTTTTGGATTGTTTTCTAAACCATTTGCATATAGTTTTGGAATGAGGATAAACCATAGTATGAGAATCTTTAGGGTAATTTTACAACTGTAACTATTCAACATCTCAAAGGATCCAACTCTGAGACATGTCTCAGGGTCTTAATTTCTTCTGGAGAAGGATCACGTCACATTTTCAGTAGACGAAATTTAATCGTGTTCTGATGATGGGACATCCTATTAGAATGTGGTTGTTGAATTTTTGTAATATCGGAAATATCCCTTTTTTCATCAGTTACACCAGACATTTCATGGTAGGTGACTACAACTCTGAAGCTCCGAGAACTAACTTACAATTTTACTCCCCTAAAGAAAAGAAACTATTTCAGCGAGTAGCTCCAAAAGCCAAGTCAAAGATGCCTTACCGCTTGCTAGTTGTCGAGTTTCACTCCCTGACAATTGCTCAGTGGAATTCATTTATGCCAAAAGAGTTCCTAGAAAGGCATATAAGGAGATTGAAACAATATTTTCTTGTGGGACTTATGAGCCCAGTGGTTTAGAAAATATTTTTAGCCGCAATTCCTAAAAATAAACCTAAATTGGATAGAGGATGCGTCCTTAGTTGCATCTGGGGAACTGGGCATTAAAGGCTACGGACCAGGTACATTTCATCGCTAAAAAGTATTACAATGTATCAATTCTAGAGATTAGAATATATATGTTCATGATTAGACACTCTTCATAGTGTGGAAAGAAGTGACTGGGTGGAGAGCTTGACGTTCTTGGAATTCGACATCATCTTCGAATTCCAATCTGTTAAGTTCCTCTTCCTTGTAATTGTAGTGCTTGAAGCAGAGCCAGAAAGCACAACCAGCGAGGAAACAAGCAATAGCTAATCCAGCGTAAGTCCAGACTAACTTAGGGTCTTCGGAAGTTGAGGCCAAAGCAATACCAAGGGCAGAACCAAAAGCATTTGTGACCAAAAAAAGAGACATGATAAAGGACTTCATGTTAACTGGAGCCTTGGTATAAGCATATTCTAAACCAGTGATAGAAGCCAAAATTTCAGACATGGCAATCAAAAAGTAAGCAGGAGCTTGGATTGCAACGTGAACATGATTAGGAACATCTTTGAATTGAGGAGCACACTTCAATGGGTGATCGTAACAAGGACCACTTGAGTAGATGTAGTGTTGCAAAACGGAAGCGTAGACCATGGCCCCGGCTCCAAACATGAAACCAAAGAAAATCTTTGTAATGGCCTTGAATGGAGTGAATCTTCTGATGAATGGGTAGATTAATCTTTCACAGATAGGAATAAAGATAATAATAGCAATGGAATCAATGGCTTGTAAGATATCATTTGGTAAACCGTGTAATTCCATTTGACCAGCTTGAGAAATAAAGTTGTTAATCATTTGACCGTAAACCACCCAGTAGATAGGGTAGAAAACAAATACTTTACATGCATACATGGATCTTCTCACTTCTTCAACGAATTTGTCGTTCCATGGGAAGTTTGCTTCTGGATTCAAGGAAGGCTTAGCAGCGTCCAAGTTGAACTTGTTTTTGATACCAATCCAGGCACATTGAAAGGTCTTGTTGACAATCTTTTCACCAATTGGAACCTTTACGTATTGGTTTTTCCCTAAAATCAAGACAATGACACCAATGAAAAAGAAGCAGAACGGTAACAAGTAAGCAGCCCAGAAACCGATATTGCTTTCTAATTCAGTAGTTGCAATGACAGACAATGAACCAACGTTAATCATAAGGTAGAACAACATAAAGACATTTTGAATAGTGATGTTAGGGTCTTGAACTACTCTTTCTCCGGACTTTAAGACTTTAATAACGGGACTAGTTTTTGGAATTTGATCTGCAATCAATGGAGATACGTTAGATTTGATACCACCAGTGGCAACACCTATAATAATAATGGCAGTAATAAATCCACCCAAAGAGGTGGTTCTGCTTGCAATCGATGGTAACGAGGTAATAAATAAAATAAAAATACCAACAATATAAATCATTGCAGAGACAAAAATAGTCTTGTATTTTCCCCAGTAGGTATCAGCTATCCAACCACCCAAAATTGGAGTAAGATAACACCAAAATTGGAAAAAGTAAGAGAGAGCAGTAGCACCCTGTTGGTTTAAGCTCAATACACCTTTTGGAGTATCGTCAGGACCATTTTGCATATAGTTTTGGAATGGGGTAGATAAACCGTAGTAGGCAAATCTTTCGGATAATTCGACAATTGCAACTAACCAACAAGAGATTGGAATCTTCTCAGAAACATGTCTGAGAGTTTTCATCTCTTCATCTGTTGGAGTTCTGCCTTCATCTTGTGATTCTTGGTCTTCATGTTGTACAATATCATTAGTAGTTTCTTTGTCGATCGACGAGGCGGGAATTACGTCGCCAACCTTTTCATCTTTAATTGAAGAAGTCATTATAAAATCTTATATGAAGAAATTATTCACAAAAGTTTATGTAAGAAGTACTTTCAAAAGTCTTGGAGGGAAGTATGCCAATTTATATGGATACCTCATGAGATGAGAAAGCAGAAGCCGTCACGAAATTGTTATCATCTGCCTATCATAAAGTTTAGATCACAAAAAATAAAAAGAAATCGTGATAGTATTCCGTAAGGTCGACACAGAGATTGGTCGTGAAACAGCCCCCCAAGTTTTTGGCAAGGCAAAAGAAACTCCGGCAGAAACTTTGACACCTATCAAAGGCATTTTTCTGCATCGGAGCCTTTTCTTTTTCTGCATTATTGTTCCTCGGAGGCTCGGATTGCTTTTTAGGGAAGTCATGTTGCATTTTTTTAGAGTATTTTCAAGTGTGTGCGCTATTTTCCCCGGAATGTCGTAGGATATTCCGAATGCCTTATCAGGGGCACACAATTATCTGCCGGCATTTTTTTGTCTACGCATGAGCCGTTTCTTAACTATGGATAAATGGTGGGGGGACGACCACTATTTTGTGTGCGCCGCAGATGAAACTCGAGTATTTTAACGTTTTAACGGGTGGCCCAATAGGCATTTTATAGATCTTTGTTAATCTATGGAAAAGATGGGGTACGGGAAGAGAGTTGGCGTTTGGAATCCAGTGTATTGTTCGATACGGTCTAAGCGGCTGTATTCCGCTAATTTTTTGTGAGTGCAAAATATCTGAGTGTCAAAATTTCCAAGCATTTTCAAAACTCTGAAGCTTTGAAACTAAACATTTATAAAACTCTACCTTTGACACTGTAAACATTGTAAACATCTATATAACTCTGAACATGTATAAAACTCTAAAACAGTACAATCATTGGACTGGCCAGTATCCAGGTAACAAAAAGTGCATCTTCTCTAACAATTCCTTGCGCACTCCATGCGGACTGGTGCTTACGGAATATTTCATGGAACCTGCTAAATCTTCACCTAAGCCTGTTCCAGCCGCAAACTCTTCACTTACAATATCAACTAATTTAGTCGCCAATTTGCATGCATTAGCAGAATTTGCTTTCAAATTCCCGACGACAGTTTCCACAGTAACCGGCTCTTCGTTCTCGTTCCATGAATCATAATCAGTCGACATACAGATCATTTGGTAAGCGATTTCCGCCTCACGTGCCAACTTGGCCTCAGGCAAAACTGACATGTTGATTACGGAACCTCCCCAAGTTCTGTACAATCTGGATTCCGCACGAGTACTAAACTGAGGACCTTCCATACAGATAATAGTCAAGTCCTCGTTACCGTTGGTGTGCTCCTTGGTATGTAACGTAGGAGTAGCATCGGAGTCAAAGCCTTCCAAGAAACCAGAGGATGGAACGTTGTCACTAATCAATTTATTCAATCTAAGGTCAAATGGTTCTCCAAACATAGCGTGGCCAACAAAGCCCTTTTCGAAGAAAGTTGCGGGTCTGATCCCCTTTGTTCTGTCAATAATCTGAGTTGGGATAACAAAGTCACGAGGCTTGATTTCAGGCTGTAAAGAACCCACGGCGGAGAACGCTATAATAGCCTTGACTCCGATACTCTTTAAGGCAGCGATGTTGGCTCTGGCAGGTACATCGGAAGGCAATAAATCGTGATGTTGACCGTGTCTTGCTAAAAAGGCAACTGGAAATCCACTATCTGTAACAGAAATAGTGATAGGTGAAGATGGGAATCCCCATGGAGTTGAGATGGTTAATCTTGCCACTGGCTTCAAGTTTGGTAAATCATATAAACCTGTGCCACCAATAACAGCCAAGGACACCTTGCCATCGTAATGATGTGGCAATTGCGATAAAGAAATTTTCTCTCTGTGAAGGGACATTTTGCTGATCAATTTATAGGGACTTCTTCTACTAATGTCGAGGTTAACCTTAAATTGGATCCTGATTATTCGACGCTAGACTGTGGATCAAAAACGTTGCAAAATTGCAGGTTGACGATGACGAAAATGCAGGTTGCCTAATGAAATGTGCAAACTCTTCGTAATGCAAATTTAAACATGTAAACTTGTTGAAACCTGTAAAACGTATCCTAACCTGCATTTATTTCTCACCACAGATTTTTAAAACTAATAATCGCTACAACCTGTCAGTCATCAAGCAGCATGATTTCATACGGTTTAAGGACTAACGGATTAAAAATCCCCAGTTCCAACATCTTCAGATGTACTACTAGATACATCTCCCTGAAACCTCCGAAAGATCCCAAGGAAACTTCACCAGCGCCAAAAAGAAGACTACCATCCTTACCCAAGGCAAAAGCGGCAAAAGCAGCGACAACTCGTGTTTCTGGCAACGAAGAGGTAGTCAGATCATTAAGAAAATCCAAAAAGACAAAACAACCAACATCGCCTGTGAAAGCATCCACAATAAGTAGCGGTGAACGCAAAGCATCGACGGCAAATTACATACCATACAACAAATTTCCAAAAGCACCCGAATACATCCACGACCTTTCCGACGAAGACTTCGGCAAGCCAGTGTCGGTAGCCTCACTCAACCCAAAAACCCCAACCCCCAACCCGCATACTTATATTGACTTCAAAATCCCCGACAAGTTTGTCAAGTCAAAGATTTCCATATCCGACAAGATCTCCGAGAAAGAACGCGGGATTGTCGATGCATTAAATGACTTTGCTAAGGCCGAAAGTCAGGAGGATATGGAGAAGTTCAAGCTCAAGTTTGTCAAGTACTATTATGACCCAGACACAGATTCGTTTGAACCTTTACCGGAACATGACTTAAAAACTTCAATACTGGGAATGATGAGCTTCAATCCACAACTTAATGATATTGAAGACGAATATTTATGGAAACTTTTCCCAAAGCATAAGTTGTTTGGCGTCCCTCCATTTGAAACCATTAAAGAACCACATGGATTTAAGGTCTGGGAACAAAGTCAGCTCGAGAAACAACGCGAGAAAAAGGAGGCAAAAAAGCTTGTTGACAAGGAATACAAAGATTTCAAGCTTTCTCTCACCGACTCCAAATCTGTATATACAAAGCTGGGCTCTCGTCGGAAAATTGACCGCCGGTTGGTTAAGAAATACAAGGAACTAAAGGAAAAGGGTGCTCTTCCAAAGACAGATATCGAAGACGGCGAAGACAACGATGACATATTTTAACGACACAACATACGGCAAATCATAATATTATCATGAACGTTGTAACGATTCTACATAGACAGCAATTCATAGTAAATAAATTAATTCAATATTAGTCATACAAAGAGCTATGGAATAAATAATACGTAAATGCACTTTAAAAGATAATATCCAGGTTGATTGTTAATCGGTGATGACCAACTCGACGTCGCCGTAACCGTATTTGTCCTTGTTTTGTTCATAGACATATCTGAGCTCATCGACATAAAGTTTGTGATAATGATCCAATAGTTCTTGAGGAATCTTCGTTTTGATAGATGAACGCTTTGGCTTCTCGGTGATTTTGAAAAGATTTGTGAAGGAATCTGCACGTAAGAGAGCCTTACTCTTCGGAGCTTCGTTGCCTGCAGACGAAGTGGTTGTCGATAATGCATTCTCATCAAATTCCGGATGATTTGATTTATAGACAGCCAATGCATTTTGAGGAATGTGTACAGGTCTACCCATGCAAATATTAATTGGGTTTCTGTATGGTAAGAATCCAAAGTCGTAGATAAATATCCCTCTGGCACTGAAAAACGGAACAGTGAAATTGAAATTCGCCTTCATCCATTGTTGGAATGTGTAGCCCCATGAACCAGGTTTAGGAATGGTCAAGTGGTAGATATCAACCTCTCCGAATCCAAAAGTTGGAACCAACGAGACATTTCCAAGTTCAATAGCAAGCTTGACAAATCCCTTTCTCTTTTTGAGTACAAGTTGGATCTGTTTTCTTGGTTGCGGTTTGCTGGCAGCTTCACTTTCTTCAGTAGTTGTGCTTTCAAAAGGTTGTTTTTCTTGATTCTGTTCGTTATCTTGGTCTTCATTCTGTTCGATATCTTGATCTTCAATATCTTCATCGGACTCGTGCATGTCGCCGTGATAGCCATAACCAACCTTGCTCTTTTTAGTAACCATAGTATTCAAAAGTGACTCTTTGGCTCCTCCCACTACTATACACACCGAATTGTCACCATTGTTGATAAGACTTTTTATGTTCTTTGCGGAAGCACTAGTTAAGCCCAAACTTAAGAGATAGTCACGATAAAACGGTAACGTGAACTGGGTTGACAAGGTCAACGGAAAAACGTTTCCAATTCCTGGTAATAAGCGTTTGCCCTTTAATGGATCATGGAATAATGGCTTTAAGAATTTGAGTGGTGGTTCAAATGGTTCATTACGTATTATATTGGTAGCAAACGTACCCATTACACCCATAGAAATCACACCATGTGGATGGTAGCCGAATATATAACGAGGCCCTGTAGAAACTCTTTTGTAGCTTACAGAGCTACTGCGTTTTTTCTCGCTAGAGTCCGAAGGAGGAGCTGGGGAGTACGAGTCAGAGTTGATTCTCTTACTCAATCCCAAACGTTTGAAAATGTAATCAATGATAGTACGAGAATCCTCGGAGATCAAATCCTCTTCATCATCAGAAGCATAATTGGCCTCGACCAAAACATCAGAAAACGTTGCTTCCAAATCACAAGCCTTATGAACATTGATGGGGAAATAGTTGGCAAACCATTCCCAAACAATGATATTCTTCATCCATTCCCGAGTCCGATAGACTACTTTCCCGTTTGTAGGCGTATGTAAATCAAATCCGTACCACCAGATAAAATAAGGAAGAATGACTGCTAGCCACACCATCCATCCTAGTGACAATGCAAATAGGAATAGACAAGCAAAAAACGGGATAGAACAACAATGCCAGATAACCCCAAAAGTCTCCAATCGATGTTTGACAGGAGTGTTTAGGGGGGCAATATTAATGAAACGTTTGCGCTTTTTCGACTTTGTAGAAGCGGATTTATCAGTCTTGGCCTCCGAAGATGCCTCAGTTACCTTTGGATCTTCGACCTTCAGATCAGACGCCGTCGACGACGCGCTAGTTCCTTTACGTTGTCTCTGCCTCACCTCCATTGACACCTTATCATCTGATGACATTGCAATACCTCAGAAAAACAAGAATATTTTTCTAGTAAATACTCAACTGGGTATATATACCAAAAAAATGAGAGGGGAAGTTATTATTTAAAGGGATACAGCACTAACTAATATCAACGACGAGGCTCGGAATCGTTCGCAAACATTAATTATCAGTAATTATTTCTCATGCTTAGAGAATTTTTGATTGAAAGGTTGAAAGGATGTATCAGGGGAGGCGTGCAACAATGGGCAAAGATACAAAGGCAACGATAGGAAGATCTAAATATTACCGGAGAGTCTAAACTCCCTTGATTCCGAACCGCACCCATTTACGTAAGTTCAATATAGAATATTTCTTACCTCATGTGGTCTAACTAAGGGGCCGTGTTCGTTGCGAATGTGGTATAGAGAAGTCTCCATTCGGACGCGGAACTTTCGTGCGTAAATATGAATTACAAATTTTATCCCAAGGGGGTATAAGAGCCGATTATGACCAAGGAAAGAAGCAAGGGATACGTAAGGAAACGTAATTATGAGGAAGTGGATGAGAGTACGGATGAGAATAATCAAAAAACACATTATTTTATAACCCCCTCCAAACGTCACAACATTGGCTTTTTTGATGTGGTGGGATCCTTCACCAGATCACACAATACGTCAGAACAGACCCGCCACCCACAACCATCCCACCGGACTCCGTTTTTGAACTTATTTGGAGGCAAGGAGTTGGATGGGGCTGTCAAATCACGATACGAGTTGTATTCCAGTATCTGGCTGTACCAATTGGCCAAGATCAACACCATCTTGAACAATACAAATATTGATTTGTTTGAGGATTTGATCAAATTTATAAACCAAAACCATCAGTCGACAAAGCTCCCTTTAGGGTTTCTACAATTGAGTTCAAACACTGCTAATAACCTTCGGATCCTTGGCGAATTCAACAAATACTTGGCTGTACTGGACGAAAAATTTTATAAGGTCATCACTATTGGATCAAAGAATTGTGCCAACATCAAAGCTGCATGTCGAGAAATCATCAAACAGTTTTTGAATGTAGCAGATAAAGTTGAAAAGATCGAATATGACGAATTTGACTCGGACTCTGAAGAAGAGTCTGACGACAACTCCGATGAAATAGCAGAGGAAAAGAAACATATCTCTGAGGACCAAATAGATGACAGAGATGTAGATATAGATATTCAAGGACGGGTCAACTATGATCTTGACATTATTGATGATTGGTGTCATGAATATTTCTCCAAGGGAAACTCCAAAGAAAATCTTCGTATCACCATCATCTTTGAAGACACAAACTCCGTCAACAATCATGTACTCAACCAATTGATAAGACTTCTCCATGCATACTCTCATAAACTCCCAATCAAGCTCATCATGGGTGTATCTTCCAATAATATCAGTAGTTGGATCAACAACAACTTCAACAACGAAAACAGAATCATCATCGACAACTTCAAGTTCAAAAGTAACGATAATAAGAGTTTGGGATATGTCATTTTGAATGAATTGTTCTTGAAGCATGATTCAGACGAACAACTGCCCCTCTTGTTGGATCCCTTGCTCACATCGATCATTCTAAACAGATTTGAATATGCCAATAACTCCATCGATTCGCTTATTGCTGAAATCAAACTAAGCTACATGATTCATTTTTACCAACTGCCACTCTCACCTTTGATATCAAGAGATGAGACTATCTGTGATGATCTTAGTTTACAAGGCTTGCACAAATTATCGTCTTTCAAAACATATATTGAAATGTTGCTCCGACATGGACGAAAGGATGAAGTAAAGGACTTGCTTACTAGAGAAGTTGCCATATGGGAACTTTTTCAAAGCTCTCGTGTAGACTTTATCAATTATAAATCTTTGGTCATAAATATCGTCGATATAGTTGACAAACTCCAGGTTTTAGTTACCAAGCCACGGAAGCAAAAGTTTGAAATTTACAAGTTAATAATTCGGAACCGTTTGTTGAATTCCTTCTTCTTGAACGATATCTTGAAAAGTATTAAAGGTGCTTCAAATGCTGTTTTATCTTCTGTTGTACAGGAGTTGATGGTGTTGGGAATACACGGTAAGACAGATGTCAAACTTAAAAAGTATATAGAAAACCTTGAGAAAGTTGCATTTGCTTCAAGCTTTGAAAAACTTCAACAATCATTCACGCTCACATTACAAGAGTTGTTTCAAGGTGACAAATTGAATAAACCAATCACTGACTTTTTGTTCTATGAAGTGTTTACAATAAATGGAGGCTCCACAAAGACAATGGCCCCATTGAAGCAACTACCAATGTTTGAAGAGAATTATGAAAATTTGATGCTCAATCTTGTACGACCAAACTTACGGTCAACTTTGGAATTGGGCTTAGATGACTGTTCGAGATATTTGAATAACCCTCTTGTTAAGACGGAAACAAAACTTATGCCTCCGACTTTAAACCAATTGTTCCGTGTATATAAAGAAGCACCAGTGTCCATCAGTATCTATGATTTTTACATGGCTTTCAAACAATCGATAGATCAGAAAGAAATCGGTTCTATTATTACCATATCTGATGATGACCATTGGAATAAATTGACATACTCTTGGTTTATTCAAAATTGCTTTGAGTTGATGATGATGGGACTCTTGAAGGAGAAACCAAAAGGAGACTACTTAGAAAAGGCAGTCTGGAAAGGTGTATAAATTAGTGTAGTATAATATTCGGGATTTGCAATTATCCAATAATACTGGAGAAGACTTAGATAATTCTTTGGGTGTAATGGTTCTTGACAAATATGTTTATTTGAATTAGCTCGGTACTCTTGTCGGTTCATAGGGGTCTTTAAATAATATGTCAACAAAAAAATATACAACCGAGGTCCATTTTAAATCCCAAACATTTAAAGATCTTCAGTGTGCATATTATTTTTCGCATTCTCAAAAAATACGACTAGAAATTACCAATTTACGACGATATACGAGGCAGAAATGCTTAAATTCAAAAGAGGAAATATAATGCAAGATCCATACCGCCACATCACTTATCGAGAAAACTGGTGAAATGAAAATTATTCTTCCATTGATATTTTAGTATAGAAGAGCTAAAGTTTCAAGTTTTTCAAAATCCATTCGGCCTCACGTTCGCCGCTAGCGTATGCTCCGTGGACGCATGCTGCACCATCGATAGTTGTATGCTCGCCAGCAAATCTTATGTTAGTATCTGACAAACCGATACCCTCATGTTCACCTGACAAGTTGATGAGAATGTCTGTGGGATCGTCATTGGTGTGTAGTGTGGTATAAGATCCACGAATATAGGGATTTTTTGTCCATTCCGTGGTGATTACATTGATGGGGTCTTGGATTTTATGTCCTGGTGCTTCCAAATGTGAAAGCATAGGCTTGTAATAGGACCATGCTTCATCTTTATGAGCTTCGAGATATTGGGTAAGTGGGGCTTGAGTTAGAATGAGTAAACTACTTCCACGTTTCAAATCATCGCTATGAATGGTTGCAAAATTTACAACATGTGTGGGATATGCATACGAAGGAGGTAATGAATTGAGAGGCTCTGAAGGAACAAATCCAGGAATCTCATCGTTCCACACGGTGAACCGATCTTCATCCTTGGGCCACCATATCGAATCGAATTCGAAAATGACTTTTCCCAAGGCACCAAAGTGAACTTTCTCTAGTGCCGAGGTGATGGGAGGAGGAAGAGGCGGATTCCAGTGAATTGATTGGGGAGAAGACATGGGCAATTGCAAAATACTAAGAGGAACCGTCACCACCAAGTAATTGCAATAGATCGTGTTTCCTGTTGATGTTTCCACTGCGATCTTTCTATCGTGAAGTGTGTTTCTACGATTAATACTGCAAACGGGTGAATTTGTAGCGACACAGTTGGCCGGAATATCACGCGTAAGTTTCTCAATCAAGTATCCATAGCCCTTCTTATTAAAAAGATTTCGTCCTTGATGATCCATCATAGAGTACTTAGAACTGATCTCATCCCAAGAGCATCCGAACCAAAGTTCAAGATACCTCAAGGCTCTTTGAGCGTGTAGAATTTGTTGTTGGGATAACCGATATCCAAACTTTTCCAAGAAAAGCGTGGTGATCTTTGGAAGTGAAATATCCTGCACCTCCAAATTATCAAAAAAGTAGAGTTCCTTAAACTTCTCTAAATCTTCAACAACTTGGTCCAACTTTAGTCCTGCTACATCCAATTGTCCTTGTGATGTATACATTTTCTCGACTTTGTCGTCGTAGTAAGCATCTCTGGAAAATACAAACTCTGGATCCTGTGCCAATTCCTCTAAAACTACATTTGTGAGAGAGTCATGGAACCACAGAGCCCCTAAATCATACTTGTAGCCTAGTTTAGAAAGATTTGTAGCGGTATGTATCCGACCCCCAACATGGTCCTGTGCTTCGAGCACTTTCAAATCGGCGCAAGGCAATCCAAACTTTAAAAGAGTGTGGGCAGCTTTTAGGCCCGCAACTCCGGCGCCGATGATCACCACTTCTGCAATATTCGCCATAAAGAAACCGGGGTAATAGTCTGGGGAAGATCGGCAGAGGCGTTTTTCAAGTTCAATTTGATTCATCAAACTTCGGGGATTCCCGCGACATTTTAAACGAAGCGGCATCATGTCGTGACGACATTTAGCGCCTCGCTTTGTGTTGTGGATAACTAAATCCGATAAGACATCAATAAAAAAAAGGAACAAATTCCCAAAAGGTGACGTATTCACGATTGCTGGGCAAAGTTGACTTCAGATTGCTGAATTTCGTTTTTGCATACCGAACTCATGTAACTTGTTGAAGTAGCTGATCAGTATACCAGAATGAGGGTCGGATCTAGCTATGTGTGTGAATTAGGTGCGCAGGTAATACCAAGCGCAAGGGACTGTCATACGGCATTCTCCATGTGTTAACCATCTCGTCAAACATGAATTCTAGGCACGGGCTCGTAATAATTGCGAAAGGCTCACTCATATGCACCCTATGAAAATCTACATGGAGGGCCTGGTCACGCGGAATTAAGATAGTCTGATTTGATGAATGAAGATAGTCTGGTAGAATTGGGTTACGAAGAGTGTCTGTTGTAGAATCAGGCCATGTCAATTTGTGGAGTTTCGACCCAATCAAGGTCTCTTCAATATCATCGCCGATCTACAGTAATTTTGCAACAGTAAAATATTATTATAATACGTCTAGTAATATATATTAAGAATTGAAGGATAATCTCACGATTAACACCAGAAGTGGTAAGCTCTCATGTAGAAAGGTTTAGCGGCAATAATAGCTCTTTCTTCGGCAAGTTCTTGCTTTAACAAGTCCAAGTCTAATTCTCTTCTTCCGGTATCGATATCGATATCCTTTGCTCTGATGTATAATCTTAAGTTTCTAGTGTAGATCTTGTGGCAAATGTAGGTAACAAGAATGACTACGAAACCAATGTAGGCCGAGAAGAAAGCTTCGGCATTTGGTTTTTCGTGTAATGGCCAGACAGCGATCCAGAATTGGGCAATAAGAACAAGGATGTTCAAACCAGCACCGTAGTAAGCACCGTAAACACCAACTTGAGAAGTGAAACAGATTTCAGAAGTGTCTCTACCTTTGGCAGCCAAGGCACGTCTGAATCTAATCAAACAAATGTTAATAGACATCCAGGTAAAAATGGAGGATAACCCGGAAATGGCCAACATCCAGTTGAAAATGTCACCTTCCTTTGGAGAAGCGGCAAGGAAACATAATAAACCAAAGAGACATTGGACAATAATTCCAACTAATGGACGACCTTGTTTATCAATGTAACCAAAGATCTTTGGAGCTTGACGAGAAGCAGCAAGGGCAGCCAAGGTTCTTGAAGATGCATAGACAGATGAATTACCGACAGACAAGACTGAGATCATAATGACGACGTTCATGACAGATGGTAAACCCAGGATACCGGCATTAATAATTGGGATGATGAAAGGAGAGGCAGAAGCATCAACTCCAGAGGAAGAGAACAATCTTGGATCGTTGTATGGAACCAACATACCGACTAAAGTCAAGGAGATAACGTAGAAAAGAGTGATTCTCCAGAAAACTTGTTTGGTGGCCTTTGGTAAGGATTTTCTTGGGTTGGCAGTTTCAGCGGCAGCAAGACCGACTAATTCAGTACCAGCAAAGGCAAAAGCAGCTGAAACGAATACGGAACAGACACCCTTAAAACCATTGGCAAAGGCACCAGGGTTGTACCAGTAACGAGCACCAATGTAACCACCCTTTGGTCCACCACCAGTAATTAAAACTATACCCAAGATGATGAATCCAATAACAGCAATGACTTTAATGGCAGAGAATACAAATTCGGCTTCTCCGTAACCTCTGACACCAAAGAAATTAATACAAACAATCAAAACATAGAAAATCACAACAAACGCCGCCGGCGATATGTCTTTATTCCAGTATTTTATAGTAATAGATGCAGCAACCAATTCCAACGGTAACACAATTAACCATTGTAAAGCGTAATTCCAAGCCATAGTGAAACCCCAAGATGGGTCAATAAATCTAGAGTTATAAGTAACGAACGAACCGGAAACAGGGAAAGTAATGGCCAATTCACCAAGGGATTGAACAGTACAGTACATCATAGTACCAATCAAGATATAAGCAATAATCAAACCAGCTGGACCACCAGTTCTCAAAGAACCACCAGAACCCACAAACAAACCTGTACCGATAGAACCACCGATAGCAATCATTTGCAAATGTCTGTTCTTCAAGGATCTCGATAACGGAGAGTTGGCTGTCAAAATAGCAATCTTTTCAGCTTCTGACAAGTTTGGGTCAATCCCCAAGTCCTCGACATCGACTCTCTTGAAGGAGTCCTTGAACTTGGCGAACCCCTTTAATGGAGGACCTTGATCTTTGTCGTCGAAGCCATCGATATATACACCACCACTGTTTTGTTCACCACCAGAGGATAATTCCCTCGATCTAATGTAGTCTAATTCCTTTTCTCCACTCATGATGAATATGAAATTGATGATTGCAAAAACCTTAAACCCGCTGGAACAACTCCCTTTATATATTTCGGGATTATCGTCAAAATGTCTAGTCTCAGAGGTTAGGTTCACCCACAAAAAATAAGTGTCAGGTCCAAGATTTTACGGCATTGATAATGATAGTAGACACGGCGGTTGAACTATCAATCCCTACCCCCAATTTCTCTTATCAGTGAGAATGAGGATTTTATCTGCGGTCACAAAACGATATTTTCCTGCATACTGTTTGAAGAGGAGTCTGGCGATTTTGGGATGGGCTTTTTCCAGGCGATTCGCACCAAAAAGAATGCGGGCTCAATAATGCCGTGATGTACCTAAGGCGATGATAATGAAAACTGACCTCGTATCAGCAGGATAACTTCTTAATAGAGATTTGTAGATGTAAGTCAAAGAGCCGAAATCGTTATGATGTGACCCGATAGTCGTTGAAATAGCCGCGGTCACATAATCGCACTCTATCAAGTGTTTATACATAAATTGCACAGCAGTCCCGATTACGACGTAGATAAGCTCAAACCATGAGGAAATTCTCATCTGATTTGTGATACATTCCCCAACATGATCATTGAGCAGTTTCCCGTTTCTCGTGATTGAGTTCTTTTCCAATTCCCATCGGCTTTGTGATGGGTAGTGTGAAATTCTGGCATGTCATGAGCCATGCGATCTAATCTTCAATTTAGATAATCAATTGGGAATTCTTTTTTGACGTTTTCTTGATTTCTTAGCGTGGTGGCGCTCCATGATAAAGAATATTGAACGGCGATCCTCGTTTGAAAGATAGTCACCTCTGCCTAGTGACGATTGCATCTAGTAGATACAATCTACTCGATTTGTTGATCTCATATTGAGATATTACTTTACAGTTTTGATTTCTTTTCTTAATTGACAGAGTATTCTCACTGATAAAGAAATCAATTTACGATTCACTCCCAGTAAAAGAAATACAATTTACGATTCTGCTCACAGTAAAAGAAATGAAATTACATATCATGATGCAGATGAAAACAAATATTGATGCAGATTTGATCAATGTAGTGACAGATTGAATATCTGGATAAATTATATTGAGATTACAGATATACATTCTCTACTGAGCCACTCTTGACCAATTGTTGAATTCAACCTCACCATATTGGATTTGTCTAATCCATTCGGCGACTTTTTTGGCCGTTGGACCGGCATCGCCAGCTTCACTAGTTGGAATTTCAATGTGCTTTCCTTTGAATTCAATGTTATTGATTGGAGCTACAATAGCAGCGGTTCCAGTACCGAATGCCTCGACAATCTCGTTTTTAGCTGCACGCTCTTGAACTTCATGTATAGTTAAAGTACGCTCAGACACTTGCCAAGTGGAATCCAATTTTTCACGCGCCAAAGTTAAAGCCGAATCACGAGTGACACCTGGAAGAATAATTCCATCCAAAGGTGGAGTAACCAATTCATATTTCCCATCGTGTTTGAATACAAAAAACACGTTCATAGCACCGACTTCTGTTATGTACCCCTCTTCGCCAAAAAGCCATAAGTTTTGTTGATGTCCCCTCTTAGCTGCCAATGTTTGAGGTTCGATGCAACTGACATAATTGGATCCCAACTTATAGTTACCAACCCCTCCTGGCCAAGCACGTACGGCATAATCGGTCGCTTCCAAACTGACGGGTTTAAAACCCCCGGCAAAGTAGGGACCTACTGGAGATGCTATGACAAAAAGCAAGGCACGATCTGGACGTGCGACACCCAATCCCGTGGTGGTACCAATCAAGGTTGGTCTCAAGTATAATGAGTAGCCAGGTTCGCTAGGGACAAATCTTTCATCTACAAGCAAAAGTTTGTCAATACATTTCATCAACTCTTCGCCATCAAACTCTGGCAATGCCGCACGCTTAGCACTACGGTTCATTCTTGCCATGTTCTGGTCAGATCTAAACGTACGGATATTTCCTGACGGATCTCTATACGCCTTCATCCCTTCAAACAATTCAAAAGAGTAATGGAATACAACTGTAGCAGGGTCAAGGTTTAACGTGTGATATGGACTGATTTTTGGTGTGGCCCATCCATCTTCCAAGGTCCATTCGATTTCCAACATATGATCGGTAAATGTCTTACCGAACAAAAGTTCTTCCTTAGGCAACAATGCCTTAGGGGTTGTAGTCTTAGTGATCTCTAATTTGCTGGAATCGAAACTCATATTGATATGGTGTTTAAACGAAGAATTGCTTGGATATTCCTCTTATATATAGTGAGTCAAAAATGAAAATTTCCCCCAGTTCGCTTTTTCGGGTATCGAAGGCTCGGATGAGTCAAACTTGAGTAAACCTCTGTTACAAGCCCACAAACAATCTAGCACCATTAATGAACATGGGCTACTGATATTAGGATTTGGCATACTTTACGGATGTATTATCAGCCATCAAATTCAAGAGCCATAAAATTCAAGGCCATAAAATTCAAGGCCATAAAATTCAAGATTACGACGCATGTTTTAGCACCATGAACTCAATTCAAGCTTGACTAATCTAATTGATTGAGCACGCAAATGCATATCACGTAGCTACCGAATTGGACTGATGACTCTCTGCTGACGCAACCATATAAGTCTTAGTGTTGATCAAAATCCACGACTTCTCAAGATACGTCACCTGATCAGGTACATTGGTTGATACCCTAGTCTAAGAGTATCTAGTAGTATCTAGTAGTATCTAGTAGTATCTAGTAGTATCCATTACTATCCATTACTATAATTGCAAATAGAATCTGTACTAACCGTGGTGCCGGGATTAATGGAATTTGGAACTCATCTAATTAATTGGGCCGTATAGTCAACTCATCTGTCAATTGGGCTGTATAGTCAACTCACGAATCTGCAATATTGATGATTGTGCATCTTAATCTTAGTAGAATATGATACCGCCAATAATAGCGCACCCACAGTATGCAATGTCTTGGATTGTGCTCTTCTAATCGCTACATGCTACTAAGCTCCGAGTAGTATTTCTAAATTTCTGCAAAAAAACAAGAATTTGCACCCATAATTTAATACTACAATCTCGTTATATTCTCCCAACTTATTATAAAACTCTTTTGTAGTCATTTTGTAATCATTTTGTTTGTGGTAATTTTAGTATCTTAAAGTCTACAGTTTCATCATTTTGAGATGTTAGAGCCTAAGCTAGATTATTGCTACCTTTTATTTTTGTATACGTGATTTGAAAATCTTTAAGAGTTTTGGTGAGTAGATATTACTAACCAAAACAGATACATTATAGCAGATTGGGAAACTCTAGGTTCTGAGAGTACAGGTTATCCTAATAATTATATTAGTTAATATTAACATAAAACACTTATATATACTTATAGATACGTCGATGCCGTGAGAAATTCATATTACTATTTTCTGGATACTTCTCTTAATATTTATAGAGATCTATATCTTGGAAATTATATATTTTGAAACATTCAACAAGTGGTGTCAGAATATCAAATACATCCTTCCGTGACTCATTGGTCATGAATCATCTCGATCTCCATTCTACTATTTCTGAAATGTATTTCTAAATTAATATTTTAAACTTAACTACTTTTGGTAATCTTCAGGGTAGAATACCAATCTTTCGACACCCTTGGCAGTCAATAATACCATTCTGATTACACCACCAGAAGAACCATCCCATTTAATGGCTTCTGATAATGCGGTTTTGGCAAAGTCAACACACTCGTCTCTTTCCATATTCTGCTTGAAATTTTCATTACACCACCCGTAGATAAAGGTAGAACCAGAACCAGCAATTGAGTAGTCCTGCTTATGTATGGATCCACCAATTGGAATTGAATAAACACTACCTCCATTCTTCTTATCGTACCCAGCACAAATAATACCAGCAGACAAAGTGTCCTTATTATTATAACACATTTCTTGGAAAACATTAGCAGCAACGTCAGTGGTTGGAGTTTCATCGAACGGCAATTGTGATGCATATATTTGCAAGTAATGCTTGACTATGTCGGCCACGGCTTGTGTGTCTGCTGCTGATCCAGAACGACAACAGTATATAGTATCATGAATTTGGGTTAATTTATCGGTAACTCTATTGGCGATATATGAGCCAGTGGTTGTTCTTGAATCTGCTCCCAACAATACACCATCTTTATAAACTACCGCCATGATGGATGTACCCAAGTTCACCTCACCTTTCTTCAAGTGGTTGATATCCACAGAGATTCCGTTCATTGTGTGTTATGTGTTATAGTATGTTTTAGTATGAGAAATATCACTGCAATTGCTTGAATTGACCCTGCTGTGTATCTTGAAGGATATGTATCTATAGGTGGTTGAATCTGAATTGCCACTGAGTATTCTCACTTGGTCGCTCCAACGAAAATTACCTGGTCGCGTGACCGAAGTCACATGTATAAAAATGTAATCTATGTGTGCCAAATTAAAAAGGCTAACATCAATATACCATATATGGAATACATAGAACTTATATGATGGAGGCCTGAATCTAATATGTGCTTAAATGGTTATATTGATTGCAAGTTAATATATTCTTAGCGATTGATATAGTATTTAACCACACACGACCAACTTTCAAAAGTATCTAATAACAATATCCACTACTGGAACAACTGATATAGATAACGTAACTACTAATTCATATTAAAAGCCTGTACTAATCACTACGTTGTTCTTGATAAGTTTGGCCCAGATTATGTCAGCATATCTTTCGTTCATATACATCTCCTGTATATAAAAATCCATATACTTGGCAAATGATTCAACACATCTATTACGATCTCTTCTTCAAGAAAAGACGGGGTTATGTACTGGACGATATATATACTCGTGTGGATTAGCACACTTACGTCTGCATTATTTATTCCTGCTAACAAAGAACCTACTTTTGCCGACTTGAGTCCCGCCCTTACTTCACAAGAAATCCAACATCTAGAAGGTGATCCCTTGATCACGGAGAAGGTGATTTTTGAAATTTACCAGCGTCCTACTGAGAAAAATGACCCTAGCAACCCAAAGAACGAAGGAACACACTTGGGAAATTTGACCATAGGACTCTTTGGCTTGACTGTACCAAACACGGCCCAAAACTTTGCACATCTTTCAAGCGAAACGTATGGTTTTGGCTATAAAAATGTTATATTCCATCGTGTGATTGAAAATTTCATGATTCAAGGGGGTGATTTTGAACGTGGGACTGGGACAGGAGGCTACTCCATCTACGATAAGCTGAAATTTCCTGATGAAAACTTTAAAATCAGCAACAATAAAATGGGACGTCTTGCAATGGCTAACAGCGGCCCAAATACCAACGGTGCCCAATTTTTCATTAGCAATAAAGACGATCTTAAGTTTTTGGACGGAAAACACGTAGTGTTTGGTCAATTGATCGCAGGTTTCGATACGTTGATCGCTATTAGCAAAACCAAAGTCCAGGATGCCAGACCTCTCCAAGAAATATACGTAAAAGACATTGAAGTGGTCAAGTTGGAATACCAACCTATCAAGTCATTTATGCCTATTACCCAAGAAGAAAGCCCTACCAATGATCCATCTTTTAAGACGTTTGAGGCCGTAGAAGAACCAAGTTCATACTACGGTTATTTCTTCGTTATCTTGTTCCTCGCTATATGTTTTTTGTACTATAACCGTTGGTTTTATAAAAGACAGTACATCACAGATATAAAAGATACTGCATATTTCTAATTTCATAATCGCACAATACACATCTAAAAATTATATTCTATAAGCTGTGATATCTATGCCACACACAACAAAACTTATATAGTAAATCTGACCTAGCATACCATAGTCAAAGCCTACTTGACATACTCCAACTATAATCTCCTTATCCATAGAATTTTAATCTCCGTTTTCTGACTCTTTCCAATTTCCAGGTTCCTTACCTATAGTCATAATAATACAATACTATGTCCAAATCTTCCGAGTTTCCTATAGTAATAGTCAAAAATCTACCCTTCAACACACCCACAGATACACTCTATGAATTATTTGGAAAATATGGAAATATCAATCAACTCCGAGTTCCCGAAACTTCATCTCAAGACCGTTCCAATCTTGGTTCATGCATTATAGTATATAACAATTTAAGCAATGCAAAGCGAGCTTCTAGTGAATTAAATGGAATCAACTTTGGAGGAAGATACTTGGTAAGTTCGCTTTATTCAGTCGACTCGTCGAAACTCCTAGAGGAGGATTATATCGTACGAAAAACACAACTCGATGAATTGAAGAAACAATATGGAATAAATTGAAGAAACTTGAAGAACAACTTGAAGCTTGAAGAATGGAATCACTTTAAGAAAGTGAGTATATCATAAAATTTATAGAAATACTCAATGGCTACAATCATATACAACTTATCATAGATGTTTATATTTTCTATACAGACCCTAGTTTTTGGAGATGGAAAGATCAATCAACGATAATAAATAATAACTGATCAATCCTACAAAAACAAAACCGGAAATCTTTGCAATTTTCAAGAAGTAGCTGACCTTGGAGTATTTGTAGACTACAAGTGCGTCCAATCTTGAGATATCACTGAATAAGTTCCTGTAGTGAATAGTGACCTTGACGTGACCCTTGGAAACATCCAAGTAAGACAATTCGTTGTCAACAGTAATAGATTCAAATTCAACAGGACTTGAGACGTTGACAAACTCCGAGTTCTCAGGCAAGTAAAAGTTCAAATAAGTGTTATTGTATGACGCATCGGCAAGAGTGTTTATAATTGGCACTTTGACAATATAAGTATCATCAGAATTATGGAACTTACGAACAGCACTCGATAACTTATTATTCCATCCCAAGGTGAAGTTGTAGTGCCAGTTTCCAAAGATTGGGAATCTGGGTTGAAGCAAAAGATGGCTTTGAATCAATTTGTGGGTGGATACAACACCAACCAAGTCAGAATAATAGTAATCGTCAAACTTGGTGGTGTCAGTAGTTTGGAATTCAAGATGACTCAAAGCCCAATGGTTTCTTTCAGCTTCGTAACGACCCGTCATCCAGTCAACTCTTGAGAATCCCTTGGATAATTCAGCAGCGTTATTAGTCAATTCATAGTATTCTTCAATTGGCAACTGATCAACGTCAGAGGCAGTAATCCAAATAGATCTGTTCAAGTTTTCCACTCTGGTCAAAGGACGATTGTGTTCGTACATCAAACCCATAGGTTGCAAGGTGAACGGTTCGATGTCTTCCATGATAGGACCATAAACAAGTGATTTGTTTTCGACTCTTGGTCTTAAATCTGGAACGTTTTCAGAAACAATCACGTCTTTAGAAAGGAACAATTCCATTTCTTGACCCTTGGTAATTCCAGTAAAATGCAATGAATATTCGCTGGTTTTGTATGGAGAGTAAGGGAACTTGTTCAATTTGATCAATAACGATTGAGTCTGAGCCATATCCAACTTAGCAGGCAAAGGAGTCAATCCTTCAATGTAGACATAAATGACTTTCAATTCGACCTTGGAGTTGGGTGCAATTGGTGCTGGGAAGGTCAATTTGAAGAGCTTTGGCTCGATTTCTACTGGAACAATTTGAACTTTTTGGTCAACTAAAGTTACTGAAACAATCGAAAGACCATCAATAGAGTCAAAACCATCGTTGAGAGTATAGTAATAAGTATCTTGTGGCAATTCACCGATGTTTTTGATTTCAATCAAATCGTTTTCCTTGACAAATGAACTGGCAAGATCAACCGTACGTAAGTAATGAGTATTTTCCCACGTGTTTGTTATGGAATCTATAAGCAATGAATTACATAATGTGACAAAAAGTCCCACTGTAACCAACACACTACTCCAGGAATTGAACATGATAAGTTAAGTATGAATCTGTAGTTGCCAGAGTTGTTTTCAGAAATATTTCAATAAATTGAACACCTCGACTTTTTCATCCTGTACATAGTGGTCGTGTCGGTTGTTATAGTATGGAGGAGGATAGATACAGAATACTATTAGCAATAGGAGGGCACAAAGGAAAGAGTAACTGGCGCTAGCGGACAAGGAGTCATCCTAGCTCATAAAACGATTTAGGGATTGTTTCTGTGTAATGTAATTGACCAATATCGCGTTTTCAAGTAGTTTTAGTAGTCTCGCCTGGAAGGGCGCAATTTTGAAGAACTCCTTCAATTGATGATAATACTAAACCCCTTCAATTGCCATTTTATTGTATATGATTGGATATATTAAAGGGGGAGGGAGGAGGAATTCAACTTAAAATACATTTTAAAGTTCTTAGGTAAACAAATGTAACGGGTCGTTGTATAACAACCGTCGCAAATCTACTGGAGTCATTACATAACAGCTGTCACAATTTACTATAATCATTATATAACATCCGTCATGAATATACTAAAAGCACACATAATTCCATTTGCCTTCGGCAATTTTCCCATACTGCTTCAAAATAAATCAAGGTCGTAAAGTGTTTGCCACTTCAGATCATTTGGGGAGAGCCAGTGTGTTTCATTTGGCAGCCCATAATTCGCCACCTCTGGTCTGATAATTACGTCTACAAGGTATAGAGATTATAAAGTTCGAAGTAGTATACGGGTAATTAATGACTAGCTGTCTTTGTATCGAGTTATAAACTACTAGACACTTTTTGCACTTCTTCGTCGTGCTCACCTTTATTGCTCTATCACCGGTCGCAGTTTTGTTGCACTTATCGTTGGCTCAACCCACACTCTCCTCACATATTACCTGCCCACTAGTCCTAAGAGCTTATATATCTCCTAATTTACATCTTTGCGGTCTCACTAACCCCATCTTATAACATTTATCCTTCTACTATTTTAAACATTCCACTGAACAGAGTTTTGCCGCATTTTTGTACATTGCTGAAAAGTAAACACACAAAAATAACAGGACATCCGCCAATAATTAGTTTCAAGTTTGCTATAGGTTGACAGACTAAAACTCCACCGGATTTTTAAAGAGTTTGCTTCTAACCTCGTTAACATTCATATATTGACGTTGGATATACAATACAATAGTGAAACCGACCTCCACCACAGTTCCCACATATCCGTACCTACTTGAACGTTTTTGAATTTTTTCCTTGAATTTCACTAACATCTTATAACCGCTGAATTTGCCATCCAATTAAAATTTTGGTTTGCTTTCAAGATCGTGATCTGTTTGAAAGTTATTGTGACTGTTAGTAGTTGGCCGAACACTTGGACGAACACTAATACTTGTTAAGTTACTGTTGGATACCCAATCAGTATTCAGAGATTGTTTTGATCAGAACTTGTGAAATATGTCCTTCGAAGATCTTATACCTGTTGTAAACAAGTTACAGGATATTGTAACCACCACGCAACTTTCCGAATTGGATTTACCAATTTTGGCTGTTGTTGGTTCCCAATCTTGTGGTAAGTCGTCGGTATTAGAGAACATTGTCGGCAAAGACTTTTTACCCAGAGGCACTGGAATTGTCACCAGAAGACCGTTGGTTTTACAATTAATTAACGTCGAAGAACCCGAAGCTAGCGGAAGTACCAGCGGAAGCACCAACTCCGATAAGGCTTCCAAAAAATACGACAAATCTTCCGACGATCAAGAAATTAACTTGGAAGAACATTTAAGAAAACATGCCAACGGTTCAAAATATCGTCATCCAACAGAATGGGGTGAATTCTTACATATACCCAACAAGAGATTTTATAACTTCCATGACATTAGAAAAGAAATCGAGAATGAAACTTTAAGAATTGCTGGTCAAAATAAAGGTATCAGTAGATTACCGATTAACCTCAAGATTTATTCCAATAAAGTATTAAACTTGACATTGGTTGATTTGCCAGGTTTAACCAAGATTCCTATCGGTGACCAGCCTACTGATATTGAAAGACAAACTAGAAACTTGATTTTAGAATACATTTCAAAGCCAAACTGTATTATCTTGGCTGTTTCTCCAGCAAATGTCGATTTGGTTAATTCTGAATCGCTTAAATTGGCTAGACAGGTGGATCCTACCGGTAAAAGAACCGTTGGTATCTTGTCCAAGTTGGATTTAATGGACCAAGGTACAAATGCCTTGGATATTTTGAAGGGAAATGTCTATCCTTTGAAATTGGGATTTATTGGTATCGTCAACAGATCCCAACAAGATATTTCAGAAAGTAAATCTTTGGAAGATTCGTTATATTCTGAACATCAATTCTTTCAGAACCATCCCGCTTACAAAACCATGTCTAGCAAATGTGGTACACGTTACTTGTCAACAACATTAAACAAAATCTTAATGAATCATATTAGAGAAAGATTGCCCGATATCAAGGCTAAATTGAATACTTTGATGGGACAAGCTGAACAAGAATTGGCTAGCTACGGTGATATCCCTTCATTAATGAGCGATTCGAAGGAAGCAAGAGGCGCCATGGTTTTGAATTTGATGACCAAGTTTGCAAACAGCTTTGTCAACTCCATCGATGGAACTACCATGAATGAACTTTCAACTAAAGAATTATGTGGTGGTGCTAGAATTTACTACATCTACAACGATGTTTTTGGTTCCCAGTTGGCTGCCATCAACCCTACTCACAATTTATCTATTCGTGACATTAGAACCGCTATTAGAAATTCTACCGGTCCTAGACCTTCTTTGTTTGTACCGGAATTGGCATTTGATTTGTTAGTGAAACCACAAATTAAATTATTGGAACAACCAAGTCACAGATGTGTTGAATTGGTATACGAAGAATTAATGAAGATCGTGCATAGCGTGTGTTCATCCAACATCGGTGTGGAAATGAACAGATATCCTAAATTGCAAAGCAAATTGATTGAAGTTGTTAGTGACTTGTTAAGAGAGAGACTTGGTCCTACCATCAAATACGTCGAATCTTTGATTGAAATCCACAAGGCCTATATCAATACCAACCATCCTAATTTTGTAGGTGCTGCTAAGGCTATGAGCATTGTTGTCGAAGAACGCCAAAAGCAAAAGGAAATGGAACTGTCAAGTAAATTAAGATTAGCAAGTGAACGAATTTTGAATAAAAAGTATGACGAGGCTATTGACGAAGGATCGGAACCAAAACAGAATGGTACCGTGGACTTGGATGAAGATATTAACTCTGTGGATGACGTTATCAAACCTCCAAAAATGAAGAGAAGTGACTCCAACAAAACCACTTACTCCATGAAGTCCGAATCTACACCAAACATGTCCTCATCACAGCACTACCACCAAGAATCATATTTGAATTACTTCTTCGGTAAGGATCCTGTTATTCACCAACAACATTTACAAACCCAAGCACAACTCAACCCAACACCATTCAAATTTCCTCACCATCAAGAAAGTACTTTACAATTCAATAGCAATTTTGTGAGCTCTGGCCACAATGTTAGTGCATCGCAACCAAACATGGACCATTTCAAACAATTGAGCATGAATGATACAATCAACATTGGGGAAGAAATCAGCTCATTCGAAAGCGACGATAGTATCAATGACTTGAGCGAGCGTGAACAATTGGAATGTGAATTGATCAGAAGATTGATCGTTTCGTATTTTGGAATTGTAAGAGAAATGATCCAGGATCAAGTTCCAAAATCCATCATGTGCTTATTGGTGAACTATATCAAACAACACATTCATAACCGTTTGGTAGTCAAGTTGTATAGCGAGTCGTTGTTTGACGAGTTATTGCAAGAAGACGAAGGAATCCAGGCCGAGAGGGAAAAGTGTATTGAATTATTGAAGACATACAGAGAAGCATCCAGAGTTATTAGTGATGTTGTATAACCTTTCATCCTTCGTACATTATTAAGGATGTTGTTTAGACGTTACTTTACCTATCGTTAGTGACGTACCTCACCTATACATAGTTTATATTCACTGTTCATAGCAAATTATTTGATTGAAAGAATTACAGTAGGCAGCAGAGTTGCAGTTTCTCACCAGTGATTACAGTCATACCCCGATACAGGTTGTGGATGATTGTGACTTTGCTTCTTATTATGAATTTTAATTTCGCACCCAAATTTTAACTAGGTTTTATTAGTGGCACAAAAAAAAACCGGTGATACAGATATTGAATTGTATTGTTGACTATATGAAACTAGATTCAAACAACTCATGAAAGATCTTCAGAACCACCTCCGTAAATTTGCCCAATTTCCAGATACTAGTGATTTTCTTTACGTTTATAGGTTATTCTTGCGAAGATTTGTATCAAATATTGTCGTTTTACAAACGATGCGTGCACGGCGGTTCTTTTCTCTTTTCTCTTCCGTTGGAACAAATTGCGTTTCGTTGAGGAACAATTAAATAAGGTGGAGAAGGCCACAATTACTAGATCAGAAAAACAAATGGATCTTACTAAAGAAATTTGGGTGTGGGGTAAAGTGGTAGTATTTATGGGTCTACCTATTATGAAAATACAACTTTAACTGCCAGTTGCCCCGAGTTTTGATCGTGGTGTAATCCTGCGGTGTTGGTATATTCTCCACGGCCCTATAGATTTTGCTGTCTTGAATCACAATAAGAATTATGTGCCTTGACCCGCGGTAGCGATGTTTAGCTCATCACATTGAGGAATATAAATCACCGATTAAAACTAAATAATCAATCCAGCACAGCTTTAAGTCATCATAGATTCCATTCAAGACCTTTCTCGTCTTTTCATATACAAATTAGCTATTCTGTAGTTTTGACAAGAAAAAAATGTCTGTCAAAATAAAACTAGCCTAAAAAATCCGTCAAATTTGAAGGGTCGCACGTCCAAATCTAGCAATTTAAGACGCCATATAAATCCGACAGATATCACCCTGCACGGCACCATTTTATTTCACTGTACGGTTCGGCATGAAACTTAATCTGTAGATAAAGAAATACATAAAGATCCCACAATTTTGAAATATATAAATATTTAACCCAAAACTGCCTTCAGACTTGCTGAAATTTGAATAAATATCCTGGTTCTTTTTCATCATGAGCAGCTTAGAAGAAAAGAATATTGACTACGAAAAGAATCAAGAGATTTCCAGTCGGGAATCGTCCGATGGACAACCAGAAAAGGCTCATCATTTTATAGACAAAATAGGGTTAAGATTTAATGCTGAGATCAGAGGTATCGAAAGGGTTCCTGAGGACCAAAGAACGGACAAATCCTTCTTTTCTCCCTTGACTATGTTCTTGTCTCCAAATTTGGCCATTTCAGCGTTAAGCACAGGTGCTTTAGGTCCAACTTTATTTCATCTTGATTTCAGAACTTGTGTTTTATGTATTGTATTTTTTGTTATCATAGGAGCTTTACCAGTAGGGTTCTACTCTGTTTTTGGGATGAAATTTGGACTTCGTCAGCAAATCTTGTCAAGGTACTTTACAGGTAATATCATGGGTAGAGTTTTTGCTTTATTTAATGTTATTTCGTGTATTGGCTGGAATGCAATTAATATTCTTCCTTGCGTGCAAATTTTCTCTGCCATGGGTCCATTACCTCCATGGGCAGGATGTTTGATTTTGGTTATCATTACATGTTTTGTGGCATTATTTGGATATAAGGTTATTCATACATATGAGAAATACTCGTGGATACCAAACTTTATCATCTACTTGATTATGATAGCGAGATTGACCAAGTCCGGAAATTTCACTTGGGGTCACATGGATCAAGGAACTGCCGAAGCTGGTCATGTTTTAAGTTTTATTGCAACGATTTTCGGGTTTGTTGCAGGTTGGTCTCCATCTGCAGCTGACTATTCTGTATACATGCCCAGTGATACTTCACCTGTGATGGTGTTTATGTGTATGGTTGTTGGTCTAAGCGTTCCTGCGATTTTTGCATGTATCCTAGGTGCTGCCTGCGCTATGGGAACATTTACCAGTGTTGCTTGGAGTCAGGCTTGGGAAGACAACTCTGTTGGTGGATTAGTATATGCGATTTTGGTTGTCGATAACTTGCATGGCTTTGGAAAATTCTGTGTTGTAATCTTAGCATTGTCTTCTATTGCCAACAATTTACCTGGATCGTACTCCTTAGCATTGGCTACCCAAGCTATTTGGTCTCCGTTGGCCAAATTCCCAAGATTGGGTTGGTGCTTAATTGGGAATTTCCTTTCTTTGGCATTATCTATCCCTGCCTATTATGTTTTCGCAGACACCATGGCAAACTTTTTGAGTATTATTGGATACAACGTATCTATATACTTGGGTATATCATTAACGGAACATTTCATTTATCGTAAGGGTTTCGGTGGATACGATGTCACTAATTTCAATGACAGAAGTACAACGCCGGTGGGCTTTGCGGGACTCGTTGGATTCTTATTCGGAGTTGCTTCGACCATTCTTTCTATGAATCAATCCTGGTACCAGGGTGTGATAGCCAAAAAATTCGGTGCAGATGGTGGTGACATTTCGTTTGAATTAAACATCATCTTTGCATTTGTTGGATACAACATAATCCGTCCATTTGAACTTAAATATTATAAACGTTAGAATAAACGATTGCAAATGTACATCCTATAAAATTATCATTATTTTTTTCCCGTCCCGCAACGTGCATGAAAGAATGCGTTTTGAGATGTGGAAAAATAACTCACTAAGACCATAAAAATAAGATCCGAAGATTTGCAACTTCGATTATATGCATTCCTTTTCGACTCTAAAGAATATTCTTCTATAATATACTTATAGACACTATAAGGCAAAGAAAATCAAATCCTCTAAGAAAATAACAGCCAATTAGTTGCTATTTCGCAAGTATCACGATTTATGCGGAAACTTTGGTAATACCCTCCAATGATATAGACCTTAAACAGGTTTGTATTTCGAGTGATTTGCTTGTGGATACCGAGCTCAAACTATTTGATGGAGTCCACTATGTGCCAGTCTGGTCAAATGGAAATGGCAAGTTGACTCATTTGTGTGAAATGTATTGGCATAAATATTACTTGGATTGCCATCGAATGTAAGATCACTATATGTGGAAAAAATCAACTTGGATAAAAATCCAGAAAAGACTCTTCTTGATGTGGTTAGGAATTCCGACATTCCCCGAGTAAATCTCGTAAGAAAATCTCTAACCTTGGACGAAGCAGTTAGTTTGTGCTCTCAATTTCTCAAACTCCTCACATTTTGATTCATGATGAACCTAAAAATCATTTAGAAATATCATAGATCGAGCCTTTGATTGAAATGCTCCAGAACTGTGAACGGGCCACTTTCACCTCTTTACTCGACGAGTACTTTATTTCAAAAGTTGCAAATGACGTCCATAATTTTGACGATAGACAGCTGAAGAAGTTTGAAGGGGACTCGAAGAGAACATATTATAGTTGGAGTAAACAGTTCGGATAAATAGCTTGACAGACACTTATCTAGGATTTCTCATTATATCCCTTCTCTTTCTATGAACTCTCTTCTATATTGGTTTAATTCTATACTGCCAAATGACTTGAAATACAATTGAGTATACTTCATCAAATCAGTGAATTTCAAATTTACCTTTGTTGACCGGCCACCAAAGGTTCTAGATCCCGGTGGACTATTCATTCCTTTTGAGTTTTCGTTGTTGTTACTATTCAAGAATTGGTATACTTCTTCCTTGGATTGCATGGATCGTAAATGGTTCTCTAAACATTTGAAAATGGCAAGACTGAGAGAGATCAATTTGATTGCCTTTTGATCTTCGGTTTTTGATTTTTCTATTTTTGCATCATAGTAGTCACTGCTGTGAGGACGGTTCACACTTGTTGTAGAGAGAGGTTTAGTCGAGTCAGTTTCAGTTTCGTGTGCTCGGTTGATAATATCTCCCACAAGTAACATATCAAAAATCTTGAACCAGGTATCGAGGTCTAAGAATTTCAAGTCAATAAACACCGAGAGCCACCAATTCATAGTTATCAAGTCAACTTCAATATCAAGATTGTGGAAATGACTGGCTAGTTTGGGTATATGCCGAGGCATGTATATTCGATTCATTATCATCTGGTCGATCTTTATATTCATTAACGACGTGAAGAATACCCGCTCTTGATGATTCAGGGCATGAAGTGCTCGCGATGAAGAAACGTTTGTGGATATCATAGGGTTCAAGTGCGAGTCAGAGTACTTGGGGAGAACTTCTTCAATTAACCCAATGAAGATCCAGAAAATATCTTCTTCGTTGAAATGCTCGTTGTAGCCAGTGTCGGAGGTGCCATCACTCTTGCTAAGTATTAGTAGAAGATTTCCAATTATTTTATTCATACCTTGATAATAACCAATGTCGGTTCTATACGAAACAAAGGCATATAGTATACGTTGCAACTTGTAAAAGTTAGGTCCTGGTTTGAGTTCTATGAGATTGTTAAAATAATAGTTCCAAGGTAGCGTCCGATGTAGATCCAAATTAATCTGTTTAAGGTTGTTCTGAATCGTTTTCATGCGTGGGTTTTCAGTGTTCATTGAATCCTCTGTCTGCGATAGCTTTACTTCATTCAAAAGCTGTTGATACTCACCATTAACTCTCAAGTTCTTTGCTCCAGACATTTCTAACCATAGCTGAAGACGGTATTTGGGAGATATTCCGACTTGAACTATCAAACTGATTAACCGATCGTAATATTGCGGACTACGCAAACTAGATGATTTTTCAATTGTGTTATCTAATTTGATAAGGTTCAAGGCGTGGATACCAAAGATTTCGGAGCCCATATCATGGTCCTCGTTCTTATACTTGTAAAAATCCTTCTTGATGTCTTTTACAAGGTTATCCCACTGCATTTCAAATTGGAGATTTGTAGTATCATGAATCTTGGAGATTTCTTTGAGATGATCTATAGTTTGAAGTTTGTCTTTGTTTCCAATCAAGATTGCTTGAAAGTCTTCGAGCGACACATTAGAAGGTCGAGACAGTAATTCCGAATCAGTGTTTGGTGGCTTTACTTCTTCTTGTTGGTCTTGGGAGGTGGCAATGAAAGATCTGTCCTTAACAATGTGGTCAATATCGGTAAAAAATCCATACTTATCAATATTTATCTCATCCAAGTTCTTCGGCAGAAGGAGGGACGAATCAGATTTCAAATCCTGTTCGTCATGAAGGTCAGTTCCACGTAAGTTTATGCTATCGAGTTCTAATGGAACTTTTGTAAAGGAAGTCTCTGAAGAAGGTTCTTTCCGTCGTAAATCACTTGTATTTTTAAAGTTCAAGGGAAACGATCGAGAATGGGGTCTTTTGGGATATATAGCTTCGGAAGGAGCAGGTGTAGATAAGTCTTCTGACGAGTTGAACCAATTTCGAAGCCAGCTTTTACTACTGTTAGATTTCAAGCCCCTGGTGGGTTGTGGAGAGGCTATTTCACTTTCAGAGGAGCGACTCATAGGCCTATGGCTAACAATATCCTCATTAATAGCGTTCCCAACGAGATCTTTTAGTATATTATTGACCTTTTCAGGTTCGTTTTTGGCGGAAGAAGATCCTGACTGGGGGGCGGATACGGAACCATCGTCTAGTTTCTGGTTGATTTCCAAAGTGGATAGGTTGCCATAGTCGTTACATAACTTAATAAGCTTCTGTTCTCTTACAAACTTTTGCTGACGAAGTAGAATCAATTCCGATTCTTTGTTGGCCAAATCTATTGAGAGCTGTTTGATAAGAAGGGTCGGGTCATTGTTGTATTTGATGCTTAGAAGACGTTGAAGTTGACCATCTTTTAAGTGGTGGATATTGCCGCCCAAAAAATTGATAACAGATTCTTTATTTGGATTTTCAGTTTCCAGGTCGTCGATTGGTGACTTATCTCCATCATCCATACCAAAGAGATTAGACTTGACTTTAGGCTCTAATTGAGTAGATGCAGACAAGTAGGCAGCTGATTCCTGTGGAAAGAGACTGTACCTTTTCCTTGCCATAATTGAAGCAAGACGAGTTGCAACTAAATGTTGTTAGGAATCAAGTTGTGCACTTGATTGTTTGTAGGGGAATGTTAGAATGTGTCGTGTTCGGAAATCGAACTTGCGACCTAGGCTAGCAGAGTTTGGTACTGGAAGAACACTTAAATTCTAGCTATATATAACTTCATGTATATGAACCCATGTATGTCCTCATGATAAACTCAAGTATCAAAAAAAATGTTAAATCTCTTTGTAAAGCGTGTCATCTTTATGCAAGGACAATGCTAATCTTCTCTGTATTGTTAAAATTGACAAGTGTACCACCCCGAAGGATAGTACGAAAAATCAAAATTTAGCGCGAATATGAAGAGAGTGAATATGCTGAATTTATTAAACAACTAGTACTGAAGTGGCCCTTAGTTAACAGAATATGAAGACACTAATTTAGGTATAGTCTAATATAGAATGAATTCATAAACTCTAAGCTAGCGGAGTCGAATAATAGCAGAAATCGAAAACTGTCGATAAGTTATGTGGAGAATTGATATTAAGTTCTTGTGGTTTGCAATAATCAGCCATAACGTTTATATATTCAAATACCTGATAAGGATTTCTGTAAATATTTCGTTCCTGCAGTAATGTATTATCCTGCTAGTAATAATCCGTTCTAACTACTGTCAAGATTAATACCAAGTTGACTCTGATATCCTGCGTAGAGTGATTCTTCGAATCTTCTAGGATCCACTTCATCAAGGTTGAACTGGCCACGTCATATGACACGATTTGAGGATGAACCGAGTATGGGAACAACTCCCCCAAACAGACAGGTTGAAAATGAATGAAGGCTGAACAATGAAGTATTGATCAAAAGGGAATTTGGAATCAGATGAAATATTCAACCCAAATCTGTGTACCCCTTGGGGAGTTTGGGGAGGGGGGGCCAAAATTACGTCATAATTGGACGATCAAGATTTAAACAATTACTTCGTGCTAGGACTACTTCGCCGATCCAAAGTGGAAACATAAATGTAGTAGGCACCACAAATAGGTCATAATTATCCCGAATGCTCTCCTTAGAATTGACGTGTTCTTTGAAGAACATCGCAGCATGAAAAGTGACGAAAAAATAGAAATCGATCCGTTTTTGTTCTTGATCTGAAGCCGTTTTTGATATACTCGTGGGCTGTTGTTTAAGCATCCATTCTCGGATTTGATAGAAGATATATAGCATCATGGCACGGTTGTCTGTGAAGATAATCGCGGTGGTTTCATCCATCTTGATCGTGTTTGGGTTGTCGCAGATTACAAGGACAAATATTGTTTATGTCGACAGCGTTACGAAGGAGGTGCTTCCCAAAAGTGTTGTCAGTCCAGCAAAGGTAGGGGATCTTGACACTACCTTGACAGCAGTACAGATGTCAACTGCACAACTGTCAACTGCACAGCTGTCAGAGGTACTTGGTGATACCAGAGTCAAAGCTACATTTGTCAGTTTAGCAAGAAACTCCGAACTATACGATTTGATTCAGGCGATCAGAAGAGTTGAAGACAGATTTAATCGCAAATTCAATTATGACTGGGTTTTCCTCAACGACGAAGATTTCACCCAAGAGTTTAAAGATCTTACTACAGCTATCGTTTCGGGGAAAACAAAGTATGGAAAAATTCCAAAAGAACACTGGTCGTATCCCGAATGGATAGACCAAAAGAAAGCAGCAGAAACAAGACGTGTAATGAAGGAAAAGAACATTATTTATGGGGATTTGGAAAGTTATAGACACATGTGTCGGTTTGAAAGTGGGTTCTTCTGGAGAAATGAATTGATGGAAGAGTATGATTGGTACTGGAGAGTCGAGCCAGGAATCAAGATCCACTGTGACTTGAACTACGATTTATTCAAGTTCATGCAAGACAATGATAAGGCATATGGATTCACTATTTCCATCCATGAATTCGAAGCTACAATCCCTTCTTTATGGCAGCATACCAAAGACTTCATCAAGCTTCATCCTGAATATATTGCTGACAACAATCTTTTGGATTTTATCTCGAACGATAAGGGTGAAACTTACAATCTCTGTCATTTCTGGTCGAATTTTGAGGTTGGTAGTTTGGCGTTTTGGAGATCCAAGGCATATCAAGACTACTTTGAATATTTGGATAAAACTGGTGGGTTCTTTTATGAGAGATGGGGCGATGCACCAATCCATTCGATCGCTGCTGCGTTATTCTTACCAAGAGAAAAGATCCACTATTTCGAAGATGTTGGATACACTCATAGTGTTTATACCCAATGTCCTTTGAATGCACAGTACCGTTATGACCATAAATGTCATTGCAATCCAAAGGACGACTTTACATTTAGAGGATATTCTTGTGGTAAGAAGTACTACGACGTCATGAACCTTCAAAAGCCAAAAGAATGGGAGAAATATACATAGTGAAGATTAGATGCCGAAGATGCTGATAGGCTACATACTGTAAAGCATTTCTTACCCAAAATGAATATATTTGAATTCTCACATATTTTATCAACGCGTAAAATTGTTAAATAATAGGGCACGTAGGAAGCCGCAAGAAACCTAGTTGGGATTCAGAAAATATCCGCTTTAATAATATCGTGTTTAATATGAAGACAAAGTTTTGTCTCCTTTTACGTCTATTGTTAAATCAATATTCGAAATAAGCCCTTCCCCCAGTTATATGAAATATCTGAAATGCTCATAATTGTAAGTATAACCTGCAAATCTGCTATTGTAGCCTGTAACTTTTCACTAGATAGCATAAAAAATGCCTGGTCACAAGATTTACGCTAGCTAGTCCTAAATATTTACGAAGAATCATAATAGATTCTTTGGCAAGTCACGTAACGTACCGTGGCTCAAGCACAGAAGGTCTATTGACCAAATGTAATGGGGTATCCCTGGGCTTCGAAGAACAAACAAATGCGGAAAACTCGTAACCCGCAAATTCAATTCGACGCGTGTCCTTTCATCGATTTGTTCGTGTTTTTCAATTCGCTGCGCAACTTTACGAGACCCTGAGAATCAGGTCCAGAGGACTAATGATCCTTGATCGCTAAGGTCTATAGATAAAGCGTGAGAATTCCTGGTCCGTCGCGTCATCCAGATTTATACACTGAAAACACATCTCCTTTCACGTCGGCTTCATATGCTTTGTGATATTTCCTTATTTTCTGTGGTGCTCCGGGTTTTGCTTGGTGCGTGAGAAATTCAAAAAACCACTCTGGCAACTTCGCGATATATATATGTGGACAAATTATTTTTCTTATTGACTTTCTCTTCTTTTCAAACAATACAAGTATGAGTTCTTCGAGATCTAATGCTCGTATTATCAGGTTTGCTGTGTTTGCAGCAATCTTGATCGGATGTGGGTATATTCTTTCTAGAGGAAGTTCCTTGAGTTATACTCCAGTTCCTACGCCAGAGGTCAAGACTCAGACTGCCCCAGTTGTTGCCACTACTCCAGGCAAGGAAGTTGGCAAAGAAGCTGCTAAAGAAGCGACTAAACAAGTTGCCAAGCCAGCTATTAACCTCGATAGTAAGGTTAAAGCTACGTTTGTCTCCTTAGCCAGAAACTCTGACTTGTACTCCCTTATGGATTCTATTAGACAAGTCGAGGATCGTTTCAACAAGAATTTCCATTACGATTGGGTTTTCCTTAACGATAAGCCTTTCGATGAGAAGTTCAAAGCCGAAACCGCTGCATTATGTTCTGGTAATGTCAAGTACGGTTTGATTCCAACCGAACAATGGTCTTACCCAGACCACATTGATCAAGAAAAAGCTGCTCTTGCCCGTGAAAAGATGAGAGAAAAGAAGGTTATTTACGGTGACTCGGTTCCTTACAGACATATGTGTCGTTACGAATCTGGATTTTTCTGGAGACACGAATTGATGATGGAATACGAATACTACTGGAGAGTCGAACCTGATATCAAGATTTTCTGTGACATCGATTACGATATCTTCAAGTGGATGAAGGACAACGGTAAGGAATACTCCTTCACCGTCACTTTACCGGAATATAAAGAAACCATTTTGACCCTTTGGGACACCACCAAGAAGTTCATGGCTGAAAATCCAAAGTTTATTCACGAAAACAACATGTTGGATTGGATTTCTGACGACAAGGGTGAAACTTACAATGGATGTCATTTCTGGTCTAATTTCGAAATTGCGTCGTTGAACTTCTGGAGATCCGAAGCTTACACCAAGTATTTCGAACATTTGGACAAGGCTGGTGGATTCTTCTACGAAAGATGGGGTGATGCTCCAGTCCATTCTATTGCTGCCTCTTTGTTCTTACCTAGAGACAAAATCCACTTCTGGTCCGACGTCGGGTACTTCCATAATCCTTTCAACAACTGCCCTGTTGATCCTGAGGTTAGAAAAGCAAAGAACTGTGTTTGTAACCCAGATAAGGATTTTACTTGGAGAGGATACTCGTGTACTCCTAAGTATCACTCCGTGAATAACTTACCAAGAATGAAAGGTTGGGAAAACTTTACTAGTTAGACACCTAACTAGTCCATTTCAGTAGCTGCAGTCTACTAATTGGAGAATACACTTCACTATTCATGTGAAAACAATAATAGAAATAGTATTACGTGTTATTATGCTATTCTTAGATATCGTTGGCTCTATACTAAATGGTATTAATTTAGTACTGGCTTAACTTTAGTTCAGACGTTTATAGGTACCATAATTGTTTATCTCTTGTGTATATTTACCGTACTTATTGGATGACTCGGTAAACTCCAGTAATAGTATACAGGGCAAGTTCCCACCTTAGAGCATTGCTTCTCCAATATATATATTCTATTTAATTTTGGATATTATATTAAATCGATGCGTATTATATTATTAGATCAGTGTTATGTGATTAGATGCGTATTGTATTAATGGATCCGTAATTTGGACCCTATAACTACTCGACTTTGCCTCTACACACTTCTATTCACACTTCTAATCAGACTTTTAGACTAACTACAGCTTCCCACCACACTTCCTAACAGTTCTGGGTAGTGCAGAATCTGAAACAAACTCGGTCTTTGTGTAACCTCCATCGAAACATATGCCAAATTGTCACAGATTACTACTCACATTCCCCCCTGCCAATATACTTGCGATGAAACGATCAACATATATATAGGAGCGATATAATCGAGACTGTAGACCACATTTTTTTCTTCTCTTAAGGTTGCCATCTTGATTTTTCACACATTTGAGTTGGAGAGTTTTCGCTCTTTTTGTATATAACTCCAGAAGTATTTGTGAATACTTAAATTGGTACTAGAATTGGTACTGTGGACTTATAACTGTGACTATAACTGTTACTATAACTGTTACTATAACTGTTACTATTTCTGTGGCTTTTCTTTGTTTTGAGGATAGTTGCAACTCTATTGGTAGAACAATGGATCCAAACAATAGTCTGATTTAGTACCAATAAAAAAGACGACGAAAAAAGTACCCAGCTACGTTTCTACTACATATCTTGAACGGATCATTGAACTATATTCTTGTTCACTTACCGTCCTTACTCCTAACGTGGGATTTCTCTAAGCTCCATCTCGCCCTCAGTGAGTAATTGTTTTATTCGACTTGGGGTCGCGTAACATCAAAAAACTGTTGTAATCCCTGCTCATAATTTGTATTGCATTTGCTAACATTGAGTCATTTACAAGTCCGATTGATCCTTTGCTGATAATCGCCTGGTTTGCCACGACTTCCAGAAACTAGATTTTTAGGCATTGTTCTTTCTAAACAGAAATCGACGTGGTTTTGTTGGCCCGATTATTTGTTTTGAATTCGTCATGCCTCAAAGCCTGGTCGAATTGTCTCCCACGCCCACTGATCCGGCTTTGGATACCACTATATCGAATATTTCCAAACCAGACCCGAAACCTAAGCACAGACCCAAGTCCTTGAACTTGTCCGAACCCAATTCCAATAATTCTGATGTTGCACTACAGATCGTGAGTCCTGGGTTACCGCCATTAAATGCAGAGATGCAATCTACAGTCAAAATCTCTCAGAAAATCGAGCTCCAGCAACGTCATTTGATCGCTGCCCGTCAATCGGGAAACCCTACTTCGTCTTCATCATCTGCTGCTGATTCCACAACTGATGAAACCATCGAAAACGACAGAAACGACCAAAAGGACGATCTGAATATCCGAACAACCTCAATCAGCACACTCATTAATCACGACGACCCAACCCCTCAGAAGGTGCGTTCTCGCTCTCCATCTCCTACTCTATTACATGAAAAGAACATCCAACCTCTTGAAAAGAATATCCAAACTCTTGAAAAGAACGTCCATCCTCTTGACAAGCTCGATTCATTGAATACACCCACAACTGCTAAACGTTTGAAAAGAAATAACATCCCTACTCCATTGACCATTGGGGCTGCTTCACAATATGCTAGACCATCCATTCAATCGGCTCCTATAAGACCAAGTGCTCGCTTACAATATCCATTAACCTCGAGACAACCACAGTACTCGCAAAGAAGACCCGTACAGCCTCCTCTACCACCTCAAGGTGTCACTCCCACAAGAGTTAGTCATAACCCGCACCAAGCCCTTCTTCAACAACAACAACAAAACCAACAACAATACCAACAGTATTCTCAACATGTTTATGCCACGGGGCAATATTACCCTTCGCCACACCAACAATATTACACATCGCCGGGTCAAAGAAGACAGTATAGACCATTTCCTAATGCCCAGGTAACCTACCTGACTTTGCCTTCTTTACAGCCATACCCTCCACCTCCTATTGGACAGCTCCCGCAACAACCAACCACTCCGTTCAAAAGAAGTAGGATACTAGCACCATACACCACAACATCTCCATATTTTCCAAGGGGGATAAGAAGAAATGTCCCTATCGGAGAACCTCCAGTAGCTACACTCACCGCTACAACGAAAGGAAAACCATACTCTGTCACTGATGTGTACCGTGGGGACTACAAAATGGCCGCTCCAATCAACTCACAACCGTTATCTGCACAAAAGGAATACTTCAACCAAAAAGGAAAGAATCCAACAGATGACGACAGGCTCCCAGTTTCCGAGGAAGAAGTAAAGGAAATGCAGGCAAAATACAATAGCAACAGCGAAGAACGTCCAGCTTCGAGACATCCACTTCAGTTTGTGCCAAACCAACAACAGAGCCAGCAAGCACAACCTCCTAATAACCGCTTGGATACTTTGATGCGTGGAGAAATCTTTGGATCTATAAACTTGATGAACGAGAGTATCTTCAATTTTAAAATATTCAACGCCCCCAACGTTCCGGCAAAGGATGAAGCCGAAGATGAACACGAAGATGAAGATGAAGAAGACGACGACGACGACGACGTAATTGAAGTCACCGAAGTGTCTAATGAAGAGAAAGAAACGTCTGTTCCAGAGATAGATCTGAAAGTAGAACCTGATACAATCGACACCACTGGAGCACCATCATCATTACCTTGCCCATCTTCCTCGTCAAGCTCCACCAAAAATCCAGCGCTCGACAATAAGGACTTGGAATGGCTTGCCAAAGAGAAGGAGAAATTCTTGAAAATATGTGAAACCAGTTGGGATGAATTTGTTAATAGCAACAACATTGCACAAGGGCAGCATAGTTGATACTGACTACTAGAATCCCTAAACACGCCACCTACATAAGTATGCAAAAACTTCATATAAATAGCATACTAACTCCTTGTTCGGCTGTGGCCCTTCGATATATTTATTTCTCCCACTGTTTAATTATTCCTCATATAATAATATGCTATACTCGTATAAAATCCCGTATGTCGCCTAGTATTATATCTTCTTAAAAATATATCCATTATATCCTTATATCCACTTTATTCATATATCCGCCCAATACTGTTCTATAGATTGTCTTTACTATATAAACCTTCATAATCCTGCATATAATTAACTGAACCAGAAGGCAAAAATAACCTCGAGCTCTATTGATCACGACCAGAGTTGACACTTACCGTACAACGTATAATTCAGGGTTTTATAAGCTGATATATATATCACAAACATACCTACTACACAGCGGTACCTACCCATCTCGAACCCCGGTTTATTAGCTTTAGTCTCATAATGTTGGTGTCGAATTCTCTACGTATGTGGAGGGTAGCTTCACCCATGGGAATAAGGACCGTTTCCAACTATTCAAAGTCTGCAATGGTCCACGCCCACAGAAGGGTGATAAATACTCCTTCTAACAGAAGTTTTTCATCACTTAGTACTTTGAAATTCAAGCACAGTTTTGTTCCTATGAACGAAGGCAAGGAGCCCAAGGAACCAAAGGAGCAGAAAGACGAGTCAAAAGACAAGGATAACAAATCAGATGAAAAGAAGAAAATGGGCAAGGAAGAAAAGGATATTCGTGAAGAAATTAAAGAACGTTTAAAGAAGAAGAATCCCAACTTAAACACTGACAATGTCAAGATTTTCCAACTTGATGGTCCGACGCTTGGCCGTATTGCAATAATCTCTTCTGGATTCGTGTTGCTTCTTACTATTTTCTTACTTACCGGTTCTAAGGAGAAAAACGAGTTGTCGTTTCAAGATTTCAAAACAAAGTATCTTGAGAAAGGATTGGTTACGAAGTTGACTGTGATAAACAAGTTTGCGGTGGAAGCCGAGTTGATCCAAGGTGCAGTTTCTGACCAATCGTTCCAAACAATGAAAGGAGTTCCTGCTGTTACTTTCACTATTGGTTCTATTGAGTTCTTTGAAGATGAAATGAAAAAGATTCAAGATAAGTTGGATATTCCAATTGATGAAAGATTACCTATTTCCTATGAAGAGAGAGGTTCGTGGCTCAACTACTTGCTTCCTATTTTACCAACTGTTTTATTGATTGGTGGTTTATGGTATATGACTATGCGTAGGGCCGCCCAAGGTGGAGCTGGCGGAGCTGGAGGAGCTGGCGGGATTTTCAAGATTGGAAAATCAAAAGCTAAATTGTTCAACCAAGAAACCGAAGTCAAGATCAAATTCAAGGATGTGGCTGGTTGTGACGAATCTAAAGAAGAAATCATGGAGTTTGTCAAGTTCTTACAAGATCCTCGAAAGTATGAGAAATTAGGAGCAAAAATCCCAAGAGGTGCAATCTTATCTGGTCCTCCAGGTACTGGTAAAACTCTCTTGGCTAAAGCTACTGCTGGTGAAGCAGGTGTGCCATTTTTGTCAGTTTCAGGATCTGAGTTCGTCGAAATGTTTGTTGGTGTTGGTGCTTCCAGAGTCCGTGATCTTTTCAAGACCGCTCGTGACATGGCTCCTGCCATAATCTTCGTAGATGAGATTGATGCTATTGGAAAAGAAAGAGGAAATGGAAAGATGGGTGGTAATGATGAAAGAGAAAACACTTTGAATCAATTGTTGGTAGAAATGGATGGGTTCGAAGGATCCGACCATGTGGTTGTGTTAGCAGGTACCAACCGTCCTGATATTTTGGATAAGGCTTTATTGAGACCAGGAAGATTCGATAGACACATTTCCATCGACGTTCCAGATGTCGAAGGTCGTAAAGAAATCTTTAAAGTCCATTTATCAAAAATTACCTTGAAATGTGACGAAGACATCAAAGCTACACGTAAAGATGTCGACTTCGGCAAGTACCAAGAGCTTAAGGCGGAAGCAATTGAAAACTTGGCTGGTAGATTAAGTGCTTTAACTCCCGGTTTTGCCGGGGCCGATATTGCCAATTGTTGTAACGAAGGTGCCTTGATAGCGGCCAGAGAAGATGCATCTTGTGTCGACACTTACCATTTTGAACAAGCGATTGAAAGAGTTGTTGCTGGATTGGAAAAGAAATCCAGAATCTTAAGTCTCGATGAAAAGAAAACAGTTGCTTATCATGAAGCGGGCCACGCCATTTGTGGTTGGTTCTTGGAATTTGCAGATCCTCTTGTCAAGGTTTCTATCATTCCAAGGGGCCAAGGTGCTTTGGGATATGCCCAATATTTGCCAAAAGATCAATATTTAGTCTCGCAAGAACAATTTTTGCACAGAATGATTATGACTTTAGGTGGAAGAGTAAGTGAAGAATTGCACTTTGATACTGTCACCAGTGGAGCTTCCGACGATTTCAAGAAAATCACCCAAATGGCCCAACAGATGGTTTTGAAGTTGGGAATGTCTGACAAGATCGGAAGTATATATTTCGACTCCGGAGACGACAACGGAGGCTTCAAAGTCCACAACAACTACTCCGAAACCACCGCCAGAATTATCGACAGCGAAATCAAAAGGTTCATTGACGATGCCTACGCTGCATGCCACAAATTGTTGACCGAAAAGATCGAATTGGTCGACATAGTCGCCGAAGAACTATACAAAAAAGAAGTATTAACCAGAGAAGATATGATCAGACTTGTGGGAGAACGTCCATTCCCAGAGAGAAACGATGCCTTTGATAAATACATCAAAGGATCTGATGCTTTTAAGGGAAAACCAAAGACCGAACCTCCAACTGACGAACCATCAACCGACAAATCCACCTAAATTATTGTATATACGCATACTTCTAAATTAATGATAAACTGACCTCTTTGTATATAGCCATATTAAAGGTACATTTATTTTATATTCTTTAAATCTCTAGACAATTAGAGATATTACTTGAGGGATCATAATCAAGATAAATACTAAGAATTCTGAACTAATATTTAATCATTTCTAAATCATACTCATTAAGAGAATAAGTTTTGAAGATAAATGAAAAGTATTATTTTATATTTAAATATTTTTTATGTATCTAAAGAATCAGTGAAATATTATTAAATTAAAACATAATATTCTAAAATGGAAAAATTTTATACTCTATCTTATATTTTATAACATATAAATTAATACATTATTCATCTGTAACGTTCTTTTTGGATTTCTTTAAATCAAGGATTTTTATTAGTTCTATTAAGTGAAATATTAATATTTATGTAATTATTTTGAGCTTTCTTACATTTTGGTCTCTGTAGATTTACATTTAAACAATCATTAAAACACTCAGAATATGTTTTATATTTATATTTTAAATTTAGACACTATTAGATTTATTGTAATAGTTAATGATAATGATGTTGTACATTGTTTTACTCATGCTGGAAATATCCCTAAGAGTAAAGTTGGTATTAATAATGAGAACGATAAAAATTGAAATATCTTCATTTTCTAATACTTAAACCATTTTTATATCAAGAGTCAATTCAATAAAGAATCAAATTCAATTGAAACATCAAATAAATCATGAGTCAAATAAATCATCAATTGAATCGTATCCGTCGTCCAAATCGATTTGTAGCAATTTTTGAATTTGGCTAGTTTCAATCTGGTCTATTTGTTCATTATCTGATTCTAACACAGATCTGACTTCTCCAACCAACTCACGATGGTCTTTTAGTTGAAAGTTTTCTTCAAGATCATACAGATAATTCCGAGAATTATCACTAGAGTCTTGATTTTCCAGTATATGAAGAGTTTCCCTATAATTTTGTCCCAATTTTTGATGGTCTTCGTCCAGTTTATTTTCGGGACTAGAACTATTTCTGGCATATTTTAATCTTTGATCAAAATTCTTGTATGGCTCACTGTCGGATGATGTGACTGAATCAGCTAAGCTTTGAAGGCCAAGGTCGATCTCGGAGTCCGAATCTTGAACAACATAATCAAGATTAGAAAGTTCTCTGAATTTAGGATTGGAAGCCTCTCTGTATTTGGGATTAGAAACCTCTCTGTATTTGGGGTCTAGATGGTGTTTCTCCTCTATAAAATGGTTTCTCCACGCCAAATATTCGTTCTTAATGGTGTAATTACATCCCAAGAGAGGGCACACGTATATTTGGTCGTTACTCGAACAAAATTCTCCATTTTGGTGTTCATTTAAACCCTCAACGGTTAAAAATGACTTTTTACACCTTTTGTTCCCATCCGTTTGGAGACGACACGTTATGGGGTCGCCATTTTCTGTTATGGCCAATGGAGGAGGTTGGAAATATGGTGGAAATTGTGTGTAGAGCTTTTTGGCTGCTCTGTTTGATATGAATGGTTTATTATTGACAACGCCAGGTTGTACTGGGTACCCCAAAAAATGAAGAGAATGCTTGTGCTTTTCTAGCAAATGAGCTTCGTAGAGCTGTTTGTTTCCGGTACAATAGTTACAATCGTCAAAAGCACAATCGAATATCGAGAACTGAGTGGAACTTGGAATATAAGAACAAACATCAAACTTTGTAGATTCTGGTTTTGATGTTTCTGGTGAGGATTTATAAAACGGATCTGGAGCAAAGTTATCGGACTCGTCTTCACTTTCAGATCCATCAGAGTTCGTTATTTCGAATGCATTGGAATTCTCGCTGAATAGATCTCTTTGTATTTTATTATCAGTTGTAGACTTTCGCCCATTCTTTATAGGAGATATATTTTTGGTTAATGAGGTGGGGACTTCTCCTTTTGTAGGCGAGATATCTTTTAAGAAATCACCTTTAACCGGGCTAGATGAGTGGATTGATGAATGTCTTGTTCTTGTAGGCGAGATATCTCTAAAAATATCACCTTTTATTGGACTAGACTTTGTAGGTGAAAGTCTAGTCCTTTTTGTGGGTGATGGGTTCAAAAGAAGAAGGTTATCGGGTAAATAACTTCTCTTCTCTTGATTTCCAGGATCTGACATTTGGGTATCAAAAAGCTGTAAGCTTTTCAATTTGCATTTTAACTTCAACTTGCGATCCTGCTGGAGTTTCTCGTTCCGTTTCTGACGTACAATTTCACCTTCCCAGTCGTAAGTAGGGGCCCAAATATTTCCTGCCATTTTTATGCCATTTACATCAGAGCCACCGAGAGATCGGAGGTGGCCGTTGTCAGTGATTATATCTCCCGTCACCAAATCGATTTCGTCACTTTCTTTTTCATCATCGATCAGCGAATACTTGTCTAGAATCTCTTCCCATCGAGTCTTGAATCTATTTGTGCTTTGTTGTTTAAGTTTTGATATTTCATTTTGGAATTCCAATTCGCTCTCCTTATCATTGTAGTTGCCAACATGTATCGAGTTATAGTCAATTTGTCCTGTAGAGGCTACACTAAGCTGGTCTTCATCAGACGCGTCAAGTGGGATCAGTGGTTCTAGAGAGCTAAAGTGACGAGAGGAGCCGATTCTCAAGCTTGGTATTTCTTTCATATTAATGAGTCATGAGTTCAGGTACAGGTCACGCAATTTGTATAGTGGAATAGTTGAATAGTAGTTGACTTGAGCCTGTCTCTACTGTGTAAGTGATATTTATTTGTTTGCGACACAAATCTGAGATTTTCAGACTCAGATCGGCCAGGATCAAGAATGGATATTCTAGTAATTACTTAATGAAAGCATATTAGATACCGGGAAGAGTAGCCATATATATACGCCAATCCAGAGATATCAATTTCTATGCAATGTACCTTCAATATCATGACATTTTAAAGTTATTCGAACAAGATACAACATAGTCTCCTTGACCAAGGATCTTCATCTTGAGAGATTGGATAGAAATGCCTACCAAACCTACGAAATCTACTAAATAAAGCCATGGTTCAATGTTTTCTTCATTGTTTGTTCACAGCAATGATAGTAAAGGAACAGTGTCTCAAATTAGTGCCACCTCCAATGGATTCATCTGACTTGAGTCGTCTAGAATCACTCCACTAGAGTTTCATCACTACTAAGTAGACTGCTCTTCTTATATCGTAATTCCAACATATGTCATACATGAAGATGTTTATAAGTCCACCAATTCATAAACCAACCTCCAGCCTATCTACATTGGTACTCATTAAATTTACATCATAATTCTCATGATTCGGTTTAATTCATTGATTCTCTAAAATTCTTATGATTCATTAACTATTTACATTCGTGACTATTTCAGTTATCAACAGTACTGGTTCTGTCGTTGTTTTTATTGTCTTCCCAGCACTTTCTAAATGCCTTCATCTCCTCGAGACATTTTCTCCAGTCTCCCTCATCAGCGTGACAAAGCTGGAGCTTGAGGTTTTCATCCTGGCATCCTGTTTTAATGATTCTCTGGTCCCATTCATCTGGTTCGTCGTCATCTACTTCATTTGTATTGTGATTTGGTAACATTATTGGTAAAGAGTGAAATGTTTTGTGGAGTGTATTTTCTGTCCGAGTATTTTCCGCAACAATTGATTCTAACTCTGGATCTCTAATTTGCTCAATAGATTTAGTCTATTCAGGATCTAGTCGCTAGATCTAATTTGCTCAATTATATCTAGTAGTATAAGGATCTTTTCGATATCTACTAGTATTAAATATTTCAGTCTACTTACATTTAAAATAATAATCACTTCAATAATCTATTTTTATTATGAATATTATAATACAAGATATAATACAGATCTAATTAATAGCCGAATCCACCTTTGGAGTATGCCATAGGCTTTAAGTCAGGATGTGGCACGGCCGCGTAGGTCTCGGTGTCCAAGTTCCATGGACAGTTTGGATCTTTTGTGTCTCTGTATCCTTCGCCATCGTCCTTTTCAGCTTCATATTTCCTGTTTTCAGTAAAGTGGACCACACCACCCAAATTACCTGTGGAATCACAATAGTTTGGTGCACTAAAGACGGTAATCAATCTGCCGTTATGTTCTTCTTCTACTCCACCCATTCTGACTTCGTGAGATCTCAAGACTTTTCTGATCTTATTGGTCAAACAGAATCTCTCAGTGATATCGGGTCCAAATTGCATTCCAATACCTCTCTTTGAAGGAGAACGTCCGTTTAATGGTTGTGGATCGGTCCACAACAATTCCATTGCAATACCGTCTCTAGGAGGTTGTGTTGAGCCCGAGCTTGGGAATCTGTCGAAGTTTTTAATATCCTTTAAGGTGACTTTGTCGTCAGAGAACAAGCCTCCATGCATACACAAGTACGAACGATTGATTAATGTGGCAAGTGGCAAAGCTCCAAAGGACTCGGCAAATGCTTCAAACACCTTTTTGGAATATTTGTGTTCACATTCATCAGTAAATCCATAAGTCTTGTTCATATCGTTAGTTTCGTGGTTTCCTCTGTTTATAAAGATGGATTGAGGATACAAAATCTTCAACACATACAAGTATAACGCAACCTCACAAGACCACGAGCCTCTGTCAACGAAATCACCATTGAACAAGTAGATATGTTCGTCAGAAACTTTTCCGAACTTTTGGAATAAGTTTAAAACGTCATAGAATTGTCCGTGAGTATCACCCACAACAGTGAGTTTTTTACCGTTTTCTAATATTATTTCATCAGGACTTCCAGTAGTGTTGATTCCGCTGTGTGGCAACGAAATTTCAACCATAGTCTTTTCCTTCTTCAAAATCTCATACACTTTTCCAATAATGGCAAAAACATGTTTCTTTGGCAATCTTCCGTCGTTTTTGAAATGTTTAATCATGAACTTTAAGTAGTTGAGATCCAAACCGTCGATACTGAGTTCAACATCGGCGTTTTCTTTTGGCTTTTGTGCATGAAGTGTCAAAATTGGTCCATCCCATGACTTTTCCACCTGGATACCTTCATAATCAATACTGTTGATTACTGATACCTTATCGTCTCCAGCAATAGCCTTTTCAAATGCTTGTCTTTTCAAGACAGAAGTGCATTGTTTGTAGTTAGCAAGTGTTAATGCATCGTTTGGTAACGTTTTCAAGATAATCCTGAAGTTGGCTTGTGCTTCTTTGGTCTTTAAAATCGCCATAAGTGAGACACCTTTACGATAGTATGCCTTCATGAAGTTCGGGTCGGCTTCTAAAGCCTTGTCACAATCAATGATCGCAAGTCCATAGTTTTCTAACTTGATATGAACCTGGGCACGGTTGGAATAGAATATAGGATTCGAAGCGTCTACTTCGATTGCCTTTGTGTATGCTTCAATGGCCTCGTCATATTTCTGTGCCTTCAAGAATGCGTTCCCTTGATCTTTAAGCTTGATCGCCTCTTCCCTGTTACTAGCCATTTCGTGGTGGTGTTAGATCGTGGTGGCGTTTAGATCAGAATATTAACTTCATCAAATTTTCAAATATCGAGAATTTGGAGAAGTATGTCATGTGACCCAAGTCACGTTCGAAAAGAAATCTGTACATTTTTAATATCTACAGATTAACTAAATACAACTTTTATTGATTTATAACGTTTTCAATGGTTTTGAAAGAAATTCTTTCATATCAGTTAATCTCTAATACGTAATCCGGAAGCGGGGGCACCAATGGCAGTGATTTTTGTAATTCTACAAACCTTCCCCTTTTGATCTGGCTTATACTTAGCACCAACTAATTCTTCAGTGACAGAAGGAGATCCCTTGTAAATAGGGGTATATGAAGCAGCACAAATATCAAATTCAGCGTATGGGTCGAAATCAATTTCAACGGCATCGTTAGAGAATGAGTCTGCTTTAGCCTTCAACTTTTGTGCTTGGTCAGCCCTTGGACCGGTGGAGACAAGCTCCAATAACTCACCAGCAAAGTACGAAGCAGTGGCATAGTTCTTGTTCTTGAAGGCTTGGGTCATGGCTACCTGTAATGCGTTCACTCTATGAGGGTTTTGAAGCTTGGCTCTAGTGAAGTATGCTGCAAGTTCCAAGTTACGCTTGACGTTTGATGGATCCAAAGCACGACGGGCCAACTCAATTGACAATCCCAAAATATACTCACGACACAAAACTAGCACGTCCTTACACTTAGCTTCCTGATCGTCATTTTCAACAGTGATCAAAGTGACTGTGTAAATGATTTCTCTGAATGTGTTTATAGCTTCTTCCAAGTTGTTGGCCTTGAAGAATTTGAAACCTAACGACAAGTTCTCTTCCAAGTTTTCGTATCCTGGTACGAAAGGCTTGAATTTGTTTGGATTATCTTCATCATTGTCTGCTCTTACGTAGTCCTTCATTGCAGGCAAATCAACAATACCTGGTAAGTATAACTTGGATGCACCGTATACCTCCAAGAAACGTTTACGCAATGGCTCGAACTCAACAACACCAAGTTGTTTATTCAACAACGATGCAGCTTGGTCAAAGGCACCGGCTGCGGCATATCCACCTGCGGTTTTTGAGTTTCTGAGCCAGTGGCCAATTTCACCATCGGCAGCGGCAGCACCTGGAATATCGACTTCAACTTCAATGACATCTTCACCAATATCCAACTCATCATCTAAGTCCCATGCTCCATCCTCTCCTTCGTCTTGGATATCATCATTGAAATCAATAGCGAGTGTAGAAGCATCTTCAACGGTTTCATGCTTATCTTCGCTATCAATAGACAAGTTTTGAACTTGACCAGTGATCATGGCAGTTTCGAAATATGATAACGAAGTTTCCTTAAGTGGCCAGTTACCAATTGGTTCTGCTAATGGCTGTGGTAATGGAACGCTTTCACCCATCTCAGGTAATTCAACATCTTTTTCTTCAACACCTGCTTCTTGTAAGATTTGCTCCGCTAATTCAGTCAATCCATTAGATTTGGCTAAAGTATAAGCCAAAGGTAACATACCACCTTGAATATAAACTTGACATCTCTTTTTGATATCATTATTGTATAAGGTGTTTTGAATCAAAGCAGAATAGTCACCACGGTTTTCAGCGATTGTAGCCATTTTGCTTAATCTATCATTATCACCTCTGTATAAATAGAGGAACGACAACTTTTCGAACAAATGCAATTGTTGGTAAACAAATTCCACAACTTCAACATTACCTTGGTTCAAGGCTTCTTCTCCTAATTTTTCCCAAATTTTTGGGTTGTTCAATACTTTAGCTTGTTCCAAAGCAACTTGAATATTGCTGCATTCCAAAGCTAACTCAAACCTAGTTTCAGGGTCTTGAACAAATTGTAAAGCAACTTCAGGGTATCCCTTCTTTTGCAAGTATGCAATGATGTTTTGACCAACCAAGTTAGAATTCTTGATAATTCTCAAGACTTCGTTGAAATTCTTGTTAACCAAAGACTTCTTGAATCTGTATTCAGTAGGATCAATTGTAACAACTTCCACTTGGCCATCACGGTTTAAGCAGTAAACTTGTTGGTGAGAAACCTTAGCAATGTACAAGGTGTTTTCCAAGGTTTTAATGATACCACTATCACCATTCAACAAGGTGTATTTAATATGATTCAAGGTAGAATATAATAAAATTCCCGAGTCTTCCCATGCAGCACTCTTGATTCTAATGGTCTCGTGTAAAGAAGTAATCAATTCCAAGTCCTTGTTAGCAATAGTGATTGTGTGTTTGGATAAGAAAGCAACATATTGACCATCGTTGTTCCAAATAGCGTATTTGACGTTGTTAACATGAATTTCAGATAATTCTTTTCTTTGTTGAACATCATAGTTGACGACAGAATGGGTCTTTACCAACAAGACGCGTCCTGGTCCACCATATAAAACGTCGGTGACTGAAGAGTCCAATTGAATAGACTTGGTGATATTGTTGCTCAAATCCTTGATGTGTAAAGTCTTTGAAGACTTGATAAAACTGACAAATCTATTACGCGAAATGAAGCAAGCGAAATTTCCTTCACCTTGTCTAATATCGGTTGGTTCAATGGCACCAGTAACATGCTTTGGTAAAGTAATTAAAGCGTACATTCCGTTGTCACCTTCACCATGAGAAACCAAGATTGAATTGTCTGACTGGTTGTACGATAAAGTTCTCATAAACGACCAAGTCTTTCCGATTTTCTTCAAGGATAACATTGGTAAAGTAGCTTCGTTCTTTTGGAAGTCGTACGCTTGAATTTGCTTTTCGGCATTCACGTAAAACAACTTGTTTTGGAAAATGGCATGGGCAGGACGTTCTCTCTCCAATTTAAAAACCATGACACCGGAATCGTGACAGGTAGCAAACAAATTGATGTTAGGATGTGGAGCGATTAACCAAAATCTGTCGTTTTCTCTTCTGAATTGTTTAATAGGAACTCTCTTGTTCAAATCCCAAACTCTAATGGTCTTGTCGTCTGAGACAGAAATAATCAAGTCCTGGTGGGGATGGAATACAGCACTCAATACATTTCCAGTGTGTCCCCTACAAGTATCGACTTCCCAGGCTTTAGTGTCGCTCATTCTCCATAACTTGACAACTCTGTCATCACCAGCGGAGACGATTAAAGGTAAAGTTGGATGGAAGGTAGCCCAATTGACACCTTTATCGTGACCCTCCAAAACATATTTAACAATCGCGTTGACATTTCCAAAAATGTCTTGCTGAGGTAATTGTTGTCTTTGCAAGTGATCTTCAAAAGACATGGAAGAAGTTGGAGCAGAATGTTTCTTCCTTAATCCAGAAATATCCCAGACTCTAACAGTTTGATCTAAAGATGCAGAAACAATCAAGTCTTCGCTTTGATGAAATTGTGCAGACATAACATAATGGTTGTGGCCTGTTAAGCAAGCAATTTCTTGACGGTTTTGCCAATTCCAAATACGAATGGTTTGATCGTCAGAACATGAAATGATCCAAGGTAAGTCACGGTGGAAAAAAACAGTACGGATGTAATCCAAATGTCCATTCAATGTGAAAATACATTTACGTGTATTCAAAGACCAAACCTTGATGGAATAATCGTCTCCACCAGACACAAACAATGGTTGGGTAGGGTGAAAATCAACACATCTAACAGGGCCAACATGATCTTCAAAACGATCAATCAAAGTCCCCATACGATAATCCCACAATTGGATAGTTGATGAGTGCAAAGATACTAAAACCCACGGTCTCTTGGGATGAAAGGCAACACCCTTCGCCCTAGAAGACTTGGATTCAAACTTAGTTAACATCTTCATCTTGGGCAGGAGTTTCAAATATATGCTCTAAGAAATAGATTGCCTGATGAAAACACGTATATTTGAACTTGCTTGTTAGGACAATTCCTTGTGGTGGATATTTGTATACAAATTCTCAGTTGATTCGGTGGTCAATTTGATTTTCTAATTCAACAATATTGGGCAAAATACACGACCGAATATTCTGGTGAAAGATCATCACCGCAACCAAGTTAGGAGATGCTAGGAGACAACACAGTGAATGCAAGAAGTTAGCAGATGACATGACGGTAAATATAGATAATTGAATATTGTGGCTCCATTGATGTGGTTACAACTTGGTCCAATGGAACATTTCTAAGTTTTTATAAATGTATAATCTTCAGGGCCAATTCCTTGGATCGTTCTTCAAAGAGTGTACTTCGCCATTATCATCTCTACAAGTAAGTTATCAAACAGATAACACTGAGTAGAATATATTTCTTTATTGTTCAATTTATTATAAAGATGCTGATCTAACAAGTTTTAGAAGAGAAGTGGGTGCAAATTTTAACATAAACGAGTATTTTAATACCTCCAAGTACTTGCCCGGAGAGAGGTTTCGGGTCACAACCATTTATGGCACGGAGTCAGGAAATTATAGAATCAACTCTCGAAATTTGACTAATATATAACATTGGGTTATAAAAACTAGTAAATTTGAATAATTGCCGTCACGTGACTGTATAATATAGTTAAAGTTGTTTTGATACATCATAAAGGATGTATGGCAATTGATGAAAAGAGGAAGTAGAAAAGTCAAGTCTTAGATTAAAAATGTGACTATTCCAAGAGCGACTGAGCATATGACGCCAAAAATACCGGTTTGTTGGGCAAAACTGATCCCTTCATTCTTGGTAGGCGAAGAAGAACTTTCTCCTGGGCCAGAAGCCGTTGGTTTTGAGTTTTGGACAAATCCACCAACCCAACCTGAAGTATTGTATTCGATAGTAGTGGTATCGGCTTGGTTACCACCATTATTTCCATTGTCATTGTTGTCCCCGTTACCACCGGCACTTCCCTTTGGAACACCAGTTGGATTGTTGTTACCATTAGTTGTTGATGAACTACCACTCTTGCTTATAGAAGATGAAGATTGGGTCTTATTTTTGTTATTTTGAGGATCAAACCCAGAGGCATCTAAACTTCCCAACCAAGTTTTCTTTTGCGTCAAGTATACAGAGCCTTCGCCACCTTTGGTGGAGTTGTACAAGAATGCATGGAAATCTTCTGGCTTACCAGTTCCATCCTTGGTGGTGATGTTCTTTGGAATATATTTATCATAAGTTTCAATTGTGATGTTTTTCAAAGAAGCGTAGTAGTAACCATATTTCTTGATATCTTCGGCATCCCAATCGATTGCACCACCAGCCCATTCAATAGTACCTGGGGCGTTTGACTTGTCACCACCTGGCCATAAAGACATCTGAATTCTAGATGGCGTTTGTGGGTACATATAAGTTTTACTGGTTTCGTTCCAAGTGTCAGCCCTCAATAAAGTACGTTTGGATTCACCGTCGACGATCCATTCGATCTTTTCGGGAGTCCAATCGATCTCGTAAGTGTGGTAATTAAGGAAAGTATCCAGCACACTGTAATTTCTAGAATTGGTATAATTAGTTACACCCATATGGTAAAAATTGGTTTGGATTTCTGTAGTGTTGTAACCCACGAATTCGTAATCGATTTCATCTTGAATATCCGAGAACAAAATAAAAGCAGTGACAACCCCTCCCAAATGAGAAGTTTCTAAAGTCGCTGCTACATTTCCATACCACAAATACTTGGTTGATGAAATAACGGAACCACCCGAATTCTTTGGCATTTGTAACAAAAGCGCACCATCGTTAATATCAACGGATCCACTATACGCCCAGTCAGCTTCTGAGGAGTTCCCCAAGTATTCACTTTGGTCTACTAATCCATCCTTACTGTCAAACACCGTATTAAAACTAGACATTCTAGGCATAGGCATACATGCTGTTAAGTTGTACGAATATCTCACATCACAACCACCCAAACAGAATCCCCCGGTACCACACAGACCATATTGAGAACAACATGGATATTTCTCGGGACAGCTGGTTGTGGCATTACAGGGAATCAGATCTGCTACCACATATGACAATAAAAACGATACCACTACAGGTATTCCTACCCACTGGCTGACCAATTTCATGATTAAATGGCCCTGGCAAAATTTTCAATATTGAGTCTTGATCGTTAAAGCGAATGTATCCAATCAAATATGTTTATAAATCCAACGAATGTCTCGATCTGTTTGTTTGCCGAATTCTCTCTACCTTTTGGTGATCTCTAGCAAAACCTAATAAATCGTCAGATCGGGTTCTTTATAGCCCGATTCTTCGCCTGGTTTCTTTTTTTGTGAATTGGTCACTACACGCCTGAGACATTTTTAGACGTACCTTTCTCAAAAGGGTAAAATTGTGTATGTTTTGATTTTACCGAAAAATACGACTGAAACTAATTTGCAACCGTGAGAAAACGCGACAAATCATTGAAATTTAGTGCTTTTAAGTATGAAAAGTTATAGAGTTAGATGGTTGTAGAGACAGATGGTTCTAGTCAAGACCAGAGAATTAGAGGGGGGCGTATTGGGAGTCTACTTTTTTCGCGTTTCATTCTCGATTTTTGGCGATTTGGCGATTTCCGATCCAGGGTAACTGGAGAAGTCTTCAAAACTCAGATTTAAATATATATCTAATTTTGAGAGAAAAAGTTGTACATGTTCGGTTGGTATGTAGAGGGTTGGTTGTAGATCAAGTCGTTTTTGTGTTGAGGATCTTGGTTTTGGGGTGGAACTGGGTTGTTTTGGTGGTTTGGTGGTGTATTTTGGTAGTTTGGGTTTGGTGGTACTGGGTTGTTTTGGTGGTTTGGTGGTGTATTTTGGTAGTTCTGATTTTGGGGAGCACTATTTTGATAGCTTTGGTTTGGAGGAGCACTATTTTGATAGTTTTGGTATGATGGAGCACCGGTGTAGGAGGAAAATTGAGATGGTCTTTTTGGGGGTAATTGCGGCGCAGGCCTCGTGTATGTGCCGTAACCTGTAGCTGATCCAGTGTCAGAACCACCCGTCTGTGTTGCGTACAAGGTGGGCTGACTCGCGTTGAAGGTAGGTGCCAGGCTTGAGAAGTAATTGGGTTGGGTTCCATAAGATGGTTGTTGACTGGGGACATCCGGGGGTGTTCCATATTGTTGGTTACCTGAACCATATCCCAGAGAAGAGCCATAACTAGATTGTTGCGGGAAGTTTGGTTTTTGAGGCTGTGAATATTGGTTTTGTGAGTACTGTGGTGTAGAAAACTGTGAATTCAGTGATTGAGATGGTTGAGCCAATTGTTGAGGTTGAGAATGTTGAGGTTGAGATTGTTGCTGCTGAGTATGTTGCTGCTGAGTATGTTGCTGCTGAGTATGTTGCTGCTGAGTATTTTGTTGCTGAGTATATTGTGGTTGTGGCCCCGAATTATTCATATTCAAATTACTAAACATCTGTGGTAGCGAACGGTTTCCTTCATTTGAAATACGAGCAATATTCTGATTCAAACCATTACAATAATTCAACAATTGTGTGTAAAAATCTACTCCCTTCTCCAATCCAAGAGTATATCTCTGCCATGACAGATAAAATTTATTGATTTTCTCTGTTTGATCTTGAACAACTTGGTCCTTGAATGCTTTGGATGTTTGAATATTCTTTACATTCAGATTCTTTGACAAAAGACTCCATTCTGTATTCAAGTCATTGATAAACGTCTTTTGTTTCTCACAGAGTTTATCCAATTCTTCATTATATGGTTCAAACTTTTTCAATTCTTCAGGAAATATAATACTCTTTATCTCACTGGTAGATTTAATTTTACTGTTCAAAATTAAGATTTCCGAAATATCCTCCTCATGTATCTCCTTTTTCAAAGCATCAATTAACTTGTTCTTATTCGCTTTTATGATATTCAAATCGTGTAAGATATCTTCGATTTTGCTGATTTGACTACGAATATCATCGTCTGGGTTTTTCAACTGTGATTCATCCATATCAAGTAAACTGATCTCGGGATCATTTTTTTCTTGCGTGCCACCTACTGGCACACTAAACAACTGCTTAAACTCACTTGAGTTGGATCCTTTACCCAACGCAGTGTACAATTGGTCGTTATCGATATTGACTAATCCAAATAATTTGGTGTCATTTGTCATTGCATCGTACAATGACTTTTTAATTTTGATTGTATCGTCTCTATATCTTTGTAATCCCTCCGATACTTGATTAGATAATGCCGAGTCGATTTCATTGAGCCCGGCATAAATCTGCTTTCTCAACTCGGAAATCTTTTCTTTGTTCTGCAAATCCAGAGAATGGCGTTTTTCAATTTCGTCTGCAATTTGTTTCAATTTGGTATCAATTTCGATAAATCCACCAGATTCTAAAGAGCCACCATCGTTGTTCATTAATTCTTTCACGGTTACCAAAGCCTTAGGCATTTTCAAGTATTCTAAAACAGATGATAGCTCTTCATTTGAAACATCAACTAAATCGATTTCATTTCTTAAAAATTGGGATTTCTCTTCGGAGTAGAAACTTAATAACTCATGGATATTGATTGGAATCACGTTGTTTAAAAAAGCATTATAATTGCTATCATTTACTTCTTGGAAAGTGGAGTTTTCTCCAATTGGAATAAGTTTGGCACTATCCATTGGTTTGATATCTGGTAATGTAACAAGCGATGGAACAAGATCATGAAAGATCAAGTCGTTGTCTTTATTCAATTCTGCAAGTTTGATAGCAACTGCATCTTTCTGATATTTGTAGTTATCGAGTAATTCATAAATTTCATGAATACCACTCTTGCTAATGGCCTTCAAAGAAGCACTAGAAATCTCATTTAAAAAGTCTGATGATTTAGTCAAATAGGCCAACGCCTCGCCGTATTTCCTGTTCGATTCCAAATGCAATCCGTTGAAATAATATGATAAAGATTTGTAGAAATGAAGTTTGAATTGAATTAATGCTACCCATGAGAGATCTATAGTTGCATTCACTTGGACATCTGACGAGTCTTCATCTTCGTCGGCAGGATTTTCTAGGAAACCTTCGTCTTCCTCGTCTTCTGTGTCCACGATAGTATACTCATTAATTCCTGTACTGACATCTCCTTTGGCTAAATGACTCACCATATTAAAGCTCGACTCGTAGTGACTAGCGGTACTCCGACACAATTTTGAAATTAATGAATTCTTCTTTTGCTCGAGGTCTCCACTAATCACCTTCAATACAAATACTTCTTGCGATTGTGCCAACATCAATTTGACCAAGAATTGAACGGTTCCCTGACTCAAGTCAATTGATGGTGCATGCAAAAAGTTTTCGTTCAAAAATTGATAAATCCCTGCTGCTTGTTGTAGTAACTGAATTGCTTCTTTTGTGGTCTCATCTGTGGCACTTGCATTCTTTTGTGCTTTTTGGTATTGAATAGAGCCATATTTTGACAACAATGCTCCCAAGTTGAATAAGACATTTGCCTTCTCAAATGGTAGGGACGTCTGTTTATGTGAAATTGTATGATCGAACACATCGAACCATTCAAAATTGATCCGCTTTCTACTATTTACCGTACTGAAAGGAATTCTCAAGTCTAATAATTCAATCTGACTATAGTACTTGTAGTAAAGTTTGATTCCAGTGGTGTCGGCATTTACTCCTCTCAAATCTTGTCTTAGTTTATTAAATGAAGTGATATCTTCTTGATAATCTGAAGTAGTTCCATATATTGATAAAAGGTAACTGTTTAAGGGTTTTACCCAATTGACTTCTTCTGTCTTCTTAGTTGGTATTGTCAATAAAGCTGTCTTCATCTTCAATTAGAGAGTTCTATGTTCTTGGGGTCCTCCTATTTATAAATTGAAACTACTTGCTAACAGGGGCGAAATCGTGATTGATTAATCGTCTGTTGGCGTGTTCGAACCAATTATGATGGTATATATAAAATACAAATTGGCTGCAAAATTCACTTTGATATTCATCTATATAGATCAATTGCTAAGTTCAAGGTATGCTTTAATATACTAACAGCTAGATGGAATATATATTCCACTAGTCAAACACTTTTTTTTTTATTTTGTCTTTTCTAATTCTTTTGATTTACTGTTTTCTTATTTTCACAAGTCAGTTGATTCTTCAACAAGGAATCCTCCTTCTTTACAAAGGGAGTAAAATAAAGAATTCTTGTTAGCCAATAATACTTTTGGCGAGTCAAACTCTTTAACTTCGCCCCTGTCTAGGAATAAAATTCTGTCACTATCCAAGATGGTGTCAATTCTATGAGCAATGGTTATAATAGTCTTGTCACTGAATTCTTTTCTAATGGTTTCTTGAATGATTTTATCAGTTTGAGAATCAACTGCAGCCGTCGCTTCGTCTAGAACCAAAATTTTAGACAGATTCAATAGAGCTCTCGCAAGTGCCAATAGCTGTCTTTGTCCAGACGATAAATTTGAGCCACCATCAAAAACTCTTGCTGAAAGTCCAGTCTCCTCAAAGTTTCTTTCATTGGTATTCATATTTGACACATGAGCCTTTAAGTGAGCTATTTCCAATACATTCCACAATTGTTCATCTGAATACTTTTCAAATGGGTCCAAGTTTTGTCTAATTGTTCCTTCTAGGCATTGCGAGTCTTGGGGAATGATATTGAGTTTCAGCCTCAAGTCAAATAGTCCAATGCTGTTCGTATCAATATTGTCAATATTGATACTTCCACTCGTCCCTTCAATTATCCGAAACAACGCTAGAGACAAGGTCGATTTTCCTGCCCCCGTTCTACCAACAACGCCAATCTTTTCCATTGGCTTCATCTCAAGCGTAATATTTTTCAACACAGGGTCTAGGTTAGCACGATATTTAGTCTCATAGTTTTCGAACCTGATAGAACCATTCTGGGGCCATTGACTCGGAGGACGGTTATCTTCAACTATTACAGCAGCTTCTTGTGGGAGGTTTGAATACTCAAGGACTCTCTCTACTGCAACAGATTTGCTCTCAACATCAGCCCAGAATCTAATAATACCGTTTAGATCTGATGTAATACCCATTGCACTGACCATAATAAACCCGACCAATCCAGAACTAAGCTCGTAGTCAGTTCCCAAGGTAGACAACAAGAACAACGATGTGCTTAATTGGATAAATGCTGAGATCGTTTGCAATCTCATTGCCAACCATCTTTTGCTGTACCGATTCGAGGATTCTACTCGAACCAAAGTATCCTCAAATCTCTGATACTTGAAAAAGAATCGTTCTAATTGTCCATAGGCACGAATAGTATCTATCCCGTTCAATGATTCCAGAAGGTGTGCAAATACGGGACTCTTTTGAGCACTTGTCATCCGTTTCAACTCTCGTGCAGCAGGAATATAGTACTTCCTAATTTTGTTATACATAAACATCAAAACAAAGATCACAAAAAACATCACTGGCAAATTAAAGACAATGACTGCTAAAACCCCGAAGGCTTTCAATGAAAAGTTGCCCAACCCCATACATGCCCAAAGGAGTTGGTGATCAATCACGTTAATGTCGTCAGAGAATCTGTTCATGAGTCTTCCAACGGGTGTTGTTTCAAAGAATGACATTGGTGCCCTCAATACATTTGTAGCCATGTTGTCATGAAAGTGCTTTGCGCCTCTTGGGACAGCAAAGCCCCATAAAACATAACCTCCAAGCAAAGTAAACGAACTTCCAACAAATCCTAATGCAATATACAAGGTTAGATAGAAAATAGGGCTTTGGTTGAATCCAGCATCCAAATTCTTCTCTGACCAAGATTTTAAAGTATAGTTGGCCAATATTCCCAAAGCAACATTCACTCCAAAACAACAAAAATAGAAAATAATATACCAGATTCCACAAGCTCTAAAGTATTCCAAATAAATTCCAAATGGTAAAACTCCTTTAGCTCCTGTCTCAACGGAATTTCCGGTCTTTCTAGTGACTTCATTATCATCTTCATCATCATAATTGTGAGAATAAGATACCATACTAACAGCTCTTTCCAGTTTAGCTAACGAAGGGTTTTGGTCGTCCACGGATAGCTGAAAATCTTGGGCTTCCTCGTTCTCCAGGATTGCGTCCAGTGCTTCTTTTCTTGATTCCACATCTGATTCCTCATCCAGATTATCATATTCTTTAATTAATTCAGCCAAATCAGATCCTTTCTCGAATATTTCTTGAAGGTTACCTCTTTCAGTAATGGTACCATTCTTAAGCAATACAATTGAATTTGCTTTTTGCAAAACACGAAGTGAATTGGTAGCCAACAAAACAGTTTTAGAAGACAAAATTCCTTCCGGCCCCAATACATTATTTATAATATCCTTTCCAACATGAGCATCCACCGCAGACAATACATCGTCAAGAATGACTAGGTCAGCTCGGGAATAAACACTTCTTGCCAATGCAATTCTTGCTTTTTGTCCTCCACTCAAAGAAATACCTTTTTCGCCAACAACGGTTCTGTCACCATCAGGTAAAACTTCATAATCACTAAGCAATTGACACGCAGAAACCGTTAAGTCGTAAAATACCTTATCAAATTTGCAGCCAAAAAGAATATTTTCTCTCACGGTTGCATTTGCGATCCAAGGATTTTGTGAACAATATGCAACCGAACCTTTTACAAATATTTCCAGATCTGGATTTTTTGCAACCGGGAGTTCTCCAAGAATCGATTTAAGAAGAGTAGACTTGCCACTTCCAACTCTCCCCACAATACAAGTCAACTCACCCTTCTTTGCAACAAAATTGATATTTTTCAAAGCGACATTTCTTGGATTTGTAGAATCTCCCGAACTCCAAAGGAAAGTCGAATTCTTGAGGGAAACAGTCACATCTGGTTCAATTTGTTCCAAATTTTTACTTTTTGGAACTTGTGCTAATTCCTCTATAACAAACAATGTTTGAACTCTTTTCAAAGAGACAATGGTCTTGATAGTACTTGAAATAGAGTCTGGAAAGATCAAAATAGGTTGAGTCAACACTTCGAACAAAGAAATAGCGGGAAATGCAACAGACGGAACCAAGACTCCACCTATAATACTCGTGAATGCAAATAAACACGCTGCAGACACAGCAAAAGGAACACATAACCACATAAACATAGCAACACAGTTGTAAACACCGATTTTTCGAAACATTACAACTTCTTTCTCTCTCCTAAGTTTGAAGAGTCTTTTCAACATTGGGTGTTCCCAAGATAACAATTTGACAGTTTTAATCGAATTCAAGATTTCAGAAGTAAATTTTGTCCTTTCATCCTTGATTTTCATACTGGTCCCGTAAAACCCAAAAATAGAGGTGCTAACTTTGCTGCAGAATGGAATCATGATACATGCAACAAGAACTCCAAGCCAGGTAGCACTTCCGATAATTTTCTGTAACGACAACATAGCCAAAATGAATCTAACCGGCATAATAGCAGACTCTACCATATCTTTTGGTGCATCTGCAATTGTAGATATGTCAATAGCCATATTGATCAACTCACCGGACGATTTTTGTTTCCTCGATTCACTTGAGAGTCTTAATCCTTTCTGATAAACCATTGAAGAAAGAGAGCCTTGCAATTTGCCATTTAAGGCAGTAAAGATGTCAGTATATTTGCATACAAAAGTAGCCTTTGCTATAGCCAATATAAACATAGCAATAACGATTGAAAAACCAACAATTGCTGGTTGTCCTTCGTCGTCAGTATTATGAGAATTGGTAAAGTACAAAATGAAATATTGCAACAAAAAGGCTAATCCAAAATTCGAAACTAAATCAAACATATTTAAAACAATGGCAAGTGTGATACTGCCCCAATGAAGCTTGAATAACACTCCAAGAAGTAACAATTTTGGCAAACGTTTTTCAAGTGGCTGCGAAAATGTCGGACTTCGGACTTTTTCCAAAGAATCATTCCAGGCCACCGTAAGCTTCTGATAATTAGCGTCGCTCAGGTTGCTTATATGAAGCGGCGGAACTTCGCTAAGATCAAGGTGTTGAGTCTTGTAGACCTTTTTGATCAAACTGTTCAAACTAGAATATGAAAATTCAGAGATGATGTTACGAACAGTGCAGATATCCCATCCATTCAAATTGTAGTAGTCGGTCAATTCAATAGATGGACGATACTGTGTCGCTTGCAATAGGAATATAACCATAGAGTTGAGAAATAACCCAACTTCAATGGTGCATACGACGGACTTAGAAGTATTATCTTCTGGAAGAAACACCTTGTGGCTAGCAAAGGTATCTTGAGCCAAAATGATTCCATTCAAAATAAAGCTGAAGCACCAGTAGATCATTAGCGAAGCTGACGATACAACAGTTCTTGTGGGCTCAATATAATGGAAAGGAAAAATGACTAAAGCGCTCAAGAGGACATTGGTACTAATATATAAGGTTTCGACATTTGTCGAAGATATAAACGTAAGATCTAATAAAACTAAGAGGAGCAAGGTCTGCAACAATACAGAATTCAACTTGAAAAGTTGATAGATTCCTACGCTCTTGATTGAGTAAGGAGACCCAAAGGAATACTTGATTCGGAAATGACCATATTTGCTGTTGAAAACCACAAGAGCCATCTGAGATAACGCAAATACTCCAACAACACCATTAATTGCAAGACCAGCACAAGCAATAAAACATGGGTTCAACTCGTTGTGTTTTGGATCATACAACGGACTAACAATTGAATCCCAAAACGAACACGATTCAGCTCCAATGTTTGACACATTTGAGCCCAGCATTTTTGACATACTGAGATGAAATTATGACAGAGGAGATTTTGACCCGCTTTTATACAAAATGGCGAAGTGTCACTAAAGTCGTCAGTTGGAGCCCTGTCGACCCTATTAAGCATTTTCCGCTCTCCGTGTTTCAATTACGAGTTTCCGAGAGAGAATTTACTCTTATTACCCTGATCGAGAGAATTCTACCCAATCTTACGTGTTAACGGAATTACTTAATCCGTTGTGCAGACTTCAAAATATGAGACCATTTGATGAAAAGGCACGAAGTTTTGCAGCGAAGTTTTGGTGCCTTATCATGAATAATCTCAGCAAAATTTTAGATATCTTCACTAACGACTGTTGAGCTTGAGTAAGCTCTCATAAATCAGTTGTCTATTTCTTTGTAGAATTTGAATCTATTCCGAGCATCTCGATTATATACTCAAAGAATACCACTCGAAGAATATCTCTCGAAATTTCGACTCGTTTCCATCTAAACTACCAGAACGAAGCTCAAATTAACTAATACTTTTTTTGCTTACTGATAATTGAACCACTTCGTTGAAGTGTGCTAATCCATCATTTCTACTTGGATTATTCATATAGTTTGGCTATAATTATCTATTTCGATTATATACAGTACTCTCACTGATAAAGATCCAGCTCCACAATGATAAATCAACTTTACGTCTGCAATTAATGTCAAGATTATCTGTTGTTCAATATGTTTCGGCAACCTGTAATGACTTGAAGAACCTTCTTGAAATTGGTACATTAAATTTCTATAATTTACCCTTGGAAATAACTGACTGTGGAGGATTCCCTATATATGAGAACCACAAGCACGGATGGAAATGGCTAGATATCCATTACTTTCTGTACTTACTTAATGGCCAGATCAACAGCACTTTGAAAGATATCCTATTTCTATATCAGTATAGGTATATTGTTGCCACCTTCAAAATATTCAAAGTCTCAGATGAGAACGTGATCTGTAAAGTACGAATATATGGGGTACCGTCAGATATAGCTGGTGCTCGACTATTGAACGAATGGAGGGGAAACAAACCCAGCACTGCTGCATTTATTAAAGATTTCAGAGCAAAATGGCGTAATCTAATAACTCAGCTAGATTATTCAATTGTTGGATGGGAATCGATTCCACGTCAGATGCAGGCTAACACGTTACTCCTCTTGGACTGTCGTAATACGTCATATATTCCCGCAACTCAATCAGATGCGGATATCCGCTTTCATCTTGAAAGATGGTCTAAACAACTACCTTTTCAATGGGCACCCTCAAACTCGAACCCCGAGTCTTTATTTGGTAGGATACAGAAAATTTACAATAGTATCACGTCTCCCGACCTATCGTCATATACACATAAGGAATTTGTAAAATCTACTGTTCCAAGTGCAGAGGAAAGGATATCGGAGTTGTTAAATGGAACTACATCATCGATCCCTGGAATAAAGTCAACCCTTTACCCATTTCAAATCAGATCACTTTCAAAAATGGTTGAAAAAGAGTCTATCACAAGCAAGGCAGACTCTCCCAACTTTACGAAGTTAACCTCTCCTGTAGGTTCAAATTACTACTTCAATTTTCAGACCAATTTGTTATATAATGAACCAGAGACTTATATTTTACCTAGAGGCGGGATCCTTGCAGAAAATATGGGATTGGGAAAGACCATGATCTGCCTCAGCTTGATATGTTTGACAAAATGTGATATCTCCAAAGTTCCAGAAGATATTTTGCTCTACCACGAAGGAGATGTCAAAGATAATGAGGTGCAAGAGTTGATATTTGACGAATATCAGGCTCTAAAACCTAGGTTTCCTCAAAAGCAAAGAAACTTGTTATCTTTGGCTGAAACTTGCAAGCTAAAAATCAGCCAAATGTCGCTTCCATGGAAATATTACGTCCAAGATCTTCCAGAGTCGATTGTGAAGTCTCTATCAGAAAGTCCTGGATCTTTTAGAATTCAATTACACAACGAAGAATACGAGTCTTCCTTTTCACTTCGAACAAGAATGCCTTCTGCAAGAAGGAAATTTTTTGAAGCTGATCTTCCAGAAGAGGGAAGAAAATATAGAACTCTCTACCTTTGCAATACTACTTTGATAGTAGTTCCAGATAATTTGTTTTACCAGTGGAATGATGAGATGAAAAAACATACCAAACCCAACTTTCTTCTGAAATTACTTATCTCGAATCAATTTAAGAATCCACTGACGAAGAATGGTGAAACATATACCAACCAACTTCCAGATAATCCAGTAGAACTTGTCAATTACGATTTAATCCTCACAACGTCATCATATCTTGCTCGAGAATTGGGAGAATTACGGACAAATGATAACCCTTTGAACAAGATTTACTGGAAGAGATTGATAATAGATGAAGGTCATAGTATGAATTCCAAGACTTCAAGAACAAGTATTCTATGCCGGAATCTCCATGCTGAAAGGAGATGGGCGGTTACCGGAACTCCAACTTCAGGACTTACTAGACTACATATGGATGAGGAGCAAGAAGAGAATTTAACCAGCCCAAGGAAGAAGAGTCGATACGTTGTAAAGAACAATTTCAACGAAAGAGAAGATTTGGTGAAATTGGGTACAATTGTAAGCAACTTTCTCAAGATAGAACCGTTCCATTCGCAACCCAAGTTTTGGGGGACGAATATTGTCAAACCCTTTGTCCAAGACCAATATGGTTCCGAAACAAGTCTATTTAATTTGTTGAACTCGATTATGGTTCGCCATAATCCGTCTGAAATTGAAGCAGACTTGAAATTGCCCCAATTGCATCACGAAGCCATTTTCTTGGAACCATCATTCCACAACAAAATTTCAATCAATTTATTCACTGCTGTGTTGGCCGTAAATGCGGTTTCTTCCGAGAGAGAAGATATTGACTATATGTTCCATCCAGCAAACAGACAACAGCTACGAAGATTGATTACGAATTTGCAGAGAGCAACATTTCATTGGACTGGGTTTAATCAGAAAGATGTTGAAACCTTGATTCATATTTGTGAGTTGTCATTGAGTAAAAAGAAAGCTACTGGAGAATGTGTGTATTCTGATTACGATGTTTTGTTGCTAGAGAGATCTATTGAAGCTTCGAAAGTTGCCCTAAGTAATGCTAGATGGAGGACGGGCGCTCTCTTACACGAAATGCACTACTATGTGATGGGACTAAGTGACGCATTTACGAAATCTTTCGGTACGGGGGTTGTGGAGGTTGTGGAAAACGGTATCCATAACGACATCAGTGTCTTTGGAGCTCCACATTTGAACCAAATCCAAGAATTCTTTTATAAGCATAGATTTATGAAGATGGAAGACGAGGAAGAACTCAAGAATAAGTTGGAAATGGCTGCGAAACCATTTTGGACTTCTTACTGGAAAGATGGGGTGAAGAAAAGCGTCGAAAAGTTCAACAAGCAAGATAACAATAACGAACTTGGCTTGTCTATTCTGAATGATGCAATTGAGAATGCAATGAAGGTTCCAGAGGCTGTTAGGAATTATGCTCCTAAGTTTGAAACAGTTTCTACCACAAAGAAACAGAAACGTATCGACACAAATCCTCGAGTCGAGTTGACAAGAGGGAATGGCGATGGACTCAACACAACCGATTCGATACATACCAAGTATGACTCTACTCAGGAAAAGGTTTCGTACCAAGCAATTAAAAACTCTCAGATAATGGGCACTGCTTCTGCAAAGTTATCGTATCTAGCAGCACGATTACTCGAACACCAACATCAAGGAGTGAAGTCCATAGTCTTTTTCGAGTTTGAAGACAGTGCTTACTACTTGACGGAATTATTGGATGTTATCGGAGTGGATTATATTCTTTACGCAACCTTCATCAAACCCACAAAACGAGCCAGTAATCTTGCAGAATTCACAAACTACAACAGCGAGGAGCTTGGTGGCATGACACTCATTATGGATCTTAAGCTAGCAGCCCATGGATTGACGATTATATCAGCAACGAGGGTCTATTTCATCAGCCCAGTGTGGCTGCGTTCTATCGAAGCCCAAGCCATCAAAAGAGCCCATAGAATCGGCCAAGTCAACGAAGTATATGTTGAAACTTTGGTTTTGAAAGGAACTTTGGAAGAAGAGATCTATAAACGCAGAGAGAAGAGTAATGAAGAACACGAAGATTCAAATAACGAAAAGAGGTTTGTCATAGACGACACTGGAATGCAGGATTACGTCTTGAAGAATAACTTTCTTGATCATGATTCCTTGGAGCAGGAATACTCACCGTTTGTCGCACCAGCGTTGTTTGTCAAGGATATGAAAGATTCTACGACTTCGTCGCTGGAATATTCGCTCCAAGAATGCAGAAGTAGACTAAAATATGAAGCACAGTCTTGTGTTCGTGATTGGTCTGTGTTTCTATTCAATAGTGAGAACTTGGCGAAACTTAATAAAGTAAAATCTCAAAAGGCCTCAGAAGAACTTATTCAATCTGAGTTTCTACACCTGATAACAGACCCAGATATCAAGAGACAGTCTCAGGTCTTAAAACCAAGAAATAAGGAACTGGTTCCTCGGAAAAAGGTGAGGTTCTAGATTATAATACAATTCTAATTTATACAATGGAAGACTAGAATTCCATATAAGGGTTAGTTAGAGATATTGAGAAGGTATTGAGAAGGTATTGAAAACCTCAATTCTTTAATAAATTAGTAAAAACGTCAATTCTTCATTAAATTATACCATCGCTCACTTAAATCGGGCGAATATAGTGAAGAATTGTGGATCAATTCAGCCATCACTTTGTCTCAGATTAGAAATGGCGTATTTTTTAATAGCTGCGAGGTATGAGGATGTTTCTCGTGTATGAGGATATTTCTCGTCTATGAGGATCTCAAACACGCATATGATAAAGTTCATTCCAGACAAGAGCCATGGGGATTCCAGCCATAACTAATAAACACTAATACCATGTCAGAAATCAAATCATGGCTTCCAATCGTATTGTTCTGTTGTGTACACCAAACAGCAAACCTTTTAATCTCACGAATCCACTTATCAAACATTTGTAATATAACCAAATCGAGATATCGTTAAATAGACGACGTTCATCGTTCACACTTCTTCGTTATTTTTATATCACACTTCTCGTTGATATTCTTCTCACACTTCTCGCACAATTATCGACCCATCAGTGGAACTCGATATGATTATTCTTTCTGTAGGATGATAATCAACATCCACCACGGTACCTCTGTGGCCCAGGTATTTATTTATCAACTTTCTGGAGCTGAATTCCCACGACGTCACTGTTTTATCCTCGGAACCAGAATATATCGAAACGTTATCGATACTGAAACATGCTTTGATGAGTTGAAACTCTTTACCAGTCGGTGCACCCTCGTAAGAATTGGGTGCCAATCTGGAAATCCCCTCGGGCACAAACTCCTTCGCACTATATGTCTTTATAATCCCATCCATAGATCTAGTCAATACAATAGAATCATCGCTGTTGACAGCAATGGAGGTTATAGCTTCGTATTGTCCAGGACACTCCCATATCGGTTTCTCGAGAGCTCGTATATCATAGGCACATAATGTAGGCTCGATTCCACTCATAAATAGCGTACTTCCTTGGTTGTTGAACTTACATGCCAACAATGGATACTCGGTCTTCACGGTCCCTATAGGATTCTTGTCTCGCTGGTCCCAGAGAAAACCACATCCGTCGTCAGATACACTTGCTCCAATGGAGTCGGTAGAGATATCAACGGCATTTACCACCGCCTCGTGGCCCACACCTTTCCGTACTCGCCTTCCAGTCTCAGCATCCCAGTAACCAATGGTATTATCAGCACTACCTGAGAATAGAGTCACATCATCGTACAACCAAGAAAGCGACGTCACGGCCGATTTGTGGCCTTTGAGTTCTCCGTAGTTTGGAGACTCATCTTCTTCGTCTACTGGAAGATTCCATAGCAATATACTTCTATCCATGCCACCAGAGGCTATTTTGGATCCGCGATGGTTGAACCTCGCAGAGAGTGCTGGTCCTTGGTGACCTTCCAAGACCACGGCATTATTGTAAAGGACTTTTCCTCGGCCTCCTGAACCTTCGGAGCGTATAAGCGATTGATGCTCTCCGTTGTCTGTCCTCTGTCGTTTTATTAGAGACATTGTGGAGAGTTGTGATGAGTTTGATAGTGAGAAATAAATGATATTTAGTGAGAAATATATATAGGAAACCAGTGAGATAAGGTTCAAGAGATGTAGAAATAGTGAGACAATAGATAAAAAGAAACGCTAGTATTAGTGAGAGAGTCGGTAATAAGAGACACAAGTATAGTGACTCAGGAAAATACCAGTGACTACTAATAATTAACAGTTAGTCTCGTCTCGTAATATGAGGCTCTAGAATTAGTATAATAGGTATAGAGAGTCTTGAATTAGTGAAAAATGGACAACAATAGTCACTAGAATAGTGAGAGAGTCTCTAACATGAGACCCTAGTACAAGCTAGGCTGGAAATACTGGTGACTACTACTACTAAACAATCAGTCTTCTCTCGTAACTGTCCTCCCTCATTCACATTTAACATAGAACTGATTGATATCGTCACTCATAGATCTGAATGTTCATTCGCTACGCTCATTTACACATACTTCGCTTCGCTCAGTATTCCTCATCATAATCTTGTATTATAATCTAAGACAAGTACTCATAAGTATTATTATCAATACGTTGGATGTATTGCTTGTCAATCAAGTGATCAATGACTCTCTTGATTTCAATGATTTTGGCTTGGAATCTTGACAAGGTCTGTGGCAACACTTCGTTGATCAAATCGTTGTGTTTTACGACTTTTCTTGACTTCATGATCCTCACAATGCATGCAGAAAGATAATTCTTACGAGTCTCGTCGATTTCTTTGTGTGCGTCTTCTTCTTCTTGCTTAACTTCGTTGGTTTTAATGGTACTGAGAAAGTTTACTTTCAATTTCCGTGATTTGTACTCTTCCACCATGGTAAACGTAGTGTCGTCCTTACCAGCGGCTTCTTGTCCTATTGGATTTTGATCAATTAATTTGTATTTTGTAAGTGGCAACAAATGGGCTTCAAATATGTGCTTGGAAGTGCCCACAATCTCATACAACTCGGCAAAAGTATAGACGTTTTTCTTGTTGTATGCCACTAAAATCATCAACTGGATATTACTGACAGTAAAGAGGAAAGGAGGCTTGCCTTTTCTTGATAAATTGGCTTTCAATTCGGCTCTTCCATGGTTCCATAACCATCTCAATTGTTTACCGTTATGTTTGGTCCCGTACACATCAATAACTTTGTCAAACAGTTCTTGTAATTCGGGAGCAACCTTAAGTTCATAATCGGCCAGGTGATTGAACGGCCATATAGCTTGTGCTAAAATTAAAGGGTTGAAGTCTCTGACAACGGACTCAGAAACTTGTTCTTTGACTCTGATCTTCAAATCCTCAGAGGCACTCATATCGGAAAACATCTTTGTCATTTTCGAAGTATATTCAATGGAGTTTTCTTCTTGTAAACGTTGAATAATGCTTTCCTCGAGTTCTTCGGACTTACTGTTGCTGTTTATTAATCTCTTCGCCAACATACGGCGGTAAAACTCTTCAAACGAATCTTTGTCGTTGATGAATCTGAAAACAGTCATGAGATTGTCTGGATTCATATCCATAGTATCTGATTCTTTGCTCGAAGCTTTCAAAAAAGCGTCAGCGTATTTGGCTAAAAGGTCTGGGGTCCTGCAGTTTGATTTGGGTGTAGGGGTTGCAATGGAGTTCTTGTTGACAAAATGACGACATGCGTTATCTAATGCTCTAATGAAACGGGTGTCTTTATTAAATGCTTGTACAACCACTTCGTTAAACTGAACGTAGATTGAAATTAATGTGTGGACATATGCCTTTGGATCAACAACATTGGCTGCGCTTCTCTTTGATTTACCACTACTATCAGCCAATGTTTCAGAAGATACCTTTAATTCGTCCAATGCCTTTGATGCTTGCTCTTTGATATATGCTTCCAAAGCATCAGCTAATGGATTCAAGGTCTTGGGTACTTTGAACAATAATTTGTACATTCTTTGCATGTGCTCAGTTTCATTCTGTTCTAATAAATCAAGAAATTGATCGTACATTGTTTGAGCATGGTCTTCGATCAACACTTTATTCAATGCTTCAAGCAAGTACTTCTTAGTATGTTCTTCAAGATAATTATTGGAACGAGAGATCTCTTCAGTGAGTCTGCTCTCGCATTTCTTCATGTACTCAACAACATTATTCTCGGCGAGGAACTTTTCACTCTCCTTGCTATAGTATTCCTTTGTTTTTTCAAGAAAGTTGTTCTCAAAATGGGTAACATACACCACCAAGTTGGTCTTTTTCAAGTCCTGGATGTCAATACCCAAGAAAACTAACGATTTGATAGAGGTTGATATTAAAGATGTGTCGACAATTTCGTTATTTCTCTGCTTTTCAATCAACTCCAATACTTCAGAGATCAACACTTGGGCGTTCTGGTTGAACATTTCCGATTTCCATTTTATCAATGCTAATGTATTGACATCAAAAACATCTCTTCTTCCATCTCCTCTTTCTTTCTGCACCCAGTAACGGTTCATATAGTCGAATACGTTGTTTAAGTATCCGGCACCAATGGTGAATCTAGTCCATTTTCTGACGTAAAATTCCAAGAAAGACTCGTTTGGTTCTTTCCGTAAGACTCTGATGAATTCAGTCAAGTAGTTATCTAACTTAGAATAGATCTCTGCTCCTGCTAATGAGTAGGAACTGCTGTCTTGGTTGGCCATAGAGTCGCTGGGGCCTCTTCGATTCTTATTTACACAATAATTATATACAGCAGTATAACAATTCATATACATCTTGGATGTCACACCCTGGTCTCCTTGAGATCCCAAAATAAACTCCAACCCTGGTTGTATGAAATTCCATGTAGATGACAAGTCATTGGCCACAGGCAAACTAGACGTGGACATTTGAGTGGTTGAATTATGCTTGTTGTATTGCAAGTAGAAGTGAGATACGGTGAATTGACCAGTTGCCGCCAATATGTCGCTGATGGTGGTGTTGGTTTGGTGGTTGTATTAGCTCAACATTTGCTAACAGTTGTGATCTCAAGGGCGCTACAGATTTGTAACCGTGCACGACTTTTTATGAGGGGCATACATAGTTGCAACAAATGAATAAAGAGTGTTTAGGGCGTACGATACAATAATAGGGTTAGTTATATCTAGTAATGGTACTAGAAAAGGGCTGGTTAGAGTTCACGATTACCTCATAGTGCTTACAATTCACACTAATTACAATTCACACTGGTTACCTCACTAATAATTTATTGTCTTAGTCTAATCTTGGATCTGCAGTGCTAACTCTGTCAACCACTCTTATGATACTAATTGTAAAGGTCAATACCCAAAGACACAACACTACAAATAACAACGAAGCCAATGCTCGCTGCCTTCGACAAATGGTATGGACTGTGGGATAAAATACTCCAGAATTCTGATCCTGTGGCGTGGAGTGACTTGTGCAAACCCATTCATCGTCATACAAGGTATTAAATGTAAGGGAGAGGTTTGCCGAGGAGAAAATGATAAACAACAAGTCTAGCATGATTAATTTCATTTTTCCGAGGGGATCTCTCAATCCCAATGGTTTTCCACTATATTCATCATAGGCAATATAGACCACATATGAAATGGCAAAACACTGTACAACGATGGCCATGATTGTACTGGGCTGCTGTTCTACCTTTGAGCCCTCGTATCTCCGTTGGGAAAAGTTGAATATGGAACATGCTAATGCTAAAGCACATAATAAAAAGATGATAATGAGAATTCTTAACAAAAGAGGAACCAAGGGGTTTTGAACGAATATTCTTTTCAAACTAGGAAATACATCTTTTCTCTTTGCGTCCGACATCCAATAACCTGCTTTGGATCGTATTCTTGGAGATTCTGATTCGGCTACCATTTTCGAAACAGATGGAGTTCCCAAAAACACCCGTTTGAAAAATCCAACCTTCTCTTCCGTATGATGATATGCTTCAGTCGAGGTGGTACCAAGCAATGCCAATTTCAAGCGTTCTTCTCCTCCCCATGTTCCCTCTAGTTTTGTATCATCATCAAACCCTGTGGCTAATTCCATCCTGTCGTCAGTGTATGCAGTTGGTTGTCTGACAGAATTGATAAAATTGTGCCAGTTGCTGTTCATAGACTTCACGTATGGATCGTTGGCAAAGCTCAAGTATTGTTCTTCGTCGTTCGACTTACCGTACGTAGGCGGCTCTTGGGTGTTTACATTGCTATTGTTGAGTTGTTCTTTGAAATGGACCCGAGATAACGTATCTAATACATAAGGGGGTACTATGTTTGGTTTATGATTATATGAATTGATTTTTGAGTTTTCAAAGGGGTTTATGGATTCTTGTGGGTCTCGAGCTTTCCCATTCGGAACTTGGTCATTCCCAGAAGAGCCAGCCATTATATATTTGGTTTGGTTTGGACTATGACTATGGGTGGTTTATGACTATTTGAGCTCCATGTAATAACTCAACTCTTGCTAACTTTTGTTAACTTTTGTTAAGCCTGGTTTCTGCTTAGCCTCCTGCCTGTGTAGCAGTATCGGAATTGTTTCTTAAACGCTGTACCTTTATTTTGGCCGTACTGCATATAGTTGGGCTGCAATATTGCTACCAATATCAGCCGATACAGCAGGCAATACTCCAGCCTAACATCCCTATAGCGTAGTAGCAGCAATTTGGTTAGCTGATATAACCCTGGAATTGAAATTGTGATACCACCCCATTTTATTGGGTATTGTCAAGAGTGGTTGGTTTGGATAATAATCACTCGTATAGAAACGAGCTGCAGATATTCTATGGGCCCATTTGCATACCACCCTGTCTACGTAGAGGACGATGATATTCTACTTTAGATAATGAGGTGGAAGTATTCATGAATTAAAAGAGTTTTGAATACTGAATACTGAGCAAAACTCAAGTGAATTAAAAAAGTTTAGAATAATGAATACCGAATACTAAGCAAATACTCATATTTTGAGATTCATGAAACTACTCATCAGTATTTAGACTAATTCTCTAGTGAAAATAACTCCGAATACTAGTGAGTATTACCAGCAATTTATACTCTCGAGACGATCATTATGCGATGGACTCTACATATTGGACAAATAATACCAAATATCCCAGTGGTGAACCGAATATTTAAGATACAATTAAGACTAATTGATGATAGTCATTTGGGTTGAGGAGCTATTCACTATTGAAAACTCTTCTAATTCACAAATACTGGCGAACACAAGAGTCTGCTTACCTGCGCCATATATCTGAGAAGGGATAAATCGTTAATCTGTGAATAACTAACTCTGAATAGCTATGACACCCTAGAGAAATAATCAGTACAATTATAATCATTATACAAACACCATTCGTATATATTTTTATACATATATATATTTCAGACATCTATGGTACGCTTATTCTCAAGAAATGGTGATCTTAATAAACATGTAAATCATTATTACGGGTTGTCACTACAGAATACGAGACCTGACTTACATCTCTACAATAGAAAACATTAATGAGATATTGGATTTGTATATTCCAAAGATAGAGAGTGTGTACTCCTAGCTCTATCTGACTCCTCTTCCACTACGTCATTATCTATAGCAATCTTGACGGCAAATTCCGCGACTCGAAAACTCCGATGATATTTGAAATATGGCAATTTGCCTTCAATAATTGTTCATACCATAACTATTCACTCCAGCATGATAAGATCTCTAGCACAAGGAGATATTCCAGTGATAGTTTCTAAAAGTTGGCCTAGACCTTCACAAGCTATCTTAGCAGGACGATTTGTTCGATATCAATCGTCGTCTCCAAAAGCAACACAGGAGATCAAAGATCCAGTTTATCCTATAAATCATGACTCTATCTATGTGGTATCGATTCCTATCACCAACTACAAGTCCTATATATATTGCAATCATAAGCCTTCAATACTTAGCAAGGCACAGCTCCAACGAATCTCATGGATCACCAAATTAGAGTCCAAATTAACTGGCCTTGCCTCCAAAGGATGGAATAAACTTTCAACGTCCGATAAAACAGTGAATGTAAAGATCACCAATATGATCAATAAGTTGTTGAATACGATTTCATATGAAGAGAACTGCTTAAAGTCGTTCCCATCGCAAAAGGCTATGATTCGTGAAATCAATGAAGAACTGTTGGATGCGATAAAATCAAAACTAGACACAGACTCGTCTGTTATGGTACAGTCAGAAATCGATACTTTATCAATTCCAGTGGACCAGTTGAAACCTATTCCGATCTATCATCCGTCGTTTCAAAATCCTACAACCATACTAAATCAGTTAAATAGGTTTAGAGATGAGGGACATGCTATGCATATGAAATATGCTACACTTTGTGCAATTGGTGTGCCTTTGTCACTCCCTTTTGCTTTGGTGCCTGTTCTTCCAAACGTTCCAGGGTTGTACTTATCATATCGGTTGTATTGTAACATTAAGGCATTGTTGGGAGTCAAGCATTTGGATTACTTGTTGGAAAGTTCATCTAAGGAAGGTTTATCTAAAGAAGTTTCTTCTAAAGACACTTCTAAGGTGAACGATAAAAGTAATGTCACCACAGAACATTTAACTTTCAAGGCTATTCCTGCAATCGATACATTTTACCATCCTAGTGAAGCTACACAAACAGAAACTATTATCATCACAAATGATATTATTGATAGTCTCTGTAAAGAACTCGGATTCGCACATTTAAAAGACGATCTTCATAAGGCTCTTCATCAAGAGACGGAAAGACTCAAATCCATCGATTCAAAATAATGTAAATAGTTCACTGAAGATTGCAAAATAGATGTTTAATGTTGCGGCATGGATGTGTCATAAACGAGATGTAGAAACAGTAGTTGGGTGATAAATTGCTAGTGTAAAATAGATAAGAAAGGGGCCGTCGAGTCTATTGACTAGATCTAGATCTATTGACTAGGTCTAGATCTGGTAACTAGATCTACTAGCTATATCTCCTATATCACCATTTATGACCTATAATTTATTTATGGACAAGGTTTTATATATTCCATTAAAACATACCAGAATCAACTCCAAATCCATATCTGAAGACTCTAGCTCAATTGACATCTTGAGACACCAGGGTAATTAATTCTAGTGACAATTAGGGTTGGTATCTGGGGATTTTTCATAGGGCACGCGCCCTGGCTGAACGGTTCCATTTGAGATTCCGCGTGACTATTTCAAACAGTCCCCCCTTTTAGGTCTCTCCACACGGGTCGTGTCCCCTCAAAAGTCATGCTTTACGCAAACAACGTCCAACCTCTTACTATTATAAATTCGACTGAAAATCTCATACAACTTCTTTTCCTTTTCCTTTTAGTATACACATATAATCATTCAAAATGAGAAATAAGTGGAGAAAGAAGAGAGTTAGAAGACTTAAGAGAAAGAGACGGAAGGTTAGAGCTAGATCCAAGTAATCGGACAGAGATTAGTTGAAAGTGTTGAAGTATGAAAAGTCTTGTTCTGTTTTCATGATCACTCAATAGTGATGCGATCGACATTTTACATGGTTGATGAAATTAGTTATGTGTTATGAATGGTTTGGTGTTGCTGTTGTTGGTTTACTCTATGAGTTTTTTGAATTTCAACATTTTGTTGTTAATCTTGGTTTTATATCCTAGTTCTTATAAACCTTTCATTGGTTTGTGCAAGCGAATTGATGATTGTCCGTATATATGATCAATACATATTGTAAAATTATTGAGAATAGAATTGTAATGAGTGGTTAGATCGTGGAGTGATATTGTCTCCATATTTCGGCCCTAGGTGGTGGAAACTTCAACGAATAAACTTCAACGAATAAACTCAAACTTAACCTAAAACTATTGACTAAACGCGTCATATGGTTGACGTGGTCGACATTTGTTATGGTGGATGACTTATTTTATGTAAACTGGTCGGGATTATGGATTGAATCGAACCTTCCAGCCCTACTAACAGTAAATTTAAGAATATGTCTAATTGCGACATTTCTTCTTTCATTTTTCGACCAGTCCACGACATTATTTGCAACATCCACAAATACAATGGCTGCAAATTTCTATCTTTTTGACGAATATGTCTCAAGAAATACTTACACTTCCTCAATCATGTCCACTTACAACCCACCAGTCTCCTGCGCTATCTAACAATCTTAACTTCTCCTTTCAGGATAAAACAAAAGTAAGATTTCCTCACCTACTGGTACCTAATGATTTTTCTCGAGAAATTCTTTTGACAGACCCGCTTGCTATAAGTGAAGATGTCAAGAAAGCACCCAATTCCACCTTTAACGCAAAGAATTCGTCTTCTAAATTGATGTCGTCTCCTAAATCAAAATCTTCTTCCCTTAAACCTTCCAAAGTTATTCGGCCTGCAACTGAGATCATGGATCGTCAAGACTTCCCAGACTATTCAATTTATTATATCAAACTGAGCCCAAGCATTCCTAAGATTTCAAGCACTGAGTCGTCCACTTTTGATATTACTTCAGATGAATTCCATGAACAAGAAAGTCCTTTTGAATATCCTCACCTCAACAGTCTAATCTCTTCAATCCACGAGCCACCATTTGAGGCCGTGAAAAATCCTTCTATTAGAAACGATTTGAACTCTCAGGTGAGTATATTTCTGGGCCGTTTTCAGAATTATATGGAAGAGAGGTTGATTAGATGGGGACCCTCTGATTCACAGTTTAACAACCAGGCCACGGTGGATGGGCACCACCCTTATCAAATCAGCAATTTTCAAGCTGGTCAAGAACCTGAATATAGTATTTTCAGAAGCTTCAAAAACTGGTTAGCAAGTCCAGATCCGCAAGAAACAACTCAACCACTATCTCACCATCTTCCACCACAAACTCCAGCTCCACTGCTTTCTAAAATATTGGCGAAATTGGATTTAAAACCAAACAGTTCCAATTCCATCCTCCCAAACTTTGACGTTTCTCGAAGACATTATGAACCTGAAAGAAGCTTAAATTATAATAAAATGGACCAAAGAACTGGTGATTATTCAAGAAATCAAGATAATTATGCCCATTCTGCTCCAGCAAGATTTCACGATCACATTCAACTCAATTATACTCCACGGGCTATCCCGTTAAGCGATTTTATACTTACATTTGAGAAGCCAGCGCAGGGCCATACCGTTCGCGAACATGAAATTTTAGAAGGGTTAGATGAAGATGTCCAAGATCTCATAAACGGAGTCGATAACTTTATTATGAGCTTTCTATGTGGAGCATGGGATATAATGAGTTCGATTAGCTGCTGTTAACATAATTACATAAATCCAATAATTCTTGTAGCGTAAAGTTTGTATATTTATAAATCAAGGGGCTTTTGAATTTTAAGAACTTTATAGTGAATGATAAAAACTGAACTAAATAATTTGAGTCTACAACCAATAAACTTTGACATGTTAGGGGAAAGAATTGAAGATAGCTTGATAACTATTCGGAAGCTTCGGCGAATCTTTCGGAAATAGAAGTCAATAAGTCGCTAAATTCAGCGGCTCCTTCCTTTTCACCTCTGGATGGTTCAAAGAATTTGGAAGAAGAAACAGAGTGCTTAACATCAGAGGTTGCTTCAGCCAATTTGGACCATTGGGCACCGTTGGCAACTGCCTTTTGTGCTTCGTCGTAGTATGAAATGAATGCTCTCATCATGTCGAAGGTCTTCCAAATAGGACAGAATGCATCGTACGTAGAGTAACCGTTTTGTTGTAAGAAATCTTCTTTGATTAATGCAGCAACGTCTAAAGTGATCTTATCGGAATCGGACAATGCAGATTTACCAACCAATTGCACAACTTGTTCCAATTCTTCAGCATCAGATAAGATTTCTCTGATTTTGTTTCTCAAGGTTGGGAATTCAGGGTAGTTGTCACCGTAGTACTTGTCCAAAACGTTGGTGTATTTAGAGTAAGAGGCAGAGGTGTTGATAGATGGGAAATGCTTTCTTTGAGCTAACTTCTTATCCAAACCCCAGAAAACTTGGGTAATACCCAAGGTGGCTGTGGTGACTGGATCAGAGAAATCACCACCGGCTGGCGAGACGGCAGCAACAATAGAGACGGAACCAATTCTGTCTGGAGAACCCAAGGCAATACTCTTACCAGCACGTTCGTAGAAAGAGGCTAATTTGGCACCCAAGTAAGCTGGGAAACCTTGATCGGCAGGCATTTCACCCAATCTACCAGAAATTTCTCTTAAAGCTTCGGCCCAACGAGAAGAAGAGTCAGCAATCATAGACACGTTCTTACCTTGATCTCTGAAGTATTCGGCCAAGGTAATACCAGTATAAATGGAGGCTTCTCTAGCAGCTACTGGCATATTAGAGGTGTTAGCGACTAAAGTAGTACGCTTCATAATAGGTTCCTTTCTACCAGAGATTTCGGTGAACAATTCTGGGAATTCCATCAATACTTCGGCCATTTCATTACCTCTTTCACCACAACCGACATAAATGATAACATCAGAGTTGGAGAACTTGGATAAAGATTGGGAAATTACCGTCTTACCACAACCAAAGGCACCTGGAATACAAGTGGTACCACCTTGAACACAAGGGAACAAAGAATCCAAAACTCTTTGTCCAGTTAACAATGGATAGTCAGCACCTAATTTTTCAGCTACAGGTCTTGGAACTCTAACAGGCCAAGTGTGCATCATTGAGTAAGAATGTTTCTTACCGTCGAATTCAACTTCCAATACGGTATCTTCAACATTATAAGAACCGGATTCGGCAATAGAAGTAATGGTACCTCTAGCTCTTGGTGGTAATAAGATTTTATGGTCATCCAACAAAGAGTTCTCATAGATAGATCCAAAAATATCACCACCGGTAATGTGATCACCAACCTTCAAGGCACCAGGAGTGAAATCATAGTTCACGGTTCTGGATAAGGCTGGAGCATCGATACCTCTTGGAATATAAATAGATTGAGAAATATCTTTAATGGCTTTTAAAGGTCTTTGAATACCATCGTAAATGGTTTCCATTAAACCTGGACCCAATTCAACAGATAACGGCTTACCTGTTCTCAAGACTGGATCTCCGACGGTAACACCTGCAGTTTCTTCATAAACTTGGATAGTGGCCTTGTCACCGTTAATACGAATGACTTCACCAACTAAGTTGTCATGACCCACCTTGACTAATTCGTACATAGCACAACCAATCATGTTTTCAGCGATGATAACTGGACCCGAAACAGAGTAAATTTGTCCATACAGGGATTCATCAGCATCATCTAACGAAAGACGCTTGATTTCTTTACGAGCATTTTCTAAAGCACCGGCCTAAATGTTAGTATTGAATATTGAATATTGATAAGTTATGACAAATTATGACTTTAGTATATTAGGGAATCAAATTCGTCAATATTGATAAATTATGACAAATTATGACTTTAGTATATTAGGGAATCAAATTCGTCAAGACTCCACGTGTCTATACTAGAAATCATTGGTACCAAACGATTTTCATTTTGATTAATTCAAAAATATCTCTCAATATCTTTGGCTGTCACCTCGAATGAGCGTGGTACCACTCAGTTGACTTGGTAGAAAAAGTATCGGATAACAGACTCTTGATATTATTGGTTATCTAAGCAATTGGAGCATCTAATACTTACCATTTTGATGTATGTATTTTAAAACTGGTACAATTGATGTTATCCAACAATCTAATCAGTTCAAGGGAGGAATTAATTAAAGCTCGCCGTTTCGAAGATTTTGGAAAATTGGTCGTGTAGTATGGATAATTTGGAATACGTTACCCGGATACATTCGTTATTAGATAAGACACCTCTGGGAGTATGTGTTCTTTAACGGGTACATTACAAATATCTGAAGCTAGATGGATATACCTACAGTCAGTATATGCTTTGTATCATGTAGTGTTAATAACTAATTTTACGAAACATTCTCTTTATCAGGATAGAGCCACTATAATTTGAGAGGCCCAAATCACGAACTATAGAGATCTATCCAATTGTAGAGAACCGAACCTAAGTAGGAAGATAATTCTAGCTTCAAGAACTCTAGGGATCAATGTGATGATTGAAATATTGCTTCAATAGATATTAAATTGCTGAGCTCTCTCTCTCTCTCTCTCTCTCTCTCTCTCTCTCTCTCTCTCT